>JAABUP010000056.1_pt1 | contig 240623 bp, 385 predicted proteins | sample 5559201 | NCBI WGS metagenome assembly JAABUP01 (sample SAMN10711887, study PRJNA513373) | rock metagenome | isolation source: Antarctica rocks | place: Antarctica
CATGCAGCACGGGCTGGTCAAGCACAGCTGTCTGCAGACGAGCTGCGCGTCCCCGAACATCTCCAGCGGCGAGAGAGGCTGGTAACGGAGATGATATCAATTGCTATGGAAAACGACGAGAACTTTGGCTTGGATGACTACGAGGTCAGGTAGCTGGTACGCCCTACTCTCCCTGCTCGTCCACGACCTCACTGACATATCGTACAGGTCTTGTTACGAGATCGCCCAGGGTCATGCGCCAGACCGCCCTGACAAAGAGGGCGGAAATACCTCGGTGAATCGAAATGAACTTCTGATTGTCGTCATCGGCCGGACGGCCCGACGATGCCGCGTTCTGCCGATCACGCGAGCAAGGGCTTCCCCTCCCCTCTTTCATGATCACCAGTCAGAAAGTCTTGGGGACCTCCGAATGTATGCACGAGCATTACCGAAGGGTAGTCGGCAATGCTCAATTCTCGCCTCTCAATTGCACATGCATTATATGGGGATCTGCGCTCCGAAAGTCTTCGGCAATGACTTTCGGTAAATCCTGAAGGACTTCGGTAATCCCACTCGTTCAATCCCACCCATTCAATCCACTCGGCCAGCTCGTCATCGACCCTCAAATCGGCGATTGTCGGGGCGGAGCGACGGCACTCTCGGAACATCGGGGCTATTTCCCTTCTCAGGGTTGTGGCGCTCTTCCTGGATCTGTCCGGCCGTTATCGCCTCCATCGCTGGTCAGTTTTAGCCCTCCATTGCCGACATGAGGCGTGCTCTTCGGTGGTCCGTTCCTTTTTCGCGATCACCCTCTTCCCAACGACCACCCTGGTTGCGTTGTTTACCTTTCCGTATCCAATTTCCACACGCCGAACGAACGATACACACAACGGGTCGAAATTTGGGCTCCCCGTCAGACCAGGACTGTGTGGCAGTCTCCTGTCGGTGGCTCTAGTGCCTTATGAGCCGGTACCAGTCGCGCCGCTACTGGGATTCTTACGTCCCTTGCTACCCGGAAGACTCGATCAACTCCTACAGGCGCGCGACTTCACCACTCAGACGAGACAAAGTCCCCCACCAAGAATACCGTGGCCAAACAGACTTGCCTCTGCGTGAGAAGTTTCGGCCAAGCGACAGTCCGGCTCTAGCAGACACGATTGGGAGCCGCCATGGGGTTCCTCGACAGGGATTCCACCGTTGCTCGAGCCGACCCAGCGATTGTTCGGAAGCTGCAAGACAAGCATCCCTTTGCCCCTCAGCCCATCTTCCCGCCCGGCCGCACCCAGACTTGAAACTCGCCGGATCAGGATGCAGTAGTCTTCACCAGTAGGAAGCTGTCAAGGGAGGTGGGCACCGGGCATCTGGAGGTGGACACCAGACCTCCTGGAATTACTCAGCCACGAGACAAAAGTCGTCCAGTTCGTTCACATGATCACGACAGGAATCCAAAGAGGGACAGCCCCCGGACAGAACATGCTCTGTTTTGCTGGGCTTACCCCTCTCGCCAAGGGTGAAGATGACGTTCGGCCGATTGCTGTCGGGGAGCCATTATATCGAGTCGCGGACAGTACGATTCTCCGGCACTAATTCAAGACCGACTCCCTTCTTCCTTTTCAATTTGGAGTCCGGTCACAAGGCGGGGTTGAACCAATCCTTCGGTGCATCGAGCTGGCCTCAAACGCGGATTGACGCCGGCTTCACTTCAATCACTTCGTTGGATTTCTCCAACGCCTTGAACTCCGTCAGCCGGGACGATATAGCGAATGGGATCAATACGTTCGCTCCGGATTTCCTCAATGCCGCCAGATGGGCATACTGCTTTGAAAGCGATCTTTTCATAAACAAGGGGGAGGGCGCCAATCGTCATCAAGTCTTCTTCAGGCGTGTGACCGTTCGGACCTCTATTCTTTTCCCTCACTATTTCGCCCTTTCTTCACGAAAATTTCTCTTCACCTCGGACCGGATCACCTCGTCCTCGCCTACCTGGACGACATCTTCATCTTGGGGCCCGGGAGGAGGCGCGTTGCGACAAGTCAACGCTTTCCTTTCTGACAGGCGTTCACCATTATCGTTGAACCCTGCCAAATGCTGGGAGCAGAGGTTGGACGATTTGCGGGATAATGGAGCCGAGATCTTGGGGTCTCTCATTGGCCCCGGGGACAAACGGGCCGCATTTCTCGCGTCTGCGGTGGATCAACAACGACAACTCATCGCTAGGCTCCCCTCCTTTCCCCACCAGCATGCCCTGCTCCTTCTCCGAATGTGTAATCAAGCCAACCTCCGCCATCTCATGCGGTCGCTGGTCACGTCGGATATCGACCATCTCTGGACAGAGCTCGATGGTGTCATCAGAGAGGAGCTCTACCGCATCAGAGGAAGGAAGGTGCGGGCCGGATGTTGAGACAAGAAGGCAGATAGACGACACGGTCATTGCGCTGCCTATTCGTCTGGGACGTCTAGGGTTGCATTCCCGTCATATCTCCGCCCGATGGCCCGCCTTAGCCGCAGACGACCTCGCGGACTCGATGTTGGCGCCGATAGTCCCCGACGTTAACCCTCCAGAAAAAATCACCTCCCAAGACGCTGCCTCGAGGACCACCTCGCCCGTCGACGGGATCTGTTTGATCGCTTACCTACTGCTGAACGGACTGAATCCACCGAAAGCCAATCCACTCTCAGCAGATTATGGCTGTGACCAACCCAACCCGCGCCTTTCACCGAGTCACAAATTGGGAGGTCGCCACCGGCCTCTGCGTTCGATCCCTTCTACCGGATGAGGAACGGGTGTGCAAGGCATGCGGCAAGCAACGGGGCTTCTTGCACGATGAGCACTGTAATCCGGCCGGGCCGAACGCGACCATTCGTCACAACCACGTCAATTTCGCTCATTCGGGGCTTGGAGACGCTTCCCGGAGCCCAGGTCTCCAACGAATCCACAATCGGTGTTTCTTCCAGGCGCAACGATATCCGGTGGGAGAGCCAAAACTGCTTTCGCCTCACGGGCGGTGCAGACTACGGGGGAGCGGTGACCGACTTCGATGTTACTGTCGTGTCTCCGCATTCGGTAAAGCCCCGCCAGATATTCGCAAGCTTGTCCCGACCCAATTCCGACTTGCCGCCGGAAGAGCTCGTAAAAAAACAGCGATGCACCGTCATGGATCGAAAACATCAAGACAAGGTGGCTCGGCTGCCTCCCCAAGGAGAACCTCGGGCGACCTTCCACCCACTCGTCTTCACTACCGGCGGGTTAATCGGCGACGCGACATGGGACACCATAAAAGGGTGGAAGGCGAGTGTCTCTCCGGGCGCCTTCGACTTGATGATGGAGGCGGATGTCGGTGGCATTGTTGAGGGCGCGTGGGAGAACGTTTACGCTGGTCGTAGACATGTAGGGAGTTTCGTAGACTATCACCCTTCACGACGTTCGTAGCCCTGGCCCATGATGCATAACGTAAATCCCGCCGAGGAACGGTAATAATCCTTGATGATTTACCTGACGTGATTCCTTTCACCACTTGAGTCGTTATTGATGGACTTGTGGCCTGTACATATGGCTCTTCCTCTTGTTCCTGAAGCATATCCATGTCACTCACGCATCCCGTTCGAACCACATCGTTACTTCCACTTTTTGTACGGATGTCCCCGGCTCCGGAACGCCGATCCCATATTCCTCCTGGAGTCGAGGAGAGACGAGAGACTGTGGACTTGGGGACCGGAGCGGAGGAAGTGATCGTCATCGAGTGGCTTCCCAATGATCCCGAGGTCAGTCCAGATCACGCCACGATCATGACACCGTGCGATACTGACGCGGGGCAGAACGCATTCAATTGCGTATGGACATAAGTGTACCATCAATTTCGTCGCCCTTTTTCTAGGCGGCTGCACTGCACTCAACTGTAATTCCGTCGCCATCATGGCGACTTGGGGACCTGCTCGCTTCAACGTATCGAGAGAAGCCTTCGAGCTCACCTTTTCGGTCATGCTGGTGACTATCAGCTTCACGCCTATGGTGCTCGCGCCTTTGAGCGAGCTGGTAGGTAAATCTCGGCTCAGTGGGGATATGCTGACGCCTAGGTATAATTTGGGAGGAATGAGATTTTTCAGGTCATAGCAATCATGTGCGCAAACCTGATGATTCTCTCTGGCAGAGCTAATGAAAGTGGTAGTACTGCGCTGCTGTCCATTCCTCAAGCTCTATCGAGGAACATGGCGGGCCTGCTCATCGTCCGGTGGTTTGTGAGTGCACCGAATTTGGGGGAATGTACAGGCTGACTGCCTTGCAGCAAGGCATGACCGATTCAGTCGGGAACTCAATGGCAGTGGGACTGTCGCGGACCTCTTCCGCGCGGAGGATCGGGGAATGCCAATGAATGCTTTGGCTTTGATGGTTTTCATCGGTCAGGTGTGTGTTCCGTGCGAACATAAACGGGTGAACCTTTGCGATCATCTCAGGCTTTTGGAGGTGTCATCTTCGGATTGGTGGGGATTTATGGGGTATACAATGGAGTTATGGCGTATGTTTGCAATACCTACGAGCGAGACAGGCTGAGATCTTTTCAGGTCCTCGGCATCTTTGCCGCCTTCTCTTGTCTACTCAACGCTCTCTTCCTTCGCGCGACCCGGCTACGTAATTCTCTCCTGGCGGGCGAAGCGATCAACCAAGGAGATGGGACGAAAGCATGTCAGCGCGGCCGAGCTGCAGAAGAAGGGGGTTTCCGCTCTCATGTCCGGTCTCCATCATTCTTCCTTTCCGTGCGTCTCCCCCCTTCCGAAGTACGACGATTCTGACGATATCAGAATATCCTGCGACGAAACCCATCGTTTCAGCCCTCTCCGCATGGATCGCTCTTGCTTGGGCGATCATCTTCTTGGGAGGCACGAGCGAGCTGCTCGTCTTCAGTGAATACGGCTTCAACTATGGCGAAGCGGGTTCTATTCAACTGTAGACCCATCGCCCTGAGACTTGTCAGCCGCCAATGCTTGAGCAGAGTTGTCCTGATTGGCGGGATACTGGGGTTTAACAAGAGCATCCTTACAACAGAGCGGCAGCAAAGGAAAAAACGGCCGAGCCCCACCTCAAGCACGTCTATACTGGGCAGCATACGGCGGCCTCATGTTCCCACTCCCCACATACGGCTTCGCATGGACAGGTCGACCCGGTACACCATGGCCAATACCGGCCGTGCTGCTGTGATATCGAAATGGGGGGGGTGTTTACAATGTACTCTGGCATCTTGTATGTCGCTTCTTGGACCTTCTAGAGTATAGGCCCTGATTAGACGATAGCAACTATATCGCCGACGCATACGAGACCTACGGTTCCTCGTCGCAAGCGTCTCATCTTCCGCACGGATTTGGCCTCGGCCGCATTCCCGCGTTTTAGGCATCAGCTAGTAACCTCCCTTGATTCCGCCTCAGATCTCAGCTGGTGATCCTGTATAGTATACTGCATTAGAATACCCACAAGCCCCGACACTCGTGGTCAGCGTCGCGCTTGCCTTGGCTGCCGCACCAATAGTATTGATGCGATATGGTGCGAGGCTCATGGCTAGAAGTAAGGTGGCGAGCGCGTTGGCGAAGGATCATTGACCGCATCTTGTTGACATATGCATTAGTACAGTTCTCACGGCTCGTGATGACGGGTGTAGCTCTCTCCCGTATATAACATTTGTCTGCTCGATCACCAGCTGGGATGGTGCAGTATGATCTAGACATGGTGTTATGGCAGGGGCCAATCACCGAGCGACTTTTGTCCCTAGCGGACTTAGTCCAAGCCTCCACCGGCTTCCGGCGGAAACCGATATGGTTCGAGGGTTTCAGATTTGATTGATGGTCAACTTGATGGGATCAACCCCTCCCTTCACGACCACATCACACAAACTCCTCGTCTCAACCCAGACTCCTCATTTTCCCGCTGCATCTTCCCCCTCATTCATCTCTCTTCATCTAGTCTCGAGCCACTCGCCATGACGGAACCCGCTTCCCTACTTCGGCTCACCCTCCCATCCCTGCCGACGTTCGACCTTCCCCCTCGTCTCCCCGTCACCGACCCTGAGCTCGAGCGGCAGGTTTTCACCCATTCTTCGTACCATGCTCGACCAAGGAAGGCGACTTCCCTGGACATGGATGATGACCAGCTTCTGGACAACGAGAAGCTGGAGCATGTTGGGGATTCCCTGCTCGGTAGCTATCGCTCAACCCGGTGGCCCCGACTACGGCTGATGGGACCTAGGTCAAGTCGTCACGACTCTTCTCCACAAGCTGTACCCAAATCTCAGGGCTGGTCCGGCAACGGTGCGTCCATGAATTCCAGGTGATGTTGATGGTCAGACCCTCAAATCCCATCTGGTCAGCAATACCACCCTCTCCCAACTCTCCCACAAGTACGACCTCCCCAAATACCTCATCGCCTCCTACGCACAGCTCTACAACCTCCAAAACGGCGAGAAGACCAGCGCGAATATCTTCGAAGCCTACGTCGCGGGAGTTTACTACTCGTTCCTCAATCCAACGAAGACCCGGATGCCTACTCCGCTACGTACACCGTCAAAATCCGGCTTCGACGAGCACGTCATCAAAACTCCCCACTCCACCCAGCCAACGAATGGACAGGCGCTGGACCAAGTCGAGTCGTGGCTTCATCCCCTCTTTACCCCTATCGCGGAGTGGACGCTGGGCCAGCTCAAGGCAGAACAAGCCCGACTGGAAGCGATGACCGCCGAGAAGCGGGGGGACAAGTATTTGGATCAGCACGCGGCGGGCGCGATGGCGAGGTTGAATGAGCATTGTATTGTCCGAGAACGGGGGATACCGGAGTATATCTCGATTAGGGCCGGGAGCGATATGTGGTCCGTCATGTGTGTGGCTACTCTCAAGGACGGCACGAGGCTGTGAGTAGCTCTTGACTGGCTTGGCTGGATTCGAGGTGATGCTGATGAGGTCGTGGACAGGAGTGAAGATGCGACGCGGAGCACGAAAAAGTTGGCGAGTACGGTGGCGGCTTGGAAGATCTGTCAAAAGCTCGGGATTTGAGCGGACTTTCGGTGTTGAGTGCTTGAGTTTGATACTCATGGCTAAGCTTCTTGTGCATGCGGATTTGATATCACACATCCTTGATCCTGTCGATCGCACGGCGTTTATGAAGCATATTCGCCTCGACCTCGGGCATGGTGGAGCTGACCTTTCCGTGCTTTGCAAGGGTCTGGGGCGGATACAGCATGCCATCAGGCCTTCTGTTCCCTCACCTCTCTTTATCTTGATAGTTCTCGTTTTTCACTACTGGGACTGACATCACACTCGCCGATCAACCCAACAATCTCACGAATACCATTCGACACGCCATGAGGCTGATTGGAAGCTTTCTTCGATTTGTCGAGTGGAAGCCGTGATTGTACCCCTCCTTGACGATCTATTGCCCGACCTCCAGCCAGGACCGGCTCCCACGCGGATTTGTTGATATCCGTGCGAAAGCAAAGCTGACGTTTACCCTCCGACTTTCAAGCTCCGCGACATCTTGATGAATCGAGACATGCTCGCGCAGATCTTCATATCTCACCGTATCTCCACACAAATCGTCTCCTCAGACTCCGGTCGGCTTGCAGTCGAGAAGGATTCGTGTGTCGCTTGCGAAGTATTCGAGGCGTTACGTCGCCGATGTCTTCAAATCGGTTTCTCAAGATGCGTCTCCCGGCAAGGCATACGAGCTAGTCAATGACTGGTTGACAAAGCTCTTCATGCCTCTCGCGAAGCAAAACCTTGATCAGACGCGGATCGACGAGGTCGAGGAAGATCAGCCGGCTCAGGGTCACAAGGCCTTCACGAATTGTGGGATCGGAGCCGTCATCCATCCATTCAGCGGTATAATCGTATGGTGTTCCCGGATGACTCTAGGCTGGGAGAAGAGATGAGGTGGATGTCCAAGCTCATCCCCCGAGACGAGCAGAGTCGTTCATGGTGAGTATGACATTTTCGGGGATACTTGGACGACGCCAGCAGGTCCGGGAGATCCACGCGCGACACACTCAGGTGGAGCACGTCGCGGCGTGGAAGGTACACGAGAAGGGCATCGAAGCCCTCGAAGATTGGCTGGGTAGGGTTTTTGATCCCCTCGTCAAGCATTACTACGACCCGACTGCCAAAGATGAGGCGGAGGAGGACGAATTGGCGCACGGAGCCAAGGCATTGCTCAATCTCAAATGGTCACAGGCTGCCTATCCCCATGGCGAGATCGACGAGACAAGGAACCGCCCAGTTTCGACAATAGTCGAGTTTGCCTTAATCCATGGCAACCCCAAAATCATTTCAGTAGATCCTGTGGGGCAGACAAGGGCAGAGATTGTCCAAGAGCGGCAGAGGGTGGGAAGGCAGAAACGTATGCGCACATGATGGCGGACCTGAAAGGCGGACGACGAGCCGTCGGCGAGTATGACTGGCTGAACGGCTGGCAACGGCGTAAGGAGAAGGCCGAGCGATTCGACGAGAGTAGGCGAGATGAGGTTGACCGCAGCCCCGGTATCCACAGGGGCTTTGAAACGGTAAGAGGAAGCGGTGGCGTCGACTATTAAGAGGTCAGTGTATTGTTGGGCGTTGAACGAGGCATGGGAGAGGACAATTGGGTTTAAGGTCGGGTTTGGGCGAGTTTGGCGAGTTTGGCGAGTGGGGAGCGGGATCGACGAAAGCATGGACGAGTTTGGGCGAGTTTGGCGAGTGGGGAGCGGGGTCGACGAAAGCATGGACGAGTTTGGGCGAGTTTGGCGAGTGGGGAGCGGGGTCGACGAAAGCATGGACGAGTTTGGGCGAGTTTGGCGAGTGGAGAGCGGGGTCGACGAAAGCATGGACGAGTGGGGGCGAGGTCGGCGAGTTTGGCGAGTGGGGAGCGGGGTTGACGAAAACATGGACGAGTAGGGGGCGCCACGAGCGGATGGAAGCGTTAAAGGCATGGACGAATTGCGGTATGAGATCCACGACGTCAATCTCAAGGGAGCGAAAGGGCAAGAGGGTACGAAGTCGATCTGTACCTTGACCGCGATGGTTAACATGGGTCACTCCTGGTGATTTGAACTATCGTTCAACACAGCGGGTGAAGGTTGATGCGTTTGCCACCAGGTCTGGCATGTCCACGCGTAGTACCAAGCAGCAAGCCGAGACCGTTACGGCGTGGAAAGTTTTGGGATCAGTACAAGGTGGAGATGGACAACAACCGTGAGCGCTCGAGGATTGCTTAGAGGCGATGCAGGCGAGCGGCAGATGCAGGGGATCCTCTTCAGAATCGTCGGACCGTACTATCTTCTTCATTGCGTACTATCATACTGGTGGTCATTGCTTGCGATTCGTTAGACCTCATGTGTATTTGCCAATCATGATGATTTGGTCAAGGGTTTCGATCAGCACTGCAAAGCAGAGTCCGAGCTCCAAGGTGTGTCCGTGCCTCAGGGTTTTGTCTCGGGCGAAACGTGCACGCTATGTTGACCTCGTCCCCTCTGCTCTTCCATCTTCCTCATCTGCTCTTTCCCTTATTCTCTCTGAGATTGCCTCTCACACTCACCGACAAACGTATCTATAGCCACTTAGCAATTCGTCTCATGATTGTCACGAGTGTTTCCGTTGGCGTACGAATCGAAGGATTCCTCGTGCTCGAACTTTCCGAGATCGACGATCCCGAGCTCAAACGTATCGTCTTCACCCACAAATCCGCCTTGAAGTCTCAGACCAGCATCTCCGATCCCCACGGAGACCGTGACGAGGAGTTATGTCAAGCTTGCACATGTCGGTGATGCCATCCTTCGTGAGTGGCGTACATGTTCACTCATCTAGGCGAACTTGTTGAACTCATTCGTTATGGAGAGTACGGTTAACTCGTCTGCTTCATGATCTTTTCCCTGACCTCACTCCTGGGGCAGCCACCGTATGTGCTTTCACGATATATGGCCCTCCTACTGGTTCCGAGCTGATTATATCAATGCACGCAGAAGCTCCGCAGCACCTTGATCAACGGAGGGACTCTCTCCGGCATCTCCAGGACGTACAGTCTTCCGGCCAAGGTCATCGCCAGCAAAGAGGCTCTTGCAGCTGTCCAAGCGAGCGACACCATGCTTGCGAGAAGTTTGAAGCCTAAATCGTCGGCGTCTACTACTCGACTACAAAGCTATCCCCTTGTAGCCCCGCGTTCGACCCCCTCGAGAAAGCGCTGTCCAGCGCATTCTCTCCGCTCGCCAAATACCACCACGTGAAGACGAATGTGAACGAGCTCGAGGAGGAGGACACTCTGGCACAAGGTGCCAAGGAGATGCTTTACACGAAGTGGTCGCAAGCATATCTCCCTCCGCCGCGGTGGCATTATTTTGAAGTCTTTCCATAGGAAGGCAGGGGCAAGGAGGGGAGGTAGTGGATCTGCTCGGTCGCGGCCGGGGACAATTGTCGTCGCTTTTTATACGTCGAACCTCGGCATGAAAAAACGGGTCAAGCAGAAGGCGGCCAACGTGGCGGCTTGGAAGGTGCTTCAAGTCGGATCTCGGAAATAGCCGCAATCGCGGGAGGCTTTCCTGAATGGTGCAGGACAAAAAGGCTGGGGAATTGGGGTTGGGGGGTCGCTTGAGATTCACGAGGTGATCGCGCTGCACAGATAAGATATGCTGGATGCTTGATTGACTTGCGACTCGATACTTATTATCGCTCGATGTCACCCACCGACTTCGGAACCACTGGTCGGGCAGGGTGTGACTCATTGTCACAGTCCGCTTTGAACGGTGTAGAGCGAGGACTGAATCGTGACTCATGGCGTGGCATATCGTGAAAGGCTCAGACCGCCATGCCCCGGATCGGATGGCCTGACTTCCCTCCCGGCGTCTGGCTAGCGACACCGGGAATAGGAATCCCGGTGGCATGTGGTAGGCCGGAGCTGCCGGAGCTGATCCCATTTGATGTCGATGCCAGGAAATGAGATGGCGGCGGTGCAAAGGCCAAGGATCGTTTGACGTAGAAAAGCATGTAAGCTTTTTGGGCGAGAACAGCGGACAGGGTCGTTGGTGTGACTAAAGGATGGAATTGTCAGCCCAATCTGCACGGTCTGCAGCTGATAGGCTGCTGCGAGCGAAACAGGACTGACCTTTGTCATCATCGCAATGCCACCACTCGTCCCCGCTCAGCACGTCGGCCCAATAATGCCCGTTATCCAGCTTGCCTTCATGCGTCACGACCGCGAATAGATCGTAGGTGAACAAGGATGTTGGAAGTGAAGACTCGTCGGCCCCCTCGACATAGGACCGCATGTCGAGCTTCGATGGGAAACGGATAGGCAATTCGACTTTGGTTGACGTAGCATTGTGTGCGAAGCGCTACCCGCGGATCAGCGGCATTCATCTTTAGGGGAAATAGGGGAAAGTCGAACCTTAAGCTGAAACGACAAGACAGGAGCAAGCTTCTTGATCTGAAGTTTCCGCGTAGCCACCTGGAATGGTCAGAGTTGGGTAACTTCGCTTGAAGCAACTTACGACTCCCGGTCCTCCGCCACAATTGGAGCACTCGTACCCCTTCCCGAGCTCACCAACCCTTTCCTCCGCGCAATATCGCCGCAACATGCCGGCGAGAGTCAGAGTGCCATTTCCAGGAGCGTGTTTGGGGAAGTCGAGCTGAACGTCGAGGATGGGGTCTATTGTGGTCGAGGTGGTATGACAAGAGGAACAGGTGACGGCGGAGAGGAGGGAGCCGGCGAAGGTTTGGTCTGGTCGACTTATAGTCAGCGGTGGTTCCAAGACATCCGTGGAGAAGCTGACGAGCAATACAGTTGCAGCTTGATAATTGCCCCTTCGCATGGGCGTGTATTTGATCCAGTGCAGCCAGGAAGAAGGAATGCGCGTCTACAACCATTGATCAGATCTGACAGCTGAGAGATGATCCGCCATCAGACCGGCGGGCGCAGAGGCAGATATCGTCGATCAGCTGGAGCCTCACCTTGCTGTCCATGCCCCTCAAGCTCGGCACTTGCATGCCACATCGAATATAGCATCGTCACCGGCCCAAATGGCGACTTGTCATCATTATGAAACTGGTGCAAGTTATCAACTCATGAGCTGAGGCACTTCGACGGAGGTCGAAGAGCCACTTCAAAGATCTTCGAGCTCACCTCCTCGAACGCCCGATCCATTTCACAGCACATACACCCCTTTTCTCGCTCCCCATTGACACCGCTCCCGTTTTCCAAGCCTAGGTACGGCTTGCCCACCGCCAAGCCGTGCGACCCATTGGCGCATACATGCCGATTGTGCTTGTCGCTCAAAAAGTAGGCTTTAAGGAGGGGATTTTGAATGAGCGATTGGAGGATGGCCGACAGGAAGCATGTTTGGGAGAGATTCAGGAGAGGTCGCAGACCTAAGGTATTGGCGTGGAGCAAGTTTCGAGACTCACCTCGACAAGGTCTGTTGGCACCGTCGGTTTCGGGAACTTCGCATCCTCGCCATGCACTCCGTCCTCTACCTTTCCCCCGCGAGCTCTGCTCCCGTGATGTATCGTGTTCCTCTTCCACTCGGATCCGAATCGTGCGGAACAATGTCTCGAAGGTGTCGGGATAGACGGCGTCGGAGCATGCATGGCAGAAAATCGTGCCGGAGACTGGGTCGACAGCTTGCGGTTGCGTTGTCAGTAAGGAGAGGCAGCAAGGGGAGTCAGAAGGTCCGACTCACCAAATCCGCATTTACCATCGCTACGCTTCCAGTGCTCCACCATACAATTATTGGTTCCCTTGCTGGAGCTCGAAGCGTGAAAAGGCAAGCAGCCGTAGTAGGAGCAGGTGAGACACGCCCAAGGGCGGGACAGAGCGGAGGAGCAGGTGTGGCAGTCCGGCGGAGAGGTCTGAAGCGAAGCAAATCAAGAGATTGGCGATGAACAGACACGCATCGCAGAGGTCAGCTCATAGCGCCTGTACAGACGGTTCGAACTTCTAAAGTGCGTCAGGTACTGCTCACCTTGCGTCGCTTTCCCCCTTCAGCCACTGCTCCCCACCGAACTATCTCGGCATATCGCTGCCGAATCGCTTCTCCTGCCGGTTCAGGCTTCGAATGAGGTTCTGACGCCACAGTGTACGAGTCTTCGAGCGATGAAATTCCGATTGGCTCGCCGCTCAGTTCCATGAGGGAGCAGAGGTATTGGCACATCGAGGTGTCCTGCCGTGCAGGTGTGGGTGGTTCGACCTTGACGGTATGGACCGTTTCCATGTTTGCTGACGAAGACCGGGCTGTGACCTTTATAGGAAGCTGGAGCAGGCTTTCGGAGCGCACGACGATATCTGGTGCCGGATGAAGTGAAGGATGAGCTGAGGAAGCCGCTGATGGAGGCAACGGCCCCGGGAAAAAACTGAAACCACTCCGACAGGGATGCGGGGGCCCATTGAATTACCCCACAATACCCGGTGGAGGCAAGGCAAAGACAAAGCCCGACGCGTCGAGCGACGCGTCGGGCTGACTCCAGCGGGAAGCGACATTACATTCCTCGTCATCGCTCCCTTCTTGGCTGATCTCGGTAGTCATAGCCTTCGTACCCCTCGAGCTCGGGGTCATCATGGCTCAATCATCTACTGCAGCCAACCCAGTTTTACAACCCCCCTTCTTCCTCATCCCCGGGATCAACCCTTCCTCAACCATCTCTGCGCAGACCGAGCAGATTGACCAGCTGAACACCCTCCTCTTGCAAGAGATCGATGCAAACTTCGCTCGATTCCATCAGATTGTCACGACGCGGATACTGCCCGAGATCAAGCGATTCGCCATCGCCGGTGAGCCTACTCGGGAAGCTGCAAAGGTGGGTCATCCTCCTAATCACCAAACCAGAATGATTGAGCTGATCTGAGTCGGGACAGTTTTGGCGATCCTTCTTCGAAGCAGCAGCAGTCATCCGTGTCACCGTCCCAGGGGACACCTCCCACCTGCCCACATCCCCATCCCAACCCGGGACGACAACCTACGATGACCAAACCCTCACGCTCCGACCCGACGAATCCTACCTCTCCCAAGCACACGAAGACGGATCCTTCATGTTCACCAACGGCCCGACGTCCTCCACTCCCCGACCCGGTGGGGTCGACGAGAGCTGGGAAGACTCGATGGAATCACCATTCGACCGGCTGGACCGGAGACTCCGGGATGAATTGCGGATAGGGGATGGAGGGTACGCGAGTAGTGATGCGCCGACACCGAGTTTGCCTTCGGGGTATGATTTGCCCGGGTTGAGGGGCGATTCAACTTATGGCGATGTCTCGACGGGGACCGTCGAACCGGCGGACCTTGGACGGGATCCATTATCGGCACAGGGCAGTCGGATCGAGTCAGGCGATACACCAAAGGCGAAGCAGCGGAATCCATTCACCAATGCTACGGGATCCAATGCGAAAGCAAACTCGTGGGACGGGATCACCGACCTCCGATCCACACCTCTGAACGCAAAGTTCGCCAAACCCAAAACCAAACCAAATGCAAACCCCGCTTCTAGACCACCGACTCTCACCGAGTTGAGCCTCGACGACTCGGACGACGATATCAAGCTCAACATGTCGCCACCTGTGACCATGACTTTCAACCTCCCACCTCGTGCTCAGGCAGTCCTCAAAGCCGGTCGGACACCGGTGAAGTCGTCGAGCAAGCCGTCAGCGAAGGACGGGGAAGCGAGGATGATCCTCGACGATCTCATGGAGGAGATGGAGAGGGGGTACGAGCCGAGTCCGAGGATGCCTACTCCAGAAGGACTAGGGCGGTATTCGGTTGTCCCTGGCGAGATCGGTGGGCAGAGGAGAATGCTCTTCAACGGGAATGGAGAAGGAGGAGGGGACGAGACGTACCATCCGCCACGAAAGTCAATGGCCAACACATCATTCGGGAGCGATGGGGTTCTCAACTCACAACCCCAAGAGGAGGTCTACAACGACGACGAAGATTCCTTCGACGTGGACGATTCCTACGACTCGCCAGCGCCTTCGGGCCCATCGCATTTTACCTCGGCTCAGGTGGACGACAGTTACATGTCGATGTCGCCGAATACTTCGGAAGCGGGCATGATCTTTGGTGGTCCGGCTCAAGTGCATGGGGTGGGGAGAACCGGGTTCAATCTGATGAAGCCGGATGAGATGATGACGTATCATGGGGGAAGGTTGGAGGATGCAGCGGGGAGGGATGTGGCGGATAGTCCGACGCATGCGGTCGTTCGGGGTTTGGGGAGATAAATGTATAGTGTTTTGACATTTTGCATCGGATTGATCTGCTTGATTCATCATGATTTGGCTAATGTAATTTCGACATGATAGTGTCCGGATGAGATATATACAGAATCGGATAGACAATGTACAGAATGGCAGTGACACGCAGTGACAAGTGGAACGCTAGCGAAAACATGTAATGGTATGGAGATATGGAAAAACAAAGTAAGGGACACCGTTCAACAAGCCTCAAGTTCAACCTCGAATGACGTCCAAAAGAAATCAGCACCAAATTGATTTTCCGGTCGAGAAATCCAACGATGCGGAACCTAAGAAGTCGAGCGGCGGCGGAACGTCGCTCTTGGATGGCTTCGACGCGACAGGTGCGACCATGTCCGTGTCGATCGGACTCCAGCAAACCGAGGTACCCTCGCTGGCGCCAGTAATCAGGCTGTAGCGAGATGAGGAGGACGTCGATAGACTGGATGACGAGCCGCGCGGAGTCACCTTGTTCTCAGTTGAAGTGAAGCCGGATTGGCGGGAGAGTGAAGGAGCCGTCTCGGCGCGACCGAAGCTGGATGAGAGACACTTTGCAAGGTCTTGGGACCTCGGCGGGGATGATCGTTCAGCGCCAATCGGCGGGACGGATATGGGAGATTGATGCCAATGAGCAAAGGGCAGTGGAATGTCATGGTCGTGTTCTGCAACGGTCGGCAGTCTGGACGAGGGAGCTGACAGACGGCGAGGCTCGAGACGTGGGGCAGTGGGGATCGGAACGGGCCTACTTTCGGCCTGAGACGTCGTCAATTGATTACCATACGCAGACTGCTTGTCTTGCGGAGTCCCGTGATCGGGGTCCATCGGACTTGAGCCGAAGGTGAAAGGCTGTTTCGAAAGATTACGCAGGTCGTGCAGACCATGCGCGTACTGCGGCCAAGTCAGCTGGATCAGAAGGTAAAGCACATGTTCCTTCACCTGGCATTGCATCCCGTACCTACACATGCCATGCGCTTCCCAGCTCACACAGATATCCGTTTTGAAGAACGGGGTTGAGTCGATGTGCTGTTGCCCCTGTTCACCACTGCTAGCGAAGTTTGACTCAGTAGGCGTTGTCTCATCGCTATACCAGCGAATCGTTGGGTGGAAAGCCGACGCACGGCCGTCCAGATCGTTGGCGGACAAGGCGTGACGCATGCGGTGCTGAGCGTAGGTCTCGAGATTTCGGGGCTGACCGAGCGTGTAAGGGGTGTCCGAAACTCTGCAGTCCGCTGCCGCGCCGGGATTCCTGTCGGGGCAATGCGAAAGCGCCTGCAAGAAGCGAGGAGCTGACTGAGCGAAGGGCGAGACGCCCGCAACGCCAACTGGAAGACGAGCCGCTCCCAGACTGTCGAACCTCTCCCAAAGCCTTTCGGGAATCCCATTACCGTCCCCGATTGTAGTGTGAAGAGCGAGAGCTGGAACCACGATGTCCTTATGTTTCGATGAGGCAAGAATCGCGCCCAACACCTTCTCCGGGTCCGTGCGGATGAGCTGGGCAAGGGCTTTTCCGTAGCCTGAGACGCGCACGGTGGCAGGATTGACGCCAGGGGAGGCGTACGCAGTGAGAGGATGCGGAAAAGCGGCATTGTATGGCTCGGGAAGAGGGATGTCGGTGTCGGCGTAGGCTGGTGATTGGAGCGAAAAGGGTTTAGTAATGAAAGCTTCAGCGGAAGCTATCGATTCGTCGAATTGGCCTGGAGGAGTTCGGGCCTTAATACTGGAGAGATCCGGAACATTCGACTTAGATTTCGATACATCGGGTGCAGAGTGACGGTTGATTGGAGGCACTGCCGTATCGCCATCATGATCGGGTCTTGCAGCGAAAGCAGTTTCGCCTTCCGATGGAGTGGTAGGATTCGAGGACTTGACGTTTTGCGTTGTACCGGTACGATCATGCGCTGCGTTGACAGTCAGCATCCATGACAAGCCTCGCAAGAACGGGGATCACCCCTTCTCAAACACCACTCACTCCTCTGATTATCGGTCGTTTCTCGCTCTTCCGTCCTTTCTACAGCATGTCCTATTCCTCGCCCCCCTAGAACCGCGGACATCGCCAGATGACGCGCAACAGCACCGACTCCCCCGACCCTGGGGCGGTGTGGTTGAAGCAGGTGATTCGCTTTGCCACCATTCCCAGCTGCAGCGGCGACGACCGATAAAGAAGGCTTTGTGAGCTTGTTGACCACGTTCGGGAGGGGTGCTTGGGCGTGCCCACTGTTTGCGACGGTCTCCTGAGGCACGGTTGTGGATGTCTTGGGGAGGTCGACCTTTGGAGTAACTCGAAGGGGAGATCCTGCTCGCAGAAATAAGCGATTGCTCTCGCCATCGGCGCGGACCCGGCTCACCATTTGACCCCCTCTTATCTCTTGTATGCGACTTCCACCTCATCCCTTGTTCTCGCCTCTCCTTCTTCCCCGTCTCCTGGTCAGGCTTCTTCCAAATATGGTCGGGCGAAGGTGACTCCAATAGCGGAGTGTCCTGCCTAGAAGCGAGCGTGATGGTGATGTCTGCTTCATCCATCTCCCCGCCAGTCCCGGAGCCCTTGACCGGCTTGAGCTTGACTTGGATCTGTTTCGGCTGACCGGAAGCCTTCGAAGCGGTAGTCGCGGATTGAGTCGATGCGACTGTCGTCCCAGCTTGTCTGGAGGATCGAGCAAGTTGACCGCCGTGCTTGACTTGGGGAGTGGAGGACGGTACACGAGAAATCGGCTGGATTTTCGGGTTTGGAGCGGTATCATTTGGCATGGCGACGGATGTTATGAATTTAGATCTAGGGTGCCGTCAGTACGGCCATCGACGATCAAAGTGAAAGACGCACGAACGAAAACCGGTCGGATCAAACTTGACGGCAAGCAGGACAGGATCAATCTGTCGCACGAGTCAAATTTCGTCAACCCAAACCAAGCTTTCGAAAAGATATCAGAGGACGAGGGCTTGAGATCGGTGGTTCAAATGCCAAGTGAGATTAGATTAAGTCGATGCAGGAAGAAATGGGAAAGGTTCATCAGCTCTTCTCATATCCCCCCACTCATCAGTTCATCTTGATCCGCACAGCCGTGACGCTAGGACCGTTCGGTCGGTGCTGTTTCATGATAAACCCAAGACCTCTGGAGTCGGGGTACAAAGCACCTCTTTCCGGTCCTCCGCCGATCGCGTGATGGAGGGGTCAGCTGTCAGGGCCAAAGGGGGTCTCCCTCACAGCGGAATCTTTCATTTGGGGTGGGAATCGGAAGGATCTCCTTTGGCGGTACGTGCAGCGTGAGAGAATGTCTCGGTGTTTGCTCCTCAGAGCGAGATGATCGGGCAAGTCTGTGCTTCTGGGGCTCGGCGAGGAACCCATCTGATCGGCTATGGCGAGCTACGGACTTGATGATTCCGATCAATCCGCATTTTGCATCTGTAGCGTCGGCCATACCGAGGCGGAACCAATTCGCGTTGGACTGTTTATTCTGAAAGTCTAGTGTGATTGTAAACCCAGCTCGGTGGGATAATCATGTCGTCGCTCGCGGTGTGCAATGTCATGATAAATATGCTGGGTATTTTCTCAGAGTACAACCCTCTTAGCCGAGCTCCTCCGTCTCCGCTTGACTCAAGATACCCTCAGACTCATCTCCTTCAACATCCAAATCCACTGCATCCTCCTCCCAATCCGCTCGATCACCTGTATCTGACCCATCGGGATCCATGACCTCGACCAAAGACTCAACCTGCTTCACGGTATCGCCAGAGACAGCCGTTCCTGTTAGTTTTGGCTCGTAATTCTCCACCCTCTCCTCGACTACGTATTCCGCATCTATCAGTCTTTGGCGGAAGAGGCCGATCCGGGTGGAGAGTGCGCGTCGAGAGGTGAGAGCGAGGAGGAAGATCAAAGCTGCTGGAAACGTAGAGCGGACTAGGTCGCCATCAGCGGATGTTGAGGAATACAGGATGGACTTACAAAAGACGGCGTTGATATCGGTCGACCATTTATCAGCCATGAGGAGGAGCATGCCGGTGGAGATGCCACAGGGGGCGATGATCGGGATCAAGACGTAGCCGATGACTGGGAGGAGGATCGCATTGAGCGAGTGGAAGTTGTTATGGAGTGGTTTGCGCAAAAACTACGCCGAGAATTAGCTAATTTATGGGAGATGGATCTTGACGACCAACATCCCGGAGCTGCTCAAGTCTTGGTCGACGATCATTGCGGATATATCGAAGATGTCGGTGATGATGATGATGGTGATGAAGCGGGTGGCGACGCTGTCTTCGGACGAGAACGCTCATCATGCCGACGAAAAGCGAATCGATGATCGTGCCCATCGCCCTGTCCAGTATATTAAGTGATACTCAAAGGCAATGTTTTTGACCCACCAAGCATCCCAGAAATGCAGCACAGGCGTCACTTGAATCCTCGCTCCATACCGACCGGGCATCCCGACGTACAGCTCAAACACGATGCCGACTAGCCCAGGTAGAACGAGGTATAGAACGAGTACCGCATAAATGTTCGAAAGTGTGGCAAATATGACCCGTTTCGAGCGCGTTGAAAAGTTGGACCGGTGCAGTCTGCCAGCCTTATTGGATTGCGATATCCATTTCCCAGCTCTGCGGCCAAGATTGTAGGCAAACCAGCAGATGTACCCGCCAACGACCTTCTCGCATTAGCTACAGAACTTGGGAGAACAGCAGACGTACCAGATTGTAACCGTCATGCGTAGACTCGGTGAACAGCATGGCCATCGCGGCGCGCCCGACCACAAGCGGCACAAAGCATCCCAAGGCCAAGGTGATCGACACGGTGGTGAGGGTGACGACGATGAAGGCATGTATCTTCGTCCGCCAATAGCGCGGCAACCAGATGACCGTGTAGTCGGTTTTCGGGTCTCGTCCTGCTTCTCGCGCCGCACGGTCCTGCTTGAGGAGCCGCAGCTTGTCTTCCGGCGTCCGCGTTGCGCCTTGCGGGTCAACAGGTACGAAAACACCGCCCTTCCTCCTTTCCGCCGGTGATAGTAGGACTATCTGATCGGCGCCGGGGACACGAGCATCTGTTTGGGTATTCTTATATTGTCCGAAAAGGAGTTGAAATGGTTTGTCGAGTATTGGCCAGATCCCTTCCGTCCCGGAGGATCCTCCATCTTCCTTAGCGGGTTGACGTCGGCCGTACATGAGAGACGTGAGGTGAAACGCCGAGGCCGCTGTACGCCAATAGACGCTCCAAGCATTTTTCAGTCGGTGGCGTGGTTGAAGTGAATCGACAGAAGCCGGGAGGACCAGATGCAGAAAAAGGACATCGAAGGGGACCGATGACATTGGACCGCTGCGCATATCAGCATCGATCAAGGCATTTGCACTTACAAGCTGTGAAGGCGAAGCGGCAATATCTCGACAAAAGGCTGATAACGCAAGCCCCAGCATGTTCCGCCGATGAGCCAGAACACGAGGATCATGTACATGATCGCAGAGATACCGAGCTGCGTTGATTGTGTCAACTGAGCTCAGGCTAGGGGAGCGAAAGACTGACCTTTCGGAGTTGGGATCCTGCTGGTCGCTCGATGATGTCCTTGACCGGCGAGTAGTTCTGGTCCGACGGGTCGCGAATGAAGAACATAGCTCCAGGCCGGCAGATCTGCGGAGCATGAGAGGATTCGGCTCTGGCGCTATTGACATACCGTCCGGATGTGACCCAGAATATTCGCAAAGGTGAACATGAATCTAACGCAAACATCAGGATCTTTGCATGGCCATGCAAGCATGCTTACAGTGTCCCAATCAGCCAGCTGACGAAGACCACTCCGAACGGAGCTGTTCTCAGGTGTCGTAATCCCCCCGCGAGACTTGCACCTGCGAAGAGGGGTACCGTACAGGCATCGATCACCATGCCAATGCCCAGCGGGAAGAGGACCAATTCGAGGGCCATGAAGAACGATAGCTTGGCAAACGTGGTGTGTTGCTTGACTTGCGCAGCTACTCCAGCTGAGATGCGTCCAAGTCCCGCTTGACCGGCTAAGGCCACGATGAGAATGAAGAACGCGCAGACGAGGTAACCGGTAACCATGCACCATACGCGGTCCGACATCCGATCGGACTTGGCGACCTGGACGCAAAGGGCGCGGTAGGCCTGGTAGCTGTCGAAAGTGTGATTGCTGACAAGGGCTAGCAAGTCGCCTGGTCGTGTTCCCCCTTGCTCATTGCCTCGGAGAGCATCGGACAGATGACCGCCAATAGCGTATGATGAGCGGTCCAGACCAAACCTGCCCAGCCCGCTAGTGTCCGTCGCGTTAAGGACGGACATCATGGGGAGGAGGATGACGTCCTTGGTGATGTCTACGAGCACGTCTACCACCGGATCGGTGACAGAACGAGCTCCACGGAGCACGAGATGGGAGGTGTACAGGAATGATCGTACGAGATCGAGAGCAAGGAAGACCTTCCCAATGATGATTGGCATCCCAACGAGGACTGTGAGAGAAGCGCCCATGATGATGTTTGCGAATACAACCTATATGATGTTAGGGTGGACATCATAGAAAGTCTGACTAACATTCTGCAACATGCCCTGCAGGGGTCCGATGAGACCGATCACTAGGAAAGTGATCAGCATGTACTGGGTAAGATGCTGGAACTCACCTTCCAGCACCCCATCCCAGTCCTCCCGCTCCCAGTGCGCTTCCTCCTCATCGTCCGCGATGAATTGCACATCCACGTCTTCTCCATTCGCTTGCCTGTTCTCCGGGCCGAAAGGAGCTTCCAACACGCGTGGAGCGGCATGATCGACCTCACCAGGCTCCTCAGCCAGGGCAATCGCCTCGACGTGAGGCGATGTAACGGCGCTATCGTCACCGCTCGCAGGAATAGTACTTGCTGACACGGTCGAGGGGGATTGCTGTCCGCTCGAGAGATCCCGGTAAGCAAGGTCCTGCGGCTGATCATCGAGCTTGTTCGGATCTCGCAAAGTCGGTGAGTCATCTGAAGTTGCAGAAAAATCCGCGCCGATCGATATCTTCATGCGATCATCGGGAACAGCAGTGTCAGGCGGATCACCGATGATCGGGCGACCGTCGTTATATGCAGGCGGCGGTTCGGCGCCATCGCCGTCGCTGAATGGAACGATCCCTTTAAGGACGTCTCCATTGGGTCGGTCATCGTGAGCGGCCTTATCGGAATCTGGGCCGGTATTTGGACCAGAGACATCTTCCACGTATTCACCGAAAACTTCGATTGCCTGCACCTTCCCCTTTCCCTTCGGACTCAACATCTCCGGAGCCGTGTACGCCAAACCTGCCACCGCTTTGAGTGGTGCAGCAGGACGTGGCGGTCCACCGCCAGGTGATGTCAAGGCAGGTGTCAACCGAAGGTCGGACTCTGGATTTGGATCGCTCGCCGAAGTCGCGGTCGCCGAATGAGGAGGTAGTCGGAATTGATACGGTGAAACGGATATGGCAGATGGCCGCGAAGGGCCCGCTGAAGCTCTGTCGGTGGAGAAGCTATCGTCGCCTGCTGGAGGACTACTGATAGGTGATCGCGGCTGGAACGACGAAGATGAAGCAGACCTCACGACGTCGTTGCCATTGCTGATAGGATTCGTGGGATGGTCGAGACTCTCCAAGTTGAGGACCGGGTGCCAAACGCTCATTCTTTTTTGGGCATCTATGCGTCGATGCTTCTCATTCTCGGCATCGTGCCCGTCAATGTCCTCCTTCATCCGCTTCAGCGCATCGGCAAGGTGAGCCCTCCTGTCGTCGGACAAGATCGAGACCCTGCCCGAAGGGACCGCTGTCAGACGGTCGATGATGTCCTCGATTTTCTGACTTGAGGCACGCAGTGACTGATCTCCTTGCCCCGCAGCTGCCGAAGCCGTCAAAGGCCCCGTCTCGGCGGAGTGTCCAAAAGCCGCTAAGACATCCTCGTTGCGAAAAGCTACTCCGCCCCGCACCGTCCACTGGTCCGGCTCGAGATCTGCCTCTTTCCGAACAGGGCGAGGATCATGCTCAGCCCAGTTGTGCTGCGTGATCCATTCGCGGAGGAGGATGAAACCGATCAGAACAGCTGCTAGGGTTATAGAGAGGATCTGGCCGCGGAAGATGAAGCCGGGAACGCTGGTACCTATGTCAGCGTTTCCGAAAAGGGAGTTCGGGAGGTACGTGTTTTGATCGCCATTGTACCAGCTGTCCCAAGACGCATACAGGAGCTTGCCACCAGTGCTCGCTGGGCGTAATAGCAGGTCCCATAGCAGAACTCCATCCTCCGAAGCTGTCTCATTCGCTGCGAGCCCGGTCGCATTCGCCGCCAAAGCTAATGTGTCGTTCACAGCAGTTGATCCCTCCCCTAAAGGCGAACCTGCCCCTAGACTCGGTTGTACCCTGATGGAAATGAGCGTTGAATTTACTCGAAGACTTTCACTCACATCTGGTCCGCGAGCCATATCAGGGATCGCAGAGTGATCATATTCGCGCTCGGTAGCAGTACCAGCCACACCAGAACAGCCAGCCAGAAGCGGACGGTATGACATGCTATCCGGTATAGCCAAAGAGCAGTTTGGCGGACGTAGACGACGGCGGGGATGATGGCGGGAAGATGCTCGGGATAGACTGCGTAAAGTCATCACCTAGTCGGGAGAATATGAAGCGACTTACCCTTGGTGAAGGCGTATTTGTGCCCGCATATCTCGCAATACTTCTTCTGACTGTGGGCCAGCCAGTTCTTCAGGCTGCCGGCTTGATCAGCTATCTCGAAACGGGTGGCAACAGCGGTGGACGTACCAATCGTGGTGGACGAATCGTACGGAGCCTGAGCATTTGCAAGGATGTATGAATGGCGCTTCGTCATCGGCTTCTACTCGGCAAACACGGCATACATCTGAACATGTATCAGCACAAGATGCCAGCGATTTGAGATCAGAGATGGCTCACCGCCCTCTTCGCCGAAGCCGTCTACGGACAGATCAGGAAGAAGCCCTACATCTGCCATCTTTTGGATATACTAGAACATGAGAGAAAGCTCTGAGAGCGGTGATGCGCTCGGGTATACAAAGTGTTGCGGGATGTGAAAGCAAGTGCAAGACGACCGAAAGGAAGGATAAGAGGGAGGGGTGAATAACTCCAGTCGTTGAATCTGGAATTTCGGCTAAATTCGGTCCAGGTTCTCAGCGGCGAAAGCGATTACACCAAATGCATCCAGTCGTCTTGATCTCATTGTCTCCTCTCATTTACACTTCGACTGTCATTTATGCGTTCATCACTCGTCCTACCACTTTTGTCAGCCGCCACCGGCTTTGCTGCTCCAGGTGCTCCGCATCTCCCGACCTCGCCCAATCAACTGGCGACGCAAGCGATCGATTCTGCATCTTCTTGGCTGCACAATGTTCTTCATGGGGTAAAGCACCAACTGGATGACCTCGAGCATGATTTCGAGTCGGCAGTGCAGGCTGAGAAAATCGACATGCATGGGATTGAGTGTGCGTTACACTCCTCGTTATGAAGCTTCAGTCAACCATATTACGGCAACTTAGCGAAGTTGACTGTAATGCCAGATCTGTCGCTCACCCACCCGCAATTCCCGCTCCACCGCTTGCGAGTCGTGGAACCAGAGCTGTGTGATCCCAATGTCCACCAGCTCTCGGGGTATCTGGATATCTCCGAAACCAGGCACTTGTTCTTCTGGTTCGAGGAGAGTCGAAGGAACCCACCGGAGGATCCTCTTGTGCTTTGGTACGTTACCGTTGTCAATCTGGGCTTAATTACTGATCTGACCGTGCTCGCAGGCTGAACGGTATGCCGGCGAAGTATGAAACAACGACTTGGTGCTGATTAACGTACAGGTGGTCCCGGCTGCTCGTCCACGACAGGCCTTCTCTTCGGTCGGCCACTCCATTTGCTCACTTTCGCAATCGCTGACCTGAGCCATAGAGCTCGGCGGATGCAGAATCGCCGACAAGGGCGCGAATGTCACGGACAACACCAATGCCTGGAATTCGGTCGCCAATATGCTTTTCCTTGACCGTCAGTGCTCGTTTCACCTGATCAGCAGCCTCTCCTTCAACGGGGGCTGCGCACTGCGCGATCATGCGTGACGCACTCCATAGAGCCCATCGGAGTAGGATACTCTTATGCCGATGAAGGCGAGGTGAACAATTCGCCTGCGGCCGCCGAGGATGTGTACGCGTTCTTGGTGCTGTTCATCTCCCAGGTAAGCTTGTGCAACCGATCGTGCTTTTCTTCCACTTGCTGAGTTGTGCAGTTCTCGGAGTACTCGAAGCTCGACTTCCACGTCTCCGGCGAGTCGTACGCCGGTGAGTGCGGATTCAGGAACAAGCAGGTGCAGAACTTCATGACGGTTCTCCAGGAACGTACATCCCCAATATCGCGAGCGTTATTCACAAACATAACCTCGCTCTGCAAGCCGTTCCAAGTCCGGGAATGCCCTCTGTCAACTTCAAATCCGTCATGATTGGGTGCGTCGAGCTGCATTCTTGGTCTGATGTTCTCCCAACTAATGGTACCACAGCAACGGCCTGACCGACCCGTATATCCAGTTCGGCTCCCTACCTGAGTCCGTTGCCAGTTTCCCTCGCCGATGGGGGCTGACCTTTATTCAGCTGGGCATGCAAATCCCCATACGCAGTCTTTAGCGATCCCGATGGACCAGAGTGCACCTCGATGTATGCCAAAGCACCTCGATGTCAGAACCTTATCTCCAGTTGCTACAAGTGAGTTCACACTTTGACCTTCGCAGCCCCAGCTGATCAATTCAGGACGAATTCGCGCTTCTCGTGTGTTCCAGCCGCTCTGTACTGCTGGCAGACGTATAGCAGTATCCAGCAACTTGTGGGTCCATCCTTCTCTGTACGATACGAGGCTGATGATAGTCAACAGGGTCTGAATATGTACGATGTACGGAAGAAGTGCGATAAGAGCGCCGACAAGGATGGACCTGTAAGTTCACTGGGCAATTACTCATGACACTGCTGACTTAAAGTAGCTGTGCTACAAAGAGATGGGGTGGATGGAGACGTACCTCAACCAGCCCGATGTCAAGGCCCGTAAGCTCACGGGATTCCTTTCCAGTACCATACTGATCATCTCGCAGAGCTCGGTGCTCCTTCGGAAGTGACCTTCCAGTCTTGCAACATGGACATCAACCAGAGATTGTGCGCAATCCATCCCTACCTGTCCTTTTAGTACTGACTATATGTGATCCACAGCTTATTGCAAGGGGACGGGATGCACAATGCTGGCGCTCTCCTCCCCGAGCTCATCAACTCCGGCATCAGGGTCCTCATTTACGCTGGCCAGGCCGACAGCAGTACGTCTTCGTAACCTCATCCTCTGGTATCCGCTGACCTATTCTTCACAGTGGTCAACGAGGTCGGCTGCTCGCGCGTAGTAGACAATCTGCCGAGTACCTTCTCTACAACGTACTCGACAGCCGACAAGAAGAACTTCACCGACTCAGATGGGAACGTCGCTGGATGGACCAAGGCGGCTGGTAAGGGTGCTGGAAACGTCGCGTTCGTGTCCTTCGCCAATGCGGGACATATGGTGGGTCTGCCGGTTGGGAAAAGGTTTCCGCAGGCTGACGATGGGCTAGGTACCGCACGATGACCCGGTCGCGTCTTTGAGCATGTTCGCGAGGTGGTTGGCGAATAAGCCACTGGCTTGAGGAGCGCCTTCCTTCTGAGCTGTATTGGAGGCGATCGAGAGGTGTGTTCTGGATCAGGACGCGGTCTTGTAGGCGTGATTTAGACAGGTAACAATGCATGAAGTGGTTGTGAATTGTATGGTGGACATATGCTATATGGTGTGTTCGTAATGTCGTGATTCGCCTCCCTCCTCTCCTCCCTTCACCATGCCAATGCGCCGAGCAGCCCTAGCTTCATGCCATCGTCCTCATGGTCACATAGCCCTCAATTACACAGGGCTACGATTCCTCTTCTGCCCTCTCCTCTCCCCCTCGTCGCTCCCTTCGCTCTCACCGCTCCCATCACTCTCCCCATCGCCCGCCTCCTTCCCCACCTTCCCCTGTTCCAATCCCTCTTCCTCCGGATGAAACCTCCTCCTCCCCTCCGCATCCCATCCCCCAACCCTATCCCTCAACCAATCCCCCACCTTCCCCTGTTCCAATCCCTCTTCCTCCGGATGAAACCTCCTCCTCCCCTCCGCATCCCATCCCCCAACCCTATCCCTCAACCAATCCCCAAAATAGCTACATGAATCCGCATTCACCGGTCCTTCCTCCTCACAAAACACGAATTGCGGGCATTTCCCACATGGCGCCTGATTCTGGCCGAGTGGGATCGTCAATCGTTTAGTCGCGCGGTAAACTATCGCTGTGTCGGACAAGTCTTGGAGACCCGCACCGGCGAAGGAGAGGGATTGGGAGTGGGTGGCTGCGAATGCGGCGGATGATTGGGGTTTGATACGGAGGGTGTGGGCGTCGAGGTCGGATGAATCCACCGAGGAGACGGATTCGTCTGAATCGGAATCGGAGTGCTCGGATGAGTCGTCGGTAGATGGAGAGTCCGAGGATCCTGCTTCGGAGGATGAAGAGGAGGCCGAGGAGGAGACGTGTTTCTGCTGCTTCTTCTTGTTAGTCGTCCCATCCTCGTCCGAGATTGAAATCAGGGGCGGATCGCTGTACTCGTCGACGTCCGAAAGTTGGCGTTTCTTTTGCTTCTGCTCCAGTCAGCTTGTATCGTATGATACATGATCACCCACCTTCGCTTTCTCCTTCTTCTTCCGCCGCTCCCTCTTTTCCTTTTCCTTCTTCTCCTTAGCTTTCGCCGATTTCTTCGCCTTCTCCCGCTCCATTTCCTTCTGCCTTTCCCTCCTCTTCTTTTCTTTTAACCTCTCCTTCTCCTTCAGCCTCTCCTTCTCTTTCCGCCTCGACCATTCCTCGACATCATGAGTCCCGCTCTCCACCCGCTGCTTCTTCGCAACAGGCCTATCGCTATCCTCCCCATCCTCATCGGGCAACTCTACTCCTCCGACGGGTTTCATGGCCTCTACCAACCCGTCAAGCTCGAGGGCCCGCATACACTCCATCACGTGCTTGACGTTGAGCTTCACACCAAACGCCTTGGAATTGTTCAGTAAGGCGACCAGAGCATGGGGTGTGGGAAGCTTTGGGGTCCGCGTCGCCGAGTAGATCGAGCTTGTCAATAAGGAAGTATCGTCTTTGGGTCGTTTGGGGTACGTCTGAGCGAGTCAGCGTATGTATGGGATCATGATATGACTTACCAAAGCTCTCACGTAGTGAAGCAGGACGTTGTGGATTCCGTCGACCAGCGCCGCATCGTACTCCTTCGTTGTATCGAACCATATCCCACCCGTAATCTCCTCTGGCGGTTTAAGATGCGGAAGGATGTACAGACTGATGGTGGGAGCCTGATGACATCAGTATGGTAGCGTTTGACAAGGCGGTGACCTTCATGAATGCCCTTGAACACCGTGATCTGGCCGTTCTTCTCCAGCCCATCTAAGATCCTCCGCAGGCCAGCTGGGGAGATGACGTCCTGGCCAATCTGCATTCGGAGACTCTTCTGGCTGATCCCTAGAGCTGTCAGGTCTTCAGAACTGCACAGACATGCCTTTGTTGCCCGCTTCAGTGATCGCCGCCAGCACGATAGACTGCTCCGCTGTCAAAGTGGCCTTCCTACTCTCCATCAATCAACCAGCCAATATCCTGCATACCGGCACTGACTTCTTGGCATCGCTAGGTGAGACGCCGTGGAAGATCACAGTATCATCCTTCCCTTTCTCCGTCACAAGCAGTTTCTAGAATTCCATCAGGTACGATGGTCGGTCGCTTGACTCACGTTCTTCAGCAGCGCAGAGATGGACGCCATGACCTCCTTCTTCGACATCCCTGGCAGGCTAATGTGGATATGAGCTTGTGTCATGGCCTACATGACGGTGAGCTTCATGATTTGGCGACACGAGGTTCAACTAGCCTTGTTCTTCGCCGCCAGAACCTTTTTCCAGACCTGCTGGTCCGAGGTGGACAGCGTGGTCATGGTGGAGAGATGTTATCGCATTCGAGGGAGATGGAAAGAGCGCCTTCTCCACACAGGGGAGGGGAAAGGTTTACGTCAGACTGTCAGAGATATGCGCTGGGAAATTTTAAGTCGATTAGCAGCAGCTGAAGTAAAGATTGGAATAGGGTCTTGAAATTGATGAGGGAGAGGCTGACGTGTAATATTGAGATGGCCACATATCGATATAAGTTAACTTTGTTTCTGTGCCTGACGTGAGGTGGAGGCAGTTACTTTCGACGCGCCCGAAATCTCCTTTTACGTGTCTTTCACCACAGTCCGGCTCAGTAAGGTACATTTCTCGTGGGCAAGATGGTGAATCAGATGCGAGCTGCCATTTTCAAAGTCTGTCCTGTCCTCTGCTGTAGTCAAGCCGAGTCTGACGACTCTCCAGGTCTTCTCAACAAAACATTCCCTCACCCTTCCCGTAGCTGCACTCGGCTACATTGAAGACGTGCTGAAAGAGGTCAGCTATGGCGTCGCCAGATAGCTTTCCAGCTAGACTCTCAGCACATTCGAGGCTGACAGGTGGTCTGTGCCAGAATGATATACCCGAGGATGAGTGGGCTGTGGGACTGGAGTTTTGGGCGAGGGAGTACCTGAAAGGAGAAGGTGAGTTGCCATGCCTCGCCCAAGATCTGGCTCGTTCCGGCTTTCTTCTGGACGCGGAGTTATTCACGATACACGATCGCAGACTCTTCATCCCTGGTCTCCTTGCCCGCCCTAAAGAAGGCGTATGAGAACCTGCAACTAGGGGTGAGCAAGCCAATGCTCAGGTAGACTAAGAAGTTAAGGAGTTCGCCTTGGCCCGCCACCAGACAAACGACGATAGCCAAGTAGCCGACCCCTCTGAGATCAACGTGGAGACCCACTTTTCAGTGATCGACGCATTTGAGATGCCACCTGTACGATTTGACCCGGTACGAGGCGGCTTTACGACGTATGTCTCCCTCTTCCCAAGCCTGATCCGCTGTAAGATCATCCGGTGAAAGGAGAGGGATAGGCTGATGTTCTTACAGCACCAAGACGAAGCCATCAGTGGCGGGGCAAGCATCGAGTAAGGCGGCATTCTTGAGGGAGAGATGGGGGATCATCAAAGAGGTGAGTCGCGCTTCATCTGTAAGGCGCGTCGCCTGTTTGCGGGAGATCCGACTTGGCACAGCTATCCTTGGCTTCTTTCTGCGTGTCTTCTCAAGCTGACGAAGTACTCCATGCAGGTCATTTTGAGAAACGAAAACTTCACACCACCTGCAATAGGAGGTCACGACCGAGCGAACTACCTCAAGCTCACTTCTACGCGGAATCTCCTCGGTCGGTCCGGGCAGCTCTTCTTGCTGTTCGGGATGCTTTCGCGGGATCCTCAGGGGAAGCTGTGCTTGGAGGACGGGGATGGAAGGGTCGTGCTGGATATGGAGGATGCCGTGAGTGCACTGCAGCTCTAAGACGGCGAGGCGGGCTAGATGTGGGTAGGCGAAGCTGACGGATTCAGGTTCCCGGCGAAGGCTTGTTCACCGAGGGATGCATGGTCCTCGTTGAGGGTGAGTATACGATCGAGGAGACTGTGCGTGTATTGGCGATGGGGCACCCACCGAGCGAGAAGCGGGAAATAGCCAGGTTCGTCGTCTGCCCACCAAAGACACGGCGAAACAGCTCTCATCGGGCTGAACCTCTTGCTAGAGCGCTGCACGGTCATGTCGACTTTCTTGGAACCGGCGCTTTGTCACTGAAAGAAGAGGTACGCCAGTCTGAGGCATTCGTAAGAGCGTACTTAGGGCAGCTCGTAGCAAAAATACATCCCTACCATCCTCGCAAACACCCAGGTCTCCTTTGTCGTGGTGTCTGACGTCTGGCTCGATCATCCACGGACCATGCCTGCATTGCGGCGGCTATTTGAGGGTTACGCAGAGGCGGTCGAGTACCGGCCGATGGCCTTCGTGCTGTGTGGAAATTTCTGTCAACGGGGTTGGGAGGGTGAAGGAGGGTTGAAGCGGTATACCAGTCAGTCTCTTTCTGGGCAGCAAGACGATGGCTCTCCCCACGCCCAGGGAAATGCTGACGATGGACGACCAGATGGTTTCAACGCACTCACCGATCTGCTCGTCTCCTTCCCCCTTCTCCACTCTTCCCACTTTGTCTTCGTTCCCGGCCCTCTCGACCCTTGGTCGTCGACAACCCTTCCTCGGCCCGCTATACCCTCTGCATTCTCGTCTCGACTCACCCAACGGATACCGAAAGCAAGATTCGTTTCGAATCCATGTCGACTACGGTACTTTGGACAGGAGCTCGTCATCTGCCGTGAGGACCTCATGGGGCGGATGGTGCGGAATCTTGTTGGGGTGAAGGAGGAGGAAAGCGTAGATATGAAGCGATACGTATGTCGTCATTCTGCCTGCCTGGTCAGCTGCATGAAGCTAATCTGTTGGTCGTGAATGACAGCTTGTCCAAACGATCCTCGACCAAGCCTACCTCTCCCCATTAGCCACCTCCACCCGCCCCACAATATGGGAGTACGACCACGCCCTCCGACTATACCCTATGCCCACGGCTGTCGTGCTCGCAGACAAGTTCGACCGGTACGAGCTGACTTACGAGGGCTGCCATGTGTTCAATCCTGGGCGGTTCGTCTCAGGCGGAGGAGGTGGCGAGGGTGGGGGCGAATTTGAGTGGGCGATGTACTATCCTGCGACTGGTCGGAGCGAGAGGAGGTGAGTGATCTGTTGTCATTCCGCATGGCTCTTGACTAGGTGTAGCGCTTTATCATTGGAATGAGGATCATCAAGAAAGACGATCTGGGCATACGGGCATATCGCATAGAGGGTGTGCATAGTTTTTGTATCACATCATTGACATTTTTCTCACATGTCCGGGAGTCGAGAGCCGAAGGTCAGTCGTTGAAGTAGCGACCGAACAACGACTCGCGGGGAGAAAGCGAAGGGGAGTGATACGCCTCCTCGAGGTCCTTGGGTAGATCCTGGTGACCGCTCTCCGCCGCTCCGTACTCAACTCCCGCCGACCGCGGCTCGCAGCGAACTCCTCCTCCCTCCTTCTTCTCCTCCGTTCAACCTTCCCCACTCTCTCTGGCCTGTCCGCCATCTCCCCCTGTCCTTCCGCGCCTAAGTATCGATCCCTCGAATCCGGACTTCCTCCTGACCGCCTCCCCCCTTGTTCTCTGGTCGGTTCAAGCTTCTCCCGGGACTCCCACATATTCTGCTTCATTCTCTCGTAATCTGGCTTGGACCGGAATCTCCGTGAATGCGAGTGGCGATGAATTTGTCGAGGAGCCATTGCAGCGCTAGCGATCGGTCCTCCGTCCACTAGGGCACTCACAGCCGAACCGGACGTAGCAGGGCCACTAGGTCAGTAGAGTGAGTTCTAGCCATCAGTCACAATCAGCCGAGATGGATGCCCCGACAATTGGGAGCATGAGAAGCCGCAGATGTGAAGCTCCCAAATGCATGAGTCACCCAGGAAATTCTTTTCATTCAGGAGAACCGATGTCGAGAACCCCAACAAACCGTCGCAAGATGGAACAACAGCGCATCAGTAACGACCATAGTTCCGGACATTCTCTTGGCTCTCACCCCGCTCCGTTTCTCCTCATCCCCTTCGAAGCGGTGAGGAGAGCGCTGGCCACTAACTTTAGTGAAACGCATCAGGGATGTAAGCTCAACCACCGATTGACCAAAAACGAATAAAGGACCAGCGGGAAAAGGGCCTCGGGTGTAATGCCGAAGGCAGGCGAAATTCCGACGTGAGGCTAGCTTCCCTTTCTCACTTCGAGTTCTATTCGAAACGTCGCTTTTTGCACCCATCGACAACCTGTACGTCTGCAGTGCTAGTACCTGTTACCCAGTGCTAACTACAGGTCCCGACCTCCCCGCCATCAATAAACCTCATTAATTTTCTCGCAATCCTGATCAGCCACCTGCCTACTGATCTCCACAAATCGCTTTCGGTTCCAGCTGAATAGTCATCATGGTGGGTCATTCCTTCTCAAGATCAGGAGCCGTGTGCGAGGTCTGGTGCGGGAAGTCTCTTTGATTGCATCGGATCGAGCAGCATTACTCCACCATTGCCATCCCTCGGCGGTTACTATTCTGCGTCCGGCGTTGCTGACTATCCTTTTAACAGGCCGACGTTACCACCGGCGAGGAAGCCGCTGCCAAGAAGGCATCCCGATCCTTCAGGAAGTACCATTACCGTGGTGTCGAGCTTGATCAGCTGCTGGACATGAACAATGAGGCTTTCATCGAGGTGAGTCACTCCATCAAGGTGTGCATTGCAGGGGATCGAGGAGGAGCGCTTGGGAAGCCTGATGATCGCAGTGCTGACATGTCTTCCTGGTCCTCCCTGTAATCCTTCACTCGTCAAACCGCTTCTCGGATACCCTCTCAATCCCTGATCTACACCGATTTTCATCCTTGGCACGTTTATCTACCCACGACCATCCTCGTCTTTGCCATAGCTCGTCCACGCCCGAGCCCGCCGCAGGTTCCAACGTGGACTCAAGCGCCGACCGATGGGTCTCATCAAGAAGCTCCGCAAGGCGAAGAAGGAGGCTGCAGCCAATGAGAAGCCGGCGATGGTCAAGACGCATCTGCGTGACATGATCATCGTCCCGGAGATGATTGGGAGTGTTGTTGGTGTCTACGTGAGTTTGGGCATGCGAAGCTCGCCAACGTTGGATCGTCTACCGCCGCGACGGCTTTTGCATGGTGCAGATTCGGCTGCGCGATGCTTCCGTACATCGGGCTGACGAGTCTATCTAGAACGGCAAGTCCTTCACCACCGTCGAAGTCAAGCCCGAAATGACCGGCCACTACCTTGGCGAGTTCTCGTGAGTCAATGTGTCCTCTACCAACCTGTACGCAGCTGAGTCGCTTGATAGGATCACCTACAAGCCTGTTGGTCACGGTCGCGGTGCCAACATGAAGGACTCCCGCTTGTCAGTGTCCAGATCATCCCGCTAACAAGAGCTAATTCTACCCACAGCATGCCCCTCAAGTGAAGGAGTCTCGACAGAGGCAATTGTATGAGGATGAGAAATGCATTTCATTCTCGTGACATGCCCCGTTGTGTGCGAGAGGCCGAGGCCAGACTGAATGAAGGCACTAAGACCGTCATGTGTGAGGTTGCGAACCGCGAAGGGCATAACGGACCGCGTCGAGAAATTACGACTGCCGATCAAGGGTGATGCGCAAGACCCTGCAACCGATGTTTTCAGATAGCGAACCTGTGGGGCGAAAGCCATGTCTGCTGACTTGCCGCCCCATCCTGCCGGCCTTTGTTCACCCAATTCTTCTCACAACACCAGTACCAATCTCCATCGTGTTTCCGATTCGGTCTCGTCAACTAAAGTGAGTCTGTCCTCCGATACTGAACCTTGCTGGCTCTGGTCTAGTCCTCTACGAACAAAGGCACGCCGTTTCGTTTTTCCTTGCAACTTGAGCTGAGTTTATGCTAGACAATCTGCTTCCTCCCCAGGCGTCTTCTAAGCGGAAAGCGAAGCCCGATGCGAAAGATGGGGAAGCGAATGCTGCGAAGAGAGCAAGAGGAGACAAGAAGGCTGCCGAAGGCGGGAATGCGGAGGACGAAGATGCCGCAGCAGATGGCGACAAAGCCAGGGGAGTCGGTAAAGACCCCAGAGAGGGTAAGCCTAAAAGTTGCACATGTCCTCGCCGGTCCATCCTTCACCTTGCTCCATTTCAGTATCACTGCAGACTTGCCAGACAACGCAGACTTGCCAGACAAATTGCCGCTTTGCGGGACCAGTGGACCGCCCCTGCAATCCGAAGCGATTCGGCTCATCGCCGGCGATGTCAAAATCAACATGCCTCCCGAGCAGGCGGACATCCTGCTCATCGGTGCCACTGTGTACGAGCGCAAGGTCGACAACTGTCTGCGCGGCAGAGGCAATTTCCTCGATATCAGCCACGTATTGGTCGCCTGGGCTGCCCTACTCGATATCACAGAGATCGGCCCCGCTTATCGGAAGGTGATTGACGACCAGATGGAAATGCAGTGAGTACGCAATTCATCGTGGTTCAGACAGGTCTTAAGGGCTTCTATAGGAAAATCGCACAGTCTGAAATTACGTCCCTGATCCTCGACATCGGAGCCGCAGAGTTTCGTCACATTCAGCAGCTCGGCAAAACGCTCGATCACTCGTCGAAGATCATCAAAGTCGGTACTCGCAGTAAAGCCAAAGTCGCGAAGGAGGAGACGCCGGCCAGCGGCCAGGGACAACGCCTCACTAGGTCCAGCAGCGCTCTGCAGTTGGCCAGTGGGATCATCTCGGTGTCCGACGGGAGCGATGCGGGGTGATGATCCAGTAGCTTGATGGCTTGGACCTTGATAGAAATGGGGTCAGGAATGGCGGCAAGGCGGTCTGGTGACGGCTTCTATACCTATATATGCATGTAGACTACATGGTTGAAACTAAGCATGGGGAGAATCTCTATCGCCATACCGTTCCACTTGCCACCGACAAGCCTTTCATATCGCCGCCGTCATGCCTCTCGTCTCGCCACTCGCATGCCCCTCATCTTGCCACTCGCATGCTCAACACGCCACCCCATGCCACTTTACTCGCCACTGCCAGTGCTAATCTCATCCAACTTCATTCCTTGAGGCTCTTCAACATCGTCTTTGTGATGGACGTAATAGTTGACAGCTGACTACTGGTCTTCAAGATCCTAGCTGTGGAGTCCTCACGCTAGGCGACCCTAAACGGATGTCATCAGAGGGAGTCGACTCGTCACATGGACTTAGAACGTACAATGCTTGAAGGTGGGCCTCCAGCGCCTCCTTGTGAGTTCCATTGATATCCCACACGCGAAGCTTTTCATGGGGGTCGGTCAGCTGGCGGCTGATCTTCAATCTCGAACACTGTATTTCGCAGGAGTGGGCGACTATCTTCTCCTTCTAATCGATCGCACCGAGGTCACCCCACACCTGGTCGTCCGGAATGCCGGAATGAAGATGACCAGCTAAAAGCTTACAGACCGCTTGGGAAGGATGCTCTGTGGAGTGCTGAAAGTCAATCAATCAGTTCGTATCTCAAATGCAGATGAGACGGAATGCGGGGAAGATAAATCACTACTGGAGTGTTCTCGTTTGTTGCAGCTTTCTTACCAGTCACCCGAGTGCATCGCTTCTTCGCTGGCTGGGTCTCCTTCTTAGGTGGTGCCCCTCATCGCTCGATACATCATCCACGCCATCAACCGGGCCGCTCCTCGTCCCGGTGCTCATACCTTTCGCATCTGTCTCTATCGAAAGCCCTGCGTTATCAGCTCGATACGATGTGGTGGTGGAAAACTAACAGCCATTGACATTAGTCTTTCGAGGCAATCTCTATCACGTGAGGTATCACCCTGTTCGCCCTCATAGCCTTCTCAAGTCCCTGCACATGCTCCTCCATACCTTGGAGTTTCTCTGCTGTAGAAAGAAGCGACCGGTCGATTGCGGATCCTGAGTCATGAACCGTCGACGTTGAAGCGGAGGAGATGGATCTGCGGGGTGTTCTATGTCGGGTGGTCAGAAAAGCTTCTATATCCCTCAAAAGAGAGCGTTTTCGACTCAAAAACGCACGAGATAGGTACGTTATTCGATTGTGAGGTTTTGGATTGATGAAGTTCCTTCATGTTGATAGGAGTATGGGAATGCAAGAGGGTTAGGCCGTAAGATCTGCAGAACAGTGGGAGAAACTCCAAAATCAGAAAAAAGAAATCGCCTTTCGCCCCTGACCAGTGCTCGGGTTTCGATGCATTACTCGTACATCCTTTCCCCATCACAATCAGCCGTCACCGATTATATTGGCTTGTCTGTTCTTTCTCGAGTCTCTGAGCGAGGACGAGCACAGCCCCATCATATCTGACTCCGACATGTCACTGGAAGGGGTCGATGCCTTCAGTATTCAGAACGAAGCCGATATGTTCCTCAATCCGGGCTACAATAAGCGTCTCTCCGCGGAATAGAAAGCTTCGGCGTCCGCCTCACGCTTGACTCGTTCAAGGGGTCGTTCAAGGGCTATGCTGCTGGTGCAGTGAATTCTCGTCCTCTAAAGGAGATCTCGCTCCTCTTCTGCACAATGGCCAAAAAGGACATTCTGCGGCGCCAATAGTCGGGGATATGGCCTCGAACGGGGTCGTCCTCTCTATGAAGATGCAGCACGCATCCGCTTCCGATCAGTAGCTGGGACGTGCGGAATGGCTGGTGAGTTCCTCCATTGCGTCCTCCCAGTCTTCTTCTCTGCCCCCTTGCCCTTCTCCCCTACCATTCTTCAGTGGAAATTCTGACTCCTCTCTACCGGCAACTCATCTCGACGCTGACGTGTGGCAGAATTCGGCAGCATCGTTTCTTAGCAGTGTCAGACGCGGTACTGCGACCTACTTGGTCAGAAGCTTCGGATCCATGAGTGCTCGACTCATACTCGGCCGCCAGCAGCCCCTTCTCCAGGACACTCGAAAAGTATTACGATCAGGGTCGCGATGTCCTCGATATATGCGCAGCTATCCTATCCGATGAGGAGGCCGTAAGGGTGACGCTTGCAAGATCGATCACCTCCTTCGTCAATTCGCGGTTGCCGCCGAATCCATACAGCAATCATTGATCCTTGCTGCGCCATTGGCGTCTCGAGCGGGATGAGGAGGACTTGGTTGCCCATGACCAAGGCGAGTGTAAACTTCTAAGCCGGAGGCATTGCTGATACTTCGCATGCTGATCTCTAGCTAGTTATGAAGACGCGCTTGCCAACGCGGCTGCCCTCAAGAAAAACTTGGCGGAGCTCCCACAGGAACTCGTCGATCGCGCGGAGGCAAGGGCTCGATTTGCCAACGAAGGTGCGTCGGAGCACGAGGCGGATGCAGTGATAGAGAAATCAGAGCAACGTGTGTCGAGCGGAGATGTCGAAGAGCAAGCTGGCAATATGACGGGATGGGAGAATATTAAAGTTGCGGGTAGTGAAGAAGTGTAGGATGCATCTGATCGCGTTGTTCCGGTCTGGATTATAACACTATATGCACTGCCTTGTACTCCAGGTACTTCGCCTCTCTCCTATCATAAATATCCTCTACTCTGATTCGTCACGGCTGCCCAGAAGTCGACACGCGTTACGGTGAATCGTTCTTGCGGTCAAGAGCGAGATACTGATTGCTGTCATCAACCTCAGGTAACCGATCCCCATCTCCTTCTTCCACTGGTCGAACTCCTTCGTCGTGTTTTCGCCCATCATGCCACCGGTGGAGAACACCAATGGTTTGAATTCGACTCGGGAGTCCGGTTTGTCCGCCTCCGCCATTTTGTCCACCGCCGCGAGGAATTCGTTAAACTGGGTTCGGTGGAACAAAACTGGATCCGTATCTCCCGCACGGCGACGCCGACCTAGACCCGCATCCGAGGCATAAACACTTTTAGGCGAGTAGACTTTGACCTCGTAGTCTAGGTCTCGGCGACCGGTTCGACCCGGGCCGCGCACACCTATGTCGTTCCTCCTACGGCCCTCCGACGAGTGAGGTTCGGTAATGACGTCGGTCGAAGGTCGTTGGCGAAGAAACTTCGCAACGATATCTCGGATGTGATTGTGCCGGGCCGCTTGAGCAACCTTACCGCAGACCTCGTCGTGTAAGAGATCGGCTTGCTTACCGCATTTGCACGTTGGCCGGTGGTGCTTGGCCAGAGTGCGAATGCCGATGCCAGTGGAGATCGCGGAATCGGGATAGACGAAGTGAATAAAGGTAGGGGATTGAGTTGATCCACTGTCGTCCCATAACCGAAGCGTTCTCCAGCAGCACCGCCGCCCGAACCGAATCCACGTCTCCCATCAATCTCGATCGCTGCTCTTCCCACATCTGCGTGCATCGTTTGACGGGCTATCCTCTTCCATCTCCGACGTGGTGCCGAAGATCTTGTCGATTACCTCATCTGCTGTTACTGCGGACGCTGCTCGTGCGTGAGGTGACACATCCGCATGGGATACAAGACCCAGGCCGCCGTAGCGTACTGGCAGTGTCGCCGCATTTCGTCCAATACAGTCGTCTTCGATGCCTTCAGGTCCTTCAATATCTGGTCGACCCCTGATCCGCTTGACCTCATCCCACAGGGCGAGGTCCAGTGGATCCCACTCCTCCTTCATATCGTCCGTTCGCAGACTTCGCTGCAAATGCCGAAGGTCCGCCGAGACGCATTGCCGGAGGAGTAGAAGAGCCGTTTGGTGATTGAGAGGTGCAAGGCTTTGATCTTCTCCCTTTGCTTCGCCACCTGCCCACGCAGGAAGGCAACCCTAGCCGGTTTAGCTCCTACCATCGTACCTAGGAGCTCGAATCCATTCTCCGCCACTTCCGTCCCGAATGAGTCGCGAAAGCTTTACGTTTCAAAAACTATAAATCATATACGCAGTGAGGGACTCGAACCCACACCAGATCGACAATCTACCTATGGCATCCTGTGGCAACGATCTATGATACCCTTTCACCAACTGCGTTTCATTACATACGAAGAACCGGAGTGGATATATATTAACGATCAAGCGTTTCATTTTCGGGGCGTGGTGTATTAGGTACATATAAAGTGTGTAGTAATGGATGCCTTCCATCGCAGAAGGTACTCCTGAGCGGAATGTGGATTCTAAGACATACTTGAATGAGCCCCTCAATCATCGATCCGCCTACGATTTTGAAGACCGCAACACATAGAACTAAGAACGCGACCAAATCAGTTGACAATGCTAGGGTTTTGACAGCGGTCACGTACGCAAATTGGCTGCCCATAGCGACGCCCTGCTCGACCTCGTCTCTCATATCTTCCCCAGCAGCCTCGCCCGCACCCTCCTCCTCTTTTCGACTTCCCGAGTCCTCCCTGCCCTGGACGTATCGAAGGGAGTCCGAATCCTGCCCTATCCCATTGGCTTGAAGCGTAATGCGAAGAGGCATCGATCTTCCGGACGAAGAATTCGATCTTGAGCCGTCACACTTTGAGCTGAGTCGTGTAGTAGATAACTCAGGTGATCGAGGGGGCAGGTGGGAGGGCGCAAGGGAAACACGTTGAGCCAAGAGGTAGTGTTTTAGCGGCCTGATGGCGGAGTATCTGGTAAGATAGTCAGACGGTCGTTGGGACCAGAAACGTCACCTCAGGCTAGGCTAGCCCGGCGAAGACGAGACTGGGAGGGAGAGTGGAGCAGGTTCTTCTTAGAATAACCCACGTGATGGGACAGAATTGACACGTCGCTTGTTTTGTAGCTAGATCCGAAAGTCGCCAACCATCGAGTGAAAGCGAGTTTCGGTTGATGAAACTGTACTAGATGCCTTTTAAGATCGAATGGCTTGAAGCACGTCATCCGGTCCTCCGTGACGTCCGGATCGTCTTGGCAGATTGCACGACAGGACGTGCTTCTGCTCGAATCGGTCGACCCTTGGAGATGAGCTAAAGACCTACAGCAAGCCATCAGCCTCTCATACCGCCGCATGTCGTTGAATCGAGATTGTTGGCTTACGAGATGAAGGCCTGTTGGCTCCGGGCAATCGTGGGGAATAATTCGGAAGATGAGAGTCCCACTCTCTTCCCCAAAGTGATGACGCTACCATCTACGTACTATCTTGAGCGCGTCTCACCACAGCATCTGAAGACTCACCTGGCACTTTGTATGAACCCACCTGAGCTCCACCTAGAAGGAATTCAGATACGTTCCGGAACTTTTTGGATCCCACCTCGTGCCTCGTGCCATTGAATTACATAAGGTATATGAGCACGTTGGGCACATTGAACTTCAAACCAACAAGGGTCACAATGCCTATAACAATTTGATCTCCCCAACACACCCCCACCTATGCCTTGTGTTCTGAACCCACCAACTACGATTCGGATTGAACTGCAACTGTGTTCGACATTCCCTGACACATCTATGAACTTCGTACCCAAAACAGCCTAGTCGCGGGATCAAGCCTTCGGATACAAGCATGACCCATGTCCAGAACTGTCGAGCACATTCTACGACCAACGGGGTACGACCAAAGATATGCGAGCGTATCAAGGTTTTGACACTTACTGATGATACCTTGATCCACACCGGGCAGCGGGTAAACCCTCTTAGCGACTGCGCGTTCATAGCGTCCCTTCAGGCCGAGCTACGTATCACCCTCGCCACTACACTTGCCCCCTGCCTCAACTGGGGCTATATCCGCATCCTCGAATCAAACCGAGCCCGATTACCGCGGGACTCCATGGACCAGGCAGACGGGCAGTGGCCTAAGGCTGGAGAAACCCCTGGAGTGCTTTAGAAACGGGGAGAAGGATCAGAGAAGTCTCGGGGTTGGAGTGGCGAGAGCGGAAGAGGCCGAGGTACGCAGAGGCATAATAGAGCGACCAGATTGACTGATATCCGCTAGAGATCTAGTATTGAGGTTCCTGTAGCTAGTTCATGCAACGACTTGTAACTAGCGGAGCTACCCTACCGACGACCAGTCTGGCTGTGGAGGTGTTCCACCCTCAGGTTGTGTAACCTCTCGGGCTGTGTAAGACTAGGCTGGTAAGTCTACGTCCTACCCGCATCCGTCGTCGATTGTGCTCGACAATTGTTGACTGTGTCGGCACGAATATCAACATGTCCTTGATGATTGGGGACAGATTGGGCCTAGCGATGCTGATGAGCACTTTGACTTCCCAGTTAAGAAGAGAGCTGTACTGCTTAAACTCTGCAAAGTACTTCGCGGTTGATTCCTTCTGCCGAAGGTCCCAATGCGTCTCTCAGCTGTGCCTCTTCCATCCGCATCACCGTAGGTAACCTGAACGTACTTGATGAAATTCCCTATAGTCCGTAAGGAACAGAGGCTTGTCCTCTTTCACAAGATGGTTGCGGAAGGCTCGTTGTGGAGAACCTGTCATATGGGAGATGATGTAGCCAATCTTTTCTTCATCGCTGCGGTAGCGGCTGGGCTGAAGTTTGATACCCAGCTCGCACTGCATGAGGACATCGGCCATCTTGTGTCGGCTCCCGTCGAATCTCCGGGTCACTGACCTTTGGTTTCTTGAAGCTCCGGGTAACAGAAGAATCTCGCATTCCATGCATAACACTCACAAGGGTATCCTCTAAACTAGTACGATTAGCGAGCATAGTATCGAGCTGCGCTAGAGTGTTCTCGATTGTCGCCGACTCTCTTGGTGGAACGTATGGGTCTGCCGGCGGTATTGATCCGTACTCGGGTTCAGAGTATGCACGAGATGGAGTACAGAATCCTTGACGCGGGACGTTGTCTTGCGGGGTTTGTCGGATGGTAGATGGCGTCGGGGTGAGAGGCGAGTAAGTATCTGGTAGCGAGAAAGTCGATACATCAGCCTGCTGTGTAGGCAATGCAGGTAGCGAAATGCCCTCGCCTTCGTCAGGGCGCATCCTGCTTTGAGAACGGGTATCCGGGCGGGACATCGTTGCCGTACGGAGTTGATAGGCTGAGATCTAGTATTGGTTCTTGTGGATTTCATGCAACGTCTTGTAATCAGCGGACCTACCCTACGGACGACTTGCCTGGCTGTGGAAGTGTCCACCCTCAGGTTGAGCGATCTCTCGTGCTGTGCAAGCTTAGACTGGTAAGTTTACCGCACTCGTCGTCGTTTGTGTTCTACAATGTGACCGTTTCAACCTGCATTTAGCTTTCTATTGTCGGACCATATCACGCCCGCGTTTGTGTTCGACAATCGTCTCCATTCATTGATAGTCAACGGGGCATGAGGGTTGCTTGGGCGTGACTTCGATCCAAATCAAAGTTGGTTGGGTACGGTCATAACAGCATCCCCATCTCTATAAGTTGGACAGCCGTTGTCCATCCATGTGGACACCTGCTTGGCAGCTACGCGCTTCTTTTTGCCTTTGTCACCGTGCTGGAAGGTCTTGAAGTTGTTGCCAAGCTCGAGCCATCTGATTAGCACGTCGAGAGAGCAGGGACCGTCATTGACTGCGTCGCGCCGCCAGTCTTTGGATCGGACAGCGAGGCGTATTGGTCTGGTTGACCGTCTCCAACCTTTGGACATGCGTCTTCGGCTTGGGTTGAATTGATAGTGAAGGTAGACGGCGGCGCTGAGGAAGACTCCTCGCGTTCAGCTAAAGAGATGTTATGCACATTTGGATCCCATGGGTGATTTTGGCACTTATTTGTCCGCATTTTCCCCGCCTCTAGAACTCCCCCACTATTGCCCTCTGAACCTTTGGCGATAGGGCTACAGCCCAAACTTCGAAGGAGGAAAAATTTCGGACTCATCCAAGGGTTCAGCCACAACGCACAGACGCGGCAATTCCCTCCTTAGCAGGGAATCGTTGGGATTGTCTATGGCGAGAAAGTAAACGTCATTTATTTTCGGCAGCGAAGTAGCAAAACGCCTCTACGCCCACAGCCCATAGGCATCAGGCGTATCGATCCCGACATCTTATTGACCTTCTTCTTACCTGTTCGTCGCTCCCGACTCCATGATGAGTAACCGTTTTCGAATCAGACCCCGTACTCCTCGATGCTCGAGGCGCCGACTACCGATGAGGGTGAACAAGATATTGCACCCCATTTTGAGGGTGTACATCATCCGGTAATCTGAAGATAGCCCCTTTACTGGAACGTCGTTCTTAGCTCTTACTGACCACCTCACTTATTTTGCCTTACCCATGTGCCGAAGCCTATATGCGGAGCGTCAACTGCATACAGACAATGTCAACAAGAACAACAAAAGGCACATAGAGGACCCGACATCCGTGCGCGTACACAAGACGCAAATTCTGATACATCTACATCAGCATTACAGTTGCTCCCCCTCCTTTGTGTTTCATGAGGACCGAAACATTGGTTTATTGCAGTTCCAGTGTCGACATCGGGTATATCAAGAAGTGCAAGCGCAAACATCGCCACCGCTTCCTGACCCAGCAACACTCATCGATCTCCATCGTCTACCATCTCTTGTTTTGAGATACTCCTTCTAATCCGTGACAGCTGTGCGCTCACCCACTCCTCCCACCTCCGCTTACCCACGCAACCCAGTTCCCCTAGCCACAATGTGCGTAAGTCATCAGATGCACCTCAGCTCACTTCGTTTTAACAGTACCTCATCATGAGCAACCATATGTCCCCCGCCTTGTGGGTCATCCCATGGCCATACCAACGCTTTCCGCCTGAGCAGTCCTCCCTACCCGCACCATCGCGCGCGGTCCATCCACCTACTCGCGCCGCACCCTTCGTCCTTCACAGGCCAGTCACGAACAAGCAACTTGACCCTCCGTGCCACATCCATACATCCTCTGAGATGCCATGCAAGACCGCCTGCATCTCTCTGCCGCCCCTTGAAACTACTCCTTTCGCCCCCAGCAGCCCCACCGGCCCCTCCGCGGAGATTGAACCTGACAACGGAGATTGGACATCTTCAGGATACGATCGCAAGCATCGACCGGGGACCACGGAGGTTTTTGAAGGACGGGATGAGATTCCTCGAGCTCCAGACAATCCTTCAGCTGCGAACGATGCAACAGTCATTCATTCGGCTCCACATCCGAGATCTGAAGAAGGAGAGCCTTGACCTTGTCACGAGCTCCGGCTTTTTCAGGCCGATGCAGACCGCATCCGCGACTCGTTCAATGTGCCGTCTGGAAGAGATCGACCAAGAGATCGCGCATCTCGAAGGAGGTGTACCAGCTCTGCCCAGCGCGGTCTCGACGTCGTCTTCATCGCTCCTCGGCCCCGACACGTCAATCTCCCGACTCGCATCGCGAGCTTGACGCCCTCGCAAATAGGGAACGAGAGAATGGTAGTCGGAATGGAGACCTGTATGCTCGGTGTCATTTGTTGTTCTCAACTACTTAATCATTATTATTCATTCTGCGATTCGCTTTCTCATTTCGGGAAAATAGGTCGAGGAGTTTATCCGGTATAGCTGCTTGAATGATTGACTGTACACCTATCTTGCTATGGGCAGTCGATCTATACATACTCGTATCCGAGTTGCTATGAGGCGTCTGACAGCTAGATGATGTCAATGTCATGGTCAAGGCGGCCTACAATGCCATGCCAGACCGACCGAACCGACCTTTAGTGATCAAATGCGGTTACGAGGGCTCGACTCGCCGAGTCACTTTCCCCTCATCAGCGACATGTCGTCTCCAGTCGCTTCGCACTCGTGTGAGTCTCCTGCTGCTCACCTCGCTATACTTCTGACGCCACATACAGGTCGAAGAATGCTTCTCCCTGTCGGCATCACCATTCTTTCTCATCTACACCGACGACGATGGGGAAGACTTCCCTATCCGCTCCGAATCCGACCTGACCGAGGCGATCTTGTTCTTCGTCTCGGGAGACGATGACGCCCCATCTGGCTCTTCGCCTCACCGAAAGGTGACATTACGCCTGGATGTGGTGGTGGAGTATGATGGACCGAGTTTGAGCGACACGAGCTCCATCAGAAGTGTCAGTACTGGGGATGAGAGGAGTGAGAGCAGCTGGAGGTCGAGTGGGTATGAGGAGAGCTATCGGAGCTATGGAAGCAACGGCCTGCAGGATGAGGCCATCGAGGAGGAGGAGGAAGAGAGACGGACGGAATATGCCGCCGTCAACGGTGGACCTCTATTGAGCGGCCTAGGGGAAATGAGCCTGGGACTTCGATGTTCGTTGGCTTCAGGTCGATTCCGTGACCCTGACCGTATGCGAGAGGACTCCTCAGACAACTTCACAGTCTCCGGACCGCACCTATCAGCACCGATATCTTCTCGTCCTCTACCGCAGCCTCCACCACTTACCGGATCAGACCGCGATCCAGCTCCTATCCTCTTGACGAATTCCGAGCTCGGTTCACGATGGTTGCACGAGCAGAGTCGTCTGGCTACTCGGCGTCGTGGACCAGGTACGACTCCGAGCAGAAATGACCGGCGATATGATAGCGACGATGAGAGTTTGGGCAGCGACGAGGAGACTCGAGGGGATTTTGCATTGGTACGGGATGGCCGAGGCAGTACGTTCTCTGGTGTACAAGCGAGAATGATCTGACCGTAGCAGAATACTACTACTCGTACCAGGATACCGAGACCTCGTCGCTTTCCTCCCGCTCCGAGGCTAATCTGTCTCCACCTGGGAGTCAATCGCTAGATCCGTCTGTGCGAAAGCCTTCTCCCTCACCTCGGCCAATAGCCACTACGCCGGTATTGGGCACGCCAGTAACCACGAAATCCGATCAAGTCGCGGGACCGGGACCGCTGGAAGCCCCGATATTGGCGCCAGACTGCTCAGCTTGCGGTTCGAGGCTCGACTACATGCGATATGTATGCTTAACCTGCGGAGAAGGGGATATGTGGAACGGAGACGTGAAGGACAAACCAGCTTTTGTTGGTCCCCGGCATTCCGGCGACGGTGACATGAACGACGCATCGTCCGATAGGACAGAATGGGCGGCTCAAGCAGGTACCTCGGGCTCTCACACGATCCTCGATATCGCTCGATCACGCTATGGATCCTCGTCCACTCACGCCAGCCGAGGCTCTGTGGGAGGAGTAGCTGATGGGGCATTCTCCGATACCCAAGCAGTTTACGATTCTGATCAAGGTCTTACGCCACCTGATTCGCCAAGCTCCCAAGCGGGTAGACTTTCCCGCTCAGCTCGAAACAGGGGATACGAGCTCTGTCCAAGCTGCATCGAAGAGCATGGCATCGTGCATTCGAATATGGCGAGGAGGCGGAGAGTAGGGAGCCTACGTCACGCCTTCCGTGAGATGATTTGGGGCGTAGAGGGATGGACAGATGTCGGTGAGTTCGGGGAAACCAACCATGAGCTTCGCTGATCATGCTGAAGAGTATTTGGAGGATGGGCTGTGCACGATCTGTAGGAAGCTGCTATCTCACGATCGCTTCAAATGCTCGTCGGTTGCGTGGTACAAAACTTTACGCTGACAAGACTCCTCAGGCGTTTCCTGTCAGAAGTTTGACCTTTGCAGATCCTGTATGTCCACTTGACGTTCACCCTGAGTACAGCTAACATTGGTTCAGGCTATCAGAAGGTCGACGAGATTCACCCTGCTCACACATTCTTGTCACTCCCGGATCAGCTGCTACCTCATGCTGGACCGTCGAGGTCAAACGGTGCAGATAGGGGGAACGGCGATCGGCAGATTGGCAATGTACCTAAGCGTAAGCTGTCGGATTACCCTTGGCATAGTTCTTTTCTGAATCTTGCCCGCCACAGCCATGCGACATCCTGGCGCGTTCTGTCACAAGTAAGTCAGCTTCAACCTGCCTTATGGTCCATCGTCTGAAGCGAAGTAGCTGCCTCCAGGATATCGTTGGACCAAGATTTCACTGTGCAGTCTGCACATCTTGGTGAGAATATCGGTTGTGAGGTTACATGCGACTGATACGCCCTAGGGATCTCTGCATCCAATGCGAAGGCATTGCTTCTGCGGCCGATGCATCCGGTCACACCGCCGAGCACATAATGATGAAGGTGGGTCCTGTCTCGCCATGTAGACATTGCTCATCTCGAAGTCGTCAGATTCCAATCCCCCTTGCTTCCGCCGAAGTCGAAGATGTCTCTCGGCGTGCTCGAGATCGATGGTTCCAGCAAGACTTGTCGACTGTTGCGGCTGCCGGCGCCAATTTGTCTCGATCGTCGTCCCCGACTAATGAAACTGTCTATGCGGGCGACACGGAGCGCTCCAACGGTGGCACGCAAGTGGCATTGGCTCGACCAATCACATCCGTCGGGCGCGATGCCTTGGATCACCAATGTCGATGTAGCAATTGTAATGAGTGGATCATGGGACGTCGTTTCCAGTGTGCCAACTGCCCTTCTGGTCCGGAGGCTTCCAACTTGGTGAGATCATTCGGTGACCACTTGCCATTGTGGCTGATATGTACCCCAGTGCTCTATCTGCGAGCTTCGGTCCTACCGGGTCCATGATCCGCGCCATGTGTTCTTCAAATTCGACCGACCCGTGCAATTTCCCCTCGATTCCCATCGACCCCTTCTGCCACTGCTTTACAAGTCTCGGGTCGGGGAAGTCCCAGTTGGGGCGACCGTCCACCCCCGAGACCCGACGGCCTACCTCAAACATGTGGTTCATCGCGAGACCCTATGCGATATCCACGCGGACCAGATCAGAGGGGCATGGCTGCGCTGTGTACACTGTGCGGGGGGCTTTGACATTTGTCAGGAGGCGGAGGAGGTTGCGAATCATGATCCTCTACACTGTCAGTATTACATCATTTTTTGAGATTTCGTTGTGGCGACGCTGATCATTGTCCTGGGATAAGTCTTCGTGGTCTTCAAAGCAAGAGTAAACATGGTCGCCTTTCGGGCATTAGCGCAGCTGGACGAGACGCATAGCAAGCCTTTGTTGACGGAGCAGGTGTATCTTGAATAGCATAGCATGGCATGCAAGCGGACTGGATTGTCGGCCTCTCGAAGTGCATATGTAACGAAAGAGGTAATCGCCACTCCTTAGCGACTGCCATCTACGGGAATAACGGATTCCTGCGGCTTTGAGGAACAACTCTTTTCTTTCAAGCTTCCTTTTAATCCTCTTTCCTGACCTGAGTGGATGAAACGTCTCGGTCATGCGATCGCAAGCGACACTCGCCGCCTGCCTGCTCCTCTTTGCTAGCTGGGCTAGGGGAAGCGAGCAGACCGCCTTCAAGTCGGACTTCAGAAGCCCTCCTTCCTTTGATCATCAAAATGACCTATCCTCATATCATGATGGTGAGCTCAGGGTTTCCTCTAGACAACTGGCTTAGTAAGATTCCCTAGATCCCGCCTTGTTTGCCGAAACCATCGTCTCCACCCTCTCCTCCTCGTCCCGACACACCACTCTCCTCCACCTCCTTCAGCGATCCAAATCCATCCCCCTCCTCGCCCACATCGGGAACGCTACACTCTTCGCGCCCACCGACGATGCTTGGTCTTCCTGGGCCGAAGCTCATCGACCAGATTCCGACGATGACCTCGTCAATGGCTGGCTCGGTACCTCCGGTCTGGAAGAATGGATGTTGGACGAGCAGGAACTGCTTCGTGTCCGAATAGAGCAAGGCGGGGGTGAGGAGGGGGAGAGGAGGAGAATCGATAACCAGAACTGGGCGTTGCGACAGCATCTGCTGTATCATATGCTCAACTACACCCTCTCTCCCTCCGCGATGATTGCGACGGCGGACGCTCGGAACGTTTCGGTGGAGACGACAATGCTGTTCCCGATGGCGGAGGAGCCGGAGCACCCGCCTATACCGGAACCAGGATCGCCCTGGTTACCTCGAGGAGGAGAAGGGATGTTGGGCGGACATGGACAGCGATTGCGAGTGGCTCGGGCGGGATCGGATGACGGAGCAGAGAGGGGACGGATAGGGATCGCTTGGAATGGAGAAAAGGGGGTAGAGGTATGGGATGGGAGCGGATGGGAGCCCAGAGGAAATGAGACGGGGCTTGGACATAAGGGGATGAAGGGGGTCAGATGGGTCAGGAATGGGGTGGTCGTTGGGGTCGAGGGGGTTCTGGATATGCCCCCATCAATCGGTGAGTTCGCTGCATGTTCGTGGTGTAAAGCCCTCAGCTCTGGTGTCCGAGTGATCCGCAGGCCGGAAGAGCCAAAGCTGAGTACTCGCTGATCTTCCCGCAGAGGAGATCATTCAGACCGACCAAGCACTGAGCTATCTTTCCCGTCTCCTCGCCATATCCGAGCCCCTTCCCGACCCTCTGCCCGACTCGCTTTCCACCACGCCGCATCTGACCATCTTTGCCCCTTCGAACGATGCTTTCAACAGGGCTTTCGACGATATCGAGAAGCGGTACTTGGAGGGCGGATACGGCTCGGAAGGCGTCGGTCGGGTGTTTGCAGGTGGTGTCGTGCTTGGTGTTGGGAAGGAGGAGGTCGGATGGCAAGATTCTTGGGGCAAGAAGGGCTATCAGGGTATGTCCTCAATGCCTTGGCGCAACGCAGCTGAAGATCATCCAGTCGAATCGGCATCCGGCGAGGGTCTGCTCATCGATGCTCCATCAAACGGGACTTTGGTGGTCAACGGTACCGAAGCAGAAGCTGTCGATATCTTCGCGTCTAACGGTTCGCCCTCAACCCACGTCCCGACTAAGCTGATCAATTGCAGGAGTGATCCACATCCTTCCATTCCTGCTGCTTCCTGAGAATTTCACCCTCCTCAATTCAGCGGAGAAAGCCCTTCTCTCACTGAATGCAACCCGCTTCGTCTCCCTACTCCGCTCGGCGAACTTGTCTACAACCTATGTTGGCGAGTCGAAGACGGACGCGTGGACGATCCTCGCACCGACGGATGACGTGCTGGATATGCTGGATCGATCGGGCGAATATGGTGCTCCGCTTGCTCTCGAAGCTCCGGTCGGCGGAGTTAGAAAGCGTGGGGTCATCCTGCCTGCTCCCATGCCAAACGAGCCAATCAGCGATGTCACTCCCCTTCAGGCGCTTCTCCAATACCACATCATCCCGGGGCGCCTGCAGCCCGCCGACATTAAGGATGGGATGCTGCTGGGGACGGAGCGAAGAACATCTGCACTGAAAGGTGGCAGGCAAAGATTGATCGTGTCCGATCGATTTGATCCGGTTGACTGGGACAATGCTGGGCAGGGCGAGATACGCTTCGGAGGCGCAACGGTGATCGGAAAGCCAGGTAGGCCTGCTGCTTAAATTGCCGAATCGCGCTAATCTGAAGCAGTCAAGAACGGGAAGACCATCATCTACCTGATCTCAAACCTCCTAGCACCGCCCGACGACGTTCTACAAACCGCTGTCTCCGATCTCCAGCTGTCCACCTTCATCGCCGCAGTATACGCTGCTGATCTCGACAAAGCCGTCAAGCGAAACCCAGCGACCACATACTTTGTGCCCCGAAATCGCGCGTTCACATCGCTCGGTTTGGCAATGAGATACCTTCTCCTGCCCGAGGGGAAGGACGAGCTTCGCAAGGTTGTACGATACCATGCCGTTGACGGTGTGTTGTATACTCCTGACGTGCAAGCTGGGAGGCAGGTATACAAGACTGTGGAAGGCGGCGAGGTCGTGCTCAGCAAGACGATGGGGACAAATTCGACTTTACGTCTAAGCAGTCCCACCAACTGGGAGGGACACGATTCCGGAGAAGGCATACCAAGCAACGGGGAGCTTCGACCGGCCAAGGTCACACACTTTGACGCGCTTACCGACACCGGAGTGATACATACCATCGATAGTGTGATGATACCCGCCGACGTCAGCATCACCATCTCCAAGCTCATCCGGGGATCTAAACAGAACACAATGGTTGATCTTATGATTCGAGCTGGCCTCGCATGGGTTCTTGAAGGTCGCGAACCGACTTCAAGCGAGGTGCAGCGCTTGGCTTTGCAGGGGTTCGTTCGGTCTTGGGACAACGAGGACGACGATGAGAGCGATCTTCCGGATGAGGACTTGCTGGCCATGCCGAGCTACACGGTCCTTTGTCCGACGGACAAGGCTTTCTCCCGGCTCAACCTGACACATTTCCTCACAGACAAGGAAGATCTCGTCAATCTGCTTAAGCTCCACATCATCCCGTCTCAGCCCTCCATTCCTCGATCTGCAGGCTCGAAAGTTCCTGCCGCGCCACCGCAGGACGGTCAACCCCTGTCTCTGGGCGATGATTTGGTATTCTCGACCCTCCTCTCATCAGCCTCAAAATACGGCGATATCGCCTTCCGAGCGACCGGAGACAACAGCTTCATTGTGGGAATTCGGAATGCCCGAGGGGGATTGGGAAACGACGCGGCAAGGGTCGGTGCGGCTGGTCGTGCGAGCGTCCGGTGGCGGAAAGCACATTCATCAGCTGGCAGTCTCAAGAAGAAGAAGGACAAAACGGAGGACGATGACGAGGACGAAGTGGGGTACGAAGCGCTCTGGCAAGGTGGGATGGCTTTGGGGGGAGGAGTGGTGATGGTTGACTCGGTACTGGTGCCGTACGAGCCGAGCTGGTTCTCTCGATGGGGCTGGCTGGTCCTCGCGCTGGTCGGTATAGGGCTGGTGCTGGTCGTCGCGGCTGTGAGCTTTGGATGGTGGTGGATGACCCGAGCACGGAAAGAGGAGGGGTATGAGGCGTTGGAGGGGGAGGAAGAGGAATGATGGAATAATGAGGGGCACAGTAAATATGCTGCATGAGAGCTTGTCTGTATCATTCACTGTTGTACGTGATATTACTGTTGTAGTGATAATCTGGCATGGGAATCAGCAATTTCGAGGCCCCCAGGATGTCAATCATCGATTTAGTGGTTCTCCCAGACTTGATTAACTTACCAAAATCATGGCGCGGAAGCTGGTGCCCCACAGTTTCTTCGGCCTCCCTATTGTTGTTATAGAGGTAGCTTGATACTGGGTATAATGCATGTCTATCTAACAGCGCATATGAGAGAGGGTATCTCAGCACGTCCCGGCGTTACAGGCGGCGTTACCGGTAGTGGCGGCACTTCTAACACCTATCGAACGGTCGGACAATCAACTTGAGTGTCATCTCGAGACTCAACAAAAGTGAGATGGCTTCACGACCGTCGTCGCGATTCCTTCAGTCTCTGCGCTCTGCGCCAGGGCCTTCTCGAGTCATCATCAAGAGCAGGAGGACATGGGTCCCTTACCTCGTCAGTCTGACGATTGCGAGCGGAGCAGTCTACTTTGTCCAGCAAGATCGAGATAGTCAGTCTGCAATCTCTTCTCTGTCCCCACCCTACTCACTCACCTTTGCCAGATCAGCCAGCTCTCAACAACCTCAAAGAAGCCTTCCTCATCCACAACGACTCCGCCGCACACCCCGATCCCCGGCCGAGATCAAAACCCAATGGCTTCCGCGGTCCGTCAAACCCACTCACCGTCTTCCGCACCGCACTGACGAGAAACAGAGGACCCCGAGACGTCCATCCCCTTCCCACTCTCCCTCCCTCTCCTCACCCCCGCCCCCACATTATCGCTCGTCGGCCTCGGCGTGCGCAAAGTCTCGTTCCTCAGGGTGAAAGTGTACAGCGCGGGATTCTACCTCGAAGAAGGGATCCTGCACGGGCTGGATAATATCGAGGGATGGCATGTGAGTGTACTTCCGCTTCATGTTAGGATACTGCCCCTCGGCATTCTGGACGAGGCCGAGGTTTGGGGACAATTCAAGCTGATGCTTGAATCTTAGAGCTTCTCCGCTCAACATCTCCTCACACCGCCAACCTCGACACCTGGCGACCCACTCGGTGCACCTCAGCTCTCGGGGGAGGCGCTCATGCGGGTCCTACTAGACAAGCCGGTGACGTGCGCTGTCAGGATCGGTCAGTCCCGCTCCTTCCCACCCTCGATACAGATACTCATGACGGGTGATAGTGCCGGTTCGGAATACAGACTTTGGTGTTCGTCCATCGACGTCGAGATGAGACATAATGCTGATATAACTCCAGCATCTTCGAGACGGCTTCACCCGCGCGCTCATCGCCCGACAGAAGATCGCACGGACGAACGGAGAGCTGAACGAAGCGGACGAGACGGTACGTCCTCTTCTCATCTCTGCTTGCCATGCGCTGAAAGGGAAATCACATAGCGGATAGCGGCTTCGCTCCAATCGTTGAAGAGCCTCTTTCCGGCTCAATCAGTGCCGAAAGGCAAGTCCTTAGTTTTGGTGCGGACATCGATCGGGAGCTTGATAGTGGAATACGAGGTGAGGGAGGAGTCATCAGCAGTCCGAGTGTCAGCTGATAAGCGAGCAGGGGAAAGTATTGGGCCAGGTTGACGATCGGTGGATGGCAAGGGAGATGATATTGGCCTACTTTGCAGACAAGGACGTCATCTCGCCCAAGGTGATCACGCGACCAGCTGAGACTGTCATAGTCGGTGCTGATAGTGTCCCAGCTCAAGGAGGACGTCGCGAAGGGGTTAGAGGAGTTCAAGAGGCATCGATGAATGTAGCTCGAATATCATCCTTTTTCTCCACGGTCTCCATTACATCACTACACATTCGCTCTGCGCCTCGTGACGGGTCGGTCTCGCTTGCGCCTTTCTCGACTTCGCGTTCTTTGCGTTATTCAGCTCTGTCAAGCGCTGCATCCCCCGCTTATGTTGTTGCGCTGTACTCTCGATCGTCAGCTTCCGCACACCGGGTAAACCCGGGGGAGACGCACCCGCTGCACGCATGTACCACCGCTTGGCGCCTTCCATGTCCTGCTTGATCCCTATCCCGATTTCAGTGTAGTCTATGTTCCAGTCAGCGCGACGATCCAGGAATGGAAGAGAGCAACACCCACAGCCGACAGCATACTCGGCCTTGGCGAGACCCTTGTTAGCGGCTTTCCGTCCCCAAAGATACGCCTCGGTGTCGGATTGTTTCAATACTCCATCTTTGCTCCGATCAGCGCTGTTGACCTGTCATTTGAGTAGAACTCACCGCTGCCGGTAAGGTACCACCCGCTCAACGCAAGCTCTGCCTCACTGTCCCCTTTCTCGGCTGCTTTCGTGTACCAAGCAATACTCCGCCTCGGATCGATCGGACATCCCAAATTTCCAAACTCATGACATGCGCCGAGCTTGAACTGCGCCGGAGCATATCCTAATCCCGCTGCTTGAGTGAAGAGCTCCCTTGCCATGTTTGGATCGTGAGGAACGACACCGCCATTATTCGGTCGCTCGTGAAGCAGTGCGAGCTCATGCAGGGCGTGGGGATTATCCTCGTCCGCCTGAGACGCAGCTCGTCGGAGCCATACGATCGCTTCTCGAGGATTCCGAGGCGAGCGCAGGAGACCGCCTAGTAGAATCATGCTCAGCTTGTACATCGCCGCAGTATCGCCGAGTGCTGCTGCTTTACGGTAGAAGAGGACAGCCCGGTTCGGATCCTTCTTGGTACCAGCACTAATCTCGTTACATACTGCTGCACGATATGTCGCAGCGGGATGATTCAGCTTGCTCGCCATGAGGTACAGATAGTACGCCTTCTCGTGGTCGACTTGGAGACCAAGCTGGCCCGTACCGTAAAGGTTGGCAAGGAAGAACTGGGCGTCCGGGTATGGCTCCTTTCCCTCTGCCAGCTTCTTGATATTCCGTAATGACTCCTGCAACAGGACGTCGCGATACTTCCGCCCAAGTCTCTGGTCAGACTGACTCAACTCATCACCGATCTTCTTCGCCGCCTCGATAAGGTACTTCGCAAACGCGAATTGTGCTTCCGGATCGGGATCATCCTTCATTCGTTTCCGATAGTCGTCCACGTACTGCTTGGTGTATGGCGGTTTGTTGAGGTCGACGGCGGCTTGCATGCCCCTTCGGCGAGTCGAGGAAGCACCGACGGATTCCGTGCCTTTGCGGGCAAGGGAGACCGACGAGGTGGATGAGAGAGCGGTGGCGGAGGTATTGGTACGTGCGAGGGAAGGAGTACTTTGCTGACGGACGGGAAGGGTCTGGGTGGAGGATGCGCCTTGCGCTGCGCCTGGTGGGAGCCCGAGGAACTCGCTCGCTGCGGAGTAGTATGGGTTGGAAAAGTCTGGTTGGGGAGAGTATCCGCCTGCACTTCCGGCATAAGAGTCGAAGCAGGGAGCGAGATTCGGGTTTTGGTAGCGAGGTCCTGCTGAGCTTCCCCCAGCGCATGCACCCATCCCAGAGTCCAGGCTGTACACGCTCGCCGCTCCATCCGTATCTCCGCCAGGATAGCCGTTTGTCACCGCTCGTTGTCGAGGTGGGTATGGATCTCGCGACTGATATGCTTCGCTGATGGGTGCGGTTTGGTGGCGAGGTGGATTAGGTGGTGACGGTGATGCCGAAGTCAGGCTGAGGTGGGAAAAGCCAAGATCGTTGGGAACGGATATGGGTCGACGCGACATGCTACCCGCCGAGATGCGGTTGTGATTTGCGGATTGCGGTCCGTACCCATCGTGATGGGAATGTGAGGCGTACTGCGAGGTGGGGTGACCATAGTCGACAGGGGCATAAGGTGTTTGATCAAAACTGGGCGTGCGGAAGTGTGAGGTTGAAGGTGGTAGTGAGCTGAAATCATGAGGTGATGGAGTGATGATGTGGGATTCCGAAGCCATGAGGGCGGAGTATGAGGGTAAAGGAGGATCTTGTGGGTCTGGTTCAGCGAAGGACTGCGGTCCTGTGAGCGGAGACAGATGTGTTAGCTATGACCACTGTTTGACAAGTCATACAGAAGGTTCAGAGGAAAACGTCGAGTCCTGACAACAACCCGAGTGCCTTCTTAGCAGCTCATATAATGCCATCAAGCCCCCACGCAACAGTTCAGAGGGGAGCACTTTTCGGCAGACCTGATACCCACTCACCTCGATTCCGCACACTCTGACTCCTCCCCGCGATCCCTCCTTTCCCATCCACATGATCCCGATTTGATGAGCTGGGTGACGTAAAATCATCGTATGTTTGGGCGCGACGTTGTTGGTAAGGGCTGGAATGTTGTGAACTACTTGGCGGGTTCATGAGGGTTCAATCGAATCCCCCTGTGTAAAGTCTCCAAGGAACACAGGGAAAGCAATATGAGGCGAGAGGCGATACGGAAAGGCTAGGAGTCAATGCTTGATTGGAAGGATTGTTGGCTGTGGGATGAGATTGTTGAGCATGTGGGATGAGACGGAGGACGCTTTCTTGCCACGTGGTCGCCATGGGAGGAGGGAATTGGTGACTTTTGAGGAGAAAATCACTTGTGGGAAAAGCTATAAAAGATAAAAGAAAGCTCGATAAGGTAGCCAAGCATGGAAGCAACGGTGAGCACGGGATGTCATCGCTGTCGGCATGACTCGCTCGGTCATCCGACGTCTCGCAGCAGCTGATCAAGGGTCCAGGCAGCACAACCCTTCCCCTCCCTCCCGGACTTGGTCTCCTTCCTCGCCTCATCATCCACCTCACCCTCCACTCTCGCTCCCCCCTCCGATCCAATACATCCTTCTTCAACATCGTCTATACCCCTCAATCAGGCCGACGGACATTCTCCCGAGACCAAGCCGAACCTTGTACCAGTGTACATCGAGATCCCGGCGGACTTGCTAACGCCCGTTGCTGCATACCTTAAACTAGCAGATGGGAGCGAGCATAGTTTCTTATTGGAGAGTGTCGTAGGCGGGGAGACATTGGCACGGTATAGCTTCGTCGGAGCAGGTTGGTCTCATTCCGCTTACAAGCTTTTACCAGTTGTACTTTGTGAATGCTGAGCTGACTGGCACGCTTGATCAGACCCTTTCAAGACGATCCGCACCGGCGAAGGTTTTGATGTTGAGGGCGATCCTTTGCAGGCGCTGGAGAAGGAGCTGGAGCAGTATCGATTCGCGAATTCGCCGCAAATACCGTCATTCACCGGTGGGTTTCCTGCCAGCATGAGATCTCGCTAAATGGACCATTAGGCGGTGCCGTCGGATTCATAACCTACGACTCCATCGCTCACTTCGAACCTGTCACCAAACCCTCCACACCACTCGCCAATCCCCTTCCCGGCTTGCCCGAAGCATTCTTCATGCTCACCTCAACCCTCATCATCTTCGACCATATCTATCAGACGGTCAAGCTTGTCTCGCACGTCTACCTTCACGACGGCACACCCCATTCTCAGCTCCCTACACTATACGACGAGTGCGTCGCCCGCATAGAGGCTTTACGGCGGAAACTCGAGTCGCCGGAAGTCCCATTACCGAAACAGGGGTCCGTGAAACTCGGCTCGAAGGCGGAGAGCAATGTCGGGAAGGCGGGATATGAGGGATTTGTCACGAAGCTGAAGGAGCATATCATTAAGGGCGATGTCATTCAGGCTGTCCCCAGTCAGCGTCTGGCACGACCAACAACATTACACCCATTCAACATCTACCGACATCTGCGGAGAGTCAATCCTAGTCCATACATGTTTTACCTCGATTGCCGGGACGTACAGGTTATTGGAGCGAGTCCGGAGACTTTATGTAAAGTCGAGGGGCGAAAGGTGTACAACCATGCCATAGCCGGTACAGTCCGTCGGGGCAAGACTGCGGAAGGTGAGTACCTCGTTGCTCTTCTTGGCAACATCTGAAATGTTCTTAGAGGATGCGAAGCTCGGGGAAGAATTGCGAAACTCGGAGAAAGACCGGGCAGAACATATCATGCTCGTCGATTTGGCGCGAAACGATGTCAATCGCGTGTGCAAGCCGGAAACAGTCAACGTGGACGATCTGATGCGGGTAGAGAAGTTCAGCCATGTGATTCACCTCACGAGCCAGATCAGTGGGATGCTGAGGGATGACCAGTCTCGGTCAGTACCTGTCTCCAGCTAAATCTCCAAGCAAATTTCTGCTTCGTGATGCATTGTGCTGACATGTCATCAGGTTTGACGCTTTCCGCTCTATCTTCCCAGCCGGAACTGTCTCAGGCGCGCCAAAGGTCAAAGCCATACAACTCGTATCCGGTCTCGAGAAGGAGCGGCGTGGAGTCTACGCTGGCGCCGTCGGCCGATTTGATTTCGATCGGAATGAGCTTGACACGTGTATCGCGATCCGGACCATGACGTACATGAATGGTGTTGTCTATTTGCAAGCCGGTCAGTACGATGCTTCGACGAAGAAGCAGGGTACTGATGACAACTCCAGGAGGCGGTATCGTCTTTGATAGCGTTGAAGAGGACGAGTATGTCGAGACGATCAATAAGCTTGCATCTAACATGAAATGCATCGAGGAGGCAGAGAGTGGGTCACTTTATACTTGAGCCTGCTGCAGAGTTACTGATGCATGGACAATAGAATATTATGCTCGGCAATAGGGACAATCATTGTGATCCAAGACATTCATATCCGTCGCATTGTTTGACATTAATGCTGGAAGCGAGATTGACCGTCCCGATTCAAGCTAATGAACGGCGTGGTAGCTTCTAGTAACCTTGAGAAATGCGTCCAGACGACACTGAAACGTGCTCAGATACCCGTCCATAAAAGGCTCCCGAGACAATTTGGCAGCTCCACGGGGATTCCGGTCTCGACTGACCCAAGATGAAGCGTGAATCAAATCGTTGATCTCCCCCTTCCCCTGATTTGTCTCACTCACGTCAGAACAATGAATTTGCCAGCAGCTTTCTCCCTACTCACTCCATCGTCACTGACATAGGATCCTCCATGTCCATCGCTAGTCCTTCAACCTTCACGATGACCCAGTTCGTCCGCCTACCAATGCGCGCCGAATCCGCGCGCGATCTCCAATATCTCCGGCACATCAAATACGTCGGCGGGACATGGAGGCTCGTTTCGAAACCTCCAATGGTCAGAACAGAGGCGAGAACGCAACTTCTGCAACAAGATCGTTTCGAGATCCCTTCGGACCTCCACCCCGCTCCAACAGATCTTTACGCCATACCATCAGCAGTTGCCACCTGCGACTCGCTCTCCCCGCGCCAATCCATTCAGCCCATCTGCATTCCCGCGCCAACTCCTCGCCTCAATCTAGATCTCTACGACAGTCTCCCCCTCAATCTTACCTCAAAGCCGGACGTGCTCGATGAGGAGGATGGGATGATCTTCATGACTCGCGGGTCGACGCCTCGTACCTGTAAACACCGTCTCCAAGCGGACCATCGATTCCCTCCACACCCCTGGCAAATCGTCTCCCGTCTCCGGATGCGCATTCGAAGATCCATCAGGGAGCGATGCCGATTCGGTGGACATGCTCGACGTCCATTCCCCAAGCTCCGAGCTGCTGCACGACAACGCCGCCCCCCTTCCTCGGCCGGACTCCCAATGCGTCACACCACCCATTCGGCGTGGATGTCCCCTTCAGCTTCGACTTTTCCGACCCAAACCCTCGACAAAGGATGACCGTCGAGGTACTCCAGACTCCCACGCACTCATCCGTCCATGGTCACTTCGACCCTTCGATCGCGGCTTGCAGTGCGAGTTCGAGATATCGAAAGAGTGCGCTCGAAGGCTTCGAGGACAGGTGCAGGGACGCGATGGCAGGTTTCAAGAAGGTCTTCCGCTTCAAAGGCGTTTGGGACACTGAGTGAAGCTCCGTATCACCTCACTCGCGAAGCTCATCAAATTTGACGAGCTCTCGCAGGGCGCGCATGCGAATATGAACCCGTACGATGAGCTTGATCAGGGGAAGCGGGCTTCTGTGAAAGATACCGAGAATTTTGGCTATAATGTTACTTAGTCCATGCTTCGAGGGTTGTAGGCAAGACACTTCAAAAACGATCGATATCATCGCGTTCAAAGGCGAAAGATGCTGCATCCCAGCTAAGTTTTCATCAAACCCCAAATCTTTCGTGCGGGCGGGAAGCTGTTCATCGCGTGTTGAAAGTCACCGGGTATTCTAGCTCTGATATTGCTCTGTTAAGGGTCAATCCAAATATGCAAGACATGTCGCAATGATCCATGCCATCGCCCAAACGAGGTGGATGCTGCCTCCCACTTCCCCCTGATATGGCCCAAAGCCTCACCACACCTTCCTCGCTCCCTGACCCTGGCCCACCCCAGCAGTCGCTCCCCCTCTCCCTTGCTGGCCGATCGCCCCATGCCCCGCATAGTTCTGATATATTCCCGGAGCCTGTCCCTGCTGCCCGGCCACGCCACCATAATATCCTGCTGATTCCCCATAAGCCCCTATTCCAACAGGATATCCGCTTCCCCGCTGGCCCGTCGACATTCTCCCGGACAGCTGCAACGCATCGGGGGCGCCATATTGATAATACCCTCCCCCGCCTTGAGGACTGGAAACTCCTCGACCATATTGAGCCGACATCTGCGCCTGGGCCTGGCCGTATGACTGAGCGCCGCCAAATCCCTGAGGAGGATAACCTTGTGGTGATTGGGCATGCTGAGCATAAGCGGTGTGGTACATTTGCGCCTGATTCTTCCCGTTTGTGGCTGTATTGAACGCCGTCGCGGCCTTGTGATCCATACCTGCGATGCTTTGAGCGGCCTTGGCACCATATCCGTAACCCGTCCCGAATGCCGAGGCAGACCAGACGCCCTGCTGAACGCCAGGGAATCCATTGGCACTCGAGCCGTTAGGCCGCGCTCCGCCAAGCGAGGCGTAGCTTAATCCCATCATGCTTTGCCCGACATCTGGACTCGTATAACCGTAATTATTCCCCGGGGATTGCCGGAACGAGGTGGATTGCGGCGCACTCCCGGGAGAGGAGAATGACTGACTATTCGAGTAGCCCATCTTGACGCTGCTCGGCAGAGGTTGCGGTGCTGGAGGATCGGCAGAAGACGGAGCATTGAGGGAGGGGTACATAGGACTCGCGGTATCCGTCGCTTGCTTCCGCGCTGGCATCAAGGGCTTCTGAGTCGCAAACGGCTCGATGGGCAGTGAAGGCTCAGGCGTCCCCGCCTGGTCCCAAACACTTTTGAGGTGATCGTGCTGCGACGAACTACGAGTGGACGATTTCGTCCAAGGAGTGGAGGCGCCGTTCGGCGACGAGGGGCGACCGCGGGATGACGCCCCGCTTACGGACGGTGTCTTCGGTGTCTGCTCAGCATCAGCTATGACCACCGCCAGTATGGAGAACGCTCACCTCTGTACCGGGAGTCTTCGATTCATTCTCCCTAGCCAGCTCGTTGCCTTTGTCCTCACCTTCTCCAACTGACTCTAGGCTCATTTTGTTGACCTCGTCAAGAAGGCTATCCCCTTCAAGCTCACTGGAGACCATGAATCGTACACCAGGAGGCTTGACGTCTAGTGGCATCCGTCCGCGATCGGGCTGCCCATTCATAGTCATGTCGAGCTTAGATATGCCGTCCATCTGTGCTCTGGTCGGAGACGTCCGTAATGGTGATCGAGGCAGTGTATCCGCGGCGTCCGCGGCTTTTGTCCGAACGTCCTCCTGCCACCGATTATCGAAACTCATAGGATGCTGACTCCTGGACTGTTGAGACGTGGCTGTGACCGCTGGCGTGGTCGTTGCGCTCATCAGCAGGCTCTCGGCCGCTGTTGATGGCACAAACACCTCCAGCGGCCTCGGCACATTGCTAACTTTCCTCTTGATCCGCTTTTGATACAGCTCCAAACGTCTCGGGGAGATGCTGACGAGCGGTCCCATATCCGCATGTTTCGAAAAGCGCCGTTGCATGGGCTGGGGTAGGAGTAGCTCGGCTCGAGAAAGACTGAACGGCGATAGCTGATCTATAGGCGGCTCGAAAGTCATGAGCCAGCCATCCGGAGGGGGCTTTGAGGTGGATTCGAATGCTCTCAGACGCGAACCGGCAAGCGGAGATTTGGTTGTTTCCGGCTTGGGCAAACGGACAGCATATGTCCGCCACGCTGGAGGAGGAGAGGGGGGAGGCAGAGGCTGGGAGACATCAAAGAACTCGGGACGAAGGTTGGCTGCGGGGATGATCGTGACTTTGGAAGGTGGTTGTGGTGATATGGGTAATGCCGCGCTAGTGAACGCTGCTCGAGGTGCAGTGGAAATGCGACCAGGACCCTGTAGGGTCTCGGGATGAAGTTCTTCCTCAGTCTTGGAGGCCGAAGTAGGTACAACGGCCGTCAGAGGAGAAGATGAAGGAGGTGCCGATCGTTCCCGTGCTTCTGCCATAGCAGCCTGTATTCGTGCAAGCATGCTGTCAAAGTTGGATTCCTTTTTCGGCAGGAAAGATTGTTCTGCATCGATGGAGTAGGTGACGTTTGATTCTGGAGCGGGATTGAGTGCGTCTGAGGGGTCTGAGATGGGCGGAGGCGCATAAGCAGGAGCTTCGCCTACGAGCGAATTTCCTGGCAAGCCGTCACGCGACGGATGTGCATCGGATTGTGACTCGAAGAAGGATTCCGCCGTGGGTCGTGCAGGTCGCTCATTCGAGACTGCCGGATTTGCCTGCTCTCGTGAACTACCCGGAACGCCGTCAATTATCTTTGGATTCTCGCCCATCAACCTCGCTCGCCAGGATGATTCCCCGACCCTTTGGTCTCCCGCTGGCCGAGGCGGTAACCCTGCTATCGTTGAAGCCGCTTGCATTGAGCTCGTGACAGGTTGAGGAATATCCGCTGCTGGCTTAGGCCTCGTTGCCAGTGTGAAAGCCGGCGTCGATGTCTTCGCAGCACCAGGCGGGACAGCTGGTGCAGAGGACGCCTCGACCGCCTTCGTCTCTGGTGCTGTCGATTTCAGGCCTAACCGCTCCTCCAGCTCTTTTGCCTTGCGCCGTGCTCTTCCCGCTGTTGCTTCGCGCTCGGCCTCCTCGGCAAGTCGTCGTAACCGAGCCTTTTCTGCGGCACTATGCATTTCAGCCGATTGTGGATCTACCGGTAGGGAGCTCGGTACTGAGGGCGAGGTAGTGGACGGCGTGGTGGTTGTCGGAGCAGGGTTGACTGGAGGAGGAGGTAGTGTGGTCGGTCTTGCCTGAACGGAGGACTGGCCCGCCGGCAGACTTGATATAATGGGTCGAGACGGGGGTAAGCCTGTTTCTGATGCGGTAAGTTGAGGATCTGCCCCTCCACGCTCGACCTGTTGCGAAGCTGTCAGGCGCTCAGGCTCCTTCGTCAGAGCCCACGGTCTCCGGCCACTGGTCGAAAGTACTGTGCTGCTGACATTTGCTGCTTTCACATCTGTTTGGTGCGGAAGAGCTGTCATATGAGGAGGTAGCATCCTGCCGGTGTCGGTGGCCTCAAGGTGCGGTGGTAAGGGACGGTCGAGCGCTTGTAATGCAGAGTTCCCAACCGTTGGTAATGAGTCAGCTGGTGAAGGATCAGGACGTGCCATTAAGCGAGGCTGGGGTAAGGGTGGTGCGGGTCGATTTGAAGTCGGCTCCAAGCGATTCAGCGAGGCGTTGAAAAGGACTCTGTTGTCGACGTCTGGTCTTCTCGGTAGACCGAGGGAAGGCTCTAAGGCCGGAGGAGGCCCTCGTCCTCGTGGCCAGCTCCGATCAAAGTCCTCTGCGAAGCGCTCAGATTTGGGGACGGGTAGTTCAACGACAGGTTCAGATTGCACTGCGAGCGTCGGGTCAAGGTGTTCGTGTGGATAATAGACGGTGCCATCGCCGAAGTCGATTGGATCGTCATCATCGTCCTCATCCTGCGTACAAATCAGCCAGATTCGGATTGGGAGGGCTACAGACTAACATCCCAACGATGCGTGTTCGAATCTAGCTGAGTGAACGCGTTCAGACCCTGCAAGATTGCCTGGTTGTGTGCTGCTTGCGCCTGCGCCGCCATTACTGCGGCCTTCTTGCCTGAAAGCACGATGAGCTGGCTAGGCACACTGCAAGCAGACCGAGCTTACCCTCCGCGATCTCGTTCGTTGTTGGAAAATCCCGTGAGACCCCTAGCGCAGCCCTCCGACCTTCCACCGGCACCTGACGCCACGCCGGCTTGGGCGCCAACACGCTTATTCCTTGTCCAGAGCCCATAACCACCGGGATTGTCGTCGTCAAGGACCGGCTCTGCCTCGGCGCTGGCTGATGAAGCGGCCTCGAATCTTGAGGCGATTCACCCCCGAGTGATGCCGCGGGCTTCGCCCAAGGGGAGTTTGATGGCGACCCGGCCGTTCCGGCAGAGGATGGGGGATGTGGGGATATGTTGGACTTGGATGAGGGAATAGTGGTGAGTTTGGTCGAGAGAAGGCGGGAGGGCGCGGAAGAAATGGATACGGGTGATGCTGCGGGTCGACATTGTGGTCCGTCAAAAACGTTCAGCTGCATTATAATGCACTCACCACTAAGACTGCCTAATTTCGTCACTGTGGCTGATGCTCCTGCCGCAGGGCTGGCGGTCTTCGTCAGAAACTTCTTATTGACGTTGATCGAGCTAAACTTCCTCGAGGGTGCGGTAAGAGGGGGTGTGGAGGTGCGCGAAGATGGTGTAGGTGGCCGGATATTTGCATTGCGAGGTGCAGGGGATTGAGTGTCGGTGACATCGGCTCCGGACTCAGCTTCCGGTGCGCCATCTGCCGCTTCACGCGGTGCGAGAGCTTCCTCATCGGCGGCGGGCTCGTTTGCGATAAGTGACGAAGAAGCGTGCTCCGACGTATCCGCCTGAGGTGCTGCCTCGAATGTTTGTTCATCATGTAGCGAAACGGTGTTTTCGGCTCTTGCTCCTCCTTCTGCGTCCATTCCATCCATCCCATTTTCGCTCTCATCCTTCTCTTCCTCGAATCGTTCACCAGCATCGACAAGTTGTGCTTCATCGCGCTCTTGCGAACCCAAATCTGTGGCCTCATCCCCTTGTCCAGTGCCGGTTTTAATTTTGGTCTCCTGTTCCCGATCGTCACTGCTTTCCCTTTGGGCCTCGCGCTGAGGTAGGACGTCTAGAGCCGTAGCATCGCTTGTGTCCGTAATGCCATTCGGTATGTAGATATCATTTTCGGTGGGCGATGTGCTCATTTTGCGTGCCTAAGATCGAAAGTGAGCGAAGCGTTAACAGCTCGACCCGAATATCTTGATGCTGTAGAGAGAGCCTTCAAAATACACTACTCACATCGGGAAGAGAGCTGCAACGGTGGACAGAGTCGAGTGAAGGAGATCGCTAGATGCACCGACAAAACTAGACGAATTGAGAGGCGATCTTGTGCGAGCAGATGAAAGGAAATATGAGACCACCAATTATGGCGTTGATCGTGACGAGACGAGCTGAATTGGATCAAAGGAAGCGAAACTGAATCTACGGAGGTCAAGAGGAAGAAGTACTTTGCTTAGGAACTACTCGTTGCTGTCGATGATAGCTACATGGGCCGTAAACCCGACGCACTTCGCTAGGCCCCGGGACTCGCCAGGAACACCTTAAAAAAAAGGTTCAAATCATTCGGTAATATTGACATGTGGCAAATTGATAACGATCGCTTATTTGGTTGGATTATTGGTCCGATTGCTATAGATCTCTTCGTCCTCAATTTCATCGCATCAATCTCGTCTTCGTCATGGCGGGACGAACCTCCCTCTCAGCTGTCAGGAATGGCCTGCGCACGTCTTTCACATCTCATCGCATCCCCGCTCTCGCTCGAGCTTTCCGATCCTTTCCCGTCCTTCTCGGTCCGTCTACCACTCCCCTTCTCCCAAAGTCCTCTGATCATTTCCTAGCCGATCAACCCTCAGCTACACCCTTCCGCGAGCCGACTGGTATAAACCCTGCATTGGAGACCGCCAGTCTCAACTCCCCGCTCCACCAATATGGCCAATACCTCACCACTTGTTTGCCCAAATTCATCCAGCAATTCTCGGTTTACAAGGACGAGCTCACCGTCTACATCATCCCCTCCTCGGTCGTCCCCGTCTTGACATTCCTTAGGGATCACACACAATGTCAATATAAATCGGTCATGGATATCACAGCGGTCGACTATCCAACCAGGAACTTCCGATTCGAGGTGATTCACCCTTAGGTCATGGAGAGCTGCAGCAGCTGATCACTATGTCTTCACCGCTTACAGATCGTCTACAATCTCCTCTCCATCGCACATCAATCTCGCATCCGAGTCAAGACCTACACGGATGAGATCAATCCGATACCCTCTTGCGTCGGGGTCTTCAGCGGAGCGAATTGGTATGAACGGGAAGTATGGGATATGTTCGGCGTCTTCTTTAGCGGCCATCCCGATCTGTGAGCTATCATTTGTTATCCTTCTGGTCCAGGTTCGGCACGCACGTCAAGCGGTAGAAAGCTGACAATCCGGGTTTCAGACGACGGATTCTGACCGATTACGGTAAGCTGCATATAATCCGTGAGGTGAGGGATTCCGCTGATCACTCCAAGGCTTTGAGGGACATCCGCTCCGGAAAGACTACCCTTTGACGGTTCGTGCCGATCCCACAACCCATATTCATAGATAATTGACGGGTCTTAGGGTTACTCCGAGGTTCGATATGATGAAGAGAAAAAGCGCGTAGTCTACGAGCCTCTCCAGCTTACTCAAACATTCCGGTATGTAACAGTACATTCTCGGACCCAGCGGCATCGTCACAAGCCGAGCGGAGGAACTGTGGCAAGAGCTCACGTCACTACTCTGCTCAGGAATTTCGCAGACGCCGCCTCACCATGGGAGCAAGTCGGATCAGGAGATCCGAATGTTCAACCAGAGGTGAGGGCTTGCTATCTTCTTCTTCAGGACTCGGCTGACAGCCGACAGAACTTCAAAATCCCTCCTCCCCCTCCTCCACCGAAAGAAGAGAAGAAGGACGAGAAAAAATAGGTCGCCAGGCGCCAATGCACGACTGCTATCTTGACGCCGGATGTAGCACTCCCGCCCCGCTGCCCTTTGAGGGCGTGCTCGATACTGAGACACATATGGAATGACAATCCTTTCGTGCGCTCACCCTCGTTTCCCCGTCTGACAGCTGGAGGAATTGGCCATGATGACTCCGCATATTATCGCCACTTCCACTTCTCCTTCCACACCCACCATCACATCCGTCATCACTTGCACTTCCAGCGTCACCTCCATCATCACTTCGACCAAGGTGCCATCACGCACATCTGCAATCCTTCCCTTCCTGCTGATCTAAAACTGATCCATGACCAACATGCTTACTATACTCTCCTTTCTCGCGCTACTAGCCACAGCCACAGCCTCCGCCCTTCTCACCGCTCCCACGCCCACCGCGACTCCCGCTCTCGGTCCTACGAGTCTCTCTAATCCGTCTCCTACCATCGCAAAGCGTTGTACCACCACCCCTTGCGGTGGCCCCGGTGGCGAAACAACTCTCTCCCCTACGGTGGTGACCGTTATGACCACCACAGCTGTCCCTTGCTACATCACCTCCTGGGTCACAAACTCAACCACCTTGACCTCGACTGTCTGGTCGACCGAGACGATCACCTCCACGGTCTCTGAGGAGGGCACCATCTATGTCTACTACTTCTCGCCGACCCCAATGCTGATGTCGAGTGTCTATAAATCGGTATTGGAGATTACCGAGACGTTCACGAGCTGGTGGTCGACGGAAGAAGGCAGCTCTGGCGCAAGCACTTCTACGGGACCAACAATGACAATCTCCGGTGGCTCGTCAGGCAATACTTCAAGCGCTGGGTATGATGCTCATACTGCATCCCCCGCCATTTCCAACACGACCTCTGTATGGAACCACACGCAATATGGCTCAGCCAGCCCTGCTGTCAACATTCACGCAGCGGACGACGCAGCGGGAATCACCACGATCGGCGCGAAGAACGCCGTCGCTGTAGGAGCCGATGGATGGTCGACGGCCGTATCGAGCAGGCCAGGTGCAGTGAATGCCGCCGCAACAGGTAGTCCGATGGGTTCCAACGTCAAGTGGAGCGCCGCGAAACCTCGTGCCCTGCTCGCTGAATGGCGACTGGCGTTCACTGAGGGTGCGGTGGTAGGGACTGTACTCATCTTCGAGCTGGGCTATGCCCTCAGGTGAGCAGCGAGGCTTCGGGAGCTGGCGATTTTGTATATAGCCGAGTCATGAACCCATGGGATGACACCGAACCTCGACGTACTGACCTAGAATGAAACTGATCCACGACCCGAGTACACCCGAAGCTGAGCTCAGCCACTGGCTGTTGACTGATGAAATCAAGGTGAAAGGATCATAATGGTCTCATCACAGCAAAGGATAAGGTGGGTGAAACGCCCTGATGAAGCTGGAACTCCAGCCCCTGCCATTGCCACACCTTAGGACTGAGATCACGATATTCTCTCAGCTGTATATTCCCTTCCTGTGCATGTTTCCTATGTATCTCTGACCCAAGTCGCTCATTAACCCATTCTCAAGATGGTGGCCGCCATCCTCTCCCTCTTCGTCTTCTTGCTCGATTTCGCTGTGGTCCTCGCTACGCCAATCCCGATGCGGCACGGTCCACTTCACCAAGCGCAAGTGGGAAAGCGAAGCTACCGTGCGCTCCGGCCTCGATCCGGAAGCTCCGGCGATTCTGGATTCGGTAATGGCGAAGAGCTCGTTGAAGTCGTTCACGGCTCGACAGTGCCTTTCAACGGAGGAGGCCGATTCCTCACCATGGACCGTGGCTCTAGCTCAAAGGGGGCCACTTCATCATCGACTGATTCGTTCATGTCAACCACGACTGTTGGCCCGCCATCTGCAACTGATACTTCCACCTTGACCGTCACCTCGTCTTCCATCGGTGGTGGCGATGGTGGTGGTAATGGAGCGATGGCGCTGGAGACCGCCACGACTCCCATCCCGACTGCCATCGCCACCAGTGTCCCACCACCCGGCTCCAGCCGGCCTGACAACGATGATTCACAAAATTGGGTAGACGCCCACAATACCGCTCGTGCACAATACGGTGCGGGCAAACTCACCTGGTCATCATCACTCGCTTCCAAAGCCCAGGCGAACGCTCAATTGTGTACACATTCCCACACGTACGGTATACTTTCGTACGAGAGTGGTACTAACCTGATGTGATGGCGAGTAGTAATGCGGGCGAGAATATCGCTTGGGGAGGTGCGTTGACCCCGGAGCAGAGTGTGGATATGTGGATGAGCGAAGCGGGTGCGTTCCGGGCTTTATGAGCAAGAGAATGACTGCACTGACTGACCTGAGAATAGCGCAGTATAATTGGAATGCGCCAGGTTATGCAGGTTGTTTGAACCGTGATTCTCTCGTTCTAGAAATACTGACTTGGCTGGGTGACAGATACGACTGGCCACTTCACCCAAGTCGTGTGGAAGGTAAGTCTTGGTCAGATCAGTGACATCGGACTGAGCTGATGTGAGGCGATCAGAAATCCAACACTATCGGATGCTTCACCGCTACGTGCAAAGATGTGCGATGGCAAACATGAGGCCCAGGTTTCTGAGCTGATGAAATGTTACAGGGTGGTGTCGAGACGACATGCGAGTACGATCCTGCGGTACGTCGCAAGGTTACAGGACTGAGTCTTAACTGATGCTCGACATATATCAGGGGAACGTCGTCAGTAAATACTCTGTCATTCACGGGCGATTGATTCTCGGCTGATGTGCAGACTCGGGCGAGTTCGCGGCCAATGTTGGCAAGAAAGGTAGGGGTTGAAGGGATTGAGCGGTAGTTCCCGAAGACCGCCTGGTGCGGTATGCGGACCGATCGACCTGATTCACGATGGATGAAAAATATATGACCTATATGATTGTCTACTACCTCGGTCTCTCCCGGAGACCTGCAAATTGTTTGAATACCCACCCAACCGCTCGTTGACCTCAGACCACGCGGTGGCGCTCGCAAAACTGCCTCAGACGCCCTGCCACATCCCTCATGACCTCCTCGGGCGAAGCGATGACCACCCGGAAGTATCCTTCCGCCTCGAAGCATATCCCGGGCAGGACAAAGACCGCTTCTTCCCGATGAAGCGCGGTGGAGAAAGTGATGTCGTCCGCGATATGAGGGAAGGACAGGGGATCGATGTGGACGAGCATGTAAAGCGCGCCAGAGGGGACGGAACAAGATAAGCCGGGAATGGAGGTGATCGCTTCATACATGATCTCCGCATTGGTCTGAAAGGCATAAGCGATGGCATTACACGATCAAGGTGGGATACGTACCCGGACCTTCGCTAGGACCTCATCGAACCATTCGGCGGGAGTTCCGAGGATCGCAGGTAATGCCGCTTGGAGAAGGCTGTTCGGTCCCATGAACCGATTGCCCCAGACTGCCATGCCGTCTCTGACAACTCCAGCCACTCTGAGCGGATCATGCAGTGCCGCCCATCCGAATCGCCAACCAGGGAGGAGGAAGCGTTTGGAGAGGCCGGAGAGTGTGATGACGGGGACAGAGGTAGAGACGGAGGCGAGAGGAATGAAGGGGTCCTTCCAAGTCTGATGGCAATTCTGATCAGTACAGTTTGATCAGGATTGTCGGATCTCAACTCACCATGTGACCGTAGATCTCGTCCGCGATGATGGGGATCTTACGTTTCTCTGCGATGGCGAGGATCGCCTCGAGGTGATCTTGAGAATAGTTGCTTCCGCACGGATTACTCGGGTTTGTCTGCTCTGGGTCAGCGTTCGGCACCTCCCGCATGGGTAGGAAACGTACCACCATGATGGCTCCAGTCCGCTCATCGCACAAGCTGTCCAGCATATCCAGGTCTGCTTCCCAATCGTTCTCCCCAAGACAGTCATAGAACCTCACTTCCGTACCGATGTTTGCGAGAAGAGTGGTGTATTGAGCGAATCCGGGTCTGGGGAGAAGGATATTGGAGTCTCGTGTAAGGAGGATGGAGAAGATAAGATCAAGACCTTGGCCTACACCGTGAGTCTGGCAAAGTCAGCTGATCGCTTCCGGTGGATGAACGCTGACTCACCAAGACGATATCGTCAACTCCGTACTTGACTCCATCCCATCGTTCATGGTAATCCGCCACTGCCTGTCTAGCCTCGATACTACCGACACCTGGTAGGTAGCCGTTCGATGTCTCCTCCTCCAGCACGGCTTTCACAGCTGTCACAGCTGCAGAAGGGGGAGGGTGAAGTGGGTAGAAGGTGGGATCGCCGAGACCGAGATTGATGGGCGACTTAGCGGTTAATGGGGGACAGGATGTGATGGAATTGAGAGTGTTACGGATCTTGTTGCGTGAACGATCCTGACAATACGGTGTGAGAACGCGATCAAACGCACTGTATGAGCGGAAGCGAAAACTCACGACGACGGGAGAGGCGCGGATATTCCATGATTTGTTGGGTTTGAGGAAGACACCAAAGCGGGTTTCAAGCGAGGCGTTCCCGGCGGTGATGAGCTGGATGTCGGGCATGATGTAGATGTCTCGAGCGAAGCTCAAGGGGAGGAGGAGATGACAGTAGCGCTAGCTACAAAAGTCGAGATATACCAAAGTCAGATCGAGAGGAGCGTCGACCTTCAACAGAGAATGGAGACGATGCCGAGATCCCCTTAATATGCACGGACCGCAAACGAATAATGATGACCCGATAACGCTCGCCGGAAAAGCTCGGCCGCCGGACCTTGGTCATTCGCGGAATCCCGGAATGTCCTAATTTCGGACGTATCAATATGATCAACATGCTGGGTATCCATCTATCTAGAACGTTCCAAAATCACCTAAAGCATTGTATCTTCGGGCAAGAGCTCTCGTGCAAGACCTAGACCAGTGCGAAGAAGATCCAATCTGGTGGAAAAGGTTTCCGCTAAGAGAAATGCCGCAAACGACGCGTCTGTCCAATATGACGCGTGGGCGGTGATCATATCTGACCCAGACGTAATTAGCCTAGATCTCGCTAAACAGATTGTCCTTACCCAGGTACTCGCTCACCCCTGCCGAGGGAAGGAAGAAGTCCACGTTACCGTGAGGGTTCAATGCGGAGAATCGCCGCTCCCCTCGTGATCCTTCCAAGCGCTCCTCTCCGCTTGGACCGGTCATCTGTCACCCCGGTCAAACAATGTCCGATGAGGAATGAGAGTTGCATGACAGACCTCGATTCCGCTGGGCAACCGGATTGCTCCAGGTCGAATTGGCTTCTTTTCACTTCCTCCGCCACCAAGGTAGGCTGGAAGGTATCGAGAGATGGTTCCAAAGCTATCGGTGACCGGCGCATAAAAAGGTGCTGTAACGGATGTGATGGCCAGCGGGGAGCGGCGAGCTGCGAGGCGGACATCGACAGCCGCATTGAGCTGGTAGGCGACGGGATCGGTATAATAGAAGATGTTATAGAGCCTACACCAAGTCTGTCAGAGCCTGATTCTCAGGTAGGCGGCCAGCTTACGAGTCGATAGCCATGCAGCCAAACTTGCCAGATCGATCGAGCCGCGTCGTGTTAGCATATCATTAATACTTCCAGGAGCTTACGGCTTCGTCCTGCGGGGACTGCATCGTCCTCTCCCGTCCTTTCCTCGGCATCAACTGCGTCTGGTCCAGATGAAGAAAGATGCCAAGCGGGCTCCCAACCATGAAGAAATTACTAGTGTTGAACAAGAACCGATCTCTTGTCTTGGTAATAACCTGCTTCGGAAGCTGACTGAGGTTCGGCATCTTGGTTGGCTGATTTGACAGGATGTGAGTGGCGAGCGCTGACCCGAGGGAATGACCAATGAGGTGGACGCGGCCGTTCTTCTCGAAGTCTGGATTCCGGGCGATCCATAGACGATATAGCTTATTGGCTTGCAAACAGACGGCTTCAATCATCTTCTGTCGATGATGAGACATGAAGAGGGGAATATCGAGGAGGACCTAAAGACCAGGACGTCAACTGGACCGCTACCGGTGCCACTAGAGCCCACCGAGTTGGTCAACTCCCGGACATATGGGATCGATTTGTTGATGGTGATATCTTCCATCCGGAAACGATTGTCCATGCCGTGTTCTTTGTCTTCGGTAGTCTTCTCCTGATCCAGCATGAGGGATGCTCGCCACTGAACAGGTAGCACCTGACACCTCCGGTCTCGGATGATGGACGCAAGAGCTGGGTTCGCTGATTGCTTTCTACGTTATGGTGCTTCAGTCGACATGATAATCGAGGTCTTGGAGAGCTCACCTTAAGACTTGCCGCAACTGATTTCCGGCGTACCTGTGAAATTTAGGATCAATCGCTAGAATCATTGGAGGCTCACAACTCACACGAAGTTGTATGCCTCGTATTGGGTGGCCAATTGTTGGCCTATCCCGTGGATCACGAGTATCAAGTCCGTACAAGGCGCATCATCATCATTCGCGTCGACCTGAAACATCCCTATTGTTACCGTCATATCAAGTGGAGCGAGCGCCACTCACGATGGGGGCATTTTCCTCCTCGAGCGCTTTGCGATCCCCCTGACTTACCCCATTCTCAGGCATATCAGTGGCAGCATCCTTTGCCCCTTTGAGCCTTTCCTTCACCCCTTCGATCGCCTCTTCTGTTCCTCTGACCTCCTTCTCGCCCATCCCGATTCCCTTCATACCAGCTCCAACTGCAGACGACTGATCACTCGATTTCGTTCGCTCGATTATCGGCTGATCCCTGGATATCGTCCTTTTGAGAAGCGATGCCTCTTTGTCCTTTTCCATGGCAGCCGAACGGGAACTGCTTGCGCTGCCGCGTCTGGATCTCGATGCACTACGAGATCGCTTGCCGTGAGCCGAATCCTCTTTCTCCTTCCCGGAGGCGGTCCGTGCGGCAGAATATCCGCGATAGACGTATGTTCCCGACGGTTTGGCGCGCAAAGAGGACCAAAATGCGCGGGAAAGGTAGGTCATGGCACCGGTACTGGTTGTAATTATCAGTCATGGCGGAATAGCTTTCGACGATCAGGAACCTACGTGGTTAGCCGCCCCTTCTCCCCGTCGTCGAAAATGATCCCCAGACCCTGGCCGAACCGCGCTGGTAAGCTATACTTGAGCTTCTCCTCAGCTGCCGGTCCAAGCGAGATAGCCGTTGCGAGCTCGTGCTTGTAAGATGGCTATGCATACCGTCAGCAATCATGATCTTCGCGCTCCCGATAGAGTATGTATACCTGCCATGGCTTGATCTCCCTGTTTCATGAGAAATTAGCTGGAATCCCTAGTTCGTCTACAACGAGGCACTCGCAGGTAGCCTTTCTCTATCTCCTCGGCCAACTCCCAAGAGCAAGGCCTTGTTTCGTCCACGACAAACCAGCTACCCCTCAAGACCGACACCCTCGGACCGGTATGTGACCAGAAGACCGGGTGCAGGGATAAGGTTGGCAACGAGACCTCGAACAAAGAGTCCTATGCACTGGGTCAAACTCCCTCTGCGAAACGATGTAACAACATGCCTGGCTGACGGGTACACCAGCAATAAGCTCGAGGTCCTCATACTCCTTCTGGGCTTTTTGCATCAGGTCCTTGTAGACTCCGTCTCCATTGGCCTCGGCCTGCTCCTCGCCAGACCGCAATACCTCGTGGTCCGGTACACCTTCATCGCCATTCGCATACTCGTCGATTGGATGTGTCGACTTGACCGAATTGACGCTTCCTCCTGAGCCACGTCTTTCTTTCTCCTTTGGTTGAGCCTCCTTCTTCTTTGCATTCACCTTGGCAGGCGCTCCTTCTCCTTCACTTATGCCCCATTCCATAACAGCTTTTCGCCGTTCCGCCTCGGCTAAACCCCACCATGCTTCTTCAATCCGAATGGACTCATCCTGAGAGAAGGACTTGTAAGTGGTCGAAGCAGTGGTGATAGGAGTGGGAAGGAGGTCGAGGTGTTGAGCGCCAGCGTGCATCCAACGACAGTCGAGCTCCGGGAAGGGTAGATGCGGAGGGGAGGCTGACCGCGGAAAAGGGACCGACGAGGGCCCTTCCTCGTCGGACATTCAGCGAAGCCCTCGATAAGCTTTCCTCGTCAATGGCGGTTTGTCCTGGCAGAAGGAATGCTAAGATAAAGGAGAGTGGCGACGTGTCGTAAATCCCAGCTTGTTTGTTGAAGGCGTCAACCTGCCTCACTCGCCTATCCAGCTAGCCAACGGGCCTAGTAGGCAGCTTCCCCATACATACACCATACTTGTGTATGACCGTCTGGCGTCTTCACTACAGGTGCTCGAATCTCAAATTTGTTGACGTCGCACGCGGAAATAACGTGATCTATAGTACAACCCGAGTCGTCTCGAGTATGTTCGCATGCTTCCGAGACAACCAAGTGAAACATTGACCAGAAGGAAACTATGGCACTGTTGGGTTATCGCTACTGCTGGGTATCCTTGAGGATCGCTCGTCATGTGTGGGGCTGCAGGGGCGGAAAACGTGGTAGGTTGCTCATGGTATGACACCTTGAGTGCGAAGGATTTGCGCCCATCTGTCATTGCTGTCAGCACTGTGGCCAGACGCCGTTCGAGACGCACTGCTCTCGCTTCAGGTTTGCCTCCTCCAGGTCCCGTTTCAGCTTCATGTTTTCCAAAGCCAACTCGTTTCGTTTCGCCTTTGCAAGCTGCAGATCCCGCCGCATTGCTGCAAACGCTTCGGTCGAGGGGAGATTCGTGTCTGTGAACATTCCATCGAGCTCGGTGTTGAAGGCCTAGATCGGTAAGCAGACCTCCAGGCAGGGCACTCACCTCGTAGATCACGTCTACCTCAACTTGTACGTCGGTTAGTTGCTGCTTGAGCAGATCTTGGTGCCCTTTCGCTCGATTGACTTGAGCCTGCAACCGCTCGACTTCGGATAGTTTCTGCTGCTCTTAGTTGTGACCCCGACATGTGAGGAAATATTCACCCAATCTCTATCTTTCGCCGCACTTCGGGTCAGAACCACCGCTTGATCCCCATCCGCCAAAGCCTGCTTCAATTGTCCCTCCAATCGATCCACAAATGATGATATCCCTCGAGCGCATTCTTCCATCACGATATTGTCGACCTCGAATCTACTCGAGTGCGCGACGGCAGATTTCCTTGAAGAAGCTGAGGTCTGGTCGTAGGGGTTCAGGTCGATCAATCGCTGCATAATTAGCCAAGCCGGGACTGGAAACCTACGTTGATATTGCGGCGTTGCGGCGACCGCGGCAAAGATGGAGTACGGTCCAACCTCGCAGAGAGATCCCGCCCGAGTGCTTCTTTACTCAGCTGTTTGCGCAAACCCTGCACTTCCGATTTCAGTCGTTTCGCTATTGCTCGGGATTCGATAATCTGTCATCAGCTTTCCGTGGCGCGTTTCAGCTCACCTTCTGTCGCGCCGCCTCGATGGCATCTTGAACATCTGCATGAACCGACATGACTTCGTCTTCTCCCGTCGCACCAGTTGCCGCCTGAATCGAGGCAGTCTCGGACGACACCATCCTAGGAGTCGTTAACGGGCCAGAAGATCTCCTTGGCGTCCTAACTCCTGAAGATCGCCTGCTTCCAGACCGTTTCGACAGCGAAGGAACCTTCAGAGGTTCTGGCAAGATCTGGGATGGGTCTACAATCCTTGGCTCGAGCGGACTGCGCGAAGGCGAGCGTTTGCGAGGCTGCAGCTGGTCCTCGGAGTGTTGCCTCTTGTACGCTATCTGAACAGTCGGCGTGATTCGCGAGGGCGAACTGTTCTCATCTCCTTTGAGGGGGATTGTCTCACGACCAGCTGATACTCGGCGGCCGCCTCCCGAGAGGACACGGAGACGGGTGTGAGCAGAACCGAGTTTCGGCGTGGAAATCAGGGCTTTCGGCACTGGGCTGCGAGGGCCTTGAGGTCGCGGCGACAGAGGACCGGTGACAGCAGTGTTCGAAGGCTGAGGTGGCGGACTCCCCATCTGTCTGGGAGATGCAACAAGGGCGGCGTCGGCAGTTGTACTCCCGCGGGGAAGTGAGTTGCCTTCGACAGTCATCAACTCCTGTCTGCTTCGTGACGAGTCGACAATCGAGCTGGAGGCCTTGACCGGTGATGGCGATTTGTTGCGGACGCGCAAGGGTGCCGTAGGTGACATCGGGGTCGGCGACCCAAATCGCACTGGAAGTCAGCAGAATGCCTATCATCAAGGCTCACAGGCTTCTCGCAGAGCCTCTTCGGCTTGCTCTGTCGTTTGACGTATCTCGACCTGGCTACGCAGCTCTGCAACGCTCTTCGAGCCAAGTTTGCGGGCGCCACTCGGTTTTGGACTAAGCATTGCCATGGATTTGCTGTTCTTTCTCGCAAGATTAAGCCGCTCGTTCAGGTCGACCTCGCTCTGACCCATGCCAAGCCGGCCAACGGCCCCATATGGCGTCCCAGCAATAAGTTCGCGCTGAGAGGGATCATCGGATGGGAACCCAAATGCACGCGGTTTATCCTTTTCGGCTTCCATCGAGGCGGTCTTGGCCGTCTCGATGGAAAGACGCGAATCTGTCTCCAGGGTAGATGAACGGCTGAGTCCAGACTTGCTCTTCTTGGTGCTCGTAGTCCCGAAGATCTCGCTGCCCTCCGTTGTATTGGCTTGACTCCGACTGGAAACACTTCCTGTCCCGAAAAGGTTCCGCGAAATAGCATCCAAGTTGAGCATGGAAGGACGCAGGCGGTGAGCGGTGGATGAGGGTGTAGTGGGCGCCGAGATTGTTGACATGCGGAAGCGAAAGATACCGTAACGGTGGACTTTCATTCAGCCATTTTCTTCGCTGCCTGACTCACTCGTTGTCACGATTCTGCTCATTACCTCACCGACATCGATGACGGTTCGCTCACCCCCATCTCCAGCGCTTGTCATGTAAGAAAATCGGCACAATCCGCCAGCCATGGGCTGCAGCCTGACAATCATGCAAGGCGTACCCTCCTCACTTCTGGGCAGGTCTTGTGCTATGCCGTCCTCGTCCACATGAATCGCCACTTTAGCCTAAGAGGAACATCAGCTATGCCCTCGAGGTCCGCTCACCCACCTTCTTCGGGTGCCCGCTCCAAGCCCTTCTATCCAGAATGTTACAGAAGCATTTCGCTCTCCCGAACATCTCGCCTGCGCTTTCCATTACCGTCTCCTCACTACTCATCAAAGCCCGAGGGCTCAATCTGCCTGTGCTGGGCGTCATTCTCAGCCTTGCCTGTGCCTGCGTCGCCCATAGGTTCTCGATGAAGCGCATCATATCCTTCCGAGTTGCGACAGGATCCATACACATGGCGAAAGGAGGATGGACGGTCGTGAAAAATCGAAAGGGCCTCGTCGACCATCTTTCGGACTGATCGATAGGTGGTCGCTCGAAATAGAGATGGAAGTCTTAAGAATGGCCGTGAGCCGAAGCAGGGAGGGTCAGGGTTTCACGGCTCACCACCATTTCCAACGTCCGATGCGATGACATCGAGGACATCGACCAGACCGCGGTAGCTCAACTTGTCCCTCTTGGCACCTGTCTTGTCCAATATCGCAACACCGCCTCCAGTCTTTACCAGTCTCGGGACGTCATCCAAGCCCGTCACTTTGCGACCACTGATCGCACTCGACTGCCGCTTGACAATCATAAGCTTGTCATTGAACAGGAAGAGACTGCAATGAAGCGGAGCGACGGTGTTGCCAGTGCTGCTTTGAGTCGACGTGGCGAGTTGTGAGCTCGATGCAGACGAAGTGAAGGAAGCGAGGGAAGGGATTGAAGCCGACGTCGAATTCGAAGTCATGGACATTGGTCGGGAATGAGATCGGTGCCGAGACATCGGGGACGATGCAAGGGGATAATCGGCTGGTATGTCCTCAACGTCGATCGAATCGACATAGTCCCGATTATTGCTGAACATGTTTGCCTAAAGAAGATAAGCTTATGCGCTTTGCAGGCCTGAACGGGACGTACCGGAAAGCCCTCCACATTCCGCTCCAGGCAATACATGACAGTCGCCCTTATTGTCTGAGGATCAGGCTCGCATTTAGCGATTCTAGAGGCGATCTCGATGGCCTCGAATAGTCTGTCGCGCTGTGGGGAGAGCGGTGCCATGCATTTGACGATCGCTACGTGCCGACCTCAGCGAAGCGCAACTTAGGGGAATCGTCTCACCATGCCACAGTAGAGTATAACGAGGTATACGTTGCACTGGCTCCATGAGAAGTTCCCGAAGACCGATGTTACCAATACCGATAGTCTGGTATTTGGTCCGCTGCCAAGTCCATCAGCATAGCCGATAGGTCTCGGGTAAATGCTCACGTCGATGAAGACACCAAACCCAGGGTACTTCTTTAACCCGTCCTGCAACATCTTCTGCGACTCATCCTGCTTGCTCAGATACACTCTGTACGGCTCGAAAGTACGGAGCTCCTTGAGCTGTGCCGATTTCTCAGCATTTTCGCTTGCACACGGGATAAGTGACCAACATGTTTCAAGCAGACATCACCGATGCGCGATTCAGCTTCTCCTGCATGACACAGCTCCTCGAGGTCGACATAGAAGGCGGCACTTCCTGAAACGATGTTGTCGATATTGGCGAAGAGAGCCTTTGCTTCGTAAAGCGGCAGTATCATCTGACTAGGGTCTCGGGCGTACGTTCTGAGCTTGTCGGCATAGCTCTGCACAAATGTGAGCAGAAGGACAAGAGATTGACGAGCGGTTACGACTGACCTCTTTCAAGGCGCGTATACGGGAGAGATAGCTGCGCTCTGTACTGACAAGCTCCTCGACGAGCTGACACAACCTTCGCGACTCCTCTTCCCTTTGTTCCGCTGTATATTCCGATTCTGCGGTCTCATCCTCCTGCTGTTCTGGAGGGATGGAAAGGCGTAAGGGTGAAGTAAGGCATGAAGGGGAGGCGAACGGAGGTGCTGGCAGGTTGACGAGTGTAGCGAGAGGTCTTCCGAGATGAAGGAGGAAATCTGCCGTCTCTACAGTAGCCTGATGAATATCCTGAAGTAGCGAAATCTTAGCGGAATCAGCTCACCTTCGCCTTCCCCTTCCACCACCACATCGCAATGAAACGCCCTTCTTGTAGCCTTTTGACCGGTCTCCATGTCCGTTGGTCGCGTCGAGCTGTTGAGATCCATAGGCTTTGGCGGGGGTGGAGGGGCCAGTGGCGATGTTGGACGACCTTTCGCGATGGTGATAGCTTTGTGAGGTGAAGGAACGGGCGTGGCCATCACGCCGACGCAGTATGGTCGGACAGGTCAACACTGGGTGGTTGGGTATTCGAGGCTATATATAGATCTACATCAAGCCAATCGAGTACTGATGGAGATTAGAAAATCGTTGGATCGAAAGAGAGGGTTGAGTGATGGAGTTTGTTTGCGAATAAAAATCACTTACGCAGTACCGAGCCTGATAATCGCCGTGTTGTACCTGACATTGAAACAATGACCCAGGGCTTCGGTACAGCTGTTGTCCAGGAAATCTCTACTACCACAGCCATGTTGCTGGCCATACAAAGCTCTCATTGAGGATCCGAGGATGACCTCTCCGCCGCAACCGGGCCCGAGACGACAAGACTCTACCGTATCATCAACATCGTCTAGTAATCGCACGATACGCGCGAGCTCTCAAAGTGGACGAAGGAGGAGTCCAACCTCGACTTCTACTTCTACTGCCACAGGTCTATTGGCAAGGCTCACAGGAAGGAGTAATGGAAAGAAACTGGAAGACTCCTCGTTCGGCTCGGAAGACGAGGAGCTTATGAGCATGCATGGTAGCCGGAATTCTCCGCCCGGTCTTCAAGCGAAGACGAGCAGAGACGAGGGTCTGGAGGCCGGTCCGAGTGATTACTGGCGCCGAACCCCGTCACTGCAGGGCTCGCCAATCTCACTGCCAGTTACTGGGCAGGAGGGTGTCCTGGCTGTGTGGTCGTCTACAGCCCAAGATCACTCCACAGGTGTGTGGCATCCGACAGCCTCATCAGTCTGGCCAGCACACCCTACCCCGCCAACTGACTTGGGTGAAACAATACGGCGGCGCACTACAATTCCAGACGGCGAGCGATTTGATAACATCGAGTACGAGCGCCGCATGCGAGATCTACTAGCACATCCTGCCGAACGGATCAACGGGACTGGTTTACACAAGTTGGATAGCCATGATGGGAATATCGCGATCTCACGGAAGCCTGGATTCGGTGACCTAGAGGGACAACTCGAGGAGGGCTTTAGGGACGTGGTCGATCTTGCAAATGGGGCAGACCATTCAAAAAGAGAACTAGAGGAGGAGGAAATCGGGGTCCATGCGATCCCTCCCAAAGTCGGTCCTTTCCCTCACATCATTCGCGCAGCTCAATTCGCAAGCAGGATGGCGTATCGGAAAGGACAGTTTCCCCGTCTTCTGAGTCTCTCGCCGGTCGAGAAGTCCTATTGAGATCTTCTGGCGTGGTTCCAAGTCCGCTGAGAGGAACCCCGTATCTCCGTGAGCTTCCAGATCTTACTTAGAGAAATCATCTGAATGTTCGTCAGACCCTTCTGTCTCTCGACTACGGTCTCACCTTCGCACCACATCCTCTACGACTCAGCAGTCCTCATTTCGACCCCCCACGCATTCTCGAACACCCAGTCATTTCTCCCAAATTTCCATGACTCACTCTGATTCCATTTCCACCACCTCCCAATCCCGACTTCCAATGACGGACTCTCCAGCAGAACCGCCAGAGGAGCATAAGGACCAAAGTCCAGCTTTCACGTTTCATCCTCTCAGGCAAATGTCAGCACACCTCTTCTCACGCAAGACAGCCGCGATTGCGTATTCCCCGCGTCCGCCAGCACGCAGAACAGCGAGCTCTATGCTGGGTGCGCCGAACGGGAAACAGTCTGCGGTCAATGGGGAATTCGAAACATCATTAGGTAGCCCAACGGTCATGGATGCCAGGGGCATGATTGCTGTGGGTACGCAGAGTGGTCGCGTAGTGGTGTACGGGTTCGATCAGGAGGTGAAATGCATTCTCGGATCCGATGGCATGGGTAAGAGTCATTGTCACTAAAATGAAATGTACGGCTGATCTCTTCTGCAGGTCCCGTCACGGCTGTTACGATCTCTTCGGACCGGACTTACATAGGTGTCGGCCACGCTTCCGGCAATATCCACCTATACGACTTGTCGAATCCCGTCAAACCCGCCAGGACAACTCTGGCGCTGACCTTACGTCAAGTATTATCGGGCCGAAAAGAGGGCCATCTCCAAGGCAGTCGGATCCTTCAAGTCGGCTTCGTCGGTGCCCGTCATACGTCTATCACCTCCGGAGATGAGCACGGCCGCGCCTTTTGGTGGAGTCTGGGGAAGGTCATAGGTGTGGAGAGCAACGACGTGGTTCGGATGTTGGGCAGCTACCCTGATAAGGAGGTCGACATCCCGCCACATCCGTCAAAACGACCGACGACGCTCTTCGCGGTCTTACCTTTGCCATTAGGGGATACTTCACATACAACCGACGAGTTTCAGCTATCGGCGCTGCTCACCTCGACCAAGTTGGTCATCGTGGGTATGAAGCCTCAAGCCAAGACATGGTTCCGAAAGTCGCGGGACAACACTGGAGGGGAAGCGGGAGGGCTCGTGGGTTGTACGCATTGGCTGCGGTCCGGTGAAGTCGAGGACGGGAGCGACGCCTCCTCGGACCCGGTCCTAGCCTATTCTTGGGGAACAGCAGTGCGCTTCGTTCGCGTTCGGGCGCCAACAAGAGAATCCACCGATATTTCACTCCCCAAGGGAGTCTCTCGACCGACTCTGACATTCGTAGAAGGACGCAAGTGGGAGGCGCCGCACCCGGTTCAAGCGCTGTTCTGGTTCGACCAGAACGTGAGTGTCTGTCGGAGGGCTGCGCTGATGATCAGCATATTGTCCTGATCACATCTGCTGAAGTGGTTCTCCTTGATGTGCGCCCAATGACGCCGGTCGAAAACACCCCTCTTCAGTCAAGCCTTCTTGTAGGTCAACCTTCATACTCAGGCCTCGGCCAAGAAGCAGCTCAACGGGACTTGGTATATTCCCTCGCTGGAAGCGTGCGGACCCATCGGGGGAAGCTCTTCCTACTGGTGAGTGATCCCTCGAGAGTAGCACTGAGAACCAGACCAAAGGCAATTTTCAAGTCGGCAGTCTCCTTCACTGGAATGATCGCATTCTCGCCCGGGTTCATCGAGGCGACTTATTGGGCGCTATTCGCGTTGCTCTCGCCTACTTCGAAGACCGCGCACCCGGAAATGTCATTGGTCTGCCGTCTGAGGCGCAGGAGCGGCGAACGATTGTCGGTACACGAATCCGCGAGCTCATGCGAGCATCGCTCGGATGGGCATTCTCGGACGACCGGATGAGAGACGATACGCACTATAGTATCGATGGACGGGGCGTTGACCTCACCGGCCTCTTCGAGGGTCTCGCTTCGTCCTGTATCGAGGCGTGCATCTCGATGAACGACGCATCATTTCTATTCGATGACGCATTCGAGCACTTCGCTGCCGCTGGGATCCAGGGCATGTTTCTCCGCCTGCTCGAGCCCTATATCTTTGATGGACGAGTACTTGAGATACCGCCAAACATCATCCAGGCCCTCATCAGCACCCACGATGAACACGGCGAGTTTCAGCAAGCCGAGGCGATCATCTGGCACGTTGAGCCGACGGCGCTTGACATCAACCAGGCGATCAGGTTGTGCGAGGCTCACGGTCTGTGGGACGCGCTCATCCACGTTTATACCCGAGCGATGAGAGACTATGTTGCTCCGATTGTGAAGCTCATCCGAGTTGTCCAGGAGGTCCAAAGCAATCGGCTGGACCGTCCTTCCCTTGTCGGCGAAAACGACGGCCAGGACCCGGAGAGCCTTGCACCAGACGCGTACAAGCTGTTCGCATACATGGAAAATGTTCTGTCCGGCCTTTCTTATCCCAGTGGGGAAGAATTGTCCGATGCCGAGGGGACTCGCGCTCGATCAGAGGTGTACGGCTTCTTATTCTCCGGGAGGCCTGTGATCTGGCCAGACGGCCCGGAGGGCGAGCTAATCGCCATTTCCGACTCTCTCGACGACCCGTACCCCTACCTCATCCTCCTTCTTCACTTCGATACCGAAGCCTTCCTGCACGCAATGGATATCGCCTTTGAGGATCCATACCTCAATGACACTCGCGGCGCCATCAGCCGACAATCAGTCGTCGATGTCATGCTCGAAGTGATGAAACCCGACATATTTCACACCGGCCAAATAACCTTCCTGCATATCTTCGTTTCCCGCAATCTGCCGAAATACACTCAATTCCTCCATATCCCTCCCTCGATACTCCAACTCATTCTTGTCAGCTTATCCAGTGATCCAGACCAAAGCACTCGCGAGGATCGACAGCTCGCAGCGGAATATTTGCTCTCTGCCTACACACCACAGGACGCCGAAGCCATGAATAAGCTTTTCGACGACGCTGGCTTCTTCCGAATCCTCCGTGCGACATATCGCAAGGATCGCAAATGGGCACCGCTCATCTCGACATTCTTGAAAGATCCTGAGTCTGGCGAGGAAATCTTCACGAATCTCGACGAGATCATCCAGGAATCATCGTTTCGCTCGAACTTCTCTCAAGAGGTCACAGATGCCATGACCGAGGCATTGCCTCATCTACTAGACTCGAGCGTCCGACAGACCGCCCTGCTTCTCGAGAAGGACTTGCCATCGATACATGATCTAGCCGTCCAAAATCTCCGCCTCTCCGAGCACAAGCAAATGGCATATCTAAGGTGTCTGTTGGAGCCTTCGATCGATGATCAAGACGAGAAGGGTCCATTGCCAATCCTCCGCACTCCGTCAGCGCATATCAGCATGTCAGCCAGACACCAGTATGTATCCCTGCTCTGCCGTAATGATTCCAGCACCGTGGTCACTTTTCTCGACGCTCGTGGACCGACTTTCTTTGATATTCCCCGCTTGGCGGATGAATGCGACAGATGCGAGTTCTACGAGGGTCAATTATGGGCACTCGACCGGCAGGGCAAGACGGAAGAGACCTTTGACACTGTTGGCAGAATCCTACGTCTCAAAGGAGCAGATCTAGGCCAAGGCATAGTATCGCATGATACTGGCACCATCCACATGGCCCTGCAAACTTTACGGTCGGTCTCCCGGATGGCAGTACGGCTTTGCCAAGAACACTCAACAGGTCGGACAGGACAAGCCGAGGAGATGTGGTTTGCAGTGTTAAGCGAGATTGTCGAGCTCGTGCATTCTGTGGCTGGACTGGCTCAACCTACCCCTCAGAAAGCGATCGCCGACCATCAGATCGACGACTTTGTCATCGATTCGATCCGCTCCGTTATGCAAGAAACCCTCCAGTCTCTCGTCTCGTCTTCGTCGCAATCGCTCTCCTTCCCACGTCTTTTCAAGCGATTGGTGGAGACCTCGACCCCTGCGACCAAGGCGAAGAAAGGGAGTGCGTATTCCGAGTTTCGGACAATCCTCACTGGCATGCTTGATTCGTATCGAGCGGAATGTGATATGCTGAGCATGACAACGCGACTAGTAGAGGCAGACCTGTTCGTGTCGGTACAGGAGATTTCGGAAAGACGACAGCGAGGTTGGAGGCCGATGATCAGAACATGTGATAATTGTGGGGAAGCGATGTTTGCGGGAAACGAGACGGATACGACAGGACAAGGGTCAGCCGTCGCGGTGCTGGGTTCCGGAAGGTGGTGGCATGTGGCATGCAAGCAGGACGGCAGGCTGGACGGGAGCGTGTCCATTGTGGGGGAGATTGGAGCGGATCCATTGGTGGCTATCCGGATGCGTCGAAGCATCTAGCAAGATACCCAACAAAGCATTGATAACCCTCATATTGATACACCATTTCATCAAATGCATTTTAGCTTCGCCGTAGCAGAGCGGTGATGTCCCCTCGTCCTGTAATTTCAGCCAGCATACAAGGTGTCTGCTCGTCCTCGTCCTTCCCCGTCAATCAGTCAACGCCATAGGAAACCAAGGTGGACTCACTTTAGCATCTCGATCAGCTCCAGCTTCCAAGAGAACGTTTACGAGACTCGGATACCCTCTATCGGCAGCGAGATGGAGCGGTGTATATCCCTAGGGTCATCAGCTGATGACTGGGGAGTCTTACGCTGAAAGACACACATATTCATCTTTTGCGTTGACCAGGTCCGGGTGTTTTGACAATAATGCCCGAACCTCCTCGACATTCGCCTCGACGACAGCCTCATGTATAGGACTCGACAGATCCCTGATCCCTTCAGCAAAGCTCCGGGTGATTGGGTAGACTCAGCCTTGTTCCCCCTCTTCATCCGCCATGACACTCACACTCGCCGCCATCCCGCCCTTCAACTTTCCTTTCCCCTGCTCCTTTCGCACGCTGGGCTCCCCATCGAGGTCGTCCCAATCGACATCCTCGTCCTCCTCATCGACACCCTCGTCAGACCACCCGATTCCCTTCGCTATCTCCACATATCTCCCTTGAGCTCGTTCGTGACCGTTCGAGAGGGATCCGTATCTGGCGAAACAAGCGGTCCAGGCATCGTTTTTCGCCCTTGCGGTCGGCGAGAAGATTGAAGGTCGGGAGTCGGATCTGTGTATATGATGATGAGCATGAGCTCAAGCAAGGCCGTTGGACCCAAGGTACTCACGGTCCGGATGAGGTGTTGATGAATTTGAATAGCCCGTATAGCTTTGGAAGAGAGGAGATCAGCTCGTGATCCCATCGGCCTGAGAGACATCAATGTACCTCGAGCTTTGTCTCGTTGGGTAGATCAGCAGCGGCAGAAATCGAAGTCAGCCAGATCGAAGTCACTTTGAATTCGTCAAGCGTCGCAGTCGGCGTTGTGCTGGACGACATTGCTTTCGCGAAAAAGCGTAGAAGCCACTTTGAAAGGAAAGAGGAAGGAGCAGGGAATCAAACCCTGGTCGAACCTCCACCCGGACACCTTCTTGTTTCCTCTTCCCCCTCCCGGCCTATCTTCACAAGCATGTCTAACTCCGACAGCATAGCTGGACCCTCCAAGCTCACCCACGTGGTGGAACCCAGGGCAACGTCTGACCTCGCCATCAACCTGTTGAGCTCGGGCTTTCTCTGCTGCCTCTTCCCGTCCTTGGTAGCGCTGATCGAGACCTCAGTCATCCGTTACCCATCCTCAACATTTCCGATCATCACACTCGTACCCGCTTGACTTCTTCAGACTCTCCAAAGGGTGAGCTTTATCCGAGTATCGTCACTTCAGGAGCTGATGAGCTTCAGTGATCGGCGCTCTCCTTGGCACCCAGTCCAACCGTGAAGTTTCGATCGTCAACTCCTTCGAGCTCATTCATGGCGGAGGCGATGGTATCGAAGACGTCACGATGGGGGAGAGTGGTAAGATGGGGAAGTTTACGCTCAATACCGAATTCCTGGCCAACAGGAAGGAGCAGTGTAGGTGCATGAGGAATGTCTTGACCCAGCTGAATGGATCAGTCCGGCAGGTGTTTCCGACGCTGGACGTCATTGGTTGGTATTCCATCGGTGCGGAACCGAATGGAGACGATGTTGCATTGCACGAGCAGGTAAGTCGATGCCTGCGACCCGGGCTGAAATGCAGTTTGTTAACGCTATCGACACCCCAATCTTCCTCCTGTTCGATCCGACTCCCGCTGAGCGATCTCAAACCCTTCCCCTGAAGGTGTACGAAGCTGCTCTGGCGGAGGGAGGGAAGGAGAATCAGGGTGAAGGGAAGTTCGTCCAACTGGAGTACGGGATCGAGACAGGAGAAGCCGAGCGGATCGCCGTGGATGGCGTTTCAAGGGGAGGATTGGACGGGGGCGGGGAGGAAAATTCGGGTGAGTTCCATGGATTTACCGAAGCTGAAGAGCAGTCGTCGGGAACCTCACGACCCAAAGGAATGCCATCCGGATGCTCTATGAACGGATAGTCGTCCTGCTACAATACGTCACGGCTGTCATCAATAGTGAGCGACTTCACGGGATCGAGCTGAGCTGCAGAAACCGCTGCTCCAGATCATACCATACTCCGACAGATCTCAGCACTCGTCGCGACCTTGCCAACGATGGATGCGAGGGAATTCCAGGAAGAGCTCATGACGGTGAGGCTGACAACCTGGATTCCAGGGCTGAATCGTGCAGGAATACAGTGATGTCCAGCTTACGGCCCACCTCACCTCCCTCACTCAACAACTCCACGCCCTGAGTGAGGTAGGTTCACCCAATTATCGATCCAGTCATGCGCTGAGACGTTTCAGTTCACCGACAAACACAATCTGCTTCATCAACCGCATTCCGAGGATGGCGGGGGTCCAGGAGGACGGGGTGGCGGCAGCGGGGTTAGGGCGATGGACTTTGGCGGAGGGAGGCGGCGTGAATGATCGAGTGCACGAGATGTAGAGGAGTCGCGATTATCAGTATGACATGCATTGCAACATGTTTCCCATAGGGAAGAGCCACACCAACATAACGTCGGATCTCTCCAAATGTGGCTGACATTGCTAGCCCACTTTCAGAAGAACATTCCCTGACGCTGTCGTATGCAATACATTGTGACCGTGTAAGACAACAAGGTGTAGGTCACCTCACAGGATCTTCTCCGCTCGGTCTTCGAGCCGCAACACCTCGCCCGAATCGGCGATGAGCTTATACCGCACTGCATGTCATAATCAGCTATGAGGCTTCTTCCCATCGAGCTGAGGTGGACCTCACCGATCCGCCATGGATCCCCTTGCGATGGCCGGATCGAGGTGAAATACACGGTGCCAGTATCTACCGTTCAAAACGCATATCAGCAATCGCGAGCTTCGAGAGATGCCGATGCCAGGCAGCCTGACGGTAACGCACCTTCCGATCCTTTGATCCGGAATCTCAAGTCGACGCGGCCTTGCATTGTATTCACCTAAAATTTGCGGTCAAATGATGATGCGCAAAGAGCAATCCCGAGAATGGAGACTTTGATTTGACCGGATCATCCAAGACTTACCGATCCAGATACCCACGGATCGCCAACCACTAGACCGCCCGCATCGATCAGAACGCTTCGTCCCAAAGCAGCCGAGACTCACTCCACCAAGGGTCCTCAAGCCTCACATTTCCCCCAAGCACTCCCGACACCTCGACGGAGTTTCGCAATTGGAACAAAACAGATCGCATGACGGAAGAGGCTAGTCGTTCTTAATGGACCATCATCAGCTCAGATTTAAACAACTAATCGCCGTAGGAATCATGTACCCGCGTTCGTTGCGTACAGTATGAACAAACCCCAGACGGTAACACCAAGGGTTGCAAGGGCGATGTCTAGAAGCGAGCACGCACGATTATCAGAAGATCAGGGCTTGACCACCCCTACTAGATGTCAGGGACGTACATGACGGTAGATTATTCTGAGAAAATGATCCTCAGCTATGCGTGAGATAAGACAGTATATCGCTATCTCACTTTCAAGGGCGGCAGATCCCTCCTTCCCGTTCGATCATTCAGCAATCTGGGACGGCTGGGACCCTCGAAGGCGTCGATCGTCGCTTGACTCGGCGATATCTGTCCTCCATGGGGAGAGGAGATCTTGGAGGTCGGTGACAGTCCACGCAAAACCTCGGGCCGTTCATGGACTTCGCGAGGGGATGATTTCGCGGAGAAGGTGGTCGGGGCAACGGGGATGCGGGGTGGAAACGCGGAAGCGGTCGTGGCAGAGCGTAGGATGAGGAAACGGGCAGAAGCATGTGCTCGGTGTGAGAAGGTTCTCATCTTGAACCTCCAAGCCAGCGAAGGATGATGGGATGATACCGTTGAATCGATGGCAGGTGAAGCTGAACCTCTCTCTACGGCTGGATTTCCGGCTCGCTTCAGATCGTGACACGTGGTGTGTCTGTAGGAATAAAATCGTAAAGAGAGCTCCAGAAGCATGAAGGTGAGATGATCACCTTGAAGCGGCGGGATATGAAGTTTGATGATGCGATGCGTTATACTTTGCGATGTTTACTGTCCCAATAGCCATTGGAACGGCTGGTTCGACCCCGAAGATCTGGTCATCCGTCCGCGGGACAAGCTTCGGCCTTTGCGGACGAGACTACTGACGAGCGTCAGTGTCTCCGGTAAGCAGGCTCTTTTAATTCGGTCCGCGCTCACACACATAAGATGATACACCAAGAATTAAGGCTTCATAGCACACGAGCCGCTCAGTTAACGGCGTGCCTGTGTTGTGCGTCATCAATTTGCCGACCGAGCATGGACCAATGACCCTCTACCGCTCAACGCATTACCCTTAGTCATCGGGACAGAAGAGGAAGAGCGAGCAGCTCATGCTGCCTACACATCGCACAATGCCCTCTTGGACTATCGAGCCACACATCTCCGCGACAAGGCCGTTCTATGCGACTATACTCGGCTAAACGACAGAGTCGTTCAAGAGTACACCGTTGGCGAGATTCATCGCTACGTCTTAGCCTTCGCCAAGGCTCAGTCTTCGCGTCTGCGCCCGCGGAGGAAGGGTTAAGCATCAAAAGTGATCGGAGTCATGGGAAGGAGTGGCATCGATTACTTGTTGGATGACTTTGCAATAATGAGATTGTAAGCCTCCAGTTGGATGTCGCTGATGCCAGGGGTCGTGTTCCTCTTCATATCTCCACCACGACGTCACCTGAATCCGTTCCCATCTTTGTTACGAGCCACGGGAGCTCGTCTGCTCGTCTATGGGCCGGAGAACCGGGGACTCGCCGACGTGGCCCGCGTGCCTACCCGGAGTCGAGGCCGTTGAGTGGTGCTCGATAGAACGAATGCCACAAGTCGGCGACGACTCGCACTGGCGGACCGCTTTGAGCTACGACGAGGAGTCAGACGAGACCGTCTTCATCATCCTTTCGAGCGGATCGACGGGTGACCCAAAGCCCATTCCATGGAATCACCGGAGATGGCAAGAAAGCTCTCATGCAGTTGCTGCCCGCCCGAAGGTGATAACCTCATCACTACGCCGTTGTGTCATGGTCATGCGCGAATAGCATCATGGGGCGCGTTGGCGAACGGACGACGGCTGTACATCTTTCCTACGACCATCCCAATCACGGGCGAAAACCTGATTCAATGCCTTCGAATTAGCAATTTTGACAGCTGTTGGGCCGTTCCGGCACTCCTGAAGGCGTTAAGGGATGCAGGAGGGATAGAGCTGTTTAAGCGGCTTAAGCACGTGGTCTCCTGGGGAAGTCCCGTTCCGGATGAGCTTGGCGACGCACTCGTCGAGGCCGGAGTGTCATTATCGAATTTCGTGGCCTCGAGCGAGGGAGGGTCGCTTCTCGATGGTATGGAAGTCGAAGGCGTTTGGGATTATGTTCGCCCTAGGCCCCTCATGGAGCTTTACTTCACCTTCGAGCAAGAGGACCAAGGGGTACCTGAGTTGGTCGTGCGGGGTGCTTACCCTTCCCTGAGCATGTGCAATCGCGACGACGGCAGTTGGGCGACAAACGATCTCTACACCCCACACCCAAGCATACCAAACACTTGGAAATACTACGGCCGCAAGGATGATCTCATCATCCATGTGACTGGCATGAAGACCAATCCCGTTCCAAGTGAGTGGAAATAATGTCCTGCGCTGAAATCTTCCAGTGGAACATAAGCTGAAATCGCTGCCTGGCGAGAGAGATGCCTTGGTCGTTGCTACCGGATGGCATCGAGCGGCTTACGCTAGTCCTACCGAACGGCGAAGTCAACATTGCGGCCCTTCTCAACGATGTCAATGCAGATGCACCCAAACAATCTAAAATCCTTGTCGAGCTCGTCAAGGTTCTTCCGCCAGAATCGTCATTCGTCTTATCCGACAAGGGTTCGACGAAGAGAGCAAGGAGCATAATGAAATTCAAGGGAGAGATTGATAAGCTTTACAATAGCTACAAAGGATCTGGAAAGCGCGGAAAACAATCAGTCTCGACGAGGCAAAGCAAGTTGCAGTGCAAACTGTTTGTGACAGGTTCAAGATCGATCCGGGGAGATGTCAGGATGTTTCAACGACGTGTATCGCATGGTTGTGGAGCATCATTTTGTTTGATTATCGTTGGAAGGTAGACGTCCACGCACCATACATCTATGTCTGCGAGATGGGTCACGATGGTATTCCCATCAAGCTGAGATGCTTAGCTTGAGAACAAAACTTAAACGTATGCCATGACATGAAATAGCCCGACGCGCTGCTCAGGCAATTCCCACCTGGTCTCGACCCCTCCCAGGGGGAATTTTTGAAGGCGTACAACCAAACCGGCCTATCGAGTTAGTTAACAGGTCTAGTTGGCAGCTTCCCCATCACCTCGGACGTTCATACATACATTCATACATCGTACTTGTATTTGAACGTCTTGCATCTTCACTACAGGTGCTCGAATCCCACAGACTCACAGTTAAAGTCTCCACTGTTCTGTGTGTCTGCTACAAAGTCCCATAACCTTTGACAGACATTGCGAGCCACGAGGACGGCAAGGACGACTCCATTGGTAGCGACCAGCTTGCTACCTATCCACGTCGAGATTTGCAGATCCGATCGCAACAAGACTCCGTAGAGTGACGGCTGCAGACCTCACCTACATATCGCGTTCATTCTAGATCAAGGCTCTCTATCCTCATCATCCTAGACGCTCCCATCAACGTCGATCGATCAAAATTCTTCATATCTCGTCTTGGCGGATTCCCTCTCGTCCCTCGCCAAGACGGTCCCCACTCTACAGGTCACCGAGTCCTTCACCACTGGCGGACGGCAGTCACGGTTTATCTCCTCGAGAAAGGCTCACACCGAGTGCTTGAAGGAAGGGAGACGGAGCCATGCAGGAAGGACCCTGGAGCACATCCAGCGGCAGGGGAGGTTGCAGGCGATGAGCAGCCGGATGCCACTCAGAGCACAACGGGAGCGGCACTCACAGCGGCACAGGGAGGCAGTGGGATGCATGGGCAACTAGGGAGGCAACAGCACGATCAACGGTTATGTTCACTGTTTCCCACGGCATTCAAGCCGAGATCGAATACATGTGGTCTGCGAACGACATGTACGGGCATATCAGCTCCACGCACAAGGTGGACATCACTTCCCGTCGTGCCGACCTCTCAGCGCGCATATCACTCTTGTGACTTCCGCTCAAAACAACGCGAGAGAGGATGCTCGAGCACTACGAGAAGTATTCAACTCTCAGCGCCGAAGCTGTCAATTCAGACGTACGCATCGACGGTTGGGAGAAGTCCGAGCGGTTCGTCATCTCCCTTGGCGACGATCTCGAGTCGCTGAAGATCCCATCGGCGGTACTTCCTGAACCACGCAAAGTCTGGACAGAGCTTGTCCGCCTCTACAAGTCCCTTGCAGATCGTCGCGGCCTGGAGCATGAGCGCGAGTGTCAAGCAGCTCCTACCCACTACAAGGCCAACGGCCAGCTTTCCCAGCTCTCCATATTCACACCTAAAAGGTAGCCAAGTCAAGCTCGAAAGCAAAGGGCAGTACAGACCAGAGGAGGAGGCGCAACGGTATCGATCATGACAGCAGCAGCGGCAGTACCGACGACAACTACAACAGAGCCCGCTGCGACCATTACGACCTCCGCAATCACACCATCAATAAGTGCCGGAAGAAGGCTGCTGGCGAGGATCAAAGAGGCTATAGCCTACTTGAAGGAGAAGAAGAACGGCGGCGGCAATGGGTCAATCAACAACGTCGAAGGCTACGGCTATGTCTCGGCACCCCAAGCATATATTGGACACATCTTCGCCGAGATCCCCTCCAGCGAGAGTGACACCGGCGACTTCTCCAATGACACAGGCTCAACCCATCACATCTCCTCCGACGGCAGCCTACTCAACAACCTAGTCCAGCCACCGCTACCCTTCGATTCTGGAGTGTTTGAGACTTTAAAGACTAGCAGAAAGGGAGAAAGGGGAGACGGAGACGGAGACGGAGACGGAGACGAAGACGGCGTCGGCGTCAGCGATCACGCCGATTGTGCACGAACCCGGCGGTGCTGAGCTGTCACGGACCATCGAGCGCTTGCACCCGCCGACTGTATGACGTGGTTCTCACTTACGATATCAAGAGGAGATATCTCGAAACTGATCTAGGTAACTCGAGGTAGCTCGAGGTTGTACGGAATGATTCGAATCGGACAAAAGACGGTCTGAGGATCCGTAGCTTGATCGATCGTCGGTGGGTAACAAGAGTTGTCTGTGGAGGCTCAACCAGATAAGGATAATGGCACGGTATGGAGAAGGACTATGGGGTGACAATAATGATACTCGGAGCCTAGGTAAAGACAATGAGCGGGACCCTCTATTTATACATCTCCAGTAACCTCGGCAAACCTGCTGGAACCTCGCCGAACTTCGTCCTTCTCCCTCGGCCTTCCAGAAACACCGGTCATATATCGCATCTCGCGCCCGAGCTCTTTCTACTAGATCAGTCTAGATTCCGCCAGGTCCGACGTGTCGGGCATAGTTGGTTCCACAGTGTTTGGGGGACCATCGGGGAATCTCAATTGACTTCGGGCTGCTTTGGTGTGCAGTGCGTTCATTGTTTGCGGGAACTTGCTACCCTTTGTAGTCCAAAGTGCGGAAGCCTTCATTTAACATGGTGGAGTCAATTTGAAGGTGGACGGAAACGAGGGATCGGTAATATCCGGCGTTATCGCCAATGGTGGCGGTTTCCACAAATCAGAGCACAGACCCGATGGCACTGCTTTCAGGGGAGAGATCTAGCTCGTCGACGGCGAGCCACTTAAGAAGAGTGTTGAAGGCGTAGTAACCAGCTCGCCTATCCAACTAGCAAACAGGCCTAAGTTGGCAGCGTCCCCATCAATTCGGACATTCATACATACGTTCTTATATAGGCAATTCCCACGTGGTCTCGACCCGCGTTTACTGAAAGGGGGGAGCTGAATTACCTGTTGTCATCCAGTCGCCCTGCCCAGCAGCAGAAAGTTTTTCACCAAACCCTTGAATTCGCCCCCACTTACACATCTGGGCTTCCTCGCTGCAAGAGTTCCTTCCTTTTGCCAGTCAAAAGAATCATTTTTTGAGCGGTAGTCTTTTTCGACGCGTCAAGTTTTTCCTACCCTCGCTGGCTGACACGGCTTCTCACACTCTTTCTTAACATTACTCCTCCTCAACCTCTAGCATCCGAGTGAAGCGTCCCTCAACATGCGATGAATCCACCGTCAAATCCCCCTTCGTCGCTTCCTATCGTTCCAATTTCGTCCATCGCAAATGGCAGACTCTCGGCAACGGGCGCCGTTCGCCCACACCTCATCTTCCGCCGACCTCACTTCGCCTGACATCCTCTCTCCTCTTCGATCATTTCCGGGTCAGCCACGGGAAGATGATTCTGTTGAGACGGGGAGATCGAGAGGCTTGACGGTGGGGATTTGGGGGAAGCCACCTAGAATGGTTGGAAGCGATCAGGTGAACGGAGTAGGCGTCTACGACAAGGCAGTGGACGGTTCCCCCGAGCTGGATACACCTAGAAGATCTCCCTCACCTCGGCCCTTTGGCCTTCCCTCATCATTTCCTCTCTCCACCATCCGCTTCGTCTGCCTATGCGCTCTGTGGTATATCTCCTCGGCCATATCCTCAAATACCGGCAAAGTCATTCTCAACAATTTCCGCTATCCCATCACCCTCACCATCGTCCAATTCTTCTTCGTCTCCGGCTACTGTATCGTCTGCAGCAAGGTCGGCCTATCGTCGCGTCTCAAGGATCCCACAAAGTCAATATTGCGTGGAACTCTGCCAATGGCGGTGTTCCAGGTTGGCGGTCACATCTTTGGATCTTTGGCTATCAGTCGCGTTCCAGTCAGTACGGTACATACGATCAAGGTGAGTTTCTTTTCAATGCTCAAGGCTTACGCCAGGCGCTCTCCCCCTTGTTCACCGTGCTCGCCTACGCGCTTCTCTTTCAAGTATCCTATTCTCCTGCGACATATCTCTCGCTTCTCCCCTTGACTCTAGGAGTCATGCTCGCCTGCTCCTTCGACTTGACGATTTCCAACGTACTCGGTCTAATGTGCGCCTTCGGTTCGACATTGGTCTTCGTCTCGCAAACCATCTTCTTTAAAAGGATCATGCCGACCGAATCGTCTACACCTCACAAACTCGACAAGATCAATCTCCTCTACTTTTCCAGCGGCATGGCATTCATCCTCATGATTCCTGTATGGATCTACTCGGACGCGTGGCGACTCCTCCATCACAGCGTACCGAGTACTGGCCCTTCCGTCATCATCTACTTCATTGTCAACGGCACTGTCCACTTTGCGCAAAACCTCTTGGCATTCGCAATCCTCTCCTCCACTTCGCCGGTGACCTACTCGATCGCGTCGCTCGTCAAACGCATCGCCGTCATCTGCCTCGCCATCGTTTGGTTCAAGCAATCCGTCCATTCAGTTCAAGCTGTCGGCATCGGTCTCACAGCTGTCGGTCTCTGGATGTATAACAACGCCAAACGCGACGTCGAGAAGGGCGAGAAGAAGATGCGACAAATAGAAGCGGTCCGGGATGGTATCCTGCCCTTGAACAAGATCGACCAACAGATCCTCGAGAGTGCATTCTCCAAGGACGTCCACAAGTCGCCACGACCCATTTATCCGCACAATTACCTGCATAGCTCTAAATCCTCAGCTATCCGCTCTGGCCCGGCCCGGCCCTATCCCTCACCGCCTGCATCTGCCTCGTCATCCCCCACCAGCGACCCTATCCCTCCTAAACATACTCGTCATGGCCGTGCGTCGAGTGGGACGCGCGAATGCCACCCTCAACCCATTACGAGTCTCACCACAACTATAGATGACATATCACGACCCACCATCATGGCATCATAACGGACATATCACGACCCACCATCATGGCATCATAACGGACATTTCCTATCCCATTTCCTATCATCATGCATAGCATCCCGGGTGCAACGATGTGGCGATAGCATCTCATTTCAATACCTCTCATGATGTGAAGGATCCGCTGAAAGATGGTTGACCAAATCTGCTTGTACACCGTGACTATTTCGTCTCCTGTCTGATGAATTTTATGGTGATCGAGCTTAGAATTCATTCCAGGTGCAGCTCATCCACTTGCCTTCATCAGGACGGCCTAGTGCCCTTCTCTTCCCATCTCGTCCGTGAACATCTGCTGGGACAGGACCATTAGCTTTGTCAGTGTCTTTGATCGACCAGCTGTGCGAGCATCGAAGTGGTGATTGTGACGACGATGATGGTTTGCTGCCTAAACCTGCTCCAGCGTTGATCCTCCTCCCCTCATTGCCTATCGTCCATCTCTGAACCGTGTCCAACGTCAGTCATCAGCCCTGACTCGATTCATCAAGACAAGGCGTTCCAGGATCCGAATTTTGCCTTCGCCGTTCCAGAAGGACTCAACCGATCACTTCCCATTCCGGGCGCCACTAAATATCTAAAATGTGCAAGAGATGCATTACCACCCAATGTCCCATGTTTCGTCGGCCTTCTTCTTCGCGAACCGCTGATGCAGTACAGCCCGTCTAGATCGCCAGTCATCCGCTCCAATGTACGCGCCACACATCCGCCGCTCCCCGTCGAACGCAGATCGACCGTGCATCACCCGGCGATTATCGATGACTAACTTCAGTTATCCCTCAAGGCCAATCACTCACCAAGCATAGTTCCCGGACCCAACTGAACCCAATACTCCGCATCATCATCCCGACACAATTCCTCAAACTGCCTCGCCGCTCGATACCATCCTCTCACTTCATCAGGCCTCCACCCCGCACCGACGACGCCTCGATCCTCGTTATTCCACCTGACCTGGACGAGATGGCCCATGCCGTCGTGTCGCAGTATGGGCTGGCTGATCACGGGTCGAAGTAGGGTACCAAAATTGCCCGATGCATGAAAGGGTATACGAAGGCGTGACAGCAAGGAATAAGAGGTTGGATAGAGTGTCGAGAGGATATTTGCAGTGTAGAAGGCATCGAGTAGCAAGGTTGTTCCCCCTTTGCCAGTGTGAGATAGGAGGTGAAAGATTTGAAGCCCCGCAGGATCCGTGAAATACGTCGTGTCCGTGTGTGCTGGAAGTGCCTCCGAGCTGTAAGCTAGATCGCCATGGGCCATGTCGGCGGTAAAATCCCAGAATCCGCCGTCTGCCGTCAGCTCAGCTCTGTCACACCTTCACTCACAATGGGTTTGTCGGATGGTTGCGATCCGTTGAATCAGACTTTCCGTGTCCCCCGGATTTACAGGAACTCCAGTAACAAAACAAAAACCAAAGTCATGCTGACATCAGCCTGTCCAGATGACGTTTTGGCTTACCACCTTGTCCAGCCAGCGTAGCACCCCTCTTTCCGCTAAATCTTCGCCGACGGCAGAGGGAAGGAGAGAGTCGTAGCGAACCGAAGGCGGTGATTGCGCAATCGTGGAATTCCACAAGATCCGTCTGCTTGAATTCAGATGACATACCGCCTTGGGGCAAAGAGGCCCACTCATCTGGAGCTTGGCTGGACAAAGGAGGATCATAAGAAGCCCGTTTGAGAAAGTCGTAGGGGTAGGTCGACTCGTGGGTGGTGGGTGTATTCCATAGGATTGTGACTTGATCTGAAGTAGTCTGGATTGACTCTGGTCGGGCGTCTGCAGGGAACTGCGCGTCAGCGCAAACTCTCCATCATGTCCTTACATCGAGGAGTGACTTTAACCGCTGCCTTGTTTGTGGATGGAAACATCGCGGACATCGACAATGGTCAAAGAGGTATTGATTGTCACTGCTGGTGATCAGTGGCATAACCCCAAAACTGATGATCAGGCTCACAAGCGAGACTGCTTGCCATCCGGCCAGGTGACAACGACATCATTCTCATCGATAAAGACCTGGAGCCTAGACGAAGAGGAAAGGTTGAGCTCTGCTATTCTGTGCTCACCATGGGATGAGGTCGGAAGTCCAAGTGATTGTACGCGAGACGAGCTCGCTCTGAAACGCGTCACCGGCATCCGGTGAGTATTTACTGACCTCACTGACCGTGCCAAACCTCGTCGAGCGATTCGATGTTTGAGCGGACGGAAGGCGACTACGGCTCGCGGGGACGTAATCGAGCGTGACGCGATACAATACGACATGTTGTAGCATGCGACATGCGTAAAGAGTCGCGGTAGAGAGTAAAATCGTCAAACAGTAGTTCTCGCACCTCCCTCATGGTCGTAACCGGTGACCGGAAATCTCTTATTGAGGGACACCGGGATTTCCCGGATCTTGCCAAGACAAACAGCTGCATCATCCACCTGGCCAGAGCAGTCCTACAAGACACACCAACACGACATTTGCCATCCAAGGGAGTATAAAGGTCCATCGAGAACCAAAAAGAAACGCGCTGATGGCGAAAGCGAGGATGAAGAGGCGAGCCAATCGGTTGAACCTGAGAGAGACTTTAGCTTTCATTTAAACAGCCAACTCACAGCTTCCGGTTTCGGGGCGGATTGCCGGACCATCCGAGCTGAACCACAGCGAGAACTGGAAGCAATGGCAAAGCATCGTGATCCGTAGTGGTGAAGGGATGTCGCCAGTCGGCCCATAGGTTACGACCCCAGACGGCAATGATAGTAACATTGAAGGGCAACAGGAAGAGCAGGAAGACGAAAATACTAAACAGCAGGTTTGCACGAGGTGACTTTGCCACCAGTCAGCAGGGATCATCCTGACTACTCACTTCCAGATCAGAAGTCGCCAGTGACGCCGATTGAATCAAGACTAGGATGACGAATGCCACTTGCCGAGGGATCAAGATGAACACCAGGAGTAGCAGAACGGCAGCGGAGGCAATGCTCGTGTAGCTCAAGGAGGCCGCATCCCTATGACACAATTAGCGCTCCCTCTAGCTTCGATCACTGACGATTGTTTTCGTGGCCAGGACAGCGCCAGGTATGTCTGCCTCGAAGTCCGAAACACCAGCGAAACCACGATCGAGGTTACTGCAACAATTCCAAACGTCCATATGGTCATGATGGCGACAAGAGGTATCGCAAAGAACTGAGTAGTTCCCAGGAGCAGCTTCTCGGTGGGTATGAGGGGATCAAGAACTGCTTGCAGAGTACCGGCAATCACCATTAAACCGGTCGTGTAGGTGAGAGATCGACGAGCAACACCTTCGATAGCTTCATCGAGGCTTGGAAGATGATCTAGAAACACGTCAACGTGTAGCGGCGATGTTACTCACTGGACCGATCAAGGACCGAAAGTTGCTCATAAAGCAAGAGTGATGCCCAACCAAGGGACCATGCCACCAATGTCATCCTGTATCGAATGACGACTTTCCCTAAGCTAGCCCACAAGTCGAAGGACAGGCGGATGGAGGTCGTTGGACAGTCTGCAGTCTGCAGCAGATCGATGTCCGCGCCTGAAGGCTCGTGTTGGCGACGTAAAAAAGGAGCATTGCCGGAGTGTGAGTGGAGGAAGATAGGAGAAGAGGACACCGGGAAGAAACGAGACTCATGTGTCGTCGACTGCAGGCTATGAGTTTGCCTGTTTTGGTATTTGACGAGGGGGCGATGTCCTGAGCCATCAGTCCTGTCTGAGAGAGCCTCCTCTCACCGTCACATCTTGCCGTAATCACGTCTAATCTGTAGACACAGAGGGAGTTCGCGGCGATGCCCGGAAAATGCAGTGCAAGACGGACAGGAATGGGAGACATTGCGTGAGAAACTGCATTCCATAAGTTATCATCTGCACTCTTCTATGCTTACCCCATGTATTGCTTCTTGCTGAGCCGAACACGCGAGGTCCGACGATAATCCCATCACCTTGAGACACGTGAATCTGAAGCGTTCCCGTGGACGAGGGGAGTTGCAAATTGACGGCGAAAGCAAGCTCGTTTGATCGAATCCCTTCTCCTGGAAGAGGAAACGGCGCCTCATCGTCAGAGACCCATGGGAAAGTGGTAATCTCCATAACCAGATCTCTGCAAGTATCCTTGCTCGGACACCATTGTATGTGTGCTGCGGGATCACGCGGCACAAAACTCGAAGGTTTAGGCAGGAGCAAAGCTGTCATGTTCGTCGAAGTCACGGGTACCTCGATGACCTCGGCTGGGTCGGGCGATATACGACCCTCGGACCGGCCCAACAGCCACCTCTCCGCAATGGCAAGCTGCTCTTGACGTGACTCAACCCGAGTGAATTCCAGCAGTACCCTTGCTAAGCGCCATCGCACCTGATGACACCACATCATGGCTTGATGATCAACGCCTGTCCACACTCCTGGTACGCCAGTGGTGAAGACCGCGAAACCGTCGTCTACTGAGACGAGCTCTTGTGTGAGCGCACACATATCCGAGACGATCTGGGTGTCTGATACGCCGCCACACAGGGAGAGAAGTAGGGGCGAGGATGCGTTGTGCTGGTAGGTGATTCGCCGATAGATCGCTTCCATGTCATGTTCGAAAGTCAAGGGGGGCAACAGGTGGGGCGAAGACAATGTCAAAACGACGTCGACTAGTTTGTCGATTTCGAAGGTGAGTGCGAGACGAGCTACGATACCGCCCATGGAGTGGCCGAGTAAGGTGACACGCTCTGGTCTAGACTCCTCGGGAAGATGATTGTATTCGTCGAGAACTCGTGAGACAGCCTGCTTGAGATAGAGGGACTGCTCCCGAAGGGTAGCTGCATGAAAGGAGAACGCCCCGGTGAAGTCAACTGCACCATGTCAGAATCACCTAGCATGTGTATGACATACTTGCGAAGAAATCCAAGCTCTTGGCATCTTGCATATCGTCCGCTCGACCTCCGGGATGCTCATGAAACTGTCTCGAAGCTGAAGATGCGATTGACCGTACCTGCTGATATGATCCAGCATTGCCTGGGATGAAGATGACGGGGTGGCCTTTGAGCTGTAGACGAATGAGAAACGGGTTCCCGCTGAGTGAACTCACTCGTTCCTCGGTGTCCCAGCCTTGTTCACGGTACAAGTAAATGGAGTACTTTTTCGATGGCGCTTCTGGCCATGCAAGACGGATGTAAGATGGCGTCATCCAGCTCATCTCACATCCCCAGGATCCAGAATGCATCTGGTCTTGGACGTATGATCGATAGACAAGCCAGGTGAGGATGGCATAAAAGATGATGAAGGTGTACGTCGCGTATGGCCTTGACTTCATGGGCGTCGATACCGTCTCGGCCTCGGTCGAACGAGCCCCCATTTTTGGCCAAAGATCAGATCAAGGCTCCAGATTCAGTCGACTTGGTAGGTCCTGAGAAATTTTCTCTCGCACGCAAAGGCTCCTGCACGAGGATCCATTCCCTTTGCGTGGGCCCTGTCGACAGGTCAATCTATCTCTCGCATGGCTGTTTATTGTTTAGCGAGAAAGTCGGCAACGGAAACAAGTCAAGTCAACAGAACCAAAATCACGTGGAAAAATGGGTTCTGCAGCTCAACCCGATTTTGACCGCGAATTTCAGATTGGACAGCTCGATTCCCTTCTTGGGAGCAGTATGGCGAAATTATTTCTCCTTGCTCCGTCATTCTCCAGAGTTCTCTTCTCCCATCTTGACCGATCCTGCATCTCATCGACTGCACGCCAACCCCATAGCCAATACCCAACTCTGCCGCTCTTTCTCCACCGCTCCCGTATCAATTCGAAACCGATAACGGACATGAGTGATCGCAAGGTATCGCCTGAGATGAACCTTGAATTCGTTAGGCAAGGGAGGGGAAGCACGAGGAACAGAAGGGATGATTGTTGACGCCTGAGATGTTCATGGAGGAGTAACAACATTCTACCTGACGTCGAGTCAGCCAGTGAGTCGATGGACCGGAATTACCTCGGTCTCGAGGGTCAGCAATGAAGTTGAGTACCAGGCTGCAACTGATGACTTCGAATCGTTCGGCATCGGACTTGGGTACAGGCCTCTCGAAGAAGTCCTGTTCGAGTATGTTGGGATGCTGAGAGTGTAAGTCCATGGGTAGGTTCTCAATCCAAGACGAGCAGGTGGCATAATTGGTTGGTATCAAAGCTCCAATCTCAAGCATCCTGTGGAGAAAGAAACAGTTTCGTTAGACGGGAGCTGTTGAGAGTCCAGTACGAACCGCAGCCTGTGTTCAGCATGATCTTGTGTCGTGTCCCTGCCCTTCCCTTTCACGCCGCCGCCCGCGCGATCTCTGAGCCATTCGATAAGAATCTTCGAGCTGTCTCCTCCTCGCTCGCCAGTCTGACCCAGCCTGCTGGCGTCTTGATATCCGACCAAGCCTCCGAGTTCTTCGAAGTCTGCATTGACCTGCTGAAGGGACGCGATGAGCTGTTCTTGACTTTTGCTAGTCCCTGCTGCGAGTTGACTTTCTAGACGAGCTCGTTGCTTCGAAAGAGAGTGGAATGAGGAAATAGTCGATTTGGTGACCCGGTGTGAGACTGATGCATGCGGTCTCAGGTTTGTCAAAGGTCGCTTTCGGGGTCGTCTGAGCCTCGCCATTGTGCTCGAAAGCGGCTCCGAATTGAGCGAAGTCAATAGGGCATGGCTTGACTCTGCACAACTACTCGAAAAACCACGTGGCCTGGGATCCCATTTTGACTGAACTTCCCTCATGGATCATTTGAACCGATATCGATTCTCCTCGTTTGCGCTCGGATAGATGGATAAAAAGATATCGAGTCGCAGTCAGTGGTCAGTGGACAATCTTCCATATCGTGCTTTTTTCCCCTGCCTCGTTGCTCACTAACAACTATTGTAGACCGCGACGCTTTCTCTCATTCTAGGCATGTCTGCCTCTGCCAATCACTTACCACCCCTCGATCCTCCTTCCGGACCCTCTCGACCCAAGCCCAGTCCTCGGCGCCGTTCACCTTCCATCCGGCCTCCAAATTCTTCTTCATGTGAAATCGTCAAGACGAGCTCGACTCCACCGGCTGGTCATAATACCCCTGATCTGCTCGAAGGCGATCTCTTGGGATCCTTCGACGACTTCAAGTCGTCGGAAGCTTCACTGCCAGCCGGTCATGTTCATCCTGGCGGTCAGAAACATGAATTTGATCTGCTAGGGGGCGAGATGTGGTCGGAATCGCCTTCTACGAATCACGCGCGGCCTCCAGATGCAGCGAGATCGAGGCCCATTCATATCAATCTACCACCACGACCCAGTGAGATATCACCGGACTATGCCCCTCCTCTCCGCTCACCTCGACGTGCGTCTCCGTCGTATTCTGTGCCAGGCCCAGGCTCTCCACCGCTCCTGTCGGAAGCCGGGCGCGACATAATCTTTCACCCAATACTCGACACTCCGCGAGATGACTCTCATATAGACTTAATAAAGTTCCGCCAACGTGGTAACCCTCGGTCTGAGTCAAATGGGCACAGCAACGAGCTGCATGACACCCCTGTCGATACCTCGCAGTTGAGAAGCGCAGCGCATTCGACACTCCTTAACGCCCTGGCGACGACAACGAAGCTCGCGAATAAGTGGAAGTCGGTCCTGGAACCTGTGGTCGATGCCTCGCCTGCTGTTCACGATCGTTATCCTCGGTCTCTCCATCATACCGAACTCGGTGGACGCAGTTTGACCGCTCTCCCTATAGACATCACGCACTTTAGCCCTTTTGCCTCCGCTGAGCAGGTCGCTGGAAGTCATATAGCTCCAACGGGCGCACCTGGCTACGATCCACAATTGTCTGCGATTTTTAATCATACGAGGAACTCGGAAGATGACTTTACTGGAACCCGACTCCTCGGCAGGCGAGAGGGCACGTATGAGGTCTTATCCCATAGTAACGCTGATAAAGTGAGAGCATGTCCTGATCAAGATTTGACTAAATCTTACCTCCATCAGGTACGAAAACAGCTGCCCCCACGACAAAGGCTTTCCGCAATGTGGACACTGTTATGTAAGTGCTCAGCCGAGACGTATGCGATTCCATTGTGACCTTCCACAGTTTCGCTTGATCAGCATGGCGTCTCACTCTCCACACTCTACCGCCTCGTCGACAAGTACACTTTCACTCATCCAATATCGGGAAATGTTTTGGTGGTCCGGGATGCTCAGGACAACGTCTTTGGCGTTTACATGAATGAGGCCATCACCAGGAGGGAGGGCACGTACTATGGAAGCGGTGAATCGTTCGTACACAATCCTAAATTTATACGCATTGATATTCACCAAGCTCAAAGGTTTCTGTTCAAACTTCCTTCAGGCGATACCGAAGCTCAGGCTTTTCGATGGACCGGGAAGAACCAGTACTTCGCGCTATGCGAGGCAGGCTTTATCTCGTTCGGCGGCGGGTGAGTTCTGGGACATCCTCGGAGAAATAGATATGCGTGACTCATAGCCTTCCGATTAATAGCGCGGGCGCCTACGGTTTGTTGCTCGACTGCACTTTCAGCCACAACTCGTCCGCCACTTGCCCAGCCTACGACAATGACGTACTCTGCAGGGTGGAGGCATGCAAGTGCGATAGAGCCTTCTCGTTTGACTGCGTAGGCTTGGAGGTGTGGGGGACATAAGCAGCATGATCACTTCATTCTTTTATGCCATCGACACCCAACAAAGGTGTCTGATACTCCTCAGCATTTGCTCGCTCTGAAAATGATGGGATCGCTGCTCCATTCCACCACACATCCAGCGCGTCATGTGAAGGAACTCTGTACGGACAGCTATGCGCCTTCCAAGACGCATTTTCGAGAGACATGGCTGAATGCGACACACACGCAAGCGCGGAATCATTCAATTTCGCCTGACGCCAAAGAGCAGTTAGATCCCGACGCTCAACTCCAAGGCCAGCAAAAGTCGGCGAGCATATTGTTGAAGGTGACACCTTGATTCAGAAAATTTAAGGACGTATGTGAATCTTCACGAAGTATGGTCGGGTAGACGCAAATATAGAATACTCAAAATGATGTCAGTCTTGAGAAACTAAGCTATGCCCCAGCGAATTTACTTCGCCATAATCGCCCTCTGCTCTGCATACTTTGTTTAGTAGTACTGGTACAATTCTTTTGGTCTAAGACATGGCTGAATGCGGCGAGCCTTAGCAATCCAAAGCTCGGAACGCTACAAGGGAAGAAAGGTGTATCGCGTCGGTCTTGGTAGCGAAATTTGGGCAAATTTAGGTGAAGAGAGGTGATCAAACGTCTACAGCCTACTCGATTAACAAACCATCATGAAAGGAATGTAAAACCAATCCTTGATCTTTCTTCGGGAGATTTCCCGATGATCGATGCATTTATTGCCTACTTTGCTGGTCTCCAATCATCCGATATGAATGTGTTCTTCATCATTCTCATGTCAAGCTTGGAGTCGGCCATTCTGGGATCGATGATTTGATCCCTTCCCTCGCGGTCTAAGCGTCACTTCTCTCTCTTGTTGCGTTCTCGGGCCGGGTGGTGGTCATCTTGAATATCACACAGGGGCAGCATGCATCATACTTCGCGACACTTCACGAGTGTAATATTGCCATCCCGTCCCAAGCAATAGTGATAGTAGATCACAACATTTCTAGTGCCCGCTTGCGATGACTTTGGGCTGAGATGATGGGATATTGTCAGGGTGCTACGCCGACCAGTGATAAGGCCCTCCAACTCCTACGACTGGCGATCCCGAAGGTGGCGATTAATAGGCAAAGAGGGTCCAGCGTCAAAGGTACTGTCGGGGACGTATGAGAATGTAGCCGAAGGAGGCACTGCGGGTAGCGCTATCGATGCAAAAACTGTGACAAGGGGGTATACTACGAAATGACTTCAATGACTTCAATCTCGAATCGCTGAGGCTATCCCTCAGCTATATATACTTCCATAGCTTTGTGTTCCATGTCTCGTCTTCCAAACATCACGTCTCGGTCTCCGCAGTGGCGCAAAAGGTGAATCTCGGCAATCTTGGGGTTCGGAACGCAATGAGACCACATGTCACGATCGCATATCGAACAACGACGGCAAAACCACGTTTTCGCCAACTATCGCCGAGAGTCGCACATCACAGGACGCCCAAAACGGTGCTGAGATTCACCTTTTGCGCCACTGCAGAGATCGAGACGTGATGTTTGGAAGACGAGACACGGAACACAAAGCTATGGATAGGTATAGATCGCTGAGGGATAGCCTCAGCGATTCGAGATTGAAGTCATTGAAGTCATTTCGTAGTATACTCCCTTGTCTTAGTCTTTGCATCGATAGCGCTACCCGACCAGTACTTCGGCTACGTTCTCATACGTCCCCGACAGTACCTTTGACGCTGGACCCTCTTTGCCTATCAATCGCCACCTTCGGCCACGATCGCCAGTCGTAGGAGTTGGACGTCGGGCCTTATGGTCGGCGTAGCACCCTGACACCACACGAACGCGCGTTGCCGTTTTTGGTCCTGTGATGGGCGACTCTCGGTAGTTGGCGACGTTTTAACGTGATTTTGCCGTCGTTGTTTGATATGCGATCGTGACAGATAGTGTAAACTTCCGCTCAATAGCAATTGAGCCTCACATGAATTTTACCCTACGTATTCGGCTCGTTGGGTAGACTTTTGATTAGGCTAACCACATATTTGATTCAAAAGATAGTGCGGCTGCGCCTTGGAGAAACATCGAGAGTCGAAATGCTCAAAGTAGGATACAGCCTTCAAGTAGAGATGACGCTGCCTGAGAATATGATTTTATCAATAAAAGTCGAGATGCGCAACCACCAAGAAAGAAAACAAGCGATCTTTCTCTTGACAACTGGTCATCGCTTTTTCCCCCAAAATCGGCTGAGTGACAATGATCTGAGACATTCTAGCGGAATTGCCGGCCCCGCGACAACAGAGCGGTTACAAGGAGTCGAACGATCCTTTGCTCTTCCTCGTGAAGGTATGCAGGTTCGAATCCGAAAGTTGCTCCCTTAACACAGCTTAGTGGCCCAATTAACACCAGTGCTGTGGTTCTCATGTAGGCATCCATTTGAAAAATCTCGAGAGCTTTTGATTTTACTGAAATTTCCAGTGCTCTTTCAGATAATATGTTTTCCCTGACATGCAAAGCCCGAAATGACTTCGACCTTGTCAGGAAGTATTCATGATATAACACCAGCTTGTTTGTGCCCCCATAGTTCACGGTATCTTGTCCGCTTTTCTTGCCATCATCTCCTTCTCTTCCCTAATATTGACATGCATGATTCTTGAAGGTTTAGCCGTTCTTTGAGGTTAGAAATGACGGAATGCACATATCAAAAGGGGACAGCTGAGCGGCACTGGTTTATGGACGATAATCACTCCGCTGGACGGTCCTTTGGTTTCGCTATTGAATGCTTTTGAAGTCTAATAGCTGCCCGACACGTGGCCGAAGCGAGATCGTCTTATCCTGACACTCCCACTCGATCCGATCTTGAGGGTAAGTAGGTCCGGCAAGCGGGCAAATGACTCACGATTGGTGAGTAAATCGGCAATGTTGTCTGCTGAGGGAACATGAGAAAGACTGATTTTATTTGTCGTCGACTCTCTCGCGCAGAAAATGATGGCGAAGTCCAATGTGCTTGATTCGATTGGCAGATTCTGCCGTGAAGGTGAGGCAGACATCGGACGGAAGCGAAGTAGGTGTTTGGCTGCAGTCAGTGCGACTCGTTCCAAGCAATCGACCAAGTCAAATCGATCAAGTATTGTCAAGATAGTGTTGTTACGACAAGTAAAGCGCCAGCCGGTCGCTTGCGATAGATATTGAAACCGAGGAAGTAACCGGCTGGTCCGGAGTCAGAACACTCAAGTTTGCTATTGAGTGTCTGCTTGAACGTATCAAGAGCACCAGCTGTTGCAAGCAATGAGTTGATCGTCCACATGGACTGATAGCATCAGAAACGTGCTCCCCTGTCGTTATGTAAATGCAGCATCTGCCCGAGTTGGAGTCAGCCCTTGGCTGCGCAACCACTCATCGAATGATTCGTTGGAACAACGTGATTGCTTGAGGCCGTAAAGAGATTTCCGTAAATGTAGTACTATGTCGACCGAAATCTTGCTAAGATAATCTCCTCAAGATCTCCTTTGAGAAAACCCGCTTTGATATCGACTTGATCTCATTCAAGATCAAGGTTGACCAGTGATAGGAAAACACTAGAGTACTTTTTGTGCAACTGCAGCAAACAGCTCATTGGAACCAACTCCTTTAATTTGGCTGAATCCCTTTGCAACCCATCGTGATGGTTGCCGGTCTTGCCATCTATTTTCCTGGTCTAGACCCAGCGTGCTCCCACAATTCGCATGTTGGACGGTCGTAGAACAATCTCCCAGACTTTGTACTTCTCCATCTTTGCTCCTCTTGCATTGCTGTCTCCCACTGCTCCTACTCGCCAAAGTGACGGGCTTGCAGATAAGACTGCGGTGCCGTTGTACTGGCTAGGAGAGTATTTTGAAAATGACTGAGGGTTAAGACCGCCTTCAGCAAGAGGTAAGTTAAATGTCGTCCTCATTTTTCTCCAGCGGGTGGTCGATTTGCAAATTGCACATCAGTTTGTGCAAGTTGTTGCAATAGTTGCCGCTACGGTGATACCGGTATTTCTGCTTCCTCAAAGGAGAGTTAGTATTCGGGAACTTGAACAACGGGTCCAACGTCTGGGACAATTTCATTTGTCTCCGGCAAATGGTTCCAGACAACATCTCTTGATGTAATGACTCTGTTGATTTTATTGTCCCAGCTGCGATAGGTGTATCGACCATGTTTCTAACAAGATGCCCTTCTTTTTAGCGAGGTGCAAGCTTATTGGGGATTACGATGGTCGCGGTAAAAGACTTGACAACCAAATGGTTGCAAATGCAAGTCGGCTTTGTTTGCTTCGTCAACTGTCGTCTGGTAAGATGCTGAGGGCCGCAGGGTAGCTTGCCCCTTCTGCTTAAAACTTCGCGCCAAGTCCGGGATGCGCAAGTACCGTTCGAACACTATCGGATTTGTAAGATGTACTCGTTCAACACGACCGTTTTGTGCATTTGCTGCAGGTGGGACTCTGACGTGCTCCATGCCGCACATGAATCCCATGCTAATGAGCTGAATTCTCCACTGTTGTCTGATCGTATTGACTTGGCTTTGCAGAAAGCTGTCGCTCAACTTTTGCAATAAGTTGTCATTGCAACAAACGCATCGGATTTCTGCTCGAGGAAAGACTGGATCTTCCTTGTGTAATCGTCATTGTTGAATATTGACGGAATGCATGGAAAAGTATCGAGAGGAAAGTATCGAGAAGCTAGCTAAAAGCCTCATAACCTGTTGAAGAAGGATTGGGAAGAATGTGGGTGCAAGCGGACGCAGTTGTTGTCCCCCGCTTGATTGAGGTGTTCGGTGCTGTTGTGAGCACACGCTGTCCCGGTGGACTGTTGTAGCGCAGCCGCTGAGGGCAGGTCTGTTACCGAGCGGATGTAGGGACGTGATGAGTAGTACCTCAATCCAGGGGCGCTGTAGTATCAAAATCGGACCGGCAGCTTCAAGCGCGGAGCGTAGAGCGGAATTGATGTTGCTACTTTAGTGAGTAGCAGGGAAAGGGGCGAAGCGTATGTAGAGCGTAGGCCGGTGATGCACTTGTCTGTACAGAGTCAATGGAGGCTTGTAACCTGTTGCATTTTGACGGAATGCATAGAGAGGAAAGTACCAAAAGCTAGTTAAGCTGAGCGGCAGCGGGTGCGCAGGTGGTCACGTGTTTTGACACGTCCGAAAGACGATCCTGACGTGAATTTGGAGTTTTTAAATTGTTCGACTCCGCAAATTGTTTTCATGCGGTATATGTTGCTAAGACTGGCAACGGAATCCAGCATGTTGGACGCAAAGACAGTCTCTGGCGGAAACCTGGGAAGCATGATTGATTGACTATGCTGACCCGTCAAAAAGTCTCAGCTCAAAATTCAGGGATAACAGAAAGTCGGCAAGGCTGGTGAACGGGAAGGCTGGTGAACGGGAAGGCTGGAAGTCTTCACCGTCTTCGGACGTTCTCGGGGTTATGAGGATGAAGGCGAAGTATCTGCTGGCTGGTGACAATGCACGGAGGCAAGTTCTCATGAGCGTTTCAAGGTCACCGAATCTCTTATCAGCTGACGCCATCCCTCAACAATGTATCTCGAATACGTCTACTCGTACCTAACCTTTGTTGCGTTCTGCCCGAACACTTCTCGGGCTATCAAAGTCGTACATGACGATGAGCGGTGAGCTTTACTGCTTCCAGGTCTGCAAGCAGCAGGAGAAAAAGCTGCATCGCATTTCGCTTTCAGGATGCCAATTTCACTGCTGGAGTGTAATATGAATCTCAACGGTACCTACATCCTACGGACTTACGGCTTGTTCTTGATCCTTATCGATGTGCAATAAAAGTGGATGGCCGGCAATGGCTTACAGTCATGGGAACTAGAAATGAGAAATGTAGTCTCTGAATCTTCGATGTGATTGGACAGCGGTGTTAGTTGGGAAAGGATCCGGCAAGCTTGGGGATTGCACTTGCAGCCTTTCATAAGGGCAGAGTGCTGGTCAATGAAAATATCTATACTCCGCTACACTGTCGCTCGTCAACTTCCAGCCATCGATGGCTTTGAGGGCCCTCGGCATTGACTCCACTGTACGATAGACTTTGTGAAGCCGCGTAATACATCACTTCGTTGAAAGGGTACGTTGAAAGGGTACTATCTGCTTATCGTGTCTAGCTCATTGACGGATTGACCATGTATACATCACTATACTCGGGCGCGGCATCGAAATCATGGATTCAATACCGAACATGTTCATCAACGTATCTAATATGCTCAACTCCAGGTTCTGGCGACCGTCCGAATGCTGACCCTGCTAGAGGCCGGACAAAATCGCAGGGAAGGGACTAAGCCTTGGCATCGACGCTGGCAGCGTATGCAATGAGGTCGCACACCCGACGTGAGTAGCCATACTCATTATCGTACTGTACGAGAGGGGCGATCAGCGGGCAATACTCATATGTATGCCGAAAGCTCCAAAACCTACCCAGCTTATAAGCTTGATGAAGTTGGGGTTGAGAGGAATGCCGGCTTTGGCATCAAAGATGGACGATTCGGTGGTGCCGACAAAGTCGGTAGAAACGACCTCATCTTCGGTATAGCTGCGGTTGGCTGAGTGGAGGATCGGACGATTCCTTGGAAGGTCTCACCCTAATATGCCCTTCATCTCGCCCTCGGAAGCCTTCTTCATAGCGGCCTTGATGGCGTCGTATGGAGCCGGTTTCTCGGTACGCACTACCAGGTCCACGACGGAGACATCCACAGTCGGGACACGGAAAGACATGCCGGTCAGCTTGCCGTTGAGTGAGGGGATGACTTTGCCGACAGCCTGAGACCAGGTGTATCAGTACTATTGGAAGCGTAGCAATGGGGTGTTACTGACCTTGGCCGCTCCAGTAGACGAGGGGATGATGTTGGACGCAGCTGTGCGACCTCCACGCCAGTCCTCTGTGCAGGAAACGATCAATTGACGAGTCTATATAATGCACTCGAAGGGCATGACGTACTGTTTGATGGCCCATCGACAGTCTTCTGCGTGGCAGTCGTGGAGTGGACAGTGGTCATGAGGCCTTCGATGATGGTGAACTTCATGCAGAATCGATTCAGCTTGTTATGTGGGACAAGAACAAGACTGACGTTGTCGTGCATGACCTTTGCGAGCGGTGCAAGGCAGTTGGTCGTGCAGGAGGCATTGGAGATGACCTTGTATTCGGACTTGTAGGCGTCGAGGTTGACGCCGCAAACGAACCTGGTCCGAACATCAGGTCTCAGATATTCCGCTCCCGTCAGAGCAACTGACATTGGGGCATCGGATGAAGGAGCAGAGATGATGACTTTCTTGGCACCCCCCTTGAGGTGAGCGCTGGCCTTCTCCGTTGTGGTGAAAACGCCAGTAGACTCGACAATGTACTCGGCACCAGAGTCAGACCACTTGATGTTGACAGGGTCCCTCTCTCCATGGACAGCGATTGGCTTGTCGTTAATGTATAGCTTGCCATCCTTGGCGACGACGGTACCCTTGAAGCGGCCGTGCATCTAGCCGAAGTTGCGGTCAGCGTCGTAATTTCGACCACCACAAAGGAGGTTCTTGACTGAGAGTCTGGACTTACAGAGTCGTACTTGAACATGTAAACCTACGACAGATTAAGAGAATCAGTGCCAGGGGCGAGCTACAGGGTGGGGAGGGGGGCGGATTGCCAATTTGCACGAACCATGTAGTCGAGATCGATGAACGGGCTACAAGGGAAGGAGAGGATGTCAGCGTTGAACGGTGGAATCGACTGTCAAGCTCACTCATTGACAGCAACGACTTCCAGGTCACCATGCTCAATAGCATTCCTAAAACACATAGCTGAATCAGCAAGGGAGTCATTGAATCCGGGGTTTCTTCATCTCGAATCGGAAGGAGCAGAACCTACCTCAGTACGATACGACCGATACGGCCTAAGGAGGATGTCAGCCCATGTCTACCGGCAGCGAGACGTTTGTGAGACGTGATTGGTCATGACAGAGTCTGACTGCTCCCTGACAGTGAGAACCAGAATGACTAGAGCCTGACGATGCATCTATATCCAGCACTCACCGAATCCATTGATACCGACTTTGACGCCCATGGTGGAGAGTAGATGTGCTTGTATCTTGTTAAAGCAGTGAGAGTTTGCTTTGATTATTCACTTAGTTCAACCGGTATTGCCAGTCCGCACTGCCACAAGAGCGGAAATAGCGGAAGCTTTCAGGCTTTTGCTTAGAGGCCCTCCTCGTGGCCTGAAAACGAAGCCGCCCTGCCACTTGCGGCAGTAAATAGCCTAACTCCGGTTGGGATTACGTGAAATTGACAAATTATCAGATCTGGGCCACCCATCGGTTCGGGGAGACTTCGGATCGAGAAATGGCCTGCCCCGATGAAGCCGGCACGGAAAAGTGTGCATGGATCGGGAAATGAGTGTGATCGAGAAAGCTGACGCCAAATGGCGAGTGATCGCCGTGGCCCCATTACCAGGAGATGACGAATGCAGGCCCGATTGCAAGAAACTGCCGACGACCGCGGAGAAGAAAAGGGTACTAGCCTCCGATGATCCGAAACACAGGGTCCCTGATTTCCACGCGGGGTCCTTTTTCAAGCCGAAGGCCTCAGACGTGCGTCAGCCTGACACACCAAAATGACGAAAAAAGGATATAGGGCATCGTCACATATATACCTGGACTCTTTGTTTTCCAAACAGGCAGTCATTTCGCAAAGCAATACATGTCGCTGCGTTCAACCAATAATTATTGAGCAATCGAAGCGCAATGTCTCCCTCTACCTTTGCCAGAGTAGCAACCTTCAACGCCGATGGTGTCCTCTTCGACATGGTGTGTGTTCCCGATTTAAGCGCCTCGCCAAAGCTGATCATTCGTTCCAAGGACGGTACTCTTACCGATTCCATCGCCGCGGTTGAGGCAGCATGGACCAAGAAGGCTGTGGAGCTTGGCCTTGAGCCAAGAGTCGTCATTGAGGCGACCCATGGTCGCCGAGCTAGCGACAATCTCATGGATCTGGTCCCTGGCTTAAGGAAGGAGCATGTCGACGGGGAGGTTGACCGTAGGTTTGATACTAATTCGATAAGCAAGCTCGCTCACTTGCTTTATAGGTTTTGAGAGAACGATTCTTGCCTTCGCCGATACACCGCCTCAGTCGCGCAAGTCCTCGTTCTCTTCGTCACGTCGTACCTCCGCCTCGGGGCCAAGTCGCTCTTCACTCGCCTTTACTCAGATGAGCGGTCCCGATTTGTCACTTGCGTTCAGCCATTACACGCTCGGGAAGAATGACAACGCTATCCCCGACGAATCTCCTTTCGAGGATGAGCTTGATGATGAGAAGGCTGTGGACATGAGCGTCCGCATCCTTCCTGGCGTTCGGGAGTTGATCAATTCGCTCCCCTCTGGCAAGTACGCCGTTGCGACATCCGGCGCCAAGACATACTGCCATGGATGCCTGGCCAGGACTGGGTGCGTACTGCTTCCCACCCTGTGATATTAGCTGATGAGGATTCCAGCATCACCATTCCGGAAGTGTGCGTGACGGCCGACGATTCGCGTCTCTTGCGGGGCAAGCCGTTCCCAGACCCATTCCTCCTCGCCGCCGCCGATCTCGGCGTCGATCCCAAGCGCGCTGTCATCTTCGAGGATTCTCCGTCCGGCATCAAGGCAGCTGTCGCGGCCGGTTCCACCGTCATCGCTGTATGCACCTCTCACAAGAGAGAGCAGATCGAGAACCTGGGGGCGCATTTCGTGGTCGAAACTATGGATCAGGTCAAGGTGGTGCAACACGCGGACGGCCAGCTTGAGTTCACTATCGTGTATTAAACACCTTAGGGAACGGTTTCATAGCTGCGTGTTGACCGGTAGTTAGGCTGTTGTCATCACTAGTCAGATCATTTTGTAGCACTTATCTCGTCGTGGACTCAGTCAACTGCATGTAACGATTTCTGCTGCACCAGGAGTATCGAGTTTGGCAATGTTACATTTCGTTGACGAACTGCTGCCTCGGAAGAACTCGATCCCAAGGATTCTTTTAAGCAAGAGACGCCGAGACTTGAATGTAGGTAATGCGGATACAGGAACGAGGCGAATGAATAGTTAGCGAATAAAAGCCGTGATGATATGTCCCAAAGGTTCAGTTTGACCCTCGCCATAGACCGGAAAAGCTCCTGATTGAGAAGCTCATTCATTTGCCCGTTTTCATGCATTGACATGCCTTGTCCGACGGTAACAGTGGACCCAGCCAGATCAGGATACTCAATAAGACATCTCCCGTCTCTCCTTCACTGACCTAACCCCCGACTTCGCCATGTTCTCCTTCCTGACGGGTGTGAGGGAGGCGGGCATTCGACGTGATCTCCTGACCACCTCTTCATATCTTTGTCTCGCTGTCCATCTCTTCTTGCTTTCTGTCGATTGTCATCGTCAACAGTCTCAATCATCCAGATAAATGAAAGAGAGAAGCAACAGCTCAACTAGACATGCCATCCTTCGAAACGATAGCGAGACGCGGATGCGCCTATCACTCTGGGGACAAGGTGAGAGTCTCGTCTGGTTGACTCCTGTGCGGTGTTAGCTGACTCTCATACAAGAGCGGGAAGACGTACGATACAGACGGCAATCCCTGCTCGACTCTTTCACCTGGAGATATGGGCTACGTCGCTGCCGCAGCTGCTCTCTGTACGATTTTAAAACGAGTTTGACCTCAACGTCGCAACTGATGAGGTTGCCAATCCCAGGTGGCTCGGTGTTGCTCGTACTCGGCGTCATCTACCTCAAGCAATGGCTTAAAGTGCGAGCCCTGGAGCAAGCCTCGAAAGTGCTCTCGGACCGCCCTATGTCATGTCTCGGGACGCCGTTGATCAGCTCCAAAGTTCTTTCGGCTTCAATGACTCTGATGTCCGAGACACGGTCGCTCCCCACACGACCGCCTCTATCTCCTCTTTCGACAAACTCGTCCGAGCTCCGCTCGGACTCCTCGTCTTCCTCTGGATCCCACTCTCCCTATTCTGCCAATTCAGAAAACTTTTACTTCCCCATCCTCTCCGCCGAAGGTCACCTCCTACCACCACCTCCACCCTCGTCCCGTCGCTCTTGGATCGACGCAAGGCCCAGCGATCTTAGCGAGCGACCTTTACCAACCCCTCCTCCTGTCACGTCTCCCATTTTCGCACCGATTCCGCGAACACCGAAGCGTTGGAGTTTCGGGCCTACGCATGACGAGTCACTCTCACCTGAGAGGAAGGACAGCGCCGTGATCGGCCTTTATGCAGGTATCGAGATCGGGGGTGATGGGTCGTTCGAGCTGTTGAGGGATGACCACGACATCTCACCAAGGGGGATTCGCTCATCACCAACGATGACCCGTGTCGCGCGGAAGGCAGGGATGTATCAACCACAGAGGGCGACATTTCATCGGAGCTTGTCTGCTGAAGGCGAGGACTTGGAGTATGAAGCTGGGTCATCCGGTCATGGTCACAGGCTGTAGCGGAATGGTCTTGTGGAGTGGGAACGTAGAGTGCATCCTTTCCATTGTGATGTAAACCCGCCTTGTAAGATTGAGTATACGGGCGCGATAGAACGTCTGCCGGACCCATGAGACCCATGCTTGTGCATCTCTCCCAGACTTCTGAGTTGCCTTTCTCAGTCCTTCGCGCCACAAAGTTACGCTTTTACGCGTGAGAAGGCGTATGCATGATGCGAGCAATGCCAAATTGCCTTTATAGGATGTAAGCCAGTATGAAGTACGAGATCGAATGATATCAGTGCGGCGTTATACGGAATCGAAAGTCATGTCAAAGCGTTCTGCGCCTCCAATTGAGAGAAGAGATCCTGCCCATGGAGTCAGAGTATGTAGACAGGGTCCGGGAAGCCACACTCACCTCTGCCGTAGTGTCGGTAGCAGACAGAGCCCTTTGCCCGTGCTCTCGCAATACGAAATTGACAAGCATTGCCATCTGATCCCTGGTGATGAAAGTCGAATCTTGTGGCACGGCCGAAGCTGTGGGTCGTGAGCGGCGTCGTACCAGCACGACACTTACCCTTCGCTTGGGGTCTTAAGAACTCATGCTGGAGCAGCTCCGGTATTGTCAACCTTTGCTCCTTTCGATATGTCAGACAGCGCTTCATGGAATCGATTGCCGTAGGATCGACGAGAACCGCTGACGAGGAAGGGTCATGGGATCGCTCGTCGGAACCGAAGGATCGCTCGTCGGAACTGATGCCCGGTTTTGGGACAGCGGTGTCCGAATAGGTTATCCGATGCGAAGGGTCGGCAATGGCGTTCATCTTCGGCAAGGGACCGCCGCCAATTTGCGCAAATGGTGGATTTCCGTACACCATCTGATATAGGATACAGCCCAGGGACCAAACGTCGCTCGGGTAGGACAGCTGAGTTTCTCAGCGGAGCTCATCTCTATATTCACCTTCAAGACTTTCTGATTGTTCATCCGCTGAATGGCCTCTGGGGACATGTAGTTCACCGTGCCAATCTTGACGTTAGCTCCAGAGCGATCCTGAGGCGTACCTGCTGGTCGCGCTGGATGTTCACGGTATCATTTGCAACCGCCCTTGCGATGCCAAAGTCGATGATCTTAAGTCGACCTTTCACCAGTACGAAGTTCGCCGGTTTTAGATCGGTATGCACCACGTTTTCGAGATGGACTGCATGAACGGCTTCCAACATCTGCCATGTCAGCTACAGTTCTTATCGTTACCCACTTGTTCCCAATAAAGTCCGACAAAGTTCCTATTTAAGGGCTTTCCCTTTTGCTCATCCAAGATGGTCGCGAAATCGATCTCGCCGCATTCCATGACCTATGCACGTCAGTTTCTTCTCTATCGCTTGGCTTACCATCATCAACATTCTCGGCCGATTTCCCTGGCCAAAGGTGATCTGATGATCGATGAGCTGAATGATCCGGTCATGACCTCGTAACCTTTTGAGCAGGTCAATCTCATTGGTATAACTTTGATACGTCTCGGAGTCGGCTCGGTCGAGTGCGACGCGCTTAAGTGCGTAAACGATCCTTTTCGTCGGGCAGAGAACAGAGTAGACCTTCGAGGAGCCCCCCTTGCCGAGAACGCCTACGCGCTCGTATGGCATTCCATTGACCTACCGAAATATTAGGGTTGACGTCTCTGGATGTCATAAGCTCACCAGGAATGACCGCTTTCCCGGCGGAACTACTTGGGTAGGTAGTGTCGCAGCCTGTTGACCTAGGTCAGGGCCCGGATGTTGAGATGACTGAGGGACAAGCGGGGCCGTTTGAGTGAGAGACCGATTTTCGACATTCCTCTGTTCCAAGACAGGAGGAGCCCGGGTAGCCACAAGCGCCTGGGGCAAAGGAGGTGTACGCTGAGAGGGCGGGGGCGGCTCCAAGACTCGGTGTACCACATGAGCTGGTCGAAGCGGTTGAGGTGGGGGTCTGTCCAGGACGTCGGTCACGGATCTTGGAGCTACTGTTTTGAGCCGGCGAGCCATTGATGCCTCCGCCTCATCATACTCCGGCTCGTTTTCTTGATTATGGCGACTCTGGAATGGACGGAAGGGCCGATCTCCCATACCTGGCGGCGAACTAGTGCTAAGTTTCCGTTGCGCCGTAACAGCCGATGCTTGCGAAGGCTCATGGCGGAAAGTACGAGTCATAAGTGGTCGAGGCTCAACGATGTCCAGAATGACCGGAGGAGGATCCAAACCCCGGGGAGGACTCTGCCTGTGATGTTGATTTCGGCCAGTCGTATCCGGCGAGGTCGATCTCGAGCTCTCTCCTGGTGAACTGGTTGAAGCCCGCGCATTCCCATCATGTCGCGGTGATTCTGATGTAATCTTAGCCTGATAATGATCATTGAGCCTACCAATCAGGACGGGGCTAAAGCGATCATCCCCATCTGTCTCCTCGGTATCAGGCGGGGGTATGACCCTCCGCGCGGGACCACCGAAGCGTGATAACCCTCCCAGGCGACGGCCGGTAGATGCCGCCGTGGAGGTCAGCATCCGCTCCGTCAAGCCGGGTGTCACATATTGATTTCGAGTAGAAGTCGAAGTGGTGGAGGAGTCAAGGCGGATCGACGAGGCTGATGTGGTATGAATTAGTGGAGGCCTCAGCGTTGCGGTGTGAGTCTGTGTCGAAGTGCTCGCCGATACCTACAATACTTCAGGCCTGCTTAGTTGATGAGAGAGAAGCTCACACTGATGTCGTCATTCGCCGCAACGACACGTTCACCCTCATATCTCTGCCTTGTCAATGGAGCCGAGACAACCCTTTGAAAGCTTCGCACGCCGTACATGCGCCCAGGATGACCACCCCCGCTGGCGCTGGATTCGGACCCGTGTGATGAGAGAGCTCCACTGTTCGTTGCAGAGTTGGGAGTCGGAGGAGTGGGAATCATTGAGGAAGCCGATGCGGTGGAAGCATCGGTAAGGGACATGATATGGGCGGATGATGAGGATGACTGAGTGGATTGAAGGGGTCGTGGTGGTGGTGTAGTGTCTGCTCTCGGAATGGCCATCTCTGCTGATGGGACTCGCCTGGTCTCTCCAACCGCCAGATGATTGAGAGTCAGAGCCTCGAGGTTGTTTTCCACCCTTGAACCCATCTCCGTTCTCGTCTTCTCCTTTGCGACCCCCCAGTCGAAATGAAAGTCTGGCACTTCGAATGATTCATCCTCATTGTCCGAATATAGGCCTTCTAGCGCTCCAGCGTTGTCGAGATTCGCATCATCAGCGCTCGGTCGACGGTTTCCATGACGATTGAGGTGGGAGGAACGAGAGCGGGATCCGGTCTGACGATACTGCATTGCTGATGACATTTCGATTGTTGAAGAAATAGGCATTGCAGCGATCGCCGACGACATGGTCAGTTTTCGTCCTGGGTGGATGGCGACGCCGATCCGAAGAGTCGGTCGTGGAGTCAAACAGTCGAACGAACGGATGTCTCAATTGATCTCTCAAGCCGTGGTTTGCGATCCGCAAAGTAGCATACAGGGCGAAAAGAAAGGAAGGCGCCTCGAGGAGTGGATCACGTGACGGCATCTCTTTGTTTACACGGAAAGAGTACCCCCGTCTCATCCATTGCACCACACTCTGCAACCGTTTTCAACCCCTATAGACATCCGAAGAGGATCCTCTCTCTCTCTCTCTCTCTCTCTCTCTCTCTCTCTCTCTCTCTCTCTCTCTCTCTGATTCCGCAATCAGAGGCTCGTTGTCTTTGTGACTTCTTCCTTCATCTCTTTACTATTTTGGAGGTATTCCAGCGCGACATCTAAGAGGCTAGAACATCCCCTTGCCCCAGAAATCTAGCCAAAAAAGCGGAAGGGTATCCTCGGATTGTGGAGTGACCTCAGCGGTCTACAAAGATCCCGATGGTGATGAGCCTGAAGGACACAACATCGAGATAAGTTGAGGGGGTATAAAGGGCGGAGGGAATGCAATGCGGATGAAACACTGTGCAATGGCATGCGATCGTGGCTGATGAAGCAACGGAGGATATTGGTCGTGCCGTTGATGAGATTGATTCTTCGAATGTCTTATGATAGTGTTGAGTAGAGGAAGCTGCAAGGGATTAATCAGGAACTTCGGGAGACTCAGGAATGAGCCCACAGATTGTTTGTGGCCGCGATCTGTTCGGAGATTAGCCTAGAGCAAGGGAAAAGCTGAGCAACGTACCGCGATGGTATTCTCTCGTGGATGCCAGCTTGCATGCAGCTAGAAAGACGTCAGCGACCGACTCTGTTCTGCAAGATGCCGCGGTGAGCTCACTATCTTCTTCGCGAAGTCAATCCCTTCTGTTTGCAAACCCTCCTTCTTTCCTGGCGCTTTGCCGCGTGCCCCACCGATTTTCTTCGCCTTGAAAGCCGACTTATCCGCTTGCAGCACGATATCGTTATCTCCGTTGACGTCGTAAATGCGAAAGTAGTTATGATATGAGCCAGTGAGGACTTGACTGAGGACCAGTCAGTAATCCTCGTAGCAAGCTGATGAGCCCTTCTTACCTCCCGTCTCCACTGAAGGTGCACTCGAATTTGTCGAAGATGCAATCGTTCTCGTAAAGATCGCAAAGCTTCTGCCGAAGGTGATCATGTATGTTGATCGTTTTCACCGGCTTGCTCTCCATCGCTATATCCCAGATCTTCAATGTCAGGTAATCTCGTGACAGAATATATCGCCCATCTCGAGAGAATTTGACGTCCGAGATCGAGGAGATAATCTCAGAGAAGAAGGACTTTTGGGTGGGATCTTCCTCTTCCTCAAACACTGCGCGGATTATCAGTTTTCGAGACGCAAGCAAGACCTACACTTCGCGTGTTGGTCACATAGGGCCGATTCTCGCATGTCCGCCAGCTTGATTGTCCCTTTTGAGCTGGAGTACATGAAGAGGTTGCAATGCAAGGGGTGGAATTCGGCGGCGGTGATGACCTCGGTTAGCTCCTCCATATTAACGGGCTTGATGTCCACGATATCTGCCTGCATCAGCTGAGACGTCCCGATTCTGGTGGTGGCAGCTGACTGAAGCTTTGGTCGGAAATGTTGAGATTCCATAGATTGATTCGTAGATCATCGGCTGAAACGTATGTCTCGCCATCCGAGTTCACTGAAATGGAATTGATGTGATAGGCATGGGCATTGGCGTACACCTTCCGGGGGACAGCGGCGGTGATGGAGTCGTGCGTTATCATGCGAGGTAACCGTAAAGGTGGTTGAGAAGGTCCAGTACCACCCGCTGGGAACCCGTCCGAATGATTGTTTTCAGCTACTACTCTGATCTGCTTGTCGAACACCTTCCAAAGCTTGATTGTCTTGTCTGAGATCTCAACGTCAGCCTGATGAACGACTTCCGAGCCAAGAAACATGCGAACCATTTGTGCTCAAGAGGAAATGAGCCGCATTCTGCCGCTTGCACCATTTGATCCGATTGATCTTCTCCTCAATCTCAAGCGACTTGAGGTAGTCAAATTCGGGTTCATGTGATTGGAACTGTGTCACAAATGAGCCAAGGGATATGCTTGAATGCAACCAGACATACCTCGGTGTAAAACTTGTACTCGCAACCCCGTTTCTATTCATCTTTCAGCCAAAGAATCAACCGGCATGATGTTACAGACCTGTTCATTTCGCTCGAAAAGCACGACGCGCCCCCCTTTGTCTCCAGTAGCTAGATAATCTCCTGTATGATCAAATTCGACGGTCGAGATGATGTCCGCTAGAGACGCAAATGATAGAATCAGCGATACAGCCAAGGTGTTGACCTAGACGATACAAAGGAGGTTTCAAGAGGAACTGGCTCGACTCACCCTCTGTGATATCCTCTACCTCGCCCTTGTCCCCAAAACATTGAGCGAAACGCCACTGAGAGGAGGAGTCGGCCTCCATGACCTGGAATATACCCTTCCCCTCGTACCGCCGGTCACGACTCGGTATCACTGATGAAGGCAGAACACGCAGGTGATTTTACTTGGTTGGCCTGGGTGGGTCCAGGTTACCCCTGAGCTCGTTTGACCTTGAGCTGAAAAGGTAGAGGATGCACCTGGATGTCGGAGGAGAAGTAAGTCGAAGTTGGGAGGGCTACTATTGATGCTAGCGAGCCGTAAAGAAAAAACAGTGCAGGAGTTAGTTCCACATCCTACGCGCGCCAACATAACCTTTGTCGGCCAATAGGCTTGTGGCGTGTTCTTTAGGCCTCTCCCTGTTGCTATGTTAACAATGTGGATCGGAGCTTTCAGTCTCTCTGCCCTGATCTCAGGCTTCTGACTTTACGCTACTCTGCTCCGCCCTTCCATCACTACACCTCAATCTCCTATCGTCATGCCTATCGCTCCGATCGTTGGAAAGGTGTGCATCGGTCCCGGTGTTCTGAGATCTGGGTCCGAAGGCTGACCGTGACTCAGCTCCGAAAGCATCTCATCACCGACCTCTCCATCGCGTTGGCTTTCATACGAATCTTACTAGGATGAGTACCCACTGATCTTCCGCAACAGTTTCGGACTCGGCATCTCTGGTGGATATCTCTACTGGTAAGAAATCCTCTTAATCCGCCAAGAGGAGCTGACGGGTGTATAGGTATGGCGTTCACATACCCTCGAGTGAGTTTGTCGACTCTCATTGCACCGGTCATCCCATGGTCTCTCCTCTCAACTCGGTGGAGAAATCATCGACAGTAGGCTGTGTTAGGAGCTTATCTGCCCGTCATCGGGATCATAGTGAAGAGACGGGACGATTTCTACCTCAAATACGAGGAGAAGAAGATGGCAGGAAAGATTTGAGCGGCGGTGAATGTATGCGTACGGCGCTGCTTCACCTCCCACAGATGTCAGCAACGACGACCTCACATCAGTCCGCTACGAACCACAGGCACATCAGCGACGACCTCCTGGACCTCACGTATCAACGGTATCTCATATGGTTCAACAGATCTTAAGGGTTCTTGCTGATCCGATGGGATTACTGATTGCGACTTGTAACTCGATGTGCCGTGTATCAGAAGTTCCCTCCATTCTGCGCTCCCCATTCAACAAACGGTCATCGGCTGAAACGCCTTAAAGGAGGCGTATATGCTCATCCCGTCCTGGATGTGAATCACAGTGCGGCTGATTTGGCTGTTGTCCTAGTTTGAGCTCTAGAGATCATGGGTAATACTCTTGATCGCCATGTTCATGGCACGTTCACGAAGGTCGGTGATGACTACATCCCAGAAGAACACGTCAAGCTGTACCCATCTGGTGCACGAGTCCATCCGGAAGACAGGCATCTCACATACGACCATAATCGCGATAAGGCTATCGAAGCTTTGCAATCTGGCAATACTCATGTGATTCTCTGCTGGGTTGACCCAGTATCCACTAAAGCGACTTTAGGCATTCTTCAAGCGTTTCGCTCATGTCTATGAGACCAAGCACGAAGAAAGCCACCAGTACATGTCCGGCCTCGCCAAACATTTGTCCATTCGGGTGAGTACTTGCCAGCGGATCTCATTGACGACAGCATCATAAACATGCGCCCACGAACCTTATACCATCCGATGTCAAGTATCTGAAAGTCGCCAAGAGGTACGCCTGGCTCATGGATGGAATCTCTCCACTTCCGGTCAGTAGGACTGTGCTCGAGCCGCCTTTCAGTGCAAATCGCTGACGATCAGCAGTTTTTCCGCAAGCGCGTAGGGGTGGGCGTCGTGATCGGGATCGTCCCTTATGGAGGTGCCGTCCTCGAATTCACCATGAGCCTCTTAATCTGGAGACACATCGCCCTAAACCTCGGCGCACCCTCATGGTTACGCAGGAAGATGTTCGTGCCGCTGCTTCTTTCGACCGGGGGTGGGTGAGTGTCAATGCTCTGTCGAAGCCCAATCTAATCAGTTGCTAGGTTTGTTCCGCTCCCGGGCGCTGACGACGTTCTCCAAAACATCCTACAGCCGAACACACACGCAGCTCATGTGATCGAAATGTGGCTGGAATTGAGAAGCCTGATGGCGCGCGATGAAGAGGACGAAGATGAAGAAGGTACATGGTGGTGTGCTGATTTGATCAAGTATATGGATCTCGAGGATGATGAGGCTTGGTATCCGGCAGAGCTGCGAATGGACGTCATGGGTAAAGAAGACGAGTATTTGTGTAACTCAGAGAGACGTCACCCGCGTTGAGGTAATGGCTGTTGCTGCAGCTCTTGCTGCCATTGCTAGGTCGATCGGACAACATGCAACGCTTCGCTACCTGCGAATCAGACCAAGATAGCTAGTTGGTGTCCGGTGCTGGACCGTGAAGACCGTTGTCAGAGTCTGCCGGGGAAGCTTACATTGACAACCCCGGCTTCGGCCGCATCGTGACGCTGAAACGCACACCTCCACAATCGATGGACTCGATGGAGCAATGAAGGTGCCTCAACGTTCTCGCGTGTATGAATATAGGAACGTCTCTTTGCGCTCCTCGTTCGGCAAATTCTACTCATTCCTTATCGGTGAAGAAATGGCTGAATCCAACCAGATTTTCTCTGGACTGACCAGTCTCAGCGCTCTTCTTGATGATCGTTCCCGGCATTCTTCCTGTATCAATCTCCATCGGCACCTCGCATCCTGAACCAGGTTTCCTTGAGCTCTTTTTGCATCGCTTCAGGCGTCGAATTGATGACGATCCCGTTGCCAGATGTGCGACCATTGTGACCAGAAGTTAGCTGCTACAGCTGAAATCCGCATTGCCGGAACGCACAAACTAGTAGATGGATGAGAAGGAGATTCAGCAGAATCGAACGGAGCTTACATGCGCGGCGAGCTCAGGCTGATCCGCGCCGCACGGAAGGGTGATTATTGGCACCCCAGAGGTGAGTACTTTCCTTGGCGAAGCCGATCCCGCAGTGTGTCTGACGAGACCTCTTCAGCAACGGGGTCGTCGCACTTGCACGACACGTAGACACGGAACTTACAAGCATCATCCCCGTTGCGTCATGCTGCAGCACTCTAACCTGCGGCGCCCAGAGCACGATGATGCCCCTTCCGCTGATCCTCACCTCTCTGAGTAGGTCGTCGGGGATATCGCTGTCTTCGGCCGGCTTCGTGAAGACAAATGATGTTGGCGGCTCAACGTCAAGAAGGGATCGGATGATGTTTAGAACCAGTTCGATAAGCTTGCGAGGCCAGACCCAGGTGCCGAGGCTGACATATTCAGCTGAGTGTTTCCCGTACCAGATCAACCAAGGATCTGCGCGTAGTGCTCCCCCGCCTTGCCGACACGCTGATGCTCGGCCTTGGTCCAGACAATTTCGTTAAATTGAGGGCGACATGCAGATTGAGCTGAGAAGGTGGAAAGGGATAAGCGAACCCAACACCAAAGATCGGCGTACCCATGACCTTCTCCTTGTATGGGATCGTACTCTCCTCTAGCTGCGGGACAGAACTGCAAACCCAGCAATCCATGTTACGGGCTGCCAGAAGGAGGACGTCGGGGAAGCGCAAGATGTCAGGAGGAAGTATTCGGGCACCGATCTGAGGCACCGGGTCAGGTCAGGGGAGACCCGAAGCAGAGGCAGAGACAAGAGAAAGGTTGATAGCAAGAGCAAGCGGAGAGCAGCCCGGAGAGACCAACTGATTTCATCTGGTGATCATCAGCGGAAGCTTCGAGCCGATGATTCCGAGACGTCGACCGCTCATAGTCGTACATGGGGCGGTCGATTTGGGTAGTTCAAGAGCCTCCCAGTTGTAAATTCCATCGGCCGAAGCTATAAGCTGAGTCGAGCGCTACAAGAGAGAAAGTGTCATACACGCTCTTCAGCTTCGCGCTCAGACATGCCGGACGAGAGGGTGGTTTCATATCGCTCTCGCATTCTTTCCAATAGTCCACCGTTCTCTTGATTATTGAAGAGGCTGCGATCACATGAGACATGTGTGAATGCCGTTCAGTTGAGCTTACTATTGGTGTCCGATGGCGCTGCTCGGATTGAGGTGCCAGACTGAAAATCTAGTGACACCTCGCTGATGGGTCAGCTTGCCGACATCTGATAATACTCATCCGCAATGAGAGACCTGCAAGGCACGGCATCAGGATCTGTCCTAAGAGAGAGACTGATCACCAAGTCACGTCGATCATGAAGCCACAAGGCAGGGTCGACCAATGATCAGGCCAGCTCCCGTTGATGGATTGCTCGAGTAGCGAGAGGAGCCCTTCGCGGTACGTCGCCCATTCGTTGGGAGGCCCCTCAACGTGGACTTTTGTGATCTCGGCCACCCGATATTTGAAACGAGTATCGACACGACGAATAAGGCTTTAAGGTTGTAATCCAAACTCGGCTGTAAACTTGGGTTCAGTGAAATTGGGAGTGATGAAGGTGATGATCAGTGAAGGGTGGCTGTCGAGCAAGTTCAGAGCGAGCTGGATCGCAAAGTGGAGATGAGAGGTATCATTTGACGGTAGCGAAAACGAAGTGATTGGTCGGCGTGTGCGACACGACAGCTGGGGTGCTTCTCTGTGCCCTAGGGGTCGATGGTTTGAGTGGCCGATGAATGAGCATATTCGCAGTAAAAGTCCGCTGACAAGGGCAGTTTGGTTCAATACAAATGGACAATAGCTTTTTTGATGCCGCGGTCTCGATGTTGGGGGTCGCAGATATGGCCGAGGCTGCAGATTGATCACCATCAATCGTACGATCAGAAAGTGTCCTCGGAATCTTGCAGTTGAGCGCGTAAATGGCATCGAGTGGGAAATCTCCACAGTTTCCGTTGGAACTTTTCTGGGACAGATAAATGGGGCTCGGTGACAGGGCCCTTCCACCAAACGAATTATGCTGGCCTTAGATGCCGGGTGAAGCGGAAACCCGTTTCGAACTGAGCTCCGAGCTCGAACCACCACATTCGAGTGATGTCAAGGCCGTTCTCGCCATCCGTGACGACCTTTTAGTAACGGCATCTCGAGATTCAAGCGTCGCTATCTGGCAAACTTCGCAGAAAGCCCAGGTGATGCCATCGCCTCGTCTTTGAACCATCTTGACGTGATTCCAGCCATTCGAGTTGAAAGCTTTGTTGAGCGGTCACAACGCCTATGTCAACTCGCTCGCTTTCATTCCATCCAATCAGCGGCAAAAAGAAGGTGAGCTATATCCTATCGAGTCTCTCTGATGGGCTCAGATCTGCTGGCATCCGGCGGAAACTCCTCCCTCATTCTCCTGCATTCCCTTGAAAGCCTCAAATCCGACGCCGTAGACTGCTTGATCGGACATGCCCTCAACGTCTGCACGCTGGCATATTCGCCGGTATTGGAGAAGCTGGTCAGCGGTAGTTGGGATCACACCGCGCGGGTCTGGTCTCGAGCGACGGGAGAGTGGAAGTGCGAGCTGATCTTGGAGGGTCATGTCGAGGCGGTATGGGGTGTCGCAGCTATCGATGGAGGCGATAGGAGAGGTTGCTTTTTGTCGGGTAAATCATCGGTGTGAGGTCAGAGCATGAAGTCTGATGCGGAGCAGGGTCTGGTATGAATCACCGACCTATTAGCAAAGCCAGCTGAATGTCTCAGCTGATCGGCTGATCAACCTTTGGAACGATCGAGGCGAACTATTGCTCCGCCTCAAAGGCTCACCCGAACCTGTCCGAAGTTTGGCAGTCTTGCCCGCAGGTACGACCTTTGCGAGCGCCTGCAATGATGGGTGAGAATCTACCTCCCCTGCAATCTGCACGTTCTGACTGTCATTATAGCATGGTCCGCATCTGGGACTTGACGGGCAGCGTCATCCGTGTTTTGCGCGGTCATACCGATTATGTGTACGAAGTCGCTCTGGGTAACAACGAGGAGCTGCTGTCCTGTGGAGAGGATCACACTGTGGTGGGTACATTCTGAGCTTTCGCGGATCGAGCTGATTCTTAAACAGCGGATCTGGAACGGTAGGCACCGCTTCAGGGCCACTTTTGACGAGCAGAGGAAGGACGGTTGTCGGACACACTGCTGCATCCCTGCCAGTCGGTATGGGCTGTATCTACCTTACCCAACGGCGATGTCATCACCGGAGGATCAGATGGGCGGGTCAGGCTATGGACGAAGAATCCTAGCAGGATGGCCCTGGTAGAAATACGACAGGTGAGATCAAGGGAGTATATGTACTGTTCATGGGGCTGAATGAGATCATCAGGCGTATGCGGAAAACGTGCGGGAAGCCATGAGGTCAGTCCACACTCTTCTCGGAGTCGATCACTGACCGTCTTGCAGGAAACCCGTAGGGGATGAGAGCGCATCGGAAAACACATTCTCCCCTCAACATTTGACCGTCGATGTTGACATCAGCGATGACGCAGCGCCGATTGTTCTCACGTTCGAAGTCGGCAGTATGGTCACTACTTCGTGAGCTGAGCAAGTGCTGATATACTGGTCAGCCGACCCCAGAAAGGCTGCTGAGGAGTTCGGACGATTACATGGTCTCTCCAACAATTATGTCAATCAGATCGAGGCGTGCATCAAGATGCACGTCGAGGCGAGCGGTGCGTCGGTACCTGAAATTCAGACATAACAGGCGACAGCATGGACGGCAGCTCAGAGCGGACCGGGCACTCCTCTTGATACGTCGTGCCACGACCAGCCGATGCGAGGCAATGCATTCTATTGATCTAAAGTTTGCTTGCGATCTATCGAGGTAGGTACTCGCCAAGACTACTAGCTTCCTCGGTATGTAGTATAGGAGTATGGACTTAGCAACAGGGGAATGTGGTAGTGTTGCTCTGGATTTGCATATGTGAAGGTGATCTGCGTATTGAGCTGAGCGCGGGCTCTGTAGACTTTCGGACCTATTCCTCACCTCTACCAGGGGATAAAACGTCTTACTGCCTGCCGTCGCAAAGTAGGGACCGGTGAAGAAGATCATCTTGTAGATTCCAGGAGACAGGCGAAAATCATGCGGAAGGAGATCTGTGCACCTTCCGTCGCTGTTGGTCTGTCTGGGAAGACGTCAGTTGAACGGAGTCGCTAGCTGCTTCAAAAGAAAGGTTCACCCTGTTGCGAGGACATGGGGAAGCTCGAGCGAGGTGACGCCCTCGATCGAAGCCTCGTTCAGGCTAAGGCAATCCAGGGATACTTTGACCCCTGACGCTGGCTTTCCCTCAGACGCGTCGAGAACTGTTGGGAGTCTGTCAGCTGAGCATTTAATTTGACTAAAGGGCTGACCATGACAGGTGATTGGGGATCGAGACATGTGGAGGGTTGAAGGATATCGACGAGGTGTCGGTTCGTTTTTCGATGACCCCAAGCCTCGCTGCCCACGACGTGCACAGATGTCGAGGTGAGAGTCAAGGACTGTGAGTGTCGAGGAAGGACGGGCGGGGCAGTGAAGCTGAGGGTTTCCAACGATAATTTACCGTCTTTGAAACCAAAAACTAGAGGTCGGTTGTCTTAGGGTCGTGCCACGTGCGAAGGCATTCGACGCGTTCCTGGGGGTTAGTGCCCGCACCGCATTTCACCTTCATCTTCTTGTGTTTACGACGAGATTTCCACCTAGCTCATCATTCAGCTCGTACCGTCAGGGTGATTGAAGGATCAATCGAGCGGCTGATCGAAGCGATCCGCTCGCGATCCAACTTCGTCGGCTATCATCAAGAATCTGCCATTCAAACCCTCGTCACCTGACATTCTCCTCCCAATCCAGAGATACCATGTCCAATGTAAGAACCCCGCAAGATAGCTTTCGACCAAGGCGGCGTACCCTGAGTCAGCTTATATCCAATCACTCTAATCGTAGCTGACGCGTTTTTCAAGGCAGCAACGACGATTCCGCTCCTTCCTCACCCGTCACCCCTTCACACCCGTTCACTGCTATTCCAGATGCAGCCTCAGAGACCGCATCGATCGTCAAGGGCCATCACCCAGCCCGCCGACCACCCTCGCGGATTAACAGGACATTCGAAGAGATTCAGGTGGAGAAGCTGGTGATGACCGAGGAGTGGTACGAAGAGCTCGAGTGTGGAATGTCTGTCAAGCCGACCGGGATTTGAGGGGGCATGCATGCTGATCAACTTCTCCTCTAGATGCTCGCACGTCCTGTTCGTCCCGTACCGCTGACTATTCCATGGGCTCACGTGCATCTTAGCGGAGCTCCTCAAGCCCTAGTACCTTGCGGGTGAGCAGCGATTGACAATCCACAGGGTTGTCCCTGACACCTGTTCCAGTCACACGTTCTGTGGACCATGCGCCTGGCAGTGGATTCGAGGCAACAAGGTGTGGCAGTTTCGATTCGGCTTTTCCCCTCGCTGATATCGCCTCAGAATCCTACCTGTCCCCACTGCCGGATGGAAGTTCTCGAAGGCATCCACTTTGTCCCCAACATCATCGTCGATCAGATCATTGAGCGAAAGCTCAGAGCACTGACGGACGGCCCCCAAAAGATGGATATGCAGATAGATCGCCAAGAGAAGATTGAGTAAGTACTTTTTGAGTGCCGAGCTATCGGTCTGATAAGGTCCAGAGCCTGGAAGCTACGCCTGGCCAGCCTACCATCGACAAAGCCAGCAGCCCGCAGACCTCGCGGTCTCGATGACATTATGATGAATCTCCTCGATTACACCGCGCCTGCGGATCGTAGCGAGAGTCATCGACGACGCGCGTCCCGGCACTATGCTGAGCTCGGCGCTCCGCTTTCACGACCTCCAGCTCACCTGCAGATGCAGATGCAACCCCAAATGTACGCAGAGAGGATCAATGACGACATTTGGGGCGGTCGCATCGAAGAGGAGCCGGACTCGGTGGTTGGACCGCGTCTCGATGTGCGAAGGATGAGAGAGCATATGCTTTGGGAGCATGTCGGCGGATTGCGGTCCCTGAGTGAGGAGAATGAGCCTGCACCGCTGCCAAGGCGAGAAAGAGATTCGAGACCTCGAGGAGGTGGCGCTATGGTAGGACCTCGAAGCCCGGCACCTCCTATTGTAAGATCGCCAGGCCCGCCATCAAACATCCAGGCGTTTCCCGTCTCGGCTGAACCGACGCGGCATCAGAATCCGCCAGCAGCACAGCATCACACGTCGAGTCACCAGTTCACACTCGGCCGACCAACTCCGCTTCGATCTACAATCTTGGCAGCACGACAAGCCAGGGGGAGAACGAATGGTGGTGGATCCAGGGATCAGCCTCTCGTAGACAGCGAGTAATCTCCTAGCTTTCTCACGACATCGTATCTGTGTCTCATACTTGACGATCTACTTTGTAGCATGTCCTGTGACGCCCATGGAAACATGACCTCATGCTGAGCTGTACGAACAAGTATTGCCCCTTGAACCACGCCGGAAAGCGAGCAACACTGATGAGCGCGCTTGTGTACTCCCCCTGACATGGGCTTGTCCTGCTGTTCATGGTCACCGTGGAAATCAGCCGAAATTGGGCATCGCGAGAACTCCTGCAAGTCCTTCATAAGGACCTGCTATCCCGAGGAACACCATCATCATTCCCACTCATTGCCTCTAGCCCGTCGAACCTCTTCTCATTCCTCGTTTCCAAGTCTCTTCTTCGTTCCAGTCACTCGTCATGCGCGTCCCAGCCTCCCCTCTTCTGGTCTTCGGCTTCGCCTCTGCCGCCACCGTCACTTGGGGAGCCCCTGCCTCTCCCGCTAGAGGAAACTTCCGATCGCATCATGCTCCAGCGATGCCCGGTTCGACTCAAAACTCACCAGCCCCGAGTCACGCAGCGACCTTTGGCCTCGCCAGCTCCCGACCATTCGGCGATGTTCTCGCCCAACCCAGACCCTATTCCTCCGAGTGGGAAGGGTGACGCTATTAACTCGGGTCAAGTGGCGCAGGCGGAGACAGGGGATATAGGGAACAACGAGCAATCGGATCACTCCGCGAGGTTTGCGGCGGACGCAAAGGTCCGAACTATCGCTTTAAGTGAGTTGCTCAATCCGGCACTCCGGCTTGGTAGGGCTCGCAAGCTGACCTGTTGACGACGAAGGTAGCGGGGGAAAGGCGACCTCGGGCAATACTATAAGTATTAGGGGACTTTCTGAGTGAGTTCGATCGCGTGTCACGGATGCCCGCACGCTCATCGAACGCGCGAACAGGCAAAGTCAGGCCTATGCTGTGAGCGGTGGTCAGCAATCCGTGGGTAGCTGTTCGTATATAGGGATCGGTACAAAACGCCATAGGCTGGTCCATCATTCATTCACGACAAGAAGGCGATCTAGAGTTTATGCAAGACGAAACCGATCCTTACGGCTACAGCGGTGTGCCGGAAGGGCCCAAAGCGCTCGGCGGGCTCGGTGATAATGCTTCGAAGGAAGGCGGGTCTTACTCGCTGATTGCGGTTGCACTGATCAGCCACAGGCTACACCTCGAAGTGGAAGGAGTTCGGGGGCACTGGAGGCCGAGCGCATACTGCCCGGTCTGGCCGCATCGAGGGCTTATACATCGATCGAGTCAGCGCTTCAGCCATCGTGAGCAGTAGAAAGGGCGAGGTCCGACGATCAAGATTGCATCGCGGATTTGGAGTGACGGGACTTGACGGGACTTGACGGGTTGGTGGCTCATTCGGGAAGCAAGCCGCACCCGTCTTTGGAGGATTTGAAGAGCTTGAAGTTGTCTTAGTCTTTAATCCTTCAGCAGTGAGCGCAAGGCGGATCCCGATAGATACAAATAGCTGCGTACATCATGGCTGGCGTTACAAACATAGTCCGTGGTTATCACAAATGCGGATGACATCATCGTAGGACATGCGGGTCGTCGAGGATGGGGGTCGTCAGAGTCGGGATGATATTATGGCTTTGGGAGCGCCAGCGGGGTCGGCCATATACCGCACCATCTGATGTTCCTTATGCTGGAACCTGTTGGGACGTGTATCAGCTTGCAGAATTTACCCCTTGAAGCCATGCAAGCATACCCGCACTTCTCGTAGAACGCTTCGAACATCGTTAGCCTCTCCGAGACAGCTTCATGACCTACGTATGTTGTCTTTGCTGCAATCCAGGATGATCTTATAGCAGCCCACTGCCCTCCCAATCTCCTCGAGTGTGTTGATGATCCGTAGCCCCAGCTTGCGCCCTTGCATGCGTTTCGAGACCGCAATGTCCTCAATATGCCCGACCCGGCCTGCTGAGCGGACAAATTTGCGTTCGAGGATGATGGAGCCACCTGCAACGATCTGCATGACCATCAGTCAACAACGATGGGACGGCGAGAAAGACGGACATTGTCGGTGGATTTTTGGATGATGACGATGGTGTAGTATGTGTTGGAGCATAATTTCAGTTGGTGGAATGTATCTGGCCATTGATCAGCCGTCGCACGAAGGATGCTCCATCAAGATCATACCAGCATAAACGTCAGAAGGAATTTGAGGAGCGGCGGTCAAGACCGAGAGGAGCTCAAGGTGGCCTCGGTCGCCATCTGTCGAAGATAGTGGTCGAAGCTGTTCAAGGCAAAGTTGGCATGATAACAACGATTTGATTGGCTTCTCACGTGAAGGTCTACATCGAGACGTTCTCGGCATATCGGAGGTATCAACGAGGGATTGAATAGGAGGTCGAGCTCATGCTCTGGGGTCATCACAGCGCAGTGAATGCGCGTTTCAGGAATTCGTTAACAGATCGTGCTACAATCTTGGGTCAAAAGCAAGGGAGAGCGATAGATTTGGAGGATGTACAGCTGGAAATCGGGTGGAAGAATCGAGCAGTCGTTAGGCAGAGAGGATTAGAGGTCAGAGATTCGGCGAACGGCGATAGGGGTGTGCACCTGAAACACAGCCTCAGAGCAATGCGAAATTAGGCTCACGAGGGATTCAGTAATTTTTAGGCTCGCAATTTAGGTGGCAACCATAGCTCTGGACTTGAACGCTACCAATGTACTTTCTTTCTGACCTGTGTTACAGGTAGCGTGCATCCCGAGGCTGGACCTTGAGATGCCTCGTCGAAAGAATGCGTACCTCTCCGACGGTTCAGACTCGGATGCTTCAGGCTCAGGGGGCTCCGAAGGGGGTCACAATTCGCAAGAAGATGAGGATTCAAAGGCGGAGAGGGCATTGTTTGAGCACAATGGACGAAAGAGGCGGAAGATGGGAGGGAGAAGTGGCAAGGAGTCTGCTTGGGAGGGAGTCTTCGGGGCCGATGAGGATGACAGTAGGCAGGGAGGTCGAGGGCTTGGTGCGAGGCGAGGAGGAAGAGGAGGTGGGATCTCAGGCAGAGCTGATTGGACAAAGTGGGTCGCTCCTTCAGGCATCTTTTGGACTGGACTGATGTATCTAATTGCTGCAGAGCTCCGACCTTTGTGACGACCTCATCCGCACATCTGACTCCACCGGTTGATACCCAGGACGAGGAAGCAAAGGTCGAGCCAGAGAATGGCGAGGACATCGATGACGAGGAAGGATCGGACGATGAGTCCGAGTCCGAATCCGCATCCCAGCCGGTGGCGGCGTCTCCTCGGATCAGAGACACCGATTACGATGATGACGCGGCGCAACTTGGGGGAATGGGCTTAGGCTCAAGGGTCGGTCTCGGCGCGGGCAAAGCTACTCCCAACGATATTTCCGTACCCCAGGAGGAGAAGCCTAAGGTGGGAGGCCGTGGAGGTATCGGCTCAGGGAGTAGCGGTCGGGGTGGGATAGGCTTGGCTGGTCGAGAGGCAGGGCCGAGCGATCGATCCTCGACACCATCGACTGAGCATAAGGGCGGGATCGGCTCGTCCGATGCTCCGCCAAACCCCATAGCGGAGCATGCGCCCGCCCCAGAGCAGCCTCTGGCTTTCGGCCGTCGATCAGCTACGAAGGATGCCGGTGGCGCTTCGCGGCCTCAGCAGGCATTCCAGGGCCTTCAACCTCGTCAATCGACCGTGACTCCGACACCTCTGACTGCGAAGGAAGCCGCTCACTTCCGTGACATGAACATCCAGTCAAATTTTGGAGCACGATACCTCGCGAATCTTGGCTGGAATGCGGGTGAAGGTCTTGGTGTCAACAAAGACGGAAGAGCGGTTCCCATAGAGGCAGGCAAGGTCCTAAAGGGCGAGGGCATACAGGCGGGAGTGCGGACAGAAGACAGCAAGCGGGAGGCGAGGAGACGAGGCGAGGTTTTCTCAGACGATGAGGACGAGCAGCCAAAGCGGAGAGGCAGAAATGGGACGCAGGCCGGACCGAGTCGCGCACCTGCTCAGGCGGACCAGAGCTGGAAGAAGCAGAAGAAGGTGAAAGTCAAGGTAGAGCATAAGAGTTATGAGCAGCTGCTCGCAGAGGCCGGGGATGCGGCTGGTGCCGGCATCGGTCTAGTCCTGGACGCTCGGGGAGGCGAGGTCAGTCCGTCCAGCGCACTCATGTACACAGCACTGATTCATCGCGAACAGCTCAAGGAGGTCCAGTCTTTGTCGTCCCTGTCCTTGTCAAGCTGGACGCCTACATCGGACAACACTCAGCTCCCCGAACTCCGGCACAATCTTCGATTGATCCTCGATGTGTCGAAGGCCGATGTCGACGCGCTTGCAAGGGAGGGTAAATCTGTGAATGAGCGTCGGAGATGGGCATTACGGGAGGAAGAGAAGACGAGACGGAAAATCGACGAGACATCGCGACGTGAGCAGCGTATCTCTAGCTTTTACTGAACTGATGTTGTGCACTCTAGGCATTTCACGAATCGAAAAGATACAATCTGTTATATCAACAATACATGGCATCGTCGCCGCACAGGCCGCGAATTCCCATCCTGCTCTTGATTCTTTCACTGAAAGCTTCGATGCACTTTTGCATGATTTCAAGGACGAGTACGCTTCTCTCGCGCTTGACGAGGTCATTGTTGGAGCTATTGGGCAAGTAGTACGTTGATAGAGCTTCTTCGTTGGCCCATGAAATGACGCTTCATTTTAGCTGCGGCATATTTTCTCCGACTGGCAGCCTTTCGATTTATCATCCAACATCCTTCTATCTTCGCTCAAACAATGGCGCAAAGCCTATCGACTGCCGCGAAGCAATGCGAATGATGTCCAAGCCTTGATCACCCATGGAACCGACTCAAACGGGGTCAGAATGGTCAAAGGCGAGCGCCTCATGACTGCTTGGGAGAGCTTGCTATGGTCGTTATGGCTACCGAAAGTTCGCTCGACCATCAAGTGAGTCAATATTCCTGCAAATGATCCTGTCATCTGACTACTCTATTAGTAACGATTGGAATACAGCATCACCTGACGCTGCAGTCCACCTCCTCGAGTCATGGGACTCAATCCTTCCGCCCTTTCTACGTGATAACGTCCTCGATCAGCTGATTCTGCCGAAAGTCAAAAGAGCGGTGGAGGAGTGGGATGGGCGTCTGTCCAGATCTCGCAAAACCCGGTCCCTGGCTGGTATTGTGTTCCCTTGGTTGCCGCTACTTGGCGAGCGGGTCGAGGAAGTGCTCGAGGGGGCGAAGCGCCGCATCCGGTCGGTTATGCGGAGCTGGCAAGTCAACGACAAGATACCGGAAGAGCTGTCGAGATGGAAGAAGGACGTGAGCGTTCTATCAGGAACTATGAGGGCGAAACTGATAGAGGTATGGCAGATCTACTCGTCAAAGGAGTGGGACGACCTAATGCTTCGGAACGTCGTGCCAAAGCTCGGTGTCTGCCTTCGAAAGGATTTCTCGATCAATCCGCGAAAGCAGGACATGGTCCCCCTCGAACTCTGGGTCTTGCCATGGCACACGGTCCTCCGGGCGTCCACGTTCTCTCAACTCATCGAGGTCAACTTCTTCCCAAAATGGCTCGAAATTTTGTACATCTGGTTAATCCAGCCGGCATACAAGCCAGACGAGGTCGTGAACTGGTAAGTGTCCCTGCCCACACGAAGCGCAGTCTGAGCGATGAGCAGGTTTATCTGGTGGAAGGGCCGTTTCCCCGATGCGGTGCTGGAGATGAAGGGCATTACCCATGGTTTCAACGAAGGCCTCGAGCTCATGGACGAGGCCATGCGACTCGGACCCGACGCGCCATCGAAATTGAGAAAGCCCACCTACGGACCTCTCCCGCCGTCGAGCAGATCTACGCCGAAGCCCACACCGAAGGCGAAGCCGACCAACGAGACACCCATCGATATCACATTTCGATCCCTCGCAGAGGACTTTGCCTCTCAGCACGACCTTATCTTCCTTCCTATCGGCCGATCGCACGATGTCTCCGGGAAGCCGCTGTTCAAGGTGTGCAAGGGTGTCGACGGGAGAGGAGGCGTTATGGTGTATGTCGGGGAGAATGCGGTGTTTGCCCAGACCGAAGATGGGTCGTTCCGGGCGGTATCCTTGGAAGACATGGTCCAGCGGGCCATGGCTTGAGAAGAGGCAGGATTTATCTTCATTGCATATCGCTTGGTACAACATCCAATGTGTGGCTGTCATGAGCATAGCATGACATCTTGGAAAAAAGCCGTAAACAAAATACTCCGGAGACCCAAGGCTCTATATGAGACCCAAGGCTCTATATGAGACCCAAGGCTCTATATGAGACCCAAGGCTCTATATGAGACCCAAGGCTCTATATGAGACCCAAAGCTCTACATGAAGACGAAAGGAAAAAATGCGGGAAGGACCATGATGGATGCCTGATCTATGCGACGAATGGGGATGTGTATGTTGCTGAACCGATGAAAGATTATGCCTTGCGCCCGTCTCAACCCTCTCAACCTGCACCAGATCTTCTCGGCAGCCTCGTCGCTTTTACTCCCGCCAACCTGTATCTCGACGCACCCCTCAGGATCCCCCTTAGGCTTGACATTCGGCGATACAACCGCTCCCCACGCTTCCCCTGTTTGCCTGCAGAAGAACTGCAACTTCTGTTCGGGCACGTCGGTGTCTGGGGGAAGAATGAATCCAAATGGCGGCGGCGAGGCGAAGGTGAATTGCGCGTACGACCTAATCTCTACATGGCCGGGTTGAGATTTGGTAGGGCAGTCCATGACGTCGGTGAAGCCGAACAGGTCTACTTTGGTAGTGGTCTCCGAGGTCGGTGACGCCAAGGGGCCGAATGCTGTGCTCGAGGTAGTGCGGGAAAGGTCAGTCGCCTATTCAATCCTCATCAGCATTGCGCATGGCGATTGTGAGCGGACTTGCCTCAAGAAGAGGGGTACGCTCGTTTGCAGGTGTCTGGGCCTCCTGGACGTCATCCTCGTCCTCGCAATCGTCTACTTCGCCAACCCAACTCTCGTCTGGTAGCCGGATTGAACCATCCTTGAATGGCGAAAGTATAAAGGTCCAAAGTTTGAAGAAGAATCGCCCAATCACGCGGAGCAGCCACCAACCCCTCGATACAGCACCATTTTTGTCGTCACAGACATCGGAGACGTTTGGCTTTGAGGCACATTTCGACTCCTGGTTGATAGACTCGTCTCCCTTGTGGGGCGTCTCGGAAGACTCGATGTCTGGCTCGTCCGCCTTTCCTGCTTCGGCACTAGGGATCACAGTGACGGTCTTTACCGGATCAACGCCTGGAATTTGTTCGAGCTCTTCTTCGCCGACCTCTGAGATTATGGCCTCGGATGAACAAATGTAGATCGACTCCTCGCCGCCAGTGCCTCGAAGCTCGACGAAATCATGCAACGAGAGGACTTCGGCGATCGTACCGGCTGCGAGGTCGAGTCGGACGTCCCCGTCAGTGGATGAGAGGTCGAGTAGGGGAGCTGAGTCAAACGATCAGGTAGGTCGTGTTGGTGCTTCCATCGATATCGGAAGTGTACAGAAGCCCCAGGATGTCATCTTTTGACTCGATATCCGCAACGGTCATCCTGCCCTGCGTGCCATAGGAGCTGAGAGCGGCTCCAACGATATCTTCGAGGCTGCCACCTTGTTGCTGTGTACGCAGGGGTGCGGGCAGATCCGGCATTATGGAGGAAGCGGATAGATCGAACGGGGCCAGCGACTTGCCGAGGTAGACTTCCGAAAACGTCGGGGCGGTGGGAATGCTGCCGGATGAGTCAGAGGAGAAGTGCGAGAAAGGGCTGTCGTGAAGGGGAAGAGAAGCTCTGAGAATGACCATGACTGGTGATGTCGGCTTGTCCGTTGGGAGTACGTGCACGACCGGCTTCGATGTCCTTGATAGGCGGACGTGAATCAATACTGACTTGGGAGACCTATGGTATAGCTCACCCATTTGCTTGTTGCAGCTGAAAGCCAATGCCTTTCCACTCAGCGGCATCAGGCCGCAGAGCCTCTTCCGTCCCTGGTTCAGACCTTCCCTCGAGCCTGATTATCCCATTTGACCCTTCGCCTCCGAGCCAGTGCGTCTCACCGGAGAGCAAGACATGGCGGAAAGTGTATGCATAGCTTCGCGGTACGGCCTGGATATTGACTCGTGCTTACAGCGTCTTCGACTCGTTCACGGTCGATTCTCGTGACGAGCTAGATGACACCTTGACAGTCGGAATTGAAATGACGTGGCCATTCACGTCGGCAACGCCGTTCATGGGTTGTGAAGCTAGTGGCAGAAAAGGAATGGCTCGCCATTCGCCATCCTCTGTCGTCCGCTGACATCTATCATCAACATTCGGAAGGTCTGTCCAGATTTCCCATGAGCCATTGGAGGCCTCGTCGGCGGAAAAGGTGGCGAAGAAGGAGAGGTGGGCGAAGGTTACGTCCTGGGTGTGAAGAGGAATTTGGACAAGGGCAGTATGGCCAAGGGGAGGATGGAAGGTCGCCATGATCGTGACCGAGATGGGATGCGTGAGGCAAGACTAGGAGTTATGGAAAGTCTACTTGTGCCTCCGCCCTTACAATACAAAACGCCGAATCAGGAATTCAGTGGGGACTGGACGCGAGGCACGGCCCAGACCACGTGGTCACAAATCTGAAACACAGGGTTCCCAGCATGACGTGTCAAAGGACAACAAATATCAAAACCAAATGGGACCTCCGTTTTGATCAAGTCCAAGCAGGAAAACGTCGCCGTGTGGTGACTGTGCATTATCCTCAAACAAGATCTTTGATGTCGACGTAGCGTTACGAGACATCCGTAGCTGGCTCTTTACACGAGTGACCGGCCAGAGAGAATACCCCATTCCTTCAAAGACACCGTCAACATGGGTATCCTTGAGAAGATGGAGGAGATCGAGAGTAAGGCTATTCTCGCGAAGAAGAGGAAGAATTCTGTGACTGATCTCGCATTTCACCTCCCCTCGATTCCCCCTCTCGATACCATATTCCCTTTTGTTCGCTTCACTCCGACGTCTCTCCTCTTTCCGACCTCTCACTGTCGATATGCTGTGTTTCTCAATGGTGGTGAACAGAGGAGATGGCTCGGAGTGAGTCAGACCATTCGTCAAAAGGCTGTTCTGCTGACCGGAGATTCTTTTCGATAGCGCAGAAGAAGTGAGAGCCACAATTCTTTGGCGATTTGACTAAACGCTGGATTTGCCCTTACTCACAGCAAAGGTGAGTTGACGTGAGGATAGCTGCTCATAGGGCTGATGTCATTACCTCACATAGCCACTGAATACCACCTCGGCCTGCTCAAGGCGAGTCGAGCGAGCTTGACTGCTGCGGACGATGACTGACTTGGCTGCACTTCATGATTTCGCTCTCCAGGCAAAGTGTACGTCCTTTCCATCGCTTTGCATTGCGCTGAATTCGGATGTCGCCAGTGGCAAAGTACCGAGCTCAGCTTCTCGAGCCAGACAAGAAGGGCGCTAAAGGAGAAGGCTTTGAAGTCCTAAAATCTGGCGGTACGTACTGGCAGAACAAGTAAAGCAGAAGGGTTCTTATCGATGGCTTGATCAGATGCCCGAGTATGCTTGATCGGCTTCCCTTCAGTCGGCAAATCGACCTTGCTGTCCAAGACGACAAAGACCGAGTCGAGTGTTGGCGCGTATGAGTTCACGACGTTGACTGTGAGGGACTTCATTTGCAGGCAGCCTACGAGGCTGGCTTACAGGTGGCCCCAGGCGATCCCGGGAGTTTTGGAATATGAGGGAGCCCGGATACAGCTGCTCGATTTGCCTGGTATCGTGCAGGATGCGGCAAAAGGTGCGCATTTCTTGCAGTTTGAGGCAGGATATTGACATGATTGCAAGGTCGAGGTCGAGGTCGACAGGTCGTGTCTGTGGCTAAGACTGCAGACCTCATCATCTTAATGAGCATGTGTCCGCACGGCCTCTCGTTCCTTCTCGCTGACGGCCTGCCTGACCAGTCGATGCGACGAAGTCGGCCGAGCAGAAGGCACTACTGGAGATTGAGCTTGAAGCCGTTGGGATCCGACTAAATACGAGACCACCCGACGTGGTATTCAAGCAGAAGACAGCAGGAGGTGTACGTCATTGTCCGATGCTACCGAAACTTGAAGCTGACGAACTTTTCGTACCAGATTACTGTAAGCGATAGATCGCATGTCTGGACTTCCGCTCAATGCACGTTCAGATTAATTGCACCGTCAAGCTTACGCAGACCGACGACCGGACAATACGCACTATTTTGCAAACATACCGGAGTAAGCCCGTCGACCATCCCGAAAAGGATGATGAGCATCTTAAGCGACTGACTCTGCGCAGTACATAATTGCGACGTGATGATTCGGGAAGACGTGAGTCAGTCGTTGCTGGCAGATAGTATCTATTTTATGGTTTTGGACCAGATCACAACCGATGAATTCATCGACGTCCTCCTTGGTGAACGACCTTGAGATGTTCCCTCCTTCTCGCTCGACCTGACGATGTATCAGGCACACGGAAGTATATCCCTGCGTTGACAGCCATTAACAAAATCGATGGAGTGTCGATGGAGACGCTGGACCGGATGGCACGAGAAGGTGACGGAAGAACGGTGATGCTGAGTTGCGAGATCGATATTGGGATTGACTGGTTATTGGAGAGCATATGGCGGGTAAGCCTTATCCTTTCCAGTTCAGCTGCCTTGACTCACGGAAGATACGCTAGGAACTTGGCTTGGTCAAGTGGGTCGACGAAGGCCAAACCCTCTCCGACATTGACTGATTGCTTGATATCCGCAGAGTCTACACTAAAAAGCGAGGACAGCAGCCAGATCTGAGTGATCCCATCTGCCTGCGACAAGGTGCTACGATTGAGACGGTCTGCCATGGCATTCATCGAAGTTTGGCATCGCACTTCAAGTAAAATCTGATTATTCCCGGGCTGCCGCTTGTGCTGACGGCGAACGCAGGTACGCCTTGGTATGGGGCAAGTCGAGCAAATTCAATCCACAACCGCAAAAGGTCGGACTGACACACTACGTGCAAGACGAAGACGTGTGAGTGCACGGCCAGCTGACGAGACAAAACTGACACTGTGCGCAGAGTCAGCATATTCACCAAATAAGCTACTTCGATATGATCATTCAAAGCTTCATATGCAACAAATCTCGAGGCAATTTGCATGCAGAGAAGTGCATTTCCAGTTCATTACCTCATACGCTATTAAGGATACAAATTTTCGTGCCATGGTCATAAAATTGATTGAACAGTATAAGCGGATGGAGCGGGGTGACACAATCCGCCTCGCTTAGGATTTCTGCGGGAGTCCCCCTCGGATCTGATCCGCCTGCTGTTCGAATTGCTTCATGTGCTCGAGCGCCTGTATCGCGACCTTCTCCTTTCGCTCGCTCTCCTTGACCACCGTACCTCGTTCATCTGTCGCCGACCTAAATCGCTCACGAAGATCCCATTCAGCCAGACGCATGACTTTGCGCGTTTCTCGGCCCACTCGTGACGCCTGCCATTCAGCAAAGGGGACGATTTCGCCATCGCCAGGTGTACCGGATGAGATCAGAAGGGTGGACTGTAGATGGCGGCCAACATTACGCGGAACGGATCGAGGCAGCTCGTAGATGACATAAGCGACGGCGCCCAGAGCGAAGAGGCCGACGACGGGCCCGATCCACCGTCGAGCAGCGGGATTGGAAGCGAGCTCGGAGACCCGCATCGCGCCTTCGACAACGGATCGGATGCCGAAGGCTTTGCCACCGACCATAGAGAAGGCACCGACAGCTAATGACGCTGCTCCGAGGCCTGACATTTCGGCGCAAAAGGGAATGAGATCGCGAGATGGGGCTGTGGATGGGTTGGAAGGGAGTTGAGAGCGGAACAGGAGAATGTGGTGCTGGAGATCGAAGATATCGGATACCTTGACTTCCGCGAGCTGAGCATGGCTCGCGAGGTTGAGTCCGATGGTTGAGACGCTCGACTGGCGGCGGGCAGTTGAGGGGCGAGGAGAGAACATGGCATTTGGGTTAAAGATACGCTTTGATCGCTGGACGTCAGACGGAAGGTGCTTGTCACCAATCTCAGATATGCGTGCGACACCGTCGGTGGTAAGGCGTCGTGTATCCTGCTCAGCGAGGGTGATGGCGAAATCGAGTGACGTCAGGAGGACCCTCTTGATTTCCCCAGCGTAGTCCCACGCGCCTAGCAAACCAGGATAAGTCGGCATTTGCGCCCCCGATACTGGAGCAGCCATTTCGCCGCGACCGACCCGCTCGAGTGCTCGCTCCATCGCCTTTCTAGTCCTGCCGGTCGCTGATTCGGTGACGCTCTCTTCCTCTGCAACAAGGCTCTCCTCGAGACCTTCTTTGCCTTTCTTCATCATTTCCAGCACAGGCTTGACCCGATCAATCTCAGCGCGAGCTTCATCACGCTCTCGAGCTGCAACAAGAGAGTTGGCAGACGCGAGCAGTTCGACGTCGGCTAGAAGATGGGTGATGTAGTTCCGGGCTGGACCAAGCTTTGACTTGCTTCGGTTCACAAGAACAAAAGAGCGAAGGGAGTGCTCTAGGTGACAGAAGGCCTCGTCGAGCTCGTCGGCTGGCTCTTCTTCCGAAAAACCGAACGCCACCTTCGCTGAGTCGACAAAATGCACAAGATCCGCCGCATCCTCGTATGTCTTCGGGCTGAGCTGCTTGATTTGATCGAGTACGAGACGACGGCACCTCTCCTTGTCTTTGATCTGGTCGAAGCGATTCACAACGATGAAGAGGTGAGCTTTCTCCTGTCCAGCCTGCCATATGAACTCCTTCGCCGAAAGCGTGAAGTGGTTGGCAGCCGATACAACGAAGACCACGACGTCGATCTCCTCTTGTCGAGCGAAATTGGCCGTCGTCTTGACAGAATCCCGATTCAGACCCGGTGCATCGATGAGAGAGATGTCGACGACGCCGTTGTGCAAGATCGAAGGGTTCGACAGTCCCGCCGCTTCCCGGATGAACACCCGGACGGGCGGGCTGGAGGCATCCGTATCCAAATCCGTGACCATCTCCTCGAGTTTCTCGACACTCTCGACACTGTAAGTCGACTCGTCGGCCGGATTGTACTTTGCCTCCTTGTCGAGCACGTGTATCTCTTCGCGCCCATGATTCTCTCTCGCACTGACTACTTCGACGAATCGAGTTGTTAATGGCTGCTCATCCGTGGGCATCACCTCATTTCGCCTCAGAAGTGCATTGATCAGTGTTGATTTGCCGGCGTTAAGATCGCCAGTTACCAAGACGCGGGATTGAGGATCGTAGATACGCTTATGCAAGAGTGTGAGATGTTCGAGGGCCGCTGTGAAGCGCGTGTCGAGGAGTGCGGATATGGAGGCCTTTTCAAGATGTGACATCAAATTCTCGGCATATCGTGCCGCTCCGGCGTTGAGATTCAGGCGGAGAATGGAGAAGTCCTCGTCATCGTGCTCGGCGAAACCAGCTGGGTGTGTTGTGGACGTCGCTGTAATGATCGGTGCAGTGGATGGGGGAGGAATAGCGGTGACGGATCGCTTGAGAGCTCCGGGTCCAGTTGATATTGATGTAATCATGGCCTCGGTAGAAGCATTGGGTTCGCCGATAAAGGTTATCGTTCGACGGCTGCTGCCGAGTCTCGAAGCTGTGGTTCATCAGCCTCAGATCCACACATGATACTGAGAACTGACCCGATGGCCCTTCGATCGGCTTAGTGACAGGATAATGAACGGTCCATGTCTTGCCGTTGAAGTTTTTGAGCTCCGCAATCAGATACTTGGACTCTTCGATAGCTTTCCCCAACCTGGCGAGCGCAAGGCATCAGTAGAGCCCAAGTTTTCCATCAGACCGGAACATGTGCTCACCCGTCGCGATTCTCTTCGTATTCTTTGACGACATTGTTTGACTCTGCCATTACCCGTCGTGCCGCCATCTCCGATCCGAAGTGAGATTCTTTCTCATAAGCCGGAGAGTCGAGAGTGGTGGTGGAATCATGAAGGCGTGGATAAGCCGGATGGAACGGCTGCATGACCTCTTGTGAAGCCAAAGTTGGCAGTGCAGGTCAAAGGGGATTTATACAATCTGTGGAATGAGATCGATTGTTTGCCGTCAAAGGACTTCCAGCCTTGCCAATCGGAACATAGCGGAATTGGCTCAAAGAGGCAATTGCTCAACGGGTAATGGGATTTTCTTCATTTCTTCCTGAAATTGCACGTGATCCGCCGGCGCGACTGACTGTTGTTGTCACTAGTCATTCGTCATTCAACCTGAATAGATGGATTCGGAGCATCGTATCGCGTTTCTGGATACTGCCATTTCCGGCCCTTCCTTTGCAATGAACATGATAGCGGCAACATACCACCTCGAGACCCCTTCGACGCTACTTCGCAGAGTGGAGCAGCTCGAAAATGAAACTCTACCTTCGTTGCCTAGCTGTACCATGGAGTACGATAGCGAGATTGACACTAGCGGCGAAGATCTCAGCCTCGATGTCATGCGGAAACAAGGTGACGAAGAGGTGAGAATTTAGCTCGCGAGATCCCGATTCATGGATTAGCTGATCCCATTGCAGGACCCGTCCACCCCTCATCCACTCATAAACGCCGTTGGTCCCCCTTCATCTTCGACACTGACCCAGACGAGCCGATCATCCGCGGACGGGTCATCCACTACAGTCGACTCACCCTTTCCTCCTTTACCGTCCTCCTCAGCCAAGAACACGCCATCCCCATATGCGTCAAGTGCTATTGCGGCCATGACATCCACGCCATTCTCGCTCAAATCTCGCTCTCGTTCTCGATCGACATTGACCGGGATGAGTGAGACCCAGAACACCTTTAGGAGACAGGAGAGGACACTGAGTGCTACGGGAAGGCTCGAGAGTAGCAGCCTTACGGGGAAGGAAAGATGGCAAACGCCTGGCGAGATGAGCCGGAGCTTCTCAGGAGATGACATTCCTGTGGAAGACGAGCTACAGGAAGAGAGTGTCACGGAAGACCTTGGCGCGGAGGAATCGGTGCCACTCAACGACCTGTCTCTGGTAAGTGGTGTTCGCTGCCTGATGACGCATCTGTTGACTATCAGCATGACGAATAGTCGAACGAGCCGTTCGAAACAGAAGCAGCAGCTCAAACCCCCTTCTCTCATCGCCTATCGTCCGGTAATGTCCTCCTTCAGCGACCAGGAAAGCGATCGCAGTCTTTCCTGCCACCTCAACCGGAAGAGGATTCACAATCAGCGTCACCGACCGGAACGACCGAGACAACGAAATCGCCAACCTCAACACAGACGGCTCTTCTCGTTCCGCCTCAAGGCCGCATTCCTAGTCTGTCCAAAAGCGAGTTATCCGGGACCGACACAAGTGGTGCGGCGAGCACCCCTGAGGGGCCGACAAGGTCTATCGTGATTGCGAGGCCCGGTGATGATCTCGAAGAGGAGGACGATGGTGGTCAAGATCAGCGGTGGTCAGAACCGATGCAATCAGATGAGAATGCTACGTTTGATTACCGGCAAAACAGTGCACACGACCCAGGGGAGCACGCTCTCGCCGTATCGGTGGCTGGCCGATACGACACGCCTGCCAAAAGTGAGACCTCCTCGCCGATGAAGGTCGTTTCGACGCCGTACTCGTCGACTCCTGGCCTGTCAAGGCGGATACAAATGGACAGATACACCTCCATGCGTTCAAGCACTCCGCAGCAATCTTCCGCACTTCGAGACATCACTACCACACGGCAAGGCACGCAGGCCGAGACTCCCTTCACCCCATCACCGCTAAAAATGGACTCCACGGCAGGCGACTTCGCCACCCCGCGGCCTCTGCTTGATGATGCTGAGCGGCGTAAGAGTCATGTTCTCGCAGTTCTGAACTCGACGAGCGTGCCCTCACGGAATATGAGACCGGCACCAAAGGGCACTCCTCATCCTCTGCGACGAGTTTCCCTGGCAGCAACCTCTGAATCTGTCACGGAAAGGGGTAGTCCGATGGCTTCGAATTTGACATCAACTATGACACCCGGAAGCCGTACACGGCATAGCATCGACGCGACCCAGACGCAATCCGCCAACGAATCCTTCGTTTCCATTGCGTCATCGGCCGATTTGACCTCGGACCGTCGTGCTACCAAGATAGCATCTCGCCTGTCCCGCGGCAATACCTCTTTCCCGACTATCCTCCTGCCCACTAATGCTGCTATGCCCTCGCCTGGCGGCTCCCTCAAGGGTCTTTCCGATCATCGAGCAGATGGCGTCAAGATTCATAAACACCTGAACGCAATGAACAAGCAGCTGCTCGAGACGAATGCCGACTTAGCTCGAGAAGCGGAGGCATGGAGAGATGAGGTGGAACGTCTCAAGGAGTTGCTCAAGGATCACGGCGTGCAGGTGGAGGAAGTGGACATAGAGGCGCTTGTTCAGGCGGGAGGTGAAAGCCTTGCCACAACGGGGGAGCGCTGGCAGAAAGACTCGCCAAGCGACTCCGGCGGTTTTTCCCGGCATCACGACCGGCAATTCGGCAGCCCAGATTTGCTGCGATCCCAGCTCTCCGCATCAAAGGCTCATTTGCCAACTCATGCGTCCTCGCAGGACCCCCTCGAGGGCCTAAATCCTCACGAACACGCTGCGGTGATGCTCGAGATGGCGGAGCGACTCGAGGCTCTCGAAGAAGGTCTCGATGACAAGGATCGTATGATTACCGAGCTTCAACAGGAGCTCGGAGCTGCCAAGTCCTCTGGCGCAGCCGAACCACAGGACCATATAGATGAGCTGCATCGGCAACTCGAGGAAGGCGAGCGGATGCGGGTAGCCCTACATTCCGAGTTCGTGCTGAAGACTGAACAACATGCCAAAAGATTCGGCGAGATCTGCTCCGGCTTTGAGGAGCAGGTCAAGAGTTTGGAAGCTCAGCTCGCCGTCGCGAAAAGCGAGACCGAACGGCTGAGGGCCGAGAAATCGCGGATTGAGGCATTTACTTGTAAAGATGGACTGAACGACAGGGAGAAGGAATGGCGGAAGCAGCTTTCGGGCCTCGAGTTGGATTTGAGCCGTACGAAAGAGGAGGCCAGGGCGCACGCAGGAGAGGTCGAGAGCCTGAGAAAACACTCCAAGCTGTTGGAAGCGGAGCGGAGCGAGCTTGCCCGGATGGCGGAAGCTGCTCATATCCGGGTGATTGAACTAGAAGCTCGAGTTGCAGGTGCAGAGCTTGGTTCGGAGGACGCAAGAGCCTTGCGGACCGAGATTGACGAAGCACGAGCTGGTCGACTGGCTGCCAGCGACGACATGGCGCAGGTCGAACATACCATCAAGGACCTTCATAAAATCAATTCCGACCAGGAGGCTGAGCTCGAAAGGCAGTACGAGCAAATCGAGAAGCTCTCGCAGCGAGTCCTGGAGCTCGAGCTAGCTCTCGATGCGGCTGCGGGAGACAGACGGCAAGCCGATGGGGAATTAATGGCCGAGGTCAACCGGTTGCGGGAAGCCTTACAGGACGCTGAAGACGACCTCGCAGACAAGGAAGCCGAGCTGGCGGTCGCGCATCGCAAGATCGCAACCCAAGATGTACAGGCGATCCTCGATCACACAGCTCCTCCGCCAAGCCCGGATGAGGGCGAAAGGAGGGACCAGGAGCAGAGGGGCTTGATGCAGGCTTTGGAACAGCAGCTGGATAACGCTTTCCGCGAGATCGGGCGACTCAAGCACGAAATCTCTACCACGCCACACCGGGTGTCATCGATAGAGATGCGGGATGCTCGGATCAAAGCGCTGGAGAGGGAAAAGGCTGCACTCACCGAGCGACTTGCCTCGGTTCGATCGACATCAGCTTCGCCTCCTCTGCACGGTGGTATGCAGACTGCGGGATCTCCGTTCAATAGACCAACACCATTTGCTCATAAGGCTATTGCATCACTTCGGACACCCAAGACGCCTGGACCGCTCAAAGATGTGAGCACCCCGCTGTGTGAGGTTTGAAAATGTTGACTTAACTTAGCTGTCATGGTTACAAACCACTATCGGTGACGCGAACGAGCCGATCCTTCGCGCACAGCTGGACCAGCTGCAAGAGGAGCTGGAGGACGCAAACGGCCAACTCGACACCAACTTCACTCGGCTGGAGGCAGCTGGACTCAGCGGGATCGCACTGGCAGAAAAGCTGGCTGCTGCTGAGGACCGGATTTCGGAGCTGGAGGATGAGATCCGGGCATTGATGCAGAGAAATCAGGCTTCGCTTGCTTTGGTTACCCATCAGCGGGCAGAGCAGGGGTAGGTCCTCCCGCCGGATGTCGAGGATTTGAGCTGAATGAGGCAGCCGCGATTCCGATTCGCGAATGAAGACGGCTTTGGCCAGCGTACAAATTCAGATGGACATCCTCAAAACCGACATGAATGCTGAGCGAGATCGACTGCACGAGGACAATGGCCGCCTCAAGGATCTAAACTCCGAATTGAGGTTGAGAGGACGCGCTGAGGTGGACAGCTTCAGGAAGGAAATCGAGAGGCTGGCTGAGGGTATGAAGGCGGAATTAGAGGCAGCTGAGGAGGCTCACGCGGTAGCTTTGCGGGAAAGGGACAGTCTCCAACGGGTAAGCCTTCGAAATCGTCCAAGCCAGGAGATTCAGCTCTGATAGCAACAAAGGATCTGGAAGCGTCCGCCGCCAGAATTCGACGGGTCGAGCTTGACCTGTCTGACCGGGTGAATGCATTTGACGACCTGACACGCCGTCACGCCCGCCAAGCTCAAGCGAACGCATCGTCAGCTGAACTTGCCCAATCGTCCGAAACAAATCGGACACTGCAAGCCGCTCTACGCGAAGCGAACAGTATTGTAGAGCGCGCAGAAGCTCAAGTCTCGGCTCTTCAGGAGGAACGAGCATCCGTCGCGCACGAGCTACTGGCTTTTGAAGCGGATCTCAAAAGCCAAAGAGCGGAGAGCAAACGCTTCGGAGTACAACTGCAACTCTTGAAGTCGGAACAGCAGACTGTAGCGGCAAGAACTGCTGGAGAGGTGGCACAACTCGAGAGCGAACGTCGAGCTGTCAAAGTGCAGCTTGTGGCTACGGAGAGGGACCTGGAGGAAGCCCGAAATGCGTATGCGGAGCTGGACATATGGCGGGAGACCCACCACTGCGACTCGTGAGTCTGTCTTTTCACATTCAAGGTCCATCGCTGAGACTCCATCAGAGGGATCGGAAGCGCCCTTGACGAGCAACGCAACCGCTTCAAAAGTCAAACTCGCGAGCTCGCCGCCCAAATCCGATACGTGAAAGCGAAGTTCACTCGAGAATCAACCTTCCGCAACGCGCTATCCGTGCAAAAGCGATATCTCCTGTTGCTAGTCGGGGGCATGAGTCTTGAGTGAGTGGACAAACAGTTTCAGTTTCGAGGGACTGGTGTTGACGTAGATCAGTGAGCAAACCACACTCAAGCAGATCGCTTCGATGGGTTACCCGCTTCCCGAACCAGCGAGACAACGGCGAACGTTCAAAGCGGTAGGCTTGGCGGTGATCGGGACTATCCGCGCGCGGTAAGCTTCTCGAGATACCTGGACTGTCCGCGCTGATGAGTGGTAGAACCTCTGCTAAGCGGTGGCGGGACGAGGTCGACCTCAAAGCCAACGCCGTGACCGCGCAGGTTGGGCGGAGAAGGGTGACTTCCCATTAATGACGAGGGGTGGAAGCAATTCTTGGGAAGTAATGCGCATGATACTTGTCAACGATACATATGATTATATAGCTGTGAAATTGTTGTGATGTTTGGATCACCACGAGACACCCTTCCCAACGAGAAACACCAAACATACTGCCGCATTGACCGGGGAAGCCTTTCTTCTCCCCTTGTCTCTCAATTAGGAGCCGCATACGCTCAGACTCGACAGTGCATGGTATCGACATGCATGTCATGGGGTCATAATCATCAGAGTCGTCAAATGCTTATCGGTCCCAGCTCACTGACCCCTGCCCCACCGTAACATCTTCCCCAAGATTCCTCTCTTCTGCCTCCGGGGTGTCTGCGTCGTGGACGTCTCCACCTGAACCCCATCCTCCTTCTCCGCACCGCCCGTCGTACCCCTCGTCACCGGCACGTTCGGCGCAGCAGACGATGCGACGGCCTGACGCTTCATGCTTCGCGTTTCCCGAATTGGTGTTGAAGCAGTCGCCATCGTCTCATCTCCCTCATGTTCTTCAGCCTCTTCGTTCTCAAAAGCGCGCCATGGAGCATCCTCCTTCGCCTCGGTGGCTGATAGCCGGAACTTTCGCTTCCTCGTCGAATGAGAGGGCGGACTAGAAGGCTCGGCTGCCTTTGTAGGTGTTTCTGCTCGCTCACCTTTGGCCGCAGGTGCGGCCTGCTTCTTCGGAGACGCTGACGATCGGAGCTTCCTTTCACTCGAGCTTGCAGGCACTGGTCCGGGAGTAGGCGTCATCTTCCGAGCCTCATCGTCTTCATCGAGATTTGACACAGAATCTTGTTGCTCGGCGGCTGCGGATCGTCTGCCTCGGCTGATTGTCGACGTCGTTTTCAAGGGAGCAGCCTCGATAGCGCTCATCACGCTGCCCTCCCCATCAGTGTCCGGCTTGACTACCATGGCCGCGTCCTCTTTCTTGCCTGGCGCAGATTTTCGCGACTTTCGCTTTCTCGAGCTCGCCGTTGGAACAGGAGTCGCTTCCCGTTCCGTCTCACTTTCCTCGTTTTGTGTCGCCTTCGCTCTAGCTGTCGACGTGCGAGTCTGACGACGCTCGAGCGACAAAATTGGTGCCGTTGGAGGAGTCTTGTGAGCTGCTGGCGTTGGAGTTTGTGCTGTCGATCCCTCTTCGTCTGTGGCCATGGCCGTACTCCTTGACACTGATCGAGTGGCATTCCGCTTTTGAGAACGAGTCACGGCGAGTGTGGAGGTTTCAGGGGTTCGAATAGCGGCACGACGTCTAGTCCTGCGAGTTGCACGGGCAGTTGGGATGGCTGGAGTGCTGCGAACATCGATTGCGTTGTCCTCATCGTCCGAATCCGCCGGCTCAGCTGATTTCCGCTTGCGAGAGTTCCGATGAGCCCCGCGCGTATCCGTATCATCGACGTCCTGGGCGGAAGCACCATCACTGGCATATGACAGGAAGCAATGGCCCTCATCGAAGATATTCTTCCCCACGATCCGATGGAGCTTTGCAGCAAGGCGAGGATGGATCAAAGGCCGCTGATAAGTCAGGGCATGGGGCTTCGCATCCCGCTCCTCATCGGTCGACGGATCACCGGCATCCTCCCACTCGCCCTCGCGAAGGCGTTCCGCGTCGGCTAGGGTACAATGTGGTACCAGGATGGTCGCGACTAGCTCTTCGTCGGAGATCCGGAGCTTGCGATATGTGCAGTGCGATCGAGTGACGGGTGGAGATGGAACGGGCGACGTAGATCGACGGGTGTGAGATCGGATTTTGCTTTCAATTTTGTCCAGCGAAGGCCGAACATCTTGACCAAGCGCACCATGGTGGTGTCTGAGGCGTGAGGCCTGGGTTTGAAAAAGAGGCTCGTCGATATCCAGCAATGCCATTGGTCCGGTGGAGAGATCATTCGCCGTTGTTGGAAGATTATCAGAGATCGGGCGGGCATGTGGAGTGCCGGTCTCTGTTTCGAGCGAAACTCCGACGGACTCTCTTTGCACCTCAGTTCTGTTACGATCCTCTGCGGAGTGGACAAGGATGGGTCCAGATGGCGATGAAGTCGACTCAACGCCGTGAGGGCTCTCTGGAATGATGCGTTCGGCGCCAGGCGGGGCAATGTGAGTCTTGGTCATGGGAGTGGAAGACTCAAGTCTGGAAGCAACAATTGATGTTGCAGCGATCGGCATGTCAGTGGGCGGCTCGACAATCAGAGAGGGCGTTGGTATGATCCCGCTGAGGCGAGGCGAAAAGATCGGCGCCGTCTGGGTAGTATCAGGGGGAGCGGCGTGCGGATCGGGGAGAACGGGTGGGGTTTCGGCTCGAAAGGCATAAATATCGACCGAGTCAGGAGCTGGACGCTTTGATGGGGGCTCGACCACCATCGAAGGCGAAGGGCTCCCAGTCGGATCGAAATCCTCGGCATTCAGCCGCTGATCAGGAAGATCGGAGTCCGCAGGGGCTTGATAAGGGTCGGGCAGATTAGGGGGAGTCTCTTCCCGCGACAAAAGTACGGGCACTGAGTCAGGCTGAGGAGCTTCTGCGGGGGGCTCGACGATGAGGGATGGGATCGGACGCGCTCTTGTCTCGGGGTCTTGCAGTAGGAAGGGTAGAGGCATGATGGAATCCCGAGGAGGCAGGTGGTGGTCGGGCATGTCGGTCGGGACGCCTGAGATTGCGTCGACGGTTGCACGTTCATCGACATGTACGAGCTCGACCTCCGGCTCATCTAGCTGAGGGAGCAGAGTTGCCGTGTCAGGTGGCTCGGTCTGCGTAACCAACGCTTCGGCAAGGGAGGTATCGGTAGGCCGGGCAGCTATCCGTATGTCCGCATCGATTTCTTGGGACGGAAGCATAGCCTCTTCGCGATACGGCTCGGAAGTATCCTCATCACGGTTTGGTCCGGGTGATCCTGGAGGAGGAGCTGCGGACGACTCGATTGGTTGTGTAAGGTCGGGAGCGGACACCTTTTCTCGTCTTTGTTCTGCATCACGAGGTGAAGCCAGCATGCCCTCCATGCTAGACTCATTCGCGTGAGGTTCGTCCGTGAAGGTTTCAATGCCTTGTTTGGCAGCGGCGAGGCTATTGTCCATGTTCGCTGCGTCGTGCTCAAACCTGTCCTTCGGAACTTCTTGTTCTCCAGTGTCGATTCCCACCTCGAATTTAGGTCGCTCCGGTTTGATAGTGGGCGGCATATCTTCCATCACAGGGAGGGACGCCTCGACCATCCCTCCTATCTCCTCTTTCCCTTGCTCCTGTAGGTGGACAGGCCGTTCGTCCTCCCTCACTTCCAAGATGGCGACGTCGATTGATTCAGCAAGACCTAGACTCGTACTTTCGATGGGCTTCAATTCTTCCGGTGGCTCGCCCTGCTCAACCCATTGTCCTATGACAGGTTCAGGTGTCCGATCGCGTTCATACGAAGCGCTGTCTGTTCGACGGTCCTGCTCCTCATCCGCGTCGTCGTCGAGGATGCTAGTATCGGAGCCAGAGTCGACGTCGATCACTTCACCGGGCGTGAACGACGATCGCGAAAGGAGCTTCTCAGACAAGCCTGGCGACCCGTCCTCCTGATACCCATCTTCCTTTCCGATCGCCTCTTCCTCCTCTTCGCCTACATCCTTTTCCTCTTCTTCCGTCTCTCCATCTTCTTCCCTTTCGGTGGCCTCCTCGTCGTCCTCATCCTCCCCATCCGACGAAAGGACCTCAATGACATCGGCCTCAGGCGACACCCGGTCTCCGTTGTCTGCGAGCATCTCGTCCGGGACTGCAATGTGAGGGGAACCAAGCATGGCGTCGATCAAAACGTCCATCTGTGACGGGCTGACCTCGCTTGTTTGTGGCTCATCCGCTGTTCTGCGTCAAGTACCACTCTAGCTGACAGGGATCATGTATTCACCATGGAAGGATTCACCCTCGTAATGCTCCTCCTCGCCATCCATTTCTTTCGCCTCTTTCATTGCATCGTCCATACTCAGGGCGATTTCTTCGGGGTAGAAGGCTGGAGGGATCGCCGCCTCAGCTTGCTGAGCGATTTCCGTCAACAAAGCTGGATCTACCAGCTCATCTGGAATCCCGACGAGCTCGGGACCATAAGCGAAAGGCGCATCGGCAGGTAAGGCAGCCGGAGAGGGGATGAGGACGTGTGTGGGAAGGTTTTCGAGCTGTGGGTAGATGGACTGTGATGAATAGTCGAGTCCTTGCCCCGGGGGGATGCATGTTGATGGTAGTGCGAGGGGCTCTTGCTGGAGTATTTCCTCCATTCCATCGTCCGTTTCGCCGGGGAGCTGGGGGTAGATCGATACAGGCTTATAATCGCCCTCGGAGTCTCCTTCGGAATTCTTCTCGTACTCCTCATCCGACCCGTCCGCGTCATCAGATGAAGACCGCGGATTTTCGTCCATGGAGCTCCCGATGTATTGAACTTCGGCATCCTCCTCTCCGCCTTCCTCCATTTCTTCCTCTTCTTCCGAGTCCTCCCCATCCTCGTCGTCATACACCTCATCGTAGTGGTCGTCATTCTCGTAGATCGGCTCGAGAGACAAGCCGTATCCATTCGCCTCTCTACCTGGATGGTCCTCGACGTATCCCTCGAGACCATCCACCCAGTCGCCCGAATGGATCGCTGCACCCACAGGTGCCTGACCGCTCTCGCTAGTCCCGCCGATCTCCTTCCCGAGCATATTATCCGCCAAGCCACCTGCTGACTTTGATGGCTCCCCGTACTCTAGCTCCAGCTCCTGTAACTCCCCCTCATCGACCCCGACATGCTCTCCCTCCAACTCCCCGCCAAAGAGCTCGTCCTGCTCATCTTGATGTGCTTCGACCAGCTCAACTGGTCTGCTTTCGGTTATCTCAAAGGGCGAAGGTGAGCGTGATGGACCAGGAGAGGCCTGAGGATGCAGGCCGCGTTGGATCTTTCGCTGCAGATTGTCGAGCCAGGCATTCCGGGCTGCCGAGTCGAAGAGGGTGTAAGGGGAAGGGCGAACAACGCCACCACTGACCGAACCGTGTCGTTGATTTAGCATATCTCAGGATGGGATTGAGGGGATCGGATGGGTAGAGGGGGAAAAGGGGATAGAGAGAAGCGAAAGATTACCAGAGGTGGTGAGTGCGCGAATGGCTCAAGGGGAAAGACAGGCGGAGAGGGTTCGAAGTCCGTCGTCGCGTGGCTGTTCCGACGGATCCTCCCACAGAAGTGTTTGATGACAATCTCAGTAGAAAATTTGGATTCCGTGACCTTTATTGGAATAGCTCTTATCGGCAGATGGAGGGCAGGATAGCAGTCCAGCTTTGACAGCGCTATATGATACTCTGCCAGACCTCGAGCTCTAGCTTGCGAAACGCCAGTGATGTCACTTCCTACCTAGCAGAACCTCCAGATCTCCCTCATCCCGACCCTCTTCCCTACCGACTCCTCCTTCTCGAGCTGCCCGGCCAACGCCTCGAAAAGATCCCCCATATTAACCTTATCCTTCCCCTCGCGAGAAGCATCAACCCCAGGAATTTGAGCCTGCCGGGGATGAGGAGTAAGAGTCTCGACAGGATCGACCAAGGGAATGGAATGTTGGATGTCTCGGGGTCAGATTAGACTTGAGCTCGTGGAGGGGGTGGTGCTGCGTAGACGATCTCCGAGACGGGGGGCCATACCTGCCCGACAGAGGATGCTGTATTGGAGTTTGGAGGTAGGGATGGAGGCGAGGGTCGAGTGGGAGAGACGGTGTCGAGGGCGGAAATGTGGCGCTCTATCTGGACAAGAGGAGAGTGAGAGTCAGCTAGATCCTGTCCACCGCTTTCGCTCGTAACGTCGCACTTGGGAGCCGAAACGCCCCACTCACTCATCGGCAAAGATCCTCCCTTTCGCCCAAGGCTCATCCATCATTGCAAACCCCGTAACCCACCAACGCATCACCGGCCGTCCTATCTCCTCGCCAGCTTCCACAGCTACCAGCGCCACCTGCTGGCTTATGATCCCTGCCGACTGTCGCCTCCACCTATCGGTGCGGCTTGCCGGCACAGCATATCAGGCCATCGCACCTGTGATCGATGAGGGCGCGCTTGATGTCGGGTTTTGACTCGGCGTCTCCCTCGACGATGGTTAGTTGTGAGTAGGGAAGGCGGAAGGAGGGACTCGAGCTTCGTCTTGGAGAGGACGAACGCGATGGGCTTGAGCGAGGCGGCGGCGAAGGCGTGGATCATCCGAGAGCCGAACCGCCCAGTTGCTCCAACGATGAGAATGCGCATGGTTTGGCGTGGCCGTCAGCGAAATCCGTCGAGGAGGAAGTCGCCACGGAGGGGACGGATGGTGTCAAGAGAGCTCCACGTTATGGATTCGCAAGGGGCCAGATATCTCTCAGGCTCGGAACTCGAAAGTCAGAGCGCTGTGGTGTACGTCTTGGATTCTCAAACCTCATCTTCACGGTTGATTTCACTCTCGTCACTTGCCTACACAAAAAGATTCTGCACGTGGCCACCGTTTTCGGGGAACCCGGTCCTTGCGATACGTTTACATTGTCCTCTGTCGATCTCTCCATCTCCCCAAATACGATGCCAGACGAGACCTCCAACGATGTCCGCCAAGCTTCCCTAGACCACACTCTTGCTGGCATGTCAGCCTTATCAAACCCCGCCACCGTGACGGACGAGACCCATCGAGCCCACGCCCTCCTTCAACTCGCTATCTCGCTCATCGATTCCGCGCTCGACATACTCGGGAAACATATCCTTACCGATCAGCAATTACAACATGCTAGTGTACTCATGCCCGGTGGGACAGTCGGGAAACATTTCCGCCATGTCCGTCTCGCCCCTCCTCTTTTGGTGAAATCTGCTGAGAGGGGAATCAGGTGATCGAGACCTTCCGCGCCCTCCTCCTCCCCCTCGACTCCTTACCACCCCCACACATGGTCCTCGACGTGAACTACGATGCGATCCTCTTGAGATCTAGACGCGCACTGGCCCGATCAGTACCGGCATGCCGGGAGGCGATGTCGTCGATCCGGGACGATCTCGTCCAATTGGGCGAGCAGGATCACGCTGCCACTGGCTCGGTACCTGGTCCGGGCCTAGCTGGGAAGGCGGGCCCGGAGGGATTGCCGGGTACGATGAGGAGGGATGTCGCGCTTGTGGCTATCACGCCGACGAAGCAAGAGATGCGGAGTAGTGTGGGTCGAGAGGTGAGTTCCCCTTGGGACTTGACGGAAGAGCGACTCTGAGGAAGGGATTGTGAACAGTTGTGGTTCTGCTCGTTGCATGCTATACATCATTTCTCGATGTTACGGACGATCGCGGTGCATGAGCTGGTGAGTTCTGCATCCTGTAGGAGGAGCGAGAGCGTATGTCTGACTCCCCTCGCTCGTAGGGTCTCCACCTCCCGGTAGAGTTCGGTACTGCACCGTCGACACTGCTGTGAGTGGCCAACTACATTACATGACCCAGCTCCGTCTTTGCTCTCTGACTCTTCTCCAGGTATCGGGGTAAAAGTCGGAAGCCTCCTCTCGAGAAGAACGAGGTCCGGGTGGTGAAGAGCAAGCTGTAATGCGATATACCTCTTTCGTTTCACCACTTCTGTCGGATCAGTTGTAGTCATGCATTGCATACGCTATGGTAATGAGCCAATTTCAGCTGTCCCTCGGTCGATCCGACTGAGGTAGTGGAGGATCCAACCCAGATCGCTTGTGGGTGAAGGCATCGATCTGTTCGGTACGCCGGTAATCAGAGCTGTCTCCCATGCAATGCATCCTAACCCCCTCCCTCCCTAACAACCCCATAAACCTCCTTGCCGACCCTCCACCAGCCCCCATCCTCCGCAGCAATACACCAACGTCCCGCATATTCCAGCTCCAGGGGATGCAACCTCTTCCCAACGATGACGACGCTATGCAGTGGTCCGCCAAAGTCTTCTTCCGGGAGCGAGGAGAGCTCGGTTAGCGTTCCTGAGATAATACGCTGGTTTGGGGTGCCGATTCGGGAGAGGGATATTGCGAGGGTGGAGTCGGGGTGAAGCAAGGATTGACTGGTGGACGGGGTCTCATCCAGGTCTGGTGGCTTAGGGGTGGTGTCTGGTGTGGGATGTCGGTTGGATTCGGTGAGGAGGATCTGCTGGAATGCCGTGTGAGGCGACATAAATCTCGGCGGCTCATACACCAATCTCCCCCTGCCCACCAACACCCACCTCATCAGTCCCGACCTCTCCTTTATCATTGTCGGGCGACCCACCTGGCCATATTCTCCTCACTCTGTTCCCTGACCTTTATATCCAGTAACACAAGTGTGTGCATCCCTACGATCCAATTCTCCTCCAAACGATCATACCAGCTCTCCGGCGTCCAGGTATGCGTATAAAAAGGCAGAGAGAGGGTCTGACCGAAGGAGTACATCTGGAGACCGGTCGATCCGAGGGCTGTGAGGATCGAGGCGTTGTGGATGACGGAGGTGGGGATGCGCAGGGAGTCGGCGCGGAGGAGGAGGTCAGCGTGGGTCGTGGCTCTACAGACATACGGCAGTCAACTATGAATACTGGGATCCAGGGAGGCGGATACCGACCCGAGAGGATCGCCAACGACGAGAAATGCGACGTCAACCTTCTCGGCATCCCGTAAGATCTCGTCCGATTCCATCTCCACCATCTCCCTCGTCGCGGTGATCACCTCGCGGCCATAGAACGCTTCCTGCGCACCAATCACACATCAGTCTGGCTCACGGTTTTCGGCAGAGAGGTGAATCACGAACAAGTCGTTCTTTCGGGACCATGAGGATCGAGGTATAGGATTCGAGGTAGACTCGCTCGCATCGTTTAACCGCCTGTCCTCGACCCCATCAGTCAAGATATTCCCTCTGCTCGCTGACAAAAGAGGAAACCCTACCTCGAGACCTTTCACTGTGATGTCGTTCTCGTCACTCAGGCCGAGCCCGATGACATAGAGCATATTGAGCTGGTCTTGGTTTGATGATCATCAAGATTCGACAGGGCGATCTGAAGGAGACGGAAATCTGAACAGTGGAAGTTTTGCTTCCGGTATCTTATCAGCCAGGCTCGGATGCAGCCGGGATAGCCTCGTCCCCGAACGTCTCTGTGGACATTTACGACCACACAGCGCTCTGACCTCGGATACATATGCAGACTACTGAAACAATATGAAGATCGTCCGAACCGTATGAAGATCGTCCGAACCGTATGCTGGGAAGCCGGAAGATCATGTATGCGTTTGATGAGAACTCAGTGTTGGGATAAGGGGGCTACTATGGTAAAATGCGATGGATCCAAGGGGTCAATTCTACGCGAGAGTGCTAGTCGAGAGATGCTCGAGATGCTGGAACTGTCGCAGGATGGGATGAAGATTGGTGATTCAGGATCAGGGGACAAGGGAGCCGACAGGTGTGAAGAGTGTGAGAAAGCAAGGTGTTGAGACCAGTGCCGTTGCGTTGAAGATGACCAGCTAAGCGCACTCGGCGACGAGCGTTTCGAGGTCCGTAACGACGTCGGTCATTGTCGGTCGCTCGCCGGGATCGCGATGCCACATCCTCTCCATCAAGTTGACCGGCTCGATGCCCCAGTACTTGCGAAGGCCAGCGATTGAAGGTCGTCGTTCCTTGATGCCAACGGCATCATAGATGTAATGCTCGTTGTAGCCTTCCCAGGGATATTTCTGGGCGTCCTATTAGCCAATTCACAGATGTCGTGATCATACTTACCTTATCCCCAGTCCAGCCAGAAAGCATCTCCCAGAACACCATTGCCGCCGAGAAGACGTCGACTTTGTAATCATATCGAGGATGAGGATGCCAAAGCTCAGGAGCTTGCCAATTGACGGTTCCGACGAGACTTCGTATCATGGAACGTGTGCTTGTCTTGACCCGCGCCAGGCCGAAGTCGCCAACTTTAGCCTGACCCTGGCGGTTGATGAGGATATTCGAAGATTTGCACTGTCGACGATGAGTGGATATCTTCTCGAGAGGAGTCGAAAGCTTACATCGCGATGAATAATGGAGGGCTTTCGGGTGTGGAGATACTCAATACCGCGAGCAATATCCAGCATGAGGCAGAGCACTCGTTTAAGCGTCGGGGCCGGAACATTGCGCTACAGTACTGTCAGCTCCATGCATACGTGGCCTGTGCTTCAGCTCACAATATAATCGAACAGGTCTCCATTCTCGCAAAGCTCGCTCACGAGCATGCAAGGGATTTGCGAAGTGTCCTCGGGAATGCAGATGCCTCGCTGCACTCCCAGTCAGTATCCAGCAGATGAGTGATGATGACAGACGTACGAAGCGAACGATGTTCGGATGACTGAACTCGGCAAGAAGCTTGAGCTCGCGTATGTCCACTAGACAATAGCACCTGGTCAGTGTACTGTCGGACAGGGCGATCTGAGGCTCACTTTCGCTGAGGTGACCTCTGAACTCCGAGATTGCCACTTTCCTCCCTCTGAGCTTCCCAACATACACACTCAGCGTCATCAGCGCCAACAAGTGCACCGTGGGCTTCGAAGACTTACTCCTTGAAGCCCCCACTGCCGATTTTCTCCAGTTTCACCAGGTGTTCCGGCTTGATCATCGAGTCCTCCAATCCCAACTCGGCTAGATCGAGATTTAGTTCCGCCTCGCCGTTAGCCTGGTTTGATTCGTCCGATAGCGGTGGAGTTGCGGGGTCCGTCGCGTGGTAATGGTCGCGTAACAAGACGGGCGTGACTTTGCCCGGCACATGGACGTTGGAACCAATGGCATGAATGACCTTTCTCGGTCGGGATGTGCTAGGTCGAGCGGTGGCTCCTGACGAAGTCGTTGAGCGTTCGTCAGAGGTCTTCTGTTCATCGCGCTTCTGTGGCGTTAGGAGCTGAGGACCTGCCACAGATGCGCTCACCAATTCGAGAAGGGCTTTGGCGAGTTGCGGCTTCGTACCGCCCACCTCGAGCCCTCCAGCTTCACACAGCTGAACGAGCTCGTCCCGCAGAAGTCGGGTGAGAGTGGAAACCGTAGCATCGGTGAGATCCACATCTGTTCATCGTCAGCGTTGCCCGACGTGATGAGCGAGAGTCAGCACTCACCAGCCTCGAAAGAATCCTCATCCGCCTCATCATCGTCTTCCTCCTCATCCTCCACTTCCATGTCTGGGTCATCAATAGCCTCTTGCCGCAACCGACTCTTGCGGGACTGCATAACACCGAAGGCTTTTCCAGACCGAGTCGTACGGAGTACAGGCTCTTGCTCATCTGCTTCCTGGTCTATCATCTCCGGTCCGTCGGACTCCGGAGGAACCGATGTAGGAGAGCTGGTATCTCCTGACTCGCTGGCTGCCACTTCATCGCTCCCGGAGTGGCTAAGGTTGACGGATACTCGTTGCCTCGTTCTTCTAGGGTCTGCCTCCAGCGAAGCACCTTGCGCCCGGATCTGCGATCGCGTGAGCGGGCCAGACCGTGGCACCTCGTCTAGGTGGAATCAGTACACCTATTGCTTAGCCGCAGATCGACCTACCTTCCTCAATCTCCTCTTCCTGAATTGCATCGTCGTCAACGTCCATGACCTCCTCGTCACTCTCCCCACCCTGCATTGCCTCGATAGCCCTTCGCTTCGCTCCCGGATCAGGCAAGGGCTTCGATAGCTCCAAGTTCATCGACACATCCGAGTCAATACGCTGATCTCGACTTCGCAATCTGCTACTCGGTCCAGGAGACGCCAGACTCTCCTCATCGTCATCCTCAGCATCCGCCTCGAGCTCGCTTGACCGCTCATTGACGAAAGTGGCCTTCGTTCTTGGTCGTAAACGTTGTGCTAACGGAGTTGGTTCGATCTCATCCTGTTCAGATTCACTATTATCTTCCTCGACCTCTTCGGCCTCTTCGGCAGCGACAACCGGTGATCTGCTGTCCGCTGTTCTGCCATCTGTCCCAGCAGTGTGCTGAAGGCGAAGACTGGGAGTGTATCCGCGAGGCCTGGCTGTTCGTCGAAGGCGGCGAGGTGTCTGGCGGGGAGGGGAGGGATCTTCCGGAGGCGAATTGTCTGTGGTGGTATATGCGGATGAGAGCGTGGACGACCGGCGTGGACGGCGGCTGATTAGCATACGGTCAGCTCGATCAACAAGACAGAAATGGAATAAACGCGATAAGCCCATTAGCTGGACTCTTTACTTCCTCGCCGAATCGTGCCTTTCGGTCCCCCTTTTCACCGCCCAGGCTCTTATTCCGCGCAAGCAGCAAGAGATTCCGTCCTCTCGCTTGGTCCTTTTCTCGATCTGTCATCGCAGCCCGCTGCTTATGCCGCGAAAGGGACGCGTCTGTCGTCTGCCATTGGAGTCTTGAGCGAGTTCGAGGACCAGCATGAGGAGTAGCATCGGTGTCCAGGTGAGAACGGTGATGTTCGTTCGAAGACGAGGACGAGGAGGTTGGCGAGATGGCGTTAGCGCTGGCGCTGCTACGAAGGCGTCTGATCTCGAATGCCGCTTCGAGCGCTTTCCGTCGAGGCGAATCATGCGGTGATGAGGGCAAAGGGGAGATCTTGCGTATGCGCTATGGGAGAACCCGATCAGCTATCGCACTGCTTCAAGGCTTGAAGGTGACCCACAGCCGCGACCAGACCATCCACGAGCTCTTTCTTCCCCAGACCTCCGTCGTCGTCTTCATCCGCAGTCGACGCGATGGAGTCCACCTCATCCTCGTCTCCCGTAATCCACATCCCGGCAACCTTCCATAAACGGATGAGTTCAGCTTTCCGCAAGCGATGCAGAGCGTAAGCAGGAGCCTCGGCTAGCAGATGTTGATCACCTATGCTCATGTCAGCTAAGCATTCCATCCTAGCGAGCCAACCCACTTTCCGCAATGAACTCGGGCTCTTCCTCATCCTCCTCCATCTCCACCCAGCTCCCACTCTCGCCTCCCGAGTCAGAGACCCGCTCCGACCTCTTCCGCTTCTTCGGACTAGACTCCTCATCCGAAGAGTCAAACACATCAAAGATGACCCTGCCTTCGACTTGGATCTCCCCTTTGCCGTTGGGTCGGCCATCCCGCCTTCTCGATCTCGACCGATTCGCGGTCTCCAATCCCGCTTCGGAGGTCAAAACACTGAGGAGTCGCCGACTTCTCGCCACTTCCAGGGGTTCCTCCTCTTCAGTGTCCTCATTGTCGGATGTATTGGCAGCCCGACTAGGGGCAAAAGCAGTAGAACCGATCCGCCGTCTCTTGATTGGGTGACGAGAATTAGTGATGGCATGTTTGTGCTTGAGTGGAGAAGCAGTCCTGCGTGGCGAGTTGACGAAATGCTGGCTTCGAGTGTGGACGAGACGGTGCATCACGTAGGGCGGATGACGGAAACAGAGAGCCGCCTGTCGGTGTCACCTATGGTGTGCAACCAGTCAATGAGCGCGTCGAAGGAAGGCTCGCAAACCTGGCGGCTGGTCGAGAGAAAAGGATGTTCAGACTGGCTATTGATAGCATACAGTGATAGTGAAGAAGCTTCCTAGACATGGCTTGGCTACATGACAGACACCAAGGGCGAGGTAGAATTTAGCCCTTGGGTTTTTAATCAGTTTGCCAGCTGTTCCCGAAACCTTAATTGCCTGGTTTAGTGACGTGTACTAGTTGACGGAAGTTTGATCTCCGCTGATAGATGCATTTACCGCAAATGGTGCCGATGTATCGCAACTTCCTGCAAGGGACAACAGAATGCCGGACAACGCTCCAGTCTTCGGCAAATTCGACGAGGATCCGCGTGTACATTTCGACAAGCCTGCTGGGAAATGGCAGTATGAGGATGATGAGACTAGTCAGGAGTACGAGTGGACAGGTCAGGCTTGGATACCTCTCGTGTGTACCTATACAAAGGAGGTAGAACGGAGCTGATCACTTTTCCAGGTCGACGAGGACTTGGTGAAGGCACAGCAGGCTGCGTATTCCATTGAAGGGGTAGATGAAACTGTAAGTGACCGTAATCCACCAATTGGATCAAGCATTGAGCGATTGTAGACCCCGGCAAATGCGGTTGTTGCTCGACAAGAACGGCGGAATAATAAGCGGAAGAAGGGAGAGAAAGACTACACTTCCAATACATCAAACACGTCAAACGGCAAGGCATCCTCCTCCACTACCGCTACCGCCTCCACCTCCAATTCCAACTCCAACTCCAACTCCAACTCCAACTCCAACTCCAAACCCGATGGCACGCCCTCCGCACCCAAGAAGACCGCAGTCTTCGTCACCAATCTTCCTCCGGATACCACGACGTCCGTACTCTCCTCCGTTTTCTCCAAGGCTGGTGTCCTCCTCATCGGAGATACAGGTGAACCTCGGATCAAGATGTACTACGATGAAGAAGGACGATTCAAAGGCGAAGCGCTAATCATCTACTTCAAAGAGGGTAGCGTGGATTTGGCAATCACATTACTGGATGACACGGAGCTACAGATGGGAGCGGGCTACGGGAATATGCGGGTCAAAGTGGCGGAATACGACAAGTCGCAGTCAGCGAATGAGGGGAAGAAGGCGGAGAAGAAGGAGGCGAAGGACGACGGGGAAGAAAAGGAGAAAGTCGAGAGGAAGAAGCCAAGTGCGGAGGACAAGCAGCGGATGTCGAAGCGGATCAAGACGATGCAGAGGTACGTCTTTTTATGAAACTATCCTCTTGAATTCATGGATGGAACAGCAAACTCGCTTGGCACTCTGATTCCGACTCGGATGATGCGGCTGCACCGACCGACGGCGCACCAAAACCAGGCGCGAATCGACTGGACCGGGTAGTGGTGCTGAAAGGGATGTTCTCGCTGCACAGTCTAGAGAGGGACCCTGCGATGCTGCTGGAGCTGAAGGAGGACGTGCGAGAAGAAGCGGAGAGGCTTGGGCAGGTGACGAGTGTGGTCCTGTATGACGTGAGTCTTTCCTCGGCTCCTTCAGTTCTCGAATGTAACTGATTGGACTGTCCCATCTGTAGAAGGAGGACGAGGGTGTCATGACCGTCAAATTTAAAGACACCGTTTCAGCTCGGGCATGCGTGTTGAAGATGAACGGGCGATTCTTTGATGGACGTCGAGTGAGTCTGACCTTTCGCGCTGTACACCCTCGGATGATCTGACGCTTGCTGGTAGATACAAGCAAGTATCTACACCGGAACAGAACGATATCGGAAATCCGGAGGAGCTGAGAATTATGGAGAAGATGAAGCAGATAAGGAGGAGCGGGAACGGCTGGACAGTTTCGCGTCGTGGCTTGTGGACGGAGATAATGAGACCTGACGAATTTGCACATGCATAGCACTTATACATAGGATCATGTCGGTTTGCTGAGGATCTCTTCCACACGAGCGACTTTTCGGTTGTTCCCGCCTGAAGTGATGTTCCTATCGGTTCGTGTCCCGATTCGGATGTCCGTCTGAGCAGGTCAGTGATGCTCGATTACAGCATGGCCCTTCATTAATGTAGGAGCAGCGGAAGACCCACAGCTATCCGAGGTGTACCCATCTTGTGCACGGCGACATGGCAATCTCCGATAGTCTGAGTCATCGGGAATGAGCTCGTGATATGGACCAAGCGCACAATACTGACTTTCATTACCGCATCCCATGGACCCTCGAGGTTCGTTCCATACCCACTAGAACCCCACGTCAAACAAGTTTAAGAATTAGGTTGATTTGGGTGGACGAACTGCATCTAACAGTCCTAAGCTTCGTACAGTAATCAAATGCAAGTTGAAGCTAGCATCCATCTTTGAGACTCACCTTATACTCCAGTCCACTCGCTTCGAGCACTCGTTGACATTCTGCGATCTGCGGGGCGACGGAAGGTTCGAGTAGGCCGACCGGGATGAGGCAGACTGGCAGCGGAACTGCGTGAGCGGGCTTCCGGATTCGATGAGCTTCTACGCACAGTCGGCGACGGCATACATGGAGCCTGAAGATGAAGAAGTTGCGGTCGACATGGTGCAATGGTGTTGATGATAGGATCGGTTGAAGTTATAACCAGTCCGGCGCGCACCTCCACCGCGGAATTCCATGAAACCACCCGAGATGGGCCGAATGTGGCAAATAAGTTACCCCTTGTTTCAGCGTGTATTCCTCACCGCCAAGCCGAATGATGGGACCTGACGGACGGCATGTGTGCTATGGCAGATGGCAGATTGAAGCTCGACTCGATAGCCAATAGATCAAGATCAGCAGGAATGACCAGATAGAAGTACAGTCCCAGATTCCGCTTGGGATCCTCATTTTCTCCGCCTGGAAGTACACCACATTCGCCTGACACAGCGAAAACGATCCCGACAAATAACCCACTCCGTATCTACGGATCCCAAAGGACCCCCACCCACACTCGCCCTGTTACGCTGTGACACCCTTGATGCCTAGGCCGATCGACCCGAAATGGGACAGATTCCCGCTGATGGATTGCGGATTCCTAGTGTGCTTCGCGACAATCTCGGCCTGGGCGCTGATCGGGCTATGCACCCTCGATTTCTGACCGGACGTGTCAGCTACTGATCACTGGAATCCCTCCCCACCTTCTTTCCTTCATCTTCCCTCCTCAATCTCTTCTGCCAACGATCCCTCTCTATTCTTCGCCGCTCACATACTTGTCACTCGTTCAGTTCATATACCTGACCAGTGAGTCTTCACCTCCTTGCAAATCAGCATAACCACCTCCTCTCCTTCTCTCTCCCTGTGTCTTCGTGATCACATGCTACCGCTGATCCACCTTTGGGCCTAGAGATGCGCTTCGTCGACCTCTTCTTAATCTCTTTCCTCCCTCTCGCCCTATCCCAAGCGACCCTCAGCGCGCGGGGAGGGACATGCGAAGAATGGGATCTCACCCGCGAGCACCCTTCCTGCCAGTGTCTCCCCGGTTTCGAGAATCCTGGCAAGGCGCACAAGGAGTGCACCTGCGCGGACGAGAAGAACACCCAAGTCATCGTCACCGAGGTCAACAAGAACGATCACGCCCTTCTGGTGGCGAAGTGCGAGTGCTTTGGCGGGTCTCAGAGTGAGTGATGAAGGTGCCAGAACGGGTAATCAGCGGCTTATGCGAGTGTTAGCATTCGACATCGACGCGAAGGAGTGCAAATGCGATGTAAGTAGTGATCACGTCACGTCTAGTCCTCTTCTTCTCATCAAGTCCTCCTCTCCCTGTCGTCAGCGGGTGAAAATCTTAGTCGATCATGATTCATCGGCCATATCCGTCTGCGACTCCATCCTTTCCTCATTTCTCCGGCATGCTCAGCGACCACGCCAGAAAACATGCTGATCCGTGTAACTCACCCTCCAGTCTGGCTACGACGGCGCTTACTGGGACGGAGAACTCATCTGCAAAAAATCCAAGCCGAGGACGAAGGCCGAGCACCACCATTCCACTTCGTCTTCCTCCTCTTCCTCCACTTCCTCAACGGCTACTCCCACCCCGACCGGATATTGGGGCAAGCGATCGAAGAGGACTCTCCATGAGGCGATCAGGATGAAGAAAAAGAACGACGTCATGCACGCACGCCTGGTCGAGGACGTCCTCGGGTGCGAGAACGGGCAGAAGGCATGTGAGACTGAGGGGTCTTGGGCTTGCACCGAGTGAGTCGTTCTTCCCAAGGCCGGGGATGTAAATTGACGAGACTACAGCATCATGTCCAGCCTCACCACTTGCGGGGGTTGCGCGGGCGAGGCACTTGGTAAGTGATGACATTTCCTCATTGCCCCCATATGCAGCTTGGCAACAGGCGATCTCTGACCCGATTTTCGTAGACTGCGCGTCCCTTCCTGATGTCAATGAGGTCCGCTGCAACGCGGGTCGTTGCGTCATCGGTAACTTTGGCCTCGACCACACTCATCACTTGCTGACATGCTCCAAGAATCCTGCGGCCGCGGTTTCGAGCTCAAGTCGACCGGGAACGCAGCCAATTCGATCGCTCCGAGCTCGGTCTGTGCGAAGATCAGCAAGTCGTCTTGGTTCCAGCTGCAGGACACGACAGACCTTTGACTTTTTTCCTCCTCCTCTCCCAAGGCGTCGCGCGAGTCGTGGTTTCCCTCCCTGCTCCATGCTTCCCATTCAGGTATCATACACGATAGAAGCTCGTTAGATTCAGGTTGAAAACCCATGCGACCGATGTGAATATGACAAAAAGCTTGACGTGTGCAGAGAACATCACAATCAGATGATAGCTGGCTGTCGACGAGCCTAGCGTTTAACCAAGCCCTCATATCTGCTGCTGAATGTAATCGCGAATGGCGGATAGGGATGACCTCCAGTCGCTCGGAACAGACATCGACGGAAGCAGAATGATCAAACCGTTTCTCCAAAAATCCGCCGAGATATCCCGTGGCCCGGCTGTAGACGATCTCGACTTTTGCCCCTCTGCCCCCTCTCTTCCACACCCAGACCTACTATCAGCACCACTACCCCACCCTCCCTTGCGATCCACCATGGCCGCCGCCGAAGCCCCCGCAGATGGCGGCTCGGGCTCGTTCTTTTCCTCTCTGACCTCATTTTTCCTGCCCACGTAAGTCCAGCTTGTTCCACCGCTCAGCTATTCGTCAGCTGGAAACGAGACTAGCTATGCTTACTTGTATATTCGGCCTGTAGCGCATACGCCGAGGAGCCTGCCAAGGACGATGAGGGCGATCATGAGAAGGAGGGAGGAGATAAGGAGGAAGGGGATAAGGACGATGGAGGGGAGGAGAAGGAGGATGACGAGGGCGAGGACAAGGAGAGTGGGGATGACGAGGAGGAGGAGCCTGAAGATGTGAGTCGCTCGCTACTATCCACCCCTTCGTTCCTCTCCACCGCATCATTCGCCAGTTCTGTGAAAACAGTCTCATCGTTTCCTATTTCAAGGCGTCTTCGCCGCTTGAACCTAGGTGGAGCCACCTCGCTGACGCTAGCCAGCCCGCCCCTGGTATCCGCGAAGAGTGCCAAGACACAGCGTGCAGCGCACCCGCAAAGCATTTCAAGCACTGCTCTGAGCGGATCGAGGGTGGGAAGGGATGGCATGGTGAAGATTGTGTCGAGGAGCTCTTTCACCTCTTGCACTGTGTCGACGTCAGTCCCTCTTCCTCTTCTCATGGTCAATTGGTCGGACTCGAGCTGAAGGAGTGTCGGACAGTCATGTGCGGCGCCAAAGATATTCAGAAAGCTCGCTTGATGGATCATTTTCTCAACTCATTTTACCAGCATTGCGGAACATGGAGAACGAGCAAATCGATGCAATGCCTGGAATAGCTCGGCGGCGAAGCGCTTCTCATCGTGCTGCTCTTTGCTGCTCTTTGCTGCTATTTGCCTAAATGCTTATAGTTGAGAACCATTGCGGGCACACATCCCTCACTCCACCGGCATCGACTTAAGCCTCTCCGCCAATCCCTCCCAGATCCCCGCAACTGCCCGTCCCGCCTCTCTCTGCTCTCGCGCAAAATCCCTCCACCCCAGCGTGGCCTGAGCCGCCTGCCTCGAATGGAAGACAACCGACAATTCGTGCCACATGCAAGCGCGGATGAAGACGCGCCGTGACAAGAGGGTATTAATGGTGGAGTTGTCCACGTCATTGGCAGAGACGAGCTTGTCGGCTTCTACTTCCCAGCCGGGTTTTTGAGCCGACCGGGTGGTCTCCAGCTTCTTTTGCCGGGTTTCGACCTTCTTCCGCAGTGCGTCGACAGTGTCTTTCGAAAGCTCTAACCCACCATCAGCCCCAACCAGGTGTGATTACCATCACTCACTGTCATGTCGTGCGAAAAGATCTCGGAAAGCTAGGTACAGGTCACGTTGTGTCTTCATCGCCTCAATGCTTCCGAGCAGTATAGCTGCGGCCTGGCACAGTCGGTAAGCAGGAGATCCGGTTACGAATAGACTACGCGTACCCGCTTCTCTCCCTCCTCGGAGACTCTCGTCCAGCTCTCCCCTACTTCGCCCAGGCCCCGACCAACTCCTCCACACAAAGCGCAAGCCTGTCCACCCGGAATACTCCGATAACAGCAGCTTGGCATCTCTTCCCCCACCGTATGCAACGATAGCGCCATCCTCGAAGCATCCGCCAAAGCCGCTTGCAATCTCGCCAACGACCTCTCGGCCAGCGCAACGAACTTCTGATAAGACGCGAGCACCGCTGTCAGGTGATCCCGTAAGACCCGGAGCATGTCTTCGAGGTCCCCTGGGATACCCATCTCTTGAGCTGGGTTGAGCTTCTTGCTCGCCGATTCCTCGTCGGTGGAGACCTTCGTCCGTTTTCGCCAAGCTTCGAAGTTGGGTTCGGTGAGGAATACGTTGAGAGCTCCATCGTCTCTGGTCACGGGATGGTTGACGATCATGTTGATGAATCGGCGAAGTCCTTTTCGTCGTTGCTCTAGGAAACTCGCGTCGGCTGCATTGCCATCAGCAATGATCGCAGTTCCTTGCAGTGGAGCTCACGTCCAATCCGCTTCGGCGGTAAGGATGGAAGTAATCGGAAAGGCTGTTTCGGAACATCAGCTCAGTCATGATATTCAGTAAAGCGTACGCACATATCGCTTGACGAGGCAGTCCAGCAACCACACAAAATCCGAGTATCGCCGCGATACAGCTCCTCCCGCACGTTTCTGAAGTCCCAACCGTCAGCCAGCCATCCAGACCGCTCACACCAGATGGCTCACGTCCGACTCGACCCGGTACTTCTGCAGGAACCAGCCCTCCTTCTCCGAGATCAGCGACACCTCCACGTTCTCCAACCTCTTCCAATATCCTCTCTCCCCTTCCCCATCAACACCACCCTCTTGATTACCATTGACGCTATACCCGACAGCTTCCGGGTTCCCATCATCCCCATTCTGGCCCAGTCGAGCATCCCAAGTCTCGCTTGGCGCAGAGTAAGGCTCTGGAGATCGGGGCACTGACAAGCTGGGCAGAGGGAGATCCGCGAGGGAAGTGGAGAGACGCTCGATGGAGATGGTGGAGTCGGTTCCGGAGATAGGGGATTGGGCGAGGGCGACGAGGGCTAGTGCGCAGAAGAATTCTTGGCGGGTGAGGGAGGATCGATCGTGCGATGTGAGGTTGACGATCTGCACCGAGATCGGTCAGTATCTGCCAGAGGGAGAGTAAAGAAGAGAGCGGACCATTTCAATCGTTGCTGCGGGAAGCTTGGAAGTGGAGAGCAAGCGATGAACGGAGGAGAGCGAGACCTGGCCCGACCTTGACGGGTCCAGCTGGTCCAACAGCGACAAATACAATGGTGGCGGATCACCTTCTCGTCTATCAACTTGACTCTCGACGAGCTAGCTGTCACATACTGATCAGTCCATTCAACCCGTCCCTCGTCGTGACCGAGCTGGTGACTACAGCTGGAACTGGCATATCCCCATCGTCGATCGAATCCCGCCTCGGCGTGGCCGCCTGCGCGGGACTAGGTGCGGAGCTCCAGGGGTCGACCTCGCCATAACCGCGATTGGGATTGGGCATTGACGAGGCGAGCGGGTCGGCGTAGGGTTCGCCGCTTGATGATGAGGGTGTGAGGAACGCGGAGGAGGCGAGAGCGGGTCCACCCATCCGTCGAGGGGCATTGAACATTGTGAACGGATTTTGAAGGGTAGCTCTAGGAAGAAATCAAGGGAAGAACGATAGATCCCGGTTTCCGGTGCCAGCAGGGTTCACGACCACGTGGCCCACATCACCAAGATTATATATCACCTCCCGCACCACCATCAAACTCTTTTCAGAACCTCTCGAGCAGTCAAGTTGTATCACGATGGACGCACCGACGGCGGCAAAGCTGGCCGAGGCGCAGGCTGGCATGAGCTCCCGCTTTGAATCCCAATCTACCATCGACGAGGCGAAATCGAACCGCGAGAAAGAATGGAAGGAGGCCTATGCTCGGTGGGTCCCTATACCTCGATGTATACTGAATGATCAGGATAGGGCAAGAACCGCCTAAGCCGGAGGATGATGAGCCGTACGATGGTCGGACGTTGTACGAGAAGCTCCAGACCCAGAAGGTACTGTTGTGGTCCCGGAGGTGTGAATGGACTGATGGGAATGGGATAGGCGCTGAAGACGGAGGAATGGGATAGCAAGATGAAGCTGTCGAATCAGTATAGAGGATTACAATCGGAGGAACTCCAGTTCTTGGCGGAGAGGGCGAAGGAGCGGAAAACGGCGGAAAGGAAGAGGGAGGAGGAGGAGAATGCGGAGGTGAGGGAATATCGAGAGTGAGTCGGACGGAAGCCGTTTCATCAGGCAGTTTCAAGAGGGATGTATTGATGAAACATGGCAGAGCGCAGGCGATGAAGAATGCAGGGATGATCGCGGCCTCGGAAGCATCGAGTTCTGCGCCGACACCAGCACCACCTCCACCCAAGAAGGTCCCGCCAAAAGCCGTGAAGAAGGACGTCAGGTCATTATTGAAAGGAGTCGTGGTGAAGAAGAAGCCAAAACCCGCAGAGAACGCGACGGGCGAGGAGCCGAAGATGGCGTTGTCAATTCCTGTCCAAGCAGTCGCCGCCGGGACAAAGCGGGAAGCAGAGGACGGGGAGGATTCAGCGGAGGGAAAAAAGCCGAAGACAAATGGCAGTTGACATGCATTTCCTCCCGAGACATGTTTCCTTCACGACAGGCTCCTGTTTAGCTTCTTTGGTAATGATGAATAGGGAGCCCGGACAGTATGACAACGGGTCAGTAGTCGTCGGGGACCCTCTCTGGCGCCACATTCCAAATCTAAGCCCGTCAATACTGCCTCCGCATGGAAGAATCCAGGGTATGGTTCGACTTACTCCATCCGCGTAGTCCTGGACAGACCGGTCGCTACTGAAGTCGCCCATCGCAAACGCAGTGAGGATCGACTTCCTCGTCCAGTCATCTGGGTCGGTGCCCCAGAGCTCGTCGACGAGCTTCTGCGCCTCAAGGTAAGAGCCAAAGTCATTGGAAACCTGTGAGCAAGCGTCAGGGGCGCCTCTTCCGACCGTCTCTGTCCCACGAGGTAGTAATCGTGGTCGTATACCTGGTCAAGCGTAGCGCATCAGCCTCGATACTTCGTCGGAGAAGAGCAGTAATTACCGTCTTGAGCAACGGCCCGTAGATTCCTCCATCGCCAAACGCTCCACTCTCAATGCATTTGAAAACAGCAGCTAGCTCAGGTGACCTCTGCTCAAGCGGAAGAGGGTTGTAGCTGTTGTTGTACCGGACTGCTTCAACTTGGTCGCTAAGATAGCCGAACATGAAGCATTGGTCCTGATAACGGGAATCAGGCTAAGCGCTTCTGTGTTGTGTGGAACTGCCTCACCTCCTTGGCGTCCTCGGCGATTTCTGAGGTATGTCGAGCGAATCAGTGAAGATCATTCGGAGGAGTCGGTTACGAACCGACATTGGCGCCGTCAACGGTGCCGAGCAGTAAAGCGCCTGATCGAGTGGTCAGCTGCATATCCACGGATATTGTGACAGCTTTACCGTTGATAGCAAGCTTCATGTTGCTCTACGCACCTCATCAGCCAACGATCTAACCAGACTTCAAGAGCTCACGGTACCCGAAGCTTCCGTGCCCGCCGTACTGATCTGTACACTGACATCCGCTGCAGGGATAAGGACCTCGGCAATGGAAACGCTGAGAAGAGGAGACGGTCAGTGCAGTCTACAGCGGAGGCATAGGTTGCCCACCTGTAGTCGGGGATGAAGCAAACGCGAAGCAGATCGCCGACATCCGGATCGTGGTTCTATAATTCTCCGTCAATCACGGGGAATGACTATAATATCTGACTCACCACCACCTTGCCGACGTTGACGATCAGGCGAATCACCAACTTAGCGATGTAATATCCTGTGATCTTATTTAACGCTACTCTGCCTCAAGGGACGATTTTTGGCTGACCCGGTGCAGCTTTGCCGGCGAAAATATAGGTCCAAGCCTGCATTTTCTTCCGCTGAGCAGGAGTAGCCTTCTTGATTTCAAGGTAACGATGAATGATCCCAAATATATTGAGGGTCTGCCTTTTGTACTGTGCCAACTATCAGTACTACGGCAGCACCTATTCTCGAGACCTACCTCGTGAAGACGCTTGATCTGAGCCGCGAAGATGCTATTCACGTTGATGGTAATGCCAAGTTCCGCTTCCATGACATCGGCGAGCTAATTAGCCCTTGATTAACCTATACCCTCATTCAGGATAAGCGACGAACTCGGCGCTTGTTTTCGTGCTTGATAGCGTGGAAAGCTTCGCGGAACTTCGCGTTCTCCGCCATCGGCAGGAGAATTGCAAGTTGCTTGCTCTCGACCAGCCAGTGATCGCTGCCGAGAGTGTGCGTGATAAGAGCCGCAAGCTGCGGATTGCATTGCAGGACCCAGCTGAATAGCAATCAGCATACAATCCTTCCCGCTCAGATCGTCACGTACCGTCGAGGGGTAATACCGTTGGTGACCTGGAAAGACGTTTAGCCTAGGCCAGTTGATGGAACATAGGTCGACCCACGTTGCAGAAGAAGTCCCTGCCCTTGAACTCGACGAAATCACGGAAGATTGTAGCCTGAAGCAGCTGGGAGTGCAATTCGGCAACACCTAGCAGAATCAGCGCATCGCAAATTGCTGTGCAACTCCGCCATACCGTTGACCTACAGAAGCTGATCAGCAATCAAGTTGAGACTCACCGTGATTCTCACCTTGAATGACCCTACTATAGCCAGATACCTAAAGTGAGTCAGCTGAGGTCCGATGCTCGAGCTGTTGAGAAGACTTACGCCATCCTGACATATTTCGGCGTTCCCTCCTCGATGATTGACATCCGACGAAGACGGTCCATATCATTCTGCAGCGAGTCAGCATAGTTCAGCTGGAGGATGAGATTATACGTGCCGGCCAGCGTTTGGCGACCTGATTCATGAATTCGCTGTTCCGTCAGCATCTACCTTCAACCGAAACTTACTAGTTGATCTTGTAGATGATCTGTAGGTGCCGTGGGAGAAGGTTCTCGAAGAGGCTGACCTCCCATTTCTCCAGCGCCTCGGGAAGCACAGTGTGACTGATAGGATGATCAGCCACATACTGGAAGATCTGTTCAAGACGGACTTGGTATAAGCAAAGACCTTTGTGGTGATCTTCCACGCCTCGTCGTACTTGAGTTCTTCCTCGTCAATGAGGATACGCATGAGCTCCGGGATCGCAAGAGTCTATCCCAGAATCAGCAATCATCTTCTGTCTAGTATAGCAACCCACCGGGTGGGTATCGTTCACTGCTCATTGTCAGTAATCGATTGAGTAAAGTGATCAAAACCAACTCTGGACGCAGATGTAATCCGGCAACTCAGACCAAGGTCGGTCGAGCTTGGTGTATCTACGGAGGATATCCTGAGAAACGCAACGTCAGGACGAGCCCGCAGACGACAGAAAGCGAGTCACTTGCAATGATGCGCTGGTCCACACTGTTGACCGAGTGTCAGCGGATACATAAGACAGGATATAGACCCACAAGCCTGCTGCTTCAGACGGCTGTTAGGCAAGACATCGTCAGTGAGGCCGTACATCGGTACATGTCTGGCTTGCACGCACAGTAGCTTCCCTTGATACATATTGTCGTTTGGATAGAGGACTTGAGTCTGGTCATACGATCAGCCAGTCTCGAGGCATAATTCGAACGCAAACTCACGATGTTGCCGACGTCAGAGCTCGCCGCCACGCTTGCCTCGTAATTGCCAGCTGCGATCTTCTCAGTCTCGATGCGGGACTCGAGAAGCTGGACTCACCGTTGAAGGAGTTGAGGTCAAATCCAGCCTGCGGGACCGCTTTCCAGAGACGGATGTTTGCGCAGTTCCTGAAATCAGTCGACTTCTTTCGATTGACTTACTTCGTGCCATAACCAGGCTAAGTATTCCTCATTAGCTCGAGTCCTTTCGTGACATGATATATTCACAATTGGCGTGTCGTAGGCCACAGCCAGGCACTCCTGGCCTCCCGACCAGATACCTTTGTCAGAATTGGCAATGTTCTGGACATGGCCGTAGAAGCGGATCGGGTAGGATACGTCGATACGAGGGATCTGCGGTCAGCTTTGATTGATGCGTTCGGCCTTACCTCCCAAGGCTACAAGGCGTGATTTAGCGTTACACTGTGACGCATCACCACCACTTACGCTCTCCCGGTCAAGCCACGGGTCGGGCGCTTCGAGCTGCTCACCTGATTTGGAGAGGAGCTGCTTGAAGATACCATACTGGTCTGGGAGGCTCGTCAGTCGTACTCCCGACCTTGACGCAGACCATCATACAACGAAGACCGTAGCCCCATCCCGGAAGGTTGAGCGTGGCCATACTGTCGATCTAGAAATTTTGAGTCAACGATCGTTGCAAAGAGACGTACATAGCAAGCTGCCAATCGACCCAGACCACCATTCCCGAGCCCAGCATCTCTCTCCTCATCAAGCAGATCCTCGAAGTTCTTCTCGTCAGCTAGCACCCGCGATCAGTCACTGACAAAGCCAAGCTTCCTGGAGGCATCTTCGTACGTGTTCCTCATGCCGAGGTTGAGGACGGCGTTGTCGAGCGATCGTCCGAGGAGCCATTCGATGGAGAGGTAGTAGATCCTCTTGGGCGCACGAGCCGTGTGGTACCTGCCGTCGTCAGCGACTTACTCAGGGAGCGAGAGAAGACGTACGTGGTAGTCTCATTCCACCTCTTGAGCAGCTGGTCACGGACTGACAGGGCGGTGGCTTGATACGCCGCAAGCTATTTCCCCGTCAGGGAGAACGACTACGGTAAAGGCGCACGGCTCACCGTGTCCATATTGGCAGCCTGTCTCGCGAGAGTGGTTGTGACATGTCGAACAACGGAATTGGCCACACCCTGAACGTCATCCGGGTCGACTTCTTCGGATTCGAGCGCTGTCTTCCAGGTACTCTCGTCGCCAATCGGCCATTCCTCAGCACCGTTCGCACCCGGCTGGGCCGGGAAGTACGAGCCTGCATCGCGCAGAATCAGCACAAGTCCGCAGTGTCAGGAGATAATTTACCGGTATGGGACCGCTTGTGGCTTGGACGCTCCTTTCGAGGGGTAACAACGGGGATACCGATTTTGCCGATATCGACATTGTGCATAGGACCGCCAGACTGTCCATGACCGGCGCTGATGGAGGATCGACGAGAGACGGGCTGATGCAGAGAGGGAGTACGATGCCCAGGCGTCACCGCTATGTCACACGAAGGGATGAGAAAAGGAAAGGTTCGGTCAGCGGAGCAGAACAGACTCGGGTGAATGGCCTCACCACTAGGCAGCTTATCGATGTTCTCCTTGGTGAGCGCGCTCATATTGATTGAGTGCCTGGGGAGACCAGTGACGAGCACTAGCGAAGCATGCAGAGGTCGGATAGCCCCTGCCCAGGGCTGTCGGCGACCCCTGCCTGCATGCTCACGCAGTCCAGGCGCGTCGATTTCCTGGGACTCGCGGTGCTCCGCATTCCTCCACAGAGGAATGCCGAGATGCATTCTTTGCCACGTCATGCTGGTCATGTAGCCATCTCACGCTTAGTGCCGGTGCATCAGCGCGAAACGGGATCCAATGCATCACACCAGATCTCGTAAAGTCCGGCCTCTAGACCAAAATACCTTGGCATACCCGCTCCGACAGTCCGACTGCCTTGTCAGTCTTCTCAACCCAGGACCGGACGACGACCGCCCAAAAACTAGTCCAGTCTGACCGGGGTCCGCCCGCTCTGACGCCGTAAATCGCCATGCCCAAGCCGAAAATGACGATGCTGACCGCCATAGTCGTTCCGAACATGTTCCGAGGTATGATGAGTGGCCGGACTTGTCGTCGTCGCACGGGAGCCTTGAACTCAGCCTCGTCATCGTCATCCGCCATCCCTGCACCAGGCTTCACCACGTCTCGGTCGATCAGGTTTAGCGCATCGCTGAGGTTCCATGTTATTCCGTTTCGAGCCGCCATCTCTAGCGCGTAGCTGCTGACTACGCTGCCCTCACCCATGATCTCCTTGCCCCGAATCACCTCGCCGTCCCAGGGGAATTTCGCCATCAATTCGTCGGATAGGAAGAACAGTACGCTCAAAGGTATAGGCTCGTAAGGATTCGGATCATCTCCAGGCTCGATGTCGGTGGGAGTCGGAGTGGATTGCTCAGGCGTATCGGGGTACAGAGGAGGTAGTCGGGCGAAGAGCGGATGCAGAAGGCTCGGATCTTGCTCGCCTTCTGTACCCAGCTTCTTGGCCAATTCAAACATTTCGGGCTTCTTGGCGATGAGAATCTAATAATCGTCAGCGAAGGTCATGTTCCGTACCGATACTCACAGCGACCGCGAGATAGATTGCCGAGATGGGGTTCCGGCCCAAAAGGAAATCGAACATCCGCTGGATGGGCTCGAGGATATCGATATCGTGCGAGAAGAGACAAAGGATCCAGGACAAGGCGAAGAACGGGAGACTTGGGACTGGCGATATGAAAGAGGAGAATCGGGCAAGCTCGGGATCGGCTGCTGTGAGAATACGCCTGAGTATTCTAGGAGTGATACTCAGCTTGATCAACGGACAGAAGGAAACGGACGGACCGCAAGAGACCCATCATTGGCTCGAGTCCCTTCCCCATGGCATCTCTGACTCGGCAGACGCTGATCACTTCCGCACACTTCCGGACCGTACGCCATTCGGGAGTGTCTCGACTCCCCGCGGACGCAGGTGTCGACAAGGCAGCAGTCTCGACGGACTTTGAGTCCTCATCTCGATCTTGGATTGCATCTTTAGTTTCGGATCGCTCTTTTGACAGCCCGTCGAGCCCGCTACTCCGCTTAAGCGAAGTCGTCCTAGATCGGGGCTTTGTCGGAGGATGCGGAACGAAGGTTAGGTATAGCACTGAAACGATATCGTGGTAGCCCTAAGTTGTCAGTCGTGGATATTGCTGAGGTGCGACCTGACCTGGAAGTAGCTGAGGGTCGGGTATTTGCGAAGCACGCCAACAATGAGGTCTTGCAGATCCGCTTGCATTTCCAGCTTCCCCTCTGGAGGTAGACCTGTACGTGCGTAAGTCGGGGCACGGACCGAATAAGCGGCAAAGCAAACCTTTGGGATATGCCACGAAAGCTCTCCTCGTATCCAGGAGGACCTGCGCTTCGTCTGGATGCGAAGATGGACCAGCTGCAGTCTCGAAGCTGTCATGCCTGTCGCCATCTTCGCTGTCCACGCCTTCTTCACGCTGCGCAGGGATCTCGGTGGTATCGTTTTCTTCTGCCGAGCAGTTTTCTGAGAAGAAGATGTGCGCATTGAGCAGTGCTGGCCTTGCTCAATATCAGCGCTCGCCCAATAGTAGGCAGAGAGGACTGACCAGACTCTCCGCCGCATATCCTCGCTCCCGAAACCGCCGGGCATCGCCGAGATCTTCACCAACGCCTCAAGATCGTCGTTTGCCAGAGCTAGATCCACGAGAGCATGTCTCCTTGCTACCCACGACAGGTCGCTCGGAGTCGAGACCTTCTCGTCCTCGAAGACAGGTAGGGGTGGCTTCTCGGTAGCTGATGGGGCCGGTACATGCCTTCGGAGTCGGAGGTGAGACATGGTGTAAAGCTACACGCTTCATGGACCAGGTGAGCCTGGTGGCTTGAATCAATGCAGTCCTTACGTTCCAAGGGACGAAATGCTACCTGGGAGGCTAAAGGTCACGTGGCATGGGTTCCTCTGAGGGAATTCGGCAATGCCTTCCGAGCTTCACTTCCCCATTGAGACCAGGAGCAACCTATTCAACATGTCGCGCAAGCTCGACCTATCCCAGTTTCGGGGAGAAGACTCAGACGACGAGAGCGGCTTTGCCCCGAAGGTGACTTTGCCTTCCCAGCGGCCCTTAATCCCAACTGATAGAGACGTAGCGAGCTCTCGCACTAGATGACAAGAAGAGCAAGACCTTCAACCACGGAATCACCAAGAAGTCAAAGAAGGACTTGGAGAAGGAAGCAGAGGAAAAGAAGCGAGTCGAGGAGGAGAAGTGCGCTTCAACCTGTATCCCCCAAGTCTTGCTGATTGCCGAAGGATGGCTGCTCTCGTGATGGCGGAGTATGCTGAGGCTTTCGACAGTCCTAGCACCTCGACTGCCCCGCATGGAGGCACTAGAGGGGGCTTTGGTCGAGGCAGTTTCAGAGGTGTAGGACTCAGCGGAGGATTCGTTCGGGCTGGAGGTAACTTGTGGCTCCTTTCAAAGCTGACGTACAGGCTCTACCCCTGCTGTACCGGTGCCACCCTCAGCACCGCCAAAAGGACCGGCCGCCATGGGCTACTCGAGGGTGAGGCATTTCTACTGGTGACACTGCTGACGAAAAGCCCCGCCCTCCGCCCCCTCGCGAGCCGACGCCACCACCATCGGCCAATTCCAAGTCAAATGGCAAACGAGCGATGGACCAATTCCTACAGGAGATCAAGAGGTATGTCAAAGCCCTTGAATGCTGCTGATGTGATGCAGTAATCAGGAAGCTCGAGAAACCAGACTAGGAAAGGTCGCGAAACGTTTGTCCTCCTGCCATCATAATTACCATGCATTGACAATCTGCAGTGGAAGGGTCTTCGGTTTCAGCCCTTGCAGGTCTGTACTCGGCAGCGCGGCAACGCCAAGAAGCCATTCTGGTCATGTGAGCTGACCGGAGGATAGCTTGGGAAACTGAACGGGGAGGCCGGATCGTGAGCGATCAAGAGGTAGGTCTGAAACGATGGAACAGGCTGACGTTAGACCACGAACCTATTCATCGTAAGCCATAGAGTCGAACTCAGCCTGAGGATAGTCCAATCTCCCACACAATATCACTGAGGAGAGCTTGGGGTTATTCTTCGCCAAACTCGGACCAATTGGTACGGTCAAGATCATGTGGCGTGAGTCTCGCTTTCTCCGCAGGTCACTGACGTGATACAGCTCGTGGAGAGGAAGTTACCTCCATCAGAGGAACCATCTCTTCGATCCGCCGCATCAAAGCAGGCCTGCAGGGTTTCGTGTCGTACATGAAACGCAGCGATGCCGAGAAAGCGGTTAGCCAGCTAGATGGGCTTGATTGGGGAGGAAGTGTGCTGCGAGTCGGATGGAGCAAGCCGGTGCCAATGCCGCAACGAGCCCTTTATGGTTAGTTCAAGCCTGTAGACTGATCCTGACATGCAGACCTCGGTGCCAGCATTAGCCGACCTACCCGAGCCAAATCCCCGCCACCCAGTCCGCCCCGGACTCGTAAACGCTCAAGATCGCGGTCCGATTCGTACTCCCCCCGACCTACACGACGATCTGAGTCCTACCCTTCGAGCTCATCGCACTCACCGCCCCCGAGAAAGCTCTCTCCGCAAGACAAGTGGCTCGCGAAGGTTTCAACGGATCAGGCAAAATTCATCAAAGCTGTTGCGGCGAGGGTGCGGGAGCACGGACAAGGCTTTGAAGACGTGCTAAGAGAGAGAGAAACGGAGAATCCGAAATTTCAGTTCCTCTTGAACGATCAGGCGAGCCATATGCACTCAGCGTCGGATGGGGCTGATATGACGTGACCAGCTGCCCGAATATCACCTGTACAAAGTTGCTTGCAATTCGAGATACCGAGTCCCCACACCACCTCCCGAAGACTTTGACGATGAGGTAGGTCCGGTTGAAATGGCCAAAGCTAAGATCAAAGGGTTATGCCGAATTTTACTCCTCCGATTCAGCCGAGGATTCCGAGAAAGAACGCACGACCAAGGGCAAGCTCGGTAAGCTGGCTCGACGTCGATTCGAAGCGATGCTGCGAATCACGAGCGGGAAGCGGGTCGAGATCGCTCGAGCTATGGAGTTCGCCATGACCCGAGCTGAAGCTGCGGAGGAGGTGGGCTATGGACTGCGAAGTCGGCTGACGGGAAGGTGGCCGAGGTGGTGTGCCGGAGCTTGATGATGGACGGAACACCTGTGCCGAGGAAGCTGGCGAGATTACATCTCGTTTCGGACATCCTGCATAACTCGGTAAGTGATGCGACCAACCAAACTACCGAAGTCTGAGCGGTGACTCAGGCATCACCACTCCCGAATGTCTGGAAATATCGCCTTGCATTTGAACAGCGTCTACCGCCGGTTTTCGCTCACCTGTCGGGAATATACAACCGCTTGCAAGCCTATTCCGGGCGGATCGGCGCAGACGTCTACAGGGCACAGGTCGGAGCCGTCTTAGACATATGGGAGAGATGGTAGGTGACGGCGTTCAGGCGGATCACTGATCAGCGCCAGGATCGTCTTCACTTCAGACGTCAATGATAGCCTCCGAGCGCTGTTCATCGGTGCGACAAACCTAGATGCGGACGAGACAAAAGACGCGGACGACAAAGCTGCCGGTCGGACGGAGGCCAAAGATACGGCTCAGACTCCAAAGTCCGGTTTTAAGGCGTCTGGCTTCAAGTCTTCCTTTAAGCCCATCACCGCTCGATCAGCGGACGATGACGAGCTTGATGGCGAGGCGATGGACGAAGATCTGGACCCAGAAGCGATAGACGACCTGGACGGCGAAGCCATGGACGAGGATATGGACGGCGAAGCCATTTCGTGATGCATGGGAGTTGCTCCCCAACTGAAATCAGAACAGGTGATCACGTAATTACATGTTACTTGTCCGAACTTCCGAAAAGGTCAGAATTCAGGATACGATGACGTTTAGGGACCCCAAGTTTCAGCTACCGGTTTGAGATAGCGGTGCAGAATCCATTCCGGCTAAATGCTGAGGAGGGAGTACGAGGTACTCTACCATTCCTTCGCTCGAAAAACTCCTCGTCACTCTTTTACATGGCCTGTCATCTGCTTGATCGATCTCGAGAGTTTGAGTTGACTGTGGCGAGGACGAAGGCTGTGTCTATCACTCAACCCCTTATCAACTATCCATCAACGTCAGTCCTTCGTTGAGTTCTCGATCTCTACAAAAGGCCTTGAGCCATGCCCCTCGGCGGTCCGCGACCCAATCCCAGTCCATCCAGAATCAATCCCGCCAACTCGAACTCTGCACCAAACCCTTCCGATCCCCGAGAAGCCGGACTCCCTCCTACACCAGTTTCCTCTCAGCTTTCCTACCCTCACCAATCTGAATCTTACTCCGGCACCTCTCAGACCGAGCCGATTTCACTTGATCACCGAACCGACGGACTCTCTGGCGCCGAGCGAATACGAGAAGAATGGGCTCGAAATCGGGTTGACCCTCCACCCACTTTTCTCGGCGAGCAAGCTATCGGTGCGGAGCCAAATGCAGGCCGACCACTCGTTCACTCTCCCTCCATTGGGCCGTGCGATTCGGGTTCGCAGCGATCCTTACCCTATCACACCCCGTTCCCCTTTTCTCAATATACTCACCTCGCTCCGATTACCGATCCCACCACACGACCTCGAGAGCAGCCTAGCTATGCTGGACTGAGCTACATCGACGCAGAAGGTGCATACTACCAGGCCGACGCTAATCGCCCGGCCTCCGTTCAAGCGGGATACCAGGATGTGGAGATGCGCGGCCTGGTCCGAGATGACGACGACGAGGACTTCCGGAATGTAAAGTTCACCGACTATGACACCTCGCCATATCCCTATTCGAGCCAGAAGGGCTCGTCACAAATGACACCGCCGAGCCATCTGCAGAGCTGGCTGATGTTCCCGACGGGATTGGATCGGTTGATGGCGCTCTTCGGGATGACGGCCGGCCGTTTCCCGCTGGAGCAAGCCGTGGAACGAAAGAAGAGGGGAATAGGTGGACAGAAGTGGCCGGTTGTTGCTTGGGGTCTGGCTGTGGGTGAGTGCACCGGAAGGGAGATTAGCTTTCGAGCTGATGGAGGGATTCGGGCAGTGATGACTGCAGTCATGATATACGAGCTGGTCGCAAATCACGCGGCGATGGGCTCGCCAATCGCCATACATGTCAGTGCCACCAGAGCGAAGCTTGGCCAAGGCTGACCCTTATCTCTAGCCCAACTTCAATTACATGGTTAGCTGTCTTTCGATGATTGGAGCTGCTGCTTGTTGAGGAGTATCGAAGGAGGCTGACAAGCTGATTTAGATCGGCCCATCAGCCGAGGTGCTCATCAATATTGGCGCTCGCTTTCCACCGTCCGTCTACCAAGCTCGTCAGCGATCCTTTATTGACTGTGCTCCTTTCTTCAGGTGCATGAAGGCTGTTACCGACCTTCCGCCAAGCTTCGAACTCGCATGCTTGAATGATACCTCCAAGTGGGTTCCATCCTCCAGAAGTCTTGCTCGCCACGTCGGCGAGAAGAGATCAAGTCGCTGACCTGATATCAGTCCGCCGACGAGCACATGTACGATCGAGCAGATTTGTGGGCATGGCGGGTTCCATGGGCAAACCCCGGACCGTTTGTTTCTCCTGGTCTCCATTGTCCCAGCGAAATGACGGTAGCCCAGAGTCATGGCGCTTCGTCCTCCCCATCTTCCTGCATGTTGGCATCGTCCACCTAGCTCTCAACATGATTTCCCAGATCATAGCCGGAGCTCAGGTGGAGCGCGAAATGGGTCAGTCATGGATCCTCATGTCGCCATGTATACTGACTTGAAGAAAAGGGACAGTACCGTTTTTACTGGTATACTTCGCTGGGGGTGTATACGGCTTCATCCTAGGCGGCAATTTCAATCGCACGGGTATTCCGTCGGTTGGCGCCAGCGGAGCGCTGTTTGCAACGGTGAGTTGCTAATCTTTGGTTCAATCACTTATCAAGAATCCTATAGAACGCGTGCGTGCTGGTTGATTTGCTATTGCATTGGAGATATGAAGAACGGCCTAGACTTAAGGTATAGTCCTCTTCAACATCTCGTGTTATGCTGACCGACGGAATAGGCCTTCCTCTTGACACTAGAATTCCTCGTTGGCATCGCCATCGGATATATGTCAGCCCCTATTCTCTCTTCGCTGCCAAATACTAATTCAGCGCTCCACAGACCAAACGCCGTAGACGGATTCGCGCACCTAGGCGTATATCTATCGCACCATCAGGTTGAAGTCACTGACCGCGCTTCTTTGCAGGGATTTGCCATGGGACTCCTGATGGGCACGATCCTCTACCCCTCAATCAGCGAGACAAAGCGGCATCGCTATATCGTATGGGGCTGTCGGATAGTTGCTTTGCCTTTGATCGTCATGGCATTTGTCTTGACGATCCGAAACTTCTGTATGTCCTTGGCCTCTTGCGGCATCCCTTGCTGATTTGTTACGATTATAGATACCGTGAACCCAGTGAGTGGATAGCAGTCTTTGCAAGAGACTCGGGCTGATGAAGACAGGACGCGGCTTGCGAGTGGTGTCGATACCTTTCATGCATACCGACCGCGTCGAACGACCACTGCACCGGGACGGTGAGCTCTCGATTCAGTCTTGCGATAGGCCTGCTCACCCAAGATCTGCGCAGGGGATCACAGTGACCAACGTGACCACTACTCGCCGATCTTGGGATACTTTGTGAGCCATAGATGACATAGAGATCGGACTGTCTTTAGACTGATGAGACGGACGATTTCTGTATACACCCGCATGTAGCTACTCTGCACTATGTATATCAGTCTGTTCTATACTACGCTCTTTGTTCACAGCCCTTGACCCGTCTCAGACGCACTCGCATGAAAGACACAAACGACATCAAGAATGACAGCTGGGCTCGAGCTCTGATAGCAAAAAATCGCGAGCTCCATAAACGGAAAGAATAACGCCTATACGTATATCAGATTGCCGATCTATACGCTGGTGCATGTCATTTAGTCGCAATCGGAGGGAGCTTCAGGTTTGACGGCGCAATCGGGGATACCACCGCCGAACAAATGCTATCGCCACATTTTAACGAAGGTGCTCGGCCGAGCCGTTGGTCGAGAAAACCATGTGAACCAGTTTTACTCTTGCCAGCACAGGCGATGAAATGGGCGACGGACGACTCGGAGCTGTGACCTATGACGCTATCGGCGCAAGGATGGCCTGCATACGGGATCTCTGTGTTGTCCGATAAAACCTCCATCTTCCTTTGCAGCTCATTCGCTCAAGCTCCCTTGATGCAAACTCCTGCACGATCATGAGACATGATCTCAAAGATAGACAAGACTTTTCTTACCCGGTCTGAGTGCGCACCAATGAGGCTGAAGCGGCACAGCCTGTACGCCCCGATCGACCATGCGATACCGGATATCGTGCATCCGTGGCAAAGCCTCAATCGAGCCTATTCGCCAGACGGTGAGCTGGATCTCATCTCGCGACGAGGAGGCGCGTACTTCTAGGGTATCCATTTGGCCCTGCTCCGGTCCAGAGGAGCTCGGCGAGGGCGGCTGCTCTTGGCCAGATGACAGTCTCTGCGTTCGTCTCGTCGGTCTGGCGGAGCTCGTCAGCCGGTCTCCTCATCCAATTTCTTGCGCGACCTCACCTGCTCGGCCCAGAGCGATGTTTGACCTGTACCTCATTAGCGCTGCCAGGATTTTTTTAGAATGACGTACCGCCAAGGACAAGCTTTTTTTGCGCCTCATCCACATTTTTGTACGGATCGAACCTATGCCGACCACTCAGCAGAGCTCGGAAACCATCGCGGGGACAACGTACGAATACATCCTCGCCCAGCTCTTGAACGGATCACACCAACTGTTCGAGCCTCCCTCTTCGATGATCCATCCTCCCTGCCCACAGTCCTGCTTCTCGTTAGCATGTATCAATGGCAGGGAAAGTTGCAGCAAGAGAACGGACGAGGTAGAAATAATCTGCGGAAGCGTGAACTATACGGTACCCTTTATCCAAAACTCGACGGGCATCGGCGCTGTTCACCCATATTTCGACGACGGTATCTTTGGCGACCGAAGGCATCGGACCATGGTCCAGTACCTATCGAATATCAGCGTCTCGCATCGAATATCAGCGTGTCGACTAAGGTCATAGAAGAGGAGGCGAACCATTTCCTGCCAGACGACGGGAGTTTTACCGCCATCTCGCAATGTCCCGTGAATTTGACCGGTGAAGTGGTCAATCGCGTCGTTCAGTGTCCAACTGTGCGCGTCCAGCTGTCTCGTAGTCGGTTCATCCTCGAGCTAAACAATCCAAGGTATTCCAGCATCAGCATGTGATCTATCTGAGGGGAGACTTGGAATCCCACCATGCAGTTGTAGTTGAACTCATCCCCGCCCGTCCCGAAGTATGCGCTCGAGGTCAATCCCGCCGCAGCGCTCATAAGGTGCGAGGTCCAATCCTCGACCTCCGGGTCCGCGAATCGTATTTGACCTGCTGGAGGCTGTAACGCGTAGGATGCCCAAGGTGTCTTCGCGTAACATGCTACGTAGTCCGGATGGGCAGGGGCGACCATGGCCGTGTGACCAGGAGTGTCGATCTCCATAACGACGTCGATCCCGCGCTAGAGGAGTGTCGTTAGGTTTCGCAGGTTTGGAAAGACGGAAGGACTCACCTCGCCAGCGTACTGGACGATGTGTCGGACATCAGCCTCGCTGTAGATCTCATCGGCACTGTAGGCACCATGCTCGGCGAGCTCAGGAAAGACGGAGAGTACTAGAGGCCAGGAGTTTGAATCGGTGATATGCCTAATGACACTCAGGTCCTGCCAGTAATTTGGTGCAAAACACACCAGTGGAATACATTGAGCTAGTTTGGGACCGGTTCAGCGAAGTCTCAAGACCCGCATATCCACTCACCTTGACCAAAGCCATCGTGTCAAGCATCTAGACCGGCCTGATGAGCTGATTTTTACCTTATATTCCGAAAGCGTCTGACCTTGATGAGACTAGCCACGCTAAAGTAGTTCCTCGAAGTATCCCGCAAAACCGCCCTCCACCCGAAAGCCGGCTTATCGTCGACCTCATACGGCGCGAAAGGCGCATATGTCCGTCCGGTCTCCTTGGTACTCTGCGCCGGACCTCGCGCTTCTCCCGTCGTCTCCCTCGCAGAGCCCGGGCCCGAGCCAAGGGGCAGCTGCTCGGACTGTGGTAAGCTATCGGTTCGCGAGAGGACCTGACCGCTACCCGAAGCGGCTGTTTTGAGCGGGAGATGGTAGAACAATTGCTCGAAAGTCGTCAACCCTCGGAAGAGACCCAGCGCTGTCTTAGCCTCGATATGCGCTGGGCCGTTGACGGGGACGGAGAGGTGGTAAGCTTCGAGCTCGATGCGATCTTCCACTGGACGGACAGTGGAGTCCAATATCGAAGGTACCTTCTTCGTGCTTTCGCCCCGAGGGATGTTAAGGGAGAGGACTAGGGACGAGAGATGGTGCTTGCAGCCGGAGACATCGTTGGTGGTGTTGGAACCGTGGAAGAACTCCTCGCCCCGCTCGACAGACAGGAATCGGTGTCTGGAGCTCCAGAGGGCTTTCTCCGTCCTACCCATCGCTGAAGTCAGGTCGTCTGGGGCGCTGAAGCCATCGATTGAGGTCTGGAAATCATTTGCCAAGCAGAGTACTGTATTGCCTGTCGTTGAGTGGGTTGGAAGCGGTAGCACCGTCATCTTGCTCTTTTCAGCGGCAGCGAGCGGCAGGGACGGGAGGAATACGAGTGAGGTGAAAAGGGGCAGTATGAGGGAGAAGGTGGTGAGTGGGTTGGAGGTGAACATGGCGAGAAGAGCGCGGAAATAACCAAACACGGAGCGAGGGGGGTTGGACTTCTCCGTGACCATGAGCTCCACAGTATGTACACAGACGGAGGGATCACGAGTACATGTCGACGAGAGAGACGACTTGAAGAGCGCAAGAGGAGCGGGAATGGGATTCGACTGTTTTAGAGAATCAGATAGACTCCCGAAACAAGTGGGGGGGAGTTCACGATACACAAAACTTTATGATCCGCAACAGAGGGATCAATCATTGCAGCGATCTGTCCCGATGCCCGTCTACTGTACGACGATCCTCCCCTCATCCCTTCCTTCCGAGCCGGACAGAGAAAGGATCTTGTCGTGAAATACTGATCCTAACTCATCCGAAAGACATCTCACATACTGCGACCGATCAAAGCTGTCAAAAGCTCGTGTAGATTTGGCCCGACAAAGGGACTGACAGACAGAGAAGCGCTCTCCCTTAGCTTAGCGCTCCTATCAAACATCGACTTCACGATACTAGACGCTTTCACCCAGCATGTCGAGAATATCGATCACATACCTCGATCACTTACCGACATCCGAACTTCCGTTCATTCGGATGGTCTGTCCTTATCGCTGTCCTCCTCCTCGATCTGAATCGCTCAGACAAGCTGACCCCGTCCCAGGGAGGTTCCCTCTGCATCACTCTAGCATGGCTATACATCGACCAAACCCCACACGCTCCATTCGGCCCACCCGAAGTCCGCCGTCTCCTTTGGATCCGCGGAGCGATGGACATCGTCGCCATGCAATTCGGCGTTCTCTCCCTCGCGTACCTCGCCCTGTCCGAGGGAATCACCATCTTCAGTCTCAGACCCTTCCCGGTCGCTTTCTTCTGCTCCGTCTTCCTCAGAGAAGCATTTCCGAGGAAACAAGCTTGGGCATGCGGTAACGGCGAGCCGCACTCCTCAGGTTAGGTCACTGCTGGATCATAATGCCGTCAATGTGCGGGGTGATCCTCATCGCATATCCACAGCTCCTCGGTACGACAGTGACGCACATGGACGATGGGACCTCGCAGACGACGAGCAGCCGCTTGCTCGGTCTCGGCATCGGTCTGGAAAGCATCCTGTTCGCCAGCATAGAAGTATTGTCCCCCTTTACTTGATCTCGCCTCCCCCACTGACAGCACCGCAGATATTTATATCCGTACGAAGATATGTATATCCGTACGATAGGGGATCGATCAACCTCGGCGCAGACGACGGTGATGTATGGAATGTACGGCTTGATCCTCCCTCCTTTGTCAGTCCCGCCTGCCCACCCGCGCTACCTCTGATGGATTGCCAGGTATATGATCGCAACTGGAACGCCGATCGTGCTGCCCACCTCTGTGACGGGATGGTTCTGCCTCGTCGGGCTGATCGTGAGTATCCCCACGTCAATACCGCTGACAGGTCAGCCAGTCGACGAGGCATCGCAGATGACCGGGATCGCGGCGGTGCGCTACCTCCCAGGCGCTACAGTGTCGATGGTAGCCTATACCGCCGTTCGTCTCACTGCCTTGACATGAAGTCGAGTAAGATGCTGAACCATGTCAGATCGGGTTCGGAGTCCTCGCACAGTGCCTGATCTATGGTGTCTGGCCGACGATCCCGTCCGTAATGGGCATGACCATCATCATCGCTGCAGGGATCTTCGCGGTCGTGAGTGACTCTTTGCGAATCTGGCTGATGATCGATAGCGCGGTGGCGAGACGGAGATCGAGGAGAAGAAGGGAGCAGAGGAAGCTTCCGTCCCCCTTGGTCGCAGTCGAGGTCGAGGACATGATGAGCGGCAAATAGGGACTGTATCGGTTGTGGAGACCCGGTTCCGGGTGCGAGGGGGAGGAAGAGCTGTAGGGATGGCCGTATTGGTGCTAGACGCTGTGGGATGGGGATGGCAACCTTATGACCTAGATCCCCGAGAATTGTAGCCGTGGCACCGGAGGTCAGATTGGATGTCAGCGAAGTCAGTCGCATGGGGTCTTCCTCTGAGATAGTCGAGTCAGTCTCTGAGGTAGGTGAAGACCCGAATACATGGCTCGCTGGCGGCGATCCGCTCGGCATGATTGAGGGGCGAGGACCTCGAAGGGCCGGATATACCTGCATTAGTCGGAAGCCGAGGCTCCTCCCGCAGGTCGGATCTGGGATGAGTATTCGCAAGTTTAAACAGATACAGCGGGAGAAGCGAAGCGGTGCATATCCACGAGTCCCATCCACTCCATACTCCGACCGTCCAGTCTCTCCTGGTCCCGACACTTCACGCCGTCCCAACATCTCACCATCTCCACATCGGTGTTTCTCGTCGCTCGTCTACATGCTCACAGCGAGTCCGAGGCCGGCGAGCGCGACGAAAGCGATGGTATTGAGACCCGACGAGATTCCGTGGAGGGTGGAGAATTTCGTGTTGACCTTGGACATCGCCTCCGACGGCTGAGACCAACCACTCGTCAAACACGCTCCGGCGCGAGTCTCATTCCCAGGGCCACTCACGTTAGGCTCGTCATACTCCTTGAGCTCAAGCTTCTCCAACCTATGCCTCTCAATCATGACATTCGTCGTCATCGGCCCCACCAACACCCAGTTCAACAACTGAGGCACCAACGACGCGATGATCATCAACCCCTGTTGACCCTCCTCGCACGTGGCCCAGTGCGGCTCGACGAGCGGGGACGAGATAAGAGAGGGGTGGAAGTATAAGTGGGTTAGGAGGAGGGTGGCAGTGGAGAGTGTCTGGAAGGAGAAATAGAGTGGGGTCAGGCGAGCTTGCAGGGTTCCGAAGGTCGCTCGGGGGAGGGACTTGTAGGAGCGGTAGCCGGACTGTGCGAGCCATACAAAGAACGGTATGGTAATAGCTTGATCAGCTAATGTCTGGGAAAGAAACGCGCAGACGCACCACGGTAGACCAGACGTTCGACCCGAGCGCAGTACCCCACGTGAGGAGGTAAAATCCCTTGACGGTGAACGGCGCGAGCGCCGATGAGAAGATGGACATGCTGTTGACCTCTCTTGCTTCGGAAGAACTTTACCTTACGAGCAGAAAGAGAGATCGATGGACCGAACGTTCGCGGGACTGGATAAAGGACAAAAATCTAAACGGTCCTCCCGGGAGAATGGTGACGTCAATCTTAGGGGGGACCAAAGCGATTCTGTATGTAGTCCATCCTTTGGACTACTAACCCAGGCGAAATCAAGCACAACACGAGCGACCATCAATCACTCACCATGTCTATCCTGCGCACTTCCATCCTGCCGGTCTCTCGTAAGGTTCTAGCCACCCGAGCTTTGACGACCTCCGCCGTGAGGAGCAAAACCATCACCGAGTCCGTCAAGGACGCTGCTGACTCGGTTAGTCGCGTTCCTCGTCATACCACGCGGAAGCAGCTCGTCAAAGAAGCTGAGCTGACATGTTTTCGGGATTGACGAGCGAGAAGGCGAGCTTACATGCTTTGATATCGCAGCTTAACAAGAAGGTCGGCCAGACGCTCGCTTCCGGCCTCGACTCGGCCGCAGACGCTACCGAGGCGGCGAAATCCAAAGTCTGTCAGTCGACCTCTTCCTCTTCTTCCATCTGTCCTCCGCAATGACAGTCACTGACTTTCGGGATCCAAAGCCTCCAACGAACCAGCCAGGAGCAGCCGGAAGGTGGCGGAGTCGGCTGAATCCATGAGGCAGAGTGCGAATCACTCTCTGGGATCCGCGGCGGGCAAGGCTCGAAACGCAAAGGACCAGCTGCAGAAGTAATGCGTGGACTCTGCGGAGGATTCGGGAGGATCTTATGAAAGGATGAGGCTTGATGACACGATGAATGTGGTATGAGACTGTGGATGGACACGACTTTGGCAAACTTGCTGGATTGATGCATGGCTACAACAGATTGTCCCGGATCACGAGCGGGGTCCAGTCATCGCTGATTGGCCATTCGGACTCCCGGTAAATAACCCTCGATCTGCACGAGACATCAGAGATGCCCACGCCTTCGGACAACCACTTACCGCTCATCCCCGCCCCCACTTTCGGTGGGCTGAGGATACTCCCCACCTTCCCCATGTGAGAATACCCTCCTCCCCCTGCTGGCTCATTCCTTGGCGCTCCAAGGTATTCCGACAGGCCTGGGAACCGATGATTCGCCTTCTCCGCCATCTTGTCCGGAGTAGGGTTATCCTTCACGATCCCGTTCATACGTCCGTTCGTCAATCTCGCCTCCATCGCTCCTCCCAGCGGTCTCGCATCATGCTGCTTCGCCCATGATCCAAGCGCATCACCCATAGCTGACCCGAAAGTCTCAGATTTGACCTCTTTCGCCATCATGTCCCGCTTGAACATGTCGGAGGTGGTAGGCACAGTCCGACCTTCTCTCCATTGAAGAGGCGGAGCTCCACCCGAGGCCGAGCGAGACAATGCTGCCGGCTCCGATGACGGAAACGCGTGACTGTATGGCGTTTGGACAGTTCGTGTAGGTGTTCCATTGTGGTAGACGCGGTGATGATGATGCCGCACGGCATCTGATCCGGGTGGGATGGTAGACGGTCCGGCCGAGGCGTACTGGGGCAATGGACCGGGTTGAGGGAAATGTGCAGGGGAAGCATGCCGTGAAATCTGGACCGCTCCGCGATTCTGTCCGAAATCAGTCAAGCGCTCGCCACACAACTCGTAGCACGACCACCTTCATAATTTCCAAGTCATGTCCCGCCTCCTCCGCTCCGAGCTTCGCCGGTGTCGTCCCCTCGGACCAGTCAAAGATTCTCTGCGACTTCTCGGCTTTCGGTCGAGGGATGGGTCTCACTGCCATCAGATCACGCAAATACGGGTAACTTACCAATCTTTGGCGTCTCGATCTCGTTCTTCTCTCGAGCCAGCCGCCGCCGTTTATTCCAAGTCTGCTCAATCTCGTCCCAGTGTAGTCGATCCCGCTCGTCCTGTGAACAATTAGGTCGATATCAGCTCGCAGATGGCACGAACCGTCCACCAAGTCCAGACATGCTGTTTGTCTGCTTCTCGAGCCTTTACGAGTTCCGCTAAAGCTGCCTGGTGTCGCCGTGACGCAACTTCGTGGAGCCGCTCTCTTCTTTGGCTCAGTATTTTGTGTAGGTGGACAAGAGCGGGGTGTGTTGCTGCGGGCCGGATCGTGAGCCTAGAGTTCAGCATCCAAGCCTCGACGCACCCTTGAGAACCATCTCCTCCTCCGCAGCAGCCTCCTCCATCCGCTCCACATACAGTCGGTCCCGCAAGGCCGCAAATTTGAGCTCGAGCATCAGGAGATTCCGCATGACAGCAAGTGCCGGCGGGGGTGCGTGCGAGGAGTGTGAGTGTCCGGCGGGTCGCATCGGCAAGATAGCGGGCGAGTCTACTGGTCAGAGCTGACAGTGATATAAGGTTCTCACCAGGCTCTTCTTCGTCGGCTTCCTGCTCGGCATCACCGTTGATGTCCTCTCCATCCGCAAGCTCCTCCTCTTCGGCATCTGCCTCCTCTTCCAGCATCTCTTCCCCTACCGGTTGTTCCTCGCCTGATAGCCCCTGCTGGAGCACATCTCCATCATCGACACGCACGGTCTCATAGATCTCTGGCTCGTCTTCCCCTTCTGCTTCATCTTCCTCGGCTCCAAGCGCGCCTTCATCCAGCTCCATCATCGGGGCATTGATTTGCAGCCGAGGTATTCTCGGTGATGAGTCGTGGATCGGGAGGGGTCTCACGGCGTCAGATGGTGGAGGAGGCGTGAGTGAATCCGACGGTGACATCGACTGCGATTCCACGCGCTTTGGTCTAGGTAGACCATTTCAGCGCGACTCACAAGCTCACAGAAAGGAGATACCTCTTGACTGGTAGACCCAAGCTTCCGTCTTCCTCTACGTCTCGGTCGGGCTTATCTTCGAGCTCCTCCTCCTCTTCTTCCTCTTCCTCCTCGCCCTCGTCCTCCCCATCTTCCTCGGTCAATTCACTCTCCTCGTCCTCCGCTGTTATCGTCAAAGCGATAGTCGAGCTCGTCCGGCTCCTATCGTCTCGCCCGTCGCCCGAGAGCATCGACGAATGGCGTGAGGGACCGGCAACACCGTCGAGAGGGTGGAGGCGGGGCGATGGAGTAGCCGAGGAGAGAGGGGAGGAGGGTATGCGCGTGATCATGGTAAGGGAGAATTTGGTGGGAATCGCGCGGGGAAAGTCCAGACCCGAACAAACGGCTTGAAATCTGATTCTCTAGGTATTGTACGTTTCTAGGGTATCTCGTATCACGAAGGAGAGAGCTACTGGGGAAATGGGAAGGTCATACCTGAGAGGTTAATCGTGGAGAAATCAGCGTCGAACCCCGGATTTGATGATCTGCAAACCCGCCACGAGCCTTTCTTGCGCACGCCTTCTCTTGCGGAAGGATTTGCGCTTTTAGGGGGTGCTGGCTCGAGCGCGTGAAGTGCTTCAGCGCTTCGTTTTGACAGCTCTTTATGCAATGCTGCACTTCATAGACGTCTTTGCGCAAACCAATCTTCTCGATATATGTGTAGCTTAGGCGGCTGAATAGGGTAAGCTATAGCCAAGCCATGGGTACAAAGGTCATCTTGCCGAGAAAGGGTAGTCCGAAAGGAGCGGGATTGGAGACTCGGAGATACCAGGGTCGCCACCTACCCTGATTGCGCGATTTTTGATTCCTGGCGTTTTGATACTTTAGACAACATCTTCCTGGCATTTCAGTCAGCATCACACGCCAATCCCGTTCGCCGGTTTTCAGACCCTTTGTATACACTCGATCCGGTGGCGAGCGGCTGCTTACCGTCTTTCTCGAGAGATCGGATTAGTCTGCATAGGATTGGGAGTGCATATCAGATCAGATTCGATAGGCCTACGCAAACGGAGGCGACGGCGATTGGCGGCGAAGGGTTTCGTCAAACATTAGGAGTTTCCTTAGAACTGGTCCTCGCAATTTTTACCCGTAAGTCATCATACCATCCCTTCAATTATCCCAAAAGAATTGTCAGACGCCCGTCAAGCTTGCTCCTGCCTTCACGCATTCAATGTTGACGCTCGATTCAGGAAATCCCGCATCCCTCCCACCTCCCTCTAGCGACGTCGGTTGAGAAATCGCTCCACGGCCTTCCTAGCACCACCGAATCTCCATCCATCTCCTAGGTGAGTCGAAGTGATCCATTTTATCCACCGGATTGCCTACCAAAAATCTACGGATTCGGACGTCTGGCGTCTTTCCCTCGTGGGAATATGACAACAGCGCCGATCCCCGTTCTGCGACACTTTTGAAGCTTGACCCCTGCTGTGCCATCTCGTCACGCAGATCAAAGAGCTGGCGCTCGCATGACACCGCCTACGATCCATTTCGAGACGGACATTCAGCTGACCAAGTGCTTTTCTGCCTCCTTGCATTTCATCCCTATTGGCCTTTCTCGCCGATATAATCCCGTCCACCGCCATCCTCCCCCCTCGACGCGCTCAACCACCTATCTCATCCGACTGACGATCACAATTGCACACGTTCCTCTCCTGACATCCTGGATTCGCTCCCTTCATCTGCCTCATATCGCTTTCCTTTACATCGGCTACGACGGTCCCGTCTCATCGTGGATTACTGTACGACGACCATTACAGCCCGCGCATTCGCCACTTATAGCTCGATTGACTTTCTACACCATGCCGATACTGTCATAAGACGCACCTAGTGTGTATATACTTTCCCCCTCCATCACCCACTACCTATAATCCGCCACTTCACTACCGCCACCGCCTCTTCTCCTCGCTATCATTCCCCAACGATGTCATCGGCAACAGCAAATGGAGGCGCTCGCATCATCCCTGAGACCGCAGAAGAAGATACCTTGGCGGAGGATAGAAAGGTAAGGATACACGCTGTCAGCGAGTTTCCTGCTGAAGCCGTGATCAGTCCGCCGCACATATCGTCAACATCAAAGACATGGCTCACCTCAACGGGCATCATCTGTCTTCCCTAGGTGCAGTCACAAGCTCTCACCCGTCCACACCTTCGCTTTCGCCGTCCCTTCATCCCGCTACTCCTGAGTCGGAGCCCGAACCTCACAGCCCGCCGCATCACCATCATCTGATCTCCAAGCCATACCATCCCTCTCCACTACAAGCGGGCGACAATCCGGTCAATACGCTATTCAACGATCCCGTTGTTCACCAGTCGAACGGCTTGCCGAGAGGTGCCTTGCCGACGGGCACGATGACGGGATCGGCTGCTCATACATTCGGGTTAAATGATTCTGCTTGGATCGCGAAGTCGGATGCTGCCTTCCCTTTCCCCCACTGTACGTACTGTCTCCACGTCTCAGCTTGTATTGACGGGATGCATTTTAGTCACACCTCTACATGCCGACAACTCCCCCAATATCCCCCCGCATTCCGGTGCAGTCACACCTACGTCGCGTAACGTCTCTGCCGCGAGCGTAAAGGAGCATTACCGTACCGATGACCATCATCATCACACCGAGACACATCACCATCATGCTAATAAGTACCTCGATGCCCCTCCCGCCGCGCCGAGCGCAGCTACCCGCGCGGTCCGGTCAACATCAACCACCAAGCCCGCAACACTTGGGGCGATTGGGGAAAAGAAGAGCTTCTTCCACAAGATGTTCCATCTTGATGGCAAGGACAAAGACGGGAAGGAGAAGCACATGTTGGAGGTGCCAGGCAAAACAAACGGTTTCACAGCCAGCGGACGTACCAGCCCACGAGGGCACAGCCCGCATCCGTCGAGTCGAGCTGAGTCGATATCTCCTCCGGTCACGCCTGGTACACCACCCCCTCAGACCTCCGACTCGGATCGGTCTCATCCTCCTCGCGCGCCAAGCATCAAGAGGCAGAATTCGAACCACCATGATCCGCACGACGAACCGCCAATCGATGGACGCGCGGATACACCTCCTCCCGGCCTTCAGCGCCGCTCATCTCAGCGCTCTGCGACAAGTACGACGAACGGGTCTTACGTTCCTCACGTATCTCACATAAAGGCCGATCCCACAAAAACGATAGCTACGATCGGCGGTCAGCCGGTAGCATTGGCGAAGAAGGAAGATGTCGTCAGCTCGAGCGGTAACAAGTTCACACTCAAAGACCTCATCGGCATGGGCGATGGTCCTGGCAAGATGAGTCGGAAGCCTTCAGCCGCGGGTTCTGCCAAAGGCTCAGATCGTGGCTCGACCAAAGGCAGTGAGCGCGATTATGGCGATAATAACAGTACCGCTTCTTTGTTGAAGAAATACGGTATCTGCGACAAGGCGGCAATTGGCACAGGCGCTACCGCCGTGGTTCGCCTCGCTCATAAGTGGGATCGGCGAGAAGAGAAGCTCTACGCGGTGAAAGTGGGCATCGGTCTTGTTTGACTGCGTGGTTTCGCTAATACACGCGCAGGAATTCCGAAAACGCCGCAAGAACGAAACCGAGAAGGACTACGTCAAAAAATTGACGTCCGAATTCTGTATATCTTCGACATTGCATCATACCAACGTCGTGGAGACGGTCGATCTGGTCCAAGACGAGGCTCATCATTGGTGCGAGGTCATGGAGTACTGTCCAGGCGGTGATCTCTACGCTGCGATCAAGAAGGGTGGCATGTCGAGTGGCGAGGTCGAATGCAGTTTCAAGCAGATTCTGCAGGGGATCCAGTACCTCCATTCGATGGGTGTGGCACATCGGGATATCAAGCCGGAGAACCTGCTTCTCGATGGGCGAGGGCATGTCAAGGTTAGTGCGGATGCAACGAAATGCTACTCAAGCTGACATCGGAATAGATCACGGATTTTGGCGTGTCCGACGTCTTCCGCATGTGTTGGGAGAAGAAGACGCACCTGAGCAAAGGCCTGTGCGGTTCCGAACCCTACATCGCCCCCGAGCTCTTCGACCACAAAGGTGAGCTAGTCCCGGGAATCGGTATGAGACTTCGCTTATGCCTTTCTCAGAATATGATGCTCGCCTCGTCGACGTCTGGGCCGCGGCCATCGTCTTCTACTGCATGCAGTTCCAGGAACTGCCATGGAGAGTAGCCAAGTCCTCCGACTCGACCTTTGCCACCTACGCCCAGCAATATCTCGCGAAGGGCGAGCCGGGGACACATCAGCCCACTCCAGCCCCGATCAACAACCTCATTCCGCGGGAATGTCGATGTGTCATCAAACACATGCTCGATCCCGATCCGAAAACACGATGGGGTGTCGACGAGGCACTCAAGGATAAATGGTTGGCTGGGGTCGAGGTGTGTGTCGAGGGAGAACATTTTGGGCATTCTCACACTTCGGCGGGGATGGTTTCTATCGTAAAAATCTAGTACGATTTCGGGAGGCGATATTGTCATAGATGGCCATAGGGCCCGTTTGTTCTTGATCTTACCTTATGATTTTGGAGAATCATCGTTATGCTTCGGAAGGCCTTTTGACGTTGTTTGAGATATTATGCAATTATGTCTTGCTAAACATTGCTCATTGGGCCGAGTTGGATGTTTCGCATAGTCTTATGCGTCCTTTATGCGTCCTCAGACTCCGCAGTACTCTTCCAGAGATCGTACATGGAATATGGGCTATAGGAAGGTATCGTGGGTATCATCGGTATGAATAAGTACAAGCTCTCCGTATATCAATCCTTCTGATCCTCCTTCGACTCCTCCGCATCCGCTGTCACAGGCCCGACCGCCTCACCCACCGGTGTCTGCGGCCTCGTCATCCCCGTCGACTGCTTCAAGCCCATCCTTGTCGCGACGTACTACCCACCCACATCAGCTCAACCCAACGCGGTGGAAATCTCCAAAAGGATTGGTGGATAGCTTGAGACTCACATCCTGAGCAATGACCTCTACGCCAGTCCGTAGCACCTCTACCAACCTCTCCTCCACCCAATCGCTATGTTCGTACTCCACATCCAACCAATCAGCCGGAGAAGGCTGGGAGACGGTGGTGAATCGCAATGAGTGTGCCGGGTCCTGTAGCGTCATGAGGAAGTAGAGATGTTTTGTGGGTGTTGATTCGGAGTCGGAGGGGGAAGGGGATGGGGCGGAGAGTAGAATGGGTGGTTCGGGGAAAGGGAGAGGGGCGAGGAGGGGTTGCAGGTGTAGGAAGATCGCGACGGTGCTCACTGGCATCGTGGCTTCTCTCCTCAATACTCACTCACTTGACGAATGGCGGGTACTCACGGTTGGCAGCTCGGACACGACCTTGGGGATTCTTCTCTTCCCTCCCCTTGACACCCTCGATCTCGCCCAACGCGCTCTTCCAACCCTCAACCCACCCTTCGAGCGGGTTGATACTCCGTCCCTGCTGTTCTCCCTCTTTCTCGGAAGTGAACGGGGAGGGCGACCAGATGACTATCAGTTCGCCTGATTGAGTCTGCTCGAGGATACGTGTCCAAGCGCGATAAACGACCCCCTCGACTCCGGCATAACCCGTCATAGGATGGGAGAGCCGGAGTTCTAGCGTCTCGTGTGCGGAGATGGGCGGGGCAACGTTATTGAGGATAGTAGTAAGTGTCGACGAAGTAGTAGTCATGAGATCGTGTCCTGTCACCCCATTCCCCCATAAGCGTGGAAGCCCCGCTTGATGATGTGGTGACTGACGGAGTTTCTCCAGATCAACACCTTTGACCATCCCACCCAACTTCTCCTCCGCCCCCTTCCTCAACTTATTCAAATCCACCCCACCCACACCCAACTGTTCCAATTGCCCGGTGACCCCCTGTACACCCTCCATACGTACCCGCTTATAACCCTCATCCGCCATCTTCTGCGCAGACTGGATAGCCGTAGCCGCGCTCGACCAGAAACTAGATACTCCCCATCCCGAACTGTTTGGCGAGCTAGGTACATTCACCGGGCTAGACTCCACCGCTGGAGGGACGGGGTTGGGTGTGGTGGCACGAGAGGTCGGTTTCGGCGCGGTTAGGGGGGATCGTTTTTGGGCGATCTGAGCTTCGAGGAAAGCCAGGGCTTTGGAGGCCTCTTCGTCCTGCTCGCCCTGACCGGACGGTGGTGAGAGGAGCTCAGTGGAGGAGGAAAGGTCAGGTCGGCGAGAATTGTCGGTGGATGGGCGGGGAGTGGAATTCACGGTGGGTGGTTGAGGGGAGATGGTTTGACTTTCGGAGGAAGGGAGAGGCGCGTCGAGATTGTCGAGGTTGGATAGGAAGTCGAGCGCTTCTTCAGCTTTCGTCTTCTTCCCTTTGGGAGGCATGGTCGATCCGATACGTGTTCCTCGGGTTCAAGAAGCGATCTGATGATGATTGACGCGTGAATGCGGCAGATCCCTCGTACAAGGAGGGTCGAACAAAGACTTCCCAAGTATGTATGTAGCCCTGTGTGCTACGACGTGCTCCGAACAACACGGAAGGATTTGCATACATAATCTCTCCCTGCTCGACAGGAATCACCGAAACCGTATAAAGAGTCCTCTTTCGCTCAGAAGTAGGACACAAAGCACCCGATCCTCGGGTCTGGTATGAACATTACCACCGCCCAACACTCTCGACCCCCCTTGACGCGTTGACGCGCACTTACTTGCCCGAGCGGGACAAGTCGCCCACAGGGAGGAGGAAGTGGCTGGTGTCCTTGGTAAGAAGTCCAGCGAGAGCGGTGTATCCAGCGATAGCCGAAGTAAGCTATGCGTCGGGCTCAGCATTCTCGCGGCAAAGTCGACAGAGATCAGACTCACGATACCAAATGCGCCACCTGCTTTGATCGCCTTCTCATTCGGGGCTAAGAAGCCAGCAGCCCTGCAACATTTCGTCAGCGACTGATGAAGGTGGCGAGGACGCCAAATTACAACAACCAGAAGGTGATGTCTAGGAAGAAGAAGAGAGATGCGAGTGCGATGGACGATCTGAGACATGCGATGAGGAAGATGAAGGTGAGGATGCTGTTCAGTCACGTAAGCCTTTGGTGATCGCTGGGTGATTAGGGAGACTCACCCCCATACGGCGAGATAGAGGCCTAGAGCGGACTCGAGCTCGGAAACTTCCTTATACGCAGCTACTCCCGTCAGCTCATCCTTCTGGTCCGAAAGGCGATCGACTGACTCGTGACACCGAATTGAGGGATGTAAAGGGTGGCAAAGGAGAGCCAGAAACCGCCGTAGGAAGAGAAAGCGGTCGCGCCGAAGGAGTTACCGCAAGCCCATTCCTCGATACCGGCGATGAGTTGGACGATGCCACCGTAGCCCATGGCCATACCGAGGATGACGTTCGGGGTGGTGATGTGACGGGCCTGGACGTTGAAGAATGACAAAAGGAGGGTCGTCCCGCCGAACCTGATCCATCATCCCCATCAATTCCGATTCACAAAGGAGTGATGACCTAACTCACGCCAAGAGACCGAGAGGCGCCGGGTTGGCGAACTTGCGGTGATAAACTGGGAAAGCGGGTTGACTGCTGTCGTACGGGTGACCGCCTGGAGTGATCGAACGGGCTACGGCAGCACCATTGTAACCGTAACCGCCATTGCCGTTACCTTCACTGTGTCCCGCAGCGGAGTCGTGCATGTGAGAGTGCTCGTGGATCTTTGGGTCGGCAGACATGGTGTTGATCGATGAGTTGTTCTGAGAAGACATGTAATATGAGGTAAGGTATGGAAGCAATGAGAAGTTGATGTGATTGATGTCAAATCGACGTGAGTTAGCTGGTGAAAGTTCAATCAACTAAGTATACGGCTAAGGGGCGATGCGCGTGTGTATAGCCGGACCCGTAAACAATTGATCACGGGGGCCATCACAGGGTCGAAATCCGGGCAGGGGAATTAACCGGGCTGCCGGGTACGCCTCGGCACGACGCCCACGGGTTTCGTGAGGAATAATGACCGGCTCGCCCTGATGCCGTGATCGGAGGTATTCTTACGTTACACAGCACTGACCTAGTGTACCAATTGTTCCGGTTTGAAAGCAAGAATCCACGAAACGCTGCTATTCGGACAAGGAGACGCTGTGCATGCTCGTCATTGTCCTCCACAGCTTTACCGATACCCACCGTAGGAAGGCGGGTCAGGCAGCCCTCGCTGGCTATACAAATGCTGTCCAGGCTGGATATGTACCGCGCTCGCTGGGGCACTCTGCAACGAAGCCCGGATCTGTGCGTCTGAGGAAGAGCGTGTCCCATTAGCCCCTCGTTCCTAGCTAGATGAGGGTGCAAAGATCGCTCACAGGGGTCGTTATACGCTACTTGCATTGTGCGACTCCGCTCCTCCGCTCTGACCACACCAGGCGTCAGAGGCATACCCGCACTACCGTAGTCGCCATACGCACCGACGCTCGGTCGCGCCGATGTCGGCTCGGATGGCCGAGTAAAGCCGTACTCAGCTGGAGGATTGTCGTATGTAGGAAAGTAAGACTCGGACTCGGGCTTGTCATTGTACCGCTCGTCATCCGCGGCGAGGATACCAGAGTAGGATACACCGCTGTTTGCCGGTGGAGAGGAAGGAGGGATGAAAGAAGGCTCTCGATGCCGTTCTCGCCGGAAAGTCAGGACTGTGAGGACGAGGAGTGCTGTACATGCGCCTAAGGTAGGGAAGCATCAGTACTCGCTTCAACGATAGGACAGCCTGGCGTACCGAAGGATAACCTGAAATTCTATATGAGCTACGGTCCAAGGCAAGAGGGAACAGTGCCTACCAGTCAAAGACGGCCGAAGCCTTCTTGGTGGTACACCACTGGCTCAAACCCTTCTTGTATGCATCTCCCAGACTCGCATGAGGATCATTGTCGACGTTCTTACAACCCTTCTCCGTCCATGCTGAAACGCAAAGGTCAGCCCGTCACAGTACCCAAAGCAGGCAGCTGCCTGTATTCGCCGCAGATATGGCAAGGAATGACTCACCGCTGATCGTCACGATGAAAGCGGACAATAGCATCACCCCCGTCCCGAAAGCGTGCAGGATGAAAGTCGATCGCGTCTGACGCAGGAATTGCGCAGGCCGTTTCAGTCGGTCCCACCTGTGTATCAACTATCAGACTCTGCAATACCACGCAAGGAATGACTAACCGGTCGTAGATGATGGGTACGAGCAGGAGGAAGGACGATAACAGGAATGACACGAGGAGGAGAAAGAGGGTGAAGGCAGTCCCTCCAGCTACGAGCCGAATCACTGTAAGCGAGAGTTGAGTAGAAGCTGGGATGGAGACGTACAGATGGCAAACCATTTCGACTGGAAACCAGCGACTGCACCCATCGTACATACCGCGAGGAAGGTGAAGAACATCTTCGCTTCCATATCAGCATCACCGTCATTCGATACGAGGAGAGGGCGCACCGTGACGAGGTGTATGATCATATGTACTCTCGACAAGGACGGCTGCTATCATCAGCATCCTCTCCGAAGATCCTAAGGGGAAGCTCACCTCCTCAAATGCTGGTCCATCGCTGAAGGGGTTGCCAGACGGTGCAGTCTGGGTCCGACGAAGGACATTGTGATCCGAGTCGAACTTGAACGCTTTCGAGAGCTTCGCAGAGGGAGAGTAGGAGAAGGTCGGGAGGCGAGAGGTGAGATTCCGCAGCTTCTCCATGATGATTCGCTACGTTCGGTGTAAAGGTGGAAAGAATGCTGTTATTTGGTGGCAATTGATTCGCTCTGTAGCTAAAACTGTATGACTTGGTCTGGTCGATAAAGATGCGACCGAGGATGAAGATGTTGACGGTGGCAAGGTGTGTTGCCTAGGTTGAGGGAATATCTATGCGAAAGGACCTGATTTGAGTGGACGTTGAAAGGGGTCCGAGCTCGTGCTTCGATTTCCGTGGTTCGACCCGATCCTCAGGATTTTGACCGCTGTGCTTGCTTATATGTACAAGGCATGCGCAATGGCAGATCCTGCTATGACGCTAGCGATACGCTTGGCGAGGAGGAATGGCGAGGAGGAATGCGGTGCTGTTAACAGAAATTGCTCAACCAGACTCAGCGGCGACGCGTCAGGGTCTAAAGGCAGGCGCGAGGCGGTACAGTTAATTGGCTATTTGCCGACTAATTCCGAGCAGTGTGGCCCTTCCACTTAAGTCTCCGCGTTGTCTTTAGTGACTTTGAGCGTGGAAGAGTCATTGCCTATCGTGATTCCGGGCTTACATACCGAGAAATAGAGGAGAAGACGGCTGTAAAGCAGACTACAAGTCGGAGGCTTTGGGACGAGTGGCTTGAACTCGGCAAGTCCACCTATACCCTTCCCTCTGGTCGGCCCTTCATGCATGAGCCCAAACGCCGTAGAGGGATCCTAGCCACAATTGAAACGAACCGTCTTACTACGTTTGAGTCCCTGGCAAGCCAAGAGGGGTGCTCTCGAAGCACGATACGGAAGATTGCCACTGAGGATGGGCTACAGCGTCATATAATGCGACACGCGCCTCCCATTACCGATTGTAACACGCGTCAAACGGCTCCAGTGGGTCGAGGATAACATGCAGAGAGACTGGAGAACGGTTCTTTGGACGGACGAGGTACCATTGACGATTGGAAAGGATCCAAGGCGTCATTGGGTCACACGCAGAGTTAGGGAGGAATACGACGACGGGTTTGTCATACCCGCAGTGCGGCAAGGGAAGCAAGTGATGGCATGGGGAATCATCGACTACAACTACAAGGGTCCCCTCTACCGTTTCGACCTTCAAGCATGCACACCACCCCTCCGATACCACCTCCAGCGTCCTTTCCGCGAGACACCTGCAAACGGCATCAATGGCCCCAAATACGCCGAATGGATCATACGAGGGCCTCTGATTGAGGCTGTGCGGACCTTCACCAACCAGGGGAGACTGCCTATAGTCATGGAGGACAATTCGCGCGTCCATAACAACGAATATTGCGACTTGACTCGAAGGGACTTGGGCTACCGGCGGCTCTTTCACCCACCTTACTCTCCTGACCTCAATCCCATCGAGAACGCATGGTCCGAGCTCCAGGGAAGGCTTGCGGAGTTCCCAGGTCATCCAGAAACGGGGACGTCCTATGGGGACAGGCAGACAGTGCTTGGGAGGCCATCCCGATGAGTTATATCAACACCCTAGTGGATTCCATGCCGAGGCGATTGGAGGCGGTTCGGGCTGCACAAGAGGGGAGACTAAGTACTGGATATTGTTTGCTAGGTAGTTGACATGCCTCTGTGATGATATGAAGCATTAGGAGTTACTCTAAGACAAGTAATGGGACTAAGACGCAAGAGGGTGGGTGCGAGAAAGAGAAGAGTAAAATGCCACATGCGGTTAATTAATCGGCGAATAGCCAATTAATAACTGTAGCATTCAGTTTCCCGTTCTGGCAAAGACGGTCACTATCATCTTCAGCGGGTGACATTGCGATATTCCCAGTCGCTCAAGGAGACGTGTGACTGGAAGTCTCATTTTTGTCCTTGACGAATTGCACATCGACTTCTCCAACGATTTTTGAGCCTGAAAGTCAAACAGCCACTCGAACGATCAGCAGCAGCTGGAATGAGAAACCGGCTGTAGCGGGTTTTGGATCCAGATCCGATTTTTTATGGTCGCCCTCCAAGACAGATAATGGCTATTATCAACAGCTTCGCGTGATCACACACCATCTCCTCCTTGGAGACAGCGAGATGTGTGGGAGATACAAGCGGTGGTTTCAAGAAATGGTCCTCCACGGTAGCCGTGCCTGAGTCCGAACCGATACCGGCCGGGTTTTCCCTATTGGGAAGCGGGATGGAATATGGGAATTCTGTGACATCATCGGGTACCCTTGTTCCGTTTCAGGCATTTTCGCGTTTAGCGTAGGCGACGGGTTCGACTTGCAGCGGCGACCTAGACAACCATTGCAACCTTTCACTCAACCGTCACCACAACGCACACACGCTCGCCGCACCCTCGGAGGCCATGAGTGGCGTGATTACATGATCGAAGGACGTACCCAAATTCGCAATCCTTTGGAGATAGCTTCTCTCATCCTCAGTCTACACCCTTAGTTCAATAGAGCGGGGCTCGGTCGCCTCCAGTCTTCATTTGATATAGAAGCTATCGTGAGTCTACCATCATTCACTGCTCTCCTTTGTAACGCTCGGTCTTCAACCTGACATCATTTGATGACCAGCTCTCGCGTCAGCTCTCGGAATGTCCTCGTCCCTTCTCACCCCCTTCGCTCTCACATTTCTCCTCACCTCCCTACCTTCAGTGCTTGGCTTTTCCTTCAATACCACCACGCCAACGCAATGCGGCGAGTTCACGGTGCAATGGTGTGTCGTTCATACCCACCCAGCTACTTGTTCAAGCTGAATGTCTGTCAGGACCGGCGGGACCGCCCCATTTCATCTCCTTCTCGTACCCGTATGTCCATGCCATGATGTTGAATACGAGCTGACAGGAAATAGACCATACAAGTCAACAATGGACACATCCAGAACATCTCGATCCCCTCGTCATCCTCAAACTCGTATACTTTCGATCTCACTCAGCCGTCTGGACTGGAATTTGTCGCGACAATGTATGACTCGACTGGATGGGGATCAGGTGGGAGTACCGCTGTACTCAGTTCGTCGCAAAATTCCTGCCGATCCACAGCTGATGCGCCTCGTAGCTGTTGGGTCGTCTTCGAATACCTCTTGCTTCGAAACGTAAGCTCGGTCCGGTCCCCCGGTAGATGCAGTTCAGCTTCACTAACTTTCCTACAGGAATCTCAATTACGACTTCTACTTCTCCACCGTTCCCAACGGCAATCCCTCCTCCTGCTCGACCATGACCGTCACATGGCCTTCCAATGCCACCCGCCCCATCGAACTATACGGCATCATCCCTGCCGGCTCAGCATTCTCACTTCCCGTCTCACAGAATCCCGGCACGGATGGCTACGACTTCACTGTCGACATTGCATCGGGCACGCAATTCTTACTCCTCATGAGCGATTCGGGCCCATACATAACAGGTGGCTCGACGGGTCTTTTCACAGTGCAGTCAGGGGGTACGAGCTGCATAAACTCGACCTCGCCTTCGTCTGCCACTTCGACTTCAACTTCGAGTTCGAGCTCGACGTCAAGCACATCAAGCACATCAAGCACCTCCGCCACCTCGTCCTCTGCCTCAGCATCCACCAGCGTGGCGGGCGTTGGGGGCTCGTCAGCCGGTGGTGCACCAATCACCCAATCCACGTCTACGTCTCACACCGGTGCGATCGCTGGTGGGACTGTAGGCGGCGTGGCCTTCCTCGTCCTTCTCAGTCTCCTCCTTTTCTGCTGCATACGCCGTCGCGCTCGGAACCGCCGGGACTCCGATACGGATCCAGCCATAAAATCTTACGGCATAGCCTCGGGGGAGAAACGTCGAAAGCCAATGGATATCCTCGCTGCCAATGCTCGGCAGAACTCGGACGACGCTGAACTCGGGAGCGACGAGAGCCCAGGTGGTGGGCGACCACTATCTGCGAACGGTGAAGTGTACGAGCCTAGTCCATTCAGGTACCCCTCGCCATCACCAGCGGGAACTACTGCGCCAATGAATGGAACTCCGATGACGAACAGCACCACTGGAGCGGGTGCAGCAGGAGGAGCGAGCCTTTTGGGAATGGCTAGCGAGAAAGCAACTCAAGGCAGTCACGCGACACCACCACGGCCGGTGGCACCAGCTCTCGCCAATTCCCCTCGACCAAGTGTGGAATCTAATCGTACTGGCAACACAGGAGGCACCCATCCGACCTACCAGACATCCTCGGGAGCGCCGCCGCCGACAATCGTGACGGCAGACGATACCACGCGATCTGACGCTGCGACTATGGGTCACTCTGCAGACGCGGCTAGAAACAGCTCGATCCGCAAGGCGCCATCCGTACCGCAGATGGTACCGCCTAGCCCAGTGACGGTTCCGGGACCTTCTATGGGCGCTGGAGAGTTGGGTAGGCCTTTGCCGGAACCGCCATCGCGGGCAAGGGAAACGACATATGTGCAGCATGAGGATGCAGGCGACGTAGTGTGAGTTCACGAGTGCCTCTGAAGAAGAGATCGCTGATGATGGACAAAGGGACTTGCCTCCGAGATATGACCAGCTGAGGGCTCGCAATCCGGATTCGACTGAGGGTGCGACTTGACCTGGCATACATGTGATAGATTCGGAGACTATATATACACTGGATATACTATGGCTGATCGAGGCCCAATGCATACAGCATAACTTATATGTGCCGCCTATCTACAGCTTCTTCACCTCGTACCCGATCTTCTCCTTGAGGATCTTCACACTCAGATTCCAAAGTTTTCCGGCAAGCTCATCATCCATCGCTTGGCTCGTCTCGGTATTCACCTGGCTTCATCAGCTTCCTTCGCGGACCCCGACCAATGTCCTCACCTTGCCGTCCGCCTCAGAAAAGTACCGTCCCTGCACCTCCTCCCTCCGCTCAACCACCGCCTTCCCTGTTCCACCCCACAAAGCACTTTCCGACCCTTGCTCCTTGCTCATGAACCCCAGCTTAGCGACTCCTTCCAGTGCCTTGCCTAGTATCCCGTACGACTCGGCCGAGCCTTTTTGTTGCTCTGTCGCGACTGTTCCGGGGTGGATTGCGAGTGCTATGATTGGCGTGGGAGAAGATAAGGGTGGGAGGTGATATCGCGCTAGTTGACGGATGAAGAGGATACTGTGATTCGTCAGGGTATGACCTCTGGAAATTGCTGATGAAAGAGAGGTGACCCACTTGAACAGCTTGGATCTCGCATACAACCTCATCCCGTCTCGCTCCGTACTCATCTCCTCCTCGCTCTCGCATTTAGTGTCCCCGGGAGCAGCCCGATGCAATTCCGAGCTCTCCGAGATGATCCTTGTACTAAACTTCTCGTACTCGTCTCCACTTTGCTTCGCCCCAGCCGTCTCCATCATCTTCCCCAACAGGTTGTCGACAATCACCATATGTGCGAGGTGATTGATGGCGAAATGATTGCCCATCCCGTCCTGTGTCAGACCGAATGGACTGACCCCGATTCCGGCGATGAGGTACAGGAGATCGATCCGTAGGAGGGAATTGCCCAATTTCTCGGAAAGGGAGATGACATCTCTGAGCGAGCCGAGATCGACTTGGTGGGAGTGAATTAGGGAGTTGGCCTCGGGAGTGTGCTCGGCGACGTTGGATACTACGTTATCTGCGTGTGCCTTTTGCGCAGAAACGATGTGGACTGATCTACAGCAGTCGAATTTTGAGGGTCAAAAGGGGGATACTCACCCTCACATCCTTTCTGAACGAGAGCGGAGACGGTGGCTTCGCCGATCCCGCGGGACCCACCGGTGACAACTGCGACTTTCCCTGTGAGGTCGGGGACGTCGTCGAGTTTGAATCGGTTGGAGAAGAGCCCGGCGGGGGCGACCATGCTGTCTGTGAGAGCGTTGGTATTAGGGTGAGTGAAGTGGGAGGCGCGGAGGGAGGCGCTGGGTTTGCAGCTACACCAGCGGGTTTCAGGTTAGCGGGAGGCATAAAATGGTTGGACGGCCCGAGAGAGTTATTTTGGATACGTTCCCCCTCGCATGAAGCCCCCCTCGCTGAGGTAGACAAGGGAGAACAGCTCGCCTTTGTCCGTTGACGAGGTTTCGGGCTGACCGAAGCAAAAGGCGTTCAGCAAACATCTAAATCCCCAAACGATTCGAGGAACTGAAGAAGGTGAATTGTGAGCGAGATTTTGACCTTTATTGGGAGGAGCAAATGACGATTTAAGAAATCAAAGATCAATCGCGACCAAAATTGGGGCCGCCATCGATGGACAAACCTCCACCGGGACCTGAACAAAAGTCATGCATAGGCAAACAGGAATTGTCCGCTAGTCTCCAGATGCCACTAACCGATTGAAGCGGGAATACATGGCGATACACCGGGAAGACGCGTGCGTACACTCAATTGAGAGATCTGATCGACTACCGTGTCTCCTTTCGAATTATCGACAACAACAATCAGCTATCAATCCGTTTACAATCCCACGCAGTTCTCCTTCACTACCCAGGTCGAAGGAGTCATCGAGACCGCCGTGTGCGACCGAGTCGAAGCCGAATCGCTTACATTCATCGCCTCATCCTGTCCAAAGGTGGACGACGAGCTGCTCAAGATGGCAGGCGGACGGAGCGTGGTGAGCCTCTCACTTAAGCTATGCGCATCAGAGATTTCGGCGCCTTCGGATCTAGGAAGAGAAGGGGGGAACGCACGAGCTGATGTGATTTCTGCTCAGGCTCGGGTGTACCCAAATGTCAATGAGAAATTGGGAAGATCATGGTGGGACTACGGTAAGCTTAGCATTCAAGCTTGCCCGCCTACCCCAGTCTATAAGTGGTTCTAGGACCAAATCGCTGATTTGGGTATCTACTAGATAACCTGGTCGTTCAATGGGGACTTCAGGACAGCTACGAGATCGTGCGAAAAGTCGGACGGGGGAAGTACTCTGAGGTTAGTCCCCATCACCTTTCCTGGTTCCATCGCTTCTTTTCGCTGACCTGCGATGCGATCAGGTCTTCGAATCCATCCACATCCCCACCGATCAGAAATGCATCGTCAAAGTCCTGAAACCGGTGAAGAAGAAGAAGATCAAGCGAGAGATCAAGATTTTGCAGAACCTTGCGGGAGGACCGAACGTCATTGGACTGTTGGACGTTGTGCGGGATAGTCAGGTGAGTAGCGTGCGATACGGCCGAGCAATGCGTCGCTAGCGTCAATATGTCATCGCGCTCAGCTGACATTCTCTGTTTTCGCAGTCAAAGACACCCTCGATAGTGTCAGAATACGTCAACGTAGGTCTCATGTCCAGGCGCTCGTCCTTCGCTTACACAAGCCCAGAACACCGAATTCAAAACCCTCTATCCCAAATTCACCGACTTTGATGTACGCTTCTACATGTTCGAACTCCTGAAAGCTCTCGACTTCTCCCATTCAAAGGGGATCATGCATCGAGACGTCAAGCCCCACAACGTCATGATCGATCACGAAAAACGACAGGTGAGCTCTCCTGTTGGCGAGTCACCCTAGCGCCTCATGTTAGGCTTTTTCTCCCATATGAAGCTGATATTGCGATTACTCAGTTGCGGCTAATTGACTGGGGATTGGCCGAGTTCTACCACCCGGGAACAGAATACAACGTCCGCGTCGCATCGAGATACTTCAAAGGTCCCGAACTTCTCGTCGACTTTCAGGAGTATGACTATAGTCTGGATATGTGGAGCTTGGGATGTATGTTTGCGAGTATGGTGAGTGTCTCCGCAGATTGTGGTGGGTAGTCAATGACATCCCATTCAGATCTTCCGGAAAGAACCGTGGGACGCACCTTGAATTTGCGGATTGGTGAAAGCTAATGTCAGCACAGGTTCTTTCACGGGCACGATAATGCCGATCAACTGGTGAAGATCACGAAGGTGCTCGGCACCGATGAACTCTTCGCATAGTCAGTCTCTATCGAAGATCTCTACAGTAATATGCTGATCCCTTGGTCAGCCTTGAGCGATACGAAATAGACCTTGATTCCCAATTCGACGATCTTCTTGGACGATACCCTCGGAAACCGTGGTCCCGGTTCATCACTTCAGGTCAGTACCGTCGATACTGGACGATTGACAACGATAGGAGCTGACGATTTCGGTTCAGAGAATCAGCGATACATCTCGAATGAGGGGATTGACTTCCTCGACAAGCTGTTACGATATGATCATCAGGAGCGATTGACGGCGGCGGAATCACAGGAGCACCCATATTTTGGTACGTACTGATTTGTTTGGATATCCCAGTAAACGCGGATTAACAAATAGCTCCTGCTGACGACTCCCCGCAGCTCCGGTCAGAGAAGCCGCTGCCAAGGAACGAGAAAAGACAACAGCAGCTTGACCTGTTCGAACTGCGCCGCAATGGCATTATAGAGTACCCGCAGCATTTGACAGCAGATTGGGGCTTACGTCTTAGACGCTCTAAAGACGCGAGCCTGCGACCTGTATACATAATCATGCATGTCGTATTATCCGCCCTACATCATTTGGCTTCGCTGTGGGAAACACAGCAGGCGCAGTCGCTCGACCAGAATGAGGACACTTTGCTGCGAGACTGTGTCGTTTAGCGCACGTGGGAATATTACGTCATTCCAAGTCCGCTGGTGTCTGCGGCGTAGACGACATATACCGAGCGGTTTGAGCGTGGTTCCTTTCAACTACGGCAGCTTTGTTCCAAGGCGGGGCCTTCAGCCTCTTGCGACCGCAGAACCATCAAAGTCAGATCAGTCTGGGTCATCGACGGCCGTCAACGTAGCTGTAGCAGCGCTACTCCCTGCTGCGGGGTCGAGTGACGATATGGCCTATGCCTACCCGGCCGACCCAGCTTCTTCCTCGTCCTCACTCGTCCCCGGACTCACTCACATCCTCGCCCCTCATAGTCGAGATGTCAGTCGCCAGTCGTCAGGTGGAGGCTTTGACGTCCTCCTTGTGATCAAGGTGTGTTTCTCCGCCCAGTATAGCGCAAGGAATGCTGAATGGTGAGGACAGGAGAAGCTGCAGGAGGATGAAGACTATATCAGCTTCTTCCAGGAACGGTACGTCTCCTTCTATTACCTGAATACCTTCTGAAGTGTAGTCAGGATACGAGTGGAGGAGAATTACATTGCAGGCTTGACAACGCTGCACAGCCGAGCCGTGGCAGTCGACTCGCTCAAGGAAGAGTCAGTCCGAGTTAGGATATTAACCTCAGGATAGACAAGCTGAGGGTAGGATAGTATCTTCCGGAAAGAAGTCAAGTCCAGCTCGAGGAGGGGATGGCAGGAGGTGAGGGATTATACACAGAGGGAGATCCAGTCGAGGGAAGCGATGGTTGGGGCGTTGAAGGAGGATGTTATCAGGGAGTTGGCGAAGCTCCGGGTAGGTCGAGGGTGATCCAGACTGATACGTCTAGCTGACGATCGGGATACAGTGTGAGCAGATGCGGATTAGGCAAGGGTTGAAGGACAACTTCAGGTACTCTGATGAAGTGGGTCAGGTTTGGCAGATGGGGCGGAATTGACGAGCGGCCCTCTAGACGTACGACGACCACAGCAAGGGGCACTTACCAAAACTTGAGAGGACTTATCGGAGCAAGTGTCAGGCTGTCGAGGTGAGCTCTCCTCGAACGTAATTGTGGCACACAGCTAGCAGCGGTCTCAGGACCACAAGCGTCAAGAACAAGCTATCGCTATGCAGGCCAAGCTACTCGCAGAATCGTCGTCCAGCTCGCCCACCTCCACCCCGGTCCGCGAGAACCCCAATGTATTCGCCTCGCTCCCCATCTCCCCTCCCATCGCCAATCCGCCCCTGCCACCAATGAGCAACCCGGCTCAACCACCTCCCGGACTGGCAGACACACCCGCTTTCGCCAGCTCTCAGGTGAACGTGCCCTTCTCCCCAAGTGCTCGAGAGGAGAAGAAGCATGGCAGCAGCGGCGGCCGGACCCGTGCGGGATCTGCTTCTGTTGCGGAGATCAAAGGGAAAGAAGTGTTGAACGATATCGCGGTTCAGAGTAAGAAGGGGTTCAACGCTATCATGCAGCGATTGGGTGGAGATAAGGGAGAGAAGGATAAGGAGGAGAGTGGGTTTGTCGTGGTGGGAAGCGGAGGAGATGGGGATGGTGCTGGCATACAGAGGCGGACTACAGCGAGGGGTGATCCGGCGAGGGGGATTGGAACGATGAGAGGGGTCAAAGTGAAGAGGGAGGCCGATGAGGCGGGTGAGTCGGACCTGCTTGCATATTAGCTACGCTAATGTTGATTCAGACAAGGCGTATAGGCTGGGCGTATTCCATCTCGAGTCGCTGAGATTGCGGCGAGAAAAGCTCCGGTCTTCGGCGGTGATGGTCAGTCATTAGGGTCATCTGAGTCAAGGGATATGTTGACTCAATACCCAGAGCCTTGAGACTTTCACGGACGACCTCAACAAAACCCTTCGGGTGGCCCTGGAGCGATACATCGATATCATGCATGGAACAGCAGCGACGAATGCTCAGGCAACCGAAGTGGCACGCGTGGCAGTCCAGGCGATCAATGTTGACCAAGACAGTGAGTCCAAACATGATAGCTACACGTCAGCTGACGAGCGACAGTGACCCTCTTCCGATCCAAGCTTCGTGCGATAGATACTCATCGTGCAGCTCCGGTACCCTATCGCAATTTCTATGTAAGTCTGTTTTGAAGAACGTAGTGCATATTTGAGGCTGATGTTTGCCACACAGGTCGGAGAATGTCGTTCTCTGATCTTCGGTGTGAGCTTGACAGACTACGACTTTGCTCGAGGCGAGGGCAGTGATCACGGAAGACCACCCACGATAGTGGAGAAATGCATCGCGGCGATCGATGAGCGTGGTCTCGACGCTGAAGGGATCTATCGGATCAGCGGGCGTCACGCTGGAGTGCAGAAGGTGCAACACTAAGCCTGGTCTAATCTTGGCGATGGCTGACCTTCAGAGCAGATGGTACAAGATGTTGAGCTCGACGAGGAAAAGTTTGCTTTTGACGAGAAAGACGATGTCTTCAGCATATCCAACGTGCTGAAGCAGTGTGGGTTTATCGTCTTGAATAATGCTTGATTACTGACGGATGAGCAGATCTCCGCGAGCTGCCAGAGCCTGTCTTCAACCTACCCCACCCAGAGCGAGTCAAGTACACGGAAAATCGCGGTATGCGATTTTTCAGGTCTGCGACTCAGGCTGATCGGATCCAGAAACGCATATCCACGGCAATTTCAGTGCATTCCGGGGCCGGCTGCGTCCAATGCCGCCGATCCACCAAACAACTTTCCAGACGATCATTGAGCATCTGGGGAGGGTACAAAGTCGAAAGGCGCAGAACAAGATGGACGCAAAGAATCTAGCCGTCGTCTTCGGTAAGTGTTTACATGTTCAAGACGCTAGAACTAACGAAAAAAGACTCGGTAATCTTTGGGCAGGACCAGCTACCCTCGGATGGCAACCTCTTGACAATGCACCTGGAAAAGGTAATACCTGATCGTATCGGGCGTAGGAGGTTTCTGACCATCCGTCGCAGGACACAGTCTTGGAAGACCTCATCACATACTCAGACCTGGTGAGCTTGTCCACCTGAGCTTGAGCTTGCTCGCTGATCCACTGCAGCTCTTCGGGTCCGACTCACCCAACCAGGCTCCAAACCTTTTGCCTCCAGGCGCTGGCCTCTCCCGGAGCGGCGTCATCTCTTACCATCCCGTTGTTGATGGACCTCAACCCGGCAGTTCTCGCACACGAATCCAGATCACCAGTCTAGGTGAGACATCGCTCGACTCGCCAACAAGAGCCGCTCGTATGGCAGAAGATAGTGGCAGCCCAACACCGAACACAACACCTGGCCAAATCCAACCCCTAGATATCCAACCTTTCAAGCCTTTCGAAGGATCCTCATCTATGATGCCAGCGCCAAAGTTCACTCCAGACGATGAGCTAGACTTGCTGTTCGACCCGACAGTCATTCCCGCCAGCATGCACGAGGATGTTGGGCCGGACTTCCACGCAAGTCCTTTGGATATCATCTTTCGACTGGAGTGCTGATCTGTCCCTTCAGGTTCGACCGCTTGCTTCGACAGATCTCATGCGCGCCCACTTCGGTCTCCTCGCGACCTTGACCATCGCCCCTCCCATCGCACCATCAGTCTACACCGCTCTGTTCAATCATCTGAAGGCATGTCCGGATACGTATTATATTCTCGTCATCATCGACCGTGCTACGGACCAGATGGTCGCGCATGGCACGGTCGTCAACGAACGTAAGTACATTCATGGTGGGATTGCCGCTGGGCATCTCGAGGATATTGTGGTATCCCCGGAGGTAAGAGGGAAGGGTCTGGGCTTGAAGCTGGTCAAGGGGCTGAGAGATTTGGCGACGGTGCAATTGGGTTGCTACAAGATCATCCTGGACTGCAATGAGGACCGAATACGTGAGTACACACATTCTCGCACATCCTACAAGTGACGCTGACAATCTGAACAGCTTTCTATGAGAAATGCGGATTTCACTTGCGGGCCAGAGGGATGGTACGTGCTTTACATTCTGCCAGCCGCGCTGATCTGCCATGTCAGGCGTACTACCCCTCGACTGCTGACATCACACCGCGTCGCTCTCCAGATCTGCCAGCCTCGTTTCCTCCTCCCAGTGTTCCCTCCATCAGCCGCAATAATCACCTTGCTCTCCCCGAGCTTCGCTCCGTCACAAGCCGAATCGAGGAACACGAGGGGGCCAGCGGATCGTCCATCACCTCCGAATCCCCTTCGTCAGGCTCGGGCGTGACATATCGCTTCCCGACGGCTGTAGATGCGCGAGTGGTACCAGCTTGGGCGACAGAAGGGCTTGGAAGCAGCGAGGTGAGAGCGGAAAGCTCGATTGCTAGCTCTCCCAGGAGTGTGAGGCGGGGGATGGGAGTATCAGATAGCCCCTTGCCGCCTGGTGCAGCACCGCCGAATCCGACCAACGAACCGGATAGGATCGTTGATACTCAATGACGAGATAGGACGGGATATGACGGACATAGCTGTAGATAGGGAGTAACGGAGAAGTATAACATGATGTGACGAGAGATCGACGATCCTATGCTATGATCGAAGAGACTGGACTGTCAGTTTGATCGTGCTTCTTGACATCTACATGCATTCGAGCTCATCATGGCTGACCATTAAGCTTCTTTTCCCCGAATTCCTTCTCTCCGTCATTTCTTGAACACTTTTCCCGCAAAATTCTTGGCATACCCGTTCACCTGATCCAGACCACCTTGGTCAGCATCCTTCAAGAGCCAGTAGCCGTTTCCGGCTGCGGCGAAGGAGACCGACGGACCTGTTCCTTGAACGGTAATTTCTCCCCAGGCTGATCCTCCACCACGCTCCCCTGCCCCGGTCCAGTCGCAGCTACACCTCATCAGCTCTCCTCATCTCACCACCAGTACACAATGTTGATTGAAAGTGGACCGAGCGATCGACCCACCTTGTTGAGGTTCAGTCATCTCGGGGACGTTTGGGTAATCGTAATCTGCGACGGCGGAAGGTGGGGCTGGCGCACTTTGGTCTGCTAGGATGGGATGGGCGGGGGAAGCTTGTGTCTGAGGTACGGGAGGGAGCTCGGAGGTTTTTGTTGACGACATGTTGGGCTCGTGATCTGGACTGATGGGTGTTATGGTAATACGGAGAGGATTGTCAGACCACGAGGCCGCAGCGAGGGAAATGACGTCATCAGCAGATTGCTGATGTTCTGAATAGTAGCTGGTCCGAAAGGCAAACATGCTATGTCTTATGTCTTACAACAAGTTCTTAGAAGTCTCCAAGGTCCAAGTCTATTGTCCGAGCTACATATTGCTGCGGCGTTTCTCCCTTCTTCAGCCCCGAAGCAGGAGGAATCGCAGGTTTAGGGATGACAACCGGAGCTGGGCTGTTCGAGTTCGCCCTGCCACGAATCAGTCAGTACAAAAGAATGCATGACTTGACCAGCACTCACTGTCTCGAGCGCACAATTGCCTCCTCCACCTTCTTCCTCTGCAACGCCGCAGCATGCGCCGCCGCCATGTTCTCCTTCGTCTTCCGCTTGTTATTCTCATTGATCTTCTGGATCCGCGCGTCGTAATCAGTCGCATTATCCGCCGCGTCGTTCGCGTTCAGTGTGACTAGCTGTCCAGTGGTAGGATCTGCGCCAAGCGAGATGATCTGACGGTTGATCTCGTCGGCTTGATCGCGGTCGCCCCGCCGTAGAGCGAGGTTGCGGGAAGAAATGAGCGAGGTGATTTCAAGGATGGTCTTCTGTCGCTGAGCGAGGGGATTGTTCTTCTTCCGAGCGTCTACCTGGCGATTGATCTCGTCCTGCGCGCAATCCAGCGTCAGCAGGATCAAAATGGAGAAGGCAGGAGCGGACATTGGTCATGGGTCGATCTCGAAGCCGTTTGATCGCTTCATGCTTGTTCTTCAACTCAGACCTCTTCGGAGCCTTGACACCATCCGCTTGATTCACCAGAGCGAAACGAGAGAATTCGGCCTGCAAACTGTCAGCACATCTTCGGGACCTGAAGCTCAGCCCACCTCTTCGAAGTCGCCATTCGACACATCAGCGATTCGGAAGAGTCGCGTCGCCTTGCCATACTGGCACATCAATGCTCGATTGTCCATCACTGTCCTGCCCTTGTACTCGATCGAGTATCGGCCGTAATTATGAATGCTGTCAATATCTGCTGACGTCAGGATGTGACTGGGAGCAAGGCGTCCGCCTTACGTTGGATTCGATATATCCGGTACTTAGGTCGACCCGACTCGTCCAGCTCACCCGCCATCAATCTCACATAAGCGCCTGCATTCAATCAGCATGATCACCTTGGACGTCATATACACTGACCAGATATGATATCCTCGAACCGATCGCGGAACATGATATCCACCAGCTCATACCGACTCAGTCGGGCCGAGTTGAGTTCCTGCCTATTCGCAGGGACAGCGTCGAGGTCTGTGTCCTTTGGCTCCTTCTTCGCGCCGTCAGACACCTTACGAGGCGGAGATGGCTCCGGGCTGCGGCGGTACGAGGCGAGATGAGAGATCTCGCCGTCCTCGGTTGATCGGTCTGTTGCAGCTGAACCTGAGCGATGTCGCCGTTCTCGACGGGCGGCCTGGGTCTAATCAGTCCAACCCTTCTCCTACGAGGACTATGAGGTGGACTCACCCTCCGCAGTGCCCGCTCATCCTTCGCCTTCCGCCGATTCTTCAGATCCACCATAGCCTTTGAAGCCTCCTTCGTCACGCTCGTGTGTTTCCCTGCACCACCATCAGTCCCAGTCATAGCTATGACCGCGTGACGGACGTTTCTTCCGACTACGCCCCTCATCCTCATCATCCTCCTCCTCATCCCCACCCATCCCCGCCATCCTGTACATAACATCCAGCTGCTGTGAGTCCTTGAACTTCTGCATCTCCTCGAGGCGCGAGGCGAGGATATTCTCGCGCTGAATCTCCGGTAGCCCTTCCAGTCTACGTCCCTCTATCATTATCCGGACTGAATGGCTTTGTTGGGCTCACTGGTCCCGGTCGTCTTCGTCGATGTACTTCCCTTCGAGCGGATAAGGGTCCTTTCCAGCACCTACGGTCCCCGTTCGGGATCGGGAGGATGACGCGATGGGTCGGACGGGACTGTTGTCCTCCTCGGATTCAAGGTCCATGTCCATGTCCATCTCTTCGCCGTCGTCAGAGTCCTCGACACTGGGACTCCTCAGGTTGGTCTTATATATGGGCTGGAGAGGATGACAGTGTGGAAGGAAGACTTACTGTGCACTCGACTTTGGCTTCTTCGCGCCAGGGGATGGTCGTCGCTTCTTTGACCGGCGGTGAGGGTCGTCCTCCGCGAGCCCTAGGAGCTCATTCTCGAGGTCGGACATGGCGCTGACCGCGAGATCAAGATGTACAAGAAAGTACTAGAAACTGCTGAAGGTACAGATCAAGGTCGATATTCAGGTATTGATTCGTAAGAACGGAAGATTGCAGGTATTGAGATGGTAGATGGTGAACCGGAATTTGGATATTTCAACCGGTCTTGACCGCTCGATGATTGCGGGACGTGTCGACAATTGCCTGGCGGCATGTTCCAAATATAAAAGAGATGATAATCTGGTGTCATCGCCGCAAGAGCGCATCTACCCGTCCCCTCACCCTCTCCTCCCAATCATCACAAGTCACGCCTCCAAGCCAGAAATCCCTCGACTTCTTCCCCCATGCCGTATCACCCTTTCTCCCCTCTGAGTCCGCATATCAGCTGGAAACCCGACACACTGACCACAAGGCTTACCGCCATTCCCCGATTGATCCTCCCTCAGCACGACAAAGTACCTCGCCACGCTCTCCTCTCTCAACCCCATCCTCTTCGCCAATCTGATACTCCGCTCGTTCGAAGCCCTAGCCACCCACTGCAACCTCCGCAAACGCAGCCCACCCCCTTTTAGCTCTGGGAGCTCCATCGCCCAACGCATCACAGGAGACCCGTTATGTGGATGGCTGCAATAGTCCCCCGTGCGAAGGGGATGATTCCCGGCTCGCCTCCAGATCTGAGGGCGAATAGTAGTGGAGTCCAGCGAAGCCAGCTATGCGTAGTCCTCGATTCCCTCGCTAGCTGTCGGATCGGTGATGCGGGACCACGAAGATGAGCCGAACTAGCATTTCCTGGCGAGATCGGCCGCAAGAGTCTGTGGGGGTGCTGTGGCGTACGGGATCACGTCGACACCGCTCCATCCATTCCAGATGCGCTGACCTGTCGACGTGTTCCGCGTCAGTCAGGACGCCCGCTGTGAACGCCTCGGCGTACAGCGAGGGCTGTGTGGTGAACGTCAGCGACCTGAGCTGAGTATCCAAGCGGTCTGAGTGCGACACTCATGACGACTTTGTAAGAGTGTAGGGCATTCGTCCGACCCGCCGCACCGGTTGAGATCATACTCCTGGGGTTGGGGTGTATAAGGTGTTATGATAGATTCATGCTCGCTCGGAATAGTGGTTGAACGTCATCTCAAAGTACTGATGTGAAAAGCTTGTAGGACATAACGCCGAGAACAGCTGGTCCCGTCACTTGAAACGCGACGTGTCTTTCGCTCTCAAGTACAGGGCGAGATCCGATGCGAGAGCCATGAGGTCCAGACTTTTCTTCCCCTTCTTCCCCTCGATCCTCCTTGTCCCCCTCCTCATCCTCGCCGTATCCACCCACGTACCAGGCGATGATCTTACCAACCAAGTCACGGACCTCTTCACCAACACCTCAGGGCGACATACCAACAACTGGGCAGTCCTCGTCTGCGCCTCCCGATACTGGTTCAATTACCGAGTCCGCTCCCTTCACCCCCTAAATCGATCTGCACTGACCCATACCCGCAGCATATGGCCAACACCCTAGCGATGTACCGAACGATCAAACGCCTCGGCATACCCGACTCCAACATCCTCCTCATGCTCGCCGACGACGTCGCTTGTAATCCAAGGAACGCGTTCCCCGCTACTGTGTATGCGAATTCGGGGAGACAGATGGATTTGTATGGGGATAGCATCGAGGTGGATTATAGGGGTTATGAGGTTACCGTCGAGTCTTTTCTCCGCTTGCTCACGGGTACGGTCCTAACCTTCGACATCCTCGGACAGAGCTCGAACCTAGCTGACATGGACAGGTCGTCAACCGGAGCATATTCCGCCCAGCAAGAGACTCCTCACCGACGCCTCGAGCAACGTATTCATCTACATGACCGGTCATGGAGGCAACGAGTTCCTCAAATTCCAGGATAACGAGGAGGTCTCCGCGTTCGACATAGCAGACGCCATCGAGCAGATGTGGGAGAAGCGGAGGTGCGCTCCTTCTCTCTGATTTACATATCAAGCTCTACGGAAATTGACGGAAGCGTAGATTCAACAAGCTGTTGTATGTGGTGGATACGTGTCAGGCGAATACGATGTACTCGAAGTTCTACTCGCCAAACGTCATCTCCACTGGCTCTTCGGCCATTGGGGAGAACTCGTATTCGGTGAGTCGATCCTCGGCCCCACTAGCCCAGCTGAGATTGGCAGCACCACAACGATCTGGATATCGGCGTGGCGGTTATTGACTGCTTCACGCATTACATCCTGCAGTACCTCGAGACCCTCGCCAAGTCGTCCAAAGCGACTCTGCAGGACTTTGTGCGTCGTCTCCTATGCTTGTCTTACGAGCTGACGATACCGTCTAGTTCGAGACATATGACCCAGCTCGGATCCACTCACATCCGGGAATTTCCACAGAGCTCTCTAGGGCGAGTCCTGAGGACATTCTGGTGACGGACTTCTTTGGCGGGGTTTCGAGTGTCGAGGTCATGCGGAAGGAGGGGATGTTGCCGGTCCTTGGCCGGAAGGTGGGGAAATGGGAGGAGGTGGGGAAGCGGAAGGAGATTGGCGGCGAAGGAGCATCAACCGGCTGGGAAGTTTCGTCTGGAAATCGCACGGAGCGAACGATGTCCGCCGGAACGGGCTGGGCTAGGCCTCTTGTGACAGAGCGAAAAACGTGGAGGGGTTTGCAGGGAGGGGCCGCGCTTGTCGCTCTCGCCTTTGCTACCTACACTTGGGCGGGACGCGATGTCAAGCTCAAGACTAGCTAGATTTCGCCACTTATACCATGAATTGACTATTCCCGGTCTCTAGCTTTATCCTTTCGTTTCGCCTCGCCTGATTTCTGATGACATCCCCCTTTTCTCCAGCGTCATATGCGTGTCCCCGGCGCGATTTCTAGCCCTCGTCCTCACCTCACCATATCCTTCCGCGATATCCACATCCCCTATGCATCTCTGACCCTCTTATCGCCTTGTCAAGCCATCTTTCTCTCCTGCGCCAGATTGATCAACCTCACACACCTCATCCCCATATCCACCATGATCGAGAACGGGATCAACAAGAAGGGGACGTAGGCGACCAAGAACTTCAAGATTTCGGCGGTCGTGAGTGGAGGTTTGACGGGGGTGGTGAATACCGCTGCGAGGGTGGGTATGACCGCTGTGACTGTCGTCGCACCGTAGGCTACCATCCAAGCTACTCTTGTCAGCACATAGCCTCTTTCTGTGCGTGGGGAGCATACGATAGATCCTCTTATCGTCTGTACCGCATCAGTCTGATTGGGGAGAGTGGTCGGTAGCTTACTTCGGAAGAGCGCGATAGCGCCGATCACGAAGAATGGTGCCTGGACGTACGCCTCCATCATAAGGAGGATCCTCATCCACCCACATTCTGCCCCACCATCACGCGCGCCGAGGAGGATGACGTCCCGCGTGGAGGCGAGGTAGTCGTCGACTATACCTGGGAAGGGGGTGGAAGAGAGGAGATTGAGCATGAATTGGGGGTAGATGACTTGGGCGTCGAAGAGGACGGAGATGGGCTGGGTGGGGCGTCAGCTAGATCGACGAGGGGCGAGGGGAGAGAAGGAGGAGAGGTAAGGGGGGGGGGGGGGGGGGGGGGGGGGAGGCGGGGAAGGAGGAAGGAGACGAACGAAGTGGAACTAAGCGGGAATCGGTAATTGCGCGTGAGGAGTTCTGAGAACGCACGACGAAAAAGATGAACCACGTGAGATCAAGCTTACGACCGGAGAAACTAGTCATGTTGGAGATGCTGCTGGAGGGACGAGATGAGACGTGACAGAGAACATCGACCGAGTGGGTTCGCGCTAAAGTCGGAGTCCTCCCCGGCACCAGACGGTGAGTCATTTCTTCCAGGAACCATTTTAAAGTCAATTACTACTCCGAGTAGAAACTCATCATCTTGTTCGATCCCCCACCTTTGCCCTCAATTCCGTTCAAGTCGCCAGATATTCGAGGGATGATCCTACATCCTTGTCTCATCCCATCCATCTCGCGTCTGAATAGTACAGGCGACAAGACATCATGGTGAGTGCCTCCTTGGTATGAGTCCTTGTGTGCTGATCGCTCTCCCAGTCGAAACATCATCCTGGTGAGCTCGCTCTCGCCACAGTCCGCTTCGAATCTGCTGATCGAGCATTTTCAGATTTGCTCATGTGCCGTCGACAGCCTGGTATTGGTGAGTTCCCGCTTCATGTTTGCAGACAGCCTCGCTGATGAGACGTAGCCATAGGACGGATGTGCGAGAAGTGTGACGGCAAATGGTAAGTCCGAGCTTCCTCTGGATGCTCGCAATGTGCTGCTCTGGACGATGTGGTGGATCAGCTGGATGAAAGCTTACATGGATGATGCACAGTCCGATCTGCGACTCCTACGTCCGACCCATGACCCTCGTCCGGATCTGCGACGAATGCTCCTGTACGTCTTCCTTTCCCTCTTCTCTGTCCCTTGAGCTGACGGAAACAGTCGGAACTTCCGCTGGGAAATGTATCATCTGCTCATCACCCGGTATGTCCACCTCTCCTTTACGTGGCTGAGCTGTACTGATGAGTCTAGCTATCTCCGACGCGTACTATTGCACGGAATGTACGAGGTTGGAGAAGGATCGTGATGGATGTCCGCGGATTATCAACGTGGGTCGTCCTTGTCCACAGCGAACGGCAATTTTCAGAGGTGCTGATGAAATGTAGATGGGCGCGAGTCGGGTTGACGCTTTCTATGAGCGGAAGAAGCTTGGGTGAGTGACTCTGAGTATGCGCAGCGATTTGTACTGATGAGGGGCCAGGCTGGAGAAGGGAGGAGGCTTCAAGCGGGGATAGCACGAGCTCTGTCGAAAAACGAGCTCCATCGAAAAGCTGCCTCAAGATTGGCAGAACGATTGATGCACGTATGCATATCTAGTCACATCAGTGCCGCTTCCTTCACGGAGCTAGTAGCCTGCAGGGCCGATCAAACCAGGTGCACGGTCGAGGATTCGGAACGACGATCTTGTGATTCACGGGGCTGTCATGCGTTGCTTGCGGATCCTTTGACTGGTCAATCTGCAGGACGCCGATGATGCAAATGGCAGTACACAAGATGCATCTCCCCCTTCCGCCCGCCGGCAACCAAGATTAGGACGTGGTAGTAGATGATGGATAAGATCTATCTGTATTCCCGGTATCAATCCTCCAGATATCGTACTCCGCCTTTGAGGTATCGCAACTACACATCGTTCATCAGCTCATATCCCAAACCACTCTAGGTCACTATCTGCCTGGCGAAAGACACGCACGAAAAACTGCTTGAAATCATCTAGGACAAACGGTACGATCACCGCCCCGACGAAATCCGCAGCGCGAGTGATCCTCGCCTCGATCTGCCGATATGCCTGTTCAGGTAAAGCATGGTAGGCGGGTGTACAAGGACCGGTTAAGCAGTGCAGGTGCTCATCTAGTCTGGATATTAGCAGGCTTTCAATAGACAAAGTGAATCACATACCGATAATCTGGGCATGCGCACACAGGCTTGAGAGGAGATCGACGTATCTGTCCGGCGAGTCGAGGATCTTCCCGTTCGTCATCTTGTCCATCGTCTTGGATATTCTCGAACCCCAAGACTTCGTGCTCTACGCATACCCCACCTGATCAGCTGCCATCTAAGCCTGATCCGAACTTGCTCACCCCCGTTTTTTTCCCCTTCCACCCGCCCACGCTGACTCCACCTTTCATCAACGCCTTGTACCCCTGATCCATCTCCTCGTCCAGCCCATCCAACGCCCCGCAAAACTCCTCCGCAATCACCGTGACCCGCTTCCCAGCGGTTCCAAGAGCCAAACCCGGTCTCGCGCCATACCGCCCATCTTTCGGTCCGTCAAATAGCCCAGATCCGGTCTGTCTGATGATCTCAAAATGGAGCAGTAAAGCTTCGATACACCGGACTTTGACGTCCTGAGCTGTGATTTTTGGCGGAGCAAGGGCTTTCGACGACGCCTTTGCCCGATTTGAGGGTTTCCACACTGGTGACGAAATATGGATCGCGCCAGTGAGATAGGATCCGGACGACTCGGGGTCCATTGATGAGTGAAGGATTCGGAGGAGGTGGAAGGGACGGTGAATGATGTCACTGGGTTGCGCTTCGGGCAATGGGGAGATGAGGGATCCAGCGGCAGATGCGGTGGTGTTGGGTAAAGGTGGGAGTGAGCGAGATGTGGAAGGGGTGGACCGAGTGGAGATGCCAGAAAGCGGGGCGAGACTGCCTTTATCCGTATTGATCCGAAGTCCGTGATTTGGCTGAGAAGAGATCGATGCTGATTTGTCCACGCTAGAAAGGGTTGAAGACGGAACATCGAGATCCGACTGACTCGACTGACGCCTGAGCTGCGGTAATCGAGTCTCTGGCTGTGATCTGGTGCGAGCTCTCGCTTCGAACACCTCGGACGGAAGAACAGGAGATGGATTCGTGGACGATGCGGACCGCTGAGATATACCGGGAAATGGAATGGAACTCGCAGGTAGACCATCGATGATCGCTTGGACAGCAGCGGCTCTGGAGATCGGAGCCATAGGATCATCCAGATTGCGAGAATGCTGTCTATGATGAGAGGACGCCTGCATGTTCGCGGCGCCGAACGAGCCTGGATCTCGGTTGAGGGGTACAGACATACTGCTAAGACTACCTTTTCGCGCTCGGATCACTTGCAGTCCTGTGATGTCGATACCTGATGCCGAGTGCGGAACCAGTGGGAGAGGTCGGTTTCCGCCCGGATAGGCATAGGCGAAGGAGCCGGACCCAGGGCGACCGGGTCCGTCGAGGAGCTCCTCTGCCGCAGCTGGAAGACTCGCACTCAATGGCGTAGTAGCCAGCTCCTCCATACCCTCTTCTGGCTCATCGACAATGTTCAGCTCCGTATCCAGTCCCAGGGAAGGTCCAGACGGTCGACGGGGCGCTATCGGAGAGTTTCCGGTATCTCGACTGCCCTGTCGCGATGGCGAGCTGTGGAGAGGGGATTGCAATATCGGCGGGGAAGCAGGCAGGCCGAATCCGAGTGATTGACGTCTTATAGGAGGGATGATGGGAGATCCCGGCGAAAAGGAAGAAAGGCTAGATGCAGCATCGTCCGATGCTGGTAGCTTCGACCAGGATGTCCTCGATCGCGTGTCAGCGATAACACCGTTTTGGGCAGTACCGCTGTGCCAAGAACTTCTGGGTCTTTCTCCGAAGATGTCTGGTGAAGGGAGGAAATTGGGATTACGAGGGTATGAGCCGGGCGGTCGACCTGGACTGCCGTTGATCAAGGGTCGAGGCGGACTGGCAACCGAGCTATCGAATGATTGGTCCGCTTGGTTTAGCATGAGATCGCCTATTCCCATGATACCGGAATTGTCGAGCGAAGCGCGAGGTGTAGGTTCTTCAGATCTGAGTTCTGACACATGCGGTCTCGGCGTGCGGCCTGGAACCAGAGTGGACGTGGAGATGGAGGGATGTTCAGTGGTGATCGACGAGGAGGGAAGTAGGTCGTTGGTATTTTCATAGGTCGAGAGCAGCTGTATACGTGACACATACGCGTCGCGCTGTATCATTTCAGCGCTTCTCCGCGATGTCAGAATCGAGAGACTAACGATTCCACGTAGGGTCCGTCCTTCTTCGTCGGCCTTCCCGACAGTGCTCCGTCTTCGCTTCGTCTCATCCAGATTAGGCTCCACTCCAACCCGCTCCATCACTTTCTTCAGCCTCGCGACCGCTTCTCGGTACGCCGCGAGTGCACCTAATACGTCATTGTTCTTATCCATCTCGACAGCTCGTTGCGCAAGATCCAGAGCGGTCTGCAGTAATTGGCGCGAGGGTGTCCGAGGTGCTCGTGATCGCGAGCCAGTTCCAGGGGAAGAGCGTAACTCAATAGGAGCATCGAGGACAGAGACCCCAGCTGCAGGCGTGACCTGAGCCGGAGTGAAGAGGGACGAAGAACGTGGTGAGATGGTGGGCACGGATGGATTAGGCGAGGCAGGTGGGGAGGCGGAGGCGTAGAAGCGATTCGAATGGCGAGAGGACGAGGCGGAGGCATTCCGGGAGTGATTAGGGGTGGAAGGGGAAGGTTGATTAGGTGGAGCTGATTGGGTGGGTAAAGGTGGTAATCCTTCGTCAGGTGGAGGATGAGGAGGTGGTGTGGAGGCTCGAGCTGATCCAGCTTTTCGAAAGGCACCGACCGCGCTCAGCCGTCCTGCTGCACGGGAGAGCGCTGCTGACCGGGAAGACGAAGCTTCTTGAATCGCGTACGGATGATTGCTCGTCGGGGGTAATGGAGGTGGATCAGACGCTGTCCTGACCATCAGCACATGGTTCACACTCGACAGATTGTGACGCACGCGGTGGTCCAGGCGGTGGAGGGGGACTCAACCCCAACTTCGAGCCGATCATCCTCGACCTCCTCACGCCATTCCTACCCTTCTCCTCCTCCTCCTCCTTCTCCTCCTCCTCCTCCTCCTCCTCCTCCTCCTCTCCCCACCTCGCCACGACCCCAAGAAACCCATCGCCTTCATGCGACGCCGACGGAGCCGAAGATGCAGACGTGCCTGTTCGGTGAGAAAAAGACGAGGGATGTTGGGAGGACGACGCGGATGATGGGCCTGATACTATACTTAGCAGCTGTTCTAGATTCCGTGTGGGAGGCAATATTCACCCGCAGAAGACGGCGATCCTCTCATTTCCTCTTGAAATTCCTCCCGGTATCTAGGACCGCCAATTGTCGTCCTTCTATTGCCGGATGAGGCGGATCGACGATCATACACCACGTCGCCCATGGTCATAGCGTCAACAGCAGCTCCGCTGTTTCAGGGCTGGCGGATCCGGTCCGCCAGTCCGGAGTCGGAATCGCCTAATCCTCGTGTGTCTCCTCCGCTTCCGCTTCGCGAGGTTCAGCAGAGTTGTCGACGGTACGTGCGATTGGGTTGCATGATCGAGGAAGGTATCGCTTCGGTCTGTCAGGAAGCTCGAGCCCTTTGCCCATTCACACGGTCGCTATTCACGGTTTTTCTCTAGCGACTCCTCTCGGTTCGTCTTCCTTGCACTGATTCGGACCTTCAGACTCAGTGGCTGTCACCGTCGGGTATCGAGTAGAGGCTAAGAATGTATATCAAGCGCAAAGATGGGACGACGCTAGTTGTCAACAAGAGTCCGTCGGCGAGCGCGAAACGGAAGTCCTCGAGCTCCGGGACCTGAATCGGAAACAAGGTGGCATATTCTTCCTTCTTCAGGGTCATACGACTCCCCGGAAGCACAGAAGACTGCTATGCATCGCCGGTACATATAGCTCTACTGTGCCATGACATTAAGGCGACAAACTGCACATCGAGGGTAGTATTGCTGGTAAGTGATACATACGAATTAACGAGTAGCGAGGATCCGGGAATCGCAGCGAGAACACGTGGGACCCAATATCTAGGATGGCGGCGCCCGAGGAGTCAACTTGAGAAGGCATCCGTCCTTGGGGAAGATACTGCGGCGGGATCAGCACGTAGAGGAAGTCGAGCCTAGGTCAACTCGCCAAGCAATGACCCTGATCTCATCACTGAGATCCGTCCTCTCATGGTGCCAGTCCATCAGTACGCTAGCGGTACCAAGAACAGCTGCAAGATGCATCGTCGCGTACTGTCCGCCGATGCACTGTGGGCCAAGCATCAGCTCTGAGCCAATTCCACCTGCGTGGATAGATACCTTGTGCGGCCCGCTTCCCCAGACAAGATAGTTTTGCGGATTTTGCTCGGCAATTGGCTCATTCCCGTCCTCCTGGGGAAGCCATCGCTCGGGTTTGAAGCTGTCTGGTTCGGGATAGACGGTTTCATCGTGAAGGGATCTCCAAAAGGCGGGTATGACCATGGCTCCTTTGGGTACAGTGTAGTCGTCGGAGATAGGGAACGGTCTGGACGTTATGTAAGGTACCTGCGATTTGATCAGCAGCAACCAGAAATAAGATTCCTAAACATACCATGATGACAGGGGGCATAAGCCGGAGTACCTCCTTGATAACAGCACGAGTGTACACCATGTCGCCAAGCAGCTCGAGACTGAGCGGAGCATCGAGATCGTTGCCGCGTATCTGGTACTGCTCCTCTCTGATCTTGGCGAGGAATTCGGGATGATCCGCTGTAAGCTGGAACATGTACACGATGGCACTGCTCATCGCGTCTTGGCTGGCGAAGAGAAAGCTCAGGATGACCAGGCCGATCTCCTTGTCGGTGTATTCTCTGCTGAGAAGCTTGGCCTGCTCGCCATCTTTAAGCGCCCCTTGACGCGACTCAAACATTGCCCGAGTCCATTCGTCCAGGAGACACCGAGGCTCGTTCGTCGGGTCGGCCATGGCTGCTCTGGATGAGATGGAGGCCGCAACGAGGATTTTCATGATCCTTTTTCGGGCTCGAATGGCATTATATGTCCTGGTACCGGGCCAAGCGAAGGGAAAGTTGACGAGCAGCAGGGCAAGGGTCATGGTCCAATACTCGTCGTTGATGAGCTGCTTTTGCGCTGCGGTGACGTAGGGCCCGACGAATACGCTGAGTGATGTCTCCATGTTGAGGTCGCGCATGGGCATCATGTACTCCGTGAAAGGGGCAGGGTCGGCCATCCACTTGGCGAACCATGATCGGTAGATTCGTTCTTGAATCGGCAAGTAAGTGCTGCGAATATAAGAAATAGTCCGCAGCAGAGGCAATGGGCTCACGATAATGCCTTTTTGGTGAACAGCACATTCAGACCCTTGCGGTAGTCGGCATGGACCTTGCCGTGCAGGAACACCCAATTCTCTGGAAGCAGCACCTGCTTCATGGCGTACACAAGGCAAGGGCCCGCATATGTAGGAGAGTTGAGGATCTTTCGTGCCATCTCGCTCGATGATCCAATCACGATGAAGCTGTTTGACCTGTCAGTTTGGTACTCGTGATTGCGTAAAGATCGGGCTCACATGTTGAAGACCGAGACGACGCTGAGGTCACCGGAGTACCACTGTGACTTGTAGTTTGACATGGTGGGACTGATGGAATCGGCAAATTTGCCGATGATGGGAATCGTCCATTTGTCACCAGGCAGATGCGCCTTCTTGGCGCGGTAGACGAGCTGCTCAAGTATAAGGAGGGATAAGATCACGGTGAGGATCGTGGCAGCAGTGGTTTTGCTGAAAATCCGACGGTCAGCACATCAACCTTGCCGATATGTGAGGTGCGGTCAGGCCGAGACTGAAGTCAAGCCGCGGTGTACAACGAGGAACTTTCAGACTCACGTATCCAAGGTGAAACGCGATTTGCTCAGCCCCTCGATCCCCCACGATCCCATCGACTTGAGGTCAACCGAAGTCGGCCTCAAAATCGTATGAGATGCTCCGTTGGTGGAGTTCATGATGATCGTCTGTCTGAGGGATGGAAATGACAACAGCGGGGAAAAGTTGAGGTCGATCGGTGAGGGGACTATTGAGGCCAAATCGGTCTACGGAACCTGAAACCAGCCGTCAGCCACCTTTGAAATTTTTCTGGACCGACGTCCTCCCTTGATCCGCATCGATAGCATGGACTCACCAGACGTCGTGTACTCGTCCGCCGCTCCGATGCAGGGTATGAGAAGTTGCAAGTCCAAGAAAGTCTTGATCTACGAGGGGATGAACGTCCGAAACCAAAAGAGACCGAAAATGCTGATCCTGCCCACTTTGCGATCGGTGACTCTGTCTTCCGAGACGAACACAAGCAAGCAGATGATCTTATTGATCCCAGACAGGCAGCGGCGAACGATCGGATCGACGCGCAGAAAGCGTGAAAGGTTGAAAAAAAACGGGGTGGCTCGATGTAGGTCCGAAGAAAGCTTCTCCCACGTGGCGAAAAGTAAAGTGTTCCGTCTTGGCGCGTCTTGCTGATGAAACAGCTGATTTCGCATTCCTACCTGGAAGGAGAACCCCTCCCGAGAGGTCTGTCAGATGTCGTCCTCAGCTCCACAAGGATTGCTCGTGACGGCAGGTAAGGTTCATTTCCCTTTCAAGTCTGAGCTCCTCACCACCCTCACCTCAACCCGTTTCGAGCGAGCACCTCACCTCGTTGGACTGCTGGCGACGCAGAAGGAGGACGCAAGAACATATGCCGAGGTCGGTAAAGCTTGTATCACCTGGGAAGATGTCTCGCTGATGACAGGATATGTGGCCTTCTAGTTCACGAGGAAAGCATGCGAACAGATTGGCATCGGCTTCGAGCTCCGGTTCGTCGGCGAGGCACGGAAAGGTATGGATGGGGAAAGAGTCGGAATAGATGTCGAGGAGGCCATAATTGAAGTGAGACCCTAAACAACTCATCAGATGTGGTACTCACCGGAATCTAGGCAAATGACGACACCAATGTAGACGGGATCATGGTCTATTACCCAATATATGGCGGTCGTCAGGTAAGCTATACCTCTTCCCTTGCTCGACCTCGACTCATCCTGGAAAATTTAGGATCAATACCTTCAGTCTGTCGTCTCGCCCTTCAAAGACGTCGAAGGTTTGAATCACCAGTTCCTCTTCAACCTGTACCACAAGTCCGTCCCTTCCCCTTCCTTGTCAAGCTGCACTAACGAACAGCTTCTAGCATCCGCTTCATATCCCCCTTGACCCAGCGTCCTCCACCTCCTTCCCATCTTCCTATTCCTTTTACTACCAAACCTGGGACCGACGAGCAAACACCAGAAGGAACTGTAAAATCGGTCTTACCTTGTACACCTTTGGCGATCGTCAAGGTGCTCGAGCATCTGGGAGTGTATAACAAGATGCTCGAGTACGGAGACCGAGCGCGAGGCAAGGTGATCACCGTTATCAACCGGTGCGTCCCGTCGCCGGTCATTGCGAAGGGGTATCGTAGCTGATGTCGGACAGATCCGAGGTAGTCGGTCGACCCCTAGCAGCACTATTAGCGAACGACGGCGCCCGAGTCCTCAGCGTCGATATCGATTGTTCGTCCACCATCATATCCTCATCCACAGCCGCGCTAACGTGGCCCCAGCCATCGTAGAATTCTCGAAACGCCCATCCCCATCGGACCCCTCTTCGACAATAGGCAAATACAACCCTCACCACATCATCTCTCCCACCCAATTCACCCTTTCACAATGCCTGGCCATCTCCGACGCCGTCATCTCCGCTGTCCCGTCGCAGTCGTACAAGGTCCCGACGCGGGATTTGAAGGACGGGTGTGTTTGTGTGAATGTTGCGGGGGAGAAGAACTTCGAGGGGGATGTGAGAGAACGAGTGAGTTTGCTTTCATCCTGTCAAAAAAGCGAGGGAGATGGTTGACGATGGGTGCGGGGCTAGGCTTCAATATACGTGCCGAGCGTAGGGGTTGTGACTATTGCGATGCTTCAGCGGAATTTGTAGGTCGCTGAATCCCTGATTCCTGTGTGAGATCCCGCTGATCTGGCTATCAGATTGCGATTGTGTACATATCAGGACGTGGCGAAGAAGCTGGCTTCGCTACGTAACTAGAGGGGTTAGATCTATAGATAATTCGGGATGCGAATTTTGTTATCGCTTGGAATCTTCTCTTCGTTCTCTTCGGTTGCGCCTCTTGGTTCTCTCCCTCCGTGCTCACATTGTCAGCAATATCCGAAGCTGAAGCTCAGTGCTCGTCATCTCGCAATTGTATCGTTCATTCATTTCATCCTCTAGCATCCCTCCACCTCCATCAATTCATTACGTCTCAAGCACAGCGTCAGAAATACTTGAAAGGCTAAGCAAAGTATAGATCGTCGAGTCTCGTGTAGAAGAAAGGGGTTCCGTCGTCGTCATCGTCACGCAAAGAAGGGGTAGGCGGTATCAGGGAGATCCGTGCCATCCGAGATGAGGGACGGCACTCAAAGGGTCTTCTCGTCTGCCCGATTATGGCATGTCAGCTTCTGAGGACAAACAAGCCCAGGACCAATGATTGGGCTGCCGGGAACGGCGGAACTCACGCTCAAAACTCGACGGCGCGGTCGTACCCGCCATGTTGAATCCCTCATTCTTGTTGAACGGGTTGTTGCTGGTCGTGGAACCTCCCTGAGCTCGGGCCTTCACGTTGCTCAGTACGGGGTTGAGGACATTGTGGTAGAGCACCTCGGCACCTCGGGTCGCGGGGAGCATGACTGAGAAGCTCAGATCTAATCATCCTGTAGGTACGGGAGCCACTCACGCCAGATGGTGAAGACGGTCTTGAAGACAAAGTACATGGGGACCCAGTATAGGATTGGGCGGAGACCCATCGATTCTGCGAGGTTCATCGATCCGAACACGACCTATGCCTCAGTCAGCCTCGAACCCATTGCCATCCTCTCGGACCCTGTAGAATCGGCAAAGCTGACTTACCCAATAGGTCAGCCATTGCTTGTCATCGTTCGTGCCGGGGCTCTCGATAGCCTGAACAGAGAGGTATGCGGGAAGAGCCCAACCGATAAGATTAGAGACGGGCGAAGCGAGGCCGAACATGTTGAAGAAGATGAGGACAACCGAGCTATGCGATGGATCAGCGATGTAAGCCGGGAAGTTGATGAGTTCACGCACGATGCGGCGAGAGCGAGAACACCGTAAGCCTTCGGGACTCTGGTCCGCGCCTCGAGGTCGCGAAGCATGGGGTACTTGTTGAGCTAAGCGGACATCAGCCACCACGCAATAAGGTACTTGCTGGCTTCGCTTGTCGGAGAACGCGACAAGCGAGGGAAACTTGACAAGCGAGGACATTGTGAGATATTGTGCGGGGCGAGGGCTGGCCTCACGCGGAACGAGGAGAAGATTTCATCCGGGATGACTCACCTCAGCATCCAATGAAGACACCTGTCCGTTGACGAACTTGTTCGCCTCTTGAGTGTACGGGTGACTCATGAAGTTTTGCTTGATCTGTTGAGATTGGGCGGACATCTGGACAATTCAGCGTGGTCGGCTACAGCAATACCGTGGGACGATAAAGGGTGAAGCTCGAGAACTTAGGGCTGGAACAGCACGAAGCAAGGTGGTGGATGATTGAAGGAGGACCTCCTGGTGACCCCAGCGTACTACGTGGAGGGGCAAGCGATATGAAGCATCGTGGCTTCCAGCTCACACGACCGTTCCATATCGTTCTCCTCCAGGTAATCAAGCAATTCGAACAGTGTCACTCACCTTGGGATGTATGCAAAGCCTAAAATACGCGTGAGGTAGCTCCTGTTGAGTATACTGGGATATGCCAACGGTGTTGCAAAAAGTGAAAGCCCAGGAAAGCGGTGACGATGTGGAAGGGCGTGCCGCGGGAAAGGGAAGGGTCTTTGCCTATGACGCATACGTAAATTCGCTCCTTCCGACCAGCGTTGCCACGAATTTTCGGAATCGGAAATAAGGACAATTCGCGCCTGAGATTCAACCAGATATTGCAACCAGATATTAGGCTCGCGTCTCGGAATCACGGAAGGTTCACATTCTAGCGCGGTGTTTTCAAGGGCGGAGTTCCGGTACTCTGTAGCCTCACACTTATCTCTAGCATCCCTTAAGGCGCCACGAAACGTAATCCTTCATCATTCGACTGGTCGTTCTCACTCTCATTTCCCGCGCGAACATCGACTCATCGGTAGCCTGAGCTGAAACATCTCGAAAACTATTCGGTGTCGTGTCGCACGCTGGCGCCTGACCAGGCATCGAGTAGCCCCTCCTTGGCTACTTCATGCACTCCCCTCGGCCACGATCTCCGATTGCAGGACCATCAATTGAGTCTTCCTACTTCAACACGCCGAGTCGAGGCAGGCAGTCGGGGTTGAAAAGTCGAGGAACGCAGCTTCTGGCGTTAAGGTTCGGATGGGTCGTGCTGGTCGTTTGGTTCGAGGTTGGTCTCTCTTCACCGAAATATGAGCTCTCTTGAGCTGACCTCGTCCAGTTTGGCGACGTCAGTCTGTTTTGAACTTTCCAGGGACAGCCGAACTGACTCCTCTTTCAGTTCTTCCATTCCCTTTCGACATGCAAGTTCCCAGACTCGGTGCTTCGACGGTCGGCTTCTCGCGGTGCTGGTCAGCTGCCAACCCATGTCGTCCTCCTTGCCGACCCACATGTCCCCCATCCATTTTTGTCTTACCCATCAGATGCTCGGCCATGGATCAATCTTCTTCGACAGGCGATGGATGAGCTGTTCATGAGGAAGAGCTGGAACGTCGTGATGCGTCTAGGCCGGGTGGACGCGGTGATCGTTGTTGGCGACATGCTGGATTGGGGAAGGGGAGTGATGAGCGATCAGGAGTGAGCTTGTGATCTCTAGTGGTGCTGATGAAGTAGGTACGAGGACTATCTCAACATCTTCTATTCCGTGTTTCGACTCCCTCGATCTGTCCCCATGCACTTCGTCCCCGGAAATCACGATCTTCCCCTCGGTCCGAATCGCCTATTCTCCCCACACGCTCGAGACCGATATGCACGACACTTCTCGCCTCCGAATGCGATTTTGCCTATTGCAAATCACAGCTTGATCCTGCTTGACGCGGTCGGGCTGGTTGAGGAAGACTACAGACGGTACGCAGCGGAGATGCAATTCGGCGAATGGGATGGGACAGGCGGTGGTGTCATCGAGTTCGTCAAGGCGCTTGGCGAAGGTGCGTGGGAGCGGTGTCCGCGGCTACGCTGACGACCTCCGCAGATCCACCACCGGGACCGAAGATACTCATCTCGCATATCCCGTTAGCGCGCCCAGAAGCCTCGACGTGTGGACCATTGCGGGAAAGAGGTCGGATACTGAAGGGCGCTGGTCCGGGTTATCAAAATTTGCTGGGTAGTGAGACGAGCAAGTTCCTGCTGGAGGTGATCAAACCCACCCTTGTGTTCAGGTAGGTTATGATTGCGATTCTGTGCTGTCGATACTGACACCAGGTAGCGGGGACGATCATGACTATTGCGAGCATACTCATTCCAACGGAGTCCGCGAGGTCACCATCAAATCCTTCTCCTCGTGCACCGGTATCCGACGACCCGGCTTTCAGCTCCTCTCCCTCATTCCCCCATCATCATCACTCCCATCGTATTCCCAAATCACTCACGCGGACCGACCATGTTTCCTTCCCGATCAGGTGGGCGTGTATAATCGCGTATATCTCCCTTTAGCTATCGTCACCGTCCTCTACCTTTTGTTCACCAATATCCGGTCAGCCTGGCAGCGATGGACCGCGACCGGTCATTCGGTCTACGGCGATCTGAAGAGCAGATTATCCCCAGGTTTGCCCTCGGCCGAATTTGTGCCCAACTCCACAACGACTGCTCGGCGGGTATCCGATCGCTCTGTTCCCCTCACCCTCCCATCTCGAAACAGCTCGCAACATCTCGTAGGCTTAGGTCACCATACCGCCAACGGCTCTCCCGTTCTCCGGCCGAATCGCCTCGGCAGCGCATTTGGCGTCCCGGAGACGCGCTTTGCACGATCCGCCCCCGTCTCTCCGCAGAATAGTCCCCGCTTGTCATATAGCGAAGAGGCGGCTTCTTATTCTTACAACCAGTCAGGCTTATCGCGAACCGACGACGAAGAGAGCGTCTTAGAAACACCTAGTCTGTCAAGACGATCGAGCTACATCTACATGCACGGCGGGCCTGACCTTCAAACACCGGCTGTCCTGTCTCATGAAGCTCCATCTCCATCCTACTTTCTTCCCATGCCGTCAAACGCCAACACCGGTCTCGGCTTGTCTACCCCGACTCCGAATTTCCTCCAATCCGGCGGCCAAGACATGCGGCGAGCGAGCTCTTCGAATCTCTCCGCCATAGCCTCCTCACAAAGCTCTGCACCTGCTCGACCGGGTTTCCAAAATCGGCGGGTGACGATGCCTCGCATGGTTTCCACAGCCGACTGGTCCGCTGCGGCGAAAGCCAAGGAGACCTCGATATTCGGACTGATGGTGGATACTCTCGCTGTGCCCGGATTGTCGCGGGGACGGGATCGGGATTGGACAGGACTGCAGGCGGCCAAGGGGTTTGCCAGGTGGTTGTGGAAGGGGAGAAACGGGGTGGTGATGAAATCGTGGAGAGAGGTGATGGCAGTGGCTTGGCCCCCTGGCGTCGTGTGGGTGATGGTGAATGCTTTGTTCTTCCTTGGGTAGATGGGGATAGACGGACATTGGGGATCTGGACGACATCTGTTCATTGTACAATATCGCCGTTATTAATTGGCTATTCGCCGATTAATTCCGCATGTGGCATTTTACTCTTCTCTTTCTCGCACCCACCCTCTTGCGGTCTTAGTCCCATTACTTGTCTTAGAGTAACTCCTAATGCTTCATATTTTTTCATATCATCACGGAGGCATGTCAACTACCTAGCAAACAATATTCAGTACTTAGTCTCCCCTCTTGTGCAGCCGAACCGCCTCCAATCGCCTCGGCATGGAATCCACTAGGGTGTTGATATAACTCATCGGGATGGCCTCCCAAGCACTGTCTGCCTGTCCCCATAGGACGTCCCCGTTTTGGGCATGAACTGGGAAACCCGCAAGCCTTCCCTGGAGCTCGGACCATGCGTTCTCGATGGGATTGAGGTCAGGAGAGTAAGGTGGGTGAAAGAGCCGCCGGTACCCCAAGTCCCTTCGAGTCAAGTCGCAATATTCATTGTTATGGACGCGCGTGAGTCCTCCATGACTATAGGCAGTCTCCCCTGGTTGGTGAAGGTCCGCACAGCCTCAATTAGAGGCCCTCGTATGATCCATTCGGCGTATTTGGGGCCATTGATGCCGTTTGCAGGTGTCTCGCGGAAAGGACGCTGGAGGTGGTATCGGAGGGGTGGTGTGCATGCTTGAAGGTCGAATCGGTAGAGGGGACCCTTGTAGTTGTAGTCGATGATTCCCCATGCCATCACTTGCTTCCCTTGCCGCACTGCGGGTATGACAAACCCGTCGTCGTATTCCTCCCTAACTCTGCTTGTGACCCAATGACGTCTTGGATCCTTTCCAATCGTCAATGGTACCTCGTCCGTCCAAAGAACCGTTCTCCAGTCTCTCTGCATGTTATCCTCGACCCACTGGAGCCGTTTGACGCGTGTACAATCGGTAATGGGAGGCGCGTGTCGCATTATATGACGCTGTAGCCCATCCT
>JAABUP010000058.1_pt1 | contig 239293 bp, 231 predicted proteins | sample 5559201 | NCBI WGS metagenome assembly JAABUP01 (sample SAMN10711887, study PRJNA513373) | rock metagenome | isolation source: Antarctica rocks | place: Antarctica
CTGGCAGGATCGCCGCCGCCCGGCCGAGCTGGGCCATGCCAGCGGTCACGCGGTCTATCTGGGCAGCGAGCGACGACCTCAATGCGGGTGGCACCATGGCCAGACTGGCCTGCCCCCGCGCTGCCAGCTGCGACAGCTCACTCGCGACCGGCCCGTCGACGACCGGCAGGCCTGGCCGTGCCGTCGGCTGGAGCCGAACCTGCCGCAGCACGGCGTCGAGCGCGTCAGCGACAGCCGTGAGCCTGCTGCGCAACACCGACTCGGGAGCATTGTCGTGCAGCGCCTGCTCCAGCCGCGTCTGAGCAGTAGCGAGTCGGTCAGCGGTCTGCTGGAGCAGGTCGGGTGACAAGCCCGCTCCGGTGATGGGCGCTGCCCCGGCTTGCGCTTGCCCGGATACGGCCGGCGCGGCGTGGTGGTGCCCACCCGAACGCGAGACCGCGGTAGCCGTGACCACGCCGCCTCCGGCCAAGGCGGTGATGATCCCGGCGGAGAGCATGCGCCGCGACAGCCGTCCCATGCGGGGGTCGCGCTGGGTCGATGGAACCGGATGCCCCTGGGCTCTGTCCATCGCCGCCCGCTCGGCGGCTACGACCAGGGTTGCGCGCAGCTCACGACGGAAGCCGAGATCGAGGCCTGGAGGCTCGATTCGTTGACGCAACTGAGCGAGCTGCGCCAGCAGCTCCGGCTCGATGCCGGGCAGGTCGGACACGGGTGCTCCGGGCATGACCTACCTTCCCGTGCCTCGAGTATCCGAGTTCGTCACCTTATGCAACGATCCCGGCCCTTTGCGGATACGCCATAAGCGCGTGATATTCCCGAGGCGGGTGCTCATGTGAGGCCCTCCTTGGGCAGGCGCTTGGCAAGGGTGCGCACCGCGCGGTACTGCAGCGCTTTGATCGCGCCTTCGTTCCGGCCCATGATCAGGGCGGTCTCGCTGACCGACATGCCCTGCAGGAAGCGCAGGGCCAGGCACTCCTGCTGGTCAGCCCGCAGCGAGCGCACAGCCTTCAGCAACGCCTCATTGCTCATTGACAGGAGAACCCGCTCCTCCGGGTTTTCGGTGACCTGCCCTCGGGTCGCGCTGGTGAGGTCGTCGGTCGGGACTTCCAGGCGGTACCGGCTGGACTTGCGCTCGTCAGCCAGCAGGTTTCGGGCGATGGTGACGAACCAGGCAGCGATGTCGCGGCCCTGCCAGCTGAAGGTCTCGATCCGCCGAAGGGCACGCAGGAACGTCTCGCTGACGAGGTCCTCTGCAGTGGCGGTGTTCCCGACGCGGTAATAGAGGTACCGGTAGACCGTCTCGACGTAGCGGTCATACAGCAACCCGAACGCTTCCGCGCTGCCGGCCTGAGCCTCGGCGACGATCTGTGCGATGTCACCTGCGGCGTCGGTCGGCACGCCTTCAGGGGACTCGTTCGGCGGATCCGGCGGCACCGGTGGCCTTTCGGAGTGCTTTAGTGAGGGGCCGGCCGGCCGCGGCACCCGCTTCGAGTCGCGCGGCGGCCGCACCGGGTGGTGTCGACGGCGCTCACCCGTGACCGCAACCTCAGCTCGGAGGGCGTACCAGCCGGCGGCCGGGCCGCCGTTCCCGTAACTCATCCGCTCGGCCGCAATTCGGGATGGCTGCCGCTGCTGAGGGGGGCACCAGCGGAACCGAGCAGCAGCGCGATCATCAGACCCCCCGACAGGCGACGCGCGAATGATAACGATGCAGCGCAACTACGTGCACAGCACGCAGGTGGGGTGGCTGCCGCAGCAGTAGTAGTGCGCCAGCTATGGAACACTGACCGGACACCGGCGCCGTCGCCGGCGGGGGAAGAGGTCCGCGGTGCAAGACCCGCCGTTACTGGGGGATCGAACCACGGCGCGCAACCTGGCGGACCTCGTCCGCATCGCCGCCGACCTCCGGCCCGGTGCCGCTGCCCTGCTGCATCCAGGCCGGCCTGGCCTGCTCAGCGAGGCCGAGCGGACGAGCTGGTCCGAACTGGACGTCCTGGTGAACCGGGCCGCATCAGCCTTTGACGCCTCGAGCCTGTCCCCCGGTGAGCGCATCGCGATCATGATGAGCAACACCCCCGCGTTCCCGGTCGCGTACTTCGGGGCCTTACGTGCCGGGCTGGCCGTCGTCCCCGTCGACACCTGCGCGACAGCTGCCGAGGTGCTGCACCAGCTCATTGACAGTGGGTCTCGCGCCGTCGTCGTCGATACGGATGCGGCGGCCCGGGTGCTGGAGGTAAGCCCACGCACCGCGGTGACCATCGTCTGGGTCGCGGGTGCCGCCACCGCTCCCGCAGGTGCCGCCGTCTTCGAGGACGCGCTGCGTGAATCCTCCGCCGAGGCGCCCCCCGGCGTGCTCGCTGCCGGCGAGGACCTCGCGGTGCTGGCCTACACCTCGGGTACGAGCGGGCGGCCAAAAGGGGTGATGCTCAGCCATCGGGCCTTGAGCGCCGACCTCGACAACGTCAGCCGCATCAGCCCGCCGGTTGCCGGGCCGGATGACGTCGTGTTGCTCGTCCTGCCACTGACGCACATCTACGGCCTGAACTCGGGCCTGGGCCTCGTGGCCCGCACGGCTGCCACCGGGCTGCTGCTGGACCGGTCCGACCCAGAGGCGACGCTGGCGGCGGTCACCCGGCACGCCGTTACTGTCGTCCTGGCAGCGCCGCCCACCTTCGAGGCGTGGTCGGAGCTCGAGAACGTGGCCGAGTCGCTCACTACCGTGCGGCTAGCCATCTCATGTGCCGCCCCGATGCCGCCCGCGGCCGCGCGGCGCCTGCTCGAGGCTGCGGGCCGCCCAGTGTTCGAGTCGTACGGGCTGACCGAGACGGCCCCGTCCGTGACCTCGACTCTGATGAGCGAGGCGGCGCAGCCTGGCAGCATCGGGCGGCCCGTGCCCGGGGTCGAGGTCCGCCTTGTCGACGCGTCCGGAAGCGAGGTCGACGACGACGACGCGGGCGAGATCTGCGTGCGGGGTGCCACCCTGTTCTCCGGCTACTGGCCCGACCGGCGCGACGGACCGGACGCCGACGGCTGGTGGCCAACAGGCGACGTTGCCGTGCGCGATGCCGCCGGTGAGCTCACGCTGGTCGACCGGCGCCGCGAGGTCATCGTCGTCTCGGGCTTCAACGTCTACCCTCGGGAGGTCGAGCAGGCGCTGGTGAGCCACCCCGCGGTGGCGGAGGCCGCCGTTCTCGGCATCCCGCACCCGTACACGGGCGAGGCTGTGCGCGCTCTCGTCGTCACCGAGGCGGGGGCAACTGTGAGCGGCGAGGAACTGCTCGCCCATGTCAGCCGCCGCTTGGCGCGCTTCAAGTGCCCGACATCGATGCAGTTCGTGTCCGAGCTGCCGCACTCCTCCACCGGCAAGGTCTCGAAGGCTCGGTTGCGCGAGTCACTCGCGAGCGAGCCCGCCACGCGCTCGCAGCAGTTCGTGCGCGGCGAACCGACTCTCTGAGCGGCTCGTGCCCGAGCAGCCCGAGCCGGACGCCCGGCCACCGCGCCTGGTGCTGCTGACCCGGCCGGGTTGCCCGCTATGTGACGAGGCGCGGGGGGTGCTGAAGCGGGTGGCTGCTGCCACCGGCACCGGATGGAGCGAGGTCGACGCGCTCGCCGATGCGAGCGCCGAGCTGCTCGACGAGTACGGGGACCGGTTACCGGTACTGCTGCTCGACGGCACCGAGCATGCGTACTGGCGGATCGAGCCGGAGCGGCTGCAGGCGGCGCTCGCGGGGAGGCGAGTGTGGTGAGGGCGGCCCCGCCCGGTCGTCCGTGTGACCGCGCCGACGACGATTTGTGAAAGCGTTCACTGACTCTTAGCATCGGTCCAGGCACAACTCGCGCAGCGGACCACATGACGTGGCGCGGCCTGAGGGCGCGCGAGCGCGTGTGACCGGCCGGCACCGACGGGAGCGACGATGGCAGGACCCCTCGCTCAGCCGGGCCAGGCGTCTGTACCCGCTCAGCACCGCGCGGACGCCGCCCTCCTGCCGCACCGGCGGGTCCCGGATGCGACGGTCGCGCGGCTACCGCTCTACCTCCGGGTCCTTGCCGAGCTGGCCGATGCGGGCATCTGCACCGTCTCCTCCGACGGCCTCGCCACCGCAGCCGGCGTGACCAGCGCGAAGGTTCGCAAGGACCTGTCGCAGCTCGGCTCCTACGGCACCCGCGGCGTTGGCTACGACGTGGAGCTGCTGGTCGAGGAGATCTCCCGCGAGCTCGGGCTCACCACTCGTCGCTCGGTCGTGCTGGTGGGCGTGGGAAACCTGGGCCACGCCCTCGCGGGCTACGGCGGCTTCTCCGCCCGCGGCTTCCACATCGCCGGGCTCCTTGACGCCGACCCGGGCCGCGTCGGTGAGCGGGTGGGTGACCTCGCGGTGCAACCCATGGACGACCTCGAGCAGCTGGTCGCCCAGCAGCGGGTGTCGATCGGCGTGCTCGCGGTTCCCGCCGCGGCTGCCCAGCCGGTCTGCGACCGGCTCGTGGGCTGCGGCGTCACGAGCATCCTCAACTTCGCGCCGGCCGTGCTGACGGTGCCCGAAGGGGTCGAGGTGCGCAAGGTCGACCTGTCGGTCGAGCTGCAGATCCTGTCCTTCCACGAGACCCACAAGCGCCATGAGAAGGGCGGTCGAGCCGCGCTGCCGGTCGCGGCGCCCGGTCTGGTGCTGCACGCATGACCCTGCTCGCTGTCGGCCTGAACCACCAGACCGCCCCCTCGCCCGTGCTGGAGCGGGCGGCTCTCGGCCACGACGAGGTCATCGCTGTCCTGAAAGAGCTCCTGGCCGGGGAGCACATCGCGGAGGCCGTCGTCGTGTCGACGTGCAACCGGGTCGAGGTCTACGCCGAGTCGGCGACTTTCCACGGCGGGCTGGCTGAGATGTCCGACGTGCTGGCTCGGGTCACCGGCCTGCCGCACGAGGATCTGACTGCCGGCCTCTACGTGCATCACGAGGCCCGCGCCGTCCAGCACCTGTTCTCGGTCGCCTGCGGGCTCGACTCGATGCTCGTGGGGGAGGCACAGATCCTCGGACAGGTGCGATCTGCGTTTCGGGTGGCTCAGGAGCAGGGAACGACGGGCCAGGCGCTCACCCCGCTGTTCCGCGAGACGCTGCGCGTGGGCAAGCGGGTGCACTCCGAGACCGGCATCGACGACGCCGCCGCCTCCTTGGTCGGCGTGGCCGTGCGCCTCGCGGCCGAGCGGCTCGGGGGCAGCCTGCAGGGTCGTCGCGCGCTCGTCGTCGGTGCGGGCTCGACCGGCGCCCTGGCCGGAGCGGTGCTGCGCCGGCAGGGGGTCTCCGAGGTCGTCGTCGCCAACCGGACGGCCGCTCGGGCCACCCGGCTGGCGGCATCGCTCGACGGGCATGCCGTGGGGCTCGAGGGCATCGAGGATGCGCTTGCCGTTGCGGACGTCGTGGTGGCCGCCACCGGCTCCTCCGCGCCCGTGGTCGGCGCCGACGTGGTCGGCGCAGCTGTCGCCCGACGCGCCGGCCGCCCCCTGGTGCTGCTCGACCTGGCCCTGCCGCACGATGTCGATCCGGTCGTGGCCAAGCTGCCCGGTGTCACCCTGCTCGACCTCGACGCACTGCGCGGCCGGCTCGCAGGCAGCCCCGCTGCAGCCGACGTCGCCGCGGTCCGGGCCATCGTCACCGAGGAGGCGGCCGCGTTCACCGACCGCCAGCGGGCGCTGTCGGTCGCGCCGACGGTCATCGCGCTCCGGGCGCAGGCAGCCGAGGTGGTGCGCGGCGAGCTCGACCGGTTGGCCGGGCGCCTGCCGGAGCTCGCCGGCCGGGAGCGGGTGGAGGTGGAGGCGACGGTCCGCCGCGTCGTCGACAAGCTGCTGCACTCCCCCACGGTCCGGGTGAAGGAGCTCGCCGAGTCCCCCGGGGGCGACCGTTATGCGGAGGCGCTTCGCGAGCTGTTCGGTCTCGACCGCGGCACCACCGCCGCCGTGTCCGCCCCGGCGACCAGCCGGCTGGACGACCTGACATGAGCAGCCCGATGGGTCCCGGCACGAGCTCGGCAGCCGCCTGCAGCGACGCGCCGCTCACCGGGCCGCCCCTACGGCTCGGTACCCGCCGGTCGCCGCTGGCCCGGGCGCAGTCCGGCCAGGTGGCCCGTGACCTCGAGCAGCGCCTGGGCCGCCCGGTCGAGCTGGTCGAGGTCGTGACCGAGGGCGACCGGTCGGGGCAGCCGCTCACCGTGATCGGCGGCACGGGTGTGTTCGTCACCGCGCTGCGCGAGGCGCTGCTGACGAAGCGGGTCGACCTGGCGGTGCACTCGCTGAAGGACCTGCCCACCGCGCCCGCCGATGGCCTGACCGTCGCCGCCGTCCCCCGGCGCGAGGACCCGCGCGATGCGCTCGTCAGTCCTACCGGCCTGACCCTCGGAGAGCTGCCGCCGGGCTCACGCATCGGCACCGGGGCGCCGCGGCGGGCCGCCCAGCTGGCGGCCCTCGGCCTGGGCCTGCAGCCAATCCCGATCCGGGGCAACGTCGACAGCCGGATTGCGAAAGCCGTAGGCGGCGAGGTCGATGCCGTGGTGCTCGCCCGCGCCGGGCTCGCCCGGCTTGACCGGCTGGAGGTCGTCACCGAGGTGCTCGACCCCCTCCAGGTGCTGCCGGCTCCTGGCCAGGGGGCGCTCGCCGTCGAGTGCCGCAGCGACGACCCGGAGCTGGTCACGGCCCTCGCCGGCGCGCTCGACGACTCGCGCAGCCGGGCAGCCGTCACCGCGGAGCGGGCACTGCTGACCGCGCTTGAGGCCGGCTGTACGGCGCCCGTGGGGGCCCTCGCCGACGTGACCGGCGGCGGGTGGGAGGGCGAGAGCGACGACGAGCCCGCCGAGCTGTACCTGCGGGGAGTCGTGGCTGCCCTCGACGGCAGCGACCTGCTGCGGCTGTCCGCGACCGCCCCGCTTAACGAGCCTGAGAGCCTGGGGCGTCGACTCGCTGCCGACCTGCTCGATTCGGGTGCGGCCGATCTGATGGGACTGTAGAGATGGCACCGAGCAAAGAGGCACCACCCGGCGACCAGACGACTGGGGCACGCTCCCGTGCGGCTCGTGCCGAGCGTCGCCAGCTGCATCCGGTCGCGCTGCTCGGGACCGGTCCAGGCGACCCCGGCTTGCTCACCGTGCGAGCGGCGCAGCTGCTGCGCGACGCCGATGCCGTCATCGCTGATCCGGCGGTGGCGTCCGACGTGCTGCGCGGGCTCGTAGCCGAGATCATCGACGCCGCCGCTGAGGGCGTCGACCCCGTGAAAGAGACAGTGGCGCTCGCCCGCGCCGGCAAGCGGGTCGTCCGCGCAGTGCTGGGGGACCCGCTGGAGCAGGCCGACGTGGTGAAGGAGGCGCAGGCCCTGACCCGGGCGAAGTTGGTCTTCGAGTTTGTCGCGGGCGTGTCACCGGCAGTGGCTGCCCCGACGTACGCCGGGGTCGCCGTCGGTGCGACGCGCACCATGGCCACGGTGGCCGAGGACACCGACTGGGCCGGGCTCGCCGCCGCGCCCGGCACGCTGGTGCTCCAGCTCGATGCCGTCGGCGCCGCCGGCAAGGCGGCAGCTGCCCTCATCGAGCACGGCAGGCGGCCCGACACGCCGGTGAGCATCACGGTGGGAGCGACCAGCGTGACCCAGGAGACCGTGGTGACGGTCCTGGAGGCGCTCGACGGCGCATCGGCCGGGCTGGGCGCCGCCGGCCGGGGCAGTGCCGTCGTCGTCGTCGGAGCCGCGGTGAAGACGCGCGAGAAGCTGTCGTGGTTCGAGACCCGGGCGCTGTTCGGCTGGACCGTGCTCGTGCCCCGGACCCGGGAGCAGGCCTCGGTGGTGTCGGACGAGGTCCGCGCGCTCGGGGGCGTGCCGCTGGAGGTTCCGACGATCGCCGTCGAGCCGCCGCGCACCCCCGCCCCGATGGAGCGGGCCATCCGCGGGCTCGTCTCGGGCAGCTACCAGTGGATCGCCTTCACCTCGACCAACGCCGTGCGCGCCATCCGGGAGCGGTTCGAGGAGCTCGGCCTCGATGCCCGGGCATTTTCCGGGGTGAAGGTAGCCGCCATCGGTGAGGTCACCGCCGCAGCGCTGACGGCGTGGGGCATCGTCCCCGAGTTGACCCCCTCCGGTGAGCAGTCGAGCGAGGGGCTGCTCGCTGACTGGCCGCCCTACGACGACGTCCTCGACCCCATCGATCGGGTGTTCCTGCCGCGGGCCGACATCGCCACCGAGACCCTCGTGGCCGGTTTGAAGGAGCGCGGGTGGGAGGTCGACGACGTCACCGCGTACCGAACCGTCCGTGCTGCTCCGCCGCCCGCCTCCGTGCGCGAGGCCCTGAAGGGCGGCGGGGTCGACGCTGTGCTGTTCACCTCGTCCTCGACCGTGCGGAACCTGGTGGGCATCGCCGGCAAGCCGCACGAGCGGACGACGATCGCGGTCATCGGTCCGCAGACCGCTGCGGCCGCCACCGAGCTGGGGCTGCGGGTGGACGTCCAGGCGAGCGAGCCGACGACGGCCGCCCTCGTCGCCGCGCTGGCCGACTTCGCGCGGCACAAGCGGGAGACCGAGCCGCAGGGAGCGACCGTGACCCCGCTGCGCCCGCGCCGGCGCCGCTGAGCAGTTCAGGTAGCTGAGCAGTTCAGGTAGCTGAGCAGTTCAGGAACCCGAGCAGGTGGCACCACCGCAGGAACAACGTCAGGAAAGGCTAGTGATCATGACCGGCTTCCCGACCGTTCGGCCCCGGCGGCTGCGCAAGAGCGGCGCGCTGCGCCGGCTGACCGCGCAGGTCAGGCTCGACCCGGCCGACCTCATCGTGCCGATGTTCGTCAAGGAGGGCGTGAGTGAGCCGGTGCCCATCGGCTCGATGCCCGGGGTGGTGCAGCACACCCGCGAGTCGCTGCGCAAGGCGGCGACCGAGGCGGTCCAGGCGGGCGTCGGCGGCATCATCCTGTTCGGCATCCCGGCGACGAAGGACGCACGCGGCTCGTGCGCCGACGACCCCAGCGGCATCGTGCAGCTCGCGCTCGCCGACCTCGCCGCCGAGGTGGGCGACGCCACGGCCTTGATGAGCGACCTGTGCCTGGACGAGTACACCGACCATGGGCACTGCGGGCTCCTGACGGCATCCGGGGAGGTCGACAACGACGCGACCCTCGAGCGCTATGCCTCCATCGCCGTCGCACAGGCCGAGGCGGGCTCAGCCGTGGTGGCCCCGAGCGGGATGATGGACGGGCAGGTCCGGGCCATCCGGGAGGCGCTGGACGCGGCGGGGCACGCCGGCGTGGCGATCCTCGCCTACTCCGCGAAGTACGCGTCGGCCTTTTACGGCCCGTTCCGCGAGGCGGCCGAGTGCGCGCCGCAGTTCGGGGACCGCTCGGCGTACCAGCAGGACCCCGCCCGAAGCGTCGGCGAGGCGCTGCGCGAGGTCGCCCTCGACCTCGACGAGGGCGCCGATGCCGTGATGGTCAAGCCCGCGCTGTCTTACCTCGACGTCGTGCGCGCCGTGCGGGACGCGGTCGACGTGCCGGTGGCGGCCTACCAGGTCAGCGGCGAGTACGCGATGGTCGAGGCCGCGGCCGCGCAGGGGTGGGTCGACCGGGAGCGGATCATCCTCGAGACGCTGACCTCGGTGAAGCGGGCGGGAGCCGACATGATCTTGACCTACTGGGCGAGCGAGGTGGCGAGTCTGCTCCGGTAGGTCGCGGACTGCTGGTATAGCCGCCCCGTCAGGACCGGCAGGACCGGCAGGCGGGCAACAGCGGCAGGTCAGGCCCGCTTCGGCCGGTAAGTGCAGATCAACACGCCGGTGGCCGCCGTCGTGGTCGAGACCAGCTCGAGCGGGCGTGCCCGGCCGTCGCCCGGGAACACGCGCTTGCCGCCGCCCAGCAGGATCGGCTCGATCATCAGCCGGTACTCGTCGACGAGGTCGTGGTCGATCAGCTGCGCGGCGAGCGACGCGCTGCCCCAGACCTGCAAGCCCTTGCCGTCACGGGCGTGCAGCCGGCGTACCGCACCGATCGCGTTGTCCGCGGGCAGCAGGGTCGAGCCAGACCAGGAGAGGTCGCGCTGCGTGAGCGTGCGCGAGGCGACGTACTTCGGGATCTCGTTCATCCGGTCGGCGAAGGGGTCGCCGGCCCGTCCCGGCCATGCGGCCGCCATGGCCTGCCAGGTCCGCCGGCCGAACAGCAGCGCGTCGGTCTCGGCCATCACCTCGCCGATAACAGAGCCCATGGCGTCGGGGTCGAAGTACGGCATCGACCAGCCGCCGTGGGCGAACCCGCCATCGGTGTCCTCCTCGGGCCCACCGGGCGCCTGCACGACGCCGTCAAGGCTCATGAAGTCACTCAGAATGATGTGCACGCTGCTCCTCGCATCGGGGCCGTTTGGCCGTTCAGCAGGGTAGACGCGGCTGCTGGGGTGGATTCATCGCCCGCCTCGGTTGGACAGGACAGCCAATCGTCCGGCCACTCATTTGTGCGGACCGCGACTGGCACGCAGGGCTGCGGGGTCGCATCATGGACGGGTGTCCAGCTCCGCCGCCTCGTACGCCGTACGCCTGGCCTTGATAGGGGCGATCTTGTCGACGCCGGCCTGGCTACCGCAGGTCGTGCGTGCCGCCGAGTCGGTCCGCTTGCGCCGCACCACCGTTCCGGCCGGCCCGCCGATCGAACGGCTCGCCGCCGACCTTCGCCGGCTGCGGCCGCTCATCGACGACCCCACCCGCAGCCGGACGCAACGTGAGGGTGCCCGCCTCGCGTACGAGGAGGTGCTGGTCGACGCCTGTCGTGCGCTCGGCATCGACCACCGGCTCGGGGCCGAGCGCGGACTGGCCGCAGAGGTCGAGGTGCTGCGGGTCGAGGCCGCGCTGGCCGACTCGGGTCTGCGGATCGTCTCCTCCCGACAGTAGGGGTGGGCTCCCCGCCCGCACGCTCGGAATGCCAGGATGGCGGCAGGGCCGTTGCAGCGGCCGCCACCCGAACGCAGGAGGAGCACCGTGGCAGGCACAGAAGGACGCGTGGCGATCGTCACCGGAGCCGCCCAGGGCATCGGCGCCGCAACGGCCGAGCGCCTGTCGCGCGACGGTTTCAAGGTCGTCGTCTTCGACCTCGACCAGGCTGCCGGGCAGAAGGTCGTCGACGGCTTGCCTGGCGAGGGCCTCGCTGTCTCGGTCAACGTCACCGACCGGGCGCAGGTCGAGGCGGGGGTACAGCAGGCGGCCGAGCAGTTCGGCAGCGTCGACGTGCTCGTCAACAACGCGGGTGTCACGCGCGACGCTCTGCTGTTCAAGATGACCGACGAGGACTGGGACCTGGTCATCGCCACCCACCTGACCGGCTCCTTCTACTGCACCCGCGCGGTGCAGAAGCACATGGTCGACAACAGGTACGGGCGCATCGTGTTCCTCTCGTCGCGCTCGGCTCTGGGCAACCGGGGGCAGACGAACTACGCGGCCGCCAAGGCCGGCATCCAGGGCATGATGCGCACCCTCGCCATCGAGCTCGGCGGGTTCGGCATCACCGCCAACGCCGTCGCTCCAGGCTTCGTCGAGACGGCGATGACGCGGGCGATCACGGAGAAGACCGGCGGGTCGTGGGACGAGCTGCTCAAGGGGGCGGCGGAGCGCGCCGCGGTCAAGCGCACGGGCAAGCCGGAGGACATCGCCGCGGTGATCGCGTTCCTCGCCAGCGAGGAGAGCGGGTTCGTGACCGGCCAGACGATCTACGCCACGGGTAGCCCGGCGGTCTGACCTTAGGCAGCAGGCAGGTCACCGGCTCCCTGGTGGCAAGTGGCGCCAGCAGGGATGATGGCGCGGTGCCCTTCTCGCAACCGCGGCGACAGCCCCGGCGCCGCCCGCCGCTGGCATCGGGCGGAAACGTCTTCCGTGGGGTGCTGAGCGCGCGGCCCTACCCGATTCCACAGGCCGAGCATCGCGACTGGGTGCAGATCCCGCCGCGGCAGGTGCGGCTGGACGAGCTGATTACCGTGAAGGCCGAGCTGCGGCTCGATGTGCTGTTGGCGGACGACTCGACGTTCTTCGCCGACCTGTTCTGCCACGTGGTGGAGTGGCAGGGCGAGCTGTACCTGGAGGACGGGCTGCATCGCGCGGTGCACGCAGCGCTGCAGCAGCGCTCAACGCTGCACGTGCGCATCGCCCGGCTCGGCGACGACGGGACCCTGCTCGGCCCGGCCACCTGACAGGCTCGTGTGGAGGCGGCGCGGGCGGTCAGCGCCAACCCAAGGACCGCCGGCGACGAAAGGGAGTCATGACGGCGTACAAGCAGACCGAGCGCACGACGGCCACGCGGCACCAGGACCGCGTCGGCTACGACCGCGACGCTGCGCACGCTATCCTCGACGCCGCCCTGGTCGGCCACCTCGGCCTCACGGCGCCGGACGGCACCCCGCGCGTCCTGCCGATGCTGCACGTGCGCGTCGGGGAGACGCTGTACCTGCACGGGTCGTCGGGCGCGGCTGCCGCCCTCGCCGCCCGTGCCGCGGTTGACGGGGAGGGCGGGGGGCTGCCCGTATGCGCCACCGTGACGCTCGTCGACGGCGTCGTGCTCGCCCGGTCTGCCATGCACCACAGCACCAACTATCGCAGCGTCGTCGCGCTGGGCACGGCTCGCCTCGTGAGCGATGCGGACGAGAAGAGCGCCGTCCTCGCCGCCCTGGTCGACCATGTGGTCGAGGGTCGCAGCAGTGCCTGCCGGCCCCAGTCGGCCAGGGAGCTGGCCGCCACGTCGGTGCTGGCGCTGCCGCTGACCGAGGTGTCGGTCAAGACGCGCAGCGGCGGTCCGGTCGACGAGCCCGAGGACCTGGCGCTGCCGCACTGGGCCGGGGTGCTGCCGCTTAGCACTGTCGCCGGTGCGCTGCAGCCAGCCGCCGACCTCATACCGGGCGGAACACCGCCACCGACAATCACCGCGGGTGACCCCGTCTACGGGTGAGCACCGGACGCGCGCGCTTACCGCGAAGCTCCGCAGCCATGCATCTGCAGGCGCAGCAAGCAGCGGCTCGTCGGTCGGCCACTCCTGCCTGCCCACGACTGGAGGATGCCGCGATCCGCGTTGATCCTGCCCCCCGGGCCACTAACCTGCGCACCTGAGCGCGCGAGAAGCCCGCCTCGCGCAAGAGCGGGCGGAGAACAGCCCTGATGGCGGCGCGCCGGGCTGCAGACGTTGCTGCAGGTAGAGAGCCATCGCCTGGAACGTGCGTGAGTGCGTGGTGGCATTCAGGTCGCATAGACACGCTGTGGGCCATGAGGTCTTGTCCTCAACCGCGCTTGAGGGGGTTGCGCTGCTCGTCGCGCCGTGTCCGCGGCTGGGTTGCCGTCGTGACTCCGCCGGGTCCGTCCGGCCGGCGCGCCGACGGGCGGCGGGCACGGATGCACGGCGGTCTGGCTGCAGCAACGCCAACGCCCCCCGGGCGATTGCGTCGAATCGGGCAGCAGGCGCAGGAGCACTGTGCATCCGTGACGGGCTGAACGCACGCGACGGCGGCACCACCCGGCGTGCGCCGGGTCGAGCGCCCGCAACCGCGGCTGATAAGGCCGTACTGGCCTGCAGAATGCATGACGCTTGGCACGCCCACTGGCCTGCCGGCTCCCGGAAGGCGGACGAAACAGGACAGCCGACACGAAGCGTCATGCATCTTGTCGCGGCGCCGCCGTGGTGCTCGCCTGACATCCGACGTCATGGAGGCTGAAAGGATGGGGGCGTGTCCGAACCCCCCAAGAGCTCGTCGTTGTTCGCCCGCGCCCAGGCCGTCGTCCCCGGGGGCGTCAACTCCCCGGTGCGCGCGTTCCGCGCCGTCGGCGGCACTCCCCGGTTCATGACGTCGGGCCGCGGGCCCTACCTGACGGACGCAGACGGCAATGAGTACGTCGACCTCGTCTGCTCCTGGGGGCCGATGATCCTCGGCCACGCCCACCCCGGCGTCGTCGACGCCCTGCAGCAGGCGGCGGCGCGCGGCACCTCGTTCGGCACCCCGACGCCCGGCGAGGTCGAGCTGGCCGAACTGCTGGTCGAGCGGGTGGGATCGCCGCTGGAGCAGGTCAGGCTGGTCAACAGCGGCACCGAGGCGACGATGAGCGCCCTCCGGCTCGCCCGCGGCTACACCCGCCGCAGCAAGGTGGTCAAGTTCGCCGGCTGCTACCACGGGCACGTGGATGCGCTGCTGGCCGCGGCCGGCTCCGGTGTGGTGACCCTCGGCCTGCCGGACACTCCAGGGGTGACCGGTGCCAGCGCGGCGGACACCATCGTCCTGCCCTACAACGACCTATCGCTGGTGGAGCAAGCGTTCGCCGAGCACGGTGACCAGATCGCCTGCGTCATCACCGAGGCGGTACCGGCCAACATGGGGGTCGTGCCGCCGCTGCCGGGGTTCAACGCCGGCCTGCGCGCCCTCTGCGACAGCCACGGCGCCCTGCTGATCATCGACGAGGTGATGACGGGCTTTCGCATCACCCCTTCCGGGTGGTACGGCGTCGAGCGGGTCGCGCCCGACCTGTTCACCTTCGGCAAGGTGATGGGCGGGGGGCTGCCGGCGGCGGCCTTCGGTGGCCGCGCCGAGGTGATGGCTTTCCTCGCTCCGGTCGGGCCGGTGTACCAGGCCGGCACGCTGTCGGGGAACCCGCTCGCCGTCGCGGCCGGTCTGGCGACGCTGCACGCCTGCGACGCCGAGGTGTACGCGACCGTCGACAAGCGGGCCCTCGAGGTCGCGGCCCTCACCTCGTCGGCGCTGTCCGAGGCAGGCGTCGCCCATCTGGTCAACAGCGCCGGCTCGTTGTTCAGCGTCTTCTTCTCGGGCGCCGCAGCGGTGACGGACTTCGCCGGCGCACAGGCCCAGGCCACGGTGCGCTACGCGGCCTTCTTCCACGCGATGCTCGACGCCGGGGTCTACCTGCCGCCGAGCGCCTACGAGGCGTGGTTCCTGTCCGCCAGCCACGACGACGCCGCGCTGGAGCGGATCGCGGCTGCGCTCCCGGCCGCTGCCCGCGCGGCGGCAGCGGCGCCGGAACGCGTGGGGATGCCGTCGACGGCCGAGGACCGGGCGTGAGCGGTCCTGCCGAAGTTGGCCGGCACCGCACGGTCGTCCATCTGGTCCGCCACGGCGAGGTGCACAACCCGACCAAGGTGCTGTACGGCAGGCTGCCCGGCTTCCGGCTGTCGGCGGCGGGTGAGCAGCAGGCCGGGGTGGTGGCCGACTACCTGACGCAGCCCGTGGCGGCCAGGGACATCGCCGCCGTTGTGGCGAGCCCGTTGGAGCGTGCCCAGCAGACAGCCGCTCCGCTCGCGCAGGGCCTGGACCTGCCGGTCGAGACCGACCACCGCCTGATCGAGAGCAGCAACGTCTTCGAGGGCGGCGTCGTCGAGCCCGGGCCCGGCATCATCCGGCACCCGGCGTCGTGGAAGCACCTGCGCAACCCCTTCCGTCCGTCCTGGGGCGAGCCGTACGCCGACGTCGCCGCGCGCGTGATGGCAGCCGTCGACGATGCCCGCGGCGCCCATCCCGGCCGCGAGGTCGTCCTCGTCAGCCACCAGCTGCCCGTCTACGTCACCCGCCGACGCGCCGAGGGCCGCACGCTGTGGCACCGGCCCGACCGCCGGCAGTGCGCCCTCGCCTCGGTGACATCGCTGGTGTTCGCCGGGGAAGCGCTCAGCCACGTCGAGTACGCCGAGCCGGCCGGTCCCGGCTCGAGCGCGCAGGGCAGCGTCGGCGCCTGAACCGCCGGGCGGCCGGCCCGCCCAGTGGGTATACCCCGGACCCGCTGTCCCGGCGACCGGCATAGGCGCAGGATGACGGGGTGGCCCGCCCCCTGCCGACGCGCTCGGCAGCCGCGGCACCAGGCCAGCAGCACGCCAGCGAGGACGCGGTGCGCGCCACGCAGCAGCGGATGCGCCGGGCGGCACCCAACCTGGCGCGGGTCGGCGTCGAGCGGATGGAGGCGACCCTCCCGTTCTTCGCCGAGCTCGCCCCCGACCAGCGCGCCACGATCGGCCTGGTCCTGCAGGCCGGCCTGACCGCGTTCTCCGGCTGGCTCGCCAACCCGAGGGACGGCCATGCCGTCACCGACGACGTGTTCGCGGTGGCTCCCCGTGACCTGGCGCGGTCGATCTCCCTGCAGCAGACAGTCGCGATGGTCCGGCTCGTCGTGGACACCGTCGAGAGCCGGGTGGAGGAGTTGGCCGAGCCCGACGCCGTGCATTGGCTGCGGGAGGCCGTGCTGCGCTACTCCCGCGAGATCGCCTTCGCTGCCGCCCAGGTCTACGCGGCCGCCGCGGAGAATAGAGGCGCTTGGGACGCTCGGCTGGAGGCCTCGGTCGTCGACGCGCTGCTGCGCGGCGAGGCCGACGGCGGCGCCGAGGCCGAGGCCCTGCTCTCGCGTGCCGCGGCTCTCGGGTGGCGGGCCGGGGACAGCGTCGCGGTGCTGGTCGGCGGGCAGCCCGACGTGAGCCTCGATGTCGTGCTCGACGGCCTGCACCACGCGGCGCGGGGGGCGGGTCACGACCTGCTGGCGGGGGTGCGCGGCGAGGAGCTCGTTGCCGTGCTCGGCATCAGCGAGGACTCGGGAGAGGACCTCACGGTGGCCGCAGCCGGACTGGTCGAGCACTTCGCGCCCGGCCCCGTCGTCGTCGGGCCGCCCGTGGCCGGTCTGGCCACGGCGTCGCGGTCGGCGAGCGCGGCTGTCGCGGGGCTGCGGGTCTGTGCGGCGTGGCCCGGTGCGCCGAGGCCGGTCAGCTCCGCGGCCCTGCTGCCCGAACGTGCCCTGGGGGGCGATGCGGATGGCCGTCGCAGCCTCGTCGAGCAGGTCTACGACCCCCTCGTCGAGCTGGACCTGCTCGCTACCATCGCCGCGTACCTCGAGCAGGCCGGCACGGTCGACGGCGCCGCCCGCCTGCTGTTCGTCCATCCCAACACCGTGCGCTACCGGTTACGGCGCGTGCTCGAAGTGACCGGGCAGAATGCTCTGGACCCCCGAGGCGCCCTGGTCCTGCGGTTGGCACTCGCCTTCGGCCGGCTGGACGGGCCCGGCAGCGCGCTCGACTGAGGGCGGCCAAGCAGGCCCGGCGTTGTAGGAAAGGGCCAACCGGCTCTCGTCAACGTCGTCGGTGTCCGCAACGGTTCTACCGGCGGGTCACCCTCACAGTAAAAGGCGTGCTAGCAATAGTGGCTCCCGGCCAGGGGGCCCAGACTCCCGGCCTTCTCGTGCCCTGGCTCGATGTCCCGGCAGCTGCCGCGCTGCTTCGGCGAGCCGAGGGTGCGACCGGGCTCGACCTCATCACTTTGGGCACCACCGGGAGCGCCGAGCAGATCCGTGACACGGCGGTCGCCCAGCCGCTGCTGACCGCCACCGCTCTCGCCGCTGCCGCGGCGCTCGACCTGCTGCCCGAGTCGGCGGGAGCGCCGCTGCCGCCCGCCGCCGCGAGCGTGGGGGCCGTCGCCGGCCACTCGGTCGGTGAGCTGGCCGCCGCCGTCCTTGCTGGTGTCCTGGCTCCGGAGCTCGCCCTGCAACTGGCGGCCGTGCGCGGCCGGGAGATGGCACAGGCCTGCAACAGCGCACCGACCGGGATGCTCGCCGTACTCGGGGGCGATCCCGCCGAGGTCGACGCGGCCCTGGCCCAGGCCGGGCTCGTCGCCGCCAACCGTAACGCGCCGGGACAGGTGGTTGCCGCAGGTCCGGTGGCGGGCCTCGACGCCCTCGCCGCAACCCCGCCGGCCCGCGCCCGCCTGCGGCGCCTCGAGGTGGCTGGCGCCTTCCACGCCGACGCGATGCTGCCGGCGCGCGAGGCGCTCGCCCGCCACGTCGCGGCCCTGCCCGAGGGCACCGCCCACGACGCCCGGCTTCCCTTCGTGGCCAACGGCGATGGGACCGTTGTCACAACCGGCCAGGAGGTGCTCAACCGACTGGTGGCCCAGGTGGCCACGCCCGTGCGCTGGGACCTGTGCACCGCAACCCTGTCCACCCGCCACATCGGCGCGCTGATCGAGCTGCCGCCCGCGGGCACCCTGTCAGCCATCGCCAAACGCACACTGCCCGGCGTCGAGATCCTCGCGCTGCGCTCCCCGGACGACCTCGAGGCGGCCCGCGCGCTGCTGCACCCGGCCCCCGCGGGCGCTCCCGAGCCGAGCATGCCGTTCCGGATCGCTGTCGCCCCGTCGGCCGGCGCCTTCGTGCCCGCCGCCGTCGGTGAGGGTGATCGGGTAGCCGCCGGCGCCGCGCTGGGCCAGGTCCGCGGGAGGCGCGAGCAGCACGACATCCGCCTTGACTCCGACGCTGTCCTCATCGAGTGGCTCGCTCTCGACGGCGACCCGGTCACCGTCGGCCAGCCGCTGGCGCGGCTCGCATGAAGGCCGCCCTCCTGGGGGTCGGGGCCCACCGCCCGGCCCGGGTAGTGACCAACGACGAGCTGTCGCAGACGCTCGATACCAGCGACGCCTGGATCCGGCGCCGGACCGGCATCGCGCAGCGCCACGTCGCCGGCCCGGACGAGAGCGTCGTCCAGATGGGCGCCGAGGCCGCAGGCAAGGCGCTTGCCGCCGCTGGGGTGAGCCCGGCCGAGATCGACCTCGTGCTGCTGGCGACCTGCAGCGCCCCGACGGCTATGCCAGGCCTTGCGCCGCAGATCGCGACTGCCCTGGGCTGCGCCAACGTGGGCGCGCTCGACGTCAACGGCGCGTGCGCCGGCTTCTGCTACGCGCTGGCGCTCGCTGCCGACACCGTCCGCGCGGGTAGCGCCCGCCACGTGCTCGTCGTCGGCTCCGAGCGGATGACCGACATCGTCGACCAGACCGACCGCGGCACCGCTGTCATCTTCGGTGACGGCGCCGGTGCTGTCGTCGTCGGGCCGGCCGGCGGAGCGGGAGATGAGGGCATTGGCCCGGTCGTCTGGGGCAGTGACGGCACAGCGAGCGAAGCGATCATCATCCGCGACCGGTGGCTGGAGATGGACGGCGCCGCAGTGTACCGGTGGGCGACGTCCGCGGTGGCCCCGGTGTGCGCCGAGGCATGCCGGCTCGCCGGGATCGACCCCAGCGAGCTGGGCGCCCTGATCCCGCACCAGGCCAACCTGCGCATCGTCGACGCCATTGCGACAGCGCTCGGCGCGACCGGGGCGGCAGTCGCGGACGACGTCGTCACCAGCGGAAACACCTCGTCGGCGTCCATCCCGCTGGCGCTCGCCCGGATGCTCGAGACCGGCGCGGCCGCGAGCGGCGACGCCGCCCTGCTCGTCGGCTTCGGCGCCGGCCTCAGCTGGGCCGCGCAGGTCGTCCGCATCCCCTGACCCGTCCCGCTCTACCTGACTGCCCGCATCCTGACCCGCCCGACCACCAGCTCGCCGCTCCGGCGGCCAGCACCACCCACCCGAGCACCACCCACCCGAGCACCACCCACCCGAGAAGGAGCACCACATGTCCAGCAACGAGATCCTCACCGGCTTCGCCGAGATCGTCGCCGAGGTCGCGGGCGTCGACGCCGCGAATGTGACCCCCGAGAAGAGCTTCGCCGACGACCTCGACCTCGACTCGCTCACCATGGTCGAGGTCGCCACCGCAGCTGAGGACAAGTTCTCGGTCCGCATCCCCGACGCCGACCTCAAGCACCTGAAGACCGTCGGCGACGCCGTCGACTTCATCGCGAAGGCCGGAGTCGCGGCGTGACGGAGGAAGCCACCACGGGTGCCGCGAGCGTGAACGCGGGCTCCGACCCCGTCGTCATCACCGGGCTCGGCGCCCTGACCCCGCTGGGCTCGGGAGTCGCGGCGACGTGGAGCGCGCTGCTCGCCGGAGCCTCCGGTGCCCGGACCCTCGACGCGGCCTGGGCCGCCGACCTGCCCGTCCGCATCGCCGCCCCGCTGCACGACGACGCCGAGCAGGCGCTGGCCGACGGCATCCCGGCCGCCGACCGGCGCCGGCTCGACCGCACGCAGCAGATGGCCCTGGTCGCCGCCCGCGAGGCGTGGGCCGACGCCGGTGCCCCCGGCGTCGAGCCCGAGCGCCTCGCCGTCGTCATCGCGTCGGGCATCGGCGGGGTCATCACCCTGCTCGACCAGTACGACGTGATGAAGGAGCGGGGCGCGCGGCGGGTCAGCCCGCACACCGTCCCGATGCTCATGCCCAACGGGCCGGCCGCGACTGTGGGCCTGGCGCTCGGTGCCCGGGCCGGCGTCCACGCGCCCGTCTCGGCCTGCGCCTCCGGGTCCGAGGCGCTCGCGGCGGCGCTCGACCTCATCCGGCTCGGCCGGGCCGACGTGGTCGTGGCTGGTGGCACCGAGGCTGCCATCCACGCCCTGCCGCTCGCCGGCTTCGCTGCGATGCGGGCGCTGTCGCCGCGCAACGACGAGCCGGAAGCTGCGAGCCGCCCCTATGACAAGGGTCGCGACGGCTTCCTGCTCGGCGAGGGCGCCGGTGTGGTCGTCCTCGAGCGGGCCTCGCACGCCGCCGCCCGAGGGCAGCGGGCCTACGGGATCCTCGCGGGAGCCGGCCTTTCGGCCGACGCCTACCACGTCGCCGCTCCGGAGCCGACCGGCGCCGGTGCCACCCGCGCCATCGCCGCCGCCGTGCGTGACTCGGGGCTGCAGCCGGCCGACATCGGGCACGTCAACGCCCACGCGACCGGCACCCCGCTGGGTGACGTGGCCGAGGCCATGGCGATCCGCCGCGCCCTGGGCGACGCCGCGGACGACGTCGTGGTCAGCGGCACCAAGGGCAGCACCGGGCACCTGCTGGGTGCTGCTGGAGCCGTCGAGGCCATTGCCACCGTTCTAGCCCTGCGCGACGGCACGGCCCCGCCTACGCGCAACCTGGACGACCCGGACGACGACGTCCACCTCGACGTCGCGCGAGTGTCGCCGCGGCGTTTCCCGATCGGCCGCGCCGGGCTGTCCAACTCGTTCGGCTTCGGCGGCCACAACGTCGCACTGGTGTTTGCGCCGCTGCCGTAACGCCGGCGACCACCTGCTCGCCGCCGCCCGCCGCGGCGGCGAACGACTGACCTGATCCTCGGATCCACCCAGCCCCACGGAGACCGCATGACCGACCTCGCCACGACCGCAACATCTGCGCCTCCCGCAGCCGGGGGTGACCTGTGGCTGCTCCCGCCCGCGCCGCGCGTGGCGGGGCACGCAGGTGTCGCAGGACACGCTGCACCGGCCGCAGGGACAGTTCCTGCCGGCGCCGACCCGCGCGACCCCGCCATCCGCATCGGCCAGCTCGTCGGCGGCCCGTGGACCGTGCTGGCCGACGCCGACGGGGTGCTCGTCGGGGAAGGCCTCGTCGACGACGTGCCGACCGTCATCTTCGCCACCGATCCTCGCCGCTCGGGCGGGGCGCTCGGGGAGCAGGGATGTGCCGCCATCGCCGATGCGTACGACGCAGCCGTGGCGACCGGCCGTCCCGTCGTCGGCATCTGGCACAGCGGGGGAGCCCGCCTGACCGAGGGCGTCGCGTCGCTCGCCGCCGTCGGCCGGGTCTTCGCCGCGATGACGATGGCATCCGGCAAGGTCGCGCAGGTCTCGCTGGTGCTCGGTCCCGCAGCAGGCGGTGCCGCCTACGGCCCGGCGCTGACCGACGTCGTGGTCATGGGCCCGGCCGGCCGCGTCTTCGTCACCGGGCCTGACATCGTGCGCAGCGTGACCGGCGAGGACGTCGACATGGAGCGCCTGGGCGGACCGGAGCCGCACGGCCGAGCGAGCGGCGTGGCGCACGTCGTCACCGGGACCGACGCTGAGGCGATCCTGCAGACCCGCCGGCTGATCGGTCTGCTCGCCGGCCCGGCGCACCCGCGGATCGTCGTCGACCGCCCGCTCGCCGAGCTGCTTCCCGAGCGTCCCGCGCGGGCCTACGACGTAAAGCCGCTGCTCGCCCGCCTGCTGGACGAGGAGCCGCTGGAGCTGCACCCGCGCTGGGCGCCGAACCTGGTGACCGCGCTCGGCCGCCTCGGCGGCCGCCCGGTCGGGGTGCTGGCCAACAACCCGATGCGCCTGGGTGGCTGTCTCGATGCCACCAGCGGCGACAAGGGCGCCCGGTTCGTCCGGCTGTGCGACGCGCTCGGGCTGCCGCTCGTCGTCGTGGTCGACGTGCCGGGCTACCTGCCCGGAGCGGGTCAGGAGTGGGGCGGCGTCGTCCGCCGCGGTGCCAAGCTGCTGCACGCCTTCGCGGCCTGCCGGGTCCCGCGCGTCACGCTGGTGACCCGTAAGGCGTACGGAGGTGCCTACATCGCGCTCAACTCCCGCTCGCTCGGCGCGACCCGGGTGCTGGCATGGCCCGGCGCTCACGTCGATGTGATGGGAGCCGTCGCGGCCGTGCGGCTGCTGCACCGCCGCGCGCTCGCGGACCTCGAGCCGGCCGAGCGCGGCGACGAGGAGTTGCGGCTCGCGGCCGAGCACGTCGTCGCCGGAGGCGGCCTGCAGCGGGCGCTGGCCAGCGGAGCGGTCGACGAGATCATCGAGCCGGACCGCACCCGGACCGCGCTGGCGGCTGCCATCGCGGCCGCGCCGTACGGTCGCGGCGACCACGGGAACATCCCGCTGTGAGCGCCCCCGATGTCGCTGCCGCGGGCGGGGGTCTGCTGGCCGGCAAGCGGATCCTCGTCACCGGGGTGCTGACCTCCTCGTCCATCGCCTACTCCGTCGCCCGCGTGGCGCAGGAGCAGGGCGCCACCGTCGTGCTCACCGGCTTCGGGCGCGGCCTGGCCGTGACCAGGCGCATCGCGCGGCGGCTGCCCACCGAGCCCGCCGTGCTCGAGCTCGACGTGACCGACGCCGAGCAGCTGGCGACGCTGCCCGACCGGCTGCGCGAGCACGTCGACGGCCTCGAGGGCGTGCTGCACGCCATCGGCTTCGCTCCGGAGTCAGCGCTCGGCGGCAAGTTCCTCGAGACGGGCTGGGACGACGTCGCCACCGCCCTGCACGTCTCGACGTACTCGCTCGCCTCGCTGACCCGCGCGGTCCTGCCGCTGCTCGGCGAGTCCACCTCGATCGTCGGCTTGGACTTCGACGCCACGATCGCCTGGCCGGCGTATGACTGGATGGGCGTCGCCAAGGCGGGGCTCGAGTCGACCGCGCGCTACCTCGCCCGCGAGCTCGGGTCGCGCGGGGTGCGGGTCAACCTCGTCGCCGCTGGACCGCTGCGGACGATGGCCGCGAGCTCCATCCCCGGCTTCGAGGGCTTCGAGCAGGTCTGGAAGGAGCGGGCGCCGCTCGGCTGGGACGTCGACAACCCCGAGGCCGCCGCGAAGGCGTGCGTCGCGCTGCTCTCGGACTGGTTCCCGGCCACCACCGGCTCGGTCGTGCACGTCGACGGCGGGGTGCACGCGGTCGGGGCGTGAGTCAGCTCCCGACGGGCCAGTGCTGCACGTCGAGTTCGGGCATGGGGAAGTGGCGGGGGTTGCCGGTCGCCAGGTGTCCTCCGGCTGCCGCGGCTGCTGCTGCCACAAGGCAGTCAGCCTGAGAAAGCGTCGTACCTTGGCGGGCGTACTCCCGTCGCCAGGCACCCGCGCGCTCGGCGCACGCGCGTTCGAGCGGAATGACGAGCAGACCGTCCAGGAATCCGTCGGCGGCTGCCCGCTCCGTGGCACGTAGCCCGCGGGTCAACTCCTCGATGTTGACCGGGCTGGTCGCCACAACGTCCGCTCGTTCGCGTAGCACACGCAGTCTTTGCAGTACTGGTCGACCCCGCATGATGTCGATCAGCACCGTTGTATCAAGAAGCACGATGCTCACGCCCGGCTCGTCAGCCAACGCGGCTGGCGTCTGCCCGGCGCTGCTTGGCCACCCACGCTGCGGGGTCGTCGTCCCAATCGTGTCCTTCGTCAGGGATCGCTCCGGCCGCCGAGAAGAGAGCTTCCCAACGCCGCTCGTCGTCAAGGCGTCGCCGCACCGCGTCAACGACGAAGCGGCTGCGGCCCCGCGGGCCAACAAAGGCGTCGATCCTTCGAGCGAGGTCGTCGTCGAGCAGAATGTGCATCCGCATGTGCTTACCTTAGCCCACACCGCGCCGCCCACTGTGGACGTCGTCCTCTGACTGTCGACCGATCCGCTTGCCAAAAGTCGGCGAATCGACAGCTTGCGCTCGCAGCTACCAGTCGCCAGTGGCGCCGCGCCTGCGCACGTGGACGTGACGAGGGCCGCTGCATCCGCCGCACCCTGTCGACATTGCTCGCAGGATGGCGGGTGATACTGGCCTGTGCACCGCTACCAGCCCTCCCACCTGGTGGCCTCGCTGGGTTCGCCGCTTGCGGCGGTCCTGGTAGCGGGCGTGGTGCTCACCGGTTGCTCGTCGAGCGGTACCGAGCAGGGGGCCGGCGGCGACGTGCGCTTCGTCCAGGTCTCGCCGAACCAGAGCGAGGTGGCCCTGGCTGACCGGAGGCCGGCACCCGCGCTCGCCGGCGTGACCGTCGCCGGGGGGCGCACTGACCTCGCCGCGCTCAGGGGCAAGGTCGTTGTCGTCAACTTCTGGGCCTCCTGGTGCGCCCCGTGCCGGGCGGAGTCGCCGGACCTCGAGCGCGTCTACCGCGCCCAGCAGGCGAGCGGGGTCGCCTTCCTCGGGGTCAACGAGAAGGACCGCGAGAGCAGGGCAGCGTCCTTCACCCGCGACAAGCAGGTCACCTACCCCAGCCTGTTCGACGCCGACGGCACCCTCGCCTCCGGCTGGCCGGTCGCGCCCGCCTTGCCGTTCACCTTCGTCCTCGACCGGCAGGGTCGCATTGCGGCGCGCTTCAGCGGCGGCGTCGTGGCGAGCGACCTCACCCCCGTGGTGCAGAAGGTCGCAGCCGAGCCGGTGGGGAGCCAATGAGCGCCGCGTGAGCGCCGCATGAGCATCGCGTCGTTCGTCAGCTCCGGGCCGCTGCTGCTCGCCGCCCCCGTGGCGGCTGTGGCCGGCCTGGTCTCCTTCGCTTCGCCGTGCGTGCTCCCGCTGGTGCCCGGTTACCTGTCCTACGTGGCCGGGCTGTCCGGACGGGACCTCGCTCCGGCCACCGCTGGCCGCGCGGCCAGCGCATCCTCAGGCCATGGGACCGCAGCTGGTGTGCCAGCCGGTGACCTGCTCGTTCGCCCTGCACCGACCCGCCCGGCCTCTGCATCGAGGGGACGGGTCACCGCCGGCGCTGTGCTGTTCGTGCTCGGTTTCACGGCGGTCTTCGTCTCCTACGGCGCGCTGTTCGGCTCGCTCGGGACGACGCTGCGCCAGCACGAGCGGGGTCTTGAGCAGCTGCTCGGCGCTGTGACCATCGGGCTGGGGCTCGCCTTCGCGGGGGCGTTCTCCCGGCTGCCCGCCGCCAACCGGGAATGGCGCCTGCACCGGCTTCCCGCCCGGGGGCTGGCTGGCGCGCCCCTGCTCGGCGCGCTGTTCGGGCTCGGCTGGACCCCGTGCATCGGGCCGACGCTCGCCGCCGTCCAGGGTCTGGCGCTCACCAGCGCGACCGCCGGACGCGGCGCGGCGCTGTCGGCGGCGTACTGCCTCGGGCTGGGCGTGCCGTTCGTCGCCGTCGCGCTGGCTGTCCGCCGGGGGATGGGGGCGCTGGCCGCCGTCCGCCGGCACACCCGTGCGATCACCGTCGTCGGGGGAGCGCTGCTCGTCGTCGTCGGTGTCCTCGAGCTCACCGGCGCCTGGTCGGCGCTCGTCCTCGACCTGCGCGAGTGGTTACCCGGGTATTCGGAGACGCCGCTGTGAGCGCCGACCTGCAGGCTGCCCCCGCGGCTCCGGACACCGTCGATGGCCCGGAGTTGCAGCTCCGCACCGCCCCTGCCGAGACACCGCAGCGGCAGCCGGGCGGCCGACGGCTCGCGCCGCTCATCCGCACCTGGCGGCAGCTCACCAGCATGCGCACCGCGCTGCTGCTGCTGTTCCTGCTCGCCGTCGCGGCGGTGCCCGGCTCCCTGCTGCCGCAGCGCCCGGTCAGCCCGCTCCGGGTCCAGCAGTACCTGCAGGACCACCCGAAGTTGGGCCCGTTCCTCGACCGCCTGTCGGGCTTCAACGTCTTCTCCTCGCCCTGGTTCGGCGCGGTCTACGCCCTGCTGTTCATCTCGCTCATCGGGTGCCTGGTTCCGCGAATGCGCTTGCATGCCCGGGCGCTGGTCCGCCGGCCGCCGGCGACGCCGGCGCACCCGTCGCGGCTGTCGACCGGGACCTCGTTCAGCACCACCGCGCCGGCCGCCGAGGCGCTCGCCGCGGCCCGCTCGCAGCTGCGGCGCTCCCGCTTCCGGGTCGCGGCAGAGCCGAGCGCGCTCGCCGCCGAGAAGGGCTACCTGCGCGAGACGGGCAACCTGGTCTTCCACGTCTCGCTCGTGGTGCTGCTGGTCGGCATCGCGCTCGGGTCGCTGCGCGGCTACAGCGGCACCGTTCTCGTGGTGCAGGGCGACTCGATGAGCAACAACCTCGTGCAGTACGACCAGTTCTCGCACGGCGCGCTCGTCGACCCCGCCCGGCTGCGGCCCTTCTCCTTCCGGCTCGATGCCTTCACGGCGACCTACCAGCCCGACAACACTCCCCGCGAGTTTCGCGCGGACCTGGCTTTCAGGCCCGACCCGTCGTCGCCCGCTCGCCGCGTCCCGGTCCGGGTCAACCATCCCCTGCGAGTCGGGGAGGCCAAGGTCTACCTGGTCGGCCACGGCTACGCCATCCACGTGGTGCTGCGCGACCGAACCGGGGGCGTGGTGCTGGACGACGCGGTGCCGTGCACGCCGACCAACCAGGTGACGCTCTACTCCCAATGCACGATCAAGGTCCCTGACACCGGGCTGCCCGCCGCGGGTAGCCCGAAGACGCCGCAGCAGCTGGCCTTCGCCGGGCCGCTGACGCCGACACCGCCGGCCGACGGGAGCCCGCTGTCGACCTCGCCGCTGCTGCAGAACCCCGTGCTCCGGCTGCAGGCCTACGTCGGCAACCTGCACCTCGACGAGGGGACGCCGCAGAACGTCTACTCGCTCGACACCCGCGACCTGAAGGTGGCAAACGCCGGCGGCCCGACGGGGGCCAACCGCAGCTCGCAGCTGCTGCAGCTGGCCGACCCCTCGCGGCGCACGCTGAGCGGGCTGCCGGGCGGGATGACCCTGACCGCCGACTCGGTCGTGCCGTTCGCGACCTTCGCTGTCAAGGACGACCCGGGCAAGGGCCTGGTGCTCGGAGCGGCGGTGCTGCTGCTGCTCGGACTCGTGGGCTCGCTGGTGGTCCGTCGACGTCGGGTCTGGGTGCGGGTCGCAGCGGACGAGGGCGGTCGTACGGTTGTGGAGATGGGCGGGATCGCCCGCAGCGGCGACCTGTCCGCCGAGTTCGACGACCTGGTGGCCGGGGTTCGCTCCCGGCTGCCTGAGGGGTGAGACGTGGCGGCGCTGTCTGATCGGCTGTTCCTCATCACGGTCCTGCTGGACGCGATAGCGATGGTGGCGTGGGCGGTCGACCTCGCTTTCCGGCGGCGCGAGGTGCCGATCATTCGGCTGGACGCAGTTCCGGCGTCGGCAACCGTCGCCCCGGCTCGGCAGCTGGTCGGGGCCGGGGCACCGGTTCGCGGCGGGCGCGAGTCGGGACCGATGCCTCCGTCCGCCGCCCTACCGCGGGCTGACAGCGGTGCGGACCGCTGGGGCCTCGCGGCCCGTGCCGCCCTGGTGCTCACCTGCCTCGGCTGGATGGTGCACCTGGCCACCATCGTGACTCGCGGCCTGGCCGCGCACCGGGTGCCGTGGGGCAACATGTACGAGTTCTCGACCGTGGTGGCGTTCGTCGCCGTGACGGCCTTCCTCGTGCTGCTGGTGCGCGAGCGGGCCCGCTGGCTCGGCGTCTTCGTGATGCTGCCGGTGGTGCTCTACCTCGGCTTCGCCGGGGTGGTGCTCTACGCCCGCGCCGCGCCGCTCGTCCCGGCGCTGAACTCCTACTGGCTGAAGATCCACGTCGTGGCCGCGATGTCGGCGACCGGGATGTTCTTCGTCAGCGGCATCGCCGCGATCCTGTACCTGGTCAAGCTGCGCCGGCCGAGCGGCCCACTGATGTCGCGGCTGCCCTCGGTCGAGCGGCTCGACCGCGTGACGTACGGCGTCATCGCACTGGCATTTCCGATCTGGACCTTCGCGGTGATCGCCGGGGCGATCTGGGCCGAGTCGGCCTGGGGCCGGTACTGGGGCTGGGACCCCAAGGAGACCTGGTCGTTCATCACCTGGGTCATCTACGCGGGCTACCTGCACGCCCGCGCGACCGCGGGGTGGAAGGGCAAGCGGGCGGCCTGGTTCGCTGTTGCGGCCTTCGCGGCGCTGATCATCAACTACTACGTCGTCAACCTCTACATCGTCGGCCTGCACTCCTACGCCGGGGTGAAGTAGCCGCTTCTCTCGGCGCTGCCACGCCCGGGGGTTGATGTTCTCGTCTGCGCCTGCGGCGTGGCGCGGACGAGAACACCAACCTGACCGCGGTCCCCGCCCAGAAACCCGCGGGCGCTTCCCGACCCCCGTCACTAGCGTGGGCGTGTGCTGTCCGTCCTGCACTTCCGCGACTTCCGGCTGCTGTGGCTCAGCCAGGCCGCGAGTGTCATGGGGGATGCGCTCATCCTGGTGGCCATCGGGCTGTACGTCACCCGCCTGACCGGTGACGCCGGCGACGTCGGGCTGGTCCTGACCTCGTACTCGCTGCCACTGGTCCTCTGGCTGCTGATCGGCGGGGTCGTCGCCGACCGCCTGCCTCGTCAGCAGGTGATGGTCGTGTCCGACGCGGTCCGCGGCACGCTCCACGCCCTGCTCGCCGTCTTGATCGCCGTCGGCGCGGTACGGATCTGGCACATGATGGTGATCGGCGTGCTGTTCGGCACCGCCGAAGCGTTCTTCCGGCCCGCCTACACCGGCCTGGTTCCGCAGACCGTGCCGGAGGAGCAGATCCAGCGGGCACAGGCCCTCGGCGGCCTCAGCGTCGAGCTGGCGACCTTCGTCTCGCCGGCCATCGCAACCGCGCTCGTGCTAGGGGTCGGCGGCGCCGTCGCGTTCGGGCTCGATGCGCTGACGTTCGCCGTGTCGGCCGTCGTCCTGACCCGGGTACGAGGACGGCAGCGCGGCGTCCCCGCGGAGCGCGCGACGGTGCTCGCCGAGCTGCGCGAGGGCTGGTCAGCGGTGCGGGAGCGGACCTGGGTCGGTGCGACGATTGCCGCCTTCTCGGGCAGCCTGCTGCTCGCACTGGCACCGTTCGTCGTCCTCGGGGCGGCCGTCAGCACCAGCGTCTACGGGACCAGCGCCGTGTACGGCTGGGCCAGCGCGGCCTGGGGAGCCGGCACGATGACGGGAGCTCTGGCGGGTTCCGCGTGGCGGCCAGTGCGCCCGATGCTGACCGGGACTCTCGCGTGCGTCCCGTGGCCGAGCCTTGTCGCGGTCTTCGCGCTCGGTCCACCGGTGGGGGTGCTCTACGCGGTCGCTGTTGCCGGGGGCGCCGGGATCGGGCTGTTCACGGTCTGGTGGGAGACCGCCCTGGCCGAGCGCATCCCGCCGCACCTGCTGTCACGCGTGTCGGCCTGGGACTGGATGGGATCGCTCGCGCTGCTACCGCTCGGGTACTTGCTTGCCGGCCCGGTCGCTGATCAGGTGGGCGCGGTCCGGACGATGGTCGCCGGTGGGCTGCTTGCCATCGTGGTAATGGCGCTGGGGCTGCTGCCGCGCTCGACCCGCACGCTGGTGCGATTGCCACGGGCCAGCCCTGGGCCAGCGGTCGCCGCCCTGTCCCTTCCGGGGAGTTGACGCCTGTGGCCGAACAAGGTGGCGAGCAGCCGCCGAACGGACGCGAGCACGGCCTGGACGCGGACGAGGCGCTCGACCTGCGGGCAGCCGCGGACCCAGCTCGCGTGGTCGGCGTCGGCCCGCACCCCGAGCCGTGGCCGGACGACCCCCGGCTCGACCCCGAGCTCCTGGCGGCCGGCGACCGGCGCAACGTCGTCGACCCCTACCGCTACTGGTCCGTTCGAGCCATCCGCGCCGACCTCGACACCCGTCGCTACCCGTTCCACGTCGCCGTGGAGAACTGGGTGCACGACCTCAACATCGGCACGGTGGTGCGCAACGCCAACGCCTTCCTTGCCGCTGAGGTGCATGTGGTCGGCAACCGGCGGTGGAACCGGCGCGGCGCCATGGTGACCGACCGGTACCTGACCGTGCGCCACCACACGGACGCGCTCGCGCTCGGCACCTGGGCGGGTCAGCAGGGCCTGCCGGTGGTCGGCGTCGACCTGCTGCCCGGGTCACGCCCCATCACACTCGAGCCACTGCCCCGCGCCTGCGTGCTGCTGTTCGGGCAGGAAGGGCCTGGCCTGTCCGCGGGAGCGCACGCCATCTGCTCGACGGTCCTGCACATCCCCCAGTACGGCTCGACCCGTTCGGTCAACGCGGGGGTCGCCTCCGGCATCGCGATGTACGAGTGGGTCCGCCGCTACGCCTGACCGGACACCGAGCGCCGCACGGCCAGGGCTCGCCAGGCACGGGACCGAAGTCGTAGAAGCTGGACGTCGAGCTGGTGGTCGCAGCCACGACGCGCAAGTCGGCGTTGGCAGCCGCAAAGCCTGAGCGCGCCAAGAGTGGGTACTGCGCGCACATCGGCCGGTCAGAGACCCCCCAAGGGGCGCTTCAGTTGCGGTAACGTCACGGCCGACATCAGATGTGCCGGCTCGATCCATGGCCCCCGGTCCCAAAACAGTCGCTCCGAGCGACGCGATGCCGAGAGGCAGACCTGGCGGGTCGGCGCACGCAAGGCCCCGGACTCCGGTCCGGGGCCTTCGTGCTGTGGCGGGCTCTCGTCGGGTTTTGGCCGTGGACTCGCCTTACAGCGGGTCGCGCGGGATGCGGCGGCGCCGCACGAGCTGCAGGAAGCGGTCGCTGTCTTCGGGCTCGAGGTCGTTGAGGGCGCCGCGCAGCAGCTGCAGCGCGCTTCGCGCGAGCGCGTCGGCCTCCCGGGGAGCCAGGTTCAGCTCCTCCGCGACCCCGTCAGTGCCTTCGGCGTAGCCGAACGCGACCACAGCGGCGGCCCGCTCGGGGGCGGGAAGCGCGGCCAGTGCGTTTTCGAGCCGGTCGAGCAGCTCCGCATCCGACGTGCCCTCCGCACGGGCTGCGGCCCCCTCGATCATGGCCGATGGCAGCGGCCGCAGCCGCGGCACGCGGCGCTCGGATCGCTCAGTCACACCGCCATCGTGCCTGCCGCCGCGTCGTCGGTTCCACCCGAGGACTGGTGGGTGCCGGTTCCAGCGGACACCCGCCCGGGTGGCACCCCGAGGCGCGGGCCCGCTGACTAGCCTGGACTGGTGGACAGCCTTTCGGGTCGTGTGGCGTTGGTCACCGGCGGCGGCCGCGGGCTTGGCCAGGCCATCTGCCAAACCCTGTCCGCAGCAGGGGCGTCGGTCGCCGTTGCTGCGCGAAGCAGGGCCGAGGTCGATGCTGTCGCGGCTGGGCTGCCGACCCCTGCGTTGGCGGTGCCGCTCGATGTAGCCGACGCCGCAGCGGTGCCTGCCGCGGTCGAGCGGGTGGAGCGCGAGCTGGGTCCGGTCGACATCCTGGTTGCGAACGCCGGTGTCGTCTGGCCGCTGGGCAGGCTCACCGAGACCGATCCAAAGGAGTGGGAGCGCGACGTCGACATCAACCTGTTCGGTGTCGTGCGCTGCGTCCGGGCCGTGCTTCCCGGCATGGTAGCGCGCGGCTGGGGCCGCATCGTCTCGCTCAGCAGCGGGGCGGCCCGTGGCGCGGGGATGCCTAGCGCCAGTGCCTACTCCGCCAGCAAGGCCGCCCTCGACTCGCTGACAGCCAACCTCGCGGCCGAGCTCGCGGGCACCGGGGTGCTCGTGACGGGCGTGCGCCCCGGAGTCGTCGACACCGGGATGCAGGAGTACATGCGTAGCCTGCCGCGCGAGCAGGTCGGCGACGCGTTCGCCGACCGGTTCGGCGGCTTGCACGCGCGCGGGGAACTTGTCAACCCGTCCGCACCGGCGCGCCTCGTGCTCGCCCTGGCACTGTCTGACCAGACCGGCGTCACCGTCGACATCCGGGACGACGACGGCCGAGCCCTGCTCGCCGGGCTCGGGCAGCCGCAGTAACGCCTCACCGGCTTACGCTGGGGCCATGGAGCAGCGGGGCACGGACGAGGCGGCTGCCCAGCCGGCCGCCAGCGCCGCATCCGCCGAGTCCTCGGGCGGCAGACCGCCTGCAGCTGCCGGCGAGCCGGGCATCGGCGCCATCGCCGCGCTCGCGTTCGTCGTGGTGATGGTTCCCGGCATCCTGCTGTACGTCGTGCTCCGCGCGTTCGGGCTCGCCATCGGGCCGGCCGGCCTGCTTGGGCTGCTCGTGATGTTCGTCAGCGTCTTCGCGTACCCGGTTCTACTGCGCCGGCTCGGCTGGGTGGGGCGCCGGTGAGGGCCCGGCGCGGCGCGGCCTTGCGGCAGTCGGTCGCGGGCTACCTGGCGCTGCGCATCGTGCTGTTCCTGGCCGTCGCGCTGCTGCTCCGCCTCGTCGGGCTGACCGGGCTCGGGCTCGTCGTGCTCGCCCTGCTCGTCAGCGGCATCCTCGCCTTTCCGCTCGCGCGCCGGCAGCGCAACGAGATGGTCGACCGGGCTCGCGACAGCCGGCACTGACCCGCTGCACAGCGAGCCAGCCAAGCGGTCACACGTCGCTGCTGTGTCCGGGGAAGACGTGCGCGTCGGGGTTGATGACGGGCGCCGCGTTGTTCACCGCGGTCGCGACCTCGCCGAAGCCCGTCGCGATCAGTCGCACCTTGCCCGGGTACTCGGTGATGTCCCCGGCGGCGAACACGCGCCGCACACCCGTCGCCATAGTGGTGTCGACGACGATGTGCCGGTTGTCGATGGTCAGGTCCCAGCTGCGGAACGGGCCGAGGTCGGAGGTGAAGCCCAGCGCGGCGACGACCCCCTGCACCGGCAGCGTTGTCGTCTCCTTGGTCTTGACGTGAGTGACCTCGACCTCCGAGACCTCCGGCTCGCCCCGCACTGCGCTGACTGTCGAGAAGGTCACGACACGCACGGAGGAGTCCAGAACCTTGGAGACGCTGTGCTCGTGCGCGCGCCACCGGTCGTGCCGGTGCACGAGGGTGACCGACTTGGCGAGGGGCTCGAGCGCCATCGCCCAGTCGAACGCGCTGTCTCCGCCGCCGACGATCAGCACGTCCTTGCCCTCGTACACGCCAAGAGCCGGCACGAAGTAGACCAGGCCCCGCCCGAGGTACTCGGTGCCGACGGGCAGCGGCCGCGGCGTGAACGTGCCGAGGCCGCCGGTGATGACGACCGCCTTGGCGAGCACCCGGGTGCCCTGCGCGGTGGCGACGAGCACCCCGGTGTCCTCCTCGTCGTGCTCGATCTCGGCCGCTTGCTCGCCCAGGATGTAGGTGGGCGAGAACTGCCTCGCCTGCTCGACCAAGCCCGCGACGAGGTCGCGACCCCGTACCGCTGGAAAGCCGGCGACGTCGAAAATCATCTTCTCCGGGTACATCGCGGTGACCTGACCGCCCGGCTCGGGCAGCGTGTCCATGACGGCGGTCGACATGCCGCGAAAGCCCGCGTAGTACGCGCCGTAGAGGCCCGCGGGACCTGCGCCGATGATGAGCATGTCAACTGTCAGGTCCGGCTCCGCCAGCATTCCAGGCACGCTAGCCCATCCCCTTCGACGGCCGGCAACGCACACCCGGTCGAGCCGCTCCTGGCGGCGCGAGAGCACCTGAACGGGCGACCGGTGTACGGCTGACTGACCTCAGTCGCGAGCGAGCGCCTTAGACACGGCGGCCCGGACGACGGCCTGCTGCTTCGCGGTCCGGAGCCGATCGACGACCGCCTCGATGACCCGGACGCCGCTCGGGGGGCCGCTCTCGGCGCCGGAGCCGAGTGCCGCGCGGAGACCGGCGACGGTGTGACAGGCGACGTACCGCGCGCCTGCCGCGGCGGCGAGCGCCTGCAGCTCCACGCGATGGGGTGTGACGAAGAGTCGGTCGAGCTCCGGGAGTGATGCGGCCGAGAGCGTCCCGAATATCCCGCCGCCACCGTTGTTCACGACCACGACGGTGAGAGGCAGTGGGGCGCGCCCGTTCCAGAGCAGGGCTCCTGCGTCGTGCAGGAGGGAGAGGTCGCCCAGGAGAACGGTGGTCGGCCGGACCGTGGCACAGCCGACCGCGGTGGAGAGCACGCCGTCGATCCCGCTCGCCCCGCGGTTTGCGACGATGTCGAGCCCCTGCCGCGGCCGCATGTACGCGTCGAGGTCCCGGATCGGCATGCTCGACCCGGCGACGAGGACGCTGCCTGCAGGCACGGCCGCTGCGACGTCCCGGGCGATCGCGCCCTCGAAGAGCTCGTCTCCGAACCGCCGGATCGTTTCGGCGACGGCGTCGCCAGCGGCACGGTCGGCCGCCGCCCACGCCCTCGCCCAACCGGCGCGACCGCCAGAGCTACCTATGCCGCCGGGGGCGATCGTCGAGGCGATCGCATCGACGTCGCCCTCGAGTGTTTCCGTAGCCGTCCGCCCGGGATCGGACGCATGCCCGGGCTCCGTGATGACCACGTGGGTGCCTGCGGCGTCGACGAGGTGCTGCACGCTCCTGGCCGTTGGTGCCGCGCCGACCTGGAGGACCAGGTCGGGACGGTGGACATCGAGGAAGCTCTGGTCGCCGAGAACAAGCACGCCGTTGCCCAGCGTCCGCGGACCGGTGCGCAAACCCGAGATCGGCTCCGCGAGCAGGGGCCAGTCGAGGGCGTCGGCGAGGCGCTGGACGGCGGGCGCACCCCGCCTTAGGCCGCCCGCGACGACCACGCCGCGTGCGGAGTCGTGGAGCAGTTGCCGCACGCGCGCCAACGACTCCTGGTCGGGCTCGACGCGGGGAGCGCTTGCAGCGCTCCACGGCCGGCCGTCGGCGCGTCCCGTGGCCTCCGCGCCGAGAACGACGGACTCGCCGTCGCCGTCAGGGACGAGCGGCTCTCGTAGTGGCAGGTTGACGTGTACGGGGCCCGGCACTGCCCCGGTCGCGTGGGCGACCGCACTGCAGCCGAGCGAACGCCAGTACCGCGCGGCGTCGTCTCGCTCCTCCGGAACCGCCGCGTCGACGAACCACCGCACGGCGCCGCCGAAGATCGCGAGCTGGTCGATCGTCTGGTTCGCGCCCGTTCCGCGCAGGAACGCCGGTCGGTCCGCCGACAGGAGCAGCAGCGGCAGCTGTGACTGTGCCGCCTCGACGACGGCAGGGTGCCAGTTCGCAACCGCGGTCCCCGACGTGCAGACGACTGCAGCCGGACGGCCCGTCGCACGGATGATGCCGACGGCGGCGTAAGCGGCCGACCGCTCGTCGAGGTGGACGTGGAGCGGCAACCGCCCGTCCCGCGACACCGCGAGGACGAGAGGCGTGGATCGCGAGCCTGGTGACATGCACACGGCGCCGACACCGCACCTGACCAGCTCGTCGACGAACAGCCGAAGGCAGGCGACGGCGATGCTGGCGGGGTCGGCCACCTACGCGGCCGGCGCGGTCGCGGCGAGGAGCCGGTCGGGCACGACCCGGCGCGGAGCGAGGAGGCCGTGAACGGGCAGCAGGGGATGCGAGGTGACATCCTCGGCGAGCAGGAGCGCCGTCGCGATGCCGTGCGCGAACCTGTGCGGTTGCACCGCCGCTGCGACCGCGAGGACGGCGCCAAGCCCGACGGACGACTCGAGCGCGCTCGACGCGATGACCGGCACGGGGGAGCGCTCGACGACCGCGAGCGCGGCAGCGGCACCGCCGAGCCGCTGCGGCTTCAGCACGACGGCATCGACCGCGCCGCCGGTCGCCACACGCACGCCGTCCTCCACGCTCCGGATGCACATCTCAGCAGCGAGCGGAAGGCGCACGCGGCGGCGCAGCCGACGCAGCTCGTGCTCGGTCGCGACGGGATCCTCGACGAGCTCGATGCCGTACGGCTCGAGCATCGCGAGCATCGTTGCCGCGCTGTCGACATCCCATGCGCCGTTCCCGTCGAGGCGGATGCGTCCGGTCGCTCCGAGCGCTTCGCGGACGGCAGCAACCCGCAGGACCGACACAGCGTCGCCGACCTTCACCTTGGCCGTTGAGCAGCCCGAGCTCGCTACGAGTTCGCCAGCAACAGTCGGGCTCACGCGGGGCACCATGACGTTGACAGCGACGTCGCCCGCTACGGGGTCGGGAAACGGGCGGTCGGCGGCCTCGACTGCCGCGCGGTACGCACGGGCCGCGGCATCCCCTGACCAGCTCGGCAGCGGGGACCACTCGCCCCATCCGGCCTCGCCCTCGATGAGCCAGCCGGCGCGGCGGGTGAGGCCGAGGACGGGGTGGACGAGGGGCAGGTCGAAGCGAAGCTGGCGTCGGGCGCTCACCTGTGCGCGGCCGGAACCGCCGCTGTCACGGCCGCTTGGGGAAGCGCGAGAAGTCGGGCTGTCGCTTCTCGACGTAGGCGTCGCGTCCCTCCTGCGCCTCCTCGCTCATGTAGTAGAGCAGGGTCGCGTCGCCGGCCAGCTGTTGTATCCCCGCCAGCCCGTCGGTGTCCGCATTGAAACTGGCCTTCAGCAGCCGCAGCGCGACCGGGCTCATCGTCAGGATGCGGCGGCACACCTCGACGGTCCGTTCCTCGAGCGCCGCGAGGGGGACCACCCAGTTCACCAGGCCCCAGCGCTCCGCGGTCTCTGCGTCGTACTGCTCGCAGAGGAACCAGACCTGCTTGGCCCGCTTGAACCCGATGGTGCGAGCGAGAAGCCCCGCGCCGTACCCGCCGTCGAAGGAGCCGACTTGTGGCCCTGTCTGCCCGAAACGGGCGTTGTCGGCGGCGATGGTGAGGTCGCAGACGAGATGAAGGACATGGCCGCCTCCGATCGCGTACCCCGCGACGCTCGCGATGACCGGCTTGGGCAGGCGGCGAATCTGCACCTGCAGGTCGAGGACGTTGAGGCGGCCGACGCCGTGCTCGTCGCGATAGCCGTCGTCGCCGCGCACGCGCTGGTCACCGCCGCTGCAGAAGGCGAGGTCGCCCTCGCCCCGAAGCACGATCACCCCGACGGACGCGTCATCGCGCGCCCGGTTGAACGCGTCCGCCAACTCGAAGAGTGTCGTCGGCCGGAAGGCATTGCGCACCTCGGGCCGGCAGATGGTGATGCGCGCGATCCCCTCGGCCACCTCGTAGCTGATGTCCTGGTGGTCGCCGAACCGCTGCCAGGCGGGTGCGGCGTCCGCAAACGCCTCCCGAGCTCCCTCCGTCACGTCAGTAGCGTACTGAGCGTGACGGCGCACCCCGGTGACGGCCTTCGACGCGGGGATCTCGTGGCGGTGCGGCTCAGAACGAGCGCGGCGGTGCTCGAGCTCCTCCACGAGGTGTGGGCCGCCGGGGCCGCATTCCTTCCCCTCGACGCACGATTGCCGGACTCGGCCATCGCCGATCTGCTCGAGCGCGCCCAACCTACCGTTCTCGTGGACGGGCAGCGACGCGACCGGCGTCCGACCGGGCGGCGGGTGCGCGACGGGACTGCGCTCGTCATGCCGACGTCCGGCTCGACTGGACGGCCGCGGTTGGTCGAGCTGTCCCGGGATGCGGTGTCCGCCGCCGTGCGTTCGTCGGACGCTGCGCTCACGGGGAACACCGCAAGGGCCGATGGCTGGGTCTCCATGCTCCCCCTCTCCCACATCGGAGGGCTGCTCGTCCCCCTCCGCGGCGTGGTTCTCGGCGTTCCCGTTGCCATCCGGGATCCGGCGTTGGTGGCGCAGCGGCCCCCGCCGGGGACCGCGCTCACGTCACTGGTCCCCCGGCTGCTCGAGCGCCTCCTCGCCGCCGACGACTGTGGGGAGTGGTACCGCGCAGTACTCCTTGGCGGAATGGCCGCGCCCGCCGAGCTGCTCGCGGCCGCGCACCTGCGTGGCCTGCGCTGCATCTCTACCTACGGTCTCACCGAGTCGTGTGGTGGCGTCGTCTATGACGGGTTCCCGCTTCCGGGAACGGAGGTGCGGATTGCGGCGGGGACGTCGGAGATCGAGCTTCGCGGCCCAACCACGCTCACCGCCTACCGCGACGGGGACGACGTGCCGCCGTTCGGTTCAGATGGGTGGCTGCGCACCGGCGACGCGGGGCACGTCGACGAAGCGGGGGCAGTGTGCGTCGAAGGTCGGCTGGACGACGTCATCGTTAGCGGGGGCGACAAGGTCTGGCCGGCCGCGGTCGAGGCTGTGCTCCGGGCCCACCCCGGGGTGGCCGACGCCGCCGTCGTACCGCGGTCAGACTGGGGTGAGCGCGTTGTCGCGGTCGTGGTGCCCTGCGAGCCCTCGTCCACCCCGCAGCTCAGTGTCCTGCGCGACGCCGTCGGGGCGAGCCTGGGCCGTCACGTGGCGCCCCGCGAGCTCATCGTCGCGGCCGACCTCCCGCGGACCCCGCTAGGCAAGGTCGCCCGGGCCCGACTTCGCGCCGAGGTCGGGCGCGCCCCCGAGGGCGTGGTCTGGGATCATTGAGCCAATGAGCCCGCTGCCGCCTCCGCAGCGCACGGGTACCCGCTCATGATCGGGCTAACGGCGCGGCACGACCGAACGGCCGCCGTCTTGCGCAATGCGCCCATCCGTTTCACTGGCGCGCTCGGCTCGATCAATGCCGACGCGGTTGAGGCCGCGTCGACCGTGCCGGCCGGGCCCGGTCAGCTGTTGTGGGCCGCCGATGCCGCGCGCCGGCTGCTCGGCGGCCTGCACCGCGATCAACGCGTGGTGACGGCGTTGCCCTTCGATGCAGACGTCGAGGCGCTGCTCGTCGTTCCAGCGGCGAGTAAGGGGCTTGCAGCGTGCCAGGTCGACGCTGGTGCAGTTGCGTCTCCCGCCGGCCGCCTCGCCGGGCGCCGCGCCGGCTCGGTCGTCGACGCGTCCCGCGCTGCGTACCTCCGCCTGGTGGCCGAGGCGCTCGAGCACATCGCGCGCGGCGAGGTCGAGAAGGTCGTGCTCGCACGGACGGTTTCGGTCGACCTCCTCGAGCCACCCGACCTCGACGCCCTCCTCGCGAGGATGGGTGCCAAGAACGCGGCTGCACATCGGTTCTGCGTCCCCACCGCTAGTGGTGGCGCCTTCGTCGGTGCGAGCCCGGAGACCGTCATCCGCAAGAGGGGTCGCGAGGTCGTGTCGGTGCCCCTCGCGGGCACAGCGGCGCGCTCCGCCGACCTCGGCGACGACGCCCGCTCGGCCCAGGCGTTGAGGGACTCGGGCAAGGACCGGCGCGAGCACTCGCTCGTCGTCGAGGCAGTGGCCGACTCGCTCGCGCCGCACTGCGTGGCCCTGACCGTCGAGGGGCCGTCTCTGCTGGCGACGTCCACCGTCTGGCACCTCGCGACGACGGTGCGGGGAACGCTTCGGGACGCCGACTCCGACGCGCTGATGCTCGCCGCCGCACTTCACCCGACCCCCGCCGTGTGCGGGACGCCTCGCGACGCGGCGCTCGACCTCATCCGCCGGCTCGAGAAGGGGTCTCGCGGGCTGTACGCGGGCTTGGTCGGCTGGGTCGATGGCCGCGGCGATGGCGAGTGGGCGCTCAGCGTGCGGTGCGCCGAGGTCCGGGCGGACCGGCTCGTTCTCCACGCCGGTGCCGGCATCGTGGCCGGCTCAGAGCCGGAGGCGGAACTGCGCGAGACCGACGCGAAGCTCCGGACCATGCTCGAAGCCATTCAGTCCACGCCATGACCCTGCCCCCTCTGGGCAGCGCGTGGACAGCCCCTGCACTAGATCTGATCGACGTGGGTAATGGACCGGGCATGGCGTCCTTCCAAGACAAGCTCACGTCCTACCTCCGCAGCCCCAAGGGCCAGCAAATGGTGCAGAAGGCCAAGGAGGCGGCCAACAAGCCCGAGAACCGGGCCAAGGTGCAGAAGTTGGCCGAGCGCTTCACCAAACGCCCCCCGCAGTAGCGGTTCGCTGAGCCGGGCTCGTAGCTGGGGTTGACCGCGGCCGCCCGGCACACTGGGGCCATGGCACGCGCAACCCTGGCAAAGGAGCCGTCGGATGTCGCTGCGATGTTCGACGCGGTCGCGCGGCGCTACGACGTCACCAACACGGTCCTGTCTCTAGGTCTCGACCGGACCTGGCGCGCAGCCGTTGGTGATGCCCTGGCGGCCGCACCGGGGGACCGGGTCCTCGACCTCGCTGCCGGCACCGCCGTGAGCAGTGCCCCACTGGCCGCCGCGGGCGCGACAGTGGCAGCATGCGACTTCTCCTTGGGGATGCTGCGGGCCGGCCGGCCGGCCCCAGGGGTCGTGCGGGTCGCAGGCGACGCCCTGCAGCTTCCGTTCGCCGACGCTGTGTTTGACGCCACGACCGTGTCGTTCGGCTTGCGCAACATGGTCGATCCGGTGGCAGCCCTCGCGGAGATGCGCCGGGTGACCCGCCCAGGTGGGCGGCTGCTCGTCTGCGAGTTCAGCACCCCCACCTGGGCGTTCTTCCGACGGGTGTACGTCGACTACCTGATGCGGGCCCTGCCCGCGATCGCCCGCCGGGTCAGCAGCGACCCGGAGTCCTACGTCTATCTCGCCGAGTCGATCCGGGCCTGGCCCGACCAGGCCGGCTTGGCCGCCCAGGTGCAGCGGGCGGGATGGACCCAGGTGTCCTGGCGCAACCTCACCGGCGGCATCGTCGCCCTGCACCGAGCGCAGGCACCTCTGACGGTTGTGCGGTCCCAAGCGTCAAGCGCAGCCGCAGACACCACGGCGCCGGCAGCGCTGCGCGGCACGTGAGCACGGCCAGCCCGACCACCGCCCGCGCTTGGGTCACCGGGGCGCGCCCCTGGTCGCTACCGGCTTCAGCCTCTCCGGTCCTGGTCGGCTGCGGCGTCGCCGTCGGTGAGGGCGCGTTCTCATGGCCGCGGGCCGTCCTCGCCCTCGTCGTTGCACTGGCGCTGCAGGTCGGCGTCAACTACGCCAACGACTACAGCGACGGCGTGCGCGGCACCGACGCGGTCCGGTTGGGCCCCGCGCGGCTCGTCGGCTCGGGCGCGGCGAGCCCGGCCGCGGTGCGCACCGCTGCGGTGGCAGCGTTCGCAGTGGCGTGCGCCGCCGGACTGGTCCTCGCCGCGATGTCGTCGTGGTGGCTGGTCCTCGTCGGCGCCCTCGCCGTCGTTGCCGCCTGGACCTACACCGGGGGCCCGATGCCCTACGGCTACCGGGCGCTCGGCGAACCCAGCGTGCTCCTCTTCTTCGGGTTGGTGCCCGTCGTCGGGACCGCCTACGTGCAGACCGGCGAGGTGGCGGGCGTGGCCGTCCTGGGCGGGCTCGCCACTGGCGCGCTCGCCTGCGCCATCCTGGTGGTGAACAACCTGCGCGACATCCCGACCGACACCGTCAGCGGCAAGCGCACGCTTGCCGTGCTGCTGGGCGATACAGCCACCCGGCACCTCTACGCCTGCCTGATCGGGGCGTCCCCCGTCCTTGCCGTGCTGTCAGCCGCTGCTCGGCCCTGGGCGCTGCTGGCCATGGCGACGGCCCCCGGCTGGCTCGGACCCGTGCGCCAGGTTCTCGGCGGGGCGGAGGGGATGGCTTTGGTGCCTGCGCTGGTACGCACGACCCGGCTCGAGCTGGGCTTCGCGCTGCTGCTGGCGGTCGGTCTCGCGATCGGCTGACCGGCGGGGCGGGCCAGAACGCTGCCTGGGGGCGTCCAAGCCAACTGCTCGCTCCCGGCCGCGCCACTTGTCGTGGGTGCGGCCTAGACTCCTTACCAGGACCTCGTGAAAGTATTCACGAGCCCACGAGCGGGGGAGGTGGGCAGTGCCAGCCGTCGCCGCACCCACCGTCGACTCGACCCTGGCCGCTCCCACGGCACCCACTGGGACCGCCGACGTCATCGTCGTCGGCGCAGGTCCCGGCGGCTCGACGGCGGCCTACCACCTGGCCGCCGCCGGCCTCGACGTCCTCCTGCTGGAGAAAACTGTCTTCCCGCGGGAGAAGGTCTGTGGCGACGGGCTCACCCCGCGCGCCGTACGAGCCCTGACTGCCATGGGCATCGACACCCGCGACGAGCAGGAATGGCCCCGCAACCGCGGCCTGCGCATCGTCGGCGGGGGGCACCGGCTTGAGCTGCCATGGCCCGAGCTCGCTACCTTCCCTGGCTACGGCTTGGTCCGAACCCGGCACGACTTCGACGAGATCCTCGCCCGGCATGCCGTGAAGGCGGGGGCGCGGCTGCGAGAGTCCACCGCCATCGTCTCCCCCCTGCTCGACGCCACCGGCGAGCGTGTGGTCGGGGTCCTCAGCAAGGCCGGAGAGCGCTTCGAGGCCCCCGTTGTCATTGCCGCCGACGGCGTGAGCGCTCGGCTCGCCCTGGCCCGCGGCATCCGCAAGCGCGACGACAGGCCGATGGGTGTCGCAGTGCGCGGCTACGTCCGCAGCGAGGCGCGCAGCAACGACACCTGGCTGGAGTCGCACCTCGAGCTGTGGGAGGGCGAGCCGGGCGCAAGCCGTCTGCTGCCCGGCTATGGCTGGATCTTCGGGGTCGGTGACGGCACGGCCAACGTCGGCCTCGGCATCCTCAACACCTCCGAGGCGTGGGGACAGGTCGACTACAAAGATTTGCTGCGCCGCTGGCTCGCCCACGTCCCGGACCTCGCTGACGCCGAGCTGATCGGGCCGGTGCGTGGCGGCGCGCTGCCCATGGGGTTCAACCGGCAGCCGCACTACACGCCGGGCCTGCTGCTGATCGGGGATGCGGCGGGTGCCGTCAACCCGTTCAACGGCGAGGGCATCGCCTACGCCATGGAGACCGCCGAGCTGGCCGCCGGGGTCGTCATCCAGGCTCTGGCCCGGCCCGCGGGGACTGACCGCGAGCGGGCACTCAGCGCCTACCCGGCGGCGATGAAAGCGCGCTACGGCGGCTACTACTCGCTCGGGCGCTACTTCGTCCGGCTGATCGGTCACCCCCAGGTGATGCGCCTTGCCACGCGGTACGGCCTGCCGCGCCCGCTGCTGATGAGATTCACCCTGAAACTGCTGGCCAACCTCACCGATCCACAGGGCGGCGACGCCCTCGACAAGGTCGTCAACGGGCTCGCGCGCCTGGCACCCGCGGCCTGATCACGCACGTAACCTCAACACCGCGCAGCCGAAAGGAGGGGCACAGTGCTCCAGGCATATGTGCCAGTGCTGGTGCTTCTCGCACTGGCCGCGCTGTTTGCGGTCGGCTCAGTGGCGACAGGCGCCGTGGTCGGGCCCAAGCGCTACAACCGCGCCAAGCTCGACGCTTACGAGTGCGGCATCGAGCCCACACCGCAAGGGGTCGGCGCAGGCCGCTTCCCGGTGAAGTTCTACCTGACCGCGATGCTCTTCATCATCTTCGATATCGAGGTCATCTTCTTGTACCCGTGGGCGGTCTCGTTCGGCGCCCTGGGGGTGTTCGGCTTGGTCGAGATGGTGGTCTTCATCCTCACTGTCTTCGTTGCCTACGCGTACGTGTGGCGCCGTGGAGGTCTGGAATGGGACTAGAAGAGAAACTGCCGAGCGGCTTCCTCATCACCAACGTCGAAAAGCTCGTCAACTGGTCCCACCACTCGTCCTTGTGGCCGGCCACCTTCGGCTTGGCGTGCTGCGCGATCGAGATGATGGGCACGGGGGCTGGTCGCTATGACCTGGCTCGCTTCGGGATGGAGGTCTTCCGCGCCAGCCCGCGGCAGGCCGACCTGATGATCGTCGCCGGGCGCGTCAGCCAGAAGATGGCGCCGGTGCTGCGGCAGATCTACGACCAGATGCCCGAGCCCAAGTGGGTCCTCGCGATGGGCGTCTGCGCGAGCAGCGGCGGCATGTTCAACAACTACGCGATCGTGCAGGGCGTCGACCACGTGGTGCCGGTCGACATGTACCTGCCGGGCTGCCCGCCGCGGCCTGAGATGCTGATGGACGCCATCCTGAAGCTGCACGAGAAGATCAAGCAGGACCCGCTCGGCGAGCGGCGCGCCGAGGAGCGTCGGCGCCAGTTGCCGGTCAGCGCCTACGAGAAGCCGGCCGCGGCTGCCGTCCGGCACCGCGAGGAGGCCGAGCAGGCAGCCCTGCCCGCCGCGCCGCCTGCCAGTCCCGGGTCCTCTGTCGAGCCCGTCGGAGCCGTCCGTGCCTGACGGCCCAGCCGCCGGCAGCCCCGGCGGCGTCGTTCCCGCCGCCCACACCAGCGGCGGCTCGCCGGCCCCTCGCACCGGCATGTTCGGCGGCACCGGCACCGGCGACACCTCGGGCTTCGGTGGCCTGGTCCGTCCGCTGCCCGTCGTGCCCAGCACCCCGCGACCCTTCGACGAAGCCAACGAGTCGGTCTACTCCGCGCTGGAGCGGGGGTACGCGCAGCTCGACGACGCGGTTGAGCGGGTCGTCGTCGACCGCGGCGAGATGACTATCTTCGTGCGCCGCGAGGCGCTGCTCGAGGTGCTGTCGACCATCCGCGACAGCGAGGACCTGCGCTACGAGCTGCTCAGCAGCGTGAGCGGCGTCGACTACCTCGGGATCGACCCGACGGGGCGCCGGCTGCACTCGGTCTACCACCTGACGTCGATGACCTACCGGCGCCGGCTACGGATCGAGGTCAGCGTGGCGGTCGAGGACCCGCGCATCCCGAGCGCCACCTCGGTCTACCCGACGGCTGACTGGCACGAGCGCGAGACCTGGGACCTGTTGGGCATCGTGTACGAGGGCCACCCCGGGCTCACGCGGATCATGATGCCCGACGACTGGAACGGCCACCCCCAGCGCAAGGACTACCCCCTCGGCGGGATCCCGGTCGAGTACAAGGGCGCCGCCGTGCCACCGCCCGACCTGCGGAGGGCGTACGCATGACTGCCAGCGTGAAAGCCAAGGCGATCGCATGACGACCACTGACGACAGGCGCGTCGCCGACTCACCCGACCCGTACGAGGCGGGCGTCACCGACACGACCGAAGGCCGCGTCTACACCGTCACGGGCGGTGACTGGGAGGACGTCCTCGGCCGCGGTGAGGTGCACGACGAGCGCATCGTCATCAACATGGGGCCGCAGCACCCCAGCACCCACGGCGTGCTGCGCCTGGTCCTCGAGCTCGAGGGCGAGACCGTCACCGAGGCCCGGCTCGTCATCGGCTACCTGCACACCGGCATCGAGAAGAACGCCGAGGTCCGCAACTGGACCCAGGGCGTCACCTTCGTGACCCGGATGGACTATCTCGCGCCGTTCTTCAACGAGGCGGCGTACTGCCTGGGCGTCGAGAAGCTGCTGGGCGTCACCGACCAGGTGCCGCCTCGCGCGACCACGATCCGGGTGCTGCTGATGGAGCTGCAGCGGATCAGCTCCCACCTGGTGTGGCTGGCCACCGGCGGCCTGGAGATCGGCGCCTTGTCGGCGATGCTCTACGGCTTCCGTGACCGCGAGGTCATCCTCGACATCCTCGAGCTGGTCACCGGCCTGCGGATGAACCACGCGTTCATCCGGCCGGGCGGCCTGGCTCAGGACCTGCCCGATGGTGCCGTCGCGAAGATCCGCGACTTCCTGGAGTACATGCCGGGCCGGATCGACGAGTACGACAACCTGCTGACCGGCAACACGATCTGGCAGCAGCGCCTGCAGGGCGTCGGCTACCTCGACGCCGCCGGATGCATCGCGCTCGGCGTGACCGGCCCGCTGCTGCGGGCGGCCGGGCTGCCGTGGGACCTGCGCAAGACCGAGCCGTACTGCGGGTACGAGACGTATGACTTCGACGTCCCGACCTCGCTCGACTGCGACAACTGGGGCCGCTACCTGGTCCGGATCGCCGAGATGCGGGAGTCACTGAAGATCATCGAGCAGGCCCTCGACCGCCTCGAGCCCGGGCCTGTGATGGTGGCCGACAAGAAGATCGCCTGGCCGTCGCAGCTGGCGCTCGGGCCGGACGGGATGGGCAACTCGCTCGACCACATCCGCACCATCATGGGCACCTCGATGGAGGCCCTCATCCACCACTTCAAGCTCGTCACCGAGGGCTTCCGGGTGCCGCCCGGGCAGGTATACCAGGCGATCGAGTCCCCGCGCGGCGAGCTCGGCTACCACCTGGTCAGTGACGGCGGCACCAGGCCCTGGCGGGTGCACGTCCGGGAGCCATCGTTCGTCAACCTGCAGGCGGTGCCCGTGCTGGCCGAGGGCTCGTTGATCGCGGATGTGGTGGCCTCGGTGGCTTCTGTTGATCCGGTCATGGGAGGGGTTGACCGGTAGTGGCGTTCACGGACGAGACTCGCACCGCTGCGCAGGAGATCATCGCGCGCTATCCGGAGGGCAGGTCGCGGTCGGCTCTGCTGCCGATGCTGCACCTGGTGCAGGCCGAGGAGGGCTACGTCACGCCCCGCGGAATAGCGTTCTGTGCCGATGTGCTCGGCCTGACCAAGGCCGAGGTCGGCGCGGTCGCGACCTTCTACACGATGTACAAGCGGCGGCCGACGGGCGAGTACCTGGTGAGCGTGTGCACCAACCTCGCCTGCCAGATCCTCGGCGGGGAGGACATCTACGCACGGCTGTCCAAGGAGCTGGGCGTCGGCCACGACGAGACCACGCCGGACGCGGTGATCACGCTCGAGCACGCTGAGTGCCTCGCGGCCTGCGACTATGCCCCGGTGATGACCGTCAACTACGAGTTCTACGACAACCAGACCCCGGCCTCCGGCTCCGAGCTGGTGGGGGCCCTGCAGGCAGGTGAGCGCCCGATGCCCACCCGGGGGGCCCCGCTCTGCTCCTTCCGCGAGACCAGCCGCCAGCTCGCGGGGTTCCACGACCCCCGCCGAGCGGCGGCCCACACCGGCCCGGCGCACCCCGACGCCCCCCGCCCGACCGACTCCCGCGGCGAGGAGTCGCTGGCCGGCACCGACGTCGGGCCGGCCAGCGAGGCCGCCGACTACGCCGTGCCCGGCGGGGCGACCGAGCGCGTGCTGCCCGACGCGGCTGCCGCCTCGACCTACGACGTGGGCGGCAGCGCCGACGCCGGCACCGCTGCCGTCACCACCGCCGAGAACCCGGTCCGCCCCTCCGGCGCGACCCCTGAGGAGTCCTGACCATGCCTGTCATCTCCGCGCTGACCGAGCGCTGGAACGAGCCGGAGTCGTGGACGCTCGCCACCTACGAGCGGCTGTCGGGCTACCAGGCGCTGCGCAGCGCCCTGCGGATGGAGCCCGACGCCATCATCCAGCTGGTCAAGGACTCCGGCCTTCGCGGTCGCGGCGGCGCCGGCTTCCCGACCGGCATGAAGTGGGGGTTCATCCCGCAGGGCGACGGCAAGCCGCACTACCTGGTCGTCAACGCCGACGAGGGCGAGCCCGGCACCTGCAAGGACACCCCGCTGATGATGGCCGACCCGCACTCGCTGGTCGAGGGCATCATCATCTCCGCGTTCGCCGTGCGCTGCTCGCACGCGTTCATCTACCTGCGTGGCGAGTTGGTGCACGCTGGCCGGCGGCTGCAGAACGCCATCGACGAGGCGTGCGCCGCGGGCTACCTCGGCGAGAACATCCTCGGGTCGGGCTTCTCCCTCAAGCTCACGCTGCACCGGGGGGCCGGTGCCTACATCTGCGGCGAGGAGACGGCACTGCTCGACTCGCTCGAGGGCTACCGCGGCCAGCCGCGGCTGCGCCCGCCGTTCCCCGCGACGCACGGGCTCTACCAGTCGCCCACCGTCGTCAACAACGTCGAGTCGATCGCGAGCGTCCCGTTCATCGTCCGGTACGGGGTCGACTGGTTCCGCCAGTGGGGCACCGAGAAGTCGCCGGGGCCCAAGCTGTTCAGCCTGTCCGGGCACATCGAGAAGCCAGGGCAGTACGAGGTCCCGCTCGGCACCACGATGCGCGAGCTGCTCGAGCTGGCCGGCGGTATGCGGGGCGGCCGTCCGCTGAAGGCCTTCACCCCCGGCGGCTCCTCGACGCCGCTGCTGACCGGCGAGCACCTCGACGCCCCGATGGACTTCGAGGGGATGATGGCGGCCGGCTCGCTGCTCGGCACCGCGGCCATCATGGTGCTCGACGACTCGGTGTGCATCGTCAAGACCTGCCTGCGCCTCACGCAGTTCTACGCGCACGAGTCCTGCGGCAAGTGCACTCCCTGCCGCGAGGGCACGTACTGGATGGTGCAGATCCTGCAGCGCCTCGAGGCGGGCGTCGGGTCGCAGGAGGACATCGACACGCTGCTCGACACCTGCGACAACATCTTCGGCCGCTCGTTCTGCGCCCTGGGCGACGGCGCAACCAGCCCGATCGTCTCGGGCATCCAGTACTTCCGGGACGAGTTCGTCGCGCACTTCGAGCTGGGCCGCTGCCCGTTCTCCGCCTCCGACGCGACCGCCCACGACAGCTACTACGCCACGGCTGGAGCGCACTGACCCATGACGCTCGCACCTGACCGCCCTGCGGGCTCGACCCCGCCGGCGGAGGACCTCGTCACGCTGACGATCGACGGCATCGAGGTCAGCGTCCCGAAGGGGACGTTGATCATCCGTGCCGCCGAGCTGATCGGCATCCAGATCCCGCGTTTCTGTGACCACCCGAGCCTGGACCCCATCGGGGCTTGCCGCCAGTGCATCGTCGAGGTCGAGGGCCAGCGCAAGCCGGTGACCGCCTGCACGACGACGGTGGCGCCCGACATGGTCGTCAAGAGCCAGCTCACGAGCGGGGTGGCCGAGAAGGCCCAGCGCGGGACGATGGAGCTGCTGCTCATCAACCACCCGCTCGACTGCCCCGTCTGCGACAAGGGTGGGGAGTGCCCGCTGCAGAACCAGGCGATGGCCAACGGCGGGGCCGAGTCGCGGTTCCGTGACGTCAAGCGGACCTACGCCAAGCCCTTGGCGATCTCGAGCCAGGTGCTGCTCGACCGGGAGCGGTGCGTGCTGTGCGCCCGTTGCACCCGGTTCTCCACACAGGTAGCCGGCGACCCGTTCATCGAGCTGTTCGAGCGCGGCGCCTTGGAGCAGGTAGCGATCTACGAGGACGAGCCCTTCCAGTCCTACTTCAGCGGCAACACCGTCCAGATCTGCCCGGTCGGCGCGCTGACCGGGGCGAGCTACCGCTTCCGCGCCCGTCCCTTCGACCTCGTCTCGACCCCTACCATCTGCGAGCACTGCTCCTCGGGCTGCTCGGTGCGCACCGACCACCGCCGCGGCCGGGTGCTGCGCCGGCTCGCCGGCAACGCGCCCGAGGTCAATGAGGAGTGGAACTGCGACAAGGGCCGCTGGGGCTTCCGGTACGCCAACCTGCGCGACCGCCTCTCGACGCCGCTGGTGCGCAACCGCGAGACCGGCGAGCAGGAGGAGGCGTCGTGGGCCGATGCCTTCGCCTACGCCGCGCAGGGGCTGTCGGAGTGCGCCGGGCGCCGCGGTGTCGGCGTCCTGGCAGGCGGCCGGTTGCCCGTCGAGGACGCCTACGCCTACGCCCGGTTCGCGCGTGAGGTGCTGCGCACGGGCGACGTCGACTTCCGGGCTCGGCCGCACTCCCGCGAGGAGGCCGACTTCCTGCGCGCCCACGTCCAGGGGCGCCCCCTTTCGGTGACGTACGACGACCTCGAGCATGCCGGCACGGTGCTGCTCGTGGGCTTCGAGCCGGAGGAGGAGTCGCCGATCGTCTTCCTGCGGCTGCGCAAGGCGGCCCGCAAGGGGGCGCTCAAGGTCGTGTCGGTCGCGCCGTTCACCACCCCTAGCGTGACGAAGACGTTCGGCTCCCTGCTGCGCTGCGCGCCCGGTGACGAGCCGTCGGTGCTCGACGAGGTGCAGCTGCCGCAGGGCGCTGTCGTGCTCGTGGGGGAGCGCCTGGCCGAGGTCCCTGGCGGCTTCTCTGCGGTGTCGCGGTTGCTGGCGCGCACCGGCGCGCGCGTCGGTTGGGTGCCCAGGCGGGCTGGGGAGCGCGGCGCGCTCGAGGTCGGCCTGCTGCCCGATACCGGCGCCCGCGACACCTCGGCGATCGTCGACGCCGCAGCCTCCGGCGAGCTCGACGGGCTGCTCGTCGGCGGCGTCGACCCCGATGATCTGCCGGACCCGGCGGCGGCGCTGGAGGCGCTGGAGCGCGTCCCGTTCCTCGTCTCCCTCGAGCTGCGGCACTCGGCCGTGACCGACCGCGCCGACGTGGTGCTGCCCATTTCCCCGATGGTGGAGCGTGAAGGCACGTTCCTGGACTGGGAGGGGCGCGAGCGGCCCTTCGAGCGGGCGCTGTCCGACGGCACGACGATGACCGACCTGCGGGCGCTGCACGCGCTGGCCGGGGAGATGGGCGCTGCCCTCGGGCTGCCCGCGCCCGAGGCTGCGCGCCGGCAGATCGCGCAGCTGCACCAGGACCGCCAGCAGCTGCAGCTGCCCGGTCCGCCGCAGGTAGCAGCGACGGCACCGTCGCGCCAGCCGGGCGCTGGCGAGGCTCGCCTCGCCACCTGGCACTGGCTGCTTGACGACGGGAGGCTGCAGGACGGCGAGGAGCATCTGGCCGGTACGCGCAAGCAGCCGCGCCTGCACCTGTCCCCCGCGACGGCCGCCGGTATCGGTGCGGCCGACGGTGACCCGGTCACGGTCAGCTCGGGCCGTGGGCAGGTCACGCTGCCGCTCGTGACGGCCGATCTGCCCGAAGGCGTGGTGTGGCTTCCGACCTACTCGCCGGGATCGCACGTGCGGCGCGACCTCGGGGCGGCCTCAGGTGACATGCTGCGGGTCGCGCGGGCGTCAGCCGGTGCGGCGGGTGCCTCGGGTGCCGAGCAGCAGGGCGAGCGCCCGGCAGTCGGGGCGGTCCGCGCCGTCAGCGGTGGCAGTGACAGCGGTGTTAGTGACAGCGGTGGCAGTGACAGCGGTGGCAGTGACAGCAGGCCGGGAGCGGTAAGGGCGGGAGAAGACAGGTGAGCGTTCTCGCGGGTCCCGACCTCACCGGCTTCGGCCGTGAGCCGCTGTGGGTGACGGTTCTGAAGACCCTCGTGATCTTCGTCGTTCTCATGGTGCTCGTGCTTCTCACCATCTGGGGCGAGCGACGCATCGTCGCGCGCATGCAGCAGCGAGTTGGCCCCAACCGGACCGGGCCGTTCGGGATGCTCCAGGGGCTGGCCGACGGCATCAAGCTGATGCTGAAGGAAGACATCATCCCGGCCCTTGCCGACAAGCCGATCTACGTGCTGGCGCCGATCGCGTCGGCCATCCCCGCGTTTCTCGCCTTCAGCGTCGTCCCGTTCGGGCCGTCCGTTTCGATCGGGGGGCACCGCACCGCCCTGCAGCTGACCGACCTGCCCGTCGGGGTGCTGTTCATCCTGGCCTGCTCGGCGCTCGGGGTGTACGGGATCATCCTGTCGGGATGGTCGAGCGGCTCGACGTTCCCGTTGCTCGGCGCGCTGCGTTCGGCCGCGCAGGTCATCTCCTACGAGGTGGCCATGGGCCTGGCGCTGGTGCCCGTGTTCCTCTACTCCGGCACGCTGTCGACCAGCGGCATCGTCGCGAGCCAGCACGACCTGTGGTACGTGTTCGCGCTGCCGGTGTCGTTCGGCATCTACTGCGTCGCCATGGTCGGCGAGACCAACCGCGCCCCGTTCGACCTCGCCGAGGCGGAGACCGAGCTGGTCGGCGGGTTCCACACCGAGTACTCGTCGATCAAGTTCGCGATGTTCTTCCTGGCCGAGTACATCAACATGGTCACCGTCTCGGCGCTCGCGACAACGCTGTTCCTCGGCGGCTGGCGCGCCCCCTTCCCGCTGTCGCTGTGGCACGGCGCGAACCACGGCTGGTTCCCGCTCATCTGGTTCAGCGGCAAGGTCCTGGTCTTCCTGTTCGTCTTCATCTGGCTGCGAGGCACGCTGCCCCGGCTGCGGTACGACCAGTTCATGTCCCTCGGGTGGAAGCGGCTCATCCCGATCGGCCTGGTGTGGATCATGCTTGTGGCCGCCGTGCGGACCATCCAGGACCACGTCAGCAACACCACCCCCTGGGTGATCGCCGGGCTCGTCCTGCTGGTGCTGGCCCTCGGGTTGTGGGTCCTCGACCCCGGCGGGGCGAAGCGTCGCAAGGAGCAGGAGCGGGACGAGCACCAGCGCGTGGCCGATGCCCCGACGCTCGACGCGATCCCGTGGCCTCCCCGGCCGGTCGGGAACCCGCGGGTGCTGGCCGGTGCTGCGGCTGGCCGCGGAGCCGTCCGCCGGACGTCGGGGTCGGTGGACGAGCCCGTCGATGCCGCCGGGGCCACCTCCGACCGAGAGGCTCCGTCGTGAGCGCGCTCGACCCCATCAAGGGCTTTGGCGTCACCTTCGGGACCATGTTCAAGAAGGTCAACACCGAGCTGTACCCCGAGGCCAAGAAGCAGACCGCACCCCGTTACCACGGCCGCCACGTGCTCAACCGGCACCCGGACGGCTTGGAGAAGTGCATCGGGTGCGAGCTGTGCGCCTGGGCGTGCCCGGCTGATGCGATCTACGTCGAGGGCGCCGACAACACCGAGGATGGTCGGTACTCGCCGGGGGAGCGGTACGGGAGGACATACCAGATCAACTACCTGCGGTGCATCTTCTGCGGGCTGTGCATCGAGGCGTGCCCGACCAGGGCGCTGACCATGAGCAACGAGTTCGAGCTGGCCGACGACAGTCGCGGGGACCTGATCTTCACCAAGGAGCAGCTGCTGGCGCCGCTGCGCGCCGGGATGGAGCAGCCGCCCCATCCGATGCGTCTGGGCGACAACGAGACCGACTACTACGTCGGAGCGGCCAACCGTGTCGCTCCAGTGCCCGCAGACCCGACCATCGAGGGCCGTGCCGCGCAGGAAGGCGGAACATGACCGGGCAACTGCTAGCGGAGGGCTTTACCCGCACCACCTCGGGTGAGGCCGTCGTCTTCTGGATCCTCGCGCCGGCCGCCATCGCCGCCTCGCTGGGGATGGTGCTGTCGCGCAACGCGGTGCACTCGGCGCTCTGGCTGGTGCTGACGATGTTCTGCCTGGCGGTGTTCTACGTCGTGCAGGACGCGCCGTTCCTGGGCCTGGTACAGGTGGTCGTCTACGCGGGCGCCATCATGATCCTGTTCTTGTTCGTCATCATGCTGATCGGAGTCGACTTCTCGGACTCCCTCGTGGAGACGCTGCGGGGTCAGCGGGTGACGGCTGTGCTGCTCGGCATCGGCTTCGCCGGGCTGCTGATCGTCCCCATCGTCCGGGCCACGTCGCACGCGCGGGCTATCGGGCTCGGCGCCGCAGGCTTCAACGACAACGTCAACGACATCGCGCGGCTGCTGTTCACCAGCTACGTCTGGCCCTTCGAGGTGGTGTCAGCACTGCTGATCGTCGCCGCCGTCGGGGCGATGGTTCTCGGGCACCGCGAGCAGCTCGGCCGCCTGACCCAGAAGCAGCGCTCGCAGCAGCGGTTCACCACCCCGGGCGGGCCGATCACCCCGCTGCCCGGGCCCGGTGTATACGCCATGCACGACGCGGTCGACCGCCCCGGCCTGCTGCCCAGCGGTGAGCCGGCGCGGCAGAGCGTGATGGCCGAGTACTCCGACTCCGCGGGCATCAACCCCCTGGACGAGGCGCCACGCCACGTCGGCGTCCGGGAGAAGCGCCGCATCGGACTGCGGGAGAAGAGCCGGCCATGAGTCCCGCCAACTACCTGCTGCTGTCGGCTGCCCTGTTCAGCATCGGCGCCGTCGGCGTGCTCATCCGCCGCAACGCGATTGTCGTCTTCATGTGCGTCGAGCTGATGCTCAACGCCGTGAACCTGACGCTCGTGACCTTCTCGCGCCTCGACGGCACGCTCGACGGGCAGATCATCGCTTTCTTCGTGATGGTCGTCGCAGCCGCCGAGGTCGTGGTCGGACTGGCGATCATCGTGACGATCTTCCGGACCCGGGCGTCGGCCTCGGTCGACGACACCAACCTGCTCAAGTACTAGTGCTTGCGAAGGTGCTCGTGCCAATCCACGCGGGCCACCCGGATACCAGTGCCGCCTGACGTGAGGGGATCGAAGTGACGACACTTGCGGCGCAGCAAGCCGCACCGGCCACGGGTGCCTTGTCGCTGCTGTGGCTGCTGATCGCCCTCCCGCTGCTGGGCGCCGCCGTCCTGCTGCTCGGCGGCCGGCGTACCAACGCCTGGGGGCACTTCCTCGCCATCGGGGCGGCTGGTGCGTCGTTCGTGCTCGGCCTCGTGTCCTTCTTCGCACTGCAGGGCAAGCCCGGCGACGCGCGGATGATCGACCGGCACCTGTTCTCGTGGATCCCGGTCAACGGGTTCCATGTCGACGGCGCGTTGCTCTTCGACCCACTGTCGGCGGTGTTCGTGCTGCTGATCACCGGGGTCGGCACGCTGATCCACGTCTACTCGCTCGGCTACATGGGCCACGACCCGCACCGGCGCCGGTTCTTCGGCTACCTCAACCTGTTCCTCGCCTCGATGCTGCTGCTGGTGCTCGGCGACTCGTTCCTGTCGCTGTACGTCGGCTGGGAGATGGTGGGCCTGTCGTCCTACCTGCTCATCCAGTTCTGGACCTACAAGCCCAGCGCCGCCACTGCGGCGAACAAGGCCTTCTACGCCAACCGGGTGGGCGATGTCGGGCTCTCCCTCGCGATCATGCTGATGTTCGCGACGGTCGGCAGCACCAGCTACGCGTCGGTCTTCACGGCCGCGTCCGGCGGCGCCCTCGGCAAGGGGACGCTGACCGCGATGGGGCTGCTGCTGCTGCTCGGCGCCTGCGGCAAGTCCGGACAGTTCCCCCTGCAGACCTGGCTGCCCGACGCGATGGAGGGCCCGACCCCCGTCTCCGCCCTGATCCACGCGGCGACCATGGTCACCGCCGGCGTGTACCTCATCGCCCGGGCGCACCCCATCTTCGACGGCACGCCGGCAGCACGCACCGTCGTGCTCGTCGTCGGCGCCATCACCCTGATCTACGGCTGCCTCATCGGCTGCGCCTACGACGACATCAAGAAGGTCTTCGCGTACTCGACGGTCAGCCAGATCGGCTACATGTTCGTCGCAGTCGGCCTCGGGCCCGCCGGCTACGCGCTCGGCATCCTGCACCTGCTGGCGCACGGCTTCTTCAAGGCGGGACTGTTCCTCGGCGCCGGCTCGGTGATGCACGCGATGAACGACCAAGTCGACGCGCGGCGCTTCGGCGGCCTCTGGCGCATCATGCCGATCACGTGGGCGACGACGGGGCTCGGCTATCTCGCCATCATCGGCTTCCCTGGGCTGTCGGGGTTCTTCACGAAGGACAAAATCATCGAGGCGTCGTTCGACAAGGGGGGCGTGAGCGGGACCGTGCTCGGCATCGTCACCCTGCTCGGCGCCGGGCTGACCGCGTTTTACATGACCCGCATCTTCATCATGACCTTCCACGGCAAGCGGCGCTGGACGCCCGACGTGCATCCGCACGAGTCGCCGGTGATAATGACCGGCCCCATGATCGTCCTCGCCGTCGGGTCGGTGTTCGCCGGCGGCCTGATGGTGCTCGGCGGTTCGCTGCAGCACTGGCTCGAGCCGTCGGTCGGCCTCTCGGCCGAGGTCGGTGCGCACAGCATCTCGCCACTCGTCCTCACCGCGCTCACTCTGCTGGTCGTCGCGGGAGGCGTGGCGGGCGCGTACTTCCGCTACGAGCGGGGCAGCGTGCCCGTCGTCGCGCCGTCGCAGGTCACGGTGTGGACGCGCGCCGCTCGCCGCAACCTCTACGCCGACGCCGCCAACGAGGGGCTGTTCATGCGCCCCGGCCAGTACCTGACCCGCTTCCTCGTCTACTTCGACGCCAGAGGCGTCGACGGCGCCGTCGGCGGCCTGGCTGCCGGGATCGGTGGCCTGTCCGGCCGAGCCCGGCGGCTGCAGACCGGGTTCGTCCGCTCGTACGCCCTGTCGATGCTGGGCGGCGCCGCCCTGGTCGTCGGGGCCCTGCTGCTCGTGAGGATCGGCTGATGGCCAGCACGCACCTGCCGTGGCTCACCATCCTGCTGGTGGTGCCACTCGCCGGCGCCGCACTCACGGCGGCCATCCCCTCGGCGCGCGGCACGCTCGCCAAGCAGTTCGCGCTCGCCGTCTCGCTGGTCGAGCTGGTCCTCGCCATCGCGATGTGCCTGCAGTTCGACAAGGGCAAGGCCGGCTTCCAGTTCGTGCAGTCCTACTCGTGGATCAAGGCCTTCGGGGTGCGCTACGAGGTGGGCACCGACGGCATCGCGCTGGTCCTCATCGCCCTGTCCGCGGTGCTGGTGCCGGTGGTGATCCTGTCGTCGTGGGAGGAGGCCGAGCAGACCAGGCGGTCGGTGCCGGTCTACTTCGCCCTGCTGCTGACGCTCGAGGGCGCGATGGTCGGCGTCTTCGCCTCGCTCGACGTGTTCCTGTTCTACGTCTTCTTCGAAGCCATGCTCATCCCGATGTACTTCCTCATCGGCAGCTACGGCGGGCCCCAGCGGGCATACGCGGCGGTGAAGTTCTTGCTGTACAGCCTGTTCGGCGGCCTGCTGATGCTCGCCGCGGTCATCGGCCTGTACGTGGTGGCCAGCAACAACCTGCCAGTCGGGGGCACCTTCGACTTCATCCAGCTGCGCGGCATGCACATCACCCCGGGTGTCGAGAAAGCGCTGTTCCTCGGTTTCTTCATCGCCTTCGCGATCAAGGCCCCGCTGTTCCCGTTCCACACCTGGCTGCCCGACGCCGGCGCCGAAGCGCCGGTCGGGGCGGCGGTCCTGCTCGTCGGGGTGCTTGACAAGGTCGGCACGTTCGGCCTGATCCGCTACTGCATCCCGCTGTTCCCGAACGCGTCCCGCTACTTCGCCCCGCTGGTGCTGGCCCTTGCCGTGGTCGGCATCTTCTACGGAGCCCTGCTCGCGATCGGGCAGCGCGACATGAAGCGGCTGGTGTCCTACACCTCAATCGCACACTTCGGCTTCATCGCGCTCGGCACGTTCGCCCTCACCTCGCAGGGTGGCACCGGTGCCGTGCTGTACATGGTCAACCACGGATTGTCGACCGGGCTGCTGTTCCTCGTCGTCGGCTTTCTCATCGCCCGCCGGGGGACGCGTGACGTCGACGGCTACGGCGGCCTGTGGTCGATCACGCCACTGCTGGCCGGGTCCTTCCTCGTCGCCGGGCTGTCCGCGCTCTCGCTGCCCGGACTGTCGACGTTCATCAGCGAGTTCCTGGTGCTCGTCGGCACCTTCACCCGGTACCGGACGCTCGCGATCGTCGCCACCGTCGGCATCGTTCTCGCGGCCATCTACGTGCTGTACCTGGTGCAGCGGGCGCTCACGGGTCCGGTGCCCGCGTGGGCTGCGGGTGACGCGGAGGTCATGGAGGAGCACGGTGGCGGGCCGTCCGGCGAGGGTGGACGTGCCGACGAGCCCAACGACGAGCGCGAGCTGGTGGGCGCCGGTATCGGGTCGTCCGCCCCCGCGGGGGCTGCCGGAGCTGCGGGGGCGGTTCGGGCAGGGCAGTCCCGACCGGGCACCGGTCGTCCGGCAGCTGCAAGCGGTGGCACCAGGACCGGAGCGACCCGCCACGTGCCGCAGCGTGAGCCGGTCACCCCTGGCGGCATCCGCCGGCGCGGGCCGCTGCGCGACCTGTCGCTGCGGGAGGTGCTCATCGTCGCCCCGCTGGTGTTCATGCTCGTCGGGCTGGGCGTCTACCCCAAGCCGCTGCTCGACACCATCACGCCCGCGGTCAACTCCACACTGCAGCACATCGGCCAGCACGACCCCGCGCCGACCGCTACTTCCTCGGGAGCCCGTCCGTGATCTCCGGCCTTGCCGCAGCCAGCCACCCCGTGCTCGCCCTGGGCGCCGTGGGCGCCGTGGGCAAGGTGCTAGCGGCTAGCCAGGACACCTCGCCGGCGATTCCGACGCCGTCGATCGAGTACCGCGCGCTCTCGCCGTTCCTCGTCGTGTTCGGGCTGGGGCTGCTCGGCGTTCTGGTCGAGGCGTTCGTCCCGCAGCGGCTGCGCCGCGCCCTGCAGCCCACCCTCGTCGTCGTGGGTTTTGCCATCGCCCTGGTGCTCGTCGCGCTGCTGCACGGGCGCCGGGCCGTGCTTGCCGTCGGCTCGGTGGCGATCGACGGACCGGCCCTGTTCCTCGAGGGCACGATCCTGGTGCTCGCGGCGGCATCTGTCCTGCTGATGGCCGAGCCCCGCGTCAATGCTCTGGTAGCCAGGGCGTCCGTCCTGCCTGGGACCCGGGGGGCTCGCGAGCAGGCAGGCAGCAGTGAGCTACAGACCGAGGCCTATCCGCTGATGGCGTTCGCCGTCGCCGGAATGATGCTGTTCGCCGCCTCCAACACGCTGCTCGTGATGTTCGTGGCGCTCGAGATCCTGTCGCTGCCGCTGTACCTCATGGCGGGTCTGGCGCGCCGTCGCCGGCTGCTCTCGCAGGAGGCGGCGCTCAAGTACTTCCTGCTCGGCGCGTTCTCCTCGGCGTTCTTCCTCTACGGGCTCGCCCTGCTCTACGGCTATGCGGGCACCGTCTCGCTTGGCGGCATCGCCGACGCCGCCGGGGCACTGGGCAGCAACACCGCCCTGCTCTACCTCGGCCTCGGGTTGCTCGGCGTCGGGCTGCTGTTCAAGGTAGGAGCAGCGCCGTTCCACTCCTGGACGCCCGACGTCTACCAGGGGTCGCCGACCCCGGTCACCGCGTTCATGGCTGCCGGCACCAAGGTGGCAGCCTTCGGTGCCTTGATCCGCGTGCTCTACGTCAGCTTCGGGGGGCTGCGCTGGGACTGGCGCCCCGTCGTGTGGGCCGTCGCCATCATCACGATGCTGCTCGGCGCGGTCGTGGCCATCACCCAGCGCGACGTCAAGCGGATGCTGGCCTACTCGGCCATCGCACATGCCGGCTTCATCCTGGTCGGGGTGGCGGCGACCTCGACTAAGGGGCTGTCGGGCGCCATGTTTTACCTGGTGACGTACGGTTTCACGACGATCGCCGCGTTCGGTGTGGTGACCCTGGTGCGCCGCGGCAACGAGGAAGCCGGTGACCTGTCCGCCTGGCAGGGGCTTGGCCGGCGAGCGCCCCTGCTCGCGGGCACCTTCGCCTTCCTGTTGTTGGCGCTCGCCGGTATCCCGCTCACCAGCGGCTTCACGGGGAAGTTCGCGGTCTTCTCTGCTGCGATTGCGGGCCACGCCACTGTCCTCGTCGTGATCGGCCTGGTCGCGAGCGCGGTGGCCGCCTTCTTCTACGTCCGCGTGATCGTCCTGATGTTCTTCTCCGAGCCCGCGGCCGAGGGCCCGGTGGTGGCGCAGGCGAGCCCCCTCACCTACGCAGCCATCGCCCTGGGTGCCGCCGTCACGCTCGTGCTGGGCGTGTTCCCGCAGCCGCTGCTCGACCTGGCCGACTCAGCCGCCCGGCTCGGTTTTGTCCGCTGACGGTTCTGCCGTGACGGCAGTCGCGGCCGTCTCCTCTGTCGCAGGCCTGCACTTCTCGGACCCGGAGCTGGAGGCGCAGGTCCGCGATGGCCTCGCCCAGGTGGAGCGGCTGCTGCGCGAGACCGTGCGCAGCGACTACCCGTTCGTCACGGAGACCAGCCGTCACCTGCTCGTCGCGGGGGGCAAGCGCTTCCGCCCGCTCGTCGTGCTGCTCGCGGCCCACTTCGGCGACCGGGCATCACCGGCAGTGGTGCCGGCAGCCGTGGCCATCGAGCTGACCCACCTGTCGACGCTCTACCACGACGACGTGATGGACGAGGCCGACCTGCGCCGAGGAGCGGCGTCGGCCAACCAGCGGTGGTCGAACACGATCGCCATCCTCACCGGCGACTTCCTGTTCGCGCGCGCCTCGGAGATCACGGCCGACCTCGGTACCGAGGCGACCCGCATCCTCGCCCAGACGATCGCCGTGCTGTGCGAGGGGCAGATCAGGGAGACCGTGGGCCCCGCTGGCACGCCTCCGGTGCAGCACTACCTGCAGGTCATCGCGGAGAAGACGGGCTCGCTGATCGCGACCTCGGGACGGCTGGGCGCGCTGCTCGCGGGCGCCGAGCCGGCCGTCGTGACTGCCCTGACCGAGTACGGCGCCCGCATCGGCACCGCGTTCCAGCTCTCCGACGACCTGCTCGACCTGACGAGCGCATCCGCGGAGTCGGGCAAGACGCCCGGGACCGACTTGCGCGAAGGCATCCCCACCCTGCCCGTCCTCTACGCGATGGAGGATGGCTTCGACCTGCCCGAGGACCTGTCGGACGATGCCGTCCTCGCCTCGACGCTCGAGCGCCTGCGCAGCCACCCTGCCCTGCAGCGAGCACGGGCAGCGCTGCAGGGCGAGGCCGACGCCGCTCGGGACTGCCTGGTTGACCTGCCGGGGCGCCCGGCTCGGGTCGCGCTCGAGGCCCTGTGCGACTTCGTCGTGGCGCGTACCGGCTGACGCGCGGTCGGTCGGCGTCAGGCTGCTGGTGACGCCGCGGCGTCAGCCGGCGGGAGCTGCTCGGCAGCGCGGCGGTCCGGCAACGTCCACCGCAGTGTCGTCCCGCCGGCGGCGTCCCCGCTTCGGACTTCGAGACTCTCGACTTCGAGACTTCCGGCCTCGCAGCCCGTGCGGGGCCCGGTGTCGACCCACAGCCTGCCCCCGTGGAACTCCACGATCCTGCGGCACAGCGACAGGCCGATCCCGGTGCCCTCGTACTCGTCGCGGGCGTGCAGCCGTTGGAACAGCGCGAACACCCGCTCGGCGTGCTCCGGAGCGATGCCGATGCCGTTGTCAGTGCAGCTCAGATCCCATCCCTGCGCAGTGCGGCTCGCCCTGAACCGGATGATCGGAGGGGCCTCGCCGCGGAACTTCACCGCGTTGCCGATTAAATTGGCGAACAGCTGCGTGAGAAGTCCGGGGTCACCGATGAGGGTGGGCAGCGGGTCACTGACGACCGTGGCGCCCGAGTCGCGCAACCGCCCGGACAGGTCCTCCCGCGCCCGCCGGAGGCAGTCGTCGAGCGCGACGACCTGCAGCGGGCGGTCAGCGCGGCCGACTCGTGAGAACGCCAAGAGGTCGTCAATGAGCAACTGCATCCGCCGGGAGCCGTCGACGGCGAAGCCGATGTAGGTGTCGGCCCGCTCGTCGAGCTGCCCGCTGTAGCGTCGCGCCAGTAGCTGGCAGAAGCTCGCGACCTTGCGCAGGGGCTCCTGCAGGTCGTGCGAAGCGACGTACGCGAACTGCTCGAGGTCGGCATTCGAGCGCCGCAGCTCGGTCGCCTGGTCCGCAATCAGCCGGCGCTGCCGCTCGGCGTCCTCGCGAGCCGCAGTGGCGGCCGCGTATTCGTCGACGACGCGGCGTCGCATCGTCTCGACGTCGGCAGCGAGCACGCGCACCTCGGTCGGTCCGCCCGACTGCAGCTCGTGCTGCAGGTCGCCCGACGCCACCGCTCGGGCGTCGCTGCGGAGCTGCTCGAGCGGCTCGAGGATGCTGCGCCGCAGCTGCCGCCAGATCACTGCCCCAACGACGATGAACAGCAGCACCGCCGATACGCCCAGGGCGAGCAGCAGCTGGGTGAGGGTGCGCAGCCGGTCGCTGGCCCGTGTCAGCTCGTCGTCGATGAGCCGGGAGAAGGTCGTCGCCGAGGCGCGCAACGCGTCGAACGCCTGCTTGCCTCGCTCGGCCGACGGCGCCGCTCCCGGCCGGCCGGCAGCGACGGCAGATACAGCGGGCCGCGCGTACTGCCCCTGCCACACCCGCAGCGCATCCTGCTCGCGCGAGAATGACGACACCAACCGGGGCTGACCCACCAGCGAGTCGCGGGTGGCGGTGGCCGCATCGGGCAGCTGCACCTGCGCTCGCCGATACGGCGTCAAGAAGTCGGGCTGTCGGGTCAGCAGGTAGCCGCGGACGCCTGTCTCCTGGTCGAGCGCCAACTGCAGGTAGCTGTCCGACGCCGCTCGCGCGGGCGCGAGCCGGTCGACGACGACGTGCCGAGCGGCGCCGAGGCGGCTCAACCCGATCAGCCCCAGCAGCAGGCCGCCGGCGACCAGGCCGCCGAGCAGGATGAAGGAGAACCCCAGGCGCCGACGCAGCCCCCACGAGTCGATCACGGCTGGATGCTGACCAGCACCACTGCGACGTCGTCCTCCAAGGGGCCGCCGTGCTGGGCCTGCACGGCGGCCAGCAGCATGTCGCCGAGCTCGGTGTCGGGCGTCCCTGCGGCGTGCTGCTCGGTCAGCAGCGTGAGCAGCCCGTCGATGCCCAAGCGCTCCTCACCGGCGCCGGACCTGCCTTCGATCAGGCCGTCGGTGAACAGCAGGATGGGCTCGCCTGGCACGAGGGCGACCCGGACGGCCGAGGGCAGCACGCCGGTGAGTACCCCCAGCGGCGGGGCGTCGGCGTGCTCGCCCAGCGCCCGGGGAGCGGCACCCGCGAGCAGGGGCACCGGGTGGCCAGCCAGGCTGAGCTGTGCGCTGCGGCGGTCGGGCTCGACCACGAGCTGGGCGAGGGTGACGAACACCTCGTCCGAGCGTCGCTCGCTCGACAGCAGCCGCTCGAGGGTCTCGAGGACGTGGTCGTCCGGCACGCCGGCCAGCACGAGTGAGCGCCAGCCCACCCGAAGGCAGACCCCGAGCGCCGCCTCGTCCGGGCCGTGCCCGCACACGTCACCAACGATGACGTGCACTCGAGAGTCGGGGGTCTCCACGACGTCGTAGAAATCCCCACCGAGAAGCGCCTGGCCGCCTGCAGGCACGTACCGCGCGGTTACCGTGACCTCGGAGGTCCGCAATACGGGCATGGGCAGCAGCCCCCGCTCCAGGCGGGCGTTCTCCTCTCCGCGCGCCTCGGCCCGGATGAGCCGTCGCGTCGACTCCTCGGCGCGGCTGCGTTCGACCGCGTACCGCACGGAGCGGGCGAGCTGCGCCCCGTCGATGGAGCCCTTGACGATGTAGTCCTGTGCTCCAGCGGCTACCGCCTCGGCACCGCGGTGCTCGTCCGCGAGGCCCGTCAGCACGAGAACCGCCTGTCCGGGCGCCTGGGCAAGGACGCGGCGCAGCGCTCCCAGGCCCTCGGCGTCGGGCAACCCCAGGTCGAGCAGGACGCAGTCGACCTGGTTCAGCAGTAGTTGGGCGCGGGCGAGGTCCGTTTCCCAGCGGAGCGTGATCGCAGCCCCGGACTCCTCCAGCAGCTCTTGTACGAGATACGCGTCGCCCGGGTCGTCCTCGACGAGGAGCACCGAGTACGGCTCGAGCCTCAGCGCTTGAGCCGACACGGTCGGTGTGCTGCTGGACAGTGCCGCTCCTCCCGGTGCTCCTACGCCGGCATCCTGCCCCGCTGTTGCAACCAGCGCTGGTCGACGCTAGTTGACGGTCACGTGACCGTTAGCCGACGGTCCAGGTGTCGCCGCTGTGCAGCAGCGCCATGATGTCGCCGGCGCCGTCCCGTGCGCTCGCCGAGGTGAGCTGTGCGGCCATCTGCTCATCGTAGGTCGGCCGGTCGACCGAGCGGAACACTCCTACGGGCGTCACGCCCTCGATCCGTGACAGCGCGAACGCTGTGGTCGGGTCGTCGGCCGCCGGGTCGTGCACCAGCACGCTCGGGTCGTCGGCGTCGCAGACCTCGAGCGAACCGCTGGCCGAGCGCCGTACGCCGCGGGAGCCGTCGGCCCCGAACAGCATCGGCTGACCGGCCTCGAGCCGCAGGCCCGCGTCCTCTCGGGTGTCCTTCTCCTTGAGCACGTCGAACGCGCCGTCGTTGAAGATGTTGCAGTTCTGGTAGATCTCGATCAGCGCGGTGCCCGGGTGTGCGGCCGCTGCGCGCAGCGTCGCGGTCAGGTGCTGGCGGTCGGAGTCGATGGAGCGCGCGACGAACGTCGCCTCGGCGCCCAGAGCCAGCGAGACCGGGTTGAAGGGGCGGTCGACCGACCCCATGGGGGTCGACTTGGTGACCTTGCCTTGCTCGGAGGTCGGCGAGTACTGCCCCTTGGTGAGCCCGTAGATCCGGTTGTTGAAGAGCAGAATTTTCAGGTTGACGTTGCGGCGCAGGGCGTGGATGAGGTGGTTGCCGCCGATGGAGAGCGCGTCGCCGTCGCCGGTCACCACCCATACCGAGAGGTCAGGACGCGACGTCGCAAGCCCGGTGGCGATCGCCGGGGCACGGCCGTGAATGGAGTGCATGCCGTAGGTGTCGACGTAGTACGGGAAGCGCGACGAGCAGCCGATGCCGGAGATGAACACGATGTTCTCGCGGGCGAGTCCGAGCTCGGGTAGGAAGGACTGCACGGTAGCCAGCACCGCGTAGTCGCCGCAGCCGGGGCACCAGCGCACGTCCTGATCGGACGTAAACTGCTTGCGGTTCTGCTGCTCCTGCGCCTTGGGCACCAGGTCGAGCAGGCGGTTCTCGCCAGGATGCCGGTTGTCGCCAGGGATGACGGCGGTCATGCGTTGATCACATCCTCAATCACGTCGGCAAGTTCCTCGGCCTTGAACGGCCGGCCCTGCACCCGGTTGTAGCCGATGACGTCGACCAGGTAGCGGGCCCGCAGCAGCAGGGCGAGCTGACCGAGGTTCATCTCTGGGACGATGACGCGGTCGTAGCCGCGTACCACGTCGCCGGTGTTGGCCGGAAACGGGTTGAGGTGGCGCAGGTGCGCGTGCGCCACCGACATGCCCTTGGCCCGCACCCGCCGGCAGGCCGCCCGGACCGGGCCGTAGGTCGAGCCCCAACCGAGGATGAGCACGCGCGCGTCGCCCTGCGGGTCCTCGACCTCAATCGGCGCGATGTCACGCGCAATCCCGTCGATCTTGGCTGCGCGCAGCCGGACCATGCGCTCGTGGTTCTCGGCGCTGTAGGAGATCTCGCCGGTGCCGTCGGCCTTCTCCAGTCCGCCGACGCGGTGCTCCAGCCCGGGTGTACCGGGGACGGCCCACGGCCGCGCCAGGGTCTCGGGGTCACGCTTGTACGGCAGGAAAGCGCCGTCCTCGCCATTGGGCTCGGTCGCGAAGTGCACGGTCAGGTCGGGCAGCGCACCTGCCTCGGGCAGCAGCCACGGCTCGCTGCCGTTGGCCAGGTAGCCGTCGGAGAGCAGGAGCACCGGGGTGCGGTACTTCGTCGCGAGGCGCACCGCCTCGATGGCTGCGTCAAAGCAGTCCGCGGGCGACTGCGGCGCGACGACGGGCAGCGGCGCCTCGCCGTTGCGCCCGTAGAGCGCCTGCAGCAGGTCGGCCTGCTCGGTCTTGGTCGGCAGCCCGGTCGAGGGCCCACCGCGCTGCACGTCGACGACGACGAGCGGCAGCTCGAGCGAGACGGCGAGCCCGATCGTCTCGGACTTCAGGGAGACGCCCGGGCCAGAGGTGGTAGTCACGCCCAGCGAGCCGCCGAAGGCGGCACCGAGCGCGGCGCCCACACCGGCGATCTCGTCCTCGGCCTGGAAGGTCCGGACACCGAAGCGCTTGTGCCTGCTCAGCTCATGGAGGATGTCGGAGGCGGGGGTGATCGGGTAGGAGCCTAGATAGAGGGGCAGCTTTGCCAGTTGTGACGCCGCGATCAGCCCGTACGACAGGGCCATGTTGCCCGAGATGTTGCGGTAGGTGCCGCGCTCCATCGGCGCGGGGGCCACCTCGTAGGTGACCGAGAACGACTCGGTCGTCTCCCCGTAGGCGTGGCCCGCCTTGAACGCGCGGACGTTGGCCTCGGCGATCTCGGGACGCTTGGCGAACTTGGTCCGCAGGAAGGTGAGCGTCCCCTCGGTCGGCCGGTGGTACAGCCAGCTCATCAAGCCGAGCGCGAACATGTTCTTCGCCCGCTCGGCCTCCTTCTTGTTCACGCCGTCGACCGCGCCCACGGCGTCGATCGTCATCTTCGTCAGCGGCACCCGGTGCACGCGGAACTCGTCGACGGTCCCGTCATCGAGCGGGTTGGTCGCGTAACCCGCCTTCTTGAGGTTGCCGGCGGTGAATGAGTCGGTGTTGACCACGAGGTCCTTGCCGCGGCCCAGGTCCCTGAGGTTCGACTTCAGCGCGGCTGGGTTCATGGCGACCAGCACGTCGGGTGCGTCGCCCGGCGTGAGGATGTCGTGGTCGCTGAAGTGCACCTGGAAGCCGGAGACACCAGCGGGGCTGCCGGCTGGAGCCCGGATCTCGGCAGGAAAGTCCGGCAGCGTCGACAGGTCGTTGCCGAACGTCGCGGTCTCGGAGGTGAAGCGCTCCCCGGTCATCTGCATGCCGTCGCCGGAGTCACCGGCGAACCGGATGACGACCCGGTCGATCTGCTGAGTCGTGCGGCCGCTCGTCACTTCCGTGTCAGTCGCGTTGCTGCTGGTCTCGCTGCTCGTCCCGGCGCTCGTCTCTTGAGCCGTCATCTGGGCCGTGACCCCCTCGTGTCCGTCTTCTGACCTTATCTCTGCTGCCGCCCAACGTGCGTGACCTGGGTCACTAGCGGTAGTTGACGAACTGGAGCGCGACGTCGAGGTTCGCGTCCTTGAGCAGTGCGATGACGGCTTGCAGGTCGTCGCGCTTCTTGCCGCTTACCCGCAACTGGTCGCCCTGGATCTGGGCCTGCACCCCCTTCGGGCCCTCTGCCCGGATCAGTTTGCTGATCTTCTTGGCTGCCTCGTCCGGGATGCCCTGCTGCACCGCGACCGACAGGCGGTACTCCTTGCCCGAGGGCTGCGGGTCGCCGTGCTCGAGCGCCTTCAACGACACCCCGCGTTTGACCAGCTTCTCCTTCAGCACGTCGAGCGCCGCGAGCAGCCGCTCCTCGGTCGAGGCCTTGACTAGGATCGCCTGCTCCCCTGACCAGGCGACCGACGCACCGACCCCACGGAAGTCGTAACGGGTGGCGATCTCTTTGCCCGCCTGGTTCAGCGCGTTGTCGACCTCCTGCCGGTCGGCCTTGCTCACGACGTCGAAGGACGGGTCGGCCATGGCGGCTGCCTCCAGCGGTAGGCGGGACACGGGTGTCGCCGGTGGCGCCGCGCAGAGCGCTTCCGCCTCGGTGACCAGCGCCGGTCCGGTATCGTACGGCCGCGTCGGCAGGTTGCCCGAGCGGCCAAAGGGAGCGGTCTGTAAAACCGTCGCGCAAGCTTCGTTGGTTCGAATCCAACACCTGCCACGGCCTCGGGCCCGCGTCTCCACGACGCCATTGGCGGCGACGCTCTGTTGTCGTCGTCGGCGCCGTAACCCGGCCTCCGGACCGTCTGCCAGAGGCCTGTTCATGTAGTCTGATGAGGTCGCTGGCCCCTTTAGCTCAGTCGGCAGAGCGTCTCCATGGTAAGGAGAAGGTCTACGGTTCGATTCCGTAAAGGGGCTCGAGGCACCGGCATGCCGGTGCCGCCGGCGGAGTAGCTCAGCCAGGTAGAGCAAGCGGCTCATAATCGCTGTGTCGCCGGTTCAAGTCCGGCCTCCGCTACTGCGCTGCCCCAGCAGTCGGCGCTGCGCAGCTGTCCGTATGTGCAGCTGTCACTACGTGAGGAAGGTGCCCTCGTGGCAAAGGCCACCGATGTCCGGCCGAAGATCACTATGGCGTGCCAGGAGTGCAAGCACCGGAACTACATCACCAAGAAGAACCGGCGCAACGACCCCGACCGGCTCGACCTGAAGAAGTTCTGCCCCAACTGCGGGCGGCACACCGACCACCGCGAAACGCGCTGAGCCAGCCTGCTGCTTGCCGGGGCCCTGCACGCCGCGAGCCGGGCCCCCCACGGAAGGATGTTGTGCATGCCGCTCAACCGCGACTTCATCGGTCGCAGCTACGAGTCGTCGCCCCACTTCGAGGTGGGCCGCGAGCTCATTCGCCACTTCGCCCTCGCCATTGGTGACTCCAACCCGATCTACCACGACGTCGATACCGCGCGTGCCGCCGGCCACCCGGACCTGGTGGCCCCCCCGACCTTCCTGACCACCGTGCAGTTCCGGCGCCCCTCGGGGCCCATCGGCGATCCCGACCTCGGCCTCGACTACAGCCGGGTCGTCCATGGCGAGCAGCGCTACGAACTGCATCGGCCGGTCTTCGCGGGCGACACGCTGGTGGCTCACTCGACCGTCACCGACATACGCGACATCGGGCGGCACGAGTCGATGGTGGTGACCTCCGAAGTCAGCACGGTCGACGGCGAGCGGGTCGCGACCGCGACGAGCACGATGATCTCCCGCGGCACGGCCGCAAAGAAAGAAGGCTGAGCGATGCCGTCGAAGGTCTTCTACGACGACGTCGAGGTCGGCACGGAGATCCCCGCCCGTGACTTCCCCGTCCAGCGGTGGAACCTGGTGCAGTACGCGGGCGCCTCGGGTGACTTCAACATCATCCACTGGAACGAGCGCTTCGCGAAGATGGTCGGCCTGCCCGACGTCATCGCCCACGGCATGTTCACGATGGCCACCGCCGCCCGCCTGCTCACCGACTGGGTGGGCGACCCGGCGGCCGTGGTCGACTACGGCGTGCGGTTCTCCGCGATGATCCCGGTGCCCGACGACGACACCGGGGCCACCATCACGGTCAGCGGGACCGTTCAGGAGAAGCTCGACGACCGCCGGGTGGCAGTAGCACTGACCGCCCGCGCCAACGACGCCGGGGTCCTCAGCCAGGCCCGCGCGGTTCTCCAGCTCGCCTGAGTCCGTGAGCCGCCGGGCGCGCCCACCGCGTCCGCTGTGGGCCAGTGGCCCTTGGGTCGTCGTCGCGGCCACCCTCCTCACCTCGATCGGTGCCTGCGGCTCGACCGGCCACGCGTCCGGCCATCCAGGGGTGCTGACTGCAACCTCTGGGGAGCATCAGCAGGTCTCGCTGCCGGCGGCCGCCGCCCCCGGCACCTCAAGGGCCCGGGCACCTGCCGCGTCAATGATCCAGCAGCCGGTCCGGCAGGCCGCGCCGGCCTGCCCGTCCGCGTACTTTCCGCCGGACCCCCATCGACCTCACGTCCGGCTCGACCTCGCGGTGGCAGCCGACCTCAAGACTGTGGCCGGCACCGAGACCATCACGTTCACCCCTGAGGCCCCGGTCAGCGAGCTGGACTTCCGGCTCTGGCCGAACGGCCCCGAAGGAGGTCGGACGAGCGGACGGCTCGACGTCACGGCGGTCCGGACGCCGGGAGGCCAGGCCCCACGCTCGGTCGCGGCCGGTGCCCGGCCCGGCCTGCCCGGCACGTTGCTCGTCGTACCGCTGGCCCACCCCGCGCCGCCAGGCCAGCCGGTGACCGCCACGCTCGACTACGTCCTGCACCTGCCCGCAGTCCGCCTCGACCGGCTGGGTGCAGGTCCGACCGCAGCCTGGTGGGGGTCGGCGCACCCGGTCCTTGCGTGGGTCCGGGGCAGGGGCTGGGTGCGTGACTTTGCCCTGCGCTCCTACGGCGAGACGCAGGTATCGGAGGCCGCCGCGCTCGACCTCACCGTTACGGCCCCAGCTGACGATGTGGTGCTGGCGACCGGCCGAGGCGCCGGTCCTGTAGCCGCGGGAGCCCGTCGTCGACGCTGGCACTTCACCGCCGCTGCTGCCCGTGATGTCGCCGTCGCCGTCGGCGCCTTCCGCACGCTGACCGCGTCGTCGCGGGCCGGTGACGGGCACGCCATACCAGTGACCGTGGCCGCGTTGCCCGGGCAGGCGCGACCCCTCGCCACGATGCTCGCCCAGCAGCAGCGTGCGCTCGCCGCGCTCGTCGGCCGGCTCGGCCCCTTTCCGATGGAGGCGCTGACCGCGGTTGACCTTCCGGGCTTCGGCGATTCGGGCGTCGAGTACCCCGGGCTCGTGTTCGTCGGCGATGACGAGGACGGCGGGTTCACGGTGACGCACGAGACGGCCCACCAGTGGTTCTACGGCCTCGTGGGCGACGACCAGGCGAGGGACCCCTGGCTGGACGAAGCGTTTGCCACGGCCGGGCAGGCCATCGTCGACAACGAGCAGCAGAGCTACGCCCGCTACCTGCATGCGTCGGGCACCGTAGGCGCCTCCCTCGCGTCGTTCGGCGGCGATGTCGGACGCTACTTCGACAGCGTCTACTACAAGGGTGCGGCCGCCGTTCTTGCCGCACGGACCGCGGCAGGCACCGCTCGCTTCGACGCCGCCATCAAGTGCTACCTGCGGGCCCAGGCCTGGCGGGTAGCCGCTCCCGCCGACCTCGGGCGCTCGTTGACGGGCCTGCCGGCCGCCCTGACCGTGCTGCGGGGCGCGGGCGCCCTGCCGTCCGGCAGAGCCCGATCTGCGCCCACACTGGCGCCACCCTCTGCGGCGCCCTCGACCGGCAGCTAGCCGGCCTCACCGAGCAGCGACGCGAGCCGCTCGACGCCCTCGGCCAGGTCGGCGTCCCCGAGGGCGTAGGACATGCGGAAGCAGCCGGGCGCCCCGAACGCCTCACCGGGCACGACGGCCACCCCTACCTGCTCAAGCACGAATGCCGCGAGGTCGGCGGAGGTCGTGCTGCGGTGGCCCCGGATCTCGCGGTCGAGCAGCTCTGCCAGGGACGGAAAGCAGTAGAACGCCCCCTCCGGCAGCGGGCACTGCACTCCCGGGATGCCGGACAGCACCGAGTGCATGGCGATCCGGCGGCGGTCGAACGCGCTGCGCATCTGCGTCACCGCATCGAGCGGGCCGGTGACCGCAGCGAGGGCGGCAACCTGCGAGACGTTGGCGACGTTGGAGGTGGCATGGGACTGCAGGTTCGCGGCGGCGGTGACGACGTCACGGGGCCCGAGCACCCAGCCGACCCGCCAGCCGGTCATCGCGTAGGTCTTGGCGACGCCGTTGACGACGATGCACCTGTCGGCGATCTCCGGCACCTGGACCGGCATCGAGGAGAAGACCGCGTCGCCGTACACCAGGTGCTCGTAGATCTCATCGGTCAGCACCCACAGCCCGTTGTCGGCCGCCCAGCGTCCGATCGCGGTCACCTCGTCCGGGTCGTACACGGCGCCGGTCGGGTTGGACGGGCTGACGAAAAGGAGCACCTTGGTGCGAGGCGTCCGGGCGGCCTCCAGCGCCTCGACGCGTACCCGGTACCCGGTTTCCGGACCGGCCGCGACCGGCACCGCGACGCCTCCGGCCAGCTGGATCGACTCCGGGTAGGTCGTCCAGTACGGCGCCGGCACCAGTACCTCGTCGCCCGGGTCGAGCAGGGCGGCGAAGGCCTCGTACACGGCTTGCTTGCCGCCGTTGGTCACCAGGACCTGCGCCGGCTCGACGGCCAGGCCCGAGTCGCGAGCAGTCTTCTCGGCGATGGCCTCGCGCAGCTCGGGGAGCCCGCCCGTCGGGGTGTAGTGGTGCATGCGAGGGTCGCGACAGGCCTTCTCCGCGGCCGCCACGATGTGCTCCGGGGTGGGGAAGTCCGGCTCACCCGCGCCGAAGCCGATGATGTCGCGGCCCGCAGCCTTGAGCGCCTTGGCCGTGGCGTCAACGGCGAGCGTGGCCGACGGTGCGATGCGGGAGACCCGGGCGGAGATGCGTGCCATGCCGAGATCGTTCCACGGTGCGCGCCGGCGCGCACCGCAGGTGCCTGCGCGTACACTTCTCGGTTGCGGGGCTATCGGCCCTTCTCCGGCGCGCCCGGCGGCAGGCCGCTCCGCACAGCGAGTGTCCCGCACCTGCGGGGTGCTCAGGGGCGTGGCTCAATTGGCAGAGCAGCGGTCTCCAAAACCGCAGGTTGCAGGTTCAAGTCCTGTCGCCCCTGCTGGTAGCGGACAAGCGGAAGGTGGTGAGCGCGCGCATGGCAACCGAGACACCCACGGGTGGTACGTCGACCGACGAGCGTGAGTCGCCCCCGGCGCCACAGACCCAGGCGGGCGGTCGCGGCGCCCGCCGACGTACCGGCCGCGGGAGCTTGCTGTCGCGCATCCGCCGCTACGCCCGCGAGGTCGTGGGCGAGCTGCGCAAGGTCATCTATCCGAGCCGCAACGAGCTCGTCACCTACGTCATCGTCGTGCTGGTGTTCGTCACCTTCATGACAGCACTGGTCTCCGGCCTCGACTACGGCCTGACCAAGGCCGTCCTGGCCCTGTTCGGATAAGGAAGTAAAGATACGTGGTATCCCCCCACAGCTCGGCGTCAGGCAACGCGTCGGAGCGTCCCCGCTCGGAGCAGGACGAGGCCATCGACGCGCTCGGGCCCATCGACATGTTGACCGACGACACGGTCGCCTCGACCGAGGCGGGCGCACTGCCCGAGGAGGGCGAGCTCGGCAGCGGCATAACCGGTGTCGACGAGAACCCCGGTTACGTCGAGGAGGCGGGTGGCGCTGCTGACGCTGGCGCTACCGGAGCTGACGCTGTCACCGAAGCCGAGGAGCCGGAGGAGGTCGACCCAGGCGTCGAGTTCCGGCGCCAGCTGGAAGCGCTGCCCGGTGACTGGTATGTGCTGCACACCTACGCCGGCTACGAGGGCAAGGTGAAGGCCAACCTGGAGCAGCGGATCCAGAGCCTCAACATGGAGGACTACATCTTCCAGATCGAGGTGCCGCTCGAAGAGGTCATGGTCATCAAGAACGGCAAGAAGCAGACGGTCCAGCAGAAGAAGTACCCCGGCTACGTCTACGTCCGGATGGACCTCGTCGACGAGTCGTGGTCGGCGGTCCGCAACACCCCCAGCGTCACCGGGTTCGTCGGGTTGACCAACCGGCCCTCCCCGCTGCGCTTCGAGGAGATCGCCGGCATCCTCGCCCCGCAGGCCGAGAAGAAGCGGGTCGAGGCGCCGAAGGCGCAGGAGTACGTGGTGGGAGAGTCGGTCACGGTGACCGACGGCCCTTTCGCCACGCTTCCGGCCACTATCAGCGAGGTCAACCTCGACGCGCAGCGCCTCAAGGTGCTGGTGTCCATCTTCGGCCGGGAAACGCCGGTCGAGCTCGAGTTCAACCAGGTCGCGAAGATCTAGGAGTCTGTCGGTCATGCCCCCCAAGAGCAAGAAGCTGTCCGCTGTCATCAAGCTGCAGATCTCGGCCGGTGTTGCGACGCCCGCGCCGCCCGTCGGTCCTGCGCTCGGCCAGCACGGCGTCAACATCATGGAGTTCGTCAAGCAGTACAACGCCGCCACCGAGGGCCAACGCGGCAGCATCGTCCCGGTGGAGATCTCGGTCTACGAGGACCGCTCCTTCACCTTCATCACGAAGACCCCGCCGGCGGCTCGGCTCATCCTCAAGGCGGCCGGCGTCGACAAGGGCAGCCCGACGCCGCACAGCAAGAAGGTCGCGTCGCTGAGCCGGGCGCAGGTGCGCGAGATCGCGGAGACGAAGATGCCCGACCTCAACGCGACCGACCTCGACGCCGCCGAGAAGATCATCGCTGGTACGGCGAAGCAGATGGGCATCACGGTCAGCGACTGAGCTGGCCGGCGTGATCCGACAGCGGCCGATTCCGGCCGGTACCGGCGAGCCCCAGTGGGCTCGACGTGGCAGGGATGAGCAGGCACGCACTGCCTCCCGCGACGACCACAACCACAGGAGAAGCAGATGAAGCGCAGCAAGGCATACCGAGCCGCCGCAGAGAAGATCGAGGAGGGGCGCGTCTACAGCCCCCTCGAAGCGGTGCGGCTGGCCAAGCAGACCTCCCCGTCGTCGTTCGACGGCACGGTCGAGGCTGCCATCCGGCTGGGGGTCGACCCGCGTAAGGCTGACCAGATGGTGCGCGGCACCGTGAACCTGCCGCACGGCACCGGTAAGTCGCCGCGCGTGGCCGTGTTCGCCACCGGCGACAAGGCGGCCGAGGCGAGCGCAGCCGGCGCCGACGTCGTGGGCAGCGATGACCTCGTCGCCCGCATCCAGGAGGGATTCCTGGACTTCGACGCCACCGTCGCGACTCCCGACCAGATGGCCAAGGTGGGGCGCATCGCCCGCGTCCTCGGACCCCGGGGGCTGATGCCGAACCCCAAGACGGGCACGGTGACGATGGACATCGCCAAGGCTGTCGGCGAAATCAAGGGCGGCAAGGTCAACTTCCGCGTCGACAAGCAGGCCAACCTGCACCTCGTGATCGGCAAGGCGTCGTTCGACGAGGAGCAGCTCGTCGAGAACTACGCGGCGGCGCTCGACGAGGTGCTGCGCTCGAAGCCGTCGGCGGCGAAGGGCCGGTACCTCCGCAAGATCACGTTCGCCACCACCATGGGGCCCGGCATCCTCGTCGACCCGAACCGCACCCGCGCCCTGACCGAGGACGCACCGGCGACCGGCTGACCGCGCCGCTGATAGCGTGGCTCAGCAGTACCAGCAGGACTGAGAAGTACCGCAAGCCAGATCCCAACCAGAGACCGCCGGTCGCCACCCGCATGCGGGTGGCTGAAGCGCCCGAGCACCGGGTGGCCTGCGCAGGTGAGGGAGCCCGGGCTGTGCCGCGTCGCGCGGCATGAGCAGCCCGCTCCGCCTGCTTTGCCATCGGCGCCTGGGCCCGGCTCGTCGCCGAAGGAGCGCGATGGCCAAAGCAGACAAGGCAGCCGATGTCGCCGAGATCGCGGACGCTTTCCGTGACTCGTCGGCCGCTGTCCTTACCGACTACCGCGGCTTGACGGTCGCTCAGATCACCCAGTTGCGGCGGGCGATGGGTGCGAGCACTCGCTACACCGTCGTCAAGAACACCCTTACCCGCATTGCTGCCCGCGAGGCCGGCGTCACCGGCATCGACGAACTCCTGGTCGGTCCCACAGCCGTGGCCTTCGTCACCGGCGACCCGGTCGAGGCGGCCAAGAGCCTGCGCGACTTCGCCCGCACGAACCCGGCGCTCGTCGTCAAGGGCGGGGTCCTGGACGGGGCCCCGCTGTCGACCGACGAGATCCGGCGGCTCGCCGACCTCGAGAGCCGCGAGGTGCTGCTCGCGCGCATGGCAGGTGCCATGTCGGGCTCGCTGAGCAAGGCGGTGGGACTGTTCGCCGCCCCGCTGTCGCAGCTGGCGCGGCTCGCCGAGGCACTTCGACAGAAGGCAGAAGCCGATCCTTCCGTGCTTGGCGGCGGATCCGGGACACCAGCGCCTATCGACGCTGCCACCGCCCCGGCGGCAGATGACAGCTCCGACACAGCTGCGGCACCGGCGGCCACCGACACAGCTGCGGCACCGGCGGCCACCGACACAGCTGCGGCACCGGAGGCCACCGACACAGCTGCGGCACCGGCGGCCACCGACACAGCTGCGGCACCGGAGGCCACCGACACAGCTGTGGCACCGCACACGAGCGACACAGCACTAGAAGCGCCGGCTCCCGCCGGTGCCGACGACCAGATCAGCTGACACCGGAAGGACGATCACCATGGCGAAGCTCAACACGGACGAGTTGCTCGACGCGTTCAAGGAGATGACGCTGCTCGAGCTCTCGGAGTTCGTGAAGCAGTTCGAGGACACCTTCGGCGTGACGGCCGCCGCTCCGGTTGCCGTCGCGGCAGCCGGTCCGGCCGGCGGCGGCGGCGACGCCGCTCCCGTTGAGGAGCAGGACGAGTTCGACGTCATCCTCGAGGCAGCCGGCGACAAGAAGATCCAGGTCATCAAGGAGGTGCGCACCCTCACCAGCCTGGGCCTGAAGGAGGCCAAGGACCTGGTCGACGGTGCGCCCAAGGCGATCCTGGAGAAGGTCGCCAAGGACGCCGCCGAGAAGGCGAAGGCGGCCCTCGAGGGCGCGGGTGCCAGCGTCACCATGAAGTAGCGCTCAGGCGCAAGCGCCGAAGGCGGCCCCGCGGCGGGGGCCGCCTTCGGCGTCTCAGGTGAATGGCGCGTCAGTTGACTGTTGCTGCTGCGGGTAGGCAGTATCGGACCACCGGTGCGCGCGTTCAAGAGGTCAACCCTGGACAGCAGTGTAGAGTCTGACTACACTGCCCGTTTGCGCTGCCTACGCTCGGGCCCGTCCGGTTCCGGGCGGGTCAGGCCGCTTGCAGGCGCCGTGATTACGCAAGTGCCTACCCGGCCCCGTCAAGAGTCTGGACCAACTCGTTCACTCCTGCCCGCGCGACCCTCATCGCAGCCCACCATTCCCGCATCTCACGCTTCCTTACCGCACTGCCGTCCGCGAGTGAGAGGCACCGGCCTGAGCATCGCCCCGGGACAGGTACCGACGTCAGCCCGCCACCACGGTCGCCCTGAAGAACCGCACAACGATTCCACACCGCACCGTCGCCCAACCAGTTGAACCGCCGAACGCTGAACCGTTCAACACCGAACCGCCCAACGCTGAACCGCTCAACAACGAACCGCTGAACACAACCGCCGCGTCCGCCCACTGCCCGGACGAGGCCACGGAAGGACATTTGTTGGCTGTCGCCCGCACACGCGTTTCCTTCGCGAAGATCGACGAGCCTCTCGAGGTTCCCCACCTGCTCGACCTGCAGACCCAGTCCTTCGACTGGCTCGTCGGCAACGAGGGGTGGCAGGAGCGCATCCAGGAGGCCCTGGATGCCGGTCGCAACGACGTGCCGCTCACCAGCGGCCTGGAGGAGATCTTCGAGGAGATCTCCCCGATCGAGGACTTCCAGCAGACGATGTCGCTGTCGTTCCGCGACCACCGCTTCGAGCCGCCCAAGTACTCCGTCGAGGAGTGCAAGGACAAGGACATGACCTACTCGGCGCCGATGTTCGTCACCGCCGAGTTCACGAACAACACCACCGGCGAGATCAAGAGCCAGACGGTCTTCATGGGTGACTTCCCGCTCATGACCCCCAAGGGCACGTTCGTCATCAACGGCACCGAGCGCGTCGTCGTCTCCCAGCTCGTCCGCAGCCCCGGCGTCTATTTCGACCGGTCGCTCGACAAGACCTCCGACAAGGACGTCTACGCGTGCAAGATCATCCCGAGCCGCGGCGCCTGGCTCGAGTTCGAGGTCGACAAGCGCGACACCGTTGGTGTGCGCATCGACAGGAAGCGCCGGCAGAGCGTCACCGTGCTGCTGAAGGCGCTCGGCTGGGACGACGCCCGCATTCTCGAGCGCTTCGGTGAGTACGAGTCGATGCGCACCACCCTCGAGAAGGACCACACCGCCGGGCAGGACGAGGCGCTGCTCGACATCTACCGCAAGCTGCGCCCGGGCGAGCCGCCGACGCGCGAGTCGGCCCAGACCCTGCTCGACAACCTGTTCTTCAACCACAAGCGCTACGACCTCGCAAAGGTCGGCCGTTACAAGGTCAACAAGAAGCTCGGGCTCGAGCTGCCGACCGACCAGGGCACGCTCACCGAGGACGACATCGCCTCGACCATCGAGTACGTCGTCAAGCTCCACGCCGGCCAGCCCGACGCCGAGGTCGACGACATCGACCACTTCGGCAACCGCCGGCTGCGCACCGTGGGTGAGCTCATCCAGAACCAGGTCCGCCTAGGCCTGGCCCGCATGGAGCGCGTCGTGCGCGAGCGGATGACGACCCAGGACGTCGAGGCGATCACGCCGCAGACTCTGATCAACATCCGGCCCGTCGTCGCCTCCATCAAGGAGTTCTTCGGCACGAGCCAGCTCTCGCAGTTCATGGACCAGACCAACCCGCTCGCGGGGCTGACCCACAAGCGCCGGCTGTCGGCGCTCGGCCCCGGTGGCCTGTCGCGTGAGCGCGCCGGCTTTGAGGTCCGTGACGTCCACCCCAGCCACTACGGCCGGATGTGCCCGATCGAGACCCCTGAGGGCCCGAACATCGGCCTGATCGGGTCGCTGTCGACCTTCGCGCGGATCAACCCGTTCGGCTTCGTCGAGACGCCCTACCGCAAGGTGGTCGAGGGGGTCGTCACCAAGCAGATCGACTACCTCACCGCCGATGAGGAGGACAAGCACGTCATCGCGCAGGCCAACGCCCCCCTCAACGAGGTGGGCCGGTTCGCCGAGGCGCGCGTGCTCGTGCGCCGCAAGGGCGGCGAGGTCGAGTTCCTGCCGCCGGACGACGTCGACTACATGGACGTCTCGCCGCGCCAGATCGTGTCCGTCGCCACCGCGATGATCCCGTTCCTGGAGCACGACGACGCCAACCGCGCCCTCATGGGCTCGAACATGCAGCGCCAGTCGGTCCCGCTGCTGCGCAGCGAGGCCCCGCTGGTCGGCACCGGCATGGAGGCCCGCGCGGCCAAGGACGCGGGTGACGTCGTCGTCTGCGAGCAGTCGGGCGTGGTCGAGGAGCTCTCGGCCGACTTCATCACTGTGATGCACGACGACGGCACCCGGCGCACGTACCGGCTCGCCAAGTTCCGCCGGTCCAACCAGGGCACCTGCATCAACCAGCGGCCCATCGTCGAGGAGGGCTCGCGGGTTGAGGCCGGCGACGTCATCGCCGATGGCCCGTGCACCGACAACGGCGAGATGGCGCTCGGCAAGAACCTGCTGGTTGCGTTCATGCCGTGGGAGGGCCACAACTACGAGGACGCGATCATCCTCTCGCAGCGGCTGGTGCAGGACGACGTCCTGTCCTCGATCCACATCGAGGAGCACGAGGTCGACGCCCGCGACACCAAGCTCGGCCCCGAGGAGATCACCCGCGACATCCCGAACGTCAGCGAGGAGGTCCTCGCCGACCTCGACGAGCGCGGCATCATCCGTATCGGCGCCGACGTCTCGCCCGGCGACGTGCTGGTCGGCAAGGTCACGCCCAAGGGCGAGACCGAGCTGACCCCGGAGGAGCGCCTGCTGCGCGCCATCTTCGGCGAGAAGGCCCGGGAGGTGCGCGACACCAGCCTCAAGGTCCCGCACGGTGAGAGCGGCAAGGTCATTGGAGTGCGCGTGTTCAGCCGCGAGGACGGCGACGAGCTGCCTCCGGGCGTCAACGAGCTGGTCCGCGTCTACGTGGCCCAGAAGCGCAAGATCACCGACGGCGACAAGCTGGCCGGACGGCACGGCAACAAGGGCGTCATCGCCAAGATCCTGCCCGTCGAGGACATGCCGTTCCTCGAGGACGGGACCTCGGTCGACATCGTGCTCAACCCGCACGGCGTCCCGCGGCGGATGAACATCGGCCAGATCCTCGAGACCCACCTGGGCTGGGTGGCCTCGACGGGCTGGCAGGTCGACTCGGGCAAGCAGGAGTGGAAGTCGCGCCTGCGTGCCATTGGCCTCGACGCCGCTGCACCGAAGACCAACGTCGCGACGCCAGTGTTCGACGGCGCCCGCGAGGAGGAGATCACCGGCCTGCTCGACAGCACGCTGCCCAACCGTGACGGCGTCCAGCTGATCGGGGCCAGCGGCAAGGCACGGATGTTCGACGGGCGCACCGGGGAGCCCTTCCCGGAGCCGGTGTCGGTCGGCTACATCTACATCCTGAAGCTGCTCCACCTGGTCGACGACAAGATCCACGCTCGATCCACCGGCCCCTACTCGATGATCACGCAGCAGCCGCTGGGCGGTAAGGCACAGTTCGGCGGCCAGCGCTTCGGTGAGATGGAGGTCTGGGCGCTCGAGGCCTACGGCGCCGCTTACGCCCTGCAGGAGCTGCTGACGATCAAGTCCGACGACGTCCTCGGCCGGGTCAAGGTCTACGAGGCGATCGTCAAGGGCGAGAACATCCCCGAGCCCGGCATCCCCGAGTCGTTCAAGGTGCTGATCAAGGAGATGCAGTCGCTGTGTCTCAACGTCGAGGTGCTCTCCAGCGACGGCAGTGCCATCGAGATGCGTGACACCGACGAGGACGTCTTCCGGGCTGCGGAGGAGCTCGGCATCGACTTGTCCCGGCGCGAGCCGAGCAGCGTAGAAGAGGTGTGAGCCGGGCGGCCAGGCCGCGATTGCTCATCCTCGGACACACGGATACACATTCATAAGCGTTACAGAAAGCGGGCGAAAGACGTCGTGTTGGATGTCAACTACTTTGATGAGCTGCGCATCGGGCTGGCCACCGCCGAGGACATCCGGCAGTGGTCGCACGGCGAGGTCAAGAAGCCGGAGACGATCAACTACCGCACCCTGAAGCCGGAGAAGGACGGCCTGTTCTGCGAGAAGATCTTCGGTCCGACGCGGGACTGGGAGTGCTACTGCGGCAAGTACAAGCGGGTGCGCTTCAAGGGAATCATCTGCGAGCGCTGCGGGGTCGAGGTGACCCGCGCCAAGGTGCGCCGCGAGCGGATGGGCCACATCGAGCTCGCCGCTCCGGTGACCCATATCTGGTACTTCAAGGGTGTGCCCAGCCGGCTGGGCTACCTGCTGGACCTCGCACCGAAGGACCTCGAGAAGGTCATCTACTTCGCCGCCTACATGATCACGAAGGTCGATGACGAGGCGCGCCACCGCGACCTGCCCTCCCTCGAGGCCAAGCTGGGCGTCGAGAAGCAGCAGTTCGAGGACAAGCGCGACGCCGATGTCGACGTCCGGGCCAAGAAGCTCGAGGAGGACCTCGCGGCCCTGGAGGCCGAGGGAGCCAAGGGCGATGCCCGGCGCAAGGTGCGGGAGTCCGCCGAGCGTGAGATGAACGCAATCCGGCGCCGTGCCCAGGAGCGGCTCGACCGCCTCGACACCGTGCTGGCCCGCTTCAAGAATCTCGCGGTGCAGGACCTCGAGGCTGACGAAATGCTCTACCGCGAGCTGCGCGACCGGTTCGGGCAGTACTTCGAGGGCGGCATGGGCGCCGAGGCGCTGCAGCAGCGTCTGGAGGACTTCGACCTCGCCGCCGAGGCCGAGTCGCTGCGCGACACGATCCGCAACGGCAAGGGCCAGAAAAAGGCCCGCGCCCTCAAGCGGCTCAAGGTCGTCAGTGCCTTCCTCAACACCCGCAACAGCCCCATGGGCATGGTGCTCGACTGCGTCCCGGTGATCCCGCCGGACCTGCGCCCGATGGTCCAGCTCGACGGTGGCCGGTTTGCCACCTCCGACCTGAACGACCTGTACCGGCGCGTCATCAACCGCAACAACAGGTTGAAGCGGCTGCTCGACCTCGGCGCGCCCGAGATCATCGTCAACAATGAGAAGCGGATGCTGCAGGAGGCCGTCGACGCGCTGTTCGACAACGGCCGCCGCGGCCGGCCGGTCACGGGCCCGGGCAACCGGCCACTGAAGAGCCTGTCCGACATGCTGAAGGGCAAGCAGGGCCGGTTCCGCCAGAACCTGCTCGGCAAGCGCGTCGACTACTCGGGCCGCTCGGTCATCGTGGTCGGGCCGCAGCTCAAGCTGCACCAGTGCGGGCTGCCCAAGCAGATGGCGCTCGAGCTGTTCAAGCCGTTCGTGATGAAGCGCCTGGTCGACATGAACCACGCGCAGAACATCAAGAGCGCCAAGCGGATGGTCGAGCGCGCGCGCCCGGTGGTGTGGGACGTGCTCGAGGAGGTCATCACCGAGCACCCGGTGCTGCTCAACCGTGCGCCGACCCTGCACCGCCTCGGCATCCAGGCGTTCGAGCCCCAGTTGGTCGAGGGCAAGGCCATCCAGATCCACCCGCTCGTCTGCACGGCGTTCAACGCCGACTTCGACGGCGACCAGATGGCGGTGCACCTGCCGCTGTCGGCGGAGGCGCAGGCCGAGGCCCGCATCCTGATGCTCTCGAGCAACAACATCCTCTCGCCCGCGTCGGGGCGCCCGATCACGATGCCCGGCCAGGACATGGTGACCGGCGTGTACTTCCTGACGATGGGCAACGAGGGCGCCAAGGGTGAGGGCCGCAGCTTCTCCTCCGTCGCGGAGGCCGTCATGGCCTACGACGCGGGTGACCTGGAGCTGCAGGCGACGATCAACGTCCGGCTGGACTCGCCGGTCGACTCGGTCGTCGACCTGATCGCCAGCACCACGACCGGTGGGCCCACGATCCTCGAAGCGGCGCCGGAAATGGCGCAGGGCCGGGTCTCGACAACGCTGGGCCGCTGCCTGTTCAACGAGACGCTGCCGCTGGACTACCCCTTCGTCAACGTCGAGGTCGACAAGAAGCAGCTCGGCTCGATCATCAACGACCTGGCCGAGAAGTACCCGAAGGTGCAGGTCGCGGCCTCGCTCGACGCACTGAAGGCGGCTGGCTTCCACTGGGCCACCCGCTCGGGCGTCACCGTCGCCATCGACGACATCGTGGCACCGGCCAACAAGCAGGCGCTGCTGGAGCAGTACGAGACCAAGGCCGAGGACATCCAGAAGAAGTACGACCGCGGCCTGCTCAGCGACGACGAGCGGCGCCAGGAGCTCATCAAGGTCTGGACCGACGCCACCGCCGAGGTCGCCTCCGAGATGGAGGCGAGCTTCCCGCGCCGCAACCCGGTGCTGATGATGGTCAACTCTGGCGCCAGCGGAAACATGATGCAGATCCGGCAGCTGTCGGGCATGCGTGGGCTGGTCGCCAACCCCAAGGGTGAGATCATTCCGCGGCCGATCAAGGCCAACTTCCGCGAGGGCCTGACCGTGCTGGAGTACTTCATCTCCACCCACGGCGCCCGCAAGGGGCTGGCCGACACGGCGCTGCGTACCGCCGACTCGGGCTACCTGACCCGTCGCCTCGTTGACGTCAGCCAGGACGTGATCATTCGCGAGGAGGACTGCGGCACCGAGCGCGGCATCTCGATGACGATCGCGGAGCCGAACCGCGACGGCGTTCTCACGCGCAGCCAGCACGTCGAGACCGCGGTCTACGCGCGCACGCTCGCCGCCGACGTCGAGGACGACGACGGCACGACCTTGGCCGTCGCCGGCGAGGACCTCGGCGACATCGTCATCGACCGGCTGGTCGCCGCCGGTGTCTCGTCGGTCCGGGTGCGCTCGGTGCTCACCTGCGCCTCGGTGCTCGGGGTCTGCGGCCTGTGTTATGGGCGCTCCCTCGCCAGCGGCAAGCTCGTCGACGTGGGCGAGGCGGTCGGCATCGTCGCCGCGCAGTCCATCGGCGAGCCCGGCACGCAGCTGACGATGCGCACCTTCCACACCGGTGGTGTGGCGGGTGACGACATCACCCAGGGTCTGCCCCGCGTCGTCGAGCTGTTCGAGGCGCGCCAGCCCAAGGGCAAGGCGCCGATCTGCGACATGGCCGGCAAGGTCCGCATCGAGGAGACCGACAAGACCAGGAAGATCATCCTGGTTCCGGACGACGGCTCGGAAGAGGTGCCGTACGCGGTCTCGCGGCGCTCGCGCCTACGCGTCGTCGACGGCCAATCAGTCGGTGTCGGCGAGCAGCTCATCGACGGCGCCATCGACCCGCACGAGGTGCTGCGCATCCAGGGTCCGCGGCAGACGCAGATCTTCCTGGTGGCGCAGGTGCAGCAGGTCTACCGCTCGCAGGGCGTGTCGATCCACGACAAGCACATCGAGATCATCATCCGGCAGATGCTGCGCCGGGTGAACGTCCTCGAGAACGGCGACACCGACCTGTTGCCCGGTGAGCTCTCCGAGCGCGGCCGGTTCGAAACCGAGAACCGTCGCGTGGTGGAGTCCGGCGGCCAGCCGGCTTCGGCGCGTCCGGTGCTGATGGGCATCACCAAGGCCTCGCTCGCGACCGAGTCGTGGCTGTCGGCGGCCTCCTTCCAGGAGACCACCCGGGTGCTTACCGATGCCGCGATCAACGCCCGCTCCGACAGCCTGCTCGGGCTCAAGGAGAACGTCATCATCGGCAAGCTCATCCCGGCGGGTACCGGCACAGCCCGGTACCGCAACATCCGGGTCGAGCCGACCGAGGAGGCGCGGGCCGCCGTCTACTCGATGCCCTCCTACGACGAGGACTGGACGACAGGTGCCGGCTTCGGCGGTGGCACCGGCGCGGCCGTGCCTCTGGAGGACTACGACTACCGCGACTACCGGTAGCGGGTAGGCACGACAGCACGGCAGCGGCCCCGGGGCGAGACGCCTCGGGGCCGCTGCTGTGGGGGTCAGCGGGGGGGGTTGCTGCAGCAGCAGGTTGGGCCATAGAACGAGGGCTGCTTGTCGGCCCTGCTCGCGCGCGCCCCGCGTGTTCGACACGTTCGCGTCTGTTCGGTAGGCTGACCCCTTGTGGTTGCGGGCGTATGCCTGCGACCGGCGATCTGCGCCCAGGCCCTGGCGCCGTGGTGTCCCTCCTTGGAGGGCACGCCGGCGGTGACGGGGACGTCCCACGGACGTGGGTGGCGTTCAGAGCCCTTCGGCCATGCGACCACAGCATGGTCGTGCGCTCAGGACGCGACACACCCGACAGCGGGGTGCATGGTCGGGCAGCACGAGTGAGCAGTACCACCACAAGCAGGACCACCAGCAGCACCACCACGACGCAGTAGTGACAGGAGCGGTCGGCAGCAGATGCCCACGATCCAGCAACTGGTCCGCAAGGGCCGGCAGGACAAGGTCGAGAAGACCAAGACGCCGGCGCTGAAGGCGTGCCCGCAGCGCCGCGGCGTCTGCACGCGCGTCTACACAACCACGCCCAAGAAGCCGAACTCGGCGCTGCGCAAGGTCGCTCGTGTGCGGCTCACCAGCGGGATCGAGGTCACGGCCTACATCCCCGGTGTCGGTCACAACTTGCAGGAGCACTCGATCGTGCTCGTGCGTGGCGGCCGGGTAAAGGACCTGCCGGGCGTCCGCTACAAGATCATTCGGGGCTCGCTCGACACGCAGGGCGTCCGCAACCGCAAGCAGGCGCGCAGCCGCTACGGGGCGAAGAAGGAGAAGAGCTGATGCCGCGCAAGGGACCAGCCCCCAAGCACCCGGTCATCTCCGACCCGGTCTACGGATCGCCGCTCGTGACCGCGCTCGTCAACAAGGTGCTGCTCGGAGGCAAGAAGTCGCTCGCCGAGCGCATCGTCTACGGCGCGCTCGAGGGCACGCGCGACAAGAGCGGCGCCGACCCCGTGGTCACCCTCAAGCGGGCGCTCGACAACGTCAAGCCGAGCCTTGAGGTGCGCAGCCGCCGAGTCGGTGGCGCCACTTACCAGGTGCCCGTCGAGGTCCGTGCCTCGCGCAGCACCACCCTCGCGCTGCGCTGGTTGGTCGGCTACTCCCGGCAGCGGCGTGAGAAGACGATGACCGAGCGGCTCATGAACGAGCTGCTCGACGCGAGTAACGGCCTCGGTGCCGCCGTCAAGCGGCGTGAGGACACCCACAAGATGGCGGAGTCCAACAAGGCCTTCGCCCACTATCGCTGGTAGCGCAGCGCTCAAAGGTTACTGACATGGCTGACGTGAACATCCCCCTCGCCGACACCCGCAACATCGGGATCATGGCGCACATCGACGCGGGCAAGACCACCACCACCGAGCGAATCCTCTTCTACACCGGCCGGTCCTACAAGATCGGCGAGGTGCACGAGGGTGCCGCCGTCATGGACTGGATGGAGCAGGAGCAGGAGCGCGGCATCACCATCACGTCCGCCGCGACCACCTGCTTCTGGCGTGACCACCGCATCAACATCATCGACACGCCGGGCCACGTCGACTTCACCGTCGAGGTGGAGCGCAGCCTGCGGGTTCTCGACGGCGCGGTCGCAGTGTTCGACGCGGTCGCGGGTGTCGAGCCGCAGAGCGAGACCGTCTGGCGTCAGGCCGACCGGTACAACGTGCCGCGCATCGCGTTCGTCAACAAGATGGACCGCGTCGGTGCCGAGTTCCACCGCACCGTCGACATGATGATCTCGCACCTGGCGGCCGTTCCGGCCGTCGTTCAGTTGCCGTGGGGCGTCGAGGCCGAGTTCAAGGGCGTCATCGACCTGGTTCGGATGAAGGGCCTGCTCTGGCACGGCGACGACAAGGGCGAGGACTACGACGTCGTCGACATCCCGGCCGACCACGCCGAGCTGGCAGCCTCGTGGCACGAGCGCCTGGTCGAGACGGTGTCGGAGAACGACGACTCCCTCATGGAGAAGTACCTCGAGGGCGAGGCGCCGACCGTCGACGAGCTGGTCGCCGGCCTTCGTCGCGCGACGATCGCTGGTCGGATCAATCCCGTGCTCTGCGGCTCGGCGTTCAAGAACAAGGGCGTGCAGCCCATGCTCGACGCGGTCGTCGACTACCTGCCCTCGCCGATCGACGTAGGCGCCGTCACCGGCCACGCGATGAACGACGAGGAGAAGCTGATCCAGCGGCTTCCGGACGACTCCGAGCCGTTCTCGGCGCTCGCCTTCAAGATCGTGAGCGATAAGCACCTCGGCAAGCTGACCTATATCCGGATCTACTCGGGCGACCTCGACCGCGGCGCTGCGGTGCTTAACAGCACCAAGAACAACAAGGAGCGCGTCGGCAAGATCTACCTGATGCACGCGAACGACCGCGAGGAGCGCGAGAGCGTAGGCGCCGGGCAGATCGTCGCCGTGCAGGGGATGAAGAACACCACTACCGGTGACACTCTGTGCGACCCCGACAAGCCGGTGATCCTGGAGTCGATGAACTTCCCGGCTCCGGTCATATCGGTCGCCATCGAGCCCAAGACCAAGGCCGACCAGCAGAAGCTGGGCGAGGCGATCCAGCGGCTGGCCGAGGAGGACCCGACCTTTCAGGTCCGGACCGACGAGGAGACCGGCCAGACGATCATCGCGGGCATGGGCGAGCTGCACCTCGACATCCTGGTCGACCGCATGAAGCGGGAGTTCCGGGTCGAGGCCAACGTCGGCAAGCCCCAGGTGGCCTACCGCGAGACCATTCGCCGCAAGGTGGCCAAGCTGTCCTACACCCACAAGAAGCAGACGGGTGGGTCCGGCCAGTTCGCGAAGGTCGTCATCGACCTCGAGCCCTCGGGCGAGGAGGGCGGCGGCTACGAGTTTGTCAATGCCGTCACCGGCGGCCGGATCCCGCGGGAGTACATCCCGAGCGTCGACACCGGCTGCCAGGAGGCCATGGAGTTCGGTGTCCTCGCCGGCTACCCGCTCGTCGACGTCAAGGTCACCCTGCTCGACGGCCAGTCGCACGACGTCGACTCGTCCGAGCTCGCATTCAAGATCGCCGGATCCATGGCGTTCAAGGAGGCGGCGCGGCAGGCCGACCCCGCGATCCTCGAGCCGATGATGGCCGTCGAGGTCACCACCCCGGAGGACTACCTGGGAGACGTGATCGGCGACATCAACAGCCGTCGTGGCCAGATCCAAGCCATGGAAGAGCGGTCGGGGGCGCGCGTCGTGAAGGCGCTCGTGCCGCTCGCCGAGATGTTCGGCTACGTCGGGGACCTGCGCTCGAAGACCTCGGGCCGGGCGAGCTACAGCATGCAGTTCGACTCCTACGCCGAGGTCCCTGCCAGCCTGGCGAAGGAGATCGTGGCCAAGTCCCGCGGCGAGTAGAAGCCCTATCGGTCCGGGTCCTGCCGCTTAGGACACGACACGCGCAGCCCACAGACACAGCAGTCGTAGACACAGCGTTTCCGTTGATACAACGTTCGTAGGAAGGACCACCCAGTGGCGAAGGCGAAGTTCGAGCGGAACAAGCCGCACGTCAACATCGGCACCATCGGTCACATCGACCATGGCAAGACGACGCTGACCGCGGCCATCACCAAGGTGCTGCACGACAAGCACCCTGAGCTCAACCCCTTCACGCCGTTCGACCAGATCGACAAGGCGCCGGAGGAGAAGGCCCGCGGCATCACGATCTCGATCGCGCACGTCGAGTACCAGACCGACAAGCGGCACTACGCCCACGTCGACTGCCCCGGCCACGCCGACTACATCAAGAACATGATCACGGGTGCCGCGCAGATGGACGGCGCGATCCTGGTCGTGTCGGCGACCGACGGTCCGATGCCGCAGACGAAGGAGCACGTGCTCCTGGCCCGGCAGGTCGGCGTGCCCTACATCGTGGTGGCGCTGAACAAGGCCGACATGGTGGATGACGAGGAGATCCTCGAGCTCGTCGAGCTGGAGGTCCGCGAGCTGCTGTCGAGCTACGAGTTCCCCGGCGACGACGTACCGGTCGTCCGCGTCTCCGCACTGAAGGCGCTCGAGGGCGACTCGGAGTGGAGCGAGAAGCTCATGGAGCTGATGGACGCGGTCGACTCGTCGATCCCCGAGCCCGTTCGCGACATCGAGAAGCCGTTCCTCATGCCGATCGAGGACGTCTTCACGATCACCGGCCGCGGCACCGTCGTGACCGGCCGCGTCGAGCGTGGCGTGATCAACGTCAACGAGACCGTCGAGATCGTCGGCATCAAGGAGAAGACGGCCAGCACGACCGTCACCGGCGTCGAGATGTTCCGCAAGCTGCTCGACCAGGGCCGTGCCGGTGACAACGTCGGCCTGCTGCTGCGCGGCATCAAGCGCGACGATGTCGAGCGCGGGCAGGTCATCTGCAAGCCCAGCTCGATCACCCCGCACACGCAGTTCGAGGCGAACGTCTACATCCTGTCCAAGGACGAGGGTGGCCGGCACACGCCGTTCTTCAACAACTACCGGCCGCAGTTCTACTTCCGCACCACCGACGTCACCGGTGTCGTCACGCTGCCCGAGGGCACCGAGATGGTCATGCCCGGCGACAACACCGAGATGACGGTGCAGCTGATCCAGCCCATCGCCATGGAGGAGGGCCTGCGCTTCGCCATCCGCGAGGGTGGCCGAACCGTCGGCGCTGGTCGCGTCACGAAGATCCTCAAGTAGTGCCCGGTGCGGCGGTCGGACTAGCGTCCGGCCGCCGCAGCGTGTCACCGACAGCATGTGTGTCAGCAGCGGGCGGCTCCCGGTCAGGGTGCCGCTCACCGGAGCGGCAACCAGACTGCGAAGAAGGAACCATGGCGGCCCAGAAGATCCGCATCAGGCTCAAGGCCTATGACCACGAGGTCATCGACAGCTCGGCGCGCAAGATCGTCGACACCGTGACCCGCACCGGCGCGCAGGTGGCTGGTCCCGTACCGCTGCCGACCGAGAAGAACGTCTACTGCGTGATCCGCTCGCCGCACAAGTACAAGGACAGTCGCGAGCACTTCGAGATGCGCACGCACAAGCGCCTGATCGACATCATCGACCCCACGCCCAAGACCGTCGACTCGCTGATGCGCCTGGACCTCCCGGCCGGCGTCGACATCTCGATCAAGCTCTAGGAGGTTCGCCATGGCTGACCGCGTCATCCGCGGCATCCTGGGTGAAAAGCTCGGGATGACCCAGGTCTTCGATGCCAGCAACAAGATGGTGCCCGTCACCGTCGTCAAGGCTGGGCCCTGCGTCGTCACTCAGGTGCGCACCGCCGACCGCGACGGCTACAGCGCCGTGCAGCTCTCGTTCGGCGAGATCGACCCGCGCAAGGTCAACCGGCCCGACCGCGGACACTTCGAGCGCGCCGGTGTCACCCCGCGGCGCCACGTCGTGGAGCTGCGCACGCTCGACGCGCCGTCCTACATCCTCGGCGAGCAGGTCAGCGCCGAGGTCTTCGAGGCCGGTGCCGTCGTCGACGTCACCGCGACGAGCAAGGGCAAGGGCTACGCGGGTGTCATGAAGCGGCACGGCTTCAAGGGCTTGTCGTCCTCGCACGGTGTCGAGAAGAAGCACCGCATGCCCGGCTCGATCGGCGGCTGCTCCACTCCAGGCCGCGTGTTCAAGGGTGTCCGGATGGCCGGACGAATGGGCAACGAGCGCGTGACCACGATGAACCTGCGCATTCACGGCGTCGATGCCGGGCGCGGGCTGCTTCTGATCAAGGGCGCGGTCCCCGGACCGACTGGTTCCCTGGTTCTGGTGCGCACCGGTGCCAAGCGGCCGGCACCTTCGCCCAAGGCGCCTGCGGCTGTCAGCGCGCCCGAGGCGCCCGCAGTGACCGAGGGAGGTGCCTAGTGAGCGCGATCGCAGCCGCTCGGGCCGCGGGAGTGACTCGCAGGGTGCCCGTGCAGTCGCCGCAGGGCGAGCTGGCCCGCACGGCCGAACTGCCCGCTGAGGTGTTCGACGTGCAGGTCAACGTGCCGTTGATCCACCAGGTGGTCGTGGCTCAGCTGGCCGCCGCCCGGCAGGGGACACACAGCACCAAGACGCGCGGCGAGGTGTCCGGCGGAGGCAAGAAGCCCTACCGCCAGAAGGGCACCGGCCGCGCCCGCCAGGGCTCGACGCGGTCCCCTCAGTTCGTCGGCGGTGGCGTGGCCCACGGCCCCGTACCGCGCAACTACGAGCAGCGCACGCCCAAGAAGATGAAGGCGGCTGCGCTGCGCGGTGCCCTGTCCGACCGCGCGCGGCACGACCGCGTGCACGTCGTCAGCGGCCTGGTCGACAGCGACAAGCCCTCGACCAAGCTGGCCGCCCGGCACCTGCAGCGCGTGGTCTCGAGCACGCACCTGCTCGTCGTCGCAGAGCGCACCGACGAGCTGACGTGGAAGAGCCTGCGCAACATCCCCGAGGTGCACCTGCTGCAGCCCGGCCAGCTCAACACCTACGACGTGCTCGTCAGCGACGACGTGGTGTTCACCGAGGGCGCGCTCGCGGAGTTCCTGGCGGGCCCTGCCCGGAGGCGCGGCGCTGACGTGAGGATTCGCGAGAGCGAGCTCGACCAGTTGGCCGATGCCGTCAGCACGCTGGCGCCCGGGCACATCGAGACGAGCAGTACCAGCGCCACGAGCGTCAGCAGCGACCCGGCACGGACCGCCGGGGCGACCAGCGTCACGGACCTGACGAAGGAGACGAGCATGAGCGAGACACCGAGCATGGGCACCACCTCCGCCGCGGGCGAGGACGTGAGCGACGACGAGATGGCCCGCGAGGTGCAGGAGCAGACGAGCTCGGACCTGCAGGCCGAGGACGCCTTCGAGCAGGAGAGCTCGGGCGCTGGCAGCGACACCGAGGCTGCCAAGGCACCGGATGAAGTCGGCGGCGGCCCCGCATGATTGCCGACCCCCGCGACGTCATCCTCGCCCCGGTCATCTCGGAGAAGAGCTACGGGCTGATCGAGGAGAACACCTACACGTTCCTCGTGCGCCCCGACGCGAACAAGACCGAGATCAAGATCGCTGTCGAGCAGATCTTCGGGGTGAAGGTCGACAACGTCAACACCGCCAACCGCCAGGGCAAGCGCAAGCGCACCCGGTTCGGCTACGGCCAGCGCAAGGTCACCAAGCGCGCGCTGGTCAGCCTCCGCGCCGGCGATTCGATCGAGATCTTCGGAGGGCCGAGCGCCTGATGGCGACTCGGAACTCCAGGAGCTGAGGACACGATGGGTATCCGCAAGTACAAGCCGACGACGCCGGGCCGTCGCGGCTCGAGCGTGGCCGACTTCGTCGAGATCACGCGCAGCGAGCCGGAGAAGTCGCTCGTTCGCCCCCTGCACAGCAAGGGTGGGCGCAACGTGCACGGGCGGGTCACCGCCCGCCACCAGGGCGGTGGTCACAAGCGCGCCTACCGCCTGATCGACTTCCGGCGTGACAAGGACGGCGTGCCGGCCAAGGTCGCGCACATCGAGTACGACCCCAACCGCACGGCGCGGATCGCGCTGCTGCACTACGCCGACGGCGAGAAGCGCTACATCCTCGCGCCGACGCGGCTGCGGCAGGGCGACACCGTGGTCAGTGGCCCGGGCTCGGACATCAAGCCTGGCAACGCCATGCCGTTGCGCAACATCCCGACCGGCACGGTGGTGCACAACATCGAGCTGCGGCCAGGTGGCGGGGCCAAGGTCGCTCGCAGCGCCGGTGCTGGCGTGCAGCTCGTGGCCAAGGACGGGCCCTACGCCCTGCTGCGCATGCCCTCGGGTGAGACGCGCAACGTCGACCAGCGCTGCCGGGCCACCGTCGGCGAGGTCGGCAACGCCGAGCAGTCGGGCATCAACTGGGGCAAGGCCGGCCGGATGCGCTGGAAGGGCAAGCGCCCGACCGTGCGCGGCGTCGCCATGAACCCGGTCGACCACCCGCACGGCGGTGGTGAGGGCAAGACCTCCGGTGGGCGTCACCCGGTCAACCCGGCCGGCAAGCCCGAGGGCCGTACCCGCGCCAAGAACAAGCCCAGTGACCGTCTGATCGTCCGCCGGCGCCGCGCCGGTCGGAACAAGCGCTGACGCAGGATTAGGAGGAGACAACGATGCCGCGCAGCCTGAAGAAGGGGCCGTTCGTCGACGACCACCTGCTGAAGAAGGTCGACGTCCAGAACGCCGAGGGCACCAAGAACGTCATCCGCACGTGGTCACGGCGCAGCACGGTGATCCCCGACATGCTGGGGCACACCATCGCCGTCCACGACGGGCGCAAGCACGTCCCGGTGTTCGTCACCGAGGGCATGGTCGGGCACAAGCTCGGCGAGTTCGCGCCCACCCGCACCTTCCGAGGTCACGTCAAGGACGACCGGAGGGCCCGCCGTGGCTGACACCGGCAGCTCGAGCACCGGAACGGCAAGCGCCAGCCCGGTCGGCATCCTTCCCTCGTCGCGGGCGCAGGCCCGATACGTGCGGACGAGCCCCCGTAAGGTCCGCCGCGTCATCGACATCGTGCGCGGCATGAAGGCCACCGACGCCCTCGACGTGCTCACGTTCGCCCCGCAGGCGGCGAGCGAGGAGGTCTACAAGGTCCTGGCCAGCGCGATGGCCAACGCCGAGCACAACGAAGGGCTGTCGCGCGACTCGCTGTTCATCGGTGAGGCCTTCGTCGACGAGGGCCCGACGCTCAAGCGGTTCCGCCCTCGTGCGCAGGGGCGGGCCTACCGCATCCGCAAGCGCACCAGCCACATCACCGTCGTCGTCGAGAGCCGCGCCGCGGCCGTCTCACGCGCCGGATCTACGAGGAGGGCCCGCTAGTGGGACAGAAGGTCAACCCGCACGGGTTCCGGCTCGGCATCACGAGCGAGTTCACGTCGCGCTGGTATGCGGACAAGCAGTACTCGGCCTACGTCGGTGAGGACGTCAAGATCCGTCGCCTCATGTCCAAGGGCATGGACCGCGCGGGCATCAGCCGTGTCGACATCGAGCGCACCCAGGGGCGCCTGCGCGTCGACATCCACACCGCCCGACCGGGCATCGTCATCGGCCGGCGCGGCGCGGAGGCCGACCGCATCCGCGGTGACCTCGAGAAGCTGACCGGCAAGCAGGTGCAGCTGAACATCCTCGAGGTCAAGAACCCCGAGGTCGACGCCCAGCTCGTCGCTCAGGGGGTGGGGGAGCAACTCTCGAGCCGCGTCAGTTTCCGTCGCGCGATGCGCAAGGCGATGCAGACAGCCACCAAGAGTGGTGCCAAGGGCATCCGGGTGCAGTGCTCCGGCCGCCTGGGTGGCGCCGAGATGAGCCGCTCGGAGTTCTACCGCGAGGGTCGGGTCCCGCTGCACACCCTGCGCGCTGACATCGACTACGGCTTCTACGAGGCGAAGACGACCTTCGGTCGCATCGGCGTGAAGGTGTGGATCTACAAGGGCGACATCATCGAGAGCCGCGTCGAGCGCGAGGCCCAGGACGCCCTGCTACGCCAGCAGCGGCGCGAGCGGCCGATCCGCCGTCCGCGCAGCGGCGCCACCGGCACGACCGCGGGCGGCACCGACGTCGGTCGTGCCGCAGCTGCCGCTCAGCGCGCGCCCGTGGCCGAGCCGGCGCAGCAGCAACAGGTCGACGGTGGCGACGTGCTGGCGACGGCACCTCCGGAGATCGCCAACGCGCCGGTGGAGCGGTCCGCCGACGTCGCGGAGACGCCGGCCCAGCCGGTTGCTGGGCTCGATTCGAGCGAGTCGCAGGGCGGCCCGGCGCAGGTGGGGCCGCTGCCAACTGCCGGCGCGACCGAGTCGCTGCCGGCCGATGGACAGGAGGGCTGACGATGCTGGTTCCACGCAGGCTCAAGCACCGCAAGCAGCACCACCCCAACCGGTCGGGGGCTGCGAAGGGCGGCACGCAGGTGACGTTCGGGGACTTCGGTATCCAGGCTCTGGAGTCGACGTACCTGACCAACCGGCAGATCGAGTCGGCACGTATCGCGATGACGCGCCACATCCGGCGTGGCGGCAAGGTGTGGATCAACGTCTACCCTGACCGCCCGCTGACCAAGAAGCCGGCCGAGACCCGCATGGGCTCGGGCAAGGGCTCGCCGGAGTGGTGGGTCGCGAACATCAAGCCGGGTCGGGTGCTGTTCGAGCTCTCTGGCGTCCAGGAGCCCATTGCCCGTGAGGCGATGCGCCGCGCGATGCACAAGCTGCCCATGAAGTGCCGCTTCGTGACGCGGGAAGGGGCGGGTGTCTGATGGCGAGCACTGCTGCAGAGCTGCGCGGTGTCGGCGACGACGAGCTGCTGACCCAGTTGCGGGAGGCGAAGGAGGAGCTGTTCAATCTGCGCTTTCAGTCCGCGACGGGCCAGCTCGACAACAACCGGCGCCTGCAGACCGTGCGGCGCGACATCGCCCGCATCTACACCGTGATGCGCGAGCGCGAGCTCGGCATCACCTATGAAGTCGTCGAGAAGGCCAGCGCATGAGTGACACAGGAACCACTGCAGACCTCGAGAGCCTCGCGGGCGCGGCTGACGCAACGGGCGCCGCGGGTGCCACCGCGGACGGCGAGCGCGGAAACCGCAAGCTGCGCGAGGGGCTCGTGGTCAGCGACAAGATGCACAAGACCGTCGTGGTCGCGGTCGAGGACCGCGTGCAGCACCCGCGGTACGCGAAGACGATCCGCCGGACCAGCCGGCTGAAGGCGCATGACGCCGAGAACTCGGCGGCAACGGGCGACCGCGTGCTGCTGATGGAGACCCGCCCGCTGTCGGCAACCAAGCGCTGGCGAGTCGTGCAGATCATCGAGCGCGCCAAGTGACGAATCCGAGCGAAGCGAGCATTCGTCACTTGGACATGAGACAGCCGCGAAGCGACAATTTTGGGAGTTACCGGTGATTCAGCAGGAGAGCAGGCTGCGCGTCGCCGACAACACCGGCGCCAAGGAGCTGTTGTGCATCCGCGTGCTCGGCGGCTCCGGCCGGCGGTACGCCGGTATCGGTGACATCATCGTCGGCACCGTCAAGGACGCGCTGCCGGGTGGCTCGGTCAAGAAGGGCGACGTCGTGAAGGCCGTCGTCGTGCGCACCGTCAAGGAGCGCCGGCGCCCTGACGGCTCGTACATCCGCTTCGATGAGAACGCGGCCGTCATCCTCCGGGAGGGCGGCGGGGAACCTCGCGGCACGCGCATCTTCGGCCCCGTCGGCCGGGAGCTGCGTGACCGCCGGTTCATGCGCATCGTCTCGCTGGCACCGGAGGTGTTGTGACGTGGCTGGTCTGAAGGTCAAGAAGGGCGACACGGTCCAGGTCATCAGCGGCAAGGACCGCGGCCTCAAGGGCAAGGTCATCATGGCCTACCCCGAGAAGTCGCGGCTGCTCGTCGAGGGAGCCAACCGGGTCAAGAAGCACATGAAGGTGCAGACGACGGCACGCGGCTCGCAGGCCGGAGGCATCGTCGTGCAGGAGGCGCCGCTGCATGTCAGCAACGTGATGGTGGTGTGCCCGAACTGCGGCAAGCCGTCACGGATGGGCTTCAGCGTCGACCCTGCCGGCAACAAGGTGCGCATCTGCCGCCGCTGCAAGGGTGAGGTCTGATGTCGGTCACCGAAGTTGAGACGCCGGGTACGACGGACACCGCGCCTGCTCCACGCCTGAAGCAGCGCTACCGCGAGACGGTGCTGCCGCAACTGCGGGACTCGCTCGGCGTTGCCAACGTCATGCAGGTGCCGGGCGTGGTGAAGGTCGTCGTCAACATGGGCGTCGGCGACGCCGCCCGTGACGCCAAGCTGATGGACGGCGCGGTCCGTGACCTCACCGCCATCACCGGCCAGAAGCCGACGGTGCGGCGGGCGACGAAATCGATCGCGCAGTTCAAGTTGCGCGAGGGCCAGCCCATTGGGGCCAAGGTCACCCTGCGCGGCGACCGGATGTGGGAGTTCCTCGATCGGCTCGTCGCCGTCGCGCTCCCGCGCATTCGCGACTTCCGCGGCCTGTCGCCCAAGCAGTTCGACGGCCGGGGCAACTACACGTTTGGTGTGGTCGAGCAGTCGATCTTCCACGAGATCGACCCCGACCGCATCGACCGCGTCCGCGGCATGGACATCACTGTCGTGACGTCGGCCGACACCGATGACCAGGGACGCGCCCTGCTGCGCGCGCTTGGCTTCCCGTTCCGGGAGAGATGAGACATGGCGAAGAAGGCACTGGTCGAGAAGGCCAACAGGAAGCCCAAGTTCGGCGTACGGGCGTACACGCGCTGCCAACGGTGCGGACGTCCGAGGGCGGTGTTCCGCACGTTCGGGCTCTGCCGCATGTGCCTGCGGCAGATGGCGCACCGGGGCGAGCTCCCCGGGGTCACCAAGAGCTCGTGGTGATCGCTCAAACGGCACGGAGTGCTCGTTTCAGCGAAAACAACAAGTCAGCCTCGCGCTAGCGAGACCTGGTAGTTCACAAGCGAAGCTTGGGAAAGCTTCCGACGTCGTAGGCCTCCGGGAACCACGACGAGAAGGGCGAATGCCTGATGACGATGACCGACCCGATTGCGGACATGCTGACGCGTATCCGCAACGCGAACAAGGCGTACCACGACCGCGTGAGCATGCCGTACAGCAAGATCAAGACCCACGTCGCGGAGATCCTCCAGCAGGAGGGTTACATTGCCGGCTGGGCCTCGGAGGGAGAGGGTGTCGAGCGCTCGCTCGTCGTCGACCTCAAGTACGGGCCCAACCGGGAGCGCACGATTGCCGGCATCCGGCGAATCTCCAAGCCGGGCCTGCGGGTGTACGCAAAGGCGACAAACCTGCCGCGCGTCCTCGGCGGTCTGGGTGTGGCCATCATCAGCACGTCGAGCGGTCTGCTCACCGACCGGCAGGCCGCCAAGCGAGGGGTAGGCGGGGAAGTCCTCGCCTACGTCTGGTAGGGGGTCCACATGTCACGCATCGGCAGACTGCCGGTTCCCGTCCCGTCCGCCGTCGACGTCGGCCTCGAGGGCCAGACCATCACGGTCAAGGGCCCCAAGGGCACGCTCAGCCACGACGTGGCCGAGCCCATCACCGTGGCGCGCGACGGCGACGTCCTTCTCGTTACCCGTCCCGACGACGACAGGCGCAGCCGCTCACTGCACGGCCTGACCCGCTCGCTGATCGCCAACATGGTGACCGGCGTGACCGACGGGTACGCGAAGACGCTGGAGATCGTCGGCGTCGGCTACCGCGTCCAGGCGCGGGGGAGCGACCTCGAGTTCGCGCTCGGGTACAGCCACCCCGTCCCGGTCAAGGCCCCCGACGGGATCTCCTTCGAGTTCCAGTCGCCCACCCGGTTCATCGTCCGCGGCATCGACAAGCAGCAGGTCGGCGAGGTCGCCGCGACCATTCGCAAGCTCCGCAAGCCCGACCCTTACAAGGGCAAGGGTGTGCGGTACCAGGGCGAAGTCGTCCGCCGCAAGGTCGGAAAGGCTGGTAAGTAATGCCCACGTCCGTCTCGGCAACCCGGCGTACGGGCCTGCTGCGCCGCCACCTGCGGGTGCGCAAGAAGATCACGGGGGTGGCCACCCGGCCGCGCCTGGTCGTCAACCGATCCACGCGACACATCTACGCCCAGGTCGTCGACGACACCCGCGGACACACGCTGGCCTCGGCCTCGACGCTCGACGACACCGTCAAGGGCACCGAGGGCGACAAGACCGCGCTCGCCGCCGCCGTCGGCCGGCTCGTCGCCGAACGCGCGCACGCCGCCGGGATCGACGCCGTGGTCTTCGACCGCGGTGGCCGCAAGTACCACGGGCGCATCGCCGCCCTGGCCGACGCCGCCCGCGCGGGCGGACTTCAGTTCTAGGAAGGACCTCTCATGCCAGGTACGCAACGCCGCACAGGCGGCACCGGCGAGCGCCGGGAACGATCTGGCGGCGCACGCGGGGCAGGCCCGGAGAAGAACGCCTACCTCGAGCGCGTCGTCGCCATCAACCGAGTCGCGAAGGTTGTGAAGGGCGGCCGGCGCTTCAGCTTCACCGCCCTGGTGATTGTCGGCGACGGCGACGGACAGGTCGGCGTCGGTTACGGCAAGGCCAAGGAGGTGCCCGCGGCGATCGCCAAGGGCGTCGAGGAGGCCAAGAAGCACTTCTTCCGCGTCCCGAAGATCGGGTCGACGATCCCGCACCCGGTTCAGGGCGAGCGGGCGGCCGGGGTGGTGCTGCTGAAGCCGGCCTCCGCTGGTACCGGTGTCATAGCCGGCGGTCCGGTGCGCGCCGTGCTCGAGTGCGCGGGGGTGCACGACGTGCTGTCGAAGTCGCTCGGGTCCTCCAACCCCATCAACATCGTGCACGCGACCGTCGCTGCGCTGCAGGGGCTCATGCGTCCCGAGGAGATCGCGGCACGGCGAGGGCTGCCGATCGAGGACGTCGCACCGGCAGCGATGCTGCGGGCGCGGGCCGAGGCCGCCGCCGCCCCCGCGGTGGCTGCGCTATGAGCCAGCTGAAGGTCACCCAGCGCAAGTCGGGCATAGGCGGCACGCACGGCCAGCGGGCGTCACTGCGCACGCTCGGCCTGCGCCGCATCGGTGCGTCGGTCGTCCGCGAGGACAAGCCCGAGGTTCGCGGCCTGATCAACCGGGTCGCGCACCTCGTCGAGGTCGAGGAGGTATCGCCGTGAGCGAGCAGACAGTCGAGGCGTCGACGGCCAGTGCCGCTGCGCCCGAGGCGCTGACGGGCCGCGGGCTCAAGGTCCACCACCTGCGCCCGGCGCCTGGTGCCAAGAAGGCCAAGACCCGGCTCGGCCGTGGTGAGGGCTCGAAGGGCAAGACGTCGGGTCGCGGGACGAAGGGCACCCAGGCGCGAAAGAACGTGCCGGCGGCCTTCGAGGGCGGCCAGATGCCGCTGCACATGCGGCTGCCCAAGCTCAAGGGTTTCCGTAACCCGGCCCGTGTGGAGTTCCAGGTCGTCAACCTGACCCGGCTCGGTCAGCTGTTCCCCCAGGGCGGCGGCATCGACGTCGCCGCGCTGGTGGCCGCGGGAGCGGTCCGGAAGGGTCAACCAGTCAAGGTATTGGGCGACGGGGAGCTCGAGGTAGCCGTCCAGGTCAGCGCGCACGCGTTCTCCCAGTCGGCCCGCGAGAAGATCTCTGCTGCGGGCGGAACCGCCGTAGAGGTCTAGCACCACCGAGCATCCCCCGGCCCGACCTGCCCCTCGGGGTGCCTCGGGGCAGCGCACCAGCGCTCGCTTCGCAGGGCAAGGTCGGGCCGGGCTGTTAGAGTCCGACCCGGAGACCGCCACTCCCCGGGGTCCCGATGCCCGTCACACGACCAGCAGCGGAGGGGCCGTGCTCAGCGCTTTCGCACGAGCGTTCCGGACGCCTGACCTTCGCAAGAAGATCCTGTTCACGCTGGGCATCGTGTTGATCTTCCGCCTCGGCAGCGTGCTGCCCGGGCCGGGCGTCTCCACCTCTGTGGTCCATGCGTGCCTGACCGCTGCCAACACCGGCGCCAACAAGAACATCTACTCGCTGGTCAACCTGTTCAGCGGCGGCGCGCTGCTGCAGCTGTCGATCTTCGCGCTCGGCATCATGCCCTACATCACCAGCAGCATCATCATCCAGCTGCTGGTCGTCGTCATCCCGCGGCTGGAGCGCCTGAAGAAGGAGGGCAGCTCCGGCGAGGCGAAGCTGACGCAGTACACCCGCTACCTCACCGTTGCCCTGGCGGTGCTGCAGTCCACCGGCATCATCGCGTTGGCGCGCTCCGGGCAGCTGCTGCCTTCCGGCGGCGGCTGCGACGCCGCGGGGATCATCCCGGACACCAGCTTGCTCCGGATCGTCACCCTGGTGGCGACGATGACGGCGGGCACTGCCGTGATCATGTGGCTGGGAGAGCTGATCACCGGACGCGGCGTCGGCAACGGGATGTCGCTGCTGATCTTCACCTCGATCGCGGCACGCCTTCCGGCGGAAGGCGGCAGCATCCTGCAGGTCGCGGGCGGCGTGGTGTTCGCCCTGGTCTGCCTGCTCGGCGTTGCCATCGTCGTGTTCGTCGTGTTCATCGAGCAGTCCCAGCGCCGCATCCCCGTGCAGTACGCCAAGCGGATGGTCGGGCGCCGGATGTACGGCGGGACCTCGACGTACATCCCGCTCAAGGTCAACCAGGCCGGGGTCGTGCCCGTCATCTTCGCCTCGTCGCTGCTGCAACTGCCGCAACTGCTCGGACGGGTCTGGCACAACACCACGTTCCAGGACATCGAGCAGCGCTACTTCGCTCGGGGCGACCATCCGCTCTACCTGGCGTTCTACTTCGGCCTGGTCATCTTCTTCACCTACTTCTACGTGGCGATCACGTTCAATCCGGTCGAGGTCGCCGACAGCATGAAGAAGTACGGCGGCTTCATTCCGGGCATCCGCCCGGGTCGCCCGACGGCGGAGTACCTCGACCGCGTCCTGTCGCGCATCACGCTGCCGGGCTCGCTGTTCCTCGGCGTCATCTGCGTCCTGCCTCTCGCCCTGCTCAACCTGACGAAGGGCCAGCAGTTTCCCTTCGCCGGCACTAGCGTGCTGATCATGGTCGGAGTGGGGCTGGAGACGGTCAAGCAGATCGAGAGCCAGCTGATGCTGCGCAACTACGAGGGTTTCCTGCGGTAGATGCGCCTCGTTCTCGTAGGTCCCCCGGGCGCCGGCAAGGGCACTCAGGCGTCCTTCATCGCCTCCGCCCGGTCGATCCCGCAAATCTCGACCGGCGACATCTTCCGACACAACGTCAGCAACGGCACCGAGCTCGGCCAGAAGGCCAAGCAGTACATGGATGCGGGCGACCTCGTGCCCGACGAGGTGACCATCGAGATGGTCCGTAACCGGCTGGCGGAGCCCGACGCCACCCGCGGCTTCCTTCTCGACGGCTTCCCGCGCAACGTGCCGCAGGCCGAGGTGCTGGAGGACATGCTGGTCGAGATGGACAGCAAGCTCGACATCGTGCTCGAGCTCGTCGTCGACGACGACGAGGTGGTGCGCAGGTTGTCGGGGCGGCGAACCTGCCGGAGCTGCAGCACCGTCTGGCATCTGGACTTCGATCCTCCCCTCAAGGAGGGCGCCTGCGACAGGTGCGGCGGACAGCTGTTCCAGCGCGAGGACGACAAGCCCGAGACGGTCAGGCACCGCCTCGAGGTCTACGCGGCCCAGACCGCTCCCCTCGTCGCGCACTATGCGGCGCGCGGCTACCTGGTGGGGATCGATGCGACCGGGCCGGTCGACGACGTCACCGAGCGGGCCCTTGAAGCGCTGCACCGCTATGACGACTAGGGCGAACCGCCGGTGAGGCAGGCGCGCACGGGTGGAGGCAACTGATGGCACGGCGTGAGCAGGTAGAGATCAAGTCCCGGTCGGAGATCCTGACCATGCGCGAGGCCGGGCTGGTGGTCGCGCGGACCATCGAGCGCGTGCAGGCTGCGGTCCGGCCGGGGATCAGCACCGCCGAGCTGGACGAGGTCGCCGAGGCGTCGATCCGCGGCGAGGGCGCGACCCCGAACTTCAAGGGCTACCACGGGTTCCCGGCGACGATCTGCACGTCGGTCAACGAGGAGATCGTGCACGGAATCCCGACCCGTCGGCGCGTGCTGCGCGACGGCGACATCATCTCGATCGACTGCGGCGCCATCGTTGACGGCTGGCACGGCGACGCCGCGACGACCGTGGCGGTCGGCAGCGTCGACCCCGGCTACCTCGAGCTCATGCGGGTCTGCGAGCAGTCGCTGTGGGCCGGGCTCGCTGCGGCGCAGCTCGGTGGCCGGCTGACCGACATCAGCCATGCGGTCGAGACGACCGTGCGCCCCGCCGGCTTCGGCATCGTCGACAGCTACGGCGGCCACGGGATCGGGACCGCGATGCACCAGCCGCCCCACCTGCTCAACCACGGCCGGCCGGGCCGGGGCCAGAAGCTGGTGCAGGGCCTGGTGCTCGCGGTCGAGCCGATGATCACCTCGGGGTCGCCGGAGACGCAAGTGCTCGACGACGACTGGACCGTGATCACTGTCGACGGCTCCCGCGCGGCGCACTACGAGCACACGGTCGCCATCACCGCCGACGGCCCCTGGGTGCTGACCGCTCCGGACGGTGGGGTGGAGCGGCTCGCGAGCCTCGGGGTGCGGGCCGGCCAGCCGGTGCAGCCGTCGTCTGCCGCTTGAGGGCCGGACCCGATCTCACTGGCGCCTGCCGCGTCAGACGACCGTGGCGCCGGCCGCTGGCGTGACGTAGACTGAGCAGTCGGCTGGGTGCCGGGCGTGCTTGCACGTCCTGAGTCGTTACGACCAGAATCCAGCTGGCAGAGCGCCGACAGGCAACGTCGAAAACCACGAACCAGGACAGCGGAGGACATGCCGAAGAAGGACGGGGCCATCGAGATCGAGGGCCGAGTCGTCGAGCCGCTCCCCAACGCGATGTTTCGCGTGGAGCTGCAGAACGGCCACCGGGTTCTCGCCCACATCAGCGGCAAGATGCGCCAGCACTACATCCGCATCCTGCCCGAGGACCGCGTAGTGGTGGAGCTGTCGCCCTACGACCTGACCCGTGGGCGCATCGTCTACCGCTACAAGTAACACCGCGATAAGTAGGACCGATGACCAGCAGACTGCGCTGCCGCGGCTGCACGAATGAGGAGAGCACGCAGCCGTGAAGGTTCAGCCCAGCGTCAAGAAGATCTGTGACAAGTGCAAGGTGATCCGCCGTCACGGGCGGGTCATGGTGATCTGCGAGAACCTGCGGCACAAGCAGCGGCAGGGCTAGCAGCAGCACCACCAGACGCTCGCCACATCCCCTCGCGGGGATGACCCCCGGTCGGAGGCCGGGGCCCACACAGGTGGGGCGGCAGGGCGTGAGGACCTCCGAGACGAAAGGGCCCAGCCGCCATGGCACGCCTTTCCGGCGTCGACCTCCCCCGCGAGAAGCGGGTCGAGGTCGCGCTCACCTACATCTTCGGGGTCGGTCGTACTCGGGCGCAGGAGTCCCTGCGCCAGACCGGCATCAACCCCGACACCCGAGTCCGAGACCTCGGCGACGAAGAGCTGCTGCGGCTCCGCGACTGGATCGACGCGACGTACAAGGTCGAGGGTGACTTGCGCCGCGAGGTGGCGCAGGACATCCGGCGCAAGATCGAGATCGGCTGCTACCAAGGCATCCGGCACCGCCGCGGCCTGCCCGTGCACGGCCAGCGCACCCACACCAACGCCCGCACCCGCAAGGGCCCTCGCCGCGCCATCGCCGGCAAGAAGAAGCCAGGGAAGAAGTAGCAGATGCCTCCCCAGAAGCGAGCCGGCACCGGCGTCAAGAAGGTCCGGCGCAAGGAGAAGAAGAACGTCGCCCACGGGCACGCTCACATCAAGAGCACGTTCAACAACACGATCGTGTCGATCACCGACCCCAACGGTGCCGTCATCTCCTGGGCCAGCGCCGGCCACGTGGGCTTCAAGGGCTCGCGCAAGTCCACCCCGTACGCCGCGCAGATGGCCGCCGAGAACTGCGCCCGCAAGGCGATGGAGCACGGGATGCGCAAGGTCGACGTGTTCGTCAAGGGTCCCGGCTCCGGCCGCGAGACCGCTATCCGCAGCCTGCAGGCTGCCGGCCTCGAGGTCGGCGCCATCCAGGACGTGACCCCCGTTCCGCATAACGGCTGCCGCCCGCCCAAGCGGCGCCGAGTCTGAGGTAGATACTTATGGCCCGCTATACCGGTCCTGACTGCAAGCGCTGCCGGCGCGAGAAGATGAAGCTGTTCCTCAAGGGCAGCAAGTGCGAGTCGGCGAAGTGCCCGATCGAGATCCGTCCCTACCCTCCGGGTGAGCACGGCCGCGGTCGCACCAAGGAGAGCGAGTACCTGCTGCAGAAGCGCGAGAAGCAGAAGTGCGCGCGCATCTACGGGGTGCTGGAAAAGCAGTTTCGCTCGTACTACGACGAGGCGAACCGTCGCAGCGGCAAGACCGGCGAGGAGCTGCTGAAGATCCTCGAGTCCCGGCTCGACAACATCGTCTACCGCGCCGGCTTCTCCCCGTCCCGAGACGGCGCCCGCCAGGCCGTCCGGCACGGGCACGTCCTGGTCAACGGCAAGAAGGTCGACATCCCCTCCTACCGGGTCGGCAGCAATGACATCGTCGAGGTGCGCGAGAAGTCGCGCGAGCTGACGCCGTTCGTCATCGCTCGGGAGCTGGCCGGCTCTCGCCCGACGCCGCCGTGGATGGAGGTCCTCGCGACGCAGATGCGCGTCCTCGTGCACTCGCTGCCCGAGCGCCAGGTCATCGACACGCCGGTGCAGGAACAGCTGATCGTCGAGCTCTACTCCAAGTAGCGCTCGCTGCCGGATCCGTCCGCGCTCCATCGTGAGCGCGACGGGGCCGGCGACCGGCCCGGGCAGACAGGAACCCGGGCAGGATGCCACGTCAGGGCGTCATATGGCGGATGCCCACGACACGAAGGAATCACCTTGCTCATCGCCCAGCGGCCCACCCTCGCGGAGGAGCCACTCACCGACGCACGCTCGCGGTTCGTCATCGAGCCCCTCGAGCCCGGCTTCGGCTACACCCTCGGCAACAGCCTGCGCCGCACGCTGCTGTCGTCGATCCCCGGCGCTGCCGTGACCAGCATCCGCATCGATGGCGTGCTGCACGAGTTCTCCACCGTGCCCGGGGTCAAGGAGGATGTCACCGACATCATCCTCAATCTGAAGGGCCTCGTCGTCAGCTCCGACAACGACGAGCCCACGGTCATGTACCTGCGCAAGCAGGGGCCCGGCGCCGTCACCGCAGCTGACATCGCGCCTCCCGCGGGCGTCGAGGTCCACAACCCCGACCTGCACCTGGCCACCCTCAACGACACCGGCAAGCTCGAGATCGAGCTGACCGTCGAGCGTGGCCGCGGCTACATCAGCGCCGCGCAGAACCGCTCTCCTGACCAGGAGATCGGGCGCATTCCGATTGACTCGATCTACTCGCCCGTCCTTAAGGTCACCTACAAGGTCGAGGCGACTCGCGTCGAGCAGCGCACCGACTTCGACCGGCTCATCGTCGACGTCGAGACCAAGTCCTCGATGGACCCGCGCGACGCGATGGCGAGCGCGGGCCACACGCTGGTGGGCTTGTTCGGCCTGGCGCAGGAGCTCAACGCCGAGGCCGAGGGTGTCGACATCGGCCCCTCGCCTGCCGACGCCGCTCTCGCAGCCGACCTGGCGCTGCCCATCGAGGAGATGGACCTCACCGTCCGGTCGTACAACTGCCTGAAGCGCGAGGGCATCCACGCCATCGGCGAGCTGGTGGGGCGCAGCGAGGCCGACCTGCTCGACATCCGCAACTTCGGCCAGAAGTCGATCGATGAGGTCAAGTCCAAGCTCGCCTCCATGGGGCTGCAGCTCAAGGACTCGCCGCCCGGGTTCGACCCGCGCGTCGCCGTGGAGAACTACGGCGCCGAGGGTGGCCTTGGCGGGTTCGACGACGACGGGCAGTCGTTCGTCGAGACCGAGCAGTACTGAGGGGCAGTACTGAGCGCTCGCCACCCGGCCGGACCAGCGTCCGGCCGGTTCGATCACTGACCTACGTCCGGTGCTGCGCGCCGGTGACCTCGAGGAGCACAGGCCATGCCGACGCCCACCAAGGGACCCCGCCTCGGCGGCAGCCCCGCCCACCAGAAGCTGATCCTGGCCAACCTGGCCACGCAGCTGTTCGAGCACGGCGGGATCACCACGACGGTGACCAAGGCCAAGCGGCTGCGCCCTCTCGCCGAGCGGATGGTGACGTTCGCCAAGCGCGGCGACATCGCCGCCCGTCGACGGGTGCTGCGGGTGGTGCGCGACAAGTCGGTGGTGCACACGCTGTTCACCGAGATCGGCCCGCGTTATGACAACCGGGACGGCGGCTACACCCGGGTCGTCCGGCTCGGCCCGCGCAAGGGCGACAACGCGCCGATGGCTCGTATCGAGCTGGTCGAGGCCCTGACCGTGGGGCAGTCGGTCGTCGGCGAGGCCGAGCAGGCTCGCGGCACCCGGTTCGCTCAGCGCTCCGCGCCGGGCGCCCGAACCCGCGAGGTCGCTGAAGAGCTGGCGGCCGAGTCGCCGACAGCTGCTACGGTCGCCGGCGAGCCGGGCGGTGCGGAGCGCGCAGCATCGCCGGAGGCGAGCGGCCTGCCCGGCGAGGGCGGCGAGGTCGACCAGCCCGACACGACGCCGGAGCCGGTCGACGTCCCCGCGGAGGGTGACAGCGACCTGCCAGGCGCGGCCGGCGAGGAGGTCGGCGACGGGGGTCAGCACGACCCGGGCAGCCAGGCCGAGCAGGCCAGCGAGGAGTCCCAGGCCGAGGGCGAGCGCTGAGCGCGTCCTTCGCCATGCCGCCCAGGCGTCAGCAGTGACGGACGAGCCTGTCACGTCCCCCGAGGGGATGCGTGACGGGCTCGTCCGCGTCCGGCTCGATCTCGCATACGAGGGCACCGACTTCTCCGGTTGGGCTCGCCAGCCGCAGCGCCGGACGGTGCAGGCGACGCTCGAGCAGGCTCTCGCGCAGGTCTTGCGCCTCAGCGACCAGCCGCGGACGACTGTCGCAGGCCGTACCGACGCCGGGGTGCATGCGGTGGGGCAGGTGGCGCACGTCGACGTGGCCGGCTCGGCGCTTGAGCCGGCCGGTGGACCGGCGCGGCTGCTGCGCCGGCTCAACGGTGTCCTGCCGCCCGACGTCCGCGTGCACGGTGCCACCGCTGCCCCGGAAGGCTTCGACGCCCGCTTCGCCGCCCTGTCCCGGCGGTACCGCTACCGCGTCTGCGACGTGGTGCCTGACCCGTTGAGACGCCGCGACACGCTCGCCGTCCCACGGCGGCTGACCGACGAGGCGATGGCTCGGGCGACGGCGGCCCTGCTGGGCGAGCACGACTTTGCCGCCTACTGCCGGCAGCGTGAGGGCGCATCGAGCGTGCGCGAGCTACAGGCGTTCACCTGGAAGCGCGACCTGGACGGCGTGCTTGTCGCCGATCTGCTCGCCGACGGCTTCTGCCACTCGATGGTGCGGGCGCTGGTCGGAGCCTGCCTCGCCGTCGGGGAGGGGCGCCGGTCGGAGGGCTGGCCGGCGCGGGTGCTGGCGGGCCGTCTGCGTGACTCCGGCGTGCTGGTCGCCGCGGCGCACGGGCTCACGCTGGTCGGCGTGGACTACCCCGAGCCGGCCGATCTGGCGGCGCGGGTGGCCTTGACCCGGCGGCACCGGCCCCCGCTGGCCGGCGGTGCGCACGCCGACGCCTAGCGACTGCGTGCCGTGGGAGGCCCGTGCCGGGCGGGCGACCGGTCAGTCGCCACATCACCGGCCAGCTCGTCGGCCGTGCTCGTCGTCGACCCGTCCGCGCGCACGACCAGCGAGCTCTCCTTGCTCAGCACGTCGCCGCGGAAGAAGGCCGGCAGGCTGACAGAGAGGACCGCGAGCAGCACGAGGCCGACGAGCATCGAGAGCGCGCCGATGACGAAGATGCCCCCGATGTGCCAGTGCGGGGGGAAGGGCAGCAGCCAGCTGGTGTAGCCGGTGTCGACCTTCCAGTCCTCCTTGACGCTCCAGACCAGCGCGAAGAACAGCATCAGGCCGCCGAGAGTTGGCAGCACCCCCTGCCGCCAGAGCTCGCGGCTGCTGCGCCGCAGGGTCCGGCGGTAGTACCAGGCACAGGCGAAGCCGGTCAGGCCGTAGTAGAAGGCGATCCACAGGCCGATCGCGGAGACGGCGTCGGCGATGACGTTTCCCCCGGAGAGGTAGTTCATCAGCACGTACAGCACGACCGAGGCGCCGCCCATAGCCACCGTCGACACGGTGGGGGTCAGGTACCGCGGGTGCACCTTGACGAAGGAGTGGGGCAGCGCCCGGTGGGCCGCCATCGACAGGGTCGTGCGGGCGGTCGGCAAGATCGTCGTCTGCGTGGAGGCAGCGGCCGAGCTGAGCACCATCAGGATCAGCAGGTGGGCCATGACCTTGCCGAGGCCGGTGGTGCCGAACACGGCGTCGCCGAGCACCGACAGCACGTCGCCCTGGTTGTCGGCGTTGCCCAGCCCGATCCCGGTCTGCGCGATGCCCGCGAACGATTGTGCGGCCAGGGTGACGAGCACGTAGGTCGCGAGCAGCACCACCGTCGAGATGACCGCCGCCCGTCCCGGGGTGCGTGTCCGGTCGGTGGTCTCCTCGTTGACCGCGACGGCGCTGTCCCAGCCCCAGTAGATGAACAGCATGAGCAGCACGCCGTTGACGAAGGTCGAGAACGACCCGATGGAGAAGGGGTTGAACCAGGACAGCGACGGCGACAGGTGCCCCGCTGGAGCGTCGCCGGACGCGACCCGCACGAGGGCCCAGACCGCGAACACGGCGAGCATGACCAGCTCGATCGAGAGCAGCACCTGCTGGAAGCGCGCCGACAGCTCGATGCCGCGGTAGCAGATGCAGGTCATCGCGACCGTCCAGAGGATGCCGACCAGCAGCACCCAGCCGCTCGTCGGGTTGTGGCCGATCCCGTCCGCGTTGAACAGCAGGAACACGTACTGGCCCGCCACCTGCGCCAGGCTCGCCATCACCAGCAGGTCGGCGGCGATGATCCCCCAGCCGCCCATCCACCCGGTGCGGGGGCCGAAGGCGCGGGTGGCCCAGGTGAACGTCGTCCCGCAGTCCGGCATCGACCTGTTCAGCTCCGCGTAGCCGATCGCGACGAACAGGATCGGGACGAAGGCGATGATGACGACGACCGGCGTCTGCAGCCTCACTGCCGCGACGATGAAGCCGAGCGTCGCTGCGAGGCTGTAGGCCGGCGCTGTCGACGCGATGCCGATGACGGTGCTGGAGATCAGCCCCAGAGTCCCCGCCCGAAGCCCCTTGTCGCGGGCCCCGCCAGGCTCGGTCGGCCGGGTGTTCGCCATCGTCGCCACGCGTGCTCCTCGCTCGGGTCAGCCTTCGGGTAGCGGGTGGCTGCTAATGCGGTTCTCGCATGAATCAGCGCTTGTTGCAAGCGAAACCGTCGAGACGAAACCTGCTGGCAACGAGAACCGCGGCGATGGCTGTTGTCATCGGCCTGCCCCGAGGTCCATAGTGACGTCGACATGCGACCTGTGACCGCGACAAGCGCGCCCCCCGCGCCCGTTCAGCGCGCGCCGAGCGCCCCGCTGCTCGACGACGCCGGCAAGGCGATCATCCGCCAGTTGCAGGAGGACGGGCGGCGCTCGTACACGGCGATCGCCGGTGCCGTCGGACTCTCGGAGGCCGCCGTCCGCAGCCGGGTGCGGGCTCTGATCGACTCGGGCGTGATGCAGGTCGTGGCGGTCACCGACCCGATGCGGCTCGGCTTCGGCGTCATGGCGATGATCGGCGTGCACGCCGACGGCGATACGCGGGCTGTTGCGGACCGGCTGAGCGGGCTGGACGAGGTCGAGTACGTCGTGCTGACCAGCGGGCGGTACGACGTGCTGGCAGAGGTCGTCTGCCGCGACAACGAGCACCTGCTGGAGCTGCTCAACGAGCGGCTGCGCCGGCTCGAGGGGGTGCGCGAGACGGAGACGTTCATCTTCCTGCGCGTGCACAAGGAGACCTACGCGTGGGGGACACCGTGAGCACCGCAGCCGCCGGCAGCACCGTCAGCCCCATCAGCCCCGTCAGCCCCAGCCGCGCGGCTCCCGGCGCCTTCCTGCATCCCTTCGCCAAGCCCGCGGCGGCCGCGTCGTCGTTCATCACCATCGTGCGGGGCCAGGGCTCGCGTGTCTGGGACGACACCGGGCGCGAGTACGTCGACGGCCTCGCCTCACTCTGGTACTGCAACATCGGCCACGGACGGGGTGAGGTGGCCGATGCCGTAGCCGACCAGCTGCGCACCCTCGGCGGCTACCACTGCTTCGACAGGTTCACCAACGCCCCCGCCGACCAGCTCGCCGAAAGGCTCGCGGCCCTGGCGCCGGTCGCGGGCTCGCGCGTCTTCCTGACCAGCGGCGGCTCGGAGTCGGTCGACACCGCGGTCAAGCTCGCACGCCTCGCGCAGGCACGTGCCGGGCATCCGGAGCGGACCGTGGTCATCAGCCGGGTGCCGAGCTACCACGGGGTGACCTACGGCGGGATGACCCTGACCGGGCTGCCGCTCAACCGCGACTGCTTCGGCCCCGGCATCGGGGACGTCGTTCAGACTGCCAAGGACGACCTCGACGCCGTCCGGGCCGTGTTCGAGCAGCAGCCGGGGCGGGTCGCGGCGGTCATCGCCGAGCCCGTGGTCGGCGCCGGCGGAGTGCATCCCCCCGTACCGGGCTACCTGGCCGGGCTACGCGCGCTGTGCGACGAGCACGGCGCTTACCTCATCTCGGACGAGGTGATCTGCGCCTTCGGCCGCCTCGGCGCGATGTTCACCGCGGAGCGCACCAACGTGCAGCCCGATCTCGTCACCTTCGCCAAAGGAGTGACGAGCGGCTACGTCCCCCTCGGCGGTGTGCTCGTCGCCCCGTCGGTGCACGAGCCGCTGGCGAGCGATCCCGCCTTCGTGCTGCGCCACGGCTACACCTACTCCGGCCACCCGAGTGCGGCCACCGCCGGGCTCACCGTGCTCGACATCATCGAGCGCGAGGGCCTGCCCGGGCGGGCTGACGGCATCGGCGCCCGGCTCTCGGCGGGGTTGCAGGGCCTGGTCGACGCGGGCGCCCTAGCAGGGGCGCGAGGTCTGGGCGCGCTCTGGGCGGCCGTGGTGCCGGGCGGTGTCGACGTCATCGCCGTACGCGACGCCATGGTCGAGCGCGGGGCGATCGTGCGCCCCCTGGCCCCGGACGCCATCGCGTTCTGCCCGCCGCTGGTCATCACGGATGAGGAGATCGACCTGCTGCTCGCCGCACTCGGCGATGCGCTGGAACAGGTGGGCCCGTGAGGGTGCTCGTGGTCGGGGCCGGCGGTGTCGGAGCCGCGATGGCTCCTCTGCTCGCCTGGCGCGGGTTCGTCGACGCGCTCGTCGTCGCCGACGTCGACCTCGGCCGTGCCCGGGTGGCCGCCGAGCGGGCCGGGGCGCGTGCACCGGGGCGGCTGGAGGTCAGCGCCGTCAGCCTCGACGCGGGCGACCGCCGCGCCGTCGCCGAATGCGCCCGGGCGCTGCGGGCCGACGTCATCGTCAACGCCTGCGACCCGCGCTTCGTCATGCCGCTGTTCGACGCCGCGCTGGATGCCGAATGCAACTACCTCGACATGGCGATGTCGCTGTCCTCGCCGCATCCGGACCGGCCGCACGAGCAGTGCGGGGTCAAGCTCGGTGACGAGCAGTTCGCGGCCGCGGGGGCGTGGGAGCAGGCCGGGCAGCTCGCACTGGTGGGGATGGGCGTCGAACCGGGCCTGTCGGACGTGCTCGCCCGGCACGCCGCCGACGCGATGTTCTCCGCGGTCGACGAGGTGGGCGTGCGCGACGGCGCCGACCTCGTGGTGGACGGCTACGACTTCGCGCCCACGTTCTCGATCTGGACGACCATCGAGGAGTGCCTGAACCCGCCCGTGGTGTGGGAGCGCGACCGCGGCTGGTACACCACCGCGCCGTTCAGCGAGCCGGAGGTCTTCACCTTCCCGGAGGGCATCGGACCGGTGGAGTGCGTCAACGTCGAGCACGAGGAGGTGCTGCTCGTCCCCCGCTGGGTCGACGCGCAGCGCGTGACCTTCAAGTACGGGCTGGGTGAGCAGTTCATCGGCGTGCTGCGCACGCTGCACATGCTGGGCCTCGATGGCACCGACCCGGTCGAGGTCCGCCGGGCGGGCAGCAGCATGGCGGTGTCCCCCCGCGACGTGGTCGCCGCGTGCCTGCCCGACCCGGCTCACCTGGGCGACCGGATGCGTGGCCGCACGTGCGCCGGGACGCTCGTCACGGGAACCGGTCTGGACGGCGCACCCCGCGAGAGCTACCTGTACCACGTGGTCGACAACGAGCAGACGATGCGCGACTGGGGCGCGCAGGCGGTGGTCTGGCAGACCGCGGTGCACCGGTGGTCGCGCTCGAGCTGTTGGCGTCCGGCGTCTGGAGCGGTGCGGGCGTGCTCGGGCCCGAGGCCTTCGTCGCCCAGCCGTTCCTCGACCTGCTCGCCGAGTACGGCTCGCCGTCGGGCATCGACGAGCGCCCCCCCGTCGCCCCGGAGTCATCCGCACCGACCGCAGCTGCAATTCCGAGGAGATGACCATGACCGACCAGGCCGTGCTGGACCAGGGCGCGCGCGCGCAGGAGCTGCGCAACTTCATCGGCGGCAGGTACGTCCAGGCCGCCGACGGCCGCAGCGCGCCGGTCATCGACCCGAGCACCGGCGAGGCGTACGCCAGCGCCCCCGTGTCGGGTGAGGCGGACGTCGACACCGCCATGTCCGCGGCGTCGGATTCCTTCGAGGGGTGGCGCGACGCGACGCCGTCGGAGCGCAGCCTCGCGCTGCTGCGCATTGCCGACGCGATCGAGGCGCGGGCCGACGAGCTCGTCGCGGCCGAGACACGCAACACCGGCAAGCCGGTCGCGCTCACGCTGTCGGAGGAGATCCCGCCGATGGTCGACCAGATCCGGTTCTTCGCCGGCGCCGCCCGGATGCTGGAGGGCCGCTCGGCGGGGGAGTACCTGGCCGGTTACACGTCGATGATCCGGCGCGAGCCGATCGGGGTCTGCGCCGCCGTCACGCCCTGGAACTACCCACTGATGATGGCCGTCTGGAAGTGGGGCCCGGCAATCGCCGCCGGCAACACGATGGTGCTCAAGCCGAGCGACACCACGCCGGTCGCGACGCTGCTCATGGCCGAGATGATGGCCGAGCACCTGCCCGCGGGCGTGTTCAACGTCTTGTGCGGCGACCGCGACACCGGCCGAGCGCTGATCTCGCACCGGGTGCCGCAGATGGTGTCCATCACCGGCAGCGTCCGCGCCGGCCGTGAGGTCGCGCTCGCTGCCGCGCACGACCTCAAGCGGGTGCACCTGGAGCTGGGCGGCAAGGCCCCGGTGGTGGTGTTCGACGACGTCGACGTCGCTGCCGCGGCCGCCGGGATTGCCGGGGCCGGCTACTTCAACGCCGGCCAGGACTGCACCGCGGCCACCCGGGTGCTGGTCGGCCCGCGGGTGCACGACGAGTTCGTCGCCGCCCTGACCGAGCAGGCGAAGGCGACGACCGTGGGTGGCCTCGACGTCCCCGACGCAGACTTCGGCCCGCTCAACAACGCCGGCCAGCTTGAGCGGATCGGCGGGTTCGTGCAGCGGGCCCCCGGCCACGCCGAGGTGGTGACCGGCGGCCACCGAGTGGGCGAGCGCGGCTACCTGTTCGAACCGACTGTCGTGGCCGGGCTGCGCCAGGACGACGAGATGGTGCAGCAGGAAATCTTCGGCCCGGTCATCACCGTGCAGTGCTTCTCCGACGAGGACGAGGCGGTGCGCTGGGCCAACGGCGTCGAGTACGGTCTGGCCTCCAGCGTGTGGACCCGCGACCACGGCCGTGCCATGCGGATGGCCAAGCGGCTCGACTTCGGCGCCGTCTGGATCAACACGCACATCCCGATCGTCGCCGAGATGCCGCACGGCGGCTTCAAGCACTCCGGCTACGGCAAGGACCTGTCGATGTACGGCTTCGAGGACTACACCCGCATCAAGCACGTCATGTCAGCGCTCGACTGACCCACTTATCTGCTGACCCACCCATTCCGCTGCCCCACCCACCCGCAGCTGTCCGAGGAGCCGTCCATGACCACCACCCCCCAGCTGGCGCAGGAGCAGGACGCACCCGCCGGAAGCACCGGAAGCACCGGAAGCACCGGAAGCACCGTCAGCCCGTCGCAGCAGGCCGCCCACGACAACCTGTGGATGCACTTCACCCGGCTCTCGACGTACGAGCACGCCCCGGTGCCGGTGATCGTCAAGGGTGAGGGGCCGTACATCTTCGACGAGAACGGCAAGCGCTACCTTGACGGCCTGTCGGGGCTGTTCGTCGTCCAGGTCGGGCACGGCCGCGCCGAGCTCGCCGATGCCGCTGCGGCACAGGCCAAGGAGCTGGCGTTCTTCCCCCTGTGGTCCTACGCCCACCCGACCGGCGCTGCCTTGGCGGCGCGGCTGGCCTCCTTGACGCCCGGCGACCTGAACCGTGTCTTCTTCACCACGGGCGGCGGCGAGGCGGTCGAGACCGCGTGGAAGCTGGCTCGCCAGTACCACGCCCTGAACGGCGAGCCCGGCCGCTACAAGGTCATCAGCCGGTCGATCGCCTACCACGGAACGACGATGGGGGCACTGTCGATCACGGGCATCCCCGCGCTGCGCGCACCCTTCGAGCCCCTCGTCCCCGGCGCCCGCAAGGTGATGAACACCAACCGCTACCGCTGCTACGCCTGCGCCGAGCTGCCCGCGTGCACGCTGACCTGCGCCGACGAAATCGAGCGCCAGATCCAGTACGAGGGCCCGGAGTCCGTGGCCGCGGTGTTCCTTGAGCCGGTGCAGAACGCCGGTGGATGCTTCCCGCCGCCCGAGGGCTACTTCGCCCGCGTTCGTGAGGTCTGCGACAAGTACGGCGTGCTGCTGGTCAGCGACGAGGTGATCTGCGCTTTCGGCCGGTTGGGGACGATGTTCGCCTGCGAGCGCTACGGCTACGTGCCCGACATGATCACCTGCGCGAAGGGCATGACCAGCGGCTACTCGCCCATCGGCGCGATGATCGCCAGCGACCGCATCGTCGAGCCGTTCCTGTCGGGCACCAACTCCTTCCCGCACGGCTACACATTCGGCGGCCACCCGGTGAGCGCTGCGGTGGCGCTGGCCAACCTCGACCTGTTCGAGCGCGAGGACCTGCTCGGCAACGTGCGGCGCAACGAGGGCGCCTTTGAGGTAACGCTCCGGCGGCTGCAGGACCTGCCCATCGTCGGCGATGTCCGCGGGGCGGGTTACTTCTGGGGCATCGAATTGGTCAAGGACAAGGCCACGCGCGAGACGTTCAACGAGGAGGAGTCCGAGCGGCTGCTGCGCGGGTTCCTGTCGCGTGCCCTGTTCGACGCCGGGCTCTACTGCCGGGCCGACGATCGGGGCGACCCGGTCATCCAGCTCGCACCCCCGCTGACCTGCGGGCCGGAGCACTTCGACGAGATCGAGCGCATTCTGCGCCAGGTGCTGACCGAAGCCTGGGCGCGGCTCTAGCGAGTTCGCCCGCCGCCGACAGCGGTCAGCCGAGCGTGCGCAGCCGGCGCTCGATCTGCCCCACCAGTCGGTCGCGGGTCTGGAGCAGGGCGGGGCTCGTCGTCGCGCCCTGCTCGGCGGACACCGAGACGACGAAGCGGCCCAGCGTCTCAGTGCGGTTCAGCGGCAGCAACCCGATTCGCGGTGTGACGGCGACCCGCTCGCGCTGCGCCGTCGCGGTGCGGGCGTCGGCATACTCGATGATCAGCGCCACCAGCGCGTCCTGACCGACAAACGCCTGGCCGTCGACCGCCGCTTGACAGGCCAGCGGATCCGGCAAGGTAGAGCAGGAGACGCTGCCGCTGCCCTCCATCCGGACATCACCCGGCGCCGGGGCCCTAGGAAACAACCTGTTGGGTGTGATCGTCGGCAGGCGGAGTGAGGGGAACGGCGGGAGGGTGGGAAACGGCGCAAAACTCGGGATGACCGGGGCCGGGATCCTCACGTCGTAGCTGGGGGTGGTGTCGGGCAGGTGGCTGAGAGCGGCAGCCGACGCGACCGACACGATGATCACGGAGCGCACCAGGATGGCACGGCGTGCGCCCCATGCCCGCAACCGCCGTTCCTGGCGCGGCGTGGGCGGCCGGTACATCTCCGGCACGCCGTCGGGCAGCGGCGCGAGCGCCTGCCCGGGTCGTGGCGCCATCCCTGATGCCTACCATCCCTACGAGCGCGACCGTCCCGCAAGGGCGGTCAGGTATCGTGGGGGATCGTTGCCGCGCCAGTGGCGCAGCCGGCCAGGACGGCGCCGCGAGGCCCGCCCACGGCCGGCACTGGTGACGGCCAGCACGCCATGACGAGTACGCCCACCGCCGTCCGAGAGTAGAAGGCCCTTCCGTGCGCACGTTCCAGCCCAAGGCCGCCGAGGTGACACGCACCTGGCATGTCATCGACGCATCCGACGTCGTGCTCGGCCGGCTCGCTACCCAGGCGGCGATTCTGCTGCGCGGCAAGCACAAGCCCACCTGGGCGCCGCACGTCGACACCGGCGACTTCGTCGTCATCATCAACGCCGGCAAGGTCGCGATGACGGGCAACAAGCGCGAGCAGTCGATGTACCGGCACCATTCGGGCTACCCGGGCGGGCTCAAGAGCCGCTCCTACGCCGAGATGCTCGACACCCGGCCGCAGGTCATCGTCGAGCGCGCGATCAAGGGCATGCTGCCGCACACCAAGCTGGGCCGCCAGATGGCGAGCAAGCTGAAGGTCTACGGCGGTCCGACTCACCCGCACCAGGCGCAGCAGCCCACCCCGTACGCCATCAACCAGGTCGCCCAGTAGGCGCGAGGAGGACAACGTGGCTGTCATCACTGACGCCCAGGGCGCGACCCGGGCCACCGGCCGGCGCAAGGAAGCCATCGTCCGGGTGCGCATCCGCCCCGGCACGGGCCAGTGGGTGCTCAACGGCAAGCCGTTGGAGCAGTACTTCCCGAACAAGGTGCACCAGCAGATCGTCAGCGAGCCGCTGAAGACCCTCGAGCGCGAGGACGCCTACGACGTGCTGGCGACCCTGCGCGGCGGCGGGGTTTCAGGCCAGGCCGGCGCCCTGCGGCTCGGCATCGCCCGCGCACTGACCCTGACCGAGGACGACTCGCGGCCGGCCCTCAAGCGTGCGGGCTTCCTCAAGCGCGACCCCAGGGTCAAGGAGCGCAAGAAGTACGGCCTGAAGAAGGCCCGTAAGGCTCCGCAGTACAGCAAGCGCTGACCGCGCCGCGCGGGGCTCGCTGATGGGCCGGCTGTTCGGGACCGACGGTGTGCGCGGGTTGGCCAACGACGGGCTGACCGCCGAGCTGGCGCTGGGCATCGCCGAGGCTGCGGTGCAGGTGCTGGCTCCACGGGGGCGCGGGGCTCGCGAGCGCCCGCTGGTCGTCATCGGCCGTGACACCCGGCCGTCGGGCGAGTTCCTCGAAGCTGCCGTCGTCGCCGGGCTGGCCTCGTCCGGGGCCGACGTCATCCGCCTGGGCGTCGTGCCGACTCCTACCGTCGCGCACGCCGTTGCCGACAGCGAGGCCGACTTCGGCGTCGTCCTGTCCGCAAGCCACAACCCCATGCCCGACAACGGCATCAAGCTGTTCGGTCGCGGCGGCCACAAGCTGGCCGATGCCATCGAGGACCGCATCGAGGCCGGGATGGCGAGCGGCATGACGGGTAGCGGCTCGAGGCGGCGCCCGACCGGCGCCGGCGTCGGCCGGGTGCGCGACGACGACGTGCCGCTGGAGCACTACCTGCAGCACCTGGTGGCGACGCTGCCGTCCCGGCTCGACGGTCTCAAGGTTGTCGTCGACTGCGCGCAGGGAGCAGCATCACTGCTGGCCCCCGAGGCGCTGACGCGGGCTGGCGCCGACGTGACGGCGATCTTCGCCGATGCTGACGGGCTGCACATCAACGAGGACTGCGGCGCGACGGCGACCGGCGCGCTGCAGCGCGCCGTCGTCGAGCACGGGGCCGACGTAGGCATCGCGCACGACGGTGATGCCGACCGTTGCTTGGCGGTCGATGCGTCAGGAACGCTGGTCGACGGCGACCAGATCCTCGCCGTCTGCGCCCTGGCGCTGCACGACCGGGGCCAGCTCGCGGCCGAGACGGTCGTCGCCACAGTGATGAGCAACCTGGGCTTCCACCACGCGATGCGCGACGCGGGTGTGACGGTGCGCGAGACGCCGGTCGGGGACCGCTACGTGCTGGAGGCGATGCGGCAGTCGGGGTACGTCCTCGGCGGCGAGCAGAGCGGCCACGTCATCTTCCTCGACCACGCGACGACGGGCGACGGCCTGCTGACCGCGCTGCAGCTGCTCGGGCGGGTGGCCGCGTCGGGGCGCACCCTGGCGGACCTGTGCTCGGTGGTCCAGCGGCTGCCGCAGGTGCTGGTCAACGTCCGCACTCGGCGGGAGGCGGCATCCGAACCATTGGTGCAGCGCGCGGTCGCGGCGGCGGCCCAGCGCCTGGGCGACCACGGTCGGGTGCTGCTGCGCCCGTCCGGCACCGAGCCGCTCGTGCGGGTGATGGTCGAGGCGCCGACCGAGCAGGAGGCGCGCAGCATCGCCGAGGAACTCGCGGGGGTTGTGGCCGAGCACGGCGGGGAGCCGTGAGCCGGCCCTCGCAGCTCCGGCCGGTCAGTGCCTGATGAAGTCACTCAGCCACTGATGCACGTCGGCCATTGTTGCGTGGTCGGCCTGGCCCGAGATTCTGTCGATTCGCTCCTGCGAAATCGTCCGCGGCTGCTCAGTCATGGCGAAACTGCGGCGGGGAAGGTCGGCAAGGTCACCTCTTATGGCGACGTGATGCGGCCATCCACGGTTGGTGGTAGTGACCGGTACGACGATGACGAGGCCGTTCACGCTGGCGAGGTAGTCGCCACTGGAGACGACCAGCGCGGGCCGGATGCCTCGTTGCTCCCGGCCGCGGACGGGGTCGAAGTCGACCCAGATGACCGACCCGTGGGCGAACGCTGCCTTCATCCGTCCAGACCGTCACCGGCGAGCGAGTCCCACACTGCCGACTCTTCGAGATAGCCGGGATCCGCCGACTCGTACGCCTCTCGTACCCGTTCGAATCGCTGGCGGCGCTCGTAGTCGTCGAGCAGACGGGAGATCAGGTCAGCAGCAGTCCGCCCTTCGACTGCTGCTGCGCGCGAGATGCGCTCACGCAAGGTCTTCTGCACCTTGATTGTCGTACTGCTACTACTGGGCATACCCTAAAGGATACTTGAGGGCACTACACTTCTCACTACAGCTGTAGCAGAGGCGGCATCAGGATGCGCCTCAGCGGGTCACGGCTCGACATGCACGCTTCCTAGTTCGCCCGCGGCGTGTCGCGGGGCGACGCGCCCTTGAGCGGCGGCTGCGCGGTAGGAAGGCTGTTTCTGCAGCAGAGACCTCGCCGTACCGTTGGAACGGTGTGCGGGATCATCGGGTATGTCGGGAAGCAGCGGGCGCTCGACGTCGCGCTCGGTGGCCTCCGCCGCCTGGAGTACCGGGGCTACGACTCCGCCGGCATTGCTGTGCTCGACGCGGCGGCTAGCGGTACGAACGGCTCGGGCGGCACAATCGCTGCGACGGTGCTGCGGGTGGAGCGGCGGGCCGGCAAGCTGGCCAACCTGCAGGCGGCCCTCACCGAGGACGGCGCGATCGCGACCGACACTGCCGCGGGCGTCGGCTGGACGGGCAGCGTCGGCATGGGGCACACCCGCTGGGCCACGCACGGCGCTCCCAACGACGCCAACGCCCATCCGCACATCGACTGCACCGGCCGGCTCGCCGTCATCCACAACGGGATCATCGAGAACTTCGCGCAGCTGCGGGCCGAGCTTGCCGAGCGGGGCCACGTGCTCACCAGCGACACCGACACCGAGGCCGTGGCGCACCTGCTCGAGGAGCAGCTGGTCGGGCAGCCGGGGCTTCCGCTGGCCGAGGCCCTGCGCCGGGTCTGCCGGCGCCTCGAGGGGGCATTCACGCTCGTCGTCACATCTGCTGACCACCCCGACGTCGTCGTGGGGGCCCGCCGCAACTCGCCGCTCGTCGTCGGGCTGGGTGAGGGCGAGAGCTTCCTGGCCAGCGACGTGTCCGCGTTCATCGCCCACACCCGCGACGCGCTGGAGATCGCGCAGGACCAGGTCGTCGAGCTGCGCGCCGCCGGCGTCACCGTCACCTCCTTCGATGGTGAGCCGGCCGAGGGCACGCCGTTCCACGTCGACTGGGACGCCAGCGCCGCCGAGAAGGGCGGCTACCCCTACTTCATGCTCAAGGAGATCGTCGAGCAGCCCAAAGCGCTCGCCGACACGCTGCGCGGGCGGCTCAGCCAGCAGGGCCGGATCGTGCTCGACGAGGTGCGCCTCGACGAGCGGGCGCTGCGTGACATCGACAAGGTCTTCGTCATCGCCTGCGGCACCGCGTACCACGCCGGGCTGATTGCCAAGTACGCCGTCGAGCACTGGACCCGGCTGCCGTGCGAGGTCGAGCTGGCGAGCGAGTTCCGCTACCGGGACCCCGTGCTCGACAGCCGGACCCTCGTCATCGCCATCAGCCAGAGCGGCGAGACGCTCGACACCCTGATGGCGCTCAAGCACGCGCGCGAGCAGGACGCCAAGGTGCTGGCCGTCTGCAACACGGTCGGCTCGACCATCCCGCGGGAGTCCGACGCCGTGCTCTACACCCGGGTCGGACCCGAGGTCGGAGTCGCCGCCACCAAGACGTTCCTCGGACAGGTGGCGGCGTGCCTGCTCGTCGGGCTGTTCCTGGCGCAGGTGCGCGACGCTGCGTGGACCGACGAGGTCCTGCAGCTGGTGCACACCCTGGAGGGGATGCCGCAGCTGGTCGAGCGCACGCTGGCGACCGTCGAGCCGGTGCGCGCGCTGGCCCGCGAGCTCGTCGACGCCAAGGCGGTGCTGTTCCTCGGCCGCCACGTGGGCTACCCGGTGGCGCTGGAGGGTGCGCTCAAGCTCAAGGAGCTCGCCTACATGCACGCGGAGGGCTTCGCGGCGGGCGAGCTCAAGCACGGGCCGATCGCCCTGATCGAGCCGGGGCTGCCGGTCGTCATCGTCATGCCCGGGCTGCTTGGCCGGCAGGTGCTGCACGACAAGATGCTGTCCAACATTCAGGAGATCCGGGCGCGCGGGGCGCGCACCATCGTCATCGCCGAGGACGGCGACGAGACCGTGGTGCCCTACGCCGACACCGTGCTGCGGGTGCCACACACCCCGACGCTGCTCTCGCCGCTGGTGACGACCATCCCGCTGCAGGTGTTCGCCTGCGAGCTCGCGCTGGCCCGCGGGCTGGATGTCGACCAGCCGCGCAATCTGGCGAAGTCAGTCACGGTCGAGTAGCTACGGGCGGCCCGGCGCGAACCTCTGGCAAGGTGGCGCTGTGGCTGTGGCGGGGGTCGGCATCGACATCGTCGACGTCGAGCGCTTCGCCGCCGCCTTGGCCCGCACCCCGGGGCTGCTCGTGCGGCTGCTGACCGAGGCCGAGCGCTCCCTGCAGCGCCCCGAGCGGCTGGCAGCGCGCTTCGCAGCCAAGGAGGCCGTGGCCAAGGCGCTGGGGGCGCCCGGTGGGCTGCACTGGCACGACGCCGAGGTCGTCGACGCGGGCGGCGGGCAGCCCGCGCTCATCACGCGAGGGACCGTGGCGCAAGCGGCGCTCGAGCGGGGCATCCACTCCTGGCACCTGTCGCTGTCGCACGATGCGGGCATGGCAGTGGCGATGGTGGTGGCGGAATGCTGAGCTGCTGGACCTGGCTGGCTACATGCTGAGCGCCCACAGCGCCGATGCCGTCCGGGCGGCCGAGCAACCCCTGCTCGACGCCCTGCCGGACGGCGCCCTGATGGCCCGCGCCGTCGCCGGGCTGTCGGCTGTGTGCGCCGCGCGACTCGGGCGGGTGTACGGGCGCCGCGTGGCGGTGCTCGCCGGCAGCGGCAACAACGGCGGGGATGCGCTGTACGCCGCAGCGCGGCTGGCTGCCCGGGGGGCGCGAGTCGACGCGTTGCTGCTGGGTCAGCGGTGGCATTGGGCGGCCGGTGAGGCGCTCGTCCGTGCCGGCGGCCGGCTCCATCCGGTCGATACCGCAACCGCCGATGCCCGGCTGCTGCTCGACCGCGCCGACCTGGTGCTCGACGGCCTGCTCGGCATCGGGGGGCGCGGTGGCCTGCGCGAGCCGGCTTCGTCGCTGGTGGCCGGCCTCGACCCGGCTCGGGTGGTCGCGGTCGACTGTCCGAGCGGCGTCGATGCCGACACCGGTGCGGTGCCCGGCCATGCGGTACGGGCGGCGACGACCTTCACCTTCGGCAGCTACAAGCCCGGGCTGCTCGTCAATCCGGGCGCCGAGTACGCGGGCGAGCTGGTGCTCGTGCCGATCGGCCTGGAGCTGCCGGAGCCGGACCTCACCGCGCTGGAGGCAGTCGACGTCGCCGCCCGGATGCCCATCCCCGGTCGGGAGAGCAGCAAGTACACGCGGGGCGTGCTCGGCCTTGTCGCCGGCAGCAACGCCTACCCCGGTGCGGCGGTGCTCAGCAGTGGCGGCGCGGTGCGGGGCGGGGCGGGATACGTCCGGTTCGTCTCTGTCGCGCATCCCGCCGAGCTGGTGCGCCTGCGCCATCCCGAGGTGGTCGTCACAGAGGTCGAGCCGGGTGACGCGCAGGGCGTCCTCGGCGCTGGTCGCGTGCAGGCCTGGGCGGTCGGGCCGGGGATGGGGACGGACGAGGACAGCACCGCCGTCGTCACCGCCATCCTGGCGACAGAACTACCGGTGCTGGTCGACGCAGACGCCATCACCATCGTCGCGAACTCACCGGAGCTGCTGCGGCGCGACGCGCCCACCCTCGTGACGCCGCACGAGGGGGAGTTCGTCCGGCTGGTCGGCGGTGCCCTCGGGCAGGACGAGGACGAGCTGCGCCGGCGGCTCGCCGACGACCGGCTCGGCACCGTCCGGGCAGCGGCCGCCGAGCTGGGGGTGACCGTGCTGCTCAAGGGAACGACGACGCTCGTCGTCGATCCCGTCGGCCGCGCGCGCGTCAACACGACGGGCACCGGGTGGCTGGCGACGGCCGGCAGCGGTGACGTCCTCACCGGGCTGGCCGGCTCGCTTCTGGCCGGGGGACTCGATCCGCTCGATGCCGGCAGCGTTGGGGCCTGGATCCACGGCCGGGCCGGCAGCCTCGCCCCTCCGCCCGTGGCGAGCCTCGACCTGCTCGGCACGCTCACCGCGGCGTGGGCCGAGGCGCGGGACGCAGGGCAGGCCTGATGACCGGGACACCCCTCGCGGCCTCGGCAACCCCCGCGACCCCGCTGCGCGCCGAGGCCACCATCGACCTGGCTGCCGTCCGCTCGTCCACCGCTCGCCTGGTCGAGGTCGCGCGCGGCTCGCAGGTCATGGCGGTGGTCAAGGCCGACGGATACGGCCACGGGATGCTCGAGTGTGCCCGCGCCGTGCTCGACGCCGGGGCGGAGTGGCTCGGCGTCTCGTCGCTGTCCGAAGCTCTGCAGCTGCGCGGCGCCGGCGTCACTGTGCCGGTGCTGGCCTGGCTCGCCGCGCCCGGTGACCGGGTGGACGAGGCGGTGGCCGCCGGCATCGATCTGTCAGCTAGCGCCAACTGGGCCCTGGAGGAGGCCGCGGCGGCCGCCCGGTTGTGCGGCCGTCCCGCGCGCGTGCACCTCAAGGCCGACACCGGGCTCTCGCGGGCGGGTGCCACGCCGGCCGAGTGGCCCGACCTGGTCGCCGCCGGCACCCAGCATGTCGCCGACGGCACCGTCGTGCCGGTGGGCGTGTGGAGCCACTTCGCGCTGGCCGACGCGCCCGCGTCGCCGACCGTCGCGGCACAGGTCCGGCGTTTTCGCGAGGCCATCGAGGTGGCTGAGCGGGGCGGGTGGGTGCCGGAGGTCCGCCACATCGCCAACTCCGCCGCCACGCTCGCGCTGCCCGAGGCCCACTTCGACCTGGTCCGACCCGGCATTGCCTGCTACGGCCTGTCGCCGGGGCCCGAGGTCGGCCGTGCGAGCGACCTGGGCCTCAGCCCGGCCATGACGTTGCGCGCGCCGGTCGCCCTGACCAAGCGGGTCGCGGCCGGCAGCGGTGTCTCCTACGGCCACCGCTACACCACGCCGCGCGAGACCACCCTGGCCCTGGTCCCACTCGGTTACGCCGACGGCGTTCCCCGCGCGGCGACCAATACCGGGCAGGTGTGGCTCGGCGGCCGGCGCCGCACCATCGCCGGAACAGTGTGCATGGATCAGTTCGTGCTCGACGCCGAGGACGACCCGGTGCAGGCCGGCGACGAGGCCATCCTGTTCGGGCCGGGCGACCAGGGCGAGCCGACGGCGCAGGACTGGGCGGACGCGCTCGGGACCATCAACTACGAGATCGTGACGCGGATCGGGGCGCGCGTGCCGCGGCAGTACGTCGGATGAAGCCGCTCAGGCAGCTGACCCCGGCCCAGTGGCGGACTCTCGTTGCCCGTGTGCTGACCACCGCCTGGCAGCGGCCGACCCCGCTCGAGACCGCCGCCTTCGGCACCAGCCTGGTGGCCGGCGTCGCCGGAGGCATCGCGCTGGAGCACGCCGTCGTCCGGCGCCGGCGCCGCGACCGGGGTGGTGCGGACGAGGTGGAGTTCGAGCCTTTACCCGGGCGCGAGTCGACGGTGACGTGCTCGGACGGCGTCCGCCTGCACGTCGAGCAGACCGGTGACCCGGATGCGCCCCTGACGGTCATCTACGTGCACGGCTTCACCGTCACCCAGGAGTGCTGGTGGTTCCAGCGGCGCGACCTGTCCGACCTCGGCCGGTCGGTCTTCTACGACCAACGCTCGCACGGGCGCTCCGAGCGCGCCGACGCGCGCTCCTGCACGATTCAGCAGCTCGGTGACGACCTGCACAGTGTGCTGGACCAGTGCGCCCCGCACGGACCCGTCGTCCTGCTCGGGCACTCGATGGGCGGCATGACGATCATGGCGCTGGCGGAGAAGCACCCCGAGCTGTTCGGCGAGCGCGTCATCGGGGTCGCGCTGCTTGCGACCAGCAGCGGTGAGATGGCGACCGTGACGATGGGCCTGCCCGCCCTGGCCAGCAAGGCGCTGCTGCGCCTGGTCCCACTCGCCCCGCAGGCTGGCCGCCGGGCGCGGATCATCGAGCAGCGTCGCCGCGAGGACACCGACATCGGCTATGTGCTGACCGACCGCATCGCCTACGGAGAGCGCTCGTCGCCCGCGCTCGTCGGGCTGATGCAGCGGATGATCGCGCAGTGCAGCATCGAGGCGTTCACCGCCTTCCTGCCGACGTTCTATGACCACAACCGCCGGGAGGCGCTCGCCGGCCTGTCCTCCGTACCGGTGCTGGTGCTCGTCGGCGCCGCCGACCTGCTGACGCCCTACGAGCACAATCGGGCCATCGCCGACGCCCTGACCGAGTCGACGTTCGCGCTGGTGCCCGGCGCCGGGCACATGGTCATCCTCGAGGAGCCGGACCGGGTCAACGCCGCCATCCGCTCGCTGGTGAACCGGGCCGTCGCGACGGCGGGTCGCACACCGTGACAGCGGTGCCCCCAGGTTCAGTGCCTACAGGTTCAGTGCCTCCAGCGCCACTGGCAACACCGCCCGGCTGGGACGAGCTGACCGCCCGCATCCGCAGCTGCACCGCGTGCCCCGAGCTTGCGGCGAACCGGCAGTCGGTCGTGGTCGGGGCAGCGCCCGCCGGAGCACGCCTCCTGCTCGTCGGGGAGGCACCCGGTGCCGCTGAGGACGAGACGGGGTTGCCCTTCGTCGGCAAGGCGGGTGCCGTGCTCGACGCGACCCTCGAGGCCGCCGGGTTGGACCGCACCCAGGTGGCGGTTGCCAACGTGCTGAAGTGCCGGCCGCCGCGCAACCGGCGGCCTGAGCCGGACGAGATCGGGCGCTGCCGGGGCTGGCTCGAGGCGCAGCTGGCCCTGGTCGACCCGCTGCTCGTCGTCCCGCTCGGGCTGACCGCGACGGCATGGTTCCTCGGGCCGCGGCTGGTGCTGCGCGACGTGCGGGGCCGCGTGCACACCGCCGACGGCCGCTCGGTCCTGCCGACCTACCACCCCTCGGGCGCTCTGCGCTTCGGCCCGCGGGGGGAGCCGATGCGCCTGCTGCGCGAGGACCTGGCGGCAGCGGCTCGGGTCGTGGCATCCGGTTGACCGGGCTGCGCGCTGCGGGGTGGGGCTGATGCCGCCGGTCCTGCGACTGGCCGAGCCCGAGGACACCCGTCGCCTCGGGGCTGCCCTGGCCGCCGTGTGCCGGCCGGGGGACCTCGTCGTCCTCGACGGCCCGCTCGGGGCCGGCAAGACCGTGTTCGTCCAGGGGCTCGCAGCCGGGCTCGGCGTGCGTGATCGGGTCACCTCGCCGACGTTCGTCATTGCCCGCGTGTACTCGGGCGGCCGCATCCCGCTGGTGCACGTCGACGCCTACCGCCTCTCGGGCATCGACGAGATCGACGACCTCGACCTCGACGCGTCGGCGCAGGACTCGGTGACCGTCGTGGAGTGGGGCAGCGGCCTCGTCGAAGCGCTCGCCGACGCCCACCTGCTGGTCGAGCTGCAGCGCTCGGCGGGCGCAACCGCTGACGAGGACGAGCGCCAGGCCCGGCTGGTTCCATCCGGCGGTGAGTGGGCCGAGCGCATAGGGCTGCTCCTGCGCTGATCCGCGCGCCCGCGCGTTTCCCTCGCACCGCTGACCGGCACACTGCTGCTGTGCGCGTCCGCGCGCCGGGTGGCCCGTCACACGCCGAAAGAGAGCACGATGTCGATCACGTCCCGCCTGGACGGCTACCAGCGGCGCCACCCGAAGGCGGGCTTTCCCATCGCTGTGGTCTACAAGTACTTCGACGACCAGGGCGGCTACCTGGCCGCGCTCATCACGTACTACGGCTTTCTGTCGCTCATTCCGCTGCTGCTGCTCATGTCGACCATCCTCGGATTCGTCCTCGCCGGGGACCCGCAGGCCCAGCACGTGGTCCTCAACTCCGCGCTGAGCCAGTTCCCCGTCATTGGTCAGCAGCTGCAGGAACCCAAGCGGATCGGGGGGGGCGTCGCGGGGTTGATCATTGGCATCCTGGGCGCGCTCTATGGGGCGCTGGGGGTCGCGCAGGCGCTCCAGAACGCAATGAACATCGCCTGGGCGGTACCGCGCAACGAGCGGCCGAACCCGTTCAAGGCGCGTGCCCGCAGCCTGCTGCTGCTCGCCACGGTCGGGCTGGCCGTGCTCGGCGCAGCCGCTGTGTCGGCGGTGAGTGCCGGTGCCGGGAAGGTCGGTGCGAGCCTCGGCTCGGGCGCGCATACGCTACTGGACCTGCTGCTGGTCGCGGCGTCGGTCGCCGTGAACGCGGCGGCCTTCATCTTCGCGTTCCGCATTTCCACCGCCCGGCCCCTCACGGTGCGCCAGATTGCCCCTGGTGCGATTGGTGCCGCGGTGGTCTGGCAGCTGCTGCAGTCGTTCGGTGCGACCTACGTCAAGCATGTGATCGCGAACGCGAGCGCGACGAACGCCGTGTTTGCCCTCGTCCTCGGCCTGATCGCGTTCATCTACGTGGCGGCGGTGGCGGTGGTGTGCATCGAGGTCAACGTCGTGCGGGTCAACAAGCTGCACCCGCGGGCACTGCTCACGCCGTTCACCGACAACGTCGAGCTGACCCCGGGGGACGAGGCGGTCTACACCGACCAGGCGGAGGCGCAGCGCACCAAGGGCTTCGAGCAGGTCGACGTCAGCTTCGACCGCTAGGCGGCCGCGGCCAGGCCCGGGGCTCGGTCATCAGCTGAACGAGAACTGCGGGTGCTTCTCCAGCGCGAGCAGCTGCTGCTTGCGGGCCACCCCACCGCCGTAGCCGATGAGCTTGCCCGTGCTGCCGACCACCCGGTGGCACGGCACGATGACGCCGACGGGGTTGCGGCCGTTCGCCATCCCGACGGCGCGGCTCGCAGCGGGGTTGCCGATCAGCGCCGCCAGCTGGCCATAGCTCCACGTCTGGCCGTAGGGAATCTGTTGCAGTGCGGCCCACACCCGCTGCTGGAACGGCGTCCCGCCCAGGGCGAGCGGCACCTCGAACGTGGTCCGCGTGCCCGCAAAATACTCCTCCAGCTGGGCGGTGACGTCGCCGAAGGGCGCCGGGTCTGGGGCGCCGAAGCGCTCGGCGTCGGGCACGTGGCGCTGCAGGTCCATGTAGAGCCCGCACAGGCCGCCGGTGCGGGTGTCGGCCACCAGGGTCAGCGGCCCGAGCGGGCTGTCGACGACGGTGTGCACCCTGGTGGGGTTGGTTGACGTGCTCATGACGGGTCTCCCGGGTTGCTGGTCGGCAGTGAGTTGACGGCGTGGTCACCTGTGGCCCACAGGTGCTGGACGGCGTAGGCCCGCCACGGGCGCCAGTGCTGGGTGGCGGCGACGAGCGCGGCGGGTGTGCGCGGCAGGCCGAGCGTGCGGGCGGCGATGCGCACGCCGAGGTCGCCGGGCAGAAAGGCGTCGGGGTCGCCGAGGGCCCGCATGGTGACAGTCTCCGTCGTCCACGGCCCGATGCCGGGTAGCGCTGCGAGCTGGGCGCGGGCCTGCTGCCAGTCGGCGCCGGGGTCGAGGTCGAGATCGCCGCTCGCCAGCGCCTCGACCAGCCGCTGCACCGTCACCTTGCGGGTCTGCGGCAGGGCCAGTGCGTCGGGGTCGAGACCGGCGAGGGCCCCCGGGTCGGGGAACAGCGCGGTCAGGCCACCGCCCGGGTCGCTCACCGCAGTGCCGTGCGCCGCCACTAGCCGGGCGGCGTGGGTGCGGGCAGCGGCGGTGCTGACCTGCTGGCCGAGGACCGCACGGACCGCGAGCTCCTGCGGGTCGACGGTGCGGGGAACCCGGCGCCCGGGTGCCCTGGCGACCAGCGGCGCCAGCAGAGGATCGGCGCCGAGGGCGTCGTCGACAGCGACCGGATCGGCGTCGAGGTCGAGCAGCCGGCGGCATCGGCTGACGGCGGTTGACAGGTCGCGCAGGTCGGTCAGCGCGAGCCGGCAGGCGATGTGGTCGAGTTGCGGCGCGAGGCTGACGACGCCATGCCCGTGCGGCAGCCGCAGGGTGCGGCGGTAGGCGCCGTCGCGCCACTCCTCGACGCCGGGGACGGCGGTCGCTGCGAGGTGCCCGAACAGGTTGTCCGGGCACAGCGGGCGGCGGAAGGGCAACCGGACGCAGACCGAGCCCCGCACCGCCGGCCCGGGCGCCACGGTTCCCGCCCGGCCTCGGCCGCGCGCTCGTAACTCGCTGGGGGTCAGGGCGAACACCTCGCGAACGGTGTCGTTGAACTGGCGGACGCTTGCGAAGCCGGCCGCGCCGGCGACGTCGGCCATCGGCAGGGCGGTGGTCTCGATCAACAGCCGCGCGGTCTGGGCCCGCCCGGCTCGGGCCAGCGCCAGGGGGCCTGCGCCGAGCTCGGCGCTCAGCTGGCGCTCGAGCTGGCGGCGGCTGTAGCCGAGCCGGGAGGCAAGCCCGGGGACCCCATCCCGGTCGACGACCCCGTCGGCGATCAGGCGCATCGCCCGTGCCGTCAGGTCGGCTCGCTGGTTCCACTCGGGTGATCCCGGCGTCGCGTCAGGGCGGCACCGCTTGCACGCCCGGAAGCCGGCCTGCTGCGCGGCCGCAGCGCTCGGGTGGAAGCGCATGTTGGCGGCCTTGGGCGGCACGGCGGGGCAGCTGGGCCGGCAGTAGATGCCCGTCGTCACGACCGCGGTGAAGAACCAGCCGTCGAAGCGGGCGTCCTTGGACTGGACGGCCCGAAGGCAACGGTCGACGTCCTCGTGCATGGGTCCAGCATGCGCCTGTGAACGGCCCAGAAATAGCGGGATTGCGACACGTGGGTTTCCGGCTGGACGCACCGCACACCGGGCTTGTGTCGAAGCTGCATTTGTCCTGTGCCTCCAGCGGCTCTGGGCCCGGCGTGTCGGGGCGGACGCGCCGGTTGCCGAAGCAAGACCACTGCAGTTTCAACCCCAAGCTCGCCTGGCCATGGTGGTGCGAATCACCAAGCAAAGGCCTACCGTTGAGGCATGCCGGGCTGGCTGCTATGGGTGGTGATCGCGGCTGCCTGCGGTGCGGTCGAGGCCCTCACGCTCACCCTGGTGCTGGGGTTCGCCGCCGGCGGTGCGGTCGCGGCAGCTGTCACGGCCGCGGTGGGCGGCGGCAACGTGGCGCAGCTCATCGCGTTCCTCGGCGCAACCGCAGTTCTGCTGGCGGTCGTCCGGCCCGTTGCGGCGCGCCACCTGCAGCAACCCGTCGCGCCCGAGCTCCGCTCCGGGATCGACGCGCTGGTGGGCGCCGCAGCGGTCGCCCTCACGCGCGTCGATGGGCGCGGCGGCCAGGTGCGGCTGCGCGGGTCGGTGTGGTCGGCCCGCCTCGTGCACGCGGATGCCGTCGAGCCCGGGGCGCCTCTTGTCGTACTGCAGATCGACGGCGCCACAGCCGTCGTCTACCCCTCGGAGGTCTGACATGGATGCACTCATCGCCCTCGGTGTCATCATCGTGCTGGCCCTGGTGGTGCTGGCCAGGACGGTGCGGATCGTCCCGCAGGCCCGTGCCGGAGTCGTGGAGCGGCTCGGTCGGTACAGCAGGACGCTGACGCCGGGCCTCGCCCTTGTCGTGCCCTTCGTCGACCGGGTGCGCGGGATGATCGACCTGCGCGAGACCGTCGTGTCGTTCCCGCCGCAGCCGGTCATCACCGAGGACAACCTCGTCGTCGGAATCGACACGGTCATCTACTACCAGGTCACCGACCCGCGGGCTGCGACGTACGAGATCGCGAACGTGGTGCAGGCGATCGAGCAGCTGACCGTGACGACGCTGCGCAACGTCATCGGCGGCATCGCCCTGGAGAAGACCCTGACCAGTCGGGACCAGATCAACGGGGCGCTGCGCGTCGTGCTCGACGAGGCGACCGGGCCGTGGGGCATCCGGGTCAACCGGGTGGAGATCAAGGCCATCGACCCACCGGCGTCGGTCAAGGACTCGATGGAGAAGCAGATGCGCGCCGACCGCGACAAGCGGGCGACGATCCTGACCGCCGAGGGTGTCCGGCAGTCGCAGATCCTGACCGCAGAGGGGCAGAAGCAGAGCGCCATTCTGCGGGCCGAGGGCGAGCGGGAGGCCCGGATCCTCGAGGCCGAGGGGCAGGCGCAGGCGATCGCGACCGTGTTCAAGGCGATCCACGAAGGCGACGCCGACCCCAAGCTGCTGGCCTACCAGTACCTGCAGACCCTGCCGCAGATTGCGCAGGGCGACGCCAACAAGCTGTGGATCGTCCCGAGCGAGTTGTCGTCGGCCCTCAGCGGGCTCGGCGGCCTGCTGGGCGGCGGGTCGGGCGGCGGAGCAGCGGCCGCGAACGGTCAGGAACATGTCGTCAGCCCCGTCGCCGCGCCCCTCCTCGACAACGGGGTCAATGGCTTGATCAAGCGGGAGGAGCCGGGGGCCACCGCCCGGTGAGGCGGGGCAGCCGGACAGCCCACAACTAGCCTGGCGGGGGTGCTGGTCCTCGCGCTCGACACTGCCACGCCGGCGTGCGTGGTGTCACTGTGCGAGGTGGACCAGCCGCCTGAGCCCATGGTGACCGAGCTGGGCGCCGAGTCGCCCGTCGATGCGCGCCGGTCTGGTGAGCTGCTGGCGCCCACCATCGTCTCGGTGCTGGACGCCGCCGGTGTGCGGGCGGCCCAGCTGGATGCGGTGGTCGTGGGGCTGGGGCCCGGTCCGTTCACGAGCCTGCGGGTCGGCATCGTGACGGCAGCCTCGCTCGGGCACGCGCTCGGCATCCCGGTGCATGGCGTCTGCTCCCTCGATGCTTTCGCGGTGGGCACGTCGGGGGCGGTGGGCGTGGCGACCGACGCGCGGCGGCGCGAGCTGTACTGGGGGACGTATGCAGACGGGGTGCGGCAGTCGGGGCCAGCCGTGGCCCGCCCCCCGCAGGTCGCCGGAGCCTTCCGCGCCGCGGGGGTGCTGACCGTCCTCGGCGCCGGCCCCATCCTCTATCCAGAGGCCTTCGATGCCGCATCCGGTGCTCCGGCCGATGCCGGAGTGCGGTACCCACGCGGCCGCGCGGTCGCCGAGCTCGGCGCCCGGCTGCTCGGCACCGAGCCGGCTCCGCTGGCTCCGCTGTACCTGCGCCGGCCCGATGCGGCTGAGCCCCACCCGCCGCGCCCGGTGTCGGTGTGACGGCGTCCGCCGGCCGGGAGCTGACCCCGCTGCGCTGGTGGCACCTGCCGCAGGCGATGGCGCTCGAGCACGAGCTGTTCCGCTCCGACCAGTGGAGCGAGGAGACGTTCTGGTCGGAGCTGGCACTCTGCGCGCCGACGCTCGAGCGGAGAGTCACGCGGTGCTACCTGGCGATCGTCGAGGCGGGCGTCCTCGCGGCCTACGGCGGGACGGCGTTCGGCGCCGGGGAGGCGTACGTACAGACAGTTGGCGTCGGCCTCCCGTGGCAGGGCCGCGGCCTGGGCCGGCAGCTCACCGCAGGGCTGCTCGACGAGGCCCGTGCGCACGGGGCGAGCACCTGCTGGCTCGAGGTGCGGACTGACAACGAGGCCGCACAGGCGCTGTACCGGGGCCTCGGCTTCTCGCCCCGGGGCGTGCGGCGGGGCTACTACCAGCCCTCGGGCGCCGACGCCCTCGTCATGGAGGCACGGCTGTGATGCCGACGAGCGGCCTATGAGCGAGCGTTGAGCCGCCTTATGAGCGAGCGGTGAGCCACCGGTGAGCCGCCGGTGAGCACCGTCCTCGGCATCGAGAGCTCCTGCGACGAGACCGGTGTCGGCATCGTCCGCGACGGCGTGCTGCTTGCCGACGTCGTCGCCTCCTCGGTCGACGAACACGCGCGGTTCGGCGGGGTGGTGCCCGAGGTGGCCGCGCGGGCGCACGTCTCGGCGCTGGTCCCCACGGTGCAGCGGGCGCTCGCCGATGCCCGCATCGCGCTGGCAGACGTCGACGCCGTCGCGGTGACCGCCGGGCCGGGGCTCGCCGGCTCGCTGCTCGTCGGCATCGCGGGGGCGAAGGCGTACGCGCTCGCCCTCGGCGTTCCGCTGCTGGGCGTGCACCATCTGGCCGCGCACGTCGCCGTCGACACCCTCGAGCATGGGCCGCTGCCGCAGCCCAGCGTGGCCCTGCTCGTCAGCGGCGGCCACTCGTCGCTGGTGCTCGTGCCGAATCTCGCTGTGGCGCCGGTGCAACTGCTCGGGGCCACCGTCGACGACGCGGCGGGGGAGGCCTACGACAAGGTGGCCCGACTGCTGGGCCTGCCGTTCCCCGGCGGTCCGCCGCTCGACCGGGCGGCTCGGGGCGGGTCACCCAGCATCGCTTTTCCGCGGGGCAAGGCCGACGACGGCAGCTACGACTTCTCCTTCAGCGGGCTGAAGACGGCGGTGGCCCGCTGGGTCGAGGCCCGGCAGCGCCAGGGACAGCAGGTGCCGCTCGCCGACGTCGCGGCCTCGTTCCAGGAGGCGGTGGCCGACGTGCTGACCCGTAAGGCCGTGGCCGCCTGCCGCGACACCGGGGTCGACACCCTGGTCATCGGCGGCGGGGTGGCCGCCAACAGCCGGCTGCGGGCGCTCGCTGACGAACGGTGCGCGGCGGCAGGACTGCGGCTGCGGGTGCCGCGGCCGGGGCTGTGCACCGACAACGGGGCGATGGTCGCGGCGCTCGGCGGGCTGGCACTCGCTGCCGGGGTCAGCGCTTCGCCGCTCGGCCTCGCCGCCGACCCGGGCCTGCCGCTCGTCGCCAACCCGGCGTGAGGGTCGGAGCGCGACCCAGGTTGACGCCGGGCTGAGTGTCGGGCTAAGTTGGCACTCAACACCCGAGAGTGCTAACCGCCGGTCCTGCTCCCCGCGACGGCAGCCAGCGGTGCACCTCGACCTAACGTTGTGAGGGAGGCAGTCGTGGCGTCAGCCACCAAGGTAGCGATCAAGCCGCTCGAAGACCGCATCGTCGTGCAGCCGTCGGAGGCCGAGCAGGTCACCGCGTCGGGCATCGTGATCCCGGACACCGCGAAGGAGAAGCCCCAGGAGGGCACCGTCCTCGCGGTGGGCCCCGGCCGGTTCGAGGACGGCGCCCGCGTGCCGCTCGACGTGCAGGTCGGCGACACCGTGCTCTACAGCAAGTACGGCGGCACCGAGGTCAAGTACTCGGGCGAGGAGTACCTGGTGCTCTCGGCCCGCGACATCCTCGCGGTCATCGAGAAGTAGAGCAGCTCACCGCGTCGCACCAGCCCTGGGCACCACCGCTGGACGCGACCCGCACCACCCGAACCGCAGCACGAACACTGCTCCACACGAACATCGTCGACCGCCCCGGGTGCCCAGCGTGCCCGGGGCGTCGTCATGAGAGGAACACATGTCCAAGATCCTGGCGTTCAACGAGGACGCACGACACGCACTGGAGCGAGGCGTCGACCAGCTCGCCAACGCCGTGCGCGTCACGCTCGGCCCCAAGGGCCGCAACGTCGTCCTCGACAAGAAGTTCGGCGCACCGACCATCACCAACGACGGCGTCACCATCGCCCGCGAGGTGGAGCTGACCGACCCGTGGGAGAACATGGGCGCTCAGCTGGCCAAGGAGGTCGCCACCAAGACCAACGACGTCGCCGGTGACGGCACCACCACCGCCACCGTGCTGGCGCAGATCATGGTGCGTGAGGGGCTGCGCAACGTCGCCGCCGGCGCCACGCCCCTGGCCCTCAAGCGGGGCATCGACGCCGCCGTCGAGGCGGTCTCGACTGAGCTGCTCGCCCGTGCCATCGACATCGAGAGCCGCGAGGCCATCGCCCACGTGGCGTCCATCTCCGCGCAGGACCGCGCCATCGGCGAGCTGATCGCCGAGGCGATGGACAAGGTCGGCAAGGACGGCGTCATCACCGTCGAGGAGTCGCAGACCACCGGCGTCGAGCTCGAGCTCACCGAGGGCATGCAGTTCGACAAGGGCTACATCTCGCCCTACTTCGTCACCGACGCCGAGCGGATGGAGGCCGTCCTCGAGGACGCCTACGTGCTGCTCGTCAACGGCAAGGTCAGCGCGATCAGCGATGTGCTGCCGCTGCTGGAGAAGGTCGCGCAGTCGGGCCGCCCGATGCTCGTCATCGCCGAGGACGTCGACGGCGAGGCGCTGTCGACGTTCGTCGTCAACTCCGTCCGCAAGACCCTGCGGGTATGCGCGGTCAAGGCTCCCGGGTTCGGCGACCGCCGCAAGGCCACGCTGCAGGACATCGCAGTGCTCACCGGCGCCCAGGTGGTGTCGGCCGAGGTCGGCCTCAAGCTCGACTCCGTGGGTCTCGACGACCTGGGCCGGGCGCGGCGCATCACCGTCGACAAGGACAGCACCACGCTGGTCGACGGCTCCGGCTCGAGCGACGAGGTCAACGGGCGGGTCGCCCAGATCCGCCGCGAGATCGAGGCCAGCGACTCGGACTGGGACAAGGAGAAGCTGCAGGAGCGGCTGGCCAAGCTGGCCGGCGGCGTCGGCGTCATCCGCGTCGGTGCCCACACCGAGGTCGAGCTCAAGGAGCGCAAGCACCGCGTCGAGGACGCCATCTCCGCGACCCGTGCGGCCGTCGAGGAGGGCATCGTCGCCGGCGGTGGCTCCGCCCTGGTGCACGCTGCCAGCGTGATCGACGACGGGCTCGGCAAGCAGGGCGACGAGCTGGCCGGGGTTCGGCTGGTCCGGCGCGCTCTCGACGAGCCGACGCGCCGTATCGCGATCAACGCCGGCTTCGAGGGCTCGGTCGCGGTCTCCAAGGTCCGCGAGATGCCCGATGGTTCGGGCCTCGACGCCGCCACCGGCGACTACGTCGACCTCATGGCCGCGGGCATCGTCGACCCGGTGAAGGTGACCCGGTCAGCGGTCGCCAACGCCGCGTCGATCGCGTCGATGCTGCTGACGACCGAGGCACTCGTCGCCGACAAGCCTGCGGAGTCAGAGGACTCCGCCGGTGGCGGTCACGGGCACGGCCACGGGCACGGGCCGGGGTACTAGCCGACCCAGCACCACCAACCAGTAAGAACCAGCCCAGCATCAACACCTAGGCCCCGGACGCATCCATCGTCCGGGGCCCTGGCGTGTTGATCGCGGGGCCAGTACGGTTCCACGGCGGGCGGCCAGTCGACGCGCCTTGCGCACCTCGACGAAGGAGCCGCCGCATGCCCATCCCCACCGAGAACGTCGGGTCGCTGCCGCGTCCGGCTGAGCTGCAGTCCGCGATCGCCGCCTACGACCGGGGTGATATCAGCTTCGAAACGCTGGCCGCCGAGCAGGACGCGGCTTGCCGTGACTCGATCGAGCGGATGGAGGCTACGGGTGCGCCGATCGTGTCCGACGGCGAGCAGCGCGCCTCGAGCTTCGCGACCTACCCGATCACGGACACCCTCGCCGGGACCGGGCTCGCGGACAACCTCGCTGCCGACGGCCAGTACTTCGCGATCTTTGATGACGGGCACCACCGGCAGCTGCCGCGCCTGACCGGGGGCCCATTCCGGTACAAGACCTTCGCCTCGGACTACCTCAGGAAGTCGATTCCGATGGCGACCAAGCCGATGAAGCAGGCGGTGATCGCGCCGTCGATGCTGTCGCTGCTCTACCCGCTCGACGGCGAGATCGACGGCTACCCGCGGGAACAGTTCCTGTCCGACCTGTGCGACGAGGCCGAGAAGGACATCCGGCAGGCGTTCGCCGCGGGAGCAGTCCGGGTGTCGATCGACTTCACCGAAGGGCGGCTGGCCGCCAAGAACGACCCGCGCAACCCGTGGACCGGCCGGGCGATGTTGGCTCAGTTCGTCGAGCTGAACAACCGGGTCATCGACCGGTTCGACGCCTCCGAGCGGGTCAACATCGGCATCCACACCTGCCCCGGCGGCGACATGGACTCGGTGCACAGCGCCGACGTCGACTACGCCGAGCTGCTGCCGTCGATGTTCACGATGAACGCGGGCTACTTCCTCATCCAGCTGGCGAGCGAGCGCGACAAGGAGCGGGTCTACCAGTTGATCGGGCAGCACAGCCGGGACGATGCCAACGGCGTCCCGCAGGTCGCCCACATCGGCGTGATCGACCCGCTGAACCCAAGGGTCGAGACGGCCGACGAGGTCGCCGCCGCCCTGGTCACCGCATCGAAGTACATCCCCAAGGAGCGACTGGGAGCCACCGACGACTGCGGGTTCTCGCCCTTCAGCATCGACGAGAAGCCCAAGCACGGCTCGCCGGACTTCGCCCGCGACATCGCCTTTCAGAAGATCCGTTCGCGGGTGCTCGGGGTGCAGCAGGCGAGCGAGAAGCTCGGCCTCTGAGCCTCGCTCGAGCTCGCAATCTGGCCTTTCACCAGTCGCCCGAGCAGGCGATCGGTCAGCTGCGACAGCTCACGCCGGCTCGCGGCACTCCGGAGGCGGCCGAGGTCGCCTGGCTCACCGCCACCGTGCTCGGTGGTCTCGGGTCCTTCGCCGAGGCGGTCGCGCTCCTAGGCCCGCTGCTCGCCGACGAGCCGGCCGAGCACCCCGTCGTATCGGCATTGGCGTGCGAGACGATGGCCTCCCTGCTGCGCCAGGTAGGACGCCACGCGCAGGCGGAGGTGCACGACAAGCGCGGACTGCACCTTGCGGCTGCGGCGGGCGGTGGCGGCGTCGAGTCGGTGCACGAAGTGGTGCACGAGGCGGTGCTCGAAGCGGTGCTCGACTGCGAGGTCGGGCTCGTGGCGGATGCCGTCGGGCAGGCGGACCTGCGCCTGGCGGGCCGGCGGCTGGACACCGCGCGTACGACTGCCGAGGCGCTAGGCAGCACCCTGTGGCGGCCGCGGCTGCGGGTCCAGTGGGTGACGGCCGAGGTCGCGCTGCTGTCAGGTGACGCGGATGCCGCTGTGGCCGCCGCGGCCGCCGCCGTCGGTGCGGCCGAGGCCGCGGGCGCTCCGCGGCACCTGGCCAAGGGGCTGCTTTTCCTTGGCGTGGCGACCACAGCCGCGGGCGACCGCGACAGCGGGGTGGGTCACCTGGAGCAGGCAGCAGCGCTTGCCCGCGACATCGGGGCCCTCCCACTGGTCTGGCCGACGAATACCGTGCTGGCGCGGTTGCTCGAGCCGGGCGACGGAGCGGCTGACCGGCACACGGCTGCTGCGGCACGAGCAGTGCGGGAGCTGGCCCGCCGGTTGCCCTCCGCATGGCGTGATGCATGGCTGGCCGGTCCCGACGTCGCCTGGCTGCTACGCCCTGGGTGACCGGCACGAGTGGCTTGCGGCGGCAGCCGACGGCACGCACCCTGCGCCCTGCCTGGACAGCCCCCACCCGGGTGATGCCTTCACCGGCCGGAACCCACGCCGATTGTCCCCTGAGATGATCAGGGGGGACATGGCGGCGAGCACGGTACGACCGGTCAATGCAGCTCATCAGCTGCCGGCCGTGTGTCGCCTGCTCGCGACCCACGGCGCTGATGCCCTGCCGGCGGTGCTCGGCTTGCTGGGCCGCGCGATCGGGGCGCCGGTCTCCTTTCGTGCGGGAGCCGGACCCGCGGTAGGAGATCTCGGGACGGTGCCCTCGCCCCGCCGCGCGAGCACAGGAGTCGAGCTAGCGGTAGCCATCCGCGAGCGGGTCTTCGGCGCGCTGGTCGTCCAGGGCCCGCTTCCGACGGGACCGAGCGAGCGGGCCGACGCGGCCGAGCGCGTTGACGATGCAGACCCATCGGGCGGCCGGCTCGAGCTGTTGCGGGCGACGGCGGATGTACTGGCGCTCGTTCTCGCCGCACCCTCGGTCCGAAGCGGGTCCGCGGCAGCCGCCGCGTTGCTGCGCCTCGAGGAGGAGGAGCGCTCCGAGCTGGCCGACCAGCTGCACGACACCCTCGTTCAGTCGTTGATCGCCGCTCGGTACCTGGCCGACCTCGCTGCCCGTGACGCTCACCCGGCCGCCAGCCCCCGTGCCGAAGCAAGGGCGCTCCGGCAGGGCAACGGCCCCCTGGATGCCCGGAGCGCGGCCGAAGCCGCTGCGGCCGAGGTGCGCGAAGCGGTGCAGGCGGCGCTGCGCGACTCCCGGCACGTGCTGGCCCGCCTGCGGCCTCGCGCGCTCGACGGCCTCGGTGTCCTTGCCGCGATGCGCAGCCTGCTGCCCGACGGGGACGCCGACCGGGTGGTGATCGGCCGCACCGTGCCGGCACAGCTGCCGGACGTAGTTGGTGTCGCCGCCTTCCGCTTCGTCCAGGCTGCCGTCACCGACCTGTTGGCCCGGGGGCTCGAGCCAGGGTTGCTGCACGTGGCCGTCGTCGGCGGCAACCTGGACCTGTGGGTGCGAGGTGAGCCCGCCCGCAGCCCCGCGGTCGAATACCCCTGGGCGGCTCGTTGCCCCGAGGAGCCTGACTCGTCGTGCGCGAATGCCGTCACGCGCTGGACGCACCGGCTGCGGCTGCTGGGCGGCGGCGGTGTGCTCGATGATCTGTCGGCTCACGCGTGGCTGCCCCTGTCCGATGGGTCATCGACAGCCAGCCCAGCGCTGGACGCTGGGCGGAAGACCTGAGCCGTCGGCACGGAGGAGGAGCGTCGTGACCACCGTCCTGATCTGCGACGACCACCGCATCGTGCGGGAGGGGCTCAAGCACTTCGTCGAGGCCGTACCGGGCGTCGAGCGCGTGGAGACTGCTGCAACCGGCGAGGAGGTTCTCGCCCGCTACGACCTCGAGCGGCCCGACCTGGTGCTCATGGATGTCCAGATGCCGGGACTCGGGGGCCTGGAAACCACGAGACGTCTGGTGAAGGCGCACCCGGGTGCCCGCGTGATCATGCTGACCGCGGCGGGAGACCGCGAGCACGTCGCCACCGCCGTCGCCAACGGCGCCACCGGCTACCTGCTGAAGGATGTCTCACGCGAGCAGCTGTGCGCGGCTGTCGCGAGCGCCCTGGCCGGCCAGGACCTCGTCGCCCCCTCGATGCGCCGCGCCATGGCCGAGCGGGCGACCACTACGCGCAACGGTGACGGGGCGACCGCACTGACCGAGCGGGAACTGCAGGTGCTGCGGGGGATGGCGGCCGGCCGGTCCAATGCCGAGATCGGACGCTCGCTGTACCTGTCGGAGGACACGGTGAAGACGCACGCCCGCCGGCTGTTCCGCAAGCTGGGCGTCAACGACAGGGCGCAGGCGGTCGCGCTCGGCTTCCGTCGCGGGTTCGTCACCTGACCTGAGCAGTTGCGACCGCGCTACTGGTTCTGCTAGCGCCCCGGCGGCTCCGTTTCCGCACCTTCGGCCGCCTCCAGCACGCCGTCGCAGTAGCCGTGGGCGTAGTCCCAGCTGACGTAGTTGGCCGCGTCGGGCTCGAACGCCGGCTCGTGCACGCGGGTCGTCCCGTACTGCAGCAGGTGCCGGAGGTTGCCCATCAGCAGCGCCCAGTCGAAGTAGTGGGGCTCCTCGCAGTCCTCGCAGTCGACGACCAGGCCACGCGTGCCACGCGGCTCCAGCAGCGTGCGGAAGACCTCGAGGTCGCTGAGGTCGGACAAGATCTCCTCGCGGTCCTCGACCGTCAGCGGTCCCTCCGCGTCGTCGAGGTGGTCGAGCTGGGCAGCCGGGTCCTCCGGGTCACCAGCGAAGGGGTCGACGAGTTCGTCGTCCGCCACCTGCACCTCTTCCTCGAGCGTCGATGAACGGCGCCGTCACCAGTTCTGCCCTGTCGATGTGGGGAGAACGTTACGCCGCACCGGGCCGCGCAGCGCCGGCATCAGGCCCTGCTGAGGTAGGTTTGAGACCCAGTGAGGCTGTCGCCGTAACCCGGTGGCGGCCTCCTTCGGTTTCCACCTGGCGGAACAACCGCACGAGAGGGGCGCCAGCATGGCAGACGTCGAGATCGGCATCGGGAAGACCGGTCGCCGGGCCTACGGTTTCGACGACATCGGCATCGTGCCCTCCCGGCGCACCCGCGATCCCGAGGACGTGACGATCAGCTGGGACATCGACGCCTTCCGGCTCGAGCTCCCGTTGCTGGCCAGCGCCATGGACGGCGTCGTGTCACCGCGCACGGCTATCGAGATGGGCAGGCTGGGCGGCGTCGGCGTGCTCAACCTCGAGGGGCTGTGGACGCGCTACGCCGACCCCGAGCCACTGCTCGAGGAGATCGCGACCCTCGACGACGCGATGGCCACCAAGCGGATGCAGGAGATCTACGCGGAGCCGATCAAGCCCGAGCTGATCGGTGAGCGGGTTCAGCAGATCAAGGATGCCGGTGTCACCACTGCTGCCAGCCTTACGCCGCAGCGGACGCAGGACCTTCACAAGATCGTGCTCGAGGCGGGCGTCGACATCTTCGTCATCCAGGGCACCGTCGTCAGCGCTGAGCACGTCAGCACCCGCAGCGAGCCGCTCAACCTCAAGCGGTTCATCGCCAACCTCGACGTGCCGGTGATCGTTGGCGGATGCGCGTCGTTCTCCACCGCCCTGCACCTGATGCGCACCGGCGCCGCCGGCCTGCTCGTCGGGGTCGGTCCCGGCCACGCCTGCACCACCCGCGGCGTGCTGGGCCTCGGGGTGCCGATGGCCACCGCCATTGCCGATGCTGCCGGTGCCCGCAGCCGCTACCTCGACGAGTCGGGCGGCCGCTATGTCCACGTGATCGCCGACGGCGGCATGCGCACCGGTGGCGACATCGCGAAGGCGGTCGCCTGCGGCGCCGACGCCGTCATGGTCGGGTCCCCGCTCGCCAAGGCCATCGAGTCGCCGGGGCGCGGCTACCACTGGGGAATGGCGACCTTCCATGCCGACCTGCCGCGCGGAACCCGGGTCAAGACCACGACGATCGGCACGCTCAAGGAGATCCTCGTCGGGCCGGCGCCGGTCAACGACGGCACCATGAACCTGATGGGCGCCCTGCGCACCTCAATGGCGACCACCGGCTACGCCAACCTCAAGGAGTTCCAGAAGGCCGAGGTGATGGTCGCGCCGTCGCTGCAGACCGAGGGCAAGAGCCTGCAGCGCACGCAGGGCCTGGGGATGGGCGGGTAGAGGCTGCTGCCCCCGAGGGCAGGGCTCGGGTCTCAGCCGGAGCGCGCGGACACGGTCTGGGCGATCGACGTCTCGTCGGTCCCGAAACGGGCTTCGCGGCGCTCCGACCCCAGCGCGGCCAGCACGATCACCACGAGGAAGACCGGCACGATCGTCGCCGACAGCGCAAACGTGTAACTGTGCGTCTTAGCCAGGTGCTCCTGGATCGGCAGGTTGAACGCTGCCAAGCAGTTGCCCAGCTGGTAGGTCACGCCCGGGTAGAAGCCGCGGATCTCGTCGGGTGACATCTCGGTCAGGTGGGCGGGGATGACCCCCCACGCGCCCTGCACGCAGAACTGCATGAGGAACGACCCGAAGGCGAGGATGCCGAACGAGGTACCGAGCGCGCCGGAGAAGACGGGCACGACGAACAGGCCCAGGAATGCCGCGACCATGATGGTGCGTCGCCGTCCGAAGCTCTGTGACCAGGCCCCGAGCAGCGTCCCACCGATGAGCGCGCCGATGTTGAAGATGATCGTGACGTAGAGCGCGGAGTCGGTCGAGAAGTGCTCGCCCTTCTTGAGGAACGTGCTGTAGACGTCCTGCGTGCCGTGGCTCATCCAGTTGAATGCCGTCATCAGCAGGACCAGGTAGACGAAGCGCTTGAGGATGGCGGGCTGGCGGAAGACGGTGGAGGCCTTGACCTTGGTCTGCGCGACCCGGTCGCGGGTGCGCTCCCACGCCTCGGACTCGCCCACCTTCGAGCGGATGTAGAGCGAGACGAGCGCGGGCAGCAGGCTGAACGCGAACAGCCCGCGCCAGGGGGTGATGCCGAGGTCCTTGAAGCCGGGCAGCAGGACGAGGTAGGCGATGGCCGCCAGCATGTAGCCGACGGCGTACCCCTGCTGCAGCACCCCGCTGTAGAAGCCGCGGCGCTCCGGCGGCACCTTCTCCATCGCTAGTGCCGCGCCCAGCCCCCACTCGCCGCCCATCCCGATGCCGTAGAGCATCCGGAGGATGAGCAGGACCGTGAAGTTCGGTGCGAACGCGCACGCGAATCCGACGACCGAGTAGAAGGTGACGTCGACCATCAGCGGCCGGCGGCGGCCTACCTTGTCGGCCCAGCGGCCGAAGATGAACGCTCCGATCGGCCGCATGATCAGCGTCGCCGTGGTCAGGAAGGCCATGCGGGTCAACGAGACCCCGAAGTCCTTGGCGATGTCGGCGTAGACCAGGACCACGAGGAAGTAGTCGAACGCGTCCATCGTCCAGCCCAGCAGGGCGGCGGTGAAGGCGTTGCTCTGGTCAGGCGTGAGGCCACGGGCAGAACGGGACATCGGCAGCGTCATGCTGAGGCACCTTTCAGGTGGGATGGCTACGTTCTACGCCATCTGCAGGCGCGCGTCTGCTGCCGGGGAGCTCAGCTCGCTTGAGGCGACGATTGAGTTGCTTGCCGATCCCCCTGCCGTGGAAAGGGTCCGGCAGGCGGAAGCCGATGTCGCCGCCGGCGATCTCACGAGTGCTGCCGAGATGGCCGAGTTGATGCGCCGCCGGCTCGAGCGCAGTGCCAGCAGTGACGAATGAGCACTCGCCGGAGCGTTACGGCATCGTCCTGGCTCCAGGAGCCCGGCGTGGCCTGGTGGAGCGGCTACCCGAGGCTGCCGCGGGTGCTGCCTGGGAGTTCATCGTCGGCCCCCTCGCGCAACGGCCACACCGAGTAGGAGCGCAGCTTCGAGCCCCCTTCGAAGGGCTGTGGCGAGCTCGACGTGGGGAGTACCGCGTGCGCTACCGCAGCGACGACATCACAAGGCAGGTCATCATCCTCGATGTCAGCCATTGGCGCGACGCCTACCGGTCGTAAGCGTCCCGTGATAGTCGACGCAGCCTCAACGACGGCCGCGGCGCCGCCCGTAGCCCGCAGCTCGGGCGCCCCGCTGCTGAGAGGATCGCATCGGGCCGCGGGCGCGCTGGTTCAGGAACAAGCCGCCGCGCTGCAGGCTCGTGGACACCTGCGACGGACCGCGTGCTGCTTCCAGGCGACGGCCGACGGCATTGAGCAGCCGACCTAGCAGGGGAACGGCCACGACCATGAACAGCCACTGGCGCAGACGGGACGAGAGCAAGAACCACACGTGACTGCTGTCCCCGCTCGCCACCCGCTCAATCAGCGCGGTCGGCGGTGCGTGCAACTACCCGGCTTGATGCTGACTCAAGGGTCTTGATCGAAGGTCCGATACGGCAGAGTCTGGTACCCGCGGTTCACCAGCGGGGTCGCAGCAAACATCGGGGAGCGCAATGTCAACGCCGGAGTCAGGACAGGGGCAGGGGTACGGCCAACCGCCCGCGTACGGCCAGCAGCCGTATGCCGACCAGCAGCCGCAGTACGGCCAGCAGCCGCAGTACCGGCAGCAGCAGTACGGCCAGGAGCAGTACGGCGGGTATGGCCAGCAGCAGTACGGCCAGCCCGGGTTCGGGATGCCGCCAGCGATGCGCGGACAGCTGGCTCCTTGGGGCAGCCGAGTCGGCTCCTTCCTGATCGACGGCTTGATCGGGGCGGCCATCTACATCGTCGGTACCCTGCTGGGGGCCGTCATCGGCGGTGCCGTCGGGGGTCTGTTGCTGGCCCTCGGCTTCATCGGCGGCTTCGCGTTCCAGATCTGGAACTGGGTGCAGCAGGGCAAGACCGGCCAGACGATCGGCAAGAAGCAGCTTGGCACCCGGCTCGTGCGCGAGTCCGACGGCCAGGTCGTCGGCGCCGGTCTGTCGGTCGGCCGCGGGTTCCTGCACATTGTCGACGGCATCCCGCTCTACCTCGGCTACCTGTGGCCCCTCTGGGACGAGAAGAAGCAGACGTTCGCCGACAAGATCGTGCAGACGCTGGTCATCAAGGTCTGAGCCGTCGAGCCGACGGCTGTCGTGGCAGTTTCGAACGCTGCTGCCGCCGTAGGGTCGTCGGCATGTCAGGCGCCTTTCGTCCGGGTCGCGACACCGCACGTGACGACGAGCTCGAAACCCAGTTCGACACGGTGATCGACACGGTGCTGGTCGTCGACTTCGGGGCCCAGTACGCCCAGCTGCTCGCACGGCGGGTGCGGGAGTGCCACGTCTACTCCGAGATCGTCCCATGGTCGATGCCGGTCAGCGAGATGCTGGCCAAGAAGCCGCGGGCGATCATCCTGTCGGGCGGCCCGAAGTCGGTGTACTCGCCCGGGGCACCCGGCATCGACCCCGCCCTGTTTGACGCCGGTGTCAGCACGCTCGGGATCTGCTACGGCCACCAGGTGATGGCCTCGGCCCTCGGCGGCAGCGTCGAGCGCACCAACCTGGCCGAGTACGGCGCCACCCGCCTGGCCGTGCGAACCCCCGGCGTGCTGTTCGCCGGGCTGCCGTCCGAGCAGCAGGTGTGGATGTCGCACGGCGACACGGTCACCTGCGCGCCGGACGACTTCACCGTCACGGCATCGACTGCTGCCACGCCGGTCGCCGGGTTCGAGCACGCCGACCGCGGGCTGTACGGAGTGCAGTTCCATCCCGAGGTGATGCACAGCGAGCGCGGGCTCGAGGTGCTGCGCCACTTCCTGCACGCCGCCGGCTGCCGGCCCACCTGGACCATGCTCAACATCGTCGACGACGCCGTCGCCTCCGTTCGCGCGCAGGTGGGGACGGGGCGGGCGATCTGCGGCCTGTCCGGCGGTGTCGACTCCGCTGTCGCGGCAGCCGTCGTCCACCGGGCCATCGGCGACCAGCTCACGTGTGTCTTCGTCGACCACGGGCTGCTGCGCAAGGGGGAGGCCGAGCAGGTCGAGTCCGACTTCGTCGCCTCTACGGGCGTCGACCTCGTCCACGTCAAGGCGAGCGAGCGGTTCGCCGCCGCCCTGGCCGGGGTGACCGACCCGGAGGCCAAGCGCAAGGCGATCGGACGCGAGTTCATCCGAGTCTTTGAGGAGGCCGCGCGCGATCTCGTGGCTGAGAGCGAAAGCGGCATCGACTTCCTCGTCCAGGGGACGCTCTACCCCGACGTCATCGAGTCCGGCTCACCGACCGCGGCCAAGATCAAGTCGCACCATAACGTCGGTGGGTTGCCGGAGGACCTGCAGTTCGCCCTCGTCGAGCCGCTGCGGATGCTGTTCAAGGACGAGGTCCGGCGCGTCGGCGAGGAGCTCGGGCTGCCCGAGGAGATCGTCTGGCGCCAGCCGTTCCCCGGCCCCGGTCTCGGTGTCCGCATCATCGGCGAGGTGACGCCTGAGCGGCTGGAGCTGCTGCGCGATGCCGACGCGATCGTCCGCGAGGAGATCACGCGTGCCGGACTCGACCGCGATATCTGGCAGGTGTTCGCCGTGCTGCTCGGCGACGTGCGCTCGGTGGGCGTGATGGGGGACGAGCGGACATACGGCCATCCGATCGTCGTGCGCGCCGTGACCAGCGAGGATGCCATGACGGCCGACTGGGCCCGGCTGCCCTACGGCGTTCTGGAACGGATCAGCAACCGGGTCATCAACGAGGTGCCGGGCATCAACCGTGTTGCCTACGACGTGACGTCGAAGCCGCCCGGCACCATCGAGTGGGAGTAGCGCAGCCTGTCACCGGCTGCCCAGTCACCCGCCTCAGCCCTGCGGCGGCGGGACGAACGAGGCGGCCAGCTGCTCGAACTGCTGCTGGGAGGCAGCCCAGTCCGACTCGGTGGTCTGCCAGTACAGCGCGTGCGCGGTGCGGCCGTCGACGACGCCGCGGTCGAGTGCGTGCAGGGTGACTGAGCCTGAGCGGAAGGTGAACTCCCAGTCGGCTGACCTGTTGCCGTTGCCGCCGTCGCTCGGGCTGATCCTGATCCGCCGGTAGTCCTGCACCTGCCGGGCGAAGGCGGGCTCGTAGCTGTACCAGTCGTTGATCGCCGACGGGTGCGCCTGGGCGCCGATCTCGACCCGCAGCAGCCTTCCGGTCGCTGAGTCGCGCAGGTCGACCTGGTCGGCGGTGATGCCCGAGCCCACCGACCAGCCCGCGGGGTGGGCGATCGACCAGCCGTAGCGGGGGTTGCTGTAGGTCTGCCAGCCAGCCGGGACGGCAGCTGACGAGGCGGACCGCGACGGCGTCGGTGATCCCGACGGCGACGGTGACGGCGTCGGCGACGCTGACCGCGAGGGTGTCGGCGACGGCGCTGCGGACCTCGATGGCGACGCGCTCGCACGGGCACTGCTGGGAGCGGGGGAGGCTGCGAGCCCGGCGCCCGCAGGCGGAGCGGCCGTCGCGGTCGCGGGGCTGCCCGGTCGCGCGTTCGAGCCGGCCCCGCTACCGCCGAGGAGCACGATAGCGGCCACGACGAGAGCACCAACGGCGGCCGCGGCACCCAGCAGCCCGGCGGCCAGACGGCGATGAGGCCGTCGCTGCTCGGCGGTGTCGTAGCCGACCGGCCGAGGCGGCACGCGCCGCGGCTCGACCCGGCGGGCCGGCACGGGTGGTGGGTGGCGGCGGGCATCCGCAACAGTTGAGACCGGGGAAGGCGTTGTCGCAGCCGCATGAGCTTCGCTCGCATCCGCAGCCGGCAACGCCGCCAGCACCGTGGTGCGTTCGCCCACCCGCTCCGGACGCGTCATCGCTGTCGTCATCGCTGTCGTCATCGCTGGCGGGGCGGTCGAGCGCGCCGCTGACCGGAGCCGGTCGTCGAGCTCGTCGGCGTCGGGACGCTCGTGAGCCGGCCGGTCGAGCAGGTCGGCCAGCACGGGCGCGAGCGAACCCGAACGCTCCATCGGGCGCCGCCGGCCGTCGGCGACAGCCGACAGCACGGCCAGCGAGTTCTCCCCCGTGTACGGAGGCTCACCTTCGACCAGGGTGTAGAGAGTCGCCCCGAGCGACCACAGGTCGCTGGACGGCGTCGCTCGCTCGCCGCGAGCCCGTTCCGGAGCCATGTACGCGGGCGAACCGAGCAGGATGCCCGTCGACGTCAGAGAGGGGTCGCCCTCCGTGAAGGCGATGCCGAAGTCGGTCAGCAGGACCCGGCCCGCCTCGTCCAGCAGCACATTGGCCGGCTTCACGTCGCGGTGCAGCACGCCGTTGGAATGTGCGGTCCGCAGGGCGTGCAGCAGGGCGATGCCGATTTCTGCCGCGCGAGCCGGGGACAGGGGGCCGTCCTCCCGAACCACCTCAGCCAGCGACCGGCCCGGGACGTACTCCATGACGATCCACGGCTGCTCGTCCTCTCGGACGACGTCGAACACGGTGACCAGGGAGGGGTCGTGCAGGCGCGCGGCCGCCCGGGCCTCGCGCAGCACGCGCTCGAGCATGACGGCGCGGTCCTCGACCCCGACACCAGAAGGCAGCAGGAACTCCTTGACCGCCACCTCGCGACCGAGCAGCTCGTCCTCGGCGACCCACACCACGCCCGCCCCGCCGCGCCCCAGCTGGGTGCGCAGCCGGTAGCGACCGCCAACGAGACGGTCAGTCTCGGATGCCGGCGCCGCACTCACGGGTCAGTGTGTGCCCGGCCCGTCAAAGTGGGAACCAGCGTCTGGCTGAGGCATGGCTCTCCTGGCCCGCTCATCCCCCCGCTGATGCCGGCGTCGGCAACTCCGCGTACGGCTGGTTGATCAGTGCGTTGTACATCGAGCGTCCCCAGATCAGTGCGGGCACGTCGCCGCCGAAGACGTGCGAGTACGTCTGGCCGCCGATGGTGATGTCACTCAGCGGATGGCCGGGGCCGCCGCGGGGGTCACCGAGCTCGACAGCTGTCGACAACTGGGGGGTGTAGCCGACGAACCATGCGCTGCTGAAGTTCTCGTTCGTGCCGGTCTTGCCGGCGGCCGGTCGACCGATGGCGGCCGCGTTCGGGTACCCGGTCCCGTTCGTGAGCACCCCCTGAAGGACGCTGGTGACCGTGTCGGCCACCTCTGCCGGGATGACCTGGCGGCATGGCGCGGGCCCAGTGAACGCGACCGGCTGCCCGGTCGGGGAGGTGATCGACATGACCGGCTTGGGGTCGCAGCGCAGCCCCCGCGCAGCGAGGGTGGCGTAGGCCGTCGCCATGTCGAGCGGGCTGACCACAACGGCACCGAGCGTCAGCGAGCCGTCAGCGGGGCCCACCTTGCTGAGCCGGCTGTCCGGGATGCCGAGGGTGCGGGCCATGGCGGCGACGTTGAGGACGCCGACGCGTTCCTCCAGCTGCACGAAGAAGGTGTTGACCGACTGCCACGTCGCCGCCGGGACGGCGAGCGTGGCCGCCTCCCCCGGCTCCGCGTTGCTGTACCCGACCGGACACCCCGCGGACTGGGGATCGGTCGGGTTGTTCAGGATCTGTGACTGGTAGCAGGCGGGCGCGAAGATCGTCGTCGCAAGCGGCAACCCCTGCGCGATGGCGGCGGTCAGGGTGAAGACCTTGAAGGTGGAGCCCGGCCCGAAGGCGGCCTGGATGGGCAGCGGGACCGTCGTCTGGCCCTCGGCCGTCCCGTAGTCGCGGTTGACCGCCATCGCCACGACCTCGCCCGTGCCCGGTTTGATGATCACCTCGGCCGCGGCGGCACGGTTGCCCTTCTCGACCACGCCGTCGATCGCCTGCTGGGCCGCGCGCTCGATGGTCGGGTCGAAGCTGGTCTTGATCGTCAAGCCGCCCTGCAGCAGCCGGTGGTCGACCTCGGCCTGCGTGGCGCCCAGTGCCTTGTCGGCGCGCAGCTTCTGGCGGACGTAGTCGCAGAAGAACGGGGCGGACGACTCCAGGCACGGGTCGCCGGCCGTCGGGGGGAGGGTCGGCTTCAGGGCCAGCGGGCTGGTCCGAGCAGCTGTCTCCCCGGCGGGGGTGATGTCGCCGAGCTGCCGCATCCGGACGAGCACCTCGGCCCGGCGCGCCGCCGCGGCCTTCGGGTGCCGCAACGGGTCGTACTGCGACGGCCCCTGGACCAGGCCAGCCAGCAGCGCGGCCTGCGGCAGCGTCAGCTGCTCGACCGTCTCGCCGAAGTAGCGCTGCGCCGCCGCCCCGATGCCGTAGGCGTTGTTGCCGAAGTAGGCGATGTTGAGGTAGCCCTCGAGAATCCTGGACTTGGGCCAGCGCTGCTCGAGCGCCAGCGCGTAGCGCGCCTCGCGCACCTTGCGCTGGATCGACTTGCCGGTCGCGGACTGCTGCTGGTCGGGGGTCGAGGCGGCGTCGAGCAGCACGTTCTTCACGTACTGCTGGGTCAGGGTCGACCCACCCTGCTGTACGCCGCCCGCCTCGGTGTTCTTGAGGGCGGCCCGGGCCAGGCCCTTGTAGTCGACGCCGTGGTGCTCGTAGAAGCGGGAGTCCTCGATGTCGACGATGGCCTGCTGCATCACCTTCGGCACTTGGTCGATGCGGACCGGGAGCCGGTTCTCGGTGCCGTGCAGCGTGGCGATCGGGCTGCCGTCGGCTGCGACAATCTTGCTGTCGATGCCGAGCACGGGGTCGGGCAGGTCGGTCGGCAGGTCATCGAAGTGGTCGGCCGTGGTCTTGGCCGCGAGGCCGGTCCCGAGGACGATCGGCGTGGCGATCGTTGCGACCAGCAGCCCGGCGGCGGCCAGCAGCGCGAGCAGGAGCCCGAGCCCGGTCAGGTGCCGGGTGGCCCCCCTGGGCTTGTCGTGCTCGCTCACGTGCCTGCGGCTCCCCGGGTGGTCGACGGCAGCCGAGGCGCACCGGCGCGCGACCCTTCCGACTGCAACTACCAGAGTATCGAGGCCCGGCCTATCGGGGCTGCCAACCGCGCCGGGCAGGAGGTGACGTCGGCCGCGGACCGGCGCCGGCTACTCGCCCGTGTCGAGGACCTGGAACCCCTCCGCGAGGCGTCCGGGCCCCAGTTTGCCGGCCCACGCGACCCCGGTCATCCACGAGCGCAGGAGCGCCTCGAGGTCGTCCATGTGCTCGGTCTGCGACACGTGCGCCCGCAGGGCCGCGAGTTTGGCCTCGAAGGCGTCCGTGGCGTCGACGTACGTCGTCGTCCGCTCTGCCGGCCCGCCCTGCAGCCACACCTCCGGCACCACCCAGGCGTCGAGACCCTCGTCGGCCAGCAGCTCGGGGTAGGCGAAGGCGTTCCGGGCGTCGGGGTAGACGGCGCAGAGGGATGCCTCACCGGTGGCCAGGTGATCGGGGTGCGAGGCGAAGACCCGCTCGAAGTCGCGCTCCGGGGAGGGGGCGATCACCCGGTGCGGCCGCACCCTCCGGATCTGGCGAGCCAGGTCGCGGCGCAGCGCGAGGTCGGGAGCGACGCGCCCGTCGGGATACCCGAGGAAGGCCACGTCGGTGACCCCGACGGCTGCTGCCGCATCGCACTGCTCGCGCTGGCGGATCCCGGGGATGTCAGTGCGCGCGACCGTCGGGTCGAAGCCGCCGGCGTCGCCGTTGGTCACGATGCAGTAGGAGACGGTGATGCCGCTGCGGACCCAGGCGGCGATGGTGCCGGCCGCCCCGAAGTCAAGGTCGTCGGGGTGCGCGGCGATCGCGAGCGCGCGCTCGACCTGAGCGTCGGCAAGGGGCACGAAGCGACGGTATCCGGCTGTCCCCACCCTCGGCGGGGCGAGCGCTCACCACCCTCGCTCGAACGTACGATCGATGGCTATGACGGCAGTCGCGCTCCCCGGCATCGCGCCGTCCACGGACCGGACCGCGCAGCTGCTGGACGACCTCAACCCTCAGCAGCGCGAGGCCGTCGTCCACGAGGGCGGCGCGCTGCTGGTCGTCGCCGGCGCGGGCTCGGGCAAGACGCGCGTACTGACCCGGCGGATCGGTTACCTGCTCAGCGCGCGGGGCGCGTCGCCGGGGCAGATCCTCGCCATCACGTTCACGAACAAGGCAGCCGGCGAGATGCGCGACCGCGTCGAGGCGCTGGTGGGCGCGCGCAGCCGGGCGATGTGGGTCAGCACCTTTCACTCCGCCTGCGTCCGCATCCTGCGCGCCGAGGCCAAGCGGCTCGGGTTCACCAGCCAGTTCACGATCTACGACGCCGGCGACTCCCAGCGGCTGATGGCGCTGGTGGTCCGCGAGCTCGACCTCGACCCCAAGCGCACCCCGCCGCGCGCGCTGTCCGCCCAGGTGAGCAACCTCAAGAACGAGCTCGTCGACTGGGAGACCGCCCGCTCCCGGGCGCAGAACCCGGCCGAGCAGCAGCTCGCCGAGGTGTACGCGTCCTACCAGCGGCGGCTGCACGAGGCCAACGCCTTCGACTTCGACGACCTGATCATGACCACGGTCGAGCTGCTGCAGGCCTTTCCCGAGGTCGCCGAGCACTACCGGCGCCGCTTCCGCCACGTGCTCGTCGACGAGTACCAGGACACCAACCACGCGCAGTACGTGCTGGTCCGTGAGCTGGTCGGCACGGGCGAGGGCCGCGCCGAGCTGTGCGTCGTCGGTGACGCCGACCAGTCCATCTACGCCTTCCGCGGCGCGACCATACGCAACATCAACGAGTTCGAGGCCGACTACCCCGACGCGACCGTGGTGCTGCTCGAGCAGAACTACCGCTCGACGCAGACCATCCTGTCGGCGGCCAACGCGGTGATCTCCCGCAACTCGGGCCGGGTGCCCAAGCGGCTGTGGTCGGCGCAGGGCGACGGCGAGAAGGTCGTCGGCTACGTCGGCGACAACGAGCACGACGAGGCAGCCTTCGTCGCCCAGGAGGTCGACAGGCTCTGCGACGACGAGGGGCTGCGAGCGGCCGACGTCGCTGTGTTCTACCGGACCAACGCGCAGAGCCGGGTGTTCGAGGAGGTCTTCATCCGGGTCGGATTGCCGTACAAGGTGGTCGGCGGTGTGCGCTTCTACGAGCGGCGCGAGGTCCGCGACGCGCTGGCCTACCTGCGGGTGCTGGCCAACCCCGCCGACACCGTCTCGCTTCGCCGCATCATCAACGTGCCCAAGCGCGGTATCGGCGACCGGTCCGAGGCGCTGCTGGCGGCCTGGTCCGAGCGTGAGCGGGTGCCCTTCGCCACGGCGGTCGACCGCGCGGCCGAGGTGCCCGGGATGGCGACCCGCTCGGCCAAGGCGGTCACCGAGTTCGCCGGGCTGCTCACCGGGCTGCGCGGGATGCTCGCCGACGGGCCGTCGGTCGCGCTCGAGGCCATCCTCGAGCAGACGGGGTACGTCGCCGAGCTGTCCGCCGAGGGATCGATTGAGGCCGAGGGGCGGGTCGAGAACCTCGCCGAGCTCGTCGGGGTTGCCCGGGAGTTCGAGGAGCAGATGCCGGACGGGACCGTCGCCGACTTCCTGGAGCGGGTCTCGCTGGTCGCCGACGCCGACCAGATCCCCGATGACAAGGGCGGCGGCGGAGTCGTCACGCTGATGACGCTGCATGCAGCGAAGGGCCTGGAGTTCCCCGTCGTGTTCCTCACCGGCCTTGAGGACGGGATCTTCCCGCACCTGCGCACCCTTGGCGACAGCGTGGAGCTCGAGGAGGAGCGCCGGCTGGCCTACGTCGGGATCACTCGCGCCCGGCAGCGGCTGTACCTGACCCGGGCAAGCGTGCGCAGCGCCTGGGGGCAGACCGCGTACAACCCCGCCTCACGGTTCCTCGACGAGATCCCGGACGCGCTGGTCGACTGGCGGCGCCTGCCGCAGCCCGCCGCCGCCGCTGCTGCGCAGCGGATCGCCCCGGTCGGGGGGACGGCCGGCCGACGCGGAGCCGTCGGGCTGCGGCCCATCCCCTCGCTGGTGCCAGGTGACCGCGTGACGCACACGACGTTCGGCCTCGGCACCGTCACCGCGGTGTCCGGCGCTGCGGAGAGCGCTCGGGCCGCCATCGACTTCGGCTCCGAGGGCGTGCGCGAGCTGCTGCTGCGCTACGCGCCGGTGGAGAAGCTCTGAGCTGTGGGGCTCTTAAGCCTCCAGCGCGTCGCTCAGACGCTGATGCCGTGAGCCATGAGCCAGGCTGCAGGATCGGTGCGCACCCGGCCGGGCAGCATGACCTCGAAGTGCAGGTGCGGGCCGGTCGACAGCCCCGTGCTGCCGACCGCTCCCAGCGGCGCCCCGGCGAGGACAGCTTGACCCACCGCAACGGAGAAGGCCGACAGGTGCGAGTAGGTGATCAGGTAGCCGCCCGGCAGGGTGACCTCGACGTGGTTGCCGTAGCCGTCCTGCTCGCCGACGAAGGTGACGACGCCGGCGTGCGCTGCGACGACCGGCGTGCCGTAGGGAGGCGCCAGATCGATGCCGGGGTGGGAGCCGTACGGCTGGGTCAGCGGCCCGCTGGTCGGCCGCGCGTACGAGTCCGCCACCGCCAGTGCGGCGCGGGCATGGTCCCGGGACGCGCGTGCTGCCAGGACGCGGCTGGCGGCGACGCGGCGGGCGGCAGCGGCGCGGCGGTCGCGCGCGGCCTTCTCTGCGGTGCGCCGCGCGTTGATCATGCTCTGGCGGCCGAGCTGCCGCAGCAGCCGGTCCTCGTCGTCCGCGTTGCCGTCCGACGCCCGTTGCGCCGCGGCTGACAGGACCGGCGTCGGGCGTGCGTCTGCCACGGTGCGCAGATGCAGGGGCACGTCCGGCTGGAGGCCGCCGACGGCGAGGCTGCCGCCCGCCATCAGCAGGACGGTCGCTGCCACCAGCAAGCGGCAAGCCGACGCTCGTGACCGGACACAAGACTTGACACCGTCGACGTCGCCACCGCTTCCATGCGAGGAGTCACTCCGGTTGACGCTGAGTGACTGGGCGCTGCGGCCCGTGGGACCTTACGTGTTGATCAGTCGCCCCGCGAGCGGCTGTGACCATCTGCGCTGGCGAGAGTCGCTTCTGTCCCTCGTCAGGCTGGCCAGGTCGCCGAGGGCTCGCACCACAGCCGCTCGCACCGTGCCAGGCTCGATCACGCGGTCGGCGAAGCCCAGCTGGAGCAGGTCGTCCGGACGCACCGCCATCAGTCGCATCGCCTCAGGCGCTGGGCGACGCAGCGTCACCGCCGCGCCCTCCGGACCGAGAGCCGCGAAGTACGCCTGGGTCGTCACCAGAACCTGGTCGGTGCAAGCCGCGGCCAGCGCGCCGCCGGAGCCGCCCTCGCCGTGCAGCACCGCCACGGTGGGGCTCGAGCACCCGAGTACCGCGTCCATGGCGGCACCGATCGCCGCTGCCATCCCGGCGTTCTCCTGCGCTGGGGAGGGGTCGGCGCCTGGAGTGTCGACGAGGGTCACGAGCGGTACCTGCAGCTTGCCGGCCACCCCCGCGGCGCGGGTAAGCAAGCCGAGGCCGGCAACCGTAGGCGAGCCGCCGCGCTGCGCGGCGACAGCCACGCCCATGACGGGACCGGCAGCGGCCTGCCCCGCTCGCCCGGCCAGCTGGCCGAGACGCGCGGCGACCGTGTCGTCCCCAGTGCACAGCGGGATGCCGCCGGGCACGAGGGCATCGAGCAGCTCCGCGCCGGAAGGCCGGGAAAGCGCGCGGGACCGCTCCACCTGCTCCCATCCGTCGGCCGCCGCGTCCCGGGGCGGGTCGGGGGGCTCGGCGTCGTCGGCCGGTTCGGCAGACCGTGGCGCCGGGGCGAGCGCGGCCAGCGTGCGGACCAGCCAGGGGCGGACCTCGTCCGGGGCGAGGAGCGCGTCGACGAGCCCCGCGCTCGCGGCCGCGGCCGCCGTGTGGCTGGCGCCCGCGCCGTTGTGAGCGGGCAGGGTGCCCGTGACGGCCTCGACCACCCGTGGGCCGGCGAACCCCACGACGGCGCCCTTGACGGCGGCACGGATGTCGGCGCGGCTGCCGATGGTCACCCAGACCCCGCCCGTCGTCGGCTGGTCCGCGACGGCGACGTGGAGCACGCCTGCCGCGGCGAGGCGCCGGATGCCGAGCGTCGCCCGCGGCATCCCGACGAGGGCCGCCATGCCCTCCTGCAGACGGGTACCGCCGCTGCGCAGCAGCGACACCAACGGCAGCTGCTCATCGACGGCGGCGTCGACGGCGGCGAGGAAGGTTGTCGCGTCACGTTCGCCGAAGCTGCCGCCCTGGACGCCGAAGTCCCACGCGGCCACGACTGCCCGGACCTCGCCGAGCTGCGCGTGCCCCCAGCGCACCGCCTGCCGTCCGGAGTAGCCCGGCCAGTGCAGGGGGTCGACCGGCTCTCCGGACTCGGGCTCGAGCCGGACCGACCCCAGCAGCCGGCGCCGCCAGTCGCTTGCGCCGTCGGCCATGGCAGCAACCTCACTCGCTAGGATGACGGCGCCGCGATGCTGCGGCCGGTTCGTGCCTGCCCCACGGTAGAGACGTGCCGCACCACAGGCTTACCCGCGGTAACGCTGGGACCGCAGTAGCGCGGACAGCAAGCCGGCCCGACTAGCCGAAAAGCAAGGAAGGCGCAGCGTGATGACCGTGTCTCCCGTGTCTCCCGTGTCTCCCGTGTCTCCCGTGGCGACCGGCGGACGCATCCGCATCGTCATGGCCAAGCCCGGCCTCGACGGACATGACCGCGGGGCCAAGGTCGTGGCCCGCGCCCTGCGCGATGCGGGGATGGAGGTCATCTACACGGGCCTGCACCAGACCCCGGAGCAGATCGTCGAGGCCGCGGTCCAGGAGGACGCCGACGCCATCGGCATGTCGGTCCTTTCGGGTGCGCATCTCACCCTGTTCCGCCGGGTCGTCGACCTGCTGCGCGAGCGGGGCGCCGACGACGTGGTCGTCTTCGGCGGCGGCATCATCCCCGAGGACGACATCACCGAGCTCAAGGAGATGGGGGTCGCCGAGGTGTTCACGCCGGGTGCCCGCACGTCCGAGATCGTCGACTGGGTGCGCGGGCACGTCGGAGCCGCAGCCACGGGCTGACCCCGCACGGGGCGTTGTCGGAGTCGGCCGATAGGGTCTGTTCTCGTGGATCTTTTCGAGCACCAGGCGAAGGAGCTCTTCGCCCAGTACGGCGTCCCGGTCCCCACCGGCAAGGTGGCGACGACCCCCGCCGAGGCCCACACGATCGCTGACGAGCTGACCGGGCGCGTCGTGGTCAAGGCCCAGGTCAAGGCGGGCGGGCGCGGGAAGGCCGGCGGCGTCAAGGTCGCTGCCGACTCCGGTGACGCCCAGGCCAAGGCCGAGGACATCCTCGGGATGGACATCAAGGGCCTGACCGTGCACAAGGTGCTCGTCGAGCAGGCCAGCGACATCGCTGAGGAGTTCTACGCCTCCTTCCTGCTCGACCGGTCCAACCGCACCTTCCTCGCCATGTGCTCCTCCGAGGGCGGCATGGAGATCGAGGAGGTCGCAGCGACCAAGCCCGAGATGCTGGCCCGCGTGCCCGTCGACCCGCTGAAGGGCGTCGACCGGGCGATGGCGCGCAGCATCGCCGAGCAGGGCCACCTGCCCGAGGCGGCGCTCGACGGTGCCGCCGAGCTGCTCGAGAAGCTGTGGCAGGTCTTCGTCCGCGAGGACGCGACCCTCGTCGAGGTCAACCCGCTGATCCTGACCGGCGATGGCAAGGTCGTGGCGCTCGACGGCAAGGTCTCGCTGGACGAGAACGCCGGCTTCCGCCACCCGGAGCACGCCGCGTTCGAGGACAAGAGCGCCGTCGACCCGATCGAGCAGCTGGCCAAGGAGAAGGACCTCAACTACGTCAAGCTCGAGGGCCAGGTCGGCATCATCGGCAACGGCGCCGGGCTGGTGATGTCGACGCTCGACGTCGTCACCTACGCCGGCGAGGAGTTCGGCGGGATGAAGCCGGCCAACTTCCTCGACATCGGCGGCGGGGCCTCCGCGCAGGTGATGGCCGACGGCCTGTCGATCATCCTCGGAGACCCCAGCGTGCGCTCGGTGTTCGTCAACATCTTCGGCGGGATCACCTCCTGCGACGCCGTGGCCGACGGCATCGTCCAGGCACTCGCGATGCTGAAGGGCAGCGCCAACAAGCCGCTCGTCGTCCGCCTCGACGGCAACAACGTCATCGAGGGGCGGCGCATCCTCGACGAGGCCAACCTGACCGTGGTGCACCTCGAGGACACGATGGACGGTGCGGCCAGGAAGGCCGCCGAGCTCGCGGCCTCCAGCCGCTAGGAGAGGCAGACTCGTGGCGATCTGGTTGACAGCGAACTCCCGCATCCTGGTGCAGGGCATCACCGGCAGCGAGGGCACCAAGCACACCCGCCGCATGCGCGCCGCCGGCACGCAGGTGGTGGCGGGCGTGACGCCGGGCAAGGCTGGTCAGGACGTCGACGGCGTGCCCGTGTTCGGGTCGGTCGGCGATGCGATGAGCGAGACGGGCGCCGACGTGTCGGTTGTCTTCGTGCCGCCGCGCTTCGTCAAGTCAGCGGTGCTCGAGGCTATCGACGCCCGCATCCCGCTGTGCGTCGTCATCACCGAGGGCATTCCCGTGCACGACACCACCGAGTTCTGGGCCCACGCGCAGGAGGTGGGCGGCACCCGCATCATCGGCCCCAACTGCCCCGGCATCGCGAGCCCCGGCAAGTCCAACGCCGGCATCATCCCGGCCGACATCACCCCCGGCGGCCGCGTCGGGCTGGTCAGCAAGAGCGGCACCCTGACCTACCAGATGATGTACGAGCTGCGTGACTTCGGCTTCTCGACCTGCGTCGGGATCGGCGGCGACCCAGTGATCGGCACCACGCACATCGACGCCCTCGACGCGTTCGAGACCGACGACGAGACCGATGCCATCGTCATGATCGGCGAGATCGGCGGCGACGCCGAGGAGCGGGCGGCAGCCCACATCGAGGCCAAGATCTCCAAGCCGGTCGTCGGCTACGTCGCCGGTTTCACCGCGCCCGAGGGCAAGACGATGGGCCACGCCGGCGCCATCGTCTCCGGCTCGTCCGGCACCGCTCAGGCGAAGAAGGAAGCGCTCGAGAAGGCCGGGGTGCGGGTCGGCAAGACGCCCAGCGAGACTGCCGGGCTCATGGCCGAGATCATGCGCTCGCGCTGACGGCAGGGTGCCGCCGCACCGTCTTCGGTCGGCCACTCCGAGCGCGGCGGGTGTCGGCGTGCCGGGCAGGCGTGAGCCGCCGCCCGTGCGAGGGTCGAGACCGTGACCGATCTGCTCGTCAGGCCCGCGCCCGGTCGGGGCCCTGCCCCGCCTGGGCCGCGCCCGTCGGCCTCCTCGCTCGTCGTGGCCGCAGCGGGCTCCGCCGTGGCTGCGGTCGGTTTCGGTCTGCTCGCCGTCGTCGTCCCGGTCGTCCTGCTGTGGGCGCTGGAGCCGCAGGAGGGGCCGTCGTTGGCTCCGGCGCTACGGGCTGCCGCTGACCTGTGGCTGTCGTCTCAAGGCGCGGGCCTGCGGGTCACACAGGCATCGGGAGCGCAGTCGACGGTCGGGCTGGTCCCGCTCGGGCTCAGCGTGCTGACTGCTGCGCTGCTCGTGCGCGCGGGGCGCCGGATGGGGGAGCGTTTCCCTGCTGGGCGTCCGCGGCAGGTGCCCGCGCGCTTGGCCGCCGTCGCGCTGCCCTACGCAGCTGTGGCGGCAGCGGTGGCCGAGGCGAGCGGCACGACCTCGGTGTCGGCGGCTCCGTGGCGGGCTGCCGCCGGTGCGCTCGTCCTGGCCAGCGGCTGCGTCCTTTCCGGCGCGTGTCCCTGGCGCCCGTGGCGCGACGGCCCGCTGCTGCTCGCCGGCGTGTTCCGTGCCGCGGCCGTGTCGGTGCTGGTTCTGGTCGCGGGCGGGGCGCTGCTGGCCGGCGCATCACTCGCCGTGCACGGTGGCGCCGCGAGCAGCATCGCCCGGGAGACGGGTAGCGGCGCGGTGGGGGCGACCGGGCTGCTCGCCATCAGCGTGTGCCTGCTCCCCAATGCGGTGGTGTGGGGTGTGTCGTACCTGCTCGGCAGCGGCTTCTCGGTCGGGGCGGGAACGGCCGTCGGACCGTTCTCGACGCATCTGGGCATCACGCCCGGCGTCCCGCTCGTCGCCGCGCTTCCCACCGGGCGCCCGCCGGGTTGGGCGCCTGCGGTCCTGCTCGTCGCCGTGCTGGCGGGCGTGCTCGGCGCGCGGGTCGGGCTCCGCTGGGTCGAGGCCGAGGCGGGCCCTGTCCGGCTGCGTCGCTCGGCGGCGGTCTGCTCGGGTGCCACCGCCGTGGCCGGGGTTCTCGTGACTGCGATGGCGGCGCTGTCCGGTGGGCCGCTGGTGCGCGGACGGCTCTCCACGGTCGGACCCTCGCCGTGGCGGGCGGGCCTGGCCGCGGCGGCTCTGGTCGGTCTCGGAGCGCTGGCCTATGCAGTTGTCGTGGCGCTGCGCCGGCGCCTTGCCGCACGCGCCGACGAGCGCGCAGCCGCTGAGCTGGCAGCCATCGACCTGGCGGCGCGCACCGGGGTGGCGGCCGGTGGTGAGGTGGCGGACGGCGATGAGGGGGCCGAGCCCCCCGGGGTGACCGGATCCGCCGAGGGCGCCGGCAACGACCCCATCGCTGCCGGTGGAGCGCCCGGGAGCAACGCCGGTGGCGCCGAGGCCGAGGCCGAGGCCGAGGCCGCTCCGGTAGCCGACGGAGAATGACGGCTCGCCTGGTCGTCCTTGCCTCCGGTTCGGGAAGCACCCTGCAGGCCGTGCTCGACGCCACTCAGGACCAGACGTTCGGTGCCGAGGTGGTGGCCGTCGGCACCGACCGGCTTGGTACGGGCGCGCAGGCTCGGGCGCAGGCGGCCGGCATCCCGAACTGGACGATCCGGCTGGAGGACGCGCCCGACCGGTCGACGTTCGACGCACAGGTTGGCGACGCCATCGCCGCGCAGCAACCCGACCTCGTAGTCCTTGCGGGCTACATGAAGGTGCTGGGGCCGTCCGTGGTGCGCCGCTTTCGCATGGTCAACACACACCCCTCGCTGCTCCCGGCGTTTCCAGGGGTGCATGCGATCCGCGACGCTCTCGCCTACGGTGTTCGGGTCAGCGGGTGCACGGTCCATGTCGTCGACGAGGGCGTCGACACCGGGCCGGTGCTGGCGCAGGCCGCCGTTCCCGTGCAGGAGGGTGACACCGAGGACAGCCTGCGCGAGCGCATCCAGGCGGTGGAGCGGGTGGTCTACGTCGACACCATCCGCCGCCTGGTCACGAGCTCTACCCACGAGTCCCCGCCAGCCGAACCCGAGGAGCCAGCATGACCCGCCGCCCCATTCGCCGCGCGCTCGTCAGCGTGTACGACAAGCGGGGGCTCGCGGAGCTGGCCGGGGTGCTCGCTCACGCCGGCGTCGAGGTGGTGTCGACCGGCTCGACGGCACAGGCGCTCGCGGATGCCGGGCTCGCGGTCACGCCGGTGAGCGAGGTGACGGGCTTTCCGGAGGCACTCGACGGGCGGGTCAAGACCCTGCACCCGCACGTGCACGCCGGGCTGCTGGCCGACCTGCGCCGCCCCGAGCACCAGCAGCAGCTGGACGACCTTGGCATCGCGCCCTTCGACCTCGTCGTCGTCAACCTGTACCCGTTCCGCGAGACGGTCGCGACCGGGGCCGGTGAGGACGAGGTGGTGGAGCAGATCGACATCGGCGGCCCCGCGATGGTGCGGGCCGCCGCGAAGAACCACGCGAGCGTCGCCGTCGTGGTCTCGCCCGAGCGCTACGGGCAGGTGGCCGACGCCGTGCGCGCGGGCGGGTTCGAGTTCGCCGAACGCCAGCAGCTCGCGGCCGAGGCGTTCGCGCACACCGCGTCGTACGACATCGCCGTCGCCTCGTGGCTCGGCTCCGCTGTCGCACCCGACCCGTCCGGCGACGGCTTCCCGGCCTGGGTGGGTGCGAGCTGGCAGCGGGCCGACGTCCTGCGCTACGGGGAGAACCCGCACCAGCGCGCGGCCCTCTATGCCTCCCGGGATGCGGCCCCCGGGCTGGCGCAGGCGCGGCAGCTGCACGGCAAGCCAATGTCGTACAACAACTACGTCGACACCGACGCCGCCCGCCGCGCCGCCTACGACTTCACCCAGCCCTGCGTCGCAGTCGTCAAGCACGCCAATCCCTGCGGTATCGCGATCAGCAGCGACGCGGCCGACGCGGTGGCCGACGCGCACCGCAAGGCGCATGCGTGCGACCCGGTCTCCGCCTTCGGCGGGGTGATCGCGGCCAACCGCCCGGTGACGGTGGCGATGGCTGACCAGGTCGCCGAGATCTTCACCGAGGTTGTCTGTGCGCCGTCGTTCGAGCCCGGCGCGGTCAAGCTCCTGTCAGGCAAGCCGTCGATCCGGCTGCTGGAGTGCCCGTACGACGTGGCAGGGGGCGTGGAGATGCGGGCGGTCAGTGGCGGCCTGCTGCTGCAGACCGCCGACCGCATCGACGCTTCCGGCGACGCTCCCGCCGGCTGGATGCTGGCTGCCGGTGAGCCTGCGGACGACGCGACGCTGGCCGACCTCGCCTTCGCCTGGCGGTCGGTGCGTTCGGTGCGGTCTAACGCGATCCTGCTGGCTGCGGGTGGGGCTACCGTCGGCGTGGGCATGGGACAGGTCAACCGGGTCGACGCGGCGAAGCTGGCTGTCGCGCGAGCCGGTGACCGGGCGCGCGGGGCGGTGGGAGCCAGCGACGCCTTCTTCCCGTTCGCCGACGGGCTGGAGGTGCTGATCGAGGGCGGGGTGCGGGCCGTCGTCGAGCCCGGCGGGTCGGTGCGCGACGCCGAGGTCATCGCTGCCGCGGCAGCCGCCGGCGTCACGCTCTACTTCACCGGAACGCGGCACTTCGCGCACTGACGGTCCGCCGGCTGTTCGAGAAGCACGCTCCCTCGACCGGGCACCGCCGTGCCGTGGCCGACACGCCGGGCCGACACGCGGGGCCGACCCGCGGCGCACGAGCAGGAGGCGTGCACCTCGAGCAAGCCCGGAGCCCGCGCCCGCTCCTGCATGGCTGCCGGATACTGGAGCCATGACGGCGACCCTCCTCGACGGTAAGGCCGCGGCGCAGCAGATCCGCATTGAGCTGACTGCGCGCGTCGCCGCGCTCGCCGCTGCCGGGCTCCGCCCGGGCCTCGGGACGGTGCTGGTCGGCGAGGACCCCGGCAGCGCCGCATACGTGCGGGGCAAGCACCGCGACTGCGCCGAGGTCGGCATCTCGTCCATCCGGCGTGACCTCCCGGCAACGGCCTCACAGGCCGAGGTCGAGGCGGCCGTCGACGAGCTGAACGCCGACCCGGCCTGCACGGGCTACATCGTCCAGCTTCCGCTGCCCCGGGGGCTCGACCCCAACGCCGTGCTCGCGCGGATGGACCCCGCCAAGGACGCCGACGGCCTGCATCCCACCAACCTGGGCTGGCTCGTGCTCGGCCGGGAGGCGCCGCTGCCCTGCACCCCGCGCGGCTGCGTCGACCTGCTGCAGCGCTACGGAGTCAGGCTGCCTGGCGCCGAGGTCGTGGTGCTGGGCCGGGGGGTCACGGTTGGGCGCCCGCTCGGCCTGCTGCTCACCCGGCGGCAGGAGAACGCCACCGTCACCCTGTGCCACACGGGCACCCGCGACCTGTCGGCGCACCTGCAGCGGGCCGACATCATCGTCGCGGGAGCCGGCGTTCCCGGGCTCGTGCAGGCGCACGACGTGAAGCCGGGCGCGGCGGTGCTCGACGTCGGCATCTCGCGCACCGAGGCCGGCATGGTCGGCGACGTCGACCAGGCCGGTGTGCGTGAGGTCGCCGGCTTCGTCTCGCCGAACCCCGGGGGAGTGGGGCCGATGACCCGCGCGATGCTGCTGACCAACGTCGTCGAAGCAGCTGAGCGCGCGATGCAGCAGGCGGCGCCCTTGATCGGCGTCTAGTCGTTTCCAGACTCGGGCACGCCGGGCTCGGGGCGCACCAGCCCGGCCCGGACGACGACGTTGGCCAGCCGGGTCCGCCGCTCGCCGCCCTCCGGGATGCGGAACTTCGCATACAGCCGCAGCAGGTGCTGCTTGACCGCTGCTTCAGTGACGACCAGCTCGGAGGCGATCTCGCGGGCCGAGGCCGGGGCGACGAATGCGTCGTCCTGCCGCAACGGCCGGCACAGCGCTGCGAGCACCTCGACCTCCCGCCGGGTGAGGTCGGGAGCGGTGATTGCGCGCATCTCCTGCGTCTCGTCTGCCCGGGCTGAGCCGTAGCGGACGTCGCCGGCCTGCACCAGGTCGGCTGCGTGGCCGGTCTGGTCGTCGCGCTCGGCGTCGGACTCGCCGAGGACGGCCGGTTCGATCCCCCCGACCCGCGCCATGGCGACGCCGAAGGAGATGATGTCGCCATTGACCAGCAGGCGGCGCCCGATGGGCCGCCCGTTCACCCGGGTCCCGTTACGGGACAGGCCGAGGTCACTCACGTAGAGGTGCGGGCCGCGGCGCACGAGCTCGGCGTGCAGTCGCGACACGCTCGGGTGCTCGATCTTGACGTCGACACCCGGCCCGCGGCCCACGGTCGATGTGCCCTTCTCCAGCGTGACGACGTCCTTCGACGCGGTCATGAGGAGATATGGAAGGCTCATCGGTGATCCTCTAGATGGATGGTTCCGTCGAGATACCCGGTCGGGGGCGCGTCATCCCCTGCTGGCAGCGGACGCTACTCACGGGTACCGGGGGCGGCCGGAGCCCTGACGGGCCACCGTCGGACGAACGAGCGGAGCGGCGTGAGCGATCCAGGGCGGACGCCTCCCGGGCCGGAGCGGCGGCTGGTCCGGCGCGAGCCCGCGCCCGAGGTGGAACCACCGCTCGAGGCGCCACCACCGCCACCGACGACGGCCCTCGGGGAGCTGACCCTGCTCGGGGTGTTGCTCGGAGTGTGCGTCGGGCTGGTGCTGGTGGGGCAGGACCACTGGAAGAAGGGGCTGTACGTCGTCGCTCTGTCGGTGCTGGGCGCCGCCGGGCTCCGGCTCGTCCTGCCGGCCCGCAATGTTGGCCTGCTGGCCGTCCGCTCGCGCCTGGTCGACGTCCTGGTCCTCGGGGGGGTCGGCGCCGCGATCTTCGTGCTGACGCTGGCCGTACCGGTGCCGCACCGCTGACCGTGGCGGCCCGCGCCCCTACCGCAGCGCACCGGCTCCCCGCCGCCAGCCCGGAAACGCCCCTCGGATACCCTGAGCCGCGCCCGGGCCTCCAGGGACGCTCGGGTTCCAGTCGACGAGCAGCACCAGACGAGCAGCACCAGACGAGCAGTAGCGACCGGCACGAACACCAGGCACCGACGAGGAGCAGGACGTATGACGACCCACCGCGTGACGCTAGTTCCGGGCGACGGCACCGGACCCGAGCTGACGGAGGCCACGCGCCGGGTGCTTGAGGCCGCCGCCGCCACCTCCGGCTCGTCGTTCGACTGGGACGTGCAGCAGGCGGGCGTCGACGTCATGGAGTCGGCCGGCACCCCGCTGCCGCCCGAGACGCTGGAGTCCATCAAACGCAACAAGGTCGCCATCAAGGGGCCGATCACGACCCCGATCGGCACCGGCTTCCGGTCGGTCAACGTCGCGCTGCGCTACGAGCTCGAGCTGTTTGCCTGTGAGCGGCCGTGCAAGAGCTACCCCGGTGTGCGGACCCGCTTCCCCGAGACCGACGTCGTGATCATTAGGGAGAACACCGAGGACCTCTACGCCGGCATCGAGTACGAGCACGACACCCCCGACGCGGTCAAGGTCATCGACTTCCTCAACGGCCTGCAGGAGAAGCAGATCCGCGCCGGGTCAGGCATCTCGATCAAGCCGATCAGCGAGTTCGGGGCGGAGCGGATCATCCGCCACGCGTTCGAGTACGCCACCGCCCATGGCCGCAAGCGCGTCCACTGCATCACCAAGTCCAACATCATGAAGCACACCGACGGGCTGTTCCTGGCGGTGTTCCGCGAGGTTGCCAAGGAGTTCCCGGACATCGACCCGTGGGAGAACCTGGTCGACGCCACGTGCATGGGGCTCGTGCAGCGCCCCGACGAGTGGGACACCCTCGTGCTGCCCAACCTGTACGGCGACATCCTGTCCGACCTCACCGCGGGCATGACGGGCGGCCTGGGCGTGGCCCCAGGTGCCAACATCGGCAACAACGCGGCGGTCTTCGAGGCCACTCATGGCAGCGCACCGAAGTACAAGGGCCAGAACAAGGTCAACCCGACGGCGATGATCCTGTCGGGCAAGCTGATGCTCGACTACCTGGGCGAGGCCAAGGCCGCGCAGTGCCTCGAGGACGCCGTCGTCGCCGTCATGTCCGAGGGCGAGCGGGTCACTTACGACATGAAGCCCGACCGCAACGACCCGACAGCCGTCGGCACCAGCGAGTACGCCGACGCCATCATCGAGAAGCTGGGAGCCTGAACATGGCCGGCAAGGGGAAGGTCACCGTTGTCGGAGCCGGTTTCTACGGCTCCACCACCGCGCAGCGCCTCGCGGAGTACGACATCTTCGACGAGGTTGTGCTCACCGACATCGTCGAGGGCAAGCCCGAGGGGCTCGCGCTCGACATGAACCAGTCTCGCCCAGTCGAGGGGTTCGAGACCAAGATCATCGGCGCGACCACAGCCCAGGATAGCTCGGGCTACGAGGCGATCGCCGGCTCCACCGTCGTGGTCGTCACCGCCGGCCTGCCACGCAAGCCGGGCATGAGTCGGATGGACCTGATCGAGACCAACGCCAAGATCGTGCGGCAGGTCGCCGAGAACGTCGCCAAGCACGCGCCCGAGGCTGTCGTTGTGGTGGTCAGCAATCCGTTGGATGAGATGACGGCCCTCGCGCAGCTCGCCACCGGGTTCCCGAAGAACCGGGTGCTCGGCCAGGCGGGGATGCTCGACACCGCGCGGTTCACCAACTTCGTGGCCGAGGAGCTCGGCGTGCCGGTGGCCAGCGTCAAGACGCTGACCCTGGGCTCGCACGGCGACACGATGGTGCCGGTACCGTCCGCCTGCACGGTCGACGGCAAGCCGCTCTCAGACCTGCTGGCCCAGGACAAGATCGACGAGATCGTCACGCGCACCCGTAACGGCGGGGCCGAGGTGGTCGCCCTGCTCAAGACCGGATCGGCGTACTACGCCCCGTCGGCCGCCGCGGCCCGCATGGTGAAGGCGATCGCCGAGGACTCAGGCGCCCAGATGCCGGTGTGCGCGTGGGTCGACGGCGAGTACGGGATCGAGGGCGTCTACCTCGGCGTACTCGCTGAGATCGGTGCCGGCGGGGTGAAGAAGGTCGTCGAGCAGGACCTGACGGACTCCGAGCGCGCGGCGCTGAAGGAGGCCGCCGAGGCAGTCCGGAGCAAGCAGGCTGACGTCCAGAGCCTCTGACGCCAGCCCCTGCGCGGCTGCGCCCATCTCCCCAGCCCCTACGCTGGTGAGGTGGACGATCCTCCGGAACGGCTCGGCACGCCCCGGCGGCGGTGCGGTGCTCGATGAGCACCTGGTTGAGCATCCTCATCGTTCTGCTGCTGATCCTGCTCGAGGGGTTGTTCGTCGCTGCCGAGCTGGCCCTGGTGTCGCTGCGCGAGGGGCAGGTCACGTCGCTCGCGGCGAAAAGCCGCCGCGGACAGAAGGTCGCCAAGCTCGTCGAGGACCCCAACCGCTTCCTCGCCTCGGTCCAGCTCGGCGTGACGCTGACCGCCCTGCTGTCCAGCGCGTTCGGCGCGGTGACACTGTCCGACCGCGCCAGCACAGCCTTGCAGGAGCAGGGCGTGGCCAAGGGGCTGGCCGGCGCGGTCGGCTTCCTCGGCGTCACGCTGGTCATCACCTTCGTCACGCTCGTCGTCGGTGAGCTCGCGCCCAAGCGGTTGGCGCTGCAGCGGGCCGAAAGCATCTCCCTGCTGTTCGGGCCGATCCTGGATGTCATCGCCACCCTGTCGAGGCCAGTGATCTGGCTGCTGTCGCGGTCGACGAATGGCCTGGTCCGGCTGCTCGGTGGCGACCCCAAGGCCGGCAAGGTGGCCATCTCGGACGAGGAGCTGCGCGGCCTCGTCGCGGCGCACGAGGGTCTTGGCACTGAGGAGCGGCGCATCGTCGACGACGTGTTCGCGGCAAGCGCCCACATCGTGCGCGAGGTAATGGTCCCCCGCACCGAGGTGACCTTCCTCGACGCCACCCACTCCGTGAGCAAGGCCGTCGAGGAGACGGCCGACTTGCCGCACTCGCGCTATCCCGTCTACCGCGGCTCATCCGACGACGTCATCGGCTTCGTGCACATTCGGGATCTAGCCGTGCCCGGCCGCAGCCGGCTCCCGGTCGGGCAGCTCGTGCGCCAGGTGGCGTTCGTTCCCGCGAGCCTCAACGTGCTGACCGCGATGTCGCAGCTGCGTCGCGAGGGCCAGCACATCGCGATCGTCGCGGACGAGTACGGCGGCGTGGCGGGCATCATCACGCTCGAGGACCTCATCGAGGAGATTCTCGGCGACATCCGCGACGAGTACGACCCCGCGGAGACTGCGGCTCTGCGGCTGCGCAGCGGCGACCTGGAGGTCGACGGCCTGCTCAACCTCGACGCGTTTCGGGAGGCGACCGGAGTCGAGCTGCCGCGCGGCCCGTACGAGACGGCCGCGGGCTTCGTTATCCGAGCCCTCGGGCACCTGCCGCACGAGGGGGAGCAGGTCGAGGTCGGCGACGTGCGGCTGACGGTCAGCACGCTGGACGGCAAGCGGGTCGAGCGGCTGCAGGTCAGCCGCGTGGCAGGGGCTGGGCCGGGAGCCAGGGGCGACGAGACTGAGTCGGTAGCTCCGCAGGGTCCGCTCCCGGAGCCGGAGCGCGCACCGGCGGTCCACTCATCGCCTGCCGCGCGGGTAGCGACCGAGCCCGAGGAGGTGGCCGAGCCGGAGCCAGAGCTGGAGTCACGATTGGACTCGCAGCGGGAGCCGGAGCCGGAGCCGCTAGCAGCCGCTGTCGGAAGCCCTCCGGCGGGTGCGGTGCGGCGCGGCTGAGCTCGCGGAGCCGGTCGCACACAAAGGAGGAGCAGCGGGTGCGAAGAGGTCTTGAGCGCCCCAGTTGTGTGCGCGCAGTCGATTGCTCGCACACGAACGGCCGGTTCAGTCGCTGTTTCGGGGCGCACGAGCCGCTTTTGTGTGCGGATGCCAACGTAGGAGCCTTCCGCGCCTGGGTGACGGGTGCATCAGCGCGCCGAGCCGGCGAGCGAGAGCAGCGCCCGCGCCTGCAGGGCGCGGACCGCCGCGTGCTGGCGTCCCATCAGGTGCGCCGTCTCGCTGACGGTCCGCTCCTCGAGGAAGCGCAGCTCGACGCACTGGCGCTGGAGCGGCGGCAGCTGCCGGACGGCGTCACGCACCCGCTCGGCCTCGATCAGGTCGATGACGAGGTCCTCGGCGCCGCGGGCGTGCGTGGCGTTGCGCTCGAGCGAGCCAGGGTCGTCCGCGGGCAGCTCGTGGGTGGTGCGACGGCGGCCGTAGTGGTCCGAGACCAGGTTGCGCGCGATCGTGTAGAGCCATGCAGCGATGTCGCGACCCTGCCAGCGGAAGCTCGCGAGGTTGCGCCACGCCCGCAGGAAGGTCTCGTTGACGATGTCGTCGACGTGCGACTCGGGGACCCGCCCGGCGAGGAAGCGCCTGAGGCGCGGGGCGTAGCGGTCGTGCAGCTCGCGGAACGCGGTTGGGTCTCCGCTCTGGGCGCGCTCGACCAGGCTGTTGATCGACTCGATGCCGTTCAGGCCGGCGTCGCTCGGCTCGATCGTCCCGGTGCGGGTCAGGTCGGTGTGGCTGTCGGTGACGGACACGGCGGGGTCCTCCTCGTACGCTGCGAGCAGTGACGGCGGCCGCGGCTTCCTGTTACTGAGCGTAACGAGACAAAGCGCTCGTGGAAGTGCTTATCGGAGCATCTTGCATTCGTCTGGATGGTGCTCGTGCAACGGCAAACGGCCTAACCGCCGAGCTATTTCAGCCTGGCCCGGTGTCCGCACGGCGGGGCCCGCTCCGGCCGCCGGCTTCGAGCATCCTCCGAGCTCCGTGACGCGCTGCGACCTTGACGAGCCGGGGCACCAGGGCTGCAGGCAGCGTGCCGCGGGCGAGCCCGATCTCAACGAGCCGGTCCATCACCGCAGCGTCCGAGCCCGCCAGGCGCAGCGCCGCGTCGAACGCCTCGGGCGCGCGGGCCAGCCGCGCCAGTACCGACGTCGTCGCCAGGTGCAACCCGAGCTCGCGGCGCAGCGCCTGCCCGTAGTGGCTGCCTGCCCCGGCGCCTGCCTCAGGCGTGCCCGGCCGGGTGGCCCCGGCGGCGCTCCACCCCGCGAGCATTCCCGAGAGGACCGCGTAGTAGATGCCCTCGCCCGTCAGCGGGTTGATGAGCGAGGCGGCGTCACCGGCGAGCAGCACCCGCCCACCCGGCTGTCGCGGACGCCAGGTCGACAGCGGCAGGTGGTGGGCGCGCAAGGTGCCCGCCCGCGCCGGCTGATCGGGAAGGGCCGCCACCAGAGGGGCATGCAGCTCGTCGTGCCCGGAGCCGGTCATCCGCGCGCGCAGCTTCCCGAAGCCGATGTTGGCGGTCCCGTCTCCGATGGGGAACGACCAGGCGTAGGCGGGCCAGCCGTCAGCCACCGTGTCGATCAGCTGCTCGGGAACGCCATCGGGTGCTGGCGCGTAGCCGCGGACCGCGATGGCAAGGTGCTCGGGCGGGTTGGCCGGCACGCCGAGAGCGCGGCGCAGCGCAGAGTTGGCCCCGTCGGCCGCTATGACCACGCGTCCCGCGAGCCCATCGGCCAGCTCCACCCGGTCGGCATGCAGGGTCACACTGCGGACGCGGCGCCGGACCGCCACCGCTCCGGCTGCAAGTGCCGCGCTGCGGATCCTGTCGTCGAGAACCAGGCGGGGCACCACGTGGGCGGGATGCGGCGGTACGCACAGTACGTCGGCGCCGAGGGGTGTGCGCAGCCGGAGCCGGTCGACCGGTGCGTAGCCAGCCGTCACCTCCGGCACCCCGAGCATGTCCAGCAGGGTGACGGCCTGCGGCGCCAAGCCGTCGCCGCACGCCTTGTCCCGCGGGAATGCGGCCGCATCGACGAGAGCGACCCGGGCCGTGGGTCGCTCCTGCAGGACGGCGAGGGCGGCGCTGCTGCCGGCGGGGCCGGCGCCGACGACCACGACGTCCCACGGCTCGCCCACGTGCCCCAGTCTGCCCGGCGCCCGGGGAGCCCGCGGCCGGTTAGTCCGGCGCCCCGTGAGTCTCGTGGGCAGTTGGCAGACTGGCCTCATGGCCCGACCCCGCGTGCTGTCCGGCATCCAGCCGACGAGCGACTCGTTCCACCTGGGCAACTACCTCGGGGCGCTGCGGCAGTGGGTGAGCCTGCAGGACGAGCACGACGCCTACTACTGCGTCGTCGACCTGCACGCGATCACCAGGGACTACGACCCCAAGAAGCTGCGGCAGCGGACCCGGGTCGCCGCGGCGCAGCTGCTCGCCCTGGGCGTCGACCCCGAGCGTTCCGTGTTGTTCGTGCAGAGCCAGGTCCCGGAGCACGCCCAGTTGGCCTGGGTACTCGGCTGCCTGACCGGCCACGGCGAGGCGAGCAGGATGACGCAGTTCAAGGACAAGGTGGCCCGGGACGGGGTGGCCGGGGGCAGCGTCGGGCTGTTCACCTATCCCGTGCTGATGGCGGCCGACATCCTGCTCTACCGCGCGGCGCTGGTGCCGGTCGGCGAGGACCAGCGCCAGCATCTCGAGCTCACCCGCGACCTCGCGGTCCGGTTCAACGGCCGGTACGGGCGCACGTTTCCCATACCCGACGTGCAGATACTGCGCGAGACGGCCAAGATCTACGATCTGCAGGAGCCGACCGCCAAGATGAGCAAGTCCCTGCCGGACGCGGGGACGCTGAACCTGCTCGACGAGCCGGGGCAGCTGCGCAAGAAGGTCCGCTCGGCCGTCACCGACAGCGGCCGGGAGGTCAGCTGGGACCCTGCGGGCAAGCCCGGCGTCGCCAACCTGCTGACGATCGGGTCGGCGCTGACGGGTAAGGGTGCTCAGGAGCTCGCCGCCTCGTACGCCGGCCGCGGCTACGGTGACCTCAAGAAGGACATCGCCGAGATGGTCGTCGACTTCGGCGCACCTGTGCGCGCCCGGGTCAGTGAGCTGCTCGCCGACCGGGCTGAGCTCGACCGGTCGCTGGCAGCCGGAGCGCTTCGGGCGCGCGAGGTGGCGTCACGGACGTTGGCTGACGTCTACGAGCGGGTGGGCTTCCTTGCCGGCTGAGCCTTGCTGGTAGCGGATGCCGCCGTGAGCAGCGTGGCGCGGGGTATCGCAAACTACCCAGGGGTAGAACGGGCAGCATGGGCAACCTGATCAGCAAGCTGCAGGACGCGTGGGCAGCGGTGCGCCGCTCGCGGCCCTTCGTCGACCACGCGGCTCGCGGGTACTCCCGCTACTCGGCCGACGGCGGTGACCGGCTCGCTGCCGCCGTCACCTATTTCGGCTTCCTGTCGTTCTTCCCCATTGTCGCGCTGGCCTTCTCGGTCGCCGGCTTCGTCGTCGACGCCTACCCGTCCGCGCAGGCCGACCTCATCAAGCAGATCAACTCCTTCCTGCCCGGGCTGGCCGACAAGCTCGACGTCGCGAGCATCGGGCGGGCCAAGGTCGGCAGCGGTCTGATCGGTCTGGCCGGCCTGCTGCTGGCGGGTTTGGGCTGGGTCGACGCCCTGCGCGATGCCATCCGCACGATCTGGCACCACAACGTCGAGGCCGGCAACGTCGTCGTCAAGAAGTTGCTCGACATCGCTGTACTGGCCGGGATCGGGCTGACTCTGATCGTGTCGATCGCCGTGACGGGAGTCGCCTCCGCGGCCACGACGTGGTTCCTCGACCTGCTCGGCATCGGGACGAGCGTCGGAGCCCGCGTCTTCGTCAGGGTGCTCGGGATCGCGCTCGCGATTCTGGCCGACATGGGGCTGTTCCTGTTCCTGTTCACCCGCCTGCCCCGCGTGTCCACCCCCTGGCGCCGGGTGCTGAAGGGAACGCTGCTCGGCGCGGTCGGGTTCGAGATCCTCAAGGTCGTGGGCAGCCTGCTGGTCGAGCGGACGACGAAGAACCCCGTCTACGGCGCGTTCGCCGTCATCGTCGGCCTGCTGATCTGGATCAACCTGGTCTCGCGCTTCACCCTGTTCGTCGCGGCGTGGACGGTGACAGCGCCGTACGACACCGACGTCGCGCCGTCCGGCACGGCTTCTGAGGAGATGGCCAAGAAGGCCGACATCCCGACCGAGTTTGCCGACAACGACCCCGACGACCCGCCCACGATGCTCAAGGACGGCGCCCCTGCGCCACTGGCCAACGCGGTGCAAGGCAAGACGCCGCCGCAGGACGAGCCCACAGGTAAGGAGTCGACCGACGAGCTGGTGGGCGCCGATGATGGCCGCGACTCCAGTGCTGGCCCGCCGGGCTCAGGCGGCGGCCCTGACAGCGGCGTGCGCACCAACGACACCGGCGACGGCAGCAGTAGCGGCCGCCCGGTGCGAGGGGACGCTGCGCCGCCGGCGCGACGGGACACCGGGCAGCCGGCAAACGAGCATGCCACGGACGGCGGGTCGCGGCACCCGGACGGTGTTGCGGTTGCGGCAGACCGGGCTACAGCCGGTCAGGACGCGGCACCGTCGCGGACCAGCGATCGGATCGGGCGCGGCGCCGGTCTTGCGGCGGGGGTGGCAGTGGCCGGCATCCGGGCGATTCGCGGCAAGAACAAGGAGTGACGCCGCGCATTCGGCGCCAGTGACGCGTACCTGACACCGCTCCAGGCCCCGCGGTCGCTCGTTGCCGTGTCACGCTGATGCATGCGCTTGTCACGTCGTGCGTCGGTGTTCCTGCTGCTGGTCGGCGGCTGGAGCTGGGCGATCTGGCCAACCTTCCTGCGCAACATCTGGAAGGACCCCCGCTCGTTCGATGACGGCCCCACCGGGTTCTTCATCGTCCACGCGGTGCTCACCGCGGTGTCGCTGGTGATCGGCACGGCAGTCGGCGCGCTCGGCTGGCGGGGCCTGCGGGCGGCCAGCACGAGCCCTGAGGTCGGCACAGCGACTGACGAGCACGCCCGTAGCAGCGGACGAGCCCGTCAGGTGAGCTGAGCTTCAGATGCGCCGGAAGATCAATGCGCGCTTGACCTCCTGGATCGCTTTGGTCACCTGAATGCCGCGGGGGCAGGCGTCGGTGCAGTTGAAGGTGGTGCGGCAGCGCCAGACGCCCTCTCGCTCGTTGAGGATCTCCAGTCGCTCCTCGGCGCCCGCGTCGCGGCTGTCGAAGATGAACCGGTGGGCGTTGACGATGGCGGCGGGCCCGAAGTAGGCGCCGTCGTTCCAGAACACCGGGCAGGACGTCGTGCACGCCGCGCACAGGATGCACTTGGTGGTGTCGTCGAAGCGCGCGCGGTCCTCGGCGGACTGCAGCCGCTCGCGCGTCGGGTCGTGGCCCTCGGTCTGCAGCCACGGCTGCACGGCCCGGTAGGCCTCGAAGAAGGGCTCCATGTCGACGATGAGGTCCTTCTCGACCGGTAGCCCCTTGATCGGCTCGACCATGATCTCGTCACCGAGGTGCTTGACCAGGACCTTGCAGGCGAGCCGGTTGACGCCGTTGACCCGCATCGCATCGGAACCGCAGACGCCGTGCGCGCACGAGCGGCGGAACGTCAGCGAGCCGTCCTTCTGCCACTTGACCCAGTGCAGCGCGTCGAGCAGGCGGTCACCGGGCTCGGTGGGCACCTCGTAGCGCTCCCAGTGCGGCTCCTCGTCACGCTCCGGGTCGAACCGCCGGATCTTGAGAATGATCGTCCTGCTCTCGCCACGGGCGGACGCCGCCCCGGCTGCCTCCTGGGCCACTCGCTGCGCCCGCTGCTCCTGCTGCTCGTCAGGCTCCGGAGGTGCATCGATCGCCATCAGTACTTCCGCTCCATGGGCTCGTAGCGCGTCTGGATGACCGGCTTGTAGTCGAGCCGGACCTCGGACTCGGGCAGCGCCGCCCCGAGCGGGCCGACCCGGTAGGCCATCGTGTGGCGCATGAAGTTGACGTCGTCACGGGTGGGGTAGTCCTCGCGGAAGTGCCCGCCCCGCGACTCGTTGCGGGCCTTGGCGCTGACCACCAGGCACTGCGCGAGGTCGAGCAGGAAGCCGAGTTCGACCGCCTCGAGCAGGTCGGTGTTGTAGCGCTTGCCGCGGTCGGTGACGCCGACGTTCTGGTAGCGCTCCATGAGCGCGGCGAGGTCGACCTCGGCCTGCTTGAGGGTGGCCTCGGTACGGTAGACGGTGGCGTTGACGTCCATCGTCTCTTGCAGCTCGCGGCGGATGTCGGCTACTCGCTCGGTGCCGCTGCCGTCGCGCAGCCGGGTCAGCATCGCCTCGACGAAGCCGGCCGGGTTCTCCGGCAGCTCGGGGTGGGTCTCGAGGGTCGCGGCGTGCTGGGCCGCGGCGAACCCCGCCCGCCGGCCGAAGACGTTGATGTCGAGCAGCGAGTTGGTGCCCAGCCGGTTGGCGCCGTGCACCGACACGCACGCGACCTCACCGGCGGCGTAGAGCCCGGGCACGACGGTCGTGTTGTCGCGAAGCACCTCGCCCCGCAGGGTGGTCGGGACGCCGCCCATCGCGTAGTGCGCGGTGGGCTGGATGGGCACGGGCTGGGTGTAAGGCTCGATGCCGAGGTAGGTGCGGGCGAACTCGGTGATGTCAGGCAGCTTGGCATCGAGCTGCTCACGCGGCAGGTGGGTGAGGTCGAGGTAGACGTGGTCGCCATTGGGCCCGCAGCCCCGGCCCTGCCGGATCTCGGTGTAGATCGCGCGGGCGACCATGTCGCGCGGCGCGAGGTCCTTGATGGTGGGGGCGTAGCGCTCCATGAAGCGCTCGCCGTCCTTGTTGCGCAGGATGCCGCCCTCGCCGCGAGCGGCCTCCGACAGCAGGATCCCCATCTTCCAGATGCCGGTCGGGTGGAACTGGTAGAACTCCATGTCCTCCAGCGGCAGGCCCCGGCGGTAGACCAGCCCCATCCCGTCGCCGGTCAACGTGTGCGCGTTGGAGGTGACCTTGAAGACCTTGCCGAAGCCGCCGGTGGCCATCACGATCGACTTGGCCTGGAAGACCTGCACCTCGCCGGTCGCCAGCTCGTAGGCGACCACGCCGGCTGCCGTGCCCTCGGGGCTCTGCAGCAGGTCGAGCACGTAGAACTCGTTGTAGAACTCGATGCCCTGCTTGACGCACTGCTGGTAGAGCGTCTGCAGGATCATGTGGCCGGTGCGGTCGGCCGCGAAGCACGAGCGCCGCACCGGCGCCTTGCCGTGGTCGCGCGTGTGGCCGCCGAAGCGCCGCTGGTCGATGCGGCCCTCGGGGGTGCGGTTGAACGGCAACCCCATCTTCTCGAGGTCGAGGACCGCGTCGATGGCCTCCTTGCACATGATCTCGGCGGCGTCCTGGTCGACCAGGTAGTCCCCGCCCTTGACCGTGTCGAAGGTGTGCCACTCCCAGTTGTCCTCCTCGACGTTGGCGAGGGCGGCGCACATGCCGCCCTGCGCCGCGCCGGTGTGGGACCGGGTCGGGTAGAGCTTGGTCAGGACCGCGGTACGGCCGCGGGAGCCGGCTTCGAGAGCCGCGCGCATCCCGGCGCCACCTGCCCCGACGATGACCGTGTCGTAGCGATGAACCTGCATGCCTCAGCCGATCGTCGGGTCGAACGTGAAGATGACCAGAGTGCCGAGCGTGATGACCAGCACAGCAGAGGTGTAGAGCGTCATCTTCAGCCAGAACCGGGTGGTGTCGCGCTCGGCGTAGTCGTTGATGACGGTGCGCAGGCCGTTGGTGCCGTGCAGCTCGGCGAGCCAGAGCATGAGCAGGTCCCAGGTGCGCCAGAACGGTGAGGACCAGCGGCCGGCGACGAAACCGAAGTTGATGCGCTGCACGCCGCCGTCAAGAATGTTCATGATCAGCAGATGGCCCAGCACCAGGATGACGAGCGCCAGACCGCTGATCCGCATGAACAGCCACGCGTACAGCTCGAAGTTGGTCTTGCCGCGCTGTCCGGCGGGCCGCTGACGGCGGGTTCGGGGCCGCTCGATGACCAGCGTCTCGCGGTCGGCGGTGAGCGCCATCAGCTGCTCCCGAGGGTGGTGCGAACGGTGTGCTCGAGCATGAAGAACGCTCCCGGCACCATCACGACGAGCCAGACGGCGATGATGCCGAACAGCATCTGCTTCTGGTAGCGCACGCCGTTGGACCAGAAGTCGATGAGCATGACCCGGATGCCGTTGAGCGCGTGGTAGAGCACGGCCCCGACCAGGCCGACCTCCATCAGGTTGATCAGCGGGTTCTTGTACGTGTCGATGATCCGGTCGTACGAGTCGGGAGAGACGCGCACGAGCGCGGTGTCGAGCACGTGACTGAACAGGAAGAAGAAGACGAGGACCCCAGTGACGCGGTGCGCGACCCAGGACCACATCCCCTCGCGCCCGCGGTAGAGCGAGCCGGCCGGCTTTGCCACCTCGAAACACCTCTCTCGCGCCAGGCCGCCATCGTATGGTCGGCCCCCGACGGAAACCCTCGTGGCGACCTGGTCAGATTGCCCGCTGCTGGCCTGGTCAGCAGCGCGAATAGCAGTGGGCTGGGCCACGTCCGGCGCGACTAGCGTGAACCGGGTGCCGGGCTGCTGGGCCGACGGCAGCGACCCGCTGCTCGCCGACTACCACGACGCCGAGTGGGGCCGGCCGGTCACCGACACTCGCGGCCTCTACGAGCGGCTCTGCCTCGAGGGGTTCCAGTCGGGCCTGTCGTGGCGGACGGTCCTCGCCAAGCGGCCGGCCTTCCGACAGGTCTTCGCCGGGTTCGACCCCCCGGCTGTCGCCGCCTTCGGCCCGGACGACATCGAGCGCGCCATGCTCGATGCCCGCATTGTCCGTAACCGCCGCAAGATCGAGGCGACGGTGGCGAACGCGCGGGCCGTGCTCGCGCTCGACGAGCCGCTGCCCGCGTTGATCTGGTCAGCAGCCCCGGCGCCTGGGCCCGCACCGGTGTCGCTCAACCACGTCCCAGCGAGCTCTCCGGAGTCGGTGGCGCTCGCTCGCGACCTGCGCCGGCGCGGCTTCGCCTTCGTCGGGCCCACGACCGTCTACGCACTGATGCAGGCGTGCGGGCTGGTCAACGACCATCTCGCGAGCTGCCCGGTGCGGGCGGAGGTGGAGGCGGAGCGACGGGCGGTCGCGTCGCCGACGGGCTGATCGTGGCAGGGTCAGGCGCGCACTCGTGCTGTGGCCGCTTTGGCGCCGCGGCACCTCACGGCAGGAGACAGCAGCGTGGAGAACGTCCAGGTCCTTACCCATCCCCTTGCCGCCGCTCGGCTTACCACCCTGCGGGACGCCTCGACCGACCGGCTCGCCTTCCGGGTCGCGCTCCGTGAGCTCGCGATGATGCTGGTGTACGAGGCGACGCGCGACCTGAGGACGGTCTCCTTCGAGGTCGCCACCCCACTGACGTCGGCGCCGGGCTCCCGGCTCGCCGATGTCCCGCTGCTGGTCCCGGTGCTGCGGGCCGGGCTCGGGATGGCGCAGGCCGCGCTCGACCTGCTGCCCGAGGCACAGACCGGCTTCGTGGGCCTGGCGCGTGACGAGCAGACCCACCAGCCCCGGGCGTACCTGGAGTCGTTGCCCGACCGGCTCGAGAGGCGCCCCGTGCTCGTGCTCGACCCCATGCTGGCGACGGGCGGGTCACTCATGGCCTGCCTCGACATGCTGGCCAGCCACGGGGCCACCGATGTCACCGTCGTCTGCGTCCTCGCCGCCCCGGAGGGGGTGGCGAGGCTGCAGGAGCGCATGCCTCCGGTCCGCCTCGTGACAGCCGCCATCGACCAGGGCCTGGACGAGAACGCCTTCATCGTCCCGGGACTCGGCGATGCGGGGGACCGCCAGTTCGGTGAGGTCTGAGCCGCTGGACCACAGCCCCTCCCGCTCAGGCGGGTGGTGCCAGCCGGGGCGTGAGCTCGGCCTGCACCTCCTCCAGCACGGCGTCGAGCCGGGTGCGGGTGCCGGCGAGATCCTGGCCGGTATCCGCCGCGGTGGCCGTCGCCTCGAGGTAGGCCTTGAGCTTGGCTTCGGTGCCGCTCGGCCGTACCACCGCGCGCACGTCGTCGCTCCGCAGCACGACGCCGTCGGTGGGCGGCAGCCCGTTCCATCCGGTCCGCAGGTCGACGAGCTCGACGGCCCGCCCGGCAAGCGTGGCCGGAGGGTCAGCGCGCAGCTGCTGGAGGATGGCGGGGGCGTGCCCGGCGTTCGCGAGGCGCACGGTCACCGGCCGAGTGAGGCTGAGACCGATCTCGCGGGCGAGGTCGTCAAGCCGGTCGAGCAGCGTGCGGCCGACCCGGCGCTCGGCCGCCGCTGCCTCAGCGAGCAGCAATGCCGCGCTGATGCCGTCCTTGTCGCGGACGACGCGCGGTCCGGCTGCGTAGCCAAGCGCCTCCTCGTACCCGAAGACCAGGTCGGGGGACGCCCGCATGATCCACTTGAACCCGGTCAGCGTCGTCGTGCACGGAACACCGCGGGCGTCCGCGAGCCGCGCCAGGGCCGAGGATGAGACCAGGCTCGTCGCCACCGGGCCGGGCCGGCTGCGCAGCACGTGGTCGGCGAGCAGCAGCCCGAGCTCGTCGCCGGTCAGCAGCCGCCCCCGCACGGCCGCCGCGAGCCGGTCGGCGTCGGGGTCGTTGGCGAGTGCGACGTCAGCGCCGGTGTCGGCGGCCAGTGCCAGCAGCAGGTCGCAGGCTCCTGGCTCCTCAGGGTTGGGGTAGCGCACGGTCGGGAAGTCGGGGTCGGGGTTGGCCTGCTGCGCGACGACCACCGGCGCCGGGAAGCCGGCCGCAGCGAAGGTCTGCTGCAGTACCCGCAGGCCGACGCCGTGCAGGGGGGTGTAGGCCACGCGCACCGCGCGTGCAGGGGCAGCGGGGTCGGTCGTCAACAGCCGCACGACCGCTTGCACGTACTCGTCGACGATCTCCTGCCCCAGCCGGACGGGCGACGCTCCCAGGGTGACGAGCCGCGCGGGACCGGTCGACTGCGCAGCCGCCTCGATCTCGGCATCGGCCGGCGCTACCAGCTGAGCTCCGGCGGCCGCGGGGTCGCCGCCAGCGGCCCTCGCCCCGAGGTAGACCTTGTAGCCGTTGTCACCGGCCGGGTTGTGGCTCGCCGTCATCATCACGCCCGCGTCGGCCGCGAGGTACCGAACCGCGAACGCGAGCACCGGCGTCGGCAGCGCCTCGGGCAGCAGCACGGCCTCGAGCCCGGCACCCGCGAGCACGCGTGCACGCGTCATCTGCCAACGCGGCGCTGCGGTGCCGGCCGTCCCACCCGATGACCACTCGCCCGCTCGCGCCGCACGCCTGCCGCAGCCACGCCGCCAGCCCCGCGCTGGTGCGCCGGAGGACGGCCGTGTTCATGCCAGCCGGCCCAGGCTGCATCGGCCCGCGCAACCCCGCGGTGCCGAACGTCAGGGGGGCGGCGAAGCGGGCCCGCAGCTCACCAAGCGCGTCGGCATCGCCCCGCTCGGCCGGTGCGACGAGCCCCGCGAGCTCGGCGCGGTCGGCCTCGTCGGGGTCGTCGTCGAGCCAGGTCCGCGCGCGGCGCAGCAGCTCGTCGTCGCTGTGCCCCGTCATCCCGCGATGGCGCCGATGACGTCGGCCAGCAGCTCGCCCATCGCCTCAGCAGCCGTCGCACCCGCGGTCAGCACGTTGGCGTGGTCGAGCACCTCGCCGCCCAGCCCCGCCGCAAGGTTGGTCACCAGGGAGATGGCCAGCACCTCAGCCCCTTCCGCCCGGGCGGCGACCGCCTCGTGGACCGTCGACATCCCGACCAGGTCGGCGCCGATCACCTGCAGCATCCGGATCTCGGCCGGCGTCTCGTACTGCGGCCCCGACATCCCCGCGTAGACCCCTTCAGCCAGCTCGGGCCGCGCCTGACGGGCCAGGGCGCGCAACCGGGCGCTGTACACGTCGGTCAGGTCGACGAACCGGGGGCCGACGAGCGGAGAGCGCCCGGTCATGTTGATGTGGTCGGACACCAGCACCGGCTGGCCCACCGCGAGGCCGGGGCGCAGGCCGCCGCAGGCGTTCGTCAGCGCGACGGTCGAGCAGCCGGCCGCGCAGGCAGCCCGAACGGCGGCGACGACGACCGACAGGTCGTGGCCCTCGTAGGCGTGCACCCGCCCGAGGAAGGCGAGCACCAGCCGGCCGCCCGGGGTGCGGATCGAGCGCACCTCGTCGGCGTGCCCCGCCACCCCGCTTGCCGGCAGCCCCAGCGCGCTCGCCGGTACCGCGGCGATCGTCTCCCCGATGCGGTCGGCCGCCCCGCGCCAGCCGGAGCCCAGCACGACGGCGAGGTCGTGGTGCCCGGCGCCGGTCTCGGCAGCGATCCGGAGCGCGTGGGCGGCGGCGTCGTCGGTCATGCACGGCACGGTAGGGGACGCATCCGACAGCCTGCTTCCGAGCAGCCCACTGCTCCGTAGGATCACGCCATGGCAGAGCAGGCAGCGGAGCGGTTGACGGAGTCGGGCGAGCCCATCGCCCTGCAGTACGGGCCGGACGACCTCAAGCCCGGGCTGCCAGAGCGCCTGGGCGACGCCGGCAGCTACCCCTACACCCGCGGCGTCTACCCCAACATGTACACCGGCCGGCCGTGGACCATGCGGCAGTACGCCGGCTTCGGTACCGCCAAGGAGTCCAACGAGCGCTACCGGCAGTTGGTCGCCGCGGGCACCGGCGGGCTGTCGGTCGCCTTCGACCTGCCGACCCAGATGGGCTACGACTCCGACGCCCCGATCGCATCGGGCGAGGTCGGCAAGGTGGGGGTGGCCATCGACTCGATCGAGGACATGCGCACGCTGTTCGACGGGCTCCCGCTCGACGAGGTGTCGACCTCGATGACGATCAACGCGCCGGCCAGCATCCTGCTGCTGCTTTACCAGCTGGTCGCCGAGGAGATGGGCGTCAGCGGCGACAAGATCACGGGGACGATTCAGAACGACATCCTCAAGGAGTACATCGCCCGCGGCACCTACATCTTCCCGCCGGCACCTTCGCTGCGGCTGGTCAGCGACACCTTTGCCTACTGCCACGCCGAGACTCCGCGGTGGAACACCATCTCCATCTCCGGCTACCACATGGCCGAGGCGGGCGCCACGCCGGTGCAGGAGATCGCCTTCACCCTCGCCGACGGCATCGAGTACGTGCGGGCCGCGGTCAAGGCCGGCCTGCACGTCGATGACATCGGCCCAAGGCTGTCGTTCTTCTTCGTCGCGCGGACCACGCTGCTCGAGGAGGTCGCGAAGTTCCGGGCGGCCCGGCGCATCTGGGCACAGGTGATGCGTGACGAGTTCGGCGCGCAGAACCCGAAGTCGCTGATGCTGCGCTTCCACACCCAGACCGCCGGCGTGCAGCTGACCGCCCAGCAGCCGGAGGTGAACATGGTCCGCGTGGCAGTGCAGGGCCTGGCCGCGGTGCTGGGCGGCACGCAGAGCCTGCACACCAACTCCTTCGACGAGGCCATCGCACTGCCGACCGTCAAGGCGGCCACCCTGGCGCTGCGCACCCAGCAGGTGCTCGCGTACGAGACCGACGTGCCGAAGACCGTCGACCCGTTCGCCGGCTCCTACGCGGTCGAGGCGATGACGGATGAGGTCGAGCGCAAGGCCCGCGAGCTGATGGATGCCATCGAGCAGCGCGGCGGAGCCGTCGCCGCCATCGAGCAGGGCTTCCAGAAGGGCGAGATCGAGAAGTCGGCCTACACGGTCGCGCTGGAGATCGAGTCGGGTGAGCGGACCGTGGTCGGGGTCAACCGGTTCATCTCCCCGGGGGAGCGGTACGAGCCGTTGCGGGTCGACCCGACCATCGAGTCCGGCCAGCGCGAGCGGCTCGCCAAGCTGCGCGCCGAGCGCGACGGCGAGCAGGTCACCCGCTGCCTCGATGCCCTCAAGGAGGCAGCCCGGGGCACGGACAACGTGCTTCACCCGATGAAAGAAGCGCTGCGGGCGCACGCGACGGTCGGTGAGGTCAGCGACGCGCTGCGGGAGGTGTGGGGCACCTACACCCCGCCGGACGCCTTCTGATGGCGCGCGCGAGCGGGCCGCCCGAGGTGCCGCTCGACCGTGGTGAGTTCGTCGAGGTGGCCCTGCGCGGCATCCTGCGCGACCCGGAGGGCCCCGGCCGGCTCGTCGCGGCGGCGGAGCGGTTCGTCGGCCGCAGCTTCGCCCGTCGCCGGTGGCTGCTGCTGACCAACAAGCGGCTGGTCATGCTGCGTGATCGGGCGCCCTCCAGCTACGGCGAGGACGACTGGTACGACGTCAGCGTCGACAGGCGCAGCGTCCGGGCGGGCCTGCCGGTGGTCCGGGGCGACATCTGTGTCGTCGGGCTGGTCTGGCGCGGCCCGCAGGCCGGGACCCGGTCCGATGCGCGGCAGGGCTCGCACTCGCTCCTGCTGCCGGCCACGGTGTATCGCGAGGCCGAGCGCTTCGCCCGCTCGCTGGGCGCCCGCTGAGTGGGGGCTGACGCCGGCGGCACGAGCTCCTGACCACGTCGATCGACGAGTAGGTACTGTCGGCACGCGGTTGCTGGCGTCGGCGCCGAGGACTGAAGGAGTGCGCGCTCGGTGGAGATTCCCTTCGCGTCGTCCCCACGCGCGAGCCTCGGGGTGGAGTGGGAGCTCGAGCTCGTCGACCGCGAGACCCGCCAGCTCGCGAGCGCCGCGAGCGGCCTGCTGGCCGAGATCGGCGCGCCGTTCGAGGGCGAGCACCCCAAGGCCAAGCACGAGCTGCTCGAGTCGACGGTCGAGATCATCACCGGGATCTGCGGGACCGTAGCAGAGGCCAAGGCCGACCTCGGGACGACCCTGGCCGAGGTCAGCGCCGCGGCCCAGACGCGCGGGCTCGGGGTGATGTGCAGCGGCACCCACCCGACCACCGACTGGGCCACGCAGGAGATCAGCCCCAACCCGCGGTACGCCCGGCTGGTCGAGACCATGCAGTGGCTCGCCCGCCGGCTGCAGATCTTCGGGGTGCACGTGCACGTCGGGGTGCGCTCACCCGAAAAGGCCATCCCCATCGTCAACGCCCTGACCGCGTATGTCCCGCACTTCCTCGCCCTGTCCGCGTCGTCGCCGTACTGGATCGGCACCGACACCGGCCTCGCCTCAGCCCGCTCGAAGGTCTTCGAGGGGCTCCCGACCGCCGGCCTGCCTTACGACCTTTCGGGCTGGAACGAGTTCGAGGACTTCATGGACACCCTCGTCTCGTCCAAGACCATCGAGTCGGTCCGCGAGGTGTGGTGGGACATCCGGCCGCACCCTGGCTTCGGCACGGTCGAGCTGCGCATCTGCGACGGCCTGCCGACGCTGCACGAGATCGGGGCCGTCGCGGCGCTCAGCCAGTGCCTGGTCGACCAGCTCGACACCCAGTTCGACCGGGGCTACGGCCTGCCGCGGCCCAAGGAGTGGGTGGTACGCGAGAACAAGTGGCGTGCCGCCCGCTACGGGCTCGACGCCCAGCTGATCCTCGACGAGCGCGGCAGCACCCGCCCGCTGCGCGACGCGCTGAACGAGCTGGTCGACGACCTGCGGCCGCGGGCGGCTCGGCTGGGCTGCTCAGAGGAGCTGGACGCCGTCAGCGACATCCTCGAGGGGGGCGCCAGCTACCAGCGGCAGCGCGCGGTCGCGGAGGCCAACGGCGGCGACCTCACCGCCGTCGTCGACAGCCTGCTCGCCGAGATGGCGGCCGGCCGGCCGCTGCCGATGGTTCCGGCGGTGGGATGAGCCCGGCTGGCCCGAACCGCCGTACGAGCTGCGCCTCGAGGAGCCGCGCTGATGTCGGCCACCGAACGAGCACGGCTGAATGAGTGCCGACGAGCAGCAGGCGAGTCCCGGGTTCACGGCGCGCGCAGCCGTCGACGGCTGGGTCCGCGAGCACGAGGACGATCTCATCGCCTTGCGCAGGCACCTGCACGCTCACCCTGAGCTGGGGCGGGGCGAGCACGCGACGACGGACCTGGTCGCCCAGCGACTGACGGAGGCAGGGCTCGTGCCGCAGCGGCTGCCGGGCACCGGCCTGTGGTGCGACATCGGCATCGGCGAGCGCGTGGTCGCGCTGCGCGCCGACCTTGACGCCCTGCCGCTGCAGGACGCCAAGAGCGCCCCCTACCGCTCCAAGACGGCCGGTGTCTGCCACGCCTGCGGGCACGATGCGCACACCGCGATCGCGGTCGGGGTCGCCCTGCTGCTGGCCGAGCTGGACGCGGCGGGGCGGCTGCCCGGCCGGGTCCGGATGATCTTTCAGCCTGCCGAGGAGATCATGCCCGGGGGTGCGCTCGACGCGGTCGCCGCGGGCGTGCTGGAGGGCGTGTCGACGATCCTCGCGGTGCACTGCGACCCCGCGCTCGACGCCGGGCTCGTCGGCCTGCGCGTCGGGCCGATCACCGCAGCCGCCGACCGGGTGGAGGTTCGGCTCACCGGCCCGGGCGGGCACACGTCGCGTCCGCAGAACACCGTCGACCTGGTCTACGCGCTCGGTCGGGTGCTGACCGAGCTGCCCGCCGCGCTGACCCGCGTGGTCGACCCACGAGCGGCGATGACGCTGGTGTGGGGAATGGTGTCGGCCGGGACCGTGCCCAATGCCATCCCCGACGTGGGCGTCGCGCGCGGCACCCTGCGGGTGCTCGACCACGATGCCTGGCAGCAGGCGCCGAAGGTGATCGACCGTTTCGCCGCCGCTATCGCCGGTTCGTACGGGGCCGGCGTCACCGTCGACTACACCCGAGGCGTGCCGCCCGTCGTCAACAGCGCGTACGGCATAGAGCTGCTGCGCCAGGCGACCGAGTTGGCACTCGGCCCGGGTAGCGGGGTCCCCACCCCGCAGTCCCTCGGCGGCGAGGACTTCGGCTGGTACCTCGAGCACACCTCAGGAGCGATGGCGCGGCTCGGCACCCGGGTCCCTGGTGGCGCGACCCATGACCTGCACCAGTCGAGTTTCGACATCGACGAGCGGGCCCTGGCGGTCGGGGTCAGGCTGCTGGCGACAGCCGCGCTGCTGGGCCTGGCGGACTGAGCGCGCGCGGCTTGCTGAACGTCAGCCGAGCCGGTCCCAGCTACTCCGGCGCGGAGCGGCACGGCCGGGCCCGCAGCTCGGCCACGTAGTCACTCGGCGCACCGGCCTTCTCGGCGGCGTCGGCCGTGAGCTTGAGGTACCGGCAGGAGGGCAGGCCGCCCTCGTAGGCGCGCAGCAGGTAGGTCCAGGCGAGGCAGTCACCCTCGAGCGCCGACACCCGCACCCGGATCTTCTCGTAGACCCCGACCGACGCGCCCTCCCACTCGTCGAGCACCTTGGCGTCGATGTCGGTGACGTCGTAGAGCATCACGTAGACCCGGCCGGCGGGGTCCGGGACGATGGTCGCGAGCGCTCCCTCCCAGCCGACGTCCTCGCCGCCGAAGGTGAGCCGCCACCCCTCCAGCCACCCGGCGTCGCCGACCGGCGAGTGCGGGCACCGCTCCCGCATCTGCTCGGGGTCGAGGTTCGTCCCGTACGCCGCGTAAAGGGCCACGGGGCGAATCTAGACGGCGCGGCTGAGCCCGATCAGCTGCCCCGTCCGGACACCCCGTGGAGCAGACTGGACGAGTGACGAGTATCGCTGTGCTGGGCGGCGGGCCGGGCGGCTACGAGGCGGCGCTCGTAGCGGTCGAGCTCGGGGCCGACGTGACCCTGGTCGACGCCGACGGCATCGGCGGCGCCTGCGTGCTGACCGACTGCGTGCCCTCCAAGACGCTGATCGCCACCTCGGAGCTGCTCACGACGATGCGCGGAGCCGACGGGCTGGGGGTCGACGTCGACGGAGCCCGCGCCGACGTCGGTCACGTGTTCGGGCGCATCCATACGCTGGCGACCGCGCAGTCCCATGACATCGCCGGGCGGCTGACCCGCGAGGGCGTCCGGGTGCTGAGCGGGTCCGGACGGCTGGCCGGGCCGCACTGCCTGGAGGTGTCGTCGGCAGATGGCCAGACCACGCGGGTGGAGGCCGACGTCGTCCTGCTCGCGGTCGGGTCCAGCCCGCGGGTGCTGCCCGGAGCCGAGCCCGACGGCGAGCGCATCCTCGACTGGCGCCAGCTGTACGACCTGCCCGCGCTGCCGGAGCACCTGATCGTGATCGGGTCGGGAGTGACCGGCGCGGAGTTCGCGTCGGGTTTCCGTGCCCTGGGCTGCGAGGTGACGCTCGTGTCGTCCCGCGAGCGCGTGCTGCCCGGCGAGGACGCCGATGCGGCCAACGTGCTCGAGGACGTCTTCCGGCGACGCGGCATCACCGTGCTCAACCGCTCACGAGCCGCGGGGGTGCGCAGGTGCGGGAGCGGCGCCGGGGAGGGGGTCGAGGTCGAGCTGACCGACGGGCGCGTCGTCGCCGGCTCGCACGCCTTGATGGCGGTCGGTTCGGTCCCGCGGACCGCCGGGATCGGCCTTGAGGAGGCGGGGATCAAGCTCGGGCCGGGCGGCCACATCGCCGTCGACCGGGTGTCGCGCACCTCGGTCCCCGAGGTCTACGCCAGCGGTGATTGCACCGGGGTGCTGCCGCTGGCCTCCGTTGCCGCCATGCAGGGGCGCATCGCCATGTGGCACGCGCTGGGCGAGGCGGTCGCGCCGCTGCAGGTGAGGGTCGTGTCGGCCAACGTGTTCACCGACCCCGAGATCGCCACCGTCGGCATCTCGCAGGAAGCGGTGGAGTCGGGCTCGGTCGCGGCCGACGTGGTGAAGTTGCCGTTGGCGACCAACGCGCGCGCCAAGATGCAGGGGATGCGCGACGGCTTCGTGAAGCTGTTCGCCCGGCCCGACGTGGGGACGGTGCTCGGCGGAGTCGTCGTCGCGCCGCACGCGAGCGAGCTGGTGCTGCCGATCTCGATGGCCGTGCAGCACAACCTCACCGTCGACCAGGTGGCCCACACATTCGCGATCTACCCGTCGCTCGCCGGCTCGCTGACCGAGGCGGCGCGCCAGCTCATGCCGCACGAGAAGGCGGCGGTTGCGGGCTGAGCCGCGGGTTTGAGCCGGGCGCCGGCGGACCCCTACTCGTCCTCCTCCGGCTTCGTGATCGGGGCGAGGCCGGCCTGCTCGAGGCGCCGGTTGCGGAAGTAGCCGCTGGTCGCGTAGCCCATGAACACGGCGCCCAGAGCGAGAAAGGCGACGATCGAGACCCGAAGGCTCGGCTGCCCTGGCAACAGGCCGAAGGCGATGACGAACGGCAGCATCAGCAGCATCGGGCGGCGGGCCTGGCGGTGGCGCCACCCCGGCGACATGAGGTCACGCTCCACCCACGGGCGGTACCGAGGCGGCAGCGCCCCGCCCATCAGGTAGCTCAGCCGGCCGGGCAGCGGGGGGCGCTCGGGCCGGCCGAGCGGGGGCACCGCCGGCTCGGGAGCCGTCATGTCAGTCGGTGATCTCACAGATGACGGCGCCGCTGGACACCGGTGCGCCGACCTCGGCGGTGAGGCCGGTGACCGTGCCGGCCTTATGGGCGTTGAGCGGCTGCTCCATCTTCATCGCCTCGAGCACGACGATGAGCTGCCCCGCCTCGACGGTGTCGCCGTCGCTCACGCCCAGCTTGACGATGGTCCCCTGCATCGGGCTGGTGAGCGCGTTGCCCCCGGCCGCCGCTGCTGCGCTCTTGCCTCGCCGCCCGGACGGCTTCGTGCGCTTGGCCGACCCCGCGGCAGCGGCACCGAGGCCGCCCGGGAGGACGACCTCCAGCCGGCGGCCGCCGACCTCGACCACGACGTGCTCGCGCGGCTCGGCATCGGCCTCGGCGTCGGTGCCGCCGGAGAACGGCGGGACGGTGTTGTCGAACTCGGTCTCGATCCACCGGTTGTGGATGGTGAACGCCTCGTCCGGGTCCTGCGGGGCGAAGGCCGGGTCGCGGACGACGAGCCGGTGGAAGGGCAGCGCGGTCGCCATCCCCTCGACGACCAGCTCGTCGAGGGCGCGCCGCGAGCGTTCGAGCGCCTCCTGCCGCGACCCGCCAGTCACGATGATCTTGGCGAGCAGGGAGTCGAACTGGCCGCCGATGACGGCGCCGCTCTCGATGCCGGTGTCCACGCGGACGCCCGGGCCGAGCGGGGGCACGAACCGGGTCACGGTGCCGGGCGCCGGCAGGAAGCCGCGCCCCGGGTCCTCGCCGTTGAGCCGGAACTCGAACGAGTGGCCCCGCGGTGCCGGGTCCTCGAGCGTGAGCGGCTCACCATCGGCGATGCGGAACTGCCAGCGAACCAGGTCGATGCCCGTGACCTCCTCGGTCACCGGGTGCTCGACCTGCAGTCGTGTGTTGACCTCCAGGAACGAGACCAGGCCGTCCTGGCCGACGAGGAACTCGCAGGTGCCAGCACCGGTGTAGCCGGCCGCGGCGCAGATCTTCTTGCTGGCCGCATAGATGTTGGCGGTCTGCTCCTCGGTGAGGAACGGGGCCGGGGCCTCCTCGACGAGCTTCTGGTAGCGGCGCTGCAGCGAGCAGTCGCGCGTGCTGACGACGACCACCTTCCCGCTGGCATCGGCGAGCACCTGCGTCTCGACGTGGCGGGGCCGGTCGAGGTAGCGCTCGACGAAGCACTCGCCACGGCCGAATGCGGCTACGGCCTCGCGCACCGCACTGTCGTACAGCTCAGTGACCTCGTCCATCTCGCGCGCCACCTTGAGGCCGCGGCCGCCGCCGCCGAACGCCGCCTTGATGGCGATGGGCAGGCCGTACTCCTTGGCGAAGGCGACGACCTCGTCGGCGCCCGCTACCGGGTCGGGCGTGCCCGGCGCCATCGGCGCACCCACCTCGAGGGCGATGTGCCGGGCCTGGGTCTTGTCGCCGAGCTTGCGGATGGCGTCCGGAGGCGGCCCGATCCACGTCAGCCCGGCATCCATCACCGCTTGGGCGAAGTCGGCGTTCTCCGACAGGAAGCCGTAGCCGGGGTGCACCGCGTCGGCCCCGGACCGCTTGGCGACGTCGAGCAACTTGTCGATGGCGAGGTAGGACTCAGCCGCGGTAGTGCCCCCGAGCGCGAACGCCTCGTCGGCCACCCGAACGTGCAGCGCATCGCGGTCGGGGTCGGCGTAGACCGCGACTGAGGTCAGGCAGTGGTCGGCGCAGGCACGTGCGACGCGGACGGCGATCTCACCGCGGTTGGCGATCAGGACCTTGCGCACGTGGCTCCCCACTCGGGCGACGGATGTAGGCGTGAGTCTAGGAGATCGTCTGCTGGCCGCTCGGCTGCGCCAGCCGAGGTGGTCACCAGCCGGCCCGGGTGCGGGTGCCCTTCTCGAGGCCCGACGCCTGCCACTCGCCCGGTCCGACGTGCACCGCCCGGCGCAGCTGGGCCCGGCGCGAGGACCAGGCTGAGGCGACCGTGGCCGGCGGCTCGTCACCGGCCACACGGGCGGCCAGCACGGCGACGAGCGCGGCCAGCTCCTCGGGCGACGGCTCACCGCGCACGATCCGCAGCAGCGGGCGCTGCGGCTCGGCTGGCGCTGTGTCCTCAGCCGGCGCTCCTCCACTCACAGCCACACGGTTCGTGTCGTCGACCCGCTCGGCTGGCGCCTCGCTCTCTCCTCCACTCACAGCGGGATGTTCCCGTGCTTCTTCGGCGGCAGCGACTCCCGCTTGTTCCGCAGCAGCCGCAGCGAGCGGATGACCTCACGGCGGGTCTCGCTCGGCGCGATCACCGCGTCGACGTAGCCCCGCTCGGCGGCGATGTAGGGGTTGGCGAAGGTGTCTGCGTAGTCGGTGATGAACTCCGCGCGCAGCGCCTCGACGTCCTTGCCCTGTTTCCCGGCGGTGATGAGCTGCCGCCGCCGGATGATGTTGACCGCCCCCTGCGCCCCCATCACCGCGATCTCGGCCGTCGGCCACGCCAGCTCGATGTCACTGCGCAGGTGCTTGGAGCCCATGACCACGTAGGCGCCGCCGTAAGCCTTGCGGGTGATCACCGTGACCTTGGGGACGGTGGCCTCGGCGTAGGCGTAGATGAGCTTGGCGCCACGGCGGATGATGCCCGCCCACTCCTGGTCGGTGCCGGGCAGGAAGCCCGGCACGTCGACGAACGTCACGACCGGGATGTTGAAGGCGTCGCAGGTGCGGACGAACCGGCTTGCCTTCTCGCTCGCGTCGATGTCGAGCGTGCCCGCGTACGACATCGGCTGGTTGGCGACGATGCCGACGCTGCGGCCGTCGACCCGCCCGAAGCCCGTGATGATGTTGGTGGCCATCAGCGCCATGACCTCGGTGAACTCGCCGTCGTCGAGCACCGCCTCGATCACGGTGTGCATGTCGTACGGATGGTTCGACGAGTCCGGGATGAACGTGTCGAGCTCGGTGTCGGGCTCGAGCGTGTCGAGGTCCACCGCGTCGTACTCGGGCGGGTTCTCGAGGTTGTTGCTCGGCAGGTAGCCCAGGAGCGTCCTGGTCAGCTCGAGGCAGTCGGCCTCGTCCGTCGCCATGAAGTGGGCGACCCCACTCTTGGAGTTGTGGGTCCGGGCACCGCCCAGCTCCTCCATCTCCACGTCCTCGCCGGTGACCGTCTTGATGACGTCGGGGCCGGTGATGAACATGTGTGAGGTCTGGTCGACCATCAGCGTGAAGTCGGTGATGGCGGGGGAGTAGACCGCGCCGCCGGCGCACGGTCCCATGATCAGCGACAGTTGCGGGACGACCCCCGAGGCCATCACGTTGCGGTAGAAGATCTCGCCGTAGAGGGCGAGCCCCATGATCCCTTCCTGGATCCGGGCGCCGCTGCCGTCGTTGATGCCGACGATGGGGCAGCCGGTCTTGAGCGCCAGGTCCATGACCTTGACCATCTTCTCGCCGAACACCTCACCCAGCGAGCCGCCGAACACGGTGAAGTCCTGGCTGAACACGCAGATGGGCCGACCGTCGACGGTGCCGTATCCCGTGACCACGCCGTCGCCGTAGGGGCGGTTGGCGTCGATGCCGAAGTCGCTCGCGCGGTGCCGTGCCAGAGCGTCGAGCTCAACGAACGAGCCGGGGTCGAGCAGCGCGGCGATCCGCTCCCGGGCGGTCATCTTGCCGCGCTCGTGCTGGGCGTCGACGGCGCGCTGCGAGCCGGCGTGCGTCGCCTCGTCGGTGCGCCGCAAGAACTCGGCGAGCTTGCCGGCTGTCGTGTGGATGTCGGGCGAGGAAGTGCCCTCGCCGGGCTCGGCAGCGGTTTCGGCGGTCGGCTCGGCAGCTGGTTGGGCGGTCATGACCGCACGGTATCGGCCTCGCCGGGCGCGGTCCTTGGCGCAGTTGCACGCCCCTCCCGCGTCATGCGCCGCATGCCGGGTGCAAAGCGCCATCAACCGTGCGTCGAGCCAAGGAGCGGCGTGCGGTTGCGGCAGGCTAGGGGCGTGTACGGCGACCTCGACCGCCCCCCGCTGCCCGCGACGTCGCTGGCCCGGGCGCTCGCGCGCGACGGTTACGACCTTCGCGTGGTCCAGCGCACGGCCAGTACCAACGCCGACGTCGCCGCGGCCGCGCGCGACGGCGCACCGGAGGGGCTGGTCGTCGTCGCCGAGGCGCAGGTCGCCGGCCGTGGTCGGCTCGACCGCTCGTGGGTGTCGCCGCCGCGGGCCGGGCTGACCTTCTCGGTCCTGCTGCGGCCCCCGGCCCCCACGGGCTGGCTGCCGCTCCTGGGCGGGCTCGCCGTGGCCGTCGCGCTGCAGGAGCACGCCGGACTGCCGGCCGGCGCCGAGGTGGGGCTGAAGTGGCCGAACGACGTGCTGATCGACACGCGCAAGGTCGCCGGTCTGCTGGCTGAGGTCGTCCACACGCCGGCGACCGCAGCGCGGGGGGACAGCGTTGTCAGCTCTTCCCGCGTTGCCGTGGTGCTCGGCATCGGGCTGAACGTGCACACCCGCGCAGACGAACTGCCCAACGACGCCGCCACCAGCCTGGCGCTGGCCGGCGCCCGGCACCCCGACCGTCCGATCGTGCTGTCGGCCATCCTGCGCTCGCTGGCCCGCGCGTACGCCTCCTGGCAGGCCGACCCGTCCGCGCTGGTGGCCTCCTACCGCTCGGTCTGCACCACCATCGGGCGCGAGGTTGCGGTGCACCTGCCGCAGGACCGGGTGGTGCGCGGCACCGCCGAGTCGGTCGACGCGGACGGCAGGCTCGTCGTCGATGGCCGGCCCTTCGGCGCGGGTGACGTCGTGCACCTGCGGTAGGTGAGACAGTGCGGCGATGCCGTACCCGCGCCGGCTGCTGCTCGACGACGAGGAGATCGTCCTCGACCTGCATCCGCACTGGCGGCGCATCGCCGTTCCGGTGCTCGCGCTGCCGGTCGTGGCCGGCGTGGGGGCGTACGTCGCCGGCATCGGCCCCGACTCGTCCGCCTACCGCCTCGGAGTGCTCGTCGTCGCGATGGTGCTGCTCGCCCTGGTCAGCCTGCGACGGCTGTCACGGTGGCACGCGACGCGCTACGTCGTGACGACCCGCCGCGTCATTATTCGCTCGGGGGGGCGGCGCCGGTCGGGGCGTGACGTCGCGCTGCACCGGGTCACCGGCATCGCGCTCGACCGGGGAATGGTCGACCGGCTGTTCCGCAGCGGCGACCTCATCCTCGAGTGCGCGCGGGAGCAGACCCAGCTGGTCCTCACCGACGTGCCGGGCCTCCCGCAGGTGCACCAGACCGTCTACGAGCTGGCGGACCTGGCCGAACTGGATCAGCGGGCCGAAGCCCGGGGTGGATGATCGGCGCATGGCAGTCAACTCCGACCGCTCGAGTGAAGCCGCTGGCGCACTCGAGCGGGCTCTGCTCGGGGGCCGCGCCGATCTGACCCGTGAGGACGTCGAAGCCGACGCCCACCTCAGTAAGGAGCGGGCGCGCGGGCTGTGGCGGGCTCTCGGCTTCGTCGACGCCGCCCCCGACCAGCCAATGTTCTCGGCCGCCGACGTCGACGCCCTGCGCCGCACGACGACCCTCGCCGAGGACCGGCTCCTCGACGAGCGGGTGGTCAACACGCTGGCCCGCACCCTCGGCCAGACGATGCGCCGGCTTGCGGAGGCGCAGGTCGAGATCCTCGGCGACCTCATGGCCCACGACGAGGCTCTGGTGGAGCTCGCCAAGAAGGACCCCGAGCAGGCCGTGAGCCAGGTCGTCGAGCAGACCACTGAGTGGCTGCCCGAGCTTGAGGCGCTGCTCGTCTACGCCTATCGCCGGCACGTTCTCGCCGCCTCCCAGCGGGTTCTGGCCGGCGTCGCGGGTGTCACGGGTGAGAAGCCGGTCGTGGTGGGCTTTTGCGACATCGTCAACTACACCGCGGTCACCCGGGACATGGCGGGGCCGGACCTCGCCGACCTGGTGGAGACCTTCGAGTCCACGGCGTCGGACATCGTCGCCAGATCCGGCGGACGGGTCGTGAAGACGCTGGGCGACGAGGTGATGTTCGCCGCTGACGACCCCGAGACGGGCGCCGAGATCGGCCTCGCGCTGTCGGAGGCGTTCCGCATCGACGAGTCGGCCGCCCTCGAGCGGCTGCCCACGAGCGTGGGAGAGGTTCGCGTCGGGCTCGCGTACGGTCCGGCGCTCAGCCACGGCGGTGACCTGTTCGGCCCCGTCGTCAACCTCGCCAGCCGGTGCACGGGCGTCGCCCGCCCCGGCCGCGTGGTGTGCGAGCGCGAGCTGGCGCAGGCACTGCAGGACTCGCCGCTGGTGCAGGCGACCCGGCTGCGCACCCTGCGGGTCCGTGGCTATGGTCACCTTGCGGCCTCGGCGCTGCGTCGCAGGCACTGAAACTCCGGACACTCGCGCCGGTTCGAGAGGAGCCCTGTGAAGGTTCTGCGCACCCCGGACGAGCGGTTCGCGGGCCTGCCCGGGTGGCCGTACGAAACCCAGTACGCGACCACGTCGGACGGGCTGCGCGTCGGCTACGTCGATGTCGGCCCGCGTGACGCTCCCGTCGTCCTGATGCTGCACGGCGAGCCGACGTGGTCCTATCTCTACCGCCACGTGATCGGGGTCGTCACCGGCGCCGGCCTGCGGGCGGTTGCGCCTGACCTCGTCGGCTTCGGGCGGTCCGACAAACCCGCGGACGTCGCGGACTACTCCTACTTCGGCCACGTCGAGTGGATGCGCTCCGCCCTGTTCGACGATCTCGGGCTGCACGACGTAACGCTGCTCTGCCAGGACTGGGGCGGCCTCATCGGGCTGCGGCTGGTTGCCGAGCACCCCGAGCGGTTCGCCCGCGTGGTGGCGGCCAACACCGGGCTCCCGACCGGCGAGGCGCGGATGCCGGAAGTTTGGGAGCGCTTCCGTGACAGCGTGCTGGGGGCGGGTGAGCTGCAGGTCGGCTGGCTCGTCTCGGGCGGCTGCCGGACGCAGATGGACGATGCCACCCGAGCTGCGTACGACGCTCCCTTCCCGGACGGCTCGTACCAGGCGGGGGCCAAGGCGTTCCCGGCGCTGGTGCCCAACCGTCCGGACGACCCGGCCGGGGAGGCGCAGCGCGCAGCATGGCAGAGCCTTCAGCGGTTCGACCGGCCGTTCGTCTGTGCCTTCAGCGACAGCGACCCGATCACCCGCGGAGCCGATGTGCGGATGCGCCAGACCATCCCCGGCGCCGCTGCGCAGACCCACCCCGTGATCGAGGGCGCCGGGCACTTCCTGCAGGAGGATGCCGGGGAGCAGCTCGCGCGCGTGGTCGTCGATCTCGTCCGGAGCACCTGACAGCCGCGCGGCCAGGCTTGGCCGCCGGAGTCAGGCTGTCGACCTCAGGCCGCGTGCTCGGAGTCCGCCATCGCCACCCGTTCGGTCGTCGACGCCTGCAGGCTGGCGACCTTGGGGTGGTCGGGGTGGAGGAACACGTAGCGCTTGTAGGCCCAGAACCGGAAGATGGTCGCGAGGCCCGTGCCGACGAGGTTGCCCCAGACGTTGCTGGCAAGGGCGCTGCGCTGGTCAAGCACGTAGTAGCCGAAGCCGAGGAACGCCAGCGCAATGCCGAGACCGATCGCGCTGAGCACGATGAAGATCGCGTACTCGCGGCCGGCGCCGGTGCGAGCGCGGTGCCGGAACGACCAGTGCCGGTTGCCGATGTACGCCACCGTCGCTGCGACGATGGTCGACAGCGTCTTGGCCGTTATGGGTCCGGTGCTCATCCCGACGTGCAGCACGTTGTAGATGCCGACGTCGACGACATATGCGACGGCACCGACCACACCAAACTTGGCCAGCTCGTGGATGACGGTCTGCCACCGGTGGTACAGCTCGCGGGCGACGCTCACGAGCGACGACGGGGGGCGCGGGACACGCATCGAGGTTACCCCTGCAGGGGCCGCCGAACGCTTCCTGAAGCGCGTGTCACACGATCAGCTGAGAGGTCCCGCCGGCAGCCCCAGCGGCTGACTCGCCAGATCAGCTGGGTTGCCAGTCCAGCCGCGGTGCCTCGATGCGCGGGCAGGTGTCCATCACCATCGCGACACCAGCGTCGACCACGCGTGCGGCAGCCGCCTCGTCGACGACGCCCAGCTGGAACCACACCGCCCGGGCACCGATGGTCAGCGCCTCGTCGGCGTGCACACCGGCCGAGTCGCTGCGGCGGAACACGTCGACGACGTCAATGCCGGCGTCCACTCCGGCGGCGGCCTCGGCCAGGCTCGTGAAGCCCGTCTCCCCGAGCACGTCGTCGCCGCGAGGGCTCACCGGGATGATGCGGCGGCCGTTCTGCTGGAGCCACTGGGCGACGCCATAAGCCGGCCGGGAGCGGTCGCCGGACAGGCCGACCACGGCCCAGACCGGCAGGTCGAGCACCCGGCGGACGGTGTCAGGATCGTTTCGCCACATGGGGGCCTCTTACCCACGCATCGCTTCCTCTAGGGGCGCCCGAGCGCGCGGTACACCCAGCCGGCGTCGCGCCAGAGGTCCTTGTCGAGCGCGTTGCGACCGTCGACGATCCGCTTGAGTGCGACGACGCCCTCGAGGCTCGCCGGGTTCATCTCGCGGAACTCGCGCCACTCGGTCAGGTGCAGGACGAGGTGCGCGCCCAGAACCGCCTCGAGCGCGCTGCCGGCGAACCGCAGCTCGGGCTGCAGCTGCTGGGCGTTGGCGTTGGCGGCGGGGTCGTAGACGCATACGTCGGCGCCCTGCTGCCGGAGCGCGGCGGCGACATCGAGCGCGGGGGAGTCGCGGACGTCATCGGAGTTGGGCTTGAACGCCGCGCCGAGCACGCCGACCTTCACCCCGCCGGCGAACGAGCCGCCGGCGAGCTCGCGGGCGAGGTCGACCATCCGGGCGCGGCGCCGCATGTTGATGGCGTCGACCTCCTTGAGGAACGACAGGGCCTGGTCGACGCCCAGCTCGCCGGCGCGGGCCATGAAGGCGCGAATGTCCTTGGGCAGGCAGCCTCCGCCGAAGCCGAGGCCGGCGTGCAGGAACCGTCCTCCGATGCGGGTGTCGTAGGACAGCGCCTGCGAGAGGCGCTTGACGTCGGCGCCGGTCACCTCGCACACCTCCGCCATCGCGTTGATGAACGAGATCTTGGTGGCGAGAAAGGCGTTGGCCGCGACCTTGACCAGCTCGGCGGTCGCGTAGTCGGTGACGACGAGAGGGACGCCGGCCGCGAGCAGGGGGGCGTAGACCTCACGCAGGGTGGCCTCGCCCCGGCCATGGGGCGGCACGCCGATGACCAGCCGGTCGGGGTGCAGCGTGTCGTGGACCGCCCACCCCTCGCGCAGGAACTCCGGGTTCCATGCCAGCTCGGCGCCAGGCGGCCCTTCTGCGGCCATCCAGTCGGCCAGGCGCTGGGCCGTGCCGGCCGGGACGGTCGACTTCCCGACGACGAGCGAGCCTTCCTTGAGATGGGGCAACAGGGACCGGACGCAGCCGTTGACGTAGGTCAGGTCGGCCGCGTACTCACCGCGCTTCTGCGGCGTCCCCACGCAGATGAAGTGGACATCGCCGAACGCTCCGGCCACCTCGTAGGAGGTGGTGAAGCGCAGGCGCCCGGTCTCGACGTGCTTGGCCAGCAGCTCGGGCAGCCCGGGCTCGAAGAAGGGGACCTCGCCGCGGTGCAGCCGATCGATCTTGGCCTCGTCGACGTCGAGGCCGAGCACCTCGAACCCGAGGTCGGCCATGCACGCCGCGTGCGTGGCGCCGAGGTAACCGGTACCGATCACTGTCAGCCGGGGCGCCATCCGGTCAGGGTAGGGGATCTAGACTCTGCCGGGTGAGCTCCGACTTCGATGTCTACCTGCTGACGGACGAGCACGACCAGCTCCGCTCGTCGGTGCGCGACCTGGCCGAGGACGTCATCGCCCCGCGCGCCGCGGAGATCGACCAGACCGCGGAGTACCCGTACGACGTCCACAAGGCGCTGAAGGCTGCCGACCTGCTCGCCATCCACGTGCCCGAGCAGTACGGCGGCGCCGGCGCCGACAAGGTGGCGCACTGCATCGTCGTCGAGGAGATCGCGCGGGTCTGCGCCTCGTCCTCCCTGATCCCGATGGGCAACAAGCTGGGGACGACCGGCCTGATCCTGTCGGGCTCGGAGGACCTCAAGCGCCGCTACCTGCCCGCCGTGGCCGCCGGCGACGCCACCTTCTCGTACGCGCTGTCCGAGCGCGAAGCCGGCAGCGACGCCGCCGCGATGCGCACGCGGGCCGTCCTCGACGGCGACTCCTACGTGATCAACGGCAGCAAGATGTGGATCACGGGCGCCGGCGTGTCGACGCACTACACCCTGATGGCGGTGACCGAGCCGGGGGTGGGCGCCAAGGGGATCAGCGCGTTCGTGGTGCACGCCGACGACGCGGGCTTCTCCTACGGGGAGAAGGAGCGCAAGCTCGGGATCAAGGGCTCGCCCACCCGCGAGATCTACTTCGACGACTGCCGGATCCCGGCCGACCGCATGATCGGCGAGCCGGGCACCGGCTTCACCACAGCGCTGAAGACGCTCGACCACACCCGGCTCGGCATCGGGGCGCAGGCGGTGGGCATCGCCCAGGGTGCGCTCGACGCGGCGGTCGGCTACGTCAAGGAGCGCAAGCAGTTCGGGCGCTCGGTCGGCGAGTTCCAGGGTTTGCAGTTCATGCTCGCCGACATGGCGATGAAGGTCGAGGCAGCCCGCCATCTCGTCTACCACGCCGCGGCCAAGGCCGAGCGGGGCGACAAGAACCTGACGTTCACCTCGTCGGCGGCCAAGTGCTTCGCCTCCGACACGGCAATGTCCGTGACGACAGACGCGGTCCAGCTGTTCGGCGGCTACGGCTACGTCCAGGACTTCCCGGTCGAGCGGATGATGCGCGACGCGAAGATCACGCAGATCTACGAGGGCACCAACCAGATCCAGCGGATGGTGATGGCGCGCAGCCTGCTGAAGTAGTACGTCTGCGGCGGGTTGTCAGACGGGGTTGCACCTCAGCTCGCTGCGGCGCTGTGCGCGGTGCAGCGCGGCCCGGACCTCAGCTACCACCTCGGCCCGCCGGCACTCGAGGTCGTGCACGGTGAATCTCAGGATCGTCCACCCGGCCAGCACAAGCGCGTTCTGCCGGATGCGGTCGTGCTGGAAGGCGTCCATCCCGCTGTGGTACCGATAGCCGTCGATCTCGACGGCGACCAGCTCGGCTTCCCAGCCGAAATCGAGCCTGGCCAGCAGGACGCCGTCGACCCTGACCTCCAGCTGCTCCGTCGGCGGCGGCAGCCCACCTGAGGCGAACAGCAGGCGCGCTTGGGTCTCCGGCACGCTCCCGGATCGCGTCGACGCCAGCGAGAGGGTTGTCTGCGCATGCTGCGCTCGGTCCCAGGTTCGTCGCGTGCAGAGTTCCGCACGCAACGCCTCGAGGCTGACGGAGCCGGCCCGAAGCGCGGCGTCAACGGCGACCACGGCTGGCTCGGTCGGCAGCGTCCCGGCTAGGTCGAGAACCGTGCGGCAGGCTCCCGTAACCGCTATGACCCCGCTGACCACCTGCACGTCGCCTGTCGACCAGTGCAAGGTGACCGTTGCCGGCGCTCGCACCCGCACCTGACTCGGCGGCATCGTGACGTGAATGCGTGATGGCGGGCGAACGAGGTCCCAGCCGTACAGGGTTGCAGCGGTCTCGTGGCTCGCGACTGCCTGAGGGCCCGCCCGCAACAGGGCGAGCACAACACCATCCGTCTGGGCAGGGACGCGGCCCGCAGCCAGCAGGATGCCGCGCTCGACAGTGACCCACTGACCGCGGGTACGACGTTTTTCTACCTCCGCACGCGAGTAGCCGGCAGCTCGAGCCTGCAGAACCGAGAACAAGCCGTAGGCGATTGCCCGCTCTGGCTCCGGCCGCGGCTGCATGTGAGGAACTGTGGCGGGTCTGAGGCTGTGGGGTGCGGGCGACCTCGCGGCCTGTGGACAATGCTGAAGACACCCGTCGGCGGCCGGCCGCCGACAAATTGCATGACGCTTCACCCTGGCCGGCGCTCGCGTACGGCGTGTTGCCCCCGACACGCCGGCGCCGGCCGCCGCGCCGCGGCAAGCGTCATGCAATTTGTCAAGCTGGGCCGCCCTCGGGGCGCCGGCCAGCGCCCGCCGCGCCGAATGACCGAGTCGAGGAAGGCCCGCTCAGCCCTCCTCGCCCTCCCGGAGGGTCAGCCGAGGCGGGGCAGCCCTTCCACGTCGCACCCAACCGTGGCCTCGACCCGCTCCACGGCCGCTCGGTGCGGCAGGGCAGCGGGATCGGCACGCCGCACCAGCACCAGCGAGCCGCCTCCGGCCAGCACGCCGACGAGCGGGTCGAGCGTGGTGCTGAGCACCCGCTGCGCAATCGGCATCACCTCCGAGTCAACCCCGGGAAGCACGCCCGGCGGCGGGTCGAAGCTGTCGCCGTATGCCAGGGTCTCGGTGGCCACGTCGATCACACCCGGGTACGCCCGGGTCAGGCCGCCGTTCATCGGTCGCAGGGACAGGCCGAGCACGTCGTCGGCGTCGGGCAGCGGTGTCCCCTCCGCCCAGGCGGCGACGCGCAGGCCGGTAGTGCCGCGCGGGGCGACCCGCGCACCCACCGACCCGACCGCGAGGATCAGCACCGCGGTGTGCCAGTGCGGCGGGACGTCGAGAGCGACCTGTTCGCCCGAAGCCACGCCGAGTTCGTCCACCAGCAGGTTCGATGCCTTCGCCGCCCAGTTGGCCGTGGTGGCGACGGACAGCTCGAGCCGCTCACCGGTCGCGTCGTCGTAGAAGGTCAGGAAGGGGCGGGACGGGTCGGCACGGACGGCGGCCGCCAGCAGCCCCACGATCCCGGGCGGGGTCGCGCTCGTCACCGCCGCCAGCGCAGCCTGCTCAGAGCGTGCACCGGTTGCTGGCCGAGTCGGCGGTCACGGGAGGCGGGGTCGGCGTCGGCACCGGAGTCGGGGCGACGACAGCGGGCCCTGACGGGGCAGCGGCACTGGCCCCGCCCTGTACTCGCACCGTCTGCAGCCCGGCGTAGTTGTCACCCAGGACGAGGACGACCGCGCCCGGGGTCAGGCTGGCACCGACGCGCTGCACCGATCCGGGGACAGCAGCCATCACCGTGTCGGCGCGCTTCTGGTCCGCGGGGGCGTAACGCACTTCCGAGGTGGCGAGGGCTGGCGCGTCGGCCCCGATCGAGCTGGTGAAGTGCAGCTGCGCCAAACCGGTGCTGACACTGCGTGCCAGCCCCGACCGCGAGGTGCCGTTGTGCACCTGCACGCTGATGGCGGACGGTGCCACCGCCACGACAGGCGCCGTGGGCACCGCGGCCGACGGCGACGGCGAGGACTTCTGCCCACGCAGCGGAGCGAGGAAGGCGTCGACCGCCTTCTGGTCGTAGACCTCGACGGAGCCGACGTTCGGTAGCTGCAAGAGGTTGTTGGCGGTGAACGCGCCGGGGTCGGTCGGCTGGAGCCCGCGCACCGGGAGGGTCGTGAACACGACCTTCGACGCCGCGGTTCCCTTGAGCCGCTCCGCCAGGGCCTCGAGGTCGGACGATGTCGTGCCGTCGTCGAGGCTCAGTGCATCCCGCACGCTGAACAGCAGCGACGCCACCCGAGCCGGGTTGAACAGCGTGCCCGTACCGGTCGCACTGCGAAAGACCGAGCCGAGGAACTGCTGCTGGCGCTGGATCCGATTGAGGTCGCCCTCGGGCAGGCCGTGCCTCTGGCGAACGAAGGCGAGCGCCTGGTCGCCGTTCAGGTGCAGGTTGCCAGGTCCGCCGTGCCAGCCGCTGAACGGGTCGTTCGTGTTGGTGCTCGTGACGTACCCGGTGCCCGCGTCGTTCGGCTCCACGTCCGGCGGTGCGGTGGACTTGAGCAGGCACACGTTGACGCCACCGACGGCATCGGTGACGCGTTTGAAGCCCGCGAGGTCGACCGACACGTAGTGGTCGACCGTGATGCCGGTCAGCGACTTGACCGTCGACACCAGCAGCGACGGGCCGCCGACCTCGATGGCGTGATTGAACTTGTTCTTCTCGGCCGGGTGCTTCTTGCCTGCCGAGTCCTGGTAGGCCGGGATGGTGACGAGGGTGTCGCGCGGGATCGACACCATCGTGGTGGTGCCGTCCTTGTCGACGTGGGCGAGGATCGTCGTGTCGCTGCGCTGGCCCGCCACGGCCTTGCCGCCGTACTCGCTGCCGGTGCCCGCCCTGCTGTCGGTGCCCACCAGCAGCCAGTTGCTGGTGCCGTCGGCCGCCGTCGTCCCGGTGCTGAGGTCGAGGTGCAGGCGGGCGATGGTGCCGTCGAACCAGCGGACGACGACGTACCCGCCGACGCTGACGACGAGGATGAGCGCACTGAGCGCGCCGACCAGCAGCTGCGCCAGCCGCCCGATCCGAGCAGGGGGGGCGGGCGCCGGGTGATGGCCGCGGGGGTCGAGCTCGGGGGGCAGGCCGGGACGACTGGGAGCGTCGTGCACCGCCACCGTCCTTCCCGTCGGCCCCGAGATGAGCGGCGCCTCGCCGGTGCGCTCACGGTACCGAACCAACCTCCGCCTGCTCGGTCGCCGCGTCGGGGACGGTCACGCAACGTTGCGATCGTCGGGGCGCGACACCCGCTCTGCGACACTGGCAAACCGTGGGGCAGCGCATCGTCGTCATCGGCGCCGGAGGCCAGGTCGGGAGCGATCTGGCCCGCCTGCTTGCCGCCGACCCGCGGGTGCCTGGCTGGGCGGCGCTCGACCGGCGGGATTGTGACGTCACCGACCTGCACCGGGTGCGAGCCGTGATCGCCGACCAGGCGAGGGCCGCTGGCAACGAGCGCCTAGTGGTACTCAATGCTGCGGGGTGGACCGACGTCGACGGTGCCGAGGCTGACGAGGTGGGCGCCTACGCCGCCAATGCCACCGGTCCCGCGCACCTCGCCCTCGCCTGCGCGCCGGTCGGCGCGGCGCTCGTGCACCTGTCGACCGACTACGTCTTCTCGGGGGACGCCGTGTCCTCCGGCGAGGCACCCGCCAAAGCGGCCCCGCGCCCCTACGAGCCCGCTGATCCCACCGGCCCGCGCTCCGCCTACGGCCGGACCAAGTTGGCGGGGGAGCTGGCGGTCCGCGAGCTACTGCCCGATGCCGGCTGCGTCGTGCGGACCGCCTGGGTCTACGGCGTCACCGGGTCGAACTTCGTCAAGACGATGGCCCGGCTGCTGGCCGAGCGGGAGACGCTCGACGTCGTCGATGACCAAACCGGCTCGCCGACCTGGAGCGCAGACCTTGCCGCCGGGCTGATCGAGCTGGCGGTGGCCAGCGTCCCCGGGGCCACCTTGCACGCGACGAACAGCGGAGCCGTGACGTGGTGCGGCTTCGCGCGGGCTGTCGCCGCGGGGCTGGGCCTCGACCCTGAGCGCATCCGCCCGACCACGACAGCCGCTTTCCCGCGCCCCGCGCCGCGGCCGGCGTGGTCGGTGCTCTCACCGGCCTCCTGGGCGCAGGCGGGGCTGCCGCCCCTGCGGCCGTGGCAGGACGCGCTGGCCGACGCGTTGCCGGCGATGGGCCTGACCGCCTGAAGCGCGGCCGCGCCGGACAGCCGAGGCCCGTCTGAGGCACGAGCCCAGTACGGTTGGCGCGACTGCCGCCGACCAGCCGGGGCTTGCCTGTGTCGTTCGCCTCCCCCGCCTTCCTGTGGTACTTCATGCCGCTGGTGCTCGTCGCGTACTGGCTGCTGCCGCGGTCGTTTCGTAACGGCCTGCTCTCGGTCGCGAGCCTGTTCTTCTACGCGTGGGGCGGCGGCGCCTTCGTCCTGCTGCTGCTCGGCTGCATGGTGGTCAACTTCGCGGCCGGCCTACTGGTCGACACCGGGCGCTCGGAGGTCGCCGTCGACGGGCGCGAGGATGCGGCACCGCGCCTGCAGTCGGCCAGGGCCAGGCGTGGCGTGCTCGTCGGTGCCGTCAGCTTCGACCTCGGCATCCTCGGGATCTGGAAGTACGGCAGCTTCGCCACCCACCAGCTGCACGAGGCGGCGGCCTCGGTCCCGGCGCTGTCGCTGGCCCTGCCCATCGGGATCTCGTTCTTCACGTTCCACCACCTGTCGTACGTGGTCGACGTGTACCGGGGGAGCAGGCGGGCGCAGCGCAGCCCGGTGCAGTTCATCACCTACATCGCGATGTTTCCGCAGCTCATCGCCGGGCCGATCGTCCGCTACCACGAGATCGCCGAGCAGCTGGGGGACACGCAGCGCCGGCGGTGGGACGACTTCGCTGAAGGCTTCCCGCGCTTCGCCCTGGGGCTGGCGAAGAAAGTGGTCGTTGCTGACGCCATCGCGCCCGTGGCCAACGCAGCCTTCTCGGCCAACCCCTCGCAGCTCGACTTCCGCACTGCCTGGCTCGGGGCGATCGCGTACACGCTGCAGATCTACTTCGACTTCAGCGGCTACTCCGACATGGCGATCGGGCTGGGTCGGATGTTCGGGTTCCGGCTGCCGGAGAACTTCAACCGGCCGTACTCGGCGGTCTCGGTCACCGACTTCTGGCGCCGCTGGCACATGTCGCTCTCGCGCTGGTTTCGGGACTACCTCTACATACCGCTCGGCGGCAACCGCGGCAGCACGGCGGCGACCTACCGCAACCTCTACATCGTGTTCGCGCTGACCGGCTTCTGGCACGGCGCCAACTGGACCTTCCTCGTCTGGGGGCTGTACCACGGCACCTGGCTGGCAGTGGAGCGTGCCGTCGGCATCGCGAGGGCCGACCCCGACCGCCTCGCCGTCCTGCGCCGGGCGCTCACGCTGCTGGTGGTGCTCGTGGGATGGGTGCTGTTCCGGTCGTCCGGACTGGACCGCGCGCTCGGCTACCTCGGTCACTTGGCGACGCCGAGCCTGAGCAGCCACAGCGAGGTCCTCGACGGCGTGCTCACCACCCGCGTCTCGGTGGTGATGGGCCTGGCGGCACTGGTCGTCCTCATGCCCCGGTCGTTCGTGATGGGCCGGCTGCTCGAAGCCACGACGGTGCGGGCGCGCGTCGCCCGAGTGGGGTACGCGGCCGTGGCCGCCCCGTACGCCGCCGTGCTGGTGGCCGCGGGCACGTTCAGCCCCTTCTTGTACTTTCAGTTCTGATGGCAGACCGTCTGTTCGGCAGCCGGCGGTGAGAGCAGCCCCGGACACCGAGCCGCTCGCCGCGGATCGTCCCAAGGCCGAGGACGCGCCTCCGCCGCAGCGGAAGCGGTGGTCACCGTCGCGCCTGCTCATCCTGCTGCTGGCCATCGCCTTCTTCTCGGTGCCGGGTCTGGCTTACCTGGCGGGAGCCAGGCCGGAGCAGTTGGAGAACCGCCCGCTGTCCCCACGGCCTTCGCTGACGGAGGGCTGGGGCATCTTCGGCCACCTCAACCGGTGGACGAGCGACCACGTGCCACTGCGCGGTTCTGCGGTGCGTGCCAACGCGGCGATTGACGAGAAAGTCTTCGACGAGCCGCCGGCCTACGGGACGGGCGGCCGGTCGGACGTCATCGCCGCTCCGCACGGCTGGCTGTTCTGGGCCCAGGACCTGCAGTGGGCCTGCACCCCGACCACGCCGGTGCCGACCATCCTGCGGAACGCGACCCGCCTCGCCCGGATGGTGCGTGCCACCGGCGCGAACTACGTCCTGCTGGTGCCGCCCGACAAGACCTCGATCGAGACCGAGGAGTTGCCCTCCCGATACCCGAACAAGGCGTGCAGCCAGGCGGCCAAGAAGGCGTTCTGGGCCCAGACCACGGCCGCCCCGCCCCAGGGGTACGCCGACCTCTACCATCCTCTGCTCGCGCTGCGGGCGCAGGCAGGCCGTTCGATCTACAAGCCGAAGGACACTCACTGGGCGCCGCTCGCCGCCGGTCTTTATGCGCGCACCGTCGTGGATGCCGCCGAGCCCGGGCTGTGGCAACCCGGGGCCTTCGTTCCCGTCGGGCAGGTGACGGAGATCGGAGACCTCACGCGCTTCACCGGCATCTCCGCCGACAACACCTACGACGGGTGGCAGGTGCGCCGCCCCGGGGTCCGCGCCTATCCGGAGATCCCCTACCAGCCGGGGAAGGTGGGCAAGATCGGCATCGCGGGTCTGACGGCAACCAGCAGCCAAGGCGCTCGCCTCTCCCCCGCCCCGACGCTCGTGCTAGGTGACTCCTTCAACGGCGTCTCCCAGTCGCAGGTCTCGCCCTACTTCGCCGACATCACCTCGGTCAGCATCAATACGGCTCCGAAGGATGCCCACGACGTGGCTCGGATGATCCTTGACAGTCGCTTCGTTGTCGTCGAGTCGGTCGAGCGTGCTTTCGCGACGGGGCGTGCCCCGCTGTTCAGTACGGCCTTCCTCGACAGCCTGCAGCGTCAGATCAATGCCCAGCAGCGGAGCAGGCGCTGACCGCACTGGCCACGCGCTGCCAGTGCCGACAGCGCCGACGGTCGCTGAGAGCGGCGTGGCGCCGCTCGGCCGTCCATCCGGCGCCGATAACCTCGGCTCACGGCTACTGCCTGGGAGCATTGTGCTGACAACGACCGGGTCCTGCGGCCATGACGACTGAGCCTGCCGTCCGTCCCCGGAGCCGGACTTCAGCCGCAGCGCCGTCCGGCCGGGGCAGCCGCGGCCCCCGGCACCAGCAGCCACAGGAACGCGCCTGGGGAGTGGTCGCGGGGCTGCCAGAGGCACTTCCGGCAGCGCTCGCCGGCTACGGCGTCGTCGCGATCGTGCTGTTGCTGGCCGGTCAGCTACGGCCGTGGTTGACCCTGTCGCTCGGTCTCGCCGCCGCCGTGATGGCGAGCGTGGCCGCCGGGCGAGCGTCGGCCCGGCTGGCACCCAGGTCTCCGCACCGCAGGTGGGCCGACCTCACGGCCCTTACCGGGGCCGCTGTCTGGGCGTCGCTAAACCTGCCGCTGTCATCGCAGGACATCGCCGTTTTTCGCGACCCGGCCACCTACGCCCTGACCGGCGAGTGGCTCGTCCATCATCACTCCGTGCCGATCCTCACGCACCCGGAGGTATTCGGCGGCACGCCCGGCCTTGCCTTCGCCAGCAACGGCTTCCCGGCCCTGCCGGGTGGTGGCGGTGCCGTGCAGCCGCAGGGCGCGCACCTGGTCCAGTCCCTGGTCGCGAGCGCGGGCTGGCTCGGAGGTGACTCCGCCCTGCTGCACGCCAACGTGGTGATTGGGGCGGCAGCACTGCTAGCCGTCTACGGCTTCGCGCGCCGGCTGGTGAACCCTTGGTTCGCGCTCGGAGCGGTGGCCGTGCTGAGCGCGACGCTGCCGATGGCCGAGTTCAGCCGCGCCGTCTACACCGAGCCGCTGGCGATGGTGTTCGCCTGGGGTGCGTTCTCCCTGCTGTGGGTCGCGCACGAGTCGGGACGGCGCAGGGACTTTGTCGTCGGCGGCCTGGTCCTAGGCGCGACGGTGCTCACCCGCATCGACGGCCTGTTCAGCATCCTGGCCGTGCTTCCCTACTTGGCTGTCGTCGTGGGGCACGGCGTCGTCCGGCGGGAGCGGGAGGCCCTGGTGCGGGCCGGCCTGGTGGCCCTGCCGGTGCTGGTCGGCGTCGTGCTCGCGGTGCGCGACCTGCAGCGGCTGGCTCCGGTCTACTACCACGACCTTGGCAGCCAGGTCCGCATGATCTTCCGCGGCGGCGCCGCGCTCGCCGTGCTGTGCGCCCTCGGCGTCGGCCTGGTGGCATTGCGTCCGGCCCTAATAGCCCGCAGCACCCCGTCATGGCAGCGCTTCGCGCCGCCGGGAGTCGTCGCGGGCGTCTGCGTGGTGATGGCTGCTCTGGCCAGCCGCCCGCTGTGGCTCGTCGACCGCAACAACAGCGGTGGCGGCTACGCGAGCTACATCACCTTTCTGCAGAAGGCTCGGCAGTTGCCCATCGACGGCAGCCGGGGCTATGGGGAGCTGACCGTCGCGTGGCTCACCTGGTACGTCGGTGTTCCCGCTATCGTGCTCGGCACGCTCGGTCTCGCCGGCCTGGCACGGCGCACGGTACGGACACTATGGCCGTCGCTCGTGCTGTCGATCGGGATGATCGCGCTGACGGGCACTTTGTACCTGGTGCGGCCAAGCATCACTCCCGACCAGGTGTGGGCATCGCGGCGCCTGCTGCCCCTGGCCTTTCCCGGTGTGCTGCTGGGCGCCGCCATCGTGCTGACCTGGCTGCTGCACCGCTCGCGGTGGCTCGGGGCGGTAGCCGCAGCGCTCGGCGTGCTCGTCGCGTGGAACACCGTCGATGCCAGCCAACACCTGTGGGGCAGGAGGCAGTACGTCCCTCAGCTGGCCGAGATCACCGCGGTCTGTCAGGCCCTGCCCGACGACGCGGCGGTGATCGTCGGGCCGAAGCTGACCTCGACCTGGCTGCAGACCGTCCGGTCGTACTGCGACGTCCCCGCCGCCGGAACCCAGCAGATCCAGCCGGCCATGCTCACCCAGGCACGGGCATCGGCCGCCGCCACAGGTCGCCGGCTCTACACCGTTGTCAGCTCCCCCACCGAGCTGCCCGGCCTACCCGCGTCACCGCCACCCTTCAGCCAGGTGAAGTTCCGGCACTGGAACGCCACTCTCACCACCCGCCCGTCGGCTGCGACGAAGGAGGTGCGCACGCTCTACGTCGCGGAGGTCCAGGCGGACGGCGGGCTGCGCTTGCTGCCCCCGACGGGGCCGCACTCGGTCTCCTACGGCTGATTGCCTCGAACAAACTCTGCTCAGTCCGGCGATGTGGGTGTCGTTGCGATCGCCGCGTAGTCCTGCGGTCCGAACAGCACGTGGTTGAGCTGCCCGAACGCCTGGTTGACGGTGGCCACCCAGCCAGGTGCGGACGGGTCGTCGACCAGTGGCAGGTGGTAGCCCTGCGCCGGTGAGTAGAACTCCAGGCGGACGTCGCGAAACCCTGCGCCTTCGAGCAGGAAGGTCAGCAGGGACGGGTGCACCGGCCGCACGTGCGTCGGGTCCATCACGTAGGAGTTGCCGAGGACGACGAGCGAGGCCGGGTTCGGTGTCTCGGCGATAAGGATGCCGCCCGGGCGCAGCCGGCTCGCGGCCAGCTCGAGCAGGCGTACGAGGTCGTCGAGCTGCAGGTGCTCCACGAGGTGAGTGGCGATAATCGAGCCGAGCGAGCCCTCGGGCTGGTCGGCGAGCCAGGTGAGCGCGTCCGCCTGGTCGACGTCGAGGCCGCCGTCGCGCGCCTCGAGGACCATCGACGGGTCGCTGTCGACGCCCTTCGCCTCGACCTCGAGCGCCTGCAACCGACGCAGCAGCTCTGCCCGGCCGCACCCCAGGTCGACGACGGGAGCTGACTGCCTCAGCCGCTCGCCGTAGCGCGACCAGAGTGTGTCAGAGACTTCATCGGGGTCGCCCCGGAAGCGTCTTTCGAAGCCCACGTAGTCGAACAGGGCCGACTGCGGGACGGCCGGCTCCCGTGCTGCTGGCGCCGGGCGCCCGGTGGCCGGCTCGGCGTTCGCCGGTCCGTTGGGCGCGCCAGCCGACTGCGGAAGGGCTCGCAGACGTCGGTCGAGCCCGTTGACCCGCTCGCGCAGCTCGGCCACCCGCGCTCCGGCGCCAGCCAGCCCTGCCCCCGGCGCCAGCGCCCAGCCGAGCTCGTCGATCGTGTGCTGCAGGCCCCGCAACTCGGCCTTGAGCAGCTCCTGGTTGACGGTCAGCTCGTGCACGTGCGCATCGAAGTGGCTGCTGGTGCCCTCCAGCTGCTCCAGCTGCTCCGCCTGCTCGGCCAGCTGCTCTGCCAGCTGCTGGGCCTGCGCTGCCGTCAGCTGGGCCTGCGCTGCCGTCAACTCGGCCTGGACGGCTACCGGCTGCAGGTTGCTCACGGTCTGCTCGACACCATCCAGTCGCACGTTGGCCTGGTGGGCGGCTTGGCGCGCGCGCAGGAGCCCCGCCGCCTCCGCTCGGCGAACGCCTGCGGCGCCGAGGCGTCGGACGAAGCGGCGGGCTCGCACGGCCGGTGGGGCTGCGTGCCGGCCGGGTGCCGGATCGCTTGCGTCGCGCAGGCGGGCGGTCAGCGACTCGCGCAGGGCGGCGGGCAGGGGCACGACGGGGACTGTACGACCGCCGTCCCCGCTAGGACATCAAGGCGAGGTTGCGTCAGAGCCGACGTGCGTTCCACCGCTGATGGATCTCGGCATCGGGCGGCGTGCCCAGCTCGGCCATCCGCAGGTCCGCCGACCTCGCCGTGGCGGGCAGCAGGCTCAGTGCGAGCGCTGCTGCCGTACGGACGGCGTCGTGCCGGTCCTCCCACCAGCAGTGGCCCTGCCAGGACAGCCGGCTCGCTGCTCGGGCGTCGCCCGCGAGCTCAGCCGCGCGGGCGGCGAGGGCGGCGAGGGCGGCATCCTCGGCGACCGCGACGTGCTCGCCCGGCTTGAGCGGCAGCGCAGAGCACAGCGACCGGCTGACGACGAGCGGGGCGCCCCATGCGAGCGCCCGCTCCACCGCCGCCGAGGCAAGGGCGAGGTTCTCTCCGGCGCCTTCGACAACGGCAACGGCGGCACAACCCAGAGCGGTGTCGACGAGGTCCTCGGCAAGCAGCCAGGCGCGCTCGGAGTAGACCCAACCGGCGGTGGTCCACGTGACGACGGGCGCTGCGCCGAGCCCTCGCACCGCCCGCAGCCGGGAACGGACGAACGGCGGGACGTAGGCCGCCCCGGTCGGCACGACCCCGTCGGGCGCCGGTACGCCGCGGCTTCCGGCACCGGTGAGCAACGCCGCGTCCCGGCTCGCCACGGCCCAGGGCAAGGTTGGCTGGGCTGCCGGGACGGCATCGAACAGCAAAGCGGTAGGCCTCACCTCATGTCCCGGACGAAGCACCACCGGTCGGCACCAGGCGCGCAGCTCGGCCAGCAGCGGTACCAGCTCGGCGCCGGACCCGGACAGCTGAACGCCCAGGACGGGCAGCGCGCCGGTACCACCGCCAGGAGGACGGGCGGGCGTGCTCACCGCGGCCGTCGGCTGGCGTCGACCCCCAGCAGGCGGTCGACCACGGGCCCCCACGCGAGGTCGCGCACCCGCTCGCGCCCGGCCTCGCCCAGCCGCCGCGCCAACCCCCGGTCGGCGTGCAGCCGCGCCACAGCCGCGCCGATACCCGCTGCCGTACCGTCGGTGACCAGCCCGCTCACGCCGTCCTCGACCCACTCCAGGACGCCGCCGGAGTCGGCCGAGGTCACCACCGGCTTGCCGGCCAGGAACGCCTGCAGGGTCACGTAGCCGTAGTCCTCGTCGGCCGGCGCGTAGATCACCGCGAGGGCCCCTGCGTAGAGCTCGACGAGCTCGTCATCCGGAACGAAGCCGGGCAGTGACACCCTGCCGGCCAGGCCCAGCCGGGCGACCGACGCCGACAGGGTCGCGGCGAGCGAGCCCCGCCCCGCGACGACCGAATGCACCGCCGTCGGCACGTGCGCCAGGCACTCCACGGCGAGCTCGGGGCGCTTGTTGCTCTCCAGCCGGGTGGGCAGCAGGACGTAGTCGCCGTACGGGCCGGGCCGGAGCCGGTCGGCGAGCGGCGGTGGGTGCGGCAGCGGCGTACCGGTCAGGCCGTTGTAGCGCGCGAGCCGGTCGGCCACGACGCCGCTGGTGGTGAACAGCCGCTCGGCCTCGCCCAGCGCCCGGTTGTCCCACTCGACGAGCTGGCGCTGGGTCTCGAGCGCGGCGTCGTCGGGCCCGAAGTCGGACCAGTCGGCGTCGGCCGCGTCGTAGGCCCCTCGGTGCTGGTGGAACAGCCAGACCACCTTGCGGGGGTGCCGGACGAAGTACGAGGGGAAGTTCGTCGCGATCACGAGGTCGACGTCGAGCGGGAGCAGGCGACAGGCCAGCGGCGCGTCGAGCAGGCGGCCCTTCTCCCAGGCCACCGGCACCCGGACCAGCTCGGCGCGGTGCCCCCGTTCACGCAACGCTGTGACGAGGTTCTCCTGGTGCAGCTCGGCCCCGCCGGTCACGAACGGCACCTGCGCGCCGCACACAGCCACGTCCACCGGTGCTCCTGCGCGTTGATCGTCTGACGAATCGGACAGCGCGGCTACAGTACGCAGGTGATGTCTGCAGCAGGTTCGGCCGCAGGATCGGCACTGTGACTGCTGTCCAGGCCGCTCCGCCGGACGCGGGCGATACCCATCGCCACGGGGCATCAGCAGTCGAGGCACTGCCGTTCGAGCGGGTCAACGCGCCGGGTCCGATCTTCCGCGGGTTCGGCCGATCGGTGCGTGAGGTGGTCGAGTACCGCGAGCTGCTGAGCCAGCTGACCCGCAAAGAGCTCAAGGTCAAGTACAAGGACTCGGTCCTCGGGTTCCTGTGGACGCTGGTGCGTCCGCTGCTGCAGCTGCTCGTCTACTCGGTCGCCATCGGGATCTTTCTCGGCAGCGGCCGGGTGATCCCCCAGTTCGGCGTCTACCTGTTCACTGGGCTCGTCGCCTGGACGCTGTTCACCGACATCCTCGGCGGCTGTACCGGCGCCATCGTGGGCAACGCCGGCCTGGTCAAGAAGGTCTACTTTCCCCGCGAGCTGCTCCCGCTGTCTGTCATCGGCGCGGCCGTCGTCAACTTCGTGCTGCAGCTCGTCGTCCTGGTGGGCGCCTACGTGGTGACCGGCCACTGGCCGCATCCCGGTGACCTGCTGCTCGTCCCCCTTGCCTTGCTCGTGCTCGTCGTGTTCGCCTGCGCGCTGGGGCTGCTGCTCGCCGCCGCCAACGTCTACCTGCGCGACGTGCAGTACCTCGTCGAGATCGGGCTGCTGCTCTGGTTCTGGATGACGCCGATCGTCTACGACTGGACCAAGGTGCGCACCACCCTCGTCACCGAGCACGGCCTCAACGGGTTGTTCCAGCTCTACCTAGCCAACCCGATGGCCGACGTCGTGCTGGCCTTCCAGCGCGCGCTGTGGCCCGGCGGCCACACCGCCAAGGGGCACGCTTTCTTCTACGACGGCGACCTCTACGGCCGCCTCGGCCTGCTGCTGCTTGCCAGCCTGGTACTGCTGTGGCTCGCGCAGCGCGTCTTCGCGCGGTCCTCGGGCAACTTCGCCCAGGAGCTGTGAGGGTGCGGGCGGTGGCGGAGCAAGTGGCGGCGGTGCCGGCGTGAACCCACCGGTCATCCGCGTCGTCGACGTCAGCAAGTCCTTCAGCCTCAACAAGCAGAAGTCGCTCAAGGAGCGGGTGGTCAACCTCGGCCGCGAGCGCAAGCACCGCGAGACCTTCTTCGCGCTGCGCGACGTCTCGTTCGAGGTCGAGTCGGCTACCACGCTCGGCCTGATCGGGCACAACGGCTCGGGCAAGTCCACGCTGCTCAAGCTGATCGGCGGCATCCTGTCAGCCGACACCGGCTACGTCGAGCGTCGGGGCCGGCTCGCGGCGCTGCTCGAGGTCGGCGCGGGCTTCCACGGCGACCTAACGGGGCGCGAGAACGTCTACCTCAACGCCTCAATTCTCGGCCTGACCCGGCGCCAGACCGACTACTACTTCGACGACATCGTCGCGTTCGCCGACATCGGCGACCGCTTTATCGACACGCAGGTGAAGTTCTACTCCTCGGGAATGTACGTCCGGCTGGCCTTCGCGGTCGCCGTCCACGTCGACCCCGAGATCCTGCTCGTCGACGAGGTGCTCGCCGTCGGCGATGAGCCGTTCCAACGCAAGTGCATGGAGCGGATCAAGCAGTTTCAGCGCGAGGGCCGGACCATCGTGCTGGTCACGCACGCGCTCGACACCGTCCGGCAGCTGTGCGACCGCGCCATCCTGCTCGACCACGGCGACGTCGTCACCGACGGGACCGCGATCGCGGCGGTGCGAGCCTTCCGTGAGCGCTACACGGCCGAGCCGGTGCACGACGACGACTACGGCGACCGTCGCGCCCGGGTCTCCGACGTCGTCATCACCGATGGTGCTGGCACCCCTCGGGACCGCTTTGAGCCCGGGGACACGCTCGGGGTGGAGTTCGAGGTCGAGGCGCTGCGGGGCACGGTCGACGACTGGGCGGTCGGGATCGCGCTTGAGGACCACCTGGACAACATCGTTTATGGGACCAACACAGGCATGCAGGGGATGACGCTCTCGCCACTTACGGGGCGCCGCCGCGTGCGGTTCCGCTTCGGCGACATCCCGATGCTGGAGGGCCAGTACTTCCTCAGCGTGGCCGTGCACGACAAGGGCGGCGGCATCACCTATCACCGGCTCGACCGCCGCAGCTCGTTCCGCGTCTTCAGCGAGGGCAGCGAGGTCGGCCTGCTGCACCTGTCGCCGAAGATCGAGGTCGGGTGACGGCTGGCACGGTCGTCCGGCCAGCGACATCGGTGGTTGCCGGACATCGACCGCCGCGATTTCGTCCGTGGCAGCTTCCCGCAGTGGTGGGGACGCTCGTCGCGATCGCCGCGCTGCTGCAGCTGTTCCTCGGGCGCGACGTCGGGCTCGCCGACAACGGCGACGGCGCCCGCGCCATGTGCGGCATCGGGCTCGGGCGCAGTGGCGGGCTGCGCAGCGTGCTCGGTTTCGACTGGCACGTGGCTGCCCCGAAGGTGTGCCAGCCCCGACCGCTGTGGGCTTACCACAGCTCGTACTCTGCGTTGCTCAAGCCAGTTGTCGCTGTCGAACGGTTGCTGACTGGCCACCAGGACTTCGACCTGCGCGTCCTCGGCGTCACGTGGTGCCTGCTCCTGGGAGTCGCGATCGGGTGCCTGGTCGCTGCCCTCCCAGGGTCAACACGCAGCCGCACCGCGCTAGGGGCCATGATCGCCTTTGCCTGTCTGGACGTCGGCTTCCTGTCGTACTTCTCGTCCCCGTACGTCGAGCCCGGGGGCATGCTCGGCATCCTGTTCCTGATGGCGGCGATCACCGCCTGGCTGACGAGCGAGCGCCCACGCTTCACCTTGCTGCTGGCAGTGACGACCGCTGCGCTGTTCACGGCCGAGAACAAGAGCCAGCTCGCCGTCGTGATCGTGGCCGTCGTCCCGCTGATGCTGGTCCCCCGCCTCAAGGCGGGGCGCCGGCTGCCCGCGCTCACGGCCGGCCGGATTCCGGCCCTGGCGTGCGCCGGCGTGCTGATCCTCGGCTCGACCAGCTACCTGCACTCTCAAGGTGAGAACCTGCGGAAGGGGAACGCCTACAACGTCATGTTCTACTCGGTGCTGGCCAGAAGCCCGGACCCGGCCAGGGATCTCGCCGAGATGCACTTGCCGCCGGCCTTGGCCGCGTATGCGGGCACCAGCGCCTGGCAGCACTCGGCGTGGTTCAACCGCGCCTTCGTGGCGAACCAGCATCGCGTCCTTTCACGAGCAACGGTGCTGCGCTTCCTGGCGCGTCATCCCGCGCGGGCGCTGGACCTTTACGGGCAGTCCGCGACGGCGACGACCCGGGCGCGGGTGGGCTACCTCGCCAACTACGAGGGTGGGGCGAAGCCGGGCCCCGCTCCAATGGCCCACCGCTGGTCGCCGGTCTTCTGGGCGCTGCATCGCATTCGCCCGGTTGCCGGGTTGGCACTCGCCGGGCTGTGGCTCGGCGGCCTCGGGTGGGGGATCTCGGCGCTGGCTCGCGGCCAGCGGTTGCCGGGCAACGACCCATCCCGCGTGGCGGCTGGCGGCCTCGCGGTCTTCCTGGCGCTGCTGGCGATCGGCCAAGCGGTCGTCGTGCCGCTCGGTGACGGGCTGTACGAGATCGACAAGCACTCCATCTTCACGGCTTACGCGACGGGCCTGCTGGCGGTGGTGCTCCTCAGCCGGGCCGGCTTCGGTCGGCGGCGTGGCAGCCGCGCGACGAGTGACGCTGTTGCCCACACGACGAGTCCCACGGCTGTCGACGCCCACAGCAAGTCGAACAGGAGGAGGTGCTTGACCAGCTCGTAGCGTCCGTCCCCAAGCAGGACGGCGACGTACTGCGAGCTGGCGGCGACGCTGAGCGCGGGGATCACCACGAGCGCGTGCTGCACCCGCAAGGCGCGACGCTGCCGTCGAAGGGCGACCGTCGGGGCGACGAGCCCGGCCAGCAGAACCAGGACCACGATGGGCAGCGCGCCGGACCCCAGTGCCCGCACAGTCCCGCTCCACGCTGCCGCCCCCGAGACGAGCGTGGGCCGTGGGTAGTGGGGCTGGGTCGTGATGTTTGCGATGTACTGCGGTCGCCACTCGCCAAAGGCCGGCCGGCCGCGCCACATCAGGTCTGCGGTCTGGTCGGGGTGCTTGACCCAGTACGTCAGCAGGGCCCCCCGCGTCGGAAGCGGGTGCGGGTACGCCTTCGCCAGCGCCCTGTCGTGCAGCGGCGTGCGCGGCTGGTAGGCGTTGAGCCCGGCGAACACGGCCAGCCGCGGGTCCAGCCCGAGCTCCTTGAGGGCGGCGGATGGCGTGCGGGCGTACGGGACCAGCTCGACGTAGGTCTCGTCCCAGGTGTTGTACCCGGTGAGCCTGTCAGGCTGCAGGCTGAGCTCCGCGGCACCCGCACCGAGCACGAGGACTGCAGCAAGGGTCGCCGCGACGCCCCGCCGCCACTGCCGCCGGTACAGCGCTAACGCGCCGACACCGAAGATCCCGAGCGCAACGACCCCACCGGTCGGCGCGTACTGGGCCTTGGCGGTGACGGCGATGATGAGAAACAGGCAGGTCAAAGCCACCCAGCGCAGTGAGCCCGGCGTGCTCGCCCAGCCCAGCGCGGCGCCAATCGTCGCGAGGGTGGCCAGTATCGCTACCGGCTCGCTGTAGAGCGAGTGGAAGTAGGCGGTGAAGGCGTAGTCCGTCACGAGCAGGCCGCCGACGACCACAGCCAGCACGCGTGGCACGAGGGCGAGGCGCCGGGTCGTGCGCAGCAGTCCGTAAACGCAGGCGAGGAAGACGGCGAGGTAGCCGAGGCCAAGCACGCCGAGGTCGAATCGACCATGCCCTCCCGCGGCAGAGTCTGCCTTGACGCCGGTCCTCACGAACGGTGCGGCGCTCGTCGGGTACTGCCGCCAGTCGCCGGCCTCCGCGGCGCGCGGCAGCAGGCGCACCAGCCGGTTGCCGAAGGTCACCTGGTCGCGTGGCGCGAAGCTGAGCCCAGCCTGGTTCATCAGGCGGGGCCAGTCCCCGTTGTCCGCCATTCCCGTGAAGCCGCGCCAGCGCAGCTGCCAGAGGACGATCAGCGCGACGACGAGCAGGCACAAGGCCTCAGCCAGCGTGCGGCGCCAGCCCCCGGTGACGCGTGGTCGGGCTGTGGCACCCGAGCGGCGGTCCCGCTCCTCTTCGCGGGACGGCGGCACGGCCTCAGCGTAAGGGCGTGTGGCCGGCGCGACAGGCCCAGCGCTGCTGGCAGGATGATGCCCGTGACCTCTGGGCCCCGCAGAATCGGCGTCTGCCCGGCCCGCTTCGGGGACGGCCTCGTCGGGGGCGCCGAGATCGTGCTGGCGCAGATCGGCCTCGGGCTAGCGGCGCGCGGCTGGGAGGTCGAGGTCCTCACGACCACGGCGCGAAACCACTTCACCTGGGCCAATGACTACGAGCCGGGGGTCAGCGAGCGGGGTGGCTTGGTCGTGCGGCGGTTCCCGGCCGTGGTCGACACCCCCGGTGTCGAGCGCGCCGATGCGGAGCGGGCGTTGCACGCCGGCTCCCCGCTCACCCTCGCCCAGCAGCAGCGATGGATCAACGACGGCGTCCGCGTGCCCCAGTTGTGGCACCACCTGCTCGACACGGCACACACCTACGACGCCCTGCTGTTCGGGCCCTACCCGTTCTGGCCGACCTTCGCCGGCTCGCAGGTTGCGCCCGACCGCAGCGTGCTCTGGACCTGCCTGCACGACGAGCCCTACGCCTACCTCGACCTGTTCTCGCCGATGCTCTCCGGCGTCGCGGGCCTGCTGCTGCAGACCGAGCCCGAGCACGAGCTGGCTCACCGGGTGGCGCCCCGCCTGGCACCGCACGCGGTAACCGGCTGCGGGGTGGAGGTACCTGCGTCCTACGACCCGGACGGCTTCCGGGCCCGGTACGGCATCGAGGGCCCCTTCCTGTTCTACGCCGGCCGCCGGGAAGGGGCGAAAGGCTGGGAGGACCTGCTGCGCGGCTTCGCCTCGGCCACCGTGCGCCGCGGGCTGCCCTTCTCGCTCGTCACGTGCGGAGGAGGCGAGGTCGACCCACCCGCGGAGATCGCCGACCGGGTCGTCGACCTCGGCTTCCTGCCCGACGCCGAGCGCGACAACGCCTTCGCCGCCGCAGACGCCTACCTGCAGCCGAGCCGGTATGAGGCGTTTTCCCGGACGGTGATGGAGGCCTGGCTGGCCGGCACGCCCGTCGTCGCCAACGGCGGCTCGGCCGTGGTCCGTCACCACTGCGAGACCTCCGGCGCCGGCCTGGTGTACGACGACGAGCTCGAGCTCGAGGAGTGCCTGACCTTCCTTGCCCAGGAGCCGCGGGCAGCCGCGGACCTGGCTCGCCCCGGCCGCGCGTACGTGCTCGAGAACTACCAGTGGCCGGACGTCCTCGACCGCATCGAGGGTGCCCTCGACACCTTCACTGGGCGGCCCCGGTGAGGATCCTCGTCGTCACGCCGTACGCACCGCATCGCGATGGCATCGCTGCCTACGCTGTGCAGTCGGTCGCTGCGCTGCGCCGCCAGGGGAACGACGTCGAGGTGCTGTCGCCTGGCCCGTCGGCCGCGCACCACCACCTGGACCTCGCGACGCCGCGGGGTGCCCTCGCGCTGGCCAAGCGGGTCCGGGCCTACGACAAGGTCGTCGTGCAGTTCCATCCCGACGTCTTCTATCGAATTCCGGTGCAGCCGGCCCATCTGCTGGCCGGGCATCTCGCCCTGACGGTGGCGTTCGCCGCGGCACACGAGATCGAGGTCGTCCTGCACGAGATCGATTACCGGTGGGGACGCGGCAGCTCGCCGGCCGCCATCGCCGCCCGGCGCCTATGGCAGACGGTCGACCGGGTCGTCGTGCACACCGACACCGAGCGCGACGACCTGGTAGCGGCCTTCCGGCTGGCACCCGAGCGCGTCGTGGTTGCCGACCACGGCGCCGACTTCGTCCGCAGAACCCAGCACCACCGGGCGTCGGCACGGGCCAGCCTCGGACTGCCGGACGATGCGACGTGCCTGCTGTCCATCGGCTTCATCCAGGAGCACAAGGGCTTCGACCGCGCGGTCCGGGCGTTCGCGGCTGCGGGCCTGGCCGCGGCGGGCTGCCGGCTCGACGTCGTCGGGTCGACGCGGCTCGACGACCCTGCTGTCGCCGCGTACGTCGCCTCGCTGGAGAGCCTCGTGCGCACCACGCCCGGCTGCGAGCTGCACGAGGGCTACTTGTCGGATGAGCTGTTCGACCGGTGGATCGTCGCCAGTGATGCCGTGGTGCTGCCCTACCGGTGGATCTGGTCGTCCGGAGTGCTGGAGCGGGCAGCGCTGTACGACCGCCCGGTCATCGCCGCCGACGTCGGGGGGCTGGCCCAGCAGGCCGCACGTCGCGGAGCGGCGGTAACGCTGGTGAGCGACGACGCGGCCCTGCTGGCTGCTCTGCAGCAGGTGGCGGGGGAGCAGCCGGGCATCCGGGCGCACTCCGACGAGAAGTGGCCGGACGAGGACCGCACGGCGGTGCAAAATGCGATCATCGCGCGAGCGGCGGCCCGGCGGCCGAGCGGGGTGCTAGTCGAGGCCCGCGTCGTGCCCGCCGCTGCTGCTGGTGCCAACGCCGATGGCCCAGTTGCCCCGGTGGCCGGTGGGTCGGCCGCGGTTCGCCGCCTGCCGCCGCTCGCCCTGCCCTCGACCGGCTCCACCCGCTTCACAGCACGACTGGTCAAAGGTGTGGTCCGGCGGCTCACGGCGTGGGAGCTCGACCCGGTCGTGTGGCAGGTCAACGCGCTACGGGAGGCGACGATCGCGGCGCTGGACCGCCAGCCGCGTCCCTAGCTCTGGCCTGCGGTCAACGCGCGCTGGTAAGCCGCCAGCGTGGCCGCCGCGCAGCGGTTCCAGGTGAAGCCGGCGGCCCGCTCGCGCCGCCGCGCCTGGTCAAGCTGCTCGCCGCGCCCGGCGTCCAGCGTCATCGCGAGCGCGTCGCTGAAGGCAGCGACGTCCCCAGCCGGCACCAGGAGCGCCGCGTCCCTCAGCACTTCGCGCGTCGCCGGCAGGTCACTCGCCACGACGGGAGTCCCACAGGCCAGGGCCTCCAGGGGCGGGAGCCCAAAGCCCTCGCGGCGGGAGGGGAAGGCGAGCAGTTCGGCGCCTGCGACGACCCGGCGGAGGTCGTCGTCGCTCAGGTAGCCGGTCAGCACGACCTCGGCACCGACCGCCAGCGGTGCTCCCCATCCCGGCGGTCCGACCAGCACGAGTGGCGGCGTGCCAGGCCGGCCGCGGACGAGGCGCGCGTGCGCAGCGACGAGCGTGGCCAGGTCCTTGCGGGGCTCCAGGCTGCCGACCGCCAGCAGGTAGCGGGCGGGAAGGCCGTGCGCCCCCAGCCAGGCGGCGTCCGGCGGCACGGTGGCGGCCCACGTCGGGTCGATGCCGAGGGGGGTCACCACCACCCGGTCGTGGTTGAGCTGGTACTGCTCCATCACCTCCTCGGCCGTGGCCTGAGAGGGCGTGACGATGACACCCCCGGTGGCCAGCGCGCGCGGGACGAGCCGCTGGTAGCGCAGGCTGGCTGCCGTCACGCTGCCCGGGTCGCGCAGGTACGCGAGGTCGTGGATCGTCAGCACCCCCGCCGCGCGGCGCCTGGGCGGCAGGACGAAGTTCGTCCCGTGCATCACGTCGACCGGGCCAGACAGCCATTCGACCGGTGGCCACGAACTGCGCAGCCAGGCGGCCTGCAGCAGTCTGGCCGGCGCCCGGCGGCCGGTCAGGCTTGTCCCGGCGACGCGCGGTACATTTCGCGCCCCGCGAAAGGTGAAGGCCACCAGCCGGACCTGCGGGGGGTCGGGTAGGGCGACGAGCCCACCGACGAGCCCCGCGACGTACCGGCCCACTCCCGTCACAGCGCCCAGCAGCGGGGTGGCATCGAGGGCGACCTGCATGCTGCGAGACGCTAGCTCGCGCCAACCCAGGAAGCGGACGGGATTGCCGCCGCTGCTGCTGCCTCGGACGAGGTGCAGCACCAATGATGGGGCGGTGATACTCCTCGATGCGGCCCCGCATGGCGCGAGCCGGGCGGTCGAGCCGCGGCGCCTTCTTGCTCGTTACGGCCCTGCCGCAGCATGTCTGGTCGCGCTTCTGACTGTCGCGTTGTGGCAGGACTGGCAGTTCCGGCATTACTGGTTGGACGACCCGTTCATCTCGTTCCGGTACGCCTGGAACCTCGTCCACGGGCATGGCCTGACCTACAATCCGGGCGAGCACGTCGAAGGGTTCAGCAACCCTTCGTGGACCCTGCTGTCCGCGGGCGCGCTGGCCGCCGGTCTCGATCCGGTGCTCGTCAGCAAGGCGCTGGGCCTGTCGCTGCACCTGGCGTTGATCGTCCTTGTCTGGTCGGGTGCTCGGCGCCGAGTTCCGAGGTGCACCCCTGGGGCCATGCGGTTTGCCGACCTCGTGGCGCTGCTGCCTGCGGCGCTGGCCGCCGCGCTCGTCGCAACGTCGGGCTGGACTGCGCTGTGGGCGCTCGCCGGGCTGGAGACGCCGCTGTTCGCGTTCGCTCTCGCGGCAGCCGTGGTCGCCTATTCGCGCGAGCGCCGGACGGCTGCTGCTGCGCTGCTGTTGCTCGCCGCGCTCACTCGGCTCGAGGGTGTCGTCTTCGGGCTGGCCTTCGTCGTCGTCCTGCTGCGCGAGCAGGGCCTTTCCCGCCAAGCGAAGCGTTCGCTACTGATCTTCCTCGTGCCCTTCACGGCAGTGCTGCTGGGCCGAATCGCCTATTACGGACACCCCCTGCCCAATAGCTACACCGACAAGACCGGCCTCCCGTTGGCCGCCGGCCTGCATGCGGGGACGCGGTACCTGACGGCGTCGCTGCGGACGGCATGGGGCGCTCCGGTCGGGCTTCAGCCGCTGCATCAGAGCGTCATGCCGGTGCTCGGTCTGCTGGTCGGAACATCGCTGGCCTTGCTGTGGGGGCTCGTGAGGGCATCCACTGCGCGCGGCGCCGCACGCTGGCTGGCAGCCGCCTTCGTGTGGCTGGTCGTCGCCATCACAGTAGGCGGTGGGGGCGACTGGATGCCGGCCGCTCGTTTCCTTGTGCCTGCGGTGCCGCTCGTTGCGCTGGCGCTCGGCTGGGCTCTGACCGCATTGCTCGATCACCGGCCGCTCCTTCTCGCGTCCGTCCACGGGATCGCGGCGGCAACAGGCGTGGTGGTGTCGGCCGCCGTAGTGCTGATGCTTGCCCAGGGTCAGCAGGCCAACGTCAGGGCTGCAGTAGCCCGCTACCAGCCGAGCGGCAGCCCAGCCGTCGACCGCAACCCCAGGTACGTCGCCATGGCCGCTTGGCTGCGCGAGAACGCGCGGCCCGGTGACCTTGTGGGCATCGAAGAGGCAGGGCTCATCCCCTACGAGACACCGCAGCTGCGCTACCTCGATCTGTTCGGGCTGACCGACGAGACCATCGCGCGAGGCCAGGGCACACCACCGTTCGACAAGCACGACGACACTTACGTCCTCGCTCTCCGACCCCGTTACCTCGTGATTTGGGGGGTGCCCGACGCGCGCGGCGGGTTCCGGTGGTCACACCAGCTCTCGCTCGTCGAGGACCGCCGGTTCACCTCCGCCTACCGGCCACGGCTGACCACGGCCAAGGACCCCATCTACACGTTCATCGTGTACGAGCGGCGGTGAGTGCTGAGCGCGCATTCCCGTTGTGGCGCGCCGCCCGGCGCGGAAGGGCCGCGCCTCGTACCCTGACAGGTGCCGCCGTGCGGCGGCGCCGGCTCGTCCCGACTGACCGGTACCGACTGGTCGGGCTCACCCGGCCTGCCCGACCAGGAGGACGACGAGTTGAGCCTGACGAGCGCTGCCGCCCGCCGGGTGGAGGAGACACCATCCCCGGGCGACGCGCCACTGCCCGTCGAGCCTAAGGGCCCCTACGTCACGGTCGTGCTGCCTTGCTTCAACGAGCAGGACCACGTGCTGCTTGAGATCGAGCGCATCAGTGCCGCTCTCGAAGCCAGCGGGTACAGCTACGAGCTGCTGGCGATCGACGACAAGTCGACCGACCACACCCTTGAGGTGCTGCGGCAGGCGCAGGAGCGCTTCCCGCACATGCGGCTCATGCCCTTTCGGCGCAACGGCGGGTCCGGCACCGCCCGGCGCATCGGCACCCAGGAGGCGCAGGGCCGAGTCGTCGTCTGGACCGACGCCGACATGACCTACCCCAACGAGCGCATCCCCGAGCTGGTGCGCTACCTCGAGGACAATCCGGATATCGATCAGATTGTCGGTGCCCGCACCACCGAGGAGGGCACCCACAAGTGGGCCCGGGTACCCGCCAAGTGGGTTATCCGCAAGGTCGCCAGCTCGCTGTCGGGCACCCGCATCCCCGATCTCAACTCCGGGCTGCGGGCTTTTCGGCGCGATGTCGCCCTGCCCTACCTCCGCCTGCTGCCCCCCGGCTTCTCCTGCGTCACCACCATCACGATGGCGTTCCTATCGAACCAGCACGGTGTCGATTACGTCCCGATCGACTACGCCAAGCGTGCCGGGGTCAGCAAGTTCCATCCCTTCCGCGACGCCTATCGCTACATCCTTCAGGTGCTGCGGATGGTCATGTACTTCAACCCGCTGAAAGTCCTGATGCCGCTGGCGCTGTGGATGATGGCGATCGGCGTCGTGAAAGCGGTCACTGACGTCATCCGATACAACTTCCACATCACGACGTCCACGCTGCTGCTGGTGGTGGTCGGCTTCCAAATTGCCGTGCTGGCGCTGATCGGCGACCTCGTCGTTCGCTCCAGGAGCGGCTGAGCGGGTGCGCATCGCGCTCGTCGGCCCGGCGCACCCGTACAAGGGCGGCATCGTCCACCACACGACAGAGCTGGCACACCGGCTGACGGAGCGGGGCCACGAGGTCCGCATCGAGTCCTGGTCCCAGCAGTACCCCGAGCGGCTCTATCCCGGTCAGCAGCGGATTGACGAGCCAGAGATTGAGCCACATCCCGGTACCCGCCACGGCCTGTCCTGGCGACGCCCCGACTCCTGGTGGCGCGTTGGGCGCCGGCTGCGGCACGAGGTCGACGCCGTTGTCATCGTGCTCGTCAATCCGGTGCAGGTTCCCGCCTATCTGGTCCTGCTGTCCGCGCTGGGTCGGCGCGTGGCGTCGGTGGCGCTGTGCCACAACGTGCTCCCGCATGAGCCCAACCGTCTCGACCGGCCCCTCGTTGCGGCTCTGCTCCGCCGCGTTGGGGCTGTTCTCGTCCACAGCGACCGCGAGCGCACCGTTGCCGAAAGCCTGACACCGATGCCGGTCCGCGTGGCGACGATGGCACCGCACCTGCCGGGTCAGCTACCGGCCGTCCTGCCCAACCCCGACCGCCCAGCCACGCGGCGGCTGCTGTTCTTCGGGCTCGTCCGGGCGTACAAGGGCCTCGACGTGTTGCTGCGCGCCCTGCCGACCCTGCCCCATGACGTGCAGCTCATCGTCGCCGGCGAGATGTGGGCGGGGGAGGAGTCCTACCGCTCGCTCGCGGACGAGCTCGGTGTCGCGTCGCGCGTCGACTGGCGGCCGGGTTACGTGCCCGCGCGCGAGCTGCCCGGACTGCTGGCCGAGGTCGACGCCCTCGTCCTGCCCTACCGGTCCGCCACGGCCAGTCAGAACGTCGAGCTTGCCGCGGCCCACGGTCTGCCTGTCGTCGTGACCCGAACCGGTGCACTGGCACTTGCGGTCCAGTCCGGCATCGGTGGCCTCGTCATCGAGCCGGGTGATGTGCATGCGCTGGCAGCCGCACTGCATGAGCTGTACGAGCCCGGTCGCCTGCCCGGACTGCGGAGGGGTGTGCTGGAAAGCAATTCTTCCGCCGCGACAGCGGATGCGTGGGATCGCTACCTGTCGGTACTCGGCTCCGCGCTGAATGCTGCGGGGGATGCCGCAGGGCCACGTGCCTAGGGCGCGCGCCCGCTTCCAGCTGCGCTTGCTGGTGCGGATCGGCTTCATTCTGGCCGTCGCCCTGTTCGCCGCGGTCGCCCTTGGGCAGCGCTGGTTACAGGTCCGCAGCAGTTTAGGTCGCCTGGACGCCCGGCACGTCGGGCTCGCTGTTGCCTGCGCCGTGCTGTCACTGCTACCGGCGTTGCTCGCGTGGCGCGAGCTGCTGGCCGGGTTGGGAAGCCGGCTGCCGCTGCCGGCGGCGGCACGCGTGTTCTATGTCGGCCAGCTCGGCAAGTACCTGCCAGGCAGCGTCTGGCCCGTGCTGGCTCAGATGGAGCTGGCACGTGAGCACCACGTCCCACGCTCGCGCGCCGCGGCGGCCGCCCTGCTCGCGATTGGCACCGGACTAGTCGGCGCGCTGCTTGTCGGCGGGGCACTGCTGCCGTTCACCGTCGACAGCACCAGGGCCAGAGTCGTTCTGCTCGCCGGTCTTGCGGTCAGCCTTGTCGTGGCCAGCCCTCCCGTGCTCAACCGGGTGGTGGGGGTGGGGCTGCGACTGCTGCGCCGACCCCCGCTCGACACGGCGCTCACAGCAAGCACGGAGCTGGCCTCTCTCGTGCTGTCGGCAGGTTCCTGGCTGCTGCAGGGACTTGCCCTTTATGCGCTGGCCTCCGGTTTGGCTGGTGACGGGTGGCGGCTCCTGGCGTTGTGCGTCGGCGCCACAGCGACCGCGTCGGCTCTCGGCATCCTCGTGGTCATCGCCCCAGCCGGTATCGGCGTGCGCGACCCCGCACTCGTGGCGGCCCTGTCCGGCGTCCTGGATCCGGGAGAGGCACTCGTGGCGGCGATCGGCGTGCGGCTGGTGCTCAGCGTCGCCGATCTTGTCGTCGGGTTCGGGACAGGGTTGCTGGGTGGGGTGGCCCGCGCAGCGATACCAGCGCCTGAGACCGTTGTCGAGCAGGAGCAGGAGCAGGAGCATGAGCAGGAGCAGGAGCAGGAGCAGGAGCACGAGCCGGCGCAGGAGCCGTCCGGCCGGTCGACCTGATCCGGCGCCCCGCCCGACCGACGGCGTCGACGGCGTGGTCGCTGCCGCTACTGTTGCCGCGTGCCTGCAGATGCCGACAGCCCTGGAGGTGCGCCCCGAGCGCTGGCGAAGCGTGGGTATGAGCGGGCGCTCTGGACGAGGGTCGGGCTGCAGCGCTGGGCGGAATCGCGCCGCCGCGGTCCCTGCCCGCGTGGGGCGCCGCGCCCCACCACCCCCACCGCCGTCCTGCAGTCCGCTCAGCAGTGGCGGGAAGCGGTGGCTGAAGGGCGGCGGCTGCGACTACCGCTGCATCCGGATAGGCAGAAGAACTGGGACGCGCTGGGTGCGTTGTCGGCAGTGCTCGGTAGTACGACACGCGACGAGTTCGTCGTCGACGCCGGGAGTGCGCGCTACTCGCCGCTGCTGCCGTGGCTGCGGCTGTACGGCTACGAGCGGCTGCTCGGGCTCAACTTGGAGTTCGGTGCCCCGGTACTGCACCAGGGCGTGGAGTTCCGCTACGGCGACATCACCGCCACCGGGTTGCCGCAGGGGTCAGTCGGCGCCATAACCTGCCTGAGCGTCATCGAGCACGGCGTCCCCGTGGCAGCTTTCCTGAGCGAGTCGGCGCGCCTCCTTCGCCCGGGCGGGGTGCTCGTCATCTCCACCGATTTCGACCAGGCTCCTCCTGACGCCGCGGGTAAGACGGCGTACGGGCAGCCGGTTCACATCTTCTCGCCGCGCGAGGTCGAGGAGCTCATCGCCACAGCGGCGGAGGTGGGGCTGCGATTGCGCGGCACGTTCGACCCTCGGCACGGCGAGCGGCCGGTTTACTGGAAGCGACAGGGGCTGCGCTACACCTGTGTGCTGCTCACCTTCGACCGGCTGTGACCTGGGGAGCGGCGGCGTGACCACCCAGCGCGTGGCGGCCGTCGTCCTGACGGTGCTGATGCTCGCCCTGGTGCTCGTGGGCTGCGTCGCCATCGGCCGCGCCCTCGGTTCGGCCACCGGCGGCTGGGTCGTTGGTGCGATGACTTGCGTAGCGATGGTTGTCGGCTGGCTCCGGCAGAAGCCGGCCGGCGGAGAGTAGCTTCCATAAGGGTGAGCCGGCCGCTACCCGCGGTGCTCCATTGCTCGCGTATCTCGACTGCTGTCGTGCTGTCGCGCTCATTGCAGCGCATGCTGCCACCGAGCTCACCGGGATCGACGGCTTGGAAGCCGCTGGGCACCGAGCCTGCGATTCTGTGCTCCGCGCTGGCGAGGAAGTCGGCCTGGTCCTGCCGCGACATCGTCACCTTGCCGGCGAGCACGAGAGCGCGCCGCTGCCCAGTGACAGTCCCGTACACGGCGGCGAGGTGGTGGCCGGGACTCGGCGCCTGGAGCAGCTGTTGCTCGTCGCGCAGGCTCGCGGCGTCAGCAAGGCGGCGCCGAGGGCGAGGAGAACCTTGGCCCACACGGGCATCCCGCGCCGGGCTCCTGTGGGGTACCAGGGCGCGCCGGTTAGCGACTGGCCCCGGACAGGAGACGGTTGGCACGAGCTCTGAGGCTGCTGTCTCCAGACAGGGGGCGGCGGCCTCCACCCGGGTGGCGGTGGGCCCTGACGAGTGGAGCGGGTCTCGGTACGCCCGCCCCCGGCTGCCGGGTCTGCCCGCCCTGCCCGCCAACAGGCAACGAGCCGTAGTAGTCCATCTCGTCTCCCTGCGCCGGTTCGTTACCCGCCCTCCACCCACCTGCACGCAGCCGCTTGCCGCCTTGAGGTGTCCGGCCGACGCGGCAGACTGGCGGCGTGCCCGACATGACGCCAGTGCGCTTGGGGTTCGGGCTCGAGCAGCTGCTGGCGCCGGTGCCCGGCGGCACCGGCCGCTACTCCCGGGAGCTGGCCGCCGCTCTTGCGACGAGCGCCCCGGACGGCTGCGGGGTACAGGGATGGACGGCGTGGCATCGCAGCACCGCCTCCGCCGAGGTCGCGGGGGTCGCCGGGCCGCGCAGGCTGCCGCTCGGCGAGCGAGCCCTGGCGGAGGCGTGGCGGCGGGGTGTGGGTCCCGTTCCGCGGGGTGACATGCTGCACGCCCCCACCCTGCTGGTCCCCCCCGTCTCGGGCGTCGGCCGCCGGTGGCGAGCACCTCTTGTCGTCACCATCCATGACGCCGTGCCGTGGACGCACCCCGAGACGCTGACCGCCCGCGGGGCTCGCTGGCACCGGGACATGGCGCAGCGGGTGGCCCGCGACGCCGATGCTGTCGTCGTCCCCACCCATGCGGTCGCCGCCGAGCTGGCACGGCACCTGCCGCTACGGCGGGTCGAGGTGATCGGTGAGGGCGTGTCGGCAGCGGTCGCCCGCGCGCCCGAGGACGCCGACGAGCGGGCGGAGCGGCTGCGGCTGCCGCCCGAGGGCTACGCGCTCGTCGTCGGCACCCTCGAACCGCGTAAGGGGCTCGACGTCGCCCTGGCGGCGACGAGGCTGCCGGCCTGGCCGGGGCTGCCCCTGCTCGTCGTCGGGCCCAGCGGCTGGGGCGAGGTCGTGCTGCGGGGCGCCGGGGATGCCGTCCGGCTCCTGGGCCGGCTCACCGACCCCGACCTCGCCGTCGCCTACGCCCGCTCCTCGGTGGTGCTGGTGCCCAGCCGCGCCGAGGGGTTCGGGCTGCCGGCACTCGAGGCGATGGCCCACAGCGTGCCGGTCGTCACCTCCGACATCCCCGCGCTGGTGGAGGTGGTCGGCGGTGCGGGGATCGCCGTTCCGGTCGGTGATGCCGTTGCCCTGGCCGAGGGGACGGGGGCGGCGCTGTCGCGACACGCCGACCTTCGCGCGGCGGCACGCGGCCGCGCTGCCGCCTTCACCTGGGACGTTGCAGCGCGTGCCTGCTGGGAGCTCTACCGCGGGCTGGGGATGCACAGCGCGTGACAGGTAGGCGGCGTAGCCTCGAACCATTGACCCCGCACTCACTGGACGACTGCCGAGAAGGAGAGCCGTGGCACCCCGCGTGCTCGTCGATGCCACCGCCGTACCGGCCGACCGGGGCGGCGTCGGGCGGTACGTCGACGGTCTGATCTCCGCGCTCGATGCCGCCGGAGCAGACCTCGCCGTGGTCTGTCAACGGGCCGACGCGGAGCGGTTCGGGCGCATCGCGCCTGCGACAACGGTCGTCCCCGGCCCGGCCACCATCGCCCACCGCTCGGCCCGGTTGGCCTGGGAGCAGACCGGTCTCGCCCTGGTCGCCCAGCAGGTCGGAGCGGACGTCATTCACTCCCCGCACTACACGATGCCGCTGCGCGCCGGCTGCCCAGTGGTCGTGACCGTTCACGACGCGACCTTCTTCACCGAGCCGGAGATGCACACGCCGGTGAAGGGCACGTTCTTCCGCTCCGCGACCCGCACGGCCCTGCGCCGCGCTGCCCGGTGCATCGTGCCGAGCAAGGCGACCCGCGACGAGGTCGTGCGCGTGCTCGACGCCGATCCCACCAAGCTCGACGTCGCCTACCACGGTGTCGACACGAAAGTGTTCCATTCGCCGTCGGATGTCGACAAGCTGCACGTTCACCAGCGGCTCGGCATCGGCGAGCAGCCTTACGTCGCCTTCCTCGGGATGCTCGAGCCGCGCAAGAACGTCCCCAACCTCGTGCGTGCCTGGGTGGCGGCCGTGCGGGAGCGTCCCGACCCTCCGGCGCTGGTGCTCGCCGGCGGCACCGGCTGGGACGACGAGGTCGACGCCGCCGTGGCGGCCGTTCCGGCGGGGCTGCGCATCCTGCGCCCCGGGTACCTGCGGTTCTCCGACCTCCCGGGCTACCTCGGCGGGTCGCTGATCGTCGCCTACCCCAGCCATGGCGAGGGGTTCGGCCTGCCCGTTCTCGAGGCCATGGCCTGCGGCGCGGCGGTGCTGACCACGCCCCGCCTGTCCCTGCCGGAGGTCGGCGGCGACGCGGTGGCCTACACCGAGCCTGACGTCGGCTCGATCAGCGGCAACCTCGCCAACCTCATCGACGACGCTCCTCGCCGGGCCGAGCTGGGGCGTCGTGGGCTTGCCCGGGCAGCGGAGTTCACCTGGGCCGCCAGCGCTGAGGCTCACCTGGTCAGCTACGCCCGCGCTGTGGCGGAGTGAGCTCGCCTCCCGACGAGCGCGCCCCTTCTGCTCACCCGCCGACCGTCCGCGTCGTCGTCGTCACCTACTCGCCGGGCGACGCGCTCGAGCTGTTCCTCGACACCCTGCCGGCGGCGGTTGGCCGCGATTACGAGGTTGTCCTCGCTGACAACGGCTCGACTGACGGTGCGCCCGAACGCGCGGCGGCCGCCCGTCCGGGGGTGTTGCTCGTCCGCACCGGAGGCAACTTCGGCTACGGGCGCGGGGCCAACATGGGGGCGGCCGGGGCCGGCGCTCCCTGGCTGCTGATCGCCAACCCCGACATCATTTGGCGGCAGGGCTCGCTCGACACCCTGGTCGACGCCGCCGAGCGATGGCCAAGCGCCGGCGCCTTCGGACCGGCCATCCTCACGTCCGAGGGCGACCTCTACCCCTCGGCGCGAGCGCTGCCCTCCCTAGGCCGGGGCATCGGGCACGCGCTGGCCGGATGGTGGTGGCCGTCCAACCCGTGGACCGCCGCCTACCGCCGGGAGCGGGGCCTGCCCGTGGAGAGCGAAGCGGGATGGCTGTCAGGGTCGTGCCTGCTGGTCCGGCGGCCCGCCTTCGAGCAGGTCGGCGGCTTCGACCCGGCTTACTTCATGTACTTCGAGGACGTCGACCTGTGTGCCCGGCTAGCCCGGGCCGGTTGGCCGTCCGTCTACGTGCCTGATGCCGTCGTCGAGCACAGCGGCGGCCACGCCACCCGCCGCGCTCCGGGCCGGATGCTGCACGCCCATCACCGCAGCGCCTATCGCTACCTCGCGCGGCAGTATAGCGGCCCCCGTTGGGCGCCGCTGCGACTGGTGCTGGGACTGGGGCTTTTCGCCCGCTTCCTGGTCGCTCGCATGTCGCGACGGGCGGCCGAGGGAGCGGCGCCGACCCGGTCGGCCGCGGTGCTGGGCGCTGGCGGCGATCCGCTCTCGGCGGCACCGGTCCGCTCGCGCGCGTCCTAGTCGGCCAGCACCTTGCGCAGCCGGTTCTGAAGCAGGGAGAGGATCGGCAACCGCGACGCGTGGGCCTGCTCGTAGTCGAGCAGCTGCACCAGGGAGACGGCGTCGAGGGTGCGCAGCCGGCCCCGCAGCGACCCCAGAGTCATGTGGTCGAAGTCCGCGAGCGGGAGATCGCTGTGCTCTCGGAGCGGGCCGGCGGCCTCGCGGATCTCGGTCGGGATGTCGAGCCCGTCGCGGTGCCCGCTCGGCACCGCAGGTGCGGCTTCGGGTGTCTCACCGACTGCAGCGGCGACCACGCCGGCGTTGTTCGTGGTGACGGAGGTGCTGTCGGTGGCAGCGCCCGTCGGCTCCGACCCGGCGGACGCGCTCCCCCCGCTCGGGGGCGGTACCACCCGCTTCGCGGGTGTGGCCTTGGTCGCGGCCTTGCGAGCCGCCTTTGCAGCTGCTTTGCGGGCTGCCGGCGGGATGGGTGGGGCCGGCGCCTGCTCTGCGGTTGTCGCGGCTGCTCCCGCAGCAGCCGAGACAGCGGCATCAACGGCCCCGCGGTCCATCGTCGGAGCGGCGCCCGGCTCAGCGCGCAGCTCGGCCTCCGGGTCAGGTGCCCGCGTCTCGGGAACTCCCTGCTGCATGTCGGCCGGGCTGACCGTTGTGGGGTGGCCGGAGGCTCCCGCCTGAGCCTCGGCGGCGTTCGGCCCTCCGGCCGCCGGCGCCTCGTCGATGGCGCCCCGGTCGGTCGTGGGAGCCGCGGCTACCTCGGCCCAGAGGGTTGCCGTGGGCGCGGGGGCGGCTTCCTGGTCGACCGTCGGGCCGGCTAGCTGATCGGCTGCCTGCTGGGCTGCCTGCTGTGCCTGTCCGGTCGCCGCCGTGGCCGCCTGCACCGCCTGTTCGGTGGTGGCCGTCGCCGCTTGGGCAGCCTGTTCGGTCACGCTCGTGGCGGCTTGCACTGCCTCGCCGGTCACGCTCGTCGCGGCTTGCACCGCCTCGCTGGTCACAGTGGTCGCGGCCTGGACGGCCTGTTCGGCGGTGCTCGTGACGGTGTGCGCAGCCTGTCCGGCCGCACCTGTCGCTGCCTGGGCAGCCTGACCTGTGGTGCTTGTCGCGGCTTGCACTGCCTCGCCGGTCACGTTCGTCGCGGCCTGCACTGCCTCGCCCGTCGCGGTCGCCGCCGCCTGCACCGCCTCGCCGGTCGCGCTCGTCACCGCCCGCACTGCCTGCCCGGTGGTGCTCGTCACCGCTTGGGCTGCCTGTCCCGCCTGCTCGACGACGGGCTGCACGGCATCGGCGGCCCGCTCGACGCGGTCAGCTGCCCGACCTGCTGCCCCGGCCACGACGCGAGCGCTCGTCCCGATCGGACCGGCCGGTCCGCCGGTCGCCCTCTGCCCGGCTTTCGTCGCCTGGTCGGCCGCGTCCTGCAGCCGTGTCACGACGCCGCCGGCTTGCTCCTCGAACTTGTCCTCCGCCTCCGCCAGGCGTGCCGCGGCGCGGGCCTGCACCTGGTTGACGGTCGAACGCGTCCCGGAACCGCGTCGCGCCGCGCCGGAGGTGCCCCCGAAGTGCCCGAGCATCCCCTGCAGGATGTGCTCGCCGCGCTCGGCCAGCTCCTCGTACCGCTCGCGGGGTGCCATCAGCGAGGACATCGCCAGCAGCGGGAACCGGGTGACCACTGAAGCCGGGTTGCGCAGTGTGTCGGCCGCCCCCTCGAGGGTACTGGCGAGCAGGCCCACGTAGGCCGAGAACGGCTTGGGCAAGATGGTGGACGACATCGTGCGGGTCTCCCAGGGTGTGACGGGGCAAGGGCAGCCCGCGACGGAACGCCGAGTGCGTGTGCCAATCGTGCCCGATGCCTGCCCGCGGCACACGTCAGGGGTGCGCGAGGTCGCCCGGCCGTAACCTGGAGGCATGGGAAAGGTGCTGTTGGCCAAGCCGCGCGGCTACTGCGCGGGGGTCGATCGTGCCGTGCAGACCGTCGAGCAGGCGCTCGAGCTCTACGGCGCCCCCGTCTACGTCAGGCGGCAGATCGTCCACAACGCTCACGTGGTCCGGTCGCTGGAGGTCAAGGGCGCCGTCTTCGTGGAGGAGACCGACGAGGTGCCCGAGGGCGCCACCGTCGTGTTCTCGGCGCACGGCGTGGCGCCCACCGTGCACGAGGGTGCTGCACGACGCAACCTGCGCACCATCGACGCCACCTGCCCGCTGGTGACCAAGGTGCACGTCGAGGCTCGCCGCTTCGCCGCTGAGGACAATGACATCCTGCTCATCGGCCACGCGGGCCACGAGGAGGTCGTTGGCACCACCGGGCAGGCGCCGGCCAACATCCACCTGGTCGACGGCGTCGACGACGCAGCCACCATCGAGGTCCGCGACCCCGCCAAGGTGGCGTACCTGTCGCAGACGACGCTGTCGGTCGACGAGACGATGCAGACCGTCGCCGCGCTGAAGGCGCGCTTCCCGCTGCTGCAGGGTCCGCCGAGCGACGACATCTGTTATGCCACGCAGAACCGGCAGCTCGCCGTCAAGGACATCGCCGCGCGCTCTGAGCTCGTGCTCGTCGTGGGGTCGGTGAACTCGTCCAACAGCGTCCGGCTCACGGAGGTGGCGCGCGATGCCGGTGCGGCATCCGCGCATCTGGTCGACGGTTTCTTCGACATCGACCCGGCGTGGCTCGCCGGCGTCGAGACCGTCGGGGTGACGAGCGGAGCGTCGGTGCCCGACGAGCTCGTCGAGGGCGTCCTCGGCTGGCTGGCCGAACGGGGGTACGCCGACGTCGAGGAGGTCACCTCGGCCGACGAGCACCTGCAGTTCTCGCTGCCCGTCGAGATCCGGCGTGACCTTCGGGCGCGGGCGAGGGCGAGGGCAGCGCAAGCAGTGCCCTCGCAGCCGACGCCGTAGCCGCGAGGGGCTCAGCCCCGCCGGCTCCATCGGTCGCGACGGCGGTAGGAAGCCCCACGACGCAGAGCGACCACGGCTGCCAGGAGCGTGCCGCCGAGCAGGATCGGCGTGTGCAGAATCATCGCGGTCGAGGCGTCGAGGACCTGCTGGCGGAGCCCACTGGACGACCGGCTTCCCCCATAGGCCGCCACCGCCACCACGACCGCATACACGATCGGTGGCAGCAGCACCGACGTGCCGAGGTCCTCGCGGTGCACCCGTTGGGCGCAGAGCCCCGAACTCAGCACGAATCCGATGGTGAACAACAGCCAGAGCTGGCGTTGGCCGACGACCGCGTCGAGCACCGCGCCCGCGCCGGTCAGCAGCAGAGCGAGCAGCAGCGCGCCCGTAGCGGTCAGGCCGCGCCGGTCGCCGAGGGACTGCGACGGACCCCCGTGCCGCGCTGCCGGCGCCCGCGGCGCGCGGGCTGCCTCGCCGGCCGCACTGCCGCCCCGTCGGTCGTCCGGAGCGCGCGGACCGATGGGGGCGGGCACGAAGTGACCGTACCGTCGCACCGGGTTGCTGCCGTTGCGCCACGTGGACCGCGTACCGGCTCGTTACCGTGATGCGATGAGCGAAGCCAGCCGTGACTGACCCGTCCCGTACAGGCGCGCGGCCGTACGACACCGACGCCGTGGCTGCCGCAGCGATGTCGAAGGATCCGGGCCTCGACCGCGAGCTCGCGCTGCAACTGGCCGGCGAGGCGTGGGACGAGCTGCAGGACATCGGCGCCCTCGACGCACCGGAGGTCGCGCGCCGGCTGCTCGCCCGACATCCGCGTGCGGGAGCGACGCCGGCGGCGCAGGTGGCATCAGCCGCCGTCGAGGTCTGCCGCGCCTCCGCCGTCGATCCCGCGGCCGGTTGAGAGCGAGCGCGGCACCGCCTGCCGCCCCCTCGCGCTGCTGCCAGCCTCCGGGCTGCCGGATTTCGTCCGAGGTCCGTGTTCTGCTGCCCGCATGGACCTCGTCCCCGCCTGGCTGGTCGTTCTCGTGCTGGTCGCCGGCGCGCTCGTGGGGTGGTGGCAGGGCCGGGCGTCCGGCGCTGCGCGTGCCGCGTCGGCGCTGTCGGTGCGGACCGCGGAGGTGGCGCAGTTGCGTACGGCGCTGGAGTACGAGCGACGGTCCGGGGAGGACAAGCTGGCGGTGCTCGACGAGGGTCGGGAGCGGTTCGAGCAGGTCTTCGCCGCGCTATCGGCCGACGCGCTCGAGCGCAGTAGCCGGCGTTTTCTCGACCTCGCCGGCGAGACGCTGCTGCGGGCGGGGCAGCACGCGAGCGGTGAGCTCGACGAGCGCCGCGTTGCGGTCGAGCACCTCGTCGAGCCCATGCAGGCCACCCTGGGCCGGGTCGAGCAGCAGCTGCGCGAGCTGGAGACTGCCCGGGCGGGGGCCTACTCGGCAGTGCTGGAGCAGGTCACCGAGTCGCGGGCGGCGGCCAAGGCGCTGCAGGTCGAGACGGCCTCGTTGGTGTCGGCGCTGCGCCGACCGGCTGCGCGTGGCACCTGGGGTGAACTGGGCCTGCGCCGCGTCGTCGAGGTCGCCGGCATGGTCGAGCGGTGCGACTTCGAGGTGCAGCCGACGCTGGTCGGGATCGACGGGCAGGCCGTGGCCCGGCCCGACTTGGTGGTGCACCTCGCGGGCGGCAAGCAGGTCGCCGTCGACAGCAAGGTGCCGCTCGACGCCTTCCTCGACGCGGTGGCCGCCACCGACGAGCGGGTCAGGGACGAGCGGCTGCGGGCACACGCGAAGGCGCTGCGCAACCACGTCGATGCGCTCGCCGCCAAGGCGTACTGGGAGCGGCTGCCGGTGACGCCGGAGTTCGTGGTGCTGTTCGTGCCGCAGGAGTCGTTCCTCGCCGCCGCCCTCGAGTCCGACCCGGGGCTGCTCGACCACTCCGCGGCACGGCGCGTCATCCTGGCCTCACCCACGACGATGATCGCTCTGCTGCGCACGGTCGCCTACGCCTGGACTCAGGCCAGCCTCGCCGACAACGCGCAGGCGGTCTACGACGCAGGACGCGAGCTGTACGCAAGGCTGTCGACGCTCGGGGAGCACGTCGACAAGGTGGGGCGCTCGCTCGGTTCGGCGGTGGTCGCCTACAACCGGGCCGTCGGCTCCCTGGAGAGCCGGGTGCTGGTCACCGCACGAAGGTTCTCCGAGGTTGGGCTCGTCACCGAGCCGCTGGTGGCTCCCGCTCCGGTGGATGTTGCTGCCCGGCCGCTGACGGCACCCGAGCTGACCGACCTGCCCGGTGCGCCCGACGCCGACCAAGCGGGCAGCAGCCACCCGTCCTTGGTGACCGCCTCCCGCCTTGCTGAGCACGCACCGTTGCACCCAGCACGCGAGCGGGCGCCGGTGCGGCAGACTGGGCCTACATGAGCCTGTCGATCGGGATCGTCGGTCTGCCCAACGTCGGCAAGTCGACGCTGTTCAACGCTCTGACCAAGAACGACGTCCTGGCGGCGAACTACCCCTTCGCGACCATCGAGCCCAACGTGGGTGTCGTCGCGGTGCCCGACCCACGGCTGGGCGAGCTCGGCATGCTGTTCCACAGCGCCCGCACCGTGCCGGCGACGGTGAGCTTCGTCGACATCGCCGGCATCGTCCGAGGGGCCAGCGAGGGGCAGGGCCTGGGCAACAAGTTCCTATCCCACATCCGCGAGGCTGACGCGATCTGCCAGGTGGTCCGCGCCTTCGACGACCCCGATGTGACCCACGTCGAGGGCAAGGTCAACCCCGCCGACGACATCGCCACGATCAACACCGAGCTCGTGCTCGCCGACCTGCAGACGGTCGACAACCGGCTGGCCCGCCTGGAGCGCGAGGCACGCATGCGCCCCGACCTGAGGCCCACCCTGGTCGCGGTGCAGGCGGCGCGCGAGGTCCTCGACGACGGCCGCCCGGTCTCGAGCGAGCGATCGCTCGACCTCTCGCTGCTGCGCGAGCTCACCTTGCTCACGGCCAAGCCGTTCATCTACGTCTTCAACGTCGACGAGGCCGACCTGGGTAATTCCGAGCTCCGGGCCGAGCTCGCCGCCGAGGTCGCGCCCGCGCGCTCGCTCGTCGTCTGCGCCAAGATCGAGGCTGAGCTGGCCGAGCTCGACGACGCCGACGCCACCGAGATGCTGAGCGAGCTCGGCGTCGACGAGCCGGGCCTGACCCAGCTCGCCAGGGTCGGGTTCGAGACGCTCGGACTGGCGACCTTCCTCACCGCCGGCCCCAAGGAGTCGCGCGCCTGGACGATCCCGAAGGGAGCCACCGCGCCCGAGGCAGCGGGCGTCATCCACACCGACTTCCAGCGGGGCTTCATCAAGGCCGAGGTCGTCTCCTATGACGACCTGATGGCCGCCGGCAGCATCCCAGCCGCCCGAGCAGCGGGAAAGGCACGCATCGAGGGCAAGGACTACGTGATGCAGGACGGCGATGTGGTGGAGTTCCGCTTCAACGTCTGAGGCGCCGCGAGACCCAGGCCGAGAAGGCGTCGACCGAGCGGCTCAGACTCAGTCTTTCACTCGGCCACTGGCCGGTCCTGGCCCCGACGACGCTGCCGACGAAGTCCAGGGGCGTCGACGGGGCGGACTTGGAAGTGAGCCCCGAGCAGGCGGCCCCCGGCTACAGAAGTCGGTTCTCAGCCTGAGTGGCAACGCTCACCCAGGCACCGTGGGTTCATCCTCGGATCTGTTGGCAACCCGCCAGCTGCCCATATGCCATCAGGTCGCGCTCAGCGCCGAATCCCGCGTTTCACCGCGTGGGAAGGGCAAGGTGGAACCCGCGCCGATGCTCTCGAGCAGCTTGCCGATCGTAGCGGCGTCGGTCGGCCGCCCCGTCAGGTAGCCCTGCACGAGGTCGCAGCCGAGTTCGCTCAGCAGCGCCAGCTGCTCGGGCCGCTCGACGCCCTCAGCGATCGTCGTCAGGCCGAGGCTGCGCGCGAGCTGGAGCACCGCCGACAGGAAGACGGTGTGCTCCGGCTGGCGCCCTAGCGGCTCGACGAACGACCGGTCGATCTTCAGTTCCCTCAACGGGAAGCCGGCCAGGTGGGCGAGCGAGGAGTAGCCGACGCCGAAGTCATCGAGCGCCAGGTTGATGCCGAGCGCGTCGAGCTTGCGCGCAACACGGACAGCCGGCGCGACGTCCGAGATCAGGGCGCCCTCGGTGATCTCCAGGATGAGCCGGCCGGCGCCGATGCCGTGCCGGTCCAGCAGCCCGGTCACCTGGTCGGGGAACTCCGGGTCGACCAGCTGCTGGGCCGACACGTTGACGGCCAGCGTCAGCCGGCGCTCGCTCAACGCATCCCAGCCGGCGAGCTCCCCGAGCGCCTTGTCGAGCATCCGCAGTCCGAGCGATCGGATCAGCCCCGCCTGCTCCGCCATGGGGATGAAGCGGTCGGGCCGGACCGCACCCCTGGTGGGATGCGTCCAGCGCGCCAGAGCCTCCACTCCGACCAGCAGGCCGCTGCCGGCCGCTACCAGCGGCTGGTACGCGGCTGCGATCTGGTCATTCGCCACGGCCGCGGCAAGATCAAGCCGCAGCTGGCGCTCATCGGTGTCGGAGTCGTGCATCGTGGCGTCGAAGACGGCGAGCGGCTCGTCGCTGCGCTTGGCGGCGTACATGGCGACGTCGCCGCACTTGAGCAGCTGGCCGGCGGAGACGCTTCGTGCCTGCGGCTGAGTGGGAACGAGGCCGACGCTTGCCCGCATCGCAAGCGCCTGCCCGTCGATGGTGAACGTCGCGTTGAAGGCGTCTACTACCCGGTGCGCGATGTCGAGCGACTCGTCGGCGCCCTCCTCGATCAGGACGGCGAACTCGTCCCCGCCGAGGCGGGCGATGGTGTCGGAGGTGCGCAGCGCTCCGCGCAACCGCTCGGCGACGCGGACGAGCAGCGCGTCGCCTGCTGCATGTCCCATGCTGTCGTTCACGAGCTTGAAGTGGTCGAGGTCCAGGTAGAGCAGCGCGAGGGGCCTGCGGCCGCGGCGCTGCAGCTCGACGGCGTGCTCGAGCCGGTCGGTGAACAGCGCTCGATTGGCGAGCCCGGTCAGTGGGTCATGGAAGGCCTGGTGATGCAGCTCGTGCTCGCGGGCAGCGACGTCCCTGACCAGCCGCCGGTTCTCGGCCATCGTCAGCAGTTGCCGGATGAAAAGGACGACCACGAGCAGACCTGTTGAGACGAACACGGGGTCCGGACCGAGCCGGGTGAGCACCCGGTAGGTCGCCAGCAGGCAGGCCAGCCCGAGCGGCAAGTAGGGCGGCCACAGCAGCGCCTGCCGGACGGGTAGCGGGGGGGCGTCGGCCCCGGCGACCGGGCGGGACTTGGTCTCAGCCGGCCGCCAGGTGAGGGCCCCCAGCCCGAACAGCACGTACGCGGCTGACCACCCGGCGTCAGTGACGCTGCTGCTGCCGTACTGTCCCGTGGCGGTCAGGTAGGCGAACGCGCTGTCGGCGACGCCCATCAGGGCGAGCCCGGCGACCAGCAGCGGCGGTGTTCGGCGTGTCGTCTTGGCGGCGAGCAGCGCCATGACGGCCATGGTGACGAGGACGAGGTCGCTCGCGGGGTACGCCAGCGAGACGACGGTGCCGAGCGAGCCAGTGGACCCCGCATGCAACACGGCGCCCAGCGCCGTCGACCAGGAGACGGCGAACAGTGAGCCGGCGACCAGCACACCGTCGAGTACGAGCCGGGTACGCGAGACGCCACTTGTCCCGGCGGCCCGGGCGAACAGCAGCAGCGCGACAACGCCGCCGATCGGGAAGATGAGGTAACCGAGGTCGGCGAGCGACGGGAAGGGCGTTTCGACCCCGCGCACCACCTGGTACCAGGGTCAGATCGACTGCCCCACCGCCCAGGAGCCGAGGCCGACGCCGAGGAAGACCCAGGCCAGTTGCTCGGCCCGCTGCGTCGCGTGCGTGTGTTCGCGCCGGGTGAGTTGCGCCGTCGAGCCGCTGGTGGTCGGGTGGTGCGCTCGACGCCGGGGCGAGGCGCGCACCGCCGCAGCGGCACAGCACCCGGCCGCCGCGGCGGCGCAGCCCAGCTGTACGAGGTCGTCCATCGCCCGCACCAGCCAGGTGCCGCCCCATCCGCCGAGCAGCCACAGCACGTGGGCGAGCACGAGGGCGGTACCGACGGCGACCGCGATCGACGTCCGTCGCCGTGACATGCCCACCCCCGTCCGCTCTCGTCGGGGTATCGACACGTCCCGCGACGCGCTTGATGGCTGCTGGTGCAGGCTAAGCCCGGATCCACCGTTGATCTTGGCGGGTGGGGAGCTGTGGTTGGCCGGTTGTGGTGCTGCTGCTGATATGAGCCGCGGGCAGGGGTGAGCTGCCGGTCTGCCGGCTTCTCCGAGTTCCTGG